>Ga0302214_1000004_pt1 | contig 408077 bp, 340 predicted proteins | sample II_Fen_N1_3_FD_194584 | JGI IMG/M metagenome (GOLD analysis project Ga0302214, IMG submission 194584) | Peat permafrost microbial communities from Stordalen Mire near Abisko, Sweden - II_Fen_N1_3 | ecosystem: Environmental > Terrestrial > Soil > Wetlands > Permafrost | place: Sweden: Abisko... | reverse complement strand
AAACCGCACCGAGCCGGCAACCTTCTCGTCAGGCAGAACAAAGGAGGAAGCATCCCCGAGACGCAGGAGCTTCCCTTGGGCCGCAATCGAGATCGCGCCAAGGCTACGACCGGAAGCGTCCCCCACGTTCAACGGCTGATCCGTGCTGCTGCAGGAAGACATCGCCAGTGCCATGATGGAAAGCACAAGACATTTCCTAATGATCGTCATTCCATCCAGCCTTCCGAAAATTCGATCATCCAACTCTCCAAGGAAGATCCGCGTTCCGATTCCCCACAAGATATCGCATGCCGATGGGCCTCACCGGATCCACGCCTGGAGGATCGTATCGAGCCGCCGGGACAAAATATGCGCTCCCGATGTCGAAAGATGATCTTCGTTCCATGCCGCCGAGTCCGGGTAGTCGTGCATCCCGTCGGCATTGGCATCGTAGAAATGGAAATACGGGTTCGACGCCTGCACGGCAAGGATCCTGCGACGCAACTCCTTCCATGCTTCCCAACTTGGCCCGTACTTCCCCATGCATGCCGTCGCAGCATAGGCTGGCGATTGCGGGAAATTCACCAGCACCAAGTGGATACCGCGTATTTGGCACAGCGAGACGATGACCATGAGATCCTTCCAGTTCGCTTGGAAGTTTTCCCCTTCGAAATCCTCCGATGCGGGAGGCGCACAGACAGGCGGCACAGCTCCCCATCCGTTCCCGGAAAGCTCCATGGTCCCCAAGGAATCGAACCCTTCCGACATCGGCCATACCCGGGATGCGACGCGCTCCAAGTACGCAGGCGGAAGGGTGTCCTTCCAGAATCCATGGGCAAGGTCATAGCGATATCCCAAGGATGCGGTGAGACCGCTCCATTCCAGGTCCCCGCGATGCGAGAACATCCATCCGGGCATCAGGGAAAGGGCGATCGCTTTGACGTTCCTTGCGTGCGGAAGCAGGTAGTTCTCGATGACGATCCGATCGGCCATCGTTTCGGAAGCACTGAAGCCGAGATTGAATCCCATGCCCGCTTGAAAGTCTTCCGCGACGATGCCGGCCTTGATCCGCGAACTTCCGACCGCGGCGATGCGAATCCTGTCCCGCAACCCGAAGAAACCGCGCAGCTTGATCGCGCTTTCCTCCTGCGCATAACCGAGGGATGGGGTGTTCCAAGCCCCTGCAGAATCGAGATCGATGCCGCCCACACTGTTTGTCTTCGCCATTCCACCCACCCACAGCCCCGGCTGCCAGAGGTCCTCGCCGCTAGCGATCTTCAGCGAGCTTCCTGTCGTCAGATCCAGGGCATACAGGTTCTTCTGACCACCCGATCCATCGATCGCCGCGCTCACGGCCCAGCGAGGACTGTTCGACCACTCCAGGTGTTCCCACTGCTGCTCCCCCGCTGGGGCTGGATAGGTCCGCGTCACGGCTCCGGTCGAGTCCGCCACGAAGGCGATCTCGTGGATCCCGTAAGGCCGACCCACCACGCTCGAAGTCGACGAATACCCAAAGTCGAGGAACATCGAACGCCCCGAGGAGTCCGGGGCCGAACTCACGTTGCAGACCTGGGAAGTGTCGCCTGCCGCCTTGCCATTGGCGGGAGCACTGAACAACGTGCGCTCCAATCCCGAAGCGAGACTCTTCTGCTTGAGACGACGGTAGCCCGCGTAGAGGACGTTCCCCGAGCGGCCGTCGTGCCAGCTTCCGGCACTCCAAGTCTGGACAGATCCTGTCAAATTCCCGTTCGACCACCGCTGCGCCGTCGTGGCGCCGGTACCCCAGGCGCTGCCCGTGTTGTCCATCGCCGAGCTCACGCGCACCAGGAACGTATCCGATCCATTGACCCACCAGCGGGGGATCGCTCCTTCGCCAAGGTCATGGACCAGCGTATCGTTCTTGGCCAAGCGACGCACCTTGACATGCCCCGTCTGCGTCGAGCCCTCCAGGACCGTCGACCAAGCGACCCACTGGCCGTCAGGAGAGATCACCGGATGGAACACCGGATCCTTGTCCAGCAATGAGCGGACCAGGGGGGTCGCCTCCCCGTAATCCACCCAGCTCAGGATTCCCTTCCCCTTGACCCGATTCAGGAACACGAGCCGAGCCGAGATCGATCCCAATTGACGCGGCAGGTCCGATGCCAGAAGCGTGACGGGAGGGACCGAAAGGACCTGACCCGAAGCGCTCCCGTACGAGGCCTGAAAGCCGCCACGAACGCAGCGAAACCCCACATAATCCGCACGGGAGGAGCGGTACGCCGCATAGGTCGCCGCACGACTGCTCGGACGCAATTGGCTCAAGCCGTAATTGAACGCCCCGCCCTTGAGGGGAATTTCGGGGACATCCAGGGGAGCCTCGGGGCCCGCATAATCCGTCACCGAATCGGATGGGTATGGGCCCTTCCAGTCATGGACCCACTCCATGACATTTCCTGTCAAATCATGGAAACCCCAACCGTTCCGCGCACGCGTCGCCACCTCGTGGGAATGCCCTGCCGCATTGCCCTGGTACCAGGCGTTCTCCCCCGCCTTGGAGGAATCGACAAGTTCGCCCCACGGCCAGCTCGTCGCGCTCCCGGCACGCGCCGCAAGTTCCCACTCCGCCTCCGTCGGAAGGCGCCAGCCGGAGCGATCGAAATGGCTCGCAAGCCCCGAAATCGACCAGACAGAACCGCTGGAATCCGGGGCAACCGAGGCGTACTCGTACACGCTGTCCAGACCGTCACGCTTGGAGCGCGCATTGCAGAAAAGAACCGCATCGTACCACGACACGTTCACCGCCGGGAGCTTCGCGCCTTGGAGGCCCGAAGGATTGCGGCCCAACAAGCTCTGGAACTCCGCCTGCGTTACCTCTACCGAGTCCATCCAGTAGTCGTGCCCAAACCGCACCGAGCCGGCAACCTTCTCGTCAGGCAGAACAAAGGAGGAAGCATCCCCGAGACGCAGGAGCTTCCCTTGGGCCGCAATCGAGATCGCGCCAAGGCTACGACCGGAAGCGTCCCCCACGCTCAGCGAGTGATCCGTGGAACTGCAGGATACGAGGAACAAGAAAAGCAGCGCAGCCCCAAGGCTCCGATCAGAAAAATTCATTGCAGAATCTTGGTCACAACCGAATCCAATCGCGTTCCCAGTTTACGCAACCCAGAAATCGCCAAGTGATCGCAGTTCATCGCACTAGAATCCGTATAATCATGATTCCCATTCAGATGAGCATCATAGAAATGAAAATGATCATTCCCCTTTTCCATCCGTTGAATCTTCCCGAGCAACCAGGAATACCTCGACCATGTCGGCCCATATCGGCCTGCATATGCGGTCGTTTTATATGCCGGACTCTGCGGGCAATTGAACAAAAGAAGATGAATTCCACGCATCTTCGCATCGATGGCAAGTAATTCCAAGAGGTTGAAATTCCGGATAAACTCAACATTGTTGGTATCTTCCGTTGCAGGAGGGCTCACATCGGGCAAGTTTCCACCCCAACCCAAGCCATTGCTTTCATAGTCAGGAATTTCCAAGGGAACTCCTCGCTGCGTCAACCGCGAGCGAATCGCTCCAAGAAAATCCGATGGGACATGGTCTGCCCAGTAACCATGCAACGAATCGTAGATCGTCCCCTTCATCGGAGCAATCACACTTCCCCAAAGTGGTTTGGGCCAAACCTCGACCGGAAAAAACCATCCAGGCATCAAGGTCACGGCCAAGACTTTCACTTTCCCAGCCTGAGGAAATACGATTTTACGAATCACCTTATCCCAGTCAGGCAGCATCGACGCCCCAAGCGAAAGGTTCAGCGTCAAATGGCGAGGAAAATGAGCCGGAAGAAATCCACCAGATTGTGAACTTCCGATGACAACAACTTCCGCAGAATCCTTGCGCAGCCAAAATTGCAACAATTTATTGCCAAAGTTCTCTTGATCCGAAGAATTCAGAGGCTCGAAATAATTGCCCGCCGAATCGAGATCGATGCCGCCCGCACTGTTTGTCTTCGCCACTCCACCCACCCACAGCCCCGGCTGCCAGAGGTCCTCGCCGCTGGCGATCTTCAGCGAGCTTCCTGTCGTCAGATCCAGGGCATACAGGTTCTTCTGACCACCCGCCCCGTCGATCGCCGCGCTCACGGCCCAGCGAGGACTGTTCGACCACTCCAGGTGTTCCCACTGCTGCTCCCCCGCAGGGGCTGGATAGGTCCGCGTCACGGCTCCGGTCGAGTCCGCCACGAAGGCGATCTCGTGGATCCCGTAGGTACGACCCACCACGCTCGAGGTCGAGGCATACCCGAAGTCGAGGAACATCGAACGCCCCGAGGAGTCCGGGGCCGAACTCACGTTGCAGACCTGGGAAGTGTCGCCTGCCGCCTTGCCATTGGCGGGAGCACTGAACAACGTGCGCTCCAATCCCGAAGCGAGACTCTTCTGCTTGAGACGACGGTAGCCCGCGTAGAGGACGTTCCCCGAGCGGCCGTCGTGCCAGCTTCCGGCACTCCAAGTCTGGACAGATCCTGTCAAACTCCCGTTCGACCACCGCTGCGCCGTCGTGGCGCCGGTACCCCAGGCGCTGCCCGTGTTGTCCATCGCCGAGCTTACGCGCACCAGGAACGTATCCGATCCATTGACCCACCAGCGGGGAATCGCCCCTTCGCCGAGATCCTGCACCACCGTGTCGTTCTTGGCCAAGCGACGCACCTTCACATGCCCCGCCTGCGTCGAGCCCTCCAGGACAGTCGACCAGGCGACCCACTGGCCGTCAGGAGAGATCACCGGATGAAATACCGGATCCTTGTCCAGCAATGAGCGGACCACCGGGGTCGCCTCCCCGTAATCCACCCAGCTCAGGATCCCCTTCCCCTTGACCCGATTCAGGAACACGAGCCGAGCCGAGATCGATCCCAATTGACGCGGCAGGTTCGATGCTTGGAGTGTGACGGGAGGGACCGACAGGACCTGGCCCGAAGCGTTCCCGTACGAGGCCTGGAAACCTCCTCGTACGCAGCGGAAGCCCACGTACTCGGCTCGCGACGAACGGTAGGCGGCATAGGTCGCCGCACGACTGCTCGGACGCAATTGGCTCAGGCCATAGTTGAATGCACCGCCCTTGAGGGGGACTTCCGGAATGTCCAGAGGTGCTTCCGGGCCGGCATAATCCGTCACCGAATCGGACGGATAAGGCCCCTTCCAGTCGTGAACCCACTCCATGACATTTCCTGTCAGATCATGGAAGCCCCAGCCGTTCCGCGCACGCGTCGCCACCTCGTGGGAATGCCCTGCCGCATTGCCTTGGTACCAGGCATTCTCCCCCGCCTTGGAGGAATCGACAAGTTCGCCCCACGGCCAGCTCGTCGTGCTTCCGGCACGCGCCGCAAGTTCCCACTCCGCCTCCGTCGGAAGGCGCCAGCCGGAGCGATCGAAATGGCTCGCAAGCCCCGAGATCGACCACACCGAACCGCTGGAATCCGCGGAAAGGGACGTGTATTCGTACACGCTGTCCAGACCGTCACGCTTGGAGCGCGCGTTGCAGAACAGAACCGCATCGTACCACGACACGTTCACCGCCGGGAGCTTCGCGCCTTGGAGGCCCGAAGGATTGCGACCCAACAAGCTCTGGAACTCCGCCTGCGTCACCTCCACCGAATCCATCCAGTAGTCGTGCCCAAAGCGCACCGAGCCGGCGACCTTCTCGTCAGGCAGAGCAAAGGAGGAGGCATCCCCAAGCCGGAGCAACTTGCCTTGGGCCGCAATCGAGATCGCGCCAAGGCTGTGCAACGGAACATCACGGACGTTCAATGGCTGGTCAGTCGTGCTGCAAGATGACAGCAGCAGGTCTGTTGTCAATGAAATGACAAGAACTTTCCAGAACATCTTCATCCAATACAAACAATCGAAGATTGGCATTCGCGCTTTCCGCATCCGGAGATCAGGCGAATGTGCATCACGATTTCACTTAATCTCATCATAGGGATACATGCATCCGTATTCATTGTTCACAAAAGCAAACGCAGCTTGATACTTCCCCAAAATCATCCAGCAAATTAATTCTTGGCATAACCATCATGGCTTCGCCTTAATGTCTGTGATAATGGAGTCGAGCCGCAGACCCAGCTTTTTCACTCCAGATGGAGACAAGTGATTTGCATTGATCGCATCCGCATTGGAATAATCATGCATACCATCCAGATTTGCGTCATAGAGATGGACGTAAGTATTAGACTTCTCCCAGCCTCTCACTCGATCCACAATTCGATGAAATGATGCCCAACTTGGCCCCCATACACCAGCCGACGGCATCGTCGAAAAGGATGGATTTTCCGGCGTATGAAGCAGAATCAGATGAATGCGGCGACTCGACAAATCCTTGATAAGTTGCTCCATCAGCGTCATCGTTTCCTGATACAGGACCTGATTAGTATCCTCACTGATTGCCGCATAGACATCCGGCTTATCGCCTCCCCAACCATTTCCAGTATCATCACTAATCGGCGATACAACTTCGACTCCTCTAGCCTTTACCTTTGCATTTACAATATCAGAAAACCCAGAGGGCAAGACCCCTCTCCAATACTGATTATTCTCATCATATTGCAATCCTGGCGTTTTTGACAAAGTTGCTTCCCAACGAGGAGAAGGCCAGTCTCCATGTGGGAAAAACCATCCAGGCATCAATGTCACAATAACAAACTTCAAATTTGGAACACCAGGAATGACATAGTTCCGAATCAACTTGTCGTAATCGCTATGTACTGACGCACTCCACGCTAGCGAAAGCATCTTATGGCTTGGAATGTTTGCTGGCGAAAAACCAGCGACTTGAGAACTCCCCAAAACGACAACCTCTGCCGAATCTCTTAAAAGCCAAAAACGCATGAGATTTTCACCGATGACACTCAGCTCTGGACCGCCCGCAGGCTTGAAGTATTCACACAGCGAATCGACGGACAAACTGGAAGGGGCGTTGAATGCCGCACCCACCCACAGCCCCGGCTGCCAGAGGTCCTCGCCGCTGGCGATCTTCAGCGAGCTTCCTGTCGTCAGATCCAGGGCATACAGGTTCTTCTGACCACCCGCCCCGTCGATCGCCGCGCTCACCGCCCAGCGAGGGCTGTTCGACCACTCCAGGTGTTCCCACTGCTGCTCCCCCGCAGGGGCTGGATAGGTCCGCGTCACGGCTCCGGTCGAGTCCGCCACGAAGGCGATCTCGTGGATCCCGTAAGGCCGACCCACCACGCTCGAAGTCGACGAATACCCAAAGTCGAGGAACATCGAACGCCCCGAGGAGTCCGGGGCCGAACTCACGTTGCAGACCTGGGAAGTGTCGCCTGCCGCCTTGCCATTGGCGGGAGCACTGAACAACGTGCGCTCCAATCCCGAAGCGAGATTCTTCTGCTTGAGACGCCGATAGCCCGCGTAGAGAACGTTCCCCGAACGGCCGTCGTGCCAGCTTCCGGCACTCCAAGTCTGGACAGATCCTGTCAAATTCCCGTTCGACCACCGCTGCGCCGTCGTGGCGCCGGTGCCCCAGGCGCTGCCCGTGTTGTCCCTCGCCGAACTCGCACGCACCAGGAACGTATCCGCTCCATTGACCCACCAGCGAGGGATCGCGCCTTCGCCAAGGTCATGGACCAGCGTATCGTTCTTGGCCAAGCGACGCACCTTGACGTGCCCCGTCTGCGTCGAGCCCTCCAGGACCGTCGACCAGGCAACCCACTGGCCGTCAGGAGAGATCACTGGATGGAACACCGGATCCTTGTCCAACAAAGAGCGGACCAGGGGGGTCGCCTCCCCGTAATCCACCCAGCTCAGGATTCCCTTCCCCTTGACCCGATTCAGAAACACGAGCCGAGCCGAGATCGATCCCAATTGACGCGGCAGGTCCGATGCCTGGAGCGTGACGGGAGGGACCGACAGGACCTGGCCCGAAGCGCTCCCGTACGAGGCCTGGAAACCTCCTCGAACACAGCGAAAGCCCACGTACTCGGCTCGCGACGAACGGTAGGCGGCATAGGTCGCCGCACGACTGCTCGGACGCAATTGACTCAGGCCGTAACTGAATGCCCCCCCCTTGAGGGGGACTTCCGGAATGTCCAGAGGTGCTTCCGGGCCGGCATAGTCCGTCACCGAATCGGACGGATAAGGCCCCTTCCAGTCGTGGACCCACTCCATGACATTTCCTGTCAGATCATGGAAGCCCCAGCCGTTCCGCGCGCGCATCGCCACCTCGTGGGAATGCCCCGCCGCATTGGCCAGGAACCAGGCATTCTCCCCCGCCTTGGAGGAATCGACAAGCTCGCCCCACGGCCAGCTCGTCGCGCTCCCGGCACGCGCGGCAAGTTCCCACTCCGCCTCCGTCGGAAGGCGCCAGCCGGAGCGATCGAAACGGCTCGCAAGCCCCGAGATCGCCCACACCGAACCGCTGGAATCTGCGGAAAGGGACGTGTATTCGTACACGCTGTCCAGACCGTCACGTTTGGAGCGCGCGTTGCAGAAGAGCACCGCATCGAACCACGACACGTTCACCGCAGGGAGCTTCGTCCCTTGGATGGCCGAAGGATTGCGGCCCAACAAGCTCTGGAACTCTGCCTGCGTCACCTCCACCGAGTCCATCCAGTAGTCATGCCCAAAGCGCACCGTGCCGGCGACCTTCTCGTCGGGAAGAGCAAAGGAGGACGCATCCCCGAGACGCAGGAGCTTTCCTTGGGCCGCAATCGAGATCGCGCCAAGGCTGCGAGCGGAAGGATCCGCCACGCTCAGCGGCTGATCCGTGGAACTGCAAGAGGAGAGGAGGAGAGGAAGTGCCAGCATCGCAAAGATCTCAATGCGATGGATGGAATTTAATGAAACGTTCACCATCGTCTCCTCCATGCCTTTAAAGGCTACTTCGCTACGATCGAAAAGGCCACGTCCGAGGAATCACGATAGCTCGTGGTCACGTAGTCGCTGATGACCAGCCTGTAACCGGAACCGACCGTCGAGACCTTGGCCTTGGCCACATCGTCGTAGATGCTGTCGGGAACCGCCCACTTGTAGGTCGTCACTTCAAGGGAACCGTTGGCGTAGGCGTAGGCGCTATGCCCATTGGGAAGCTTCAACTGCACCTTGGCCGTACTGAAGTCGTTGCCGATCTTCCAGGCGAAAGCGATCGTGTCGCCGACCTTCCAAGTGCCGCCGCAGTTGGGGGTGGTCACCGTCACCTGGGCACTGGCAGAGACCGGCGTGGTGCAGGTGTTCGCCTGCGGAGCCGTCGTGGCATCGTCTCCACATGCTGTCAGCAAGGCGAAGGCTGCCAAGGAAAGGAACGTTCCGATCGTCTTCATGGTCTAACTCCCGGTTCAATGCGTTTGAGGTAACTCGACAGGTTTCCAGCCACCGTCGCCGAAGCGGATGTCGCGTTCGACGAACTCCCAGACCACGACCTTCACGCCTTTCAGCATCTCCGGCCCGTGCGCCAGCTGTTCCCGGACCTTGGTGCTGGCTCCACCGTCGTTGACGATGGATTTCAACGGTTCGCCCAGCAGTTGAGCCACGCGAGAGATCACGCCGGCGGATCCGGGCGCATCGGTCTGGTAGATGCGCGAATAACTGTCTCCCAACCAAAGGACCCGAGCGGTGTCCGCGTCGCGGTAGCCGCGCCCCGAGGCGTCGACCACGCGCGGGATCACAAGCCTCTGCTCAGGCCAGATCTTCCGTCGCTCCGGAAGCTTGGTCATCTCCGCGATGTCCCCCCATCGGGAAATCACGGTATCCCGCAGCGTCCATGGACTTGCGGCACTCTTCCCGCTCAACTTCTCCTGGACCGCGGCGGCGATCACCGGAACGGCCACCCCAAGCCCCGCCGGCTCCCAATGCGTATCCTGACGCAGATAGAGAGCCTTGCCGCGGGCGGCCAGCATCGGAGAGAACAGGTCGACCACCGCGACATGGCTTGCGCGCAGGTCTTCGATCAGCTTCAGCGTCGGCGAGGGGGATGGCGTCTCGATGGCCGGATTGAGGCGCTCCGGGTGGATGCTCGCCTTGGTCGGGACCGGGACCACCAGCAGCTCGATGCCGCGAGCCCGAAGCTGGTCGCGGAAGTCCAGGATCGCCACCCTCGGATCGTTGAGATAGACGCGATGTCCCTTGAACAGGGTATCGAAAGCGCTCCCTCGCAACAGACGGGGATCCCGCGCATCGGGACGCGCCAGGTACTGCACATCCGGCGCATAGAAGAGCCAATCGCCGACACCGGGAATCGCCTTGGAGCCCGCATCGCGGAACATCGTCCAGCGCCACTGCAACAGCGGATCGCGGATCCGCTCGGCCAGCCACGAGTTGTCGCGTTGCGCCGCATCCCAGCCATGCAGGCCTTCCTTGCTGGGAATCTTGCGGAAAAGATCGGCCACCAGCGGGACACGCTTCTGGACGATGATTTCCCGCACGGCCTGGACAAGCGGTACGCCGGCACAGAAGCCGAGGAAGAGGATGGCCGTAGCCCAGGCGACCTTGCGGTTGCCGGGAACCGAGGGAACTGGAGGCGCCTGAGATTTCATGGATCCTCCCATCTCAGAACTGGAAGTAGAGGAAAGGATTGAAGGACTGCGTGTACATGGTCGCCACCGCCAACGCGAACAGCACGACGGAGATCCCCAGCCTGGGCCACGACAGGCGCGCAGCCCATTCGTAGGACTGGATCGGCTGGATGACCAGGACCGCGCAGAGGGCCATCAGCAGGACCGGGAACGGCGCCCACAGCGACGGCGAGAGCAGCAGCGTCTGCGCCACCGGCGACACGAGTCCGAACATGCATCCCAGGTGATGGAGGGCATGGCTGATGTTCTCGGCGCGGAAGAAGACCCACGCGACCAGGACGATGACCATCGTCACGGCGACCCTCAGGATCCGGGGCAACCACGCGTAGAAGGAGTTCTTCCCCATCCAGCGTTCCAGGGCAAGCCATCCGCCGTGGATTCCTCCCCATACCACGAACTGCCACTGCGAGCCATGCCACAGGCCGCCAAGAAGCATCACCAAGGCAAGGTTCACGTAAGTCCGGAACTCTCCTTTGCGGTTTCCGCCCAGCGGGAAGTACAGGTACTCCCGCAGCCAGCTGGAGAGGCTGATGTGCCAGCGGCGCCAGAATTCCGTGATGCTTTCCGAGCGGTACGGCGCATCGAAGTTGCGGATCAGCTCGAAGCCGAACATCCGGCCCAGCCCGAAGGCCATGACGGAATAGCCGTTGAAGTCGAAGTAGATCTGGAAGGAATAGGCGACCGTCCCCCACCATGCGGCAAGGGTCGTGGGAGAGGACATCCCGAAGACATCGTCCGCGATCCGCCCCACCGGATTGGCCAGCAGGATCTTCATGGCAAAGCCGACCATGAAGAGCTGGACGCCCTGGGAGAAGCGGTCCAGGCGATGCTCGCGCACGTGCATCTGCGGGGCCAGCAGATGGTAGCGCAGGATGGGACCGGCGACGAGCTGCGGGAACAGCGTGACGAAGCAGGAGAAGTCCGGGAAGGACCGGACCGGCCGCTCTCCGCGCCAGATATCGATGATGTAGCTCATCGAATGGAACGTGTAGAAGGAGATCCCGATAGGGAAGGCGATCCGCAGGATCTCGAAGCCCGGATGGCCGAACGACTGCAGCACCAGGTTCCAGTTGACCTGCGCGAAGACCGCGTACTTGAAGACGCCCAGCAGGCCGAGGTTCATGCAGATCGAAAGGGCAAGTAGACCGTTGCGGGTCCGCTTCTTCAGGTCATCGCGCCCGAGCCATCCGCCCACCACGTAGTCGAACACGTTGGTCCACATCATGGGAAGCACGAACCATGGCTCGAACCATGCGTAGAACGCATAGCCCGCCAAGGTGAGCCATGCGTTGCGCCAGACCAGCGCCGAACCCGTCCCGTCCGTCCTGCGGACAGGGATCAGGAAGTAGACGAGAAGGACCAGCGGCAGGAAATAGTAGAGGAAGACTTCCTCGGTGAAGACCATCTCCTGCTCAGAGCCTATCGACCCAGGAAGCCCACCAGCGCGGGCTCTTGTCCTGAGGGTAGTTGTCCTCGAGAGGTCCCTGCCAGAGGGAATCGATCCCGTTGAGCACCAGGTAGTGCCGGTCGCCTTCGCGGAAGAGATCCAGCGACCCGCCCGTCTTTCCCTGCGTCTCGTCCTTGGCCTTGGTGCGGCTCATCCGCGGCTTGTAGTGGGCGACCAGGATTTCCTTCGCCTCGAGAGTCCCTTGGACCACCGAGTCGACCCGATACTTCACCACATAGGCGTAGTTGTAGAGGTCGTCGGCGGGAAATGCCCCGGGAAGGGCTTCAAGCGTCGCCGCCACGACGACCTTGCCGGCCACCGGCGCCTTGGCCGGCAGCGTCAGGACAGGCTTCGCGGAGGCATCCTCCTTGCGGCAACCGGCCAGCGGCAGCAAGACGAAGGCAAGAAGGATGGACAGATTCTGTCGACGGTTCATCGTCACTCCGCGTGGAAGTCGGGCCAGCGGTCGTTGCCGCTATGGAAGGTCAGGCGGGTCGCCTGGGAAGCCGGAGTCCCGATCTTCCAAAGCATGACCTCGTAGTCAGCGATGTCGTGGTCGTGACCGCGATCGGTCGCGCACCAGACCAGCCATTTCCCGTCACTGGACGCCTGGGGGAAGTATTCATGCGAGCGCCGCCCGGGCAGGTCGATCCATTTCTGGTTGCGCCCCGCAGGCGTCGATCCGTCCGCATTCAGGTCGTAGGCGAAAAGTTCCGTGCCCCCGTTCCCGGTCGGATTCACCCGATAGACCTTGTGCGACCCGGGGAAGAAATTCATCTGACAGCCGCCACCTTCAGCCGAGGCCAGCCATCTGCGGCTGGCCAGGTTGAACACGCCCACCTCGCGCTGGCTGCCGCGCAAGGTGATCGCCACCAGCTTGCCGTCGTCGGACAGATGCGGATTCTGGGCGATCCCGCCCTTCAGCTCCTTGGCTCCGTCGATGAGCTTCTGCTCGCCGCTGCCGTCGACGTTGCAGGTCAGGACATCGGCACCGCGTGCGAAGACGATCTTCCGACCGCCCTCCGCCCAGCTCGCCCAAGTGGACTTCGGCACCAGGAGACGCTCCCCCTTGCCGTCGATCCCCACGATCCAGGTATCCCACCGTTCCGGGAAGTTCGCATCGGTCTCGGGCTGCCAATCGAGCTTCGAGCGCGTGAACAGGACATGCTTGCCGTCAGGAGAAATCCTCGCGTACCAATCGGTCTTGGTGCCGCTGGTGAGGCGCCGCACATCGGAACCGTCCGCATCCATCGCGAAGATCTTATGGTTCCCCTCGCGCGAACTGGACCATACGATCGTTCCGCGGACCTTCCCCTTCAATGCCGCGACGGCGGTCGCTTCTTCCGCAGAAGGAACCGCAGGTCTCCCAACAGGTGGACCAGCAAGCAGGGAAGGAAGCAGAAGCAGAAGATCGATCATGACACCCCTTGCATCGAGTGGAAGTTTCTGACAAAGTAGTCGATTCTCCCAAGACAAGGATCATGTTCGATGGGCATATCCTGTAGTCGGCCCCAAGGACAGCTATTCCTTCGCGAGCAGCCTCAACGCTTCTTCCAGCTCCCCCTTGCGCACGGGCTTGGCGAGATATCCGTCCATTCCCTCGTGCAGACAGGCTTCGCGATCCCCATCCATGGCGGCCGCCGTGAGGGCCAGCACCGGCAGATCCAGCCAGGTCTCTCCGGCCAACCCTTGGCGGATCGCCCGCACCAGCTCCAGACCGTCCATCTCCGGCATCTGGATGTCGGTGAGCAACAGATCGAAGGTGCTGCCCGGAAGCTTCTGCAAGGCAAGGCGACCGTTCTCGGCGGATTCCACCGTGTGTCCCATCTTCTCCAGCAGCCGCGAGATCACGGTGCGGTTGACAGCATTGTCCTCGGCCAGAAGGATGTTCAAGGGGCGGCTCATCTCGATCCGGGCCGGCACATGCCGGTTATGGGGCTCCGCTCCATTGCCAACCACCACCGTGAACCAGAAATGCGAACCTTCGCCCGGCAAGCTGTCCACCCCGATCGCACCGTCCATGATCTCGACCAGGCGCTTGCAGATGGAAAGCCCGAGGCCCGACCCCCCGTGTACGCGCTTGTTGCCCATGTCCAGCTGGGAGAAGGGCTCGAACAGGCGCACGACGTCGTCAGGCGAGATCCCCACGCCGGTATCCTCCACCTCGAAGCGCAGGCGGACCCGCCCTGCCGGAAGAGCCTCCAGGCAAGCGACCCGCACCGTGATGCCCCCTTGGTCCGTGAACTTCGCAGCATTGCCGACCAGGTTCAGCAGGATCTGCCGCAGACGCCCTTCGTCGGCCTTCAGGCACGCAGGCACTTCCGGCGAGATCTCACAGGCGCAGGCGAGTCCCTTGGCATCGAAGGCCGGACGCATCGCCGCATGGATCCCCTCGAACAGGTCTTCCAACAGGAAATCGGAGACATGGAGATCAAGGCGCCCCGCTTCGACCCTCGAGAGGTCCAGGACATCGTTGAGGATGGTCAGCAGAGCTTCCGAGGTCGCCTGGATGGTTTCTCCGTAGCTGCGCTGCTCCTCGTCCAGCCGTGTCCCCAACAGCAGCGTGGTCATGCCCATCACGCCGTTCATGGGCGTGCGGATCTCATGGCTCATGGTCGCGAGAAATTCGCTCTTGGCCCGGTTGGCGACCTCTGCAGCCCGTTTGGCGTCTTCCAGGCGCACCAAGGTCTCGCACAGCTCCTCGTTCTTCCGCTCCACGGCCAACTGCCCATGCACCCGCACCGTCTCGTAGATGTAGGCGAGCAATCCTTCCGCAAAGAAGGCGCCCAGGAACCGGAACCGAAAATGCGACGGCCAATCCGGCTGCCACTCGAAGAGGCGGACACTCATGGCAAGCGCGGCAAGGAGCAGGTAGCCCAACGACACGGCAAAGCCCTTGCGCGGCCCCAGCAGGAAGAAGGCGGAGGGCGGCACGAGGAAGGACCAGAAGAAGCCCGTCTGGTGCTCCCCTCCGGTGAGGAGCAAGGCAAGGAAGAGCGAGCAGTTGAGCAGCAGCACGCCCCAACGCGCAAAGGCGACGGGCACGTATTCGTTGCGCAACGACAGGACGAAGAGCAAGCAGCAGCACGTCGCCACGGCATCCGCGATCGCCGTGGCGAGATTGCCGTGCAGGAAAGCGGCAGCGCCGAACACGGGCCCGTAGACCAGCATGATGGCCGAGACGATGTTGCACAGCACGATCTGCTGGCGCTCCCGGAAGTCCAGGGCGTTGCCACGACCGCTCAGGAGGATCCCCCAGAGGAGGCTCCCTTCAGGGGGTGCGGAATTGTTCTCCATGGACCCGATCATAGCATTCCCGTATCCCCCTCTGCCCTTCAGTTTTGCGGACGACGCGCCGGAGTCAGACCATCCAGAGGGGACGATGCCGAACCGTAGAGCTTGCGGGGGATGCGGACCGCGAGGTAGGCGTCGCGCCCGGCCTCGCAGGCCTGTCGCATGGCGCGCGCCATGCGGATCGGATCCTGGGCCCCGGCAATCGGGGTGTTCAGGAGCACGCCATCCACGCCCAGCTCCATGGCCTTGGCCACGTCGGAGGCGGTCCCCAGGCCTGCGTCGATCAGAACCGGGGCCTTCACGGTCTCCAGGATGATGCGGATGTTTGAGGGGTTGAGGATGCCCTGCCCGGACCCGATGGGGCCGCCGGCCGGCATCACCGCCGCCACGCCCAGCTCATCGAGCTTCTGGGCCAAGACCGGATCGTCGTTGGTGTAGACCATCAGATCGAAGCCCTCGTCCTTGAGGATGCGGGCCGCCTCGTAGGTGCCCAGCGGATCGGGCAGCAAGGTCTTGGCGTCGTGCAGGACCTCGAGCTTGAGCAGGTTCCAGCCCATCGACTTGGAGAGGCGCGCGATGCGCAGCGCGTCCTGCACGTTGAAGGCTCCGGCCGTGTTCGGAAGGATGGTGTACTTGGCCGGATCGATGTGATCGAAGATCCCCTTGCCCGCAGGCGCCTTGAGATCCACCCGTCCCAGCGCCACCGTGACCATCTGGGTGCCGGAGACCTCGAGAGCCTCGGTCATGGTCTCGAAGTCGCGGTACTTGCCGGTTCCCACCAGGAGGCGGCTCGTGTAGGTCTTGCCCGCGATGGTGAACGGACGGTCGATGGGTGCTTCGGACATTTTTCCTACTCCTGACAGGTCTGATGGAGGCGACAGCTCGACAAGATACCAACCTTGCCCCTCAGAACTCCCAGCCGATCCCCCCGTAGGCGTTCCAGCCCCAGCGCATCCGCCCGTCCGCCACACCCACGGCCCCGCCACCGCCCCAGGCCGTCAGCCCTTGGGGCTCCCCGGCCACCAGGCCACCGGAGAACGAATGGACGAATCCGCCGGTCGGGACGACCTCCTGCACGGCGCTTTCCATGCCTGGATCGGCCAGGGTCGTCATCGACCAGGAAAGCCAGGGGCGCACGAAGCCCTCGGGACGCAGCACGACCGTGCAGCCCAGCTCCGGAGCGATCCCGCGCCGTTTTTCACTGGCCGTATCCCGATAAGGGGAACTCAGGAAATCCAGGGCGCCCGGATAGACAGAATCGACCTGAACCACCTGCATCTGGGAGACATGGGCCCCGAAATGGGCTTCGACATCAGCGAGCTTCCAGGCATGGTGCCACGAGCCCATCACTCCCACCGTGTAGGATTGCAGGGCGACCCGCACGGCCCAGCTCTCACCCAGGCCCAGCATGCCTTCCAGCACCACGCGGGAGGAGTCGTCCACGGTCTGCCCGATGGAGCCCCGGTTGTCCAGCATCACCGTCCCGACCTTCGCCGAGACGGCTCCGCCCCCGACGCCCACGCGCCCCTTTGAGCCGGGAGCCAGCGGAAACACCGGCGTCAGGAGCGCCGGACGGTACTCGACGCTGCCGCCCGCCAGGTTGCGGCTCTGGGCCAGGCAACCGCCCAGCAGGGAGAGCGCGGCGCCCGCCAGGCATCTTGCTGTCCACTTCGCGACGTCCATGGCTCCCTCGATCGACCGAGTCGTTGCGGTTCCCCGTCCCATCCGCCTTCATGGTAGCGTTTTTTCGCCTCTCCGCCCATCTCACCACGCGCAAGCGCGCGGCTTTTTCCATCTTTCCGGACATGCAGGAGGAGAACCCACAGGAAGAGACGCTGCTGGACTACGTGCTTTGCGTCGAGCACTACCGCAACTCCGAGTCGCAGTACGACGCCGAGGACTACATGGTCGACGGCATCGTGCTGATGCACCTGCCGTTGCCCCCGGACCTTGAGCGCGAGCGCCTGGACACGGTGATGAAGAACCTCATCGTGCAGCTCCAGACTCCCGAGAGCACCGCCGACATCAAGCGCGTCTTCCCCCGCTTCCACGCCCTGCGCGAGGCGGGCTCGCTGTGGTGGGTGCACCTGATGCGCAAGGAGCACAAGGAGAAGCTCCCCAAGGACTTCCACACCAACGTGTTCAGCGAGGAGGAATTGCTGGGCATCGCTCCCGCCGAGGATCCCGACGCGGTGCCCAAGGAGCTGTGGTTCGACCGCGACGGCGACCCCATCGAGGGCCCTCCCGACCGCTCGATGGCCTTCCTCTACCAGTAAGGCTTCTTTAGACAGAATCTGTCAATTCCCTCCGCACGCGCGAAGGGATTGCCCTTCGGCAGTTCCAACCCACCCCGACCCTCCCGACTCGGGAGGGAGCCTGGGCGCCTGCCGCTGCGCGGCACCGGGCTGCCTGCCAAGCCTCCTCGGCGTGCAGGTTCGCCCGTACAACAGCTTGCACACCTGCGGGGTCTTGGGCCAAAGGCCGGGATCCCTGGCGCGCGTCGTCGCGTCGCGAGCGACGAGGACTCAGACCACGGCGGTGTCGTCGCGGCCCGTCTTGGCCTGCGCGCTGTAGCCCTGCTCCTGGCGGTTCTCGTTGATCTCGTGCTTGGCCTTGTAGATGCGCGACACGTCCCGGGCGTCCATGCCCGAGGCCAGCGCCAGCGAGATCCAGAAGTGGAGCATGTCCACGATCTCGACCCGGATGGCCTGCAGATCCAACGTATCCTTGGACCACCACTTCCACGGCAGCTCCTCGGAAAGCTCGCGGGACTCGTCGTCGTGGGCCTTCAGGAAGTTCGAGAGCCACTTGGCCGTCTCGCCGTTGGGCCCCAGGGGCTCTCCGGAGCGGGCCAGCTCCAGCAGGCGGTCCATGGTCAGGACCTGGCCGTCGTTCCCGACGATGCCGCGCTTCGCGAAGATCTTGTCGTTGAGGCGAGCTTGGAGGGCAAACAGCTCCTCGAGGCGATCGGCGCTCATGCCCCGGCCTGCAGGGCGGCGATCTTCTTCTGGGTGCGCTCCTCGGCGGCGCGCCGGTCGGCCTCGCCGCTCCAGTCCACCCGCAGGTAGGAGGAGAGGTGCGGCACCAGCGGCATGGCCGCGCGCGCCATCTCATGGGCGATGCGACGGTAGCTGGCGTGCCCCGAGGGGCCACTGCGCAGCTCGACCATGTAGGCCCACTGACGCAGGTCGCAGGCGTAGGTGAAGCGGCACAGGTGCCCCAGGGCCGTGAGGTACTCGGCCTCCACCGGCAGTTCCTTGGCGACCCGCTGATTCAACTCGCCCATGCGCTCCATGGCACGGCAGTAGGTGTCGCGGGCAGCGGCGAGCGAAGGCTCCTCAAGCACCTCGGGAATCGCGTAGCCCAGCAGCGTGGTGGGCTTGACCCGCAGTTGCATCCCCACGCGATGACGCTGCAGGTCGCGGTAGGCTCCGAAATCCATCACCAGGTCGAAGCCCAACTGACCCACAGCGAGCTCCCGGGGCCATTCGTCGTGCGGACCGCGATTCTCCAGCACCGACGCGGCGATCCGGGCCGCCAGATCGACTCCTCCGGCACGCACGATCTCTGAAAGCGATTCCATGTCGTGGAGCGTCGCCTCGGTCGCGCCCAGCGCCGCAGCCAAGGCCAGCGTCTCCAGATGCGGCGTGGCCCACAGGAGCCGGGCTCCGAAAGCGACGTCGGGAGCCTGCACGGCCGCAGGAAGTTCCTTGCACAGTTGCGCGACGGCGCCCTGAGTGCGTTCCAGGTAGGCATTGGCGCGCACATGGCGCAGCAGTCCGGGATTGATCTTCACCGCCTCGGCGTGCATCGCATCGCCCAGCGCCTTGATCTCCTCGTTCGGGGAGGCCAGCATCGTCGAGAGCAGCCGTTCGGTCTCGCGGGTCGGCAAGGTGATGCCCAGGCTCGTCTTCACCGAGAGCGGCAGCAGGTAGCGGGCGCTGTCGAAGGCCTTGGCCTGGGCAGTGCGCTTCCAGGCGGCGTCGGAGCGGAACTCGTTGCGCGGCAGCACCGAGGCGTAGTGCTCCTGGAGCGCGGCCAGCACCTCGCGATAAGCCTTCATCATCAGGCCCGACTGCCATTGGGCCTCCTCGCCGAAGGAGCTCGCCAGGAGCTTCGGAGGAAAGACCAGCAGGTCGCGCGAGAAGTCGAGGTAGCGGGTGGACTTCTCCTGGTAGGCACCCAGGGGCATCGACTCCAGGATCTTGGTGGCGCGTTGGCTCAACCCCTCGACGGCGAAGCGGTCGATCGCCCCGTCCTTGAGGGAGTTGTGGCCGTACTCGACGGCCCATTTGGACATGAAGCGCGAGGCCCGTTCGAGCGCAAGTCCCAGGAGCGGGGCATGGCCGGCCGAAATGGTCTCCGCCAGTTCCTCGACCGTGGGAGCCTCCTCGCGACGCAGGCGCCCTGCCGCGACCTCGTCCTGCATCTCCTCGAAGATCTGCAGGAAACGCTCGCGCATGGAAAGCTGCGAACGGCTGTATCCGCCCTCCAGGAAGGCCCACAGGGCCGTGGGGAGGTGGTCGGTCGCGCAGTAGACGCCGGAATCCGTGCTGGTGAAGAAATGTCCGAGCACGATGGCTTCGGCGGGCGTGAACGAGCGACTCATCATTTGCTCCCGGTCGGCTTGCGCCAGGCCAGTTCTTCCAGGCGGAACTTCGCCTGCTGACCCCAATAGGACGTGGATTGGGCAGCCTCTTTCCAGGCGGCGGCAGCCTGGTCGGAATGCCCCTGTTGCAACAGGCAGTTGCCGATCTGGTAGCGGGCCCAGGCGGCATCGGACGACTCGGGCCAAGTGGAGACGACCTTGCGGTAGTCTTCCAGGGCGCCCTTGCCTCCTGCGCTCTGGAAGGTCAGGTCAGCCTTGGCGACCGACAGCCGCTGACAAGCCTCGGACTTATCGCAACCCTTCAGTGCATCTTGGACCAGCGGCAGGGCCTGGGCTCCGGCGCGGATCGCCTGGTATTCCCGGTAGGCGCGCAGCGCCAACGCCCGCTTCTGATCGAGGTTGGATTCCATGCCGAAGGCGGCCCGCAGGGTCGAGGCGGCATCCGTGCGCTTGCCGCTCAGGCTCTGGGCCTGAGCCAAGGCCGACAAACGGACAGCTTCGCTGGGGAAGCTCGGCCCGGAACGCGCGCCCAGCCGGGATATCTGCTCCAGGGCTTCCTTCGAGCGCCCCGCCCGCAGCTGCGAGACCGCCGTCAGGAACTGGGCCTGGGGAGCGAACTCCGACTTCGCGTTGTCCTTCAGAAAGGCCTCGGACGAGGCGATCGCGTTGTCGTAGAGGCCCATGTCGTACTGGACGATCGCCGTACCCAGCAAGGCCGCACCGGCCGCCGGCGTGTTCGGATGACGAACCTGGAGCTGGCGCAACGCCTCGAGAGCATCGTCGCCTTTCTTTGCCTTGCGCTTCTCGGCAGCTTCGGCAAAGAGCTTGCCGGGGGCATCCGTTGCCGGGACGGCCGGAAACAGGATCCACGGGGCATTCCAACTGTAGAGCTTGCGGACCGTATCGGGCAACGCCGGAGGAGCGTGCTCCGCCAGAGCCACTGGAGCCGACACGGCATGGGCCGCCGGCGCTTCATGTCCCTTCTCCGCACCATGCGCCGCCGGCTTGCCCTTCTCTCCATGGGCAGCAGCCTTTTCCTTCCCACCCGCTCCGCCCAAGGCTTCCAGGCGTTTCTTGGCATCCTGCGAAAGTTCCACATCCAAGCCAAGCTCCAACGCCTTGCGGTAGCCGCTCGAAGCCGGGGACTTCTTCCCGGCCTTCTCGTCGATGCGCGCCAGCCAGTAGAGGGCGCGAGGTCGATAGAACGCATCCTTGGCGCGCGACAGGTTGAACTTCGCCTTCTCGGGGTCGTTCTTCTCGTTGCGGATCAGGCCCGCGAAGTAGTACGCGCCCGAATGGCCAGGATGCTTCTGCAGGACCTTCCGGAACTCTTCCAAGGCAGCATCCTTCTTACCGCCACGATAGAGCTCCAGCCCTTTCTGAAAGATCGTTTCCTTGTCGAGCGCCGGCTGCTTGGCCGTATTGTGCCCTTCCTTCGGGGCTGCCGCTTCCGCATGCGCCTCGGCATGCGCTTCCGCCGGTCTTTCGGCAGCGGCCTTCGACTTTGCCGGCGCCTCGCGCTCCTTCTCGGCGGGTTTCGCGACCGCCACCGGAGCCGCCTGACCGTTCATGAGGGCCGCGATGTGCCCCTCGGCTTCCGCCCGTCCATCCTGGCTCACCTGCGAAAGCCGGCGCCATTCCAGCAGGGAACGCGACGTCTCCCCGGACTTCTCAAGCGACAGAGCCAAGCCGCGGATGGCCTTCTCGCGCCCCGGATCCAAGGTCAGCGTCTTCTGGTAAGCCTTGGCTGCCGCTTTGGTCTGCCCGGCCTGCAGACGCACGTCTCCCATCTCCATCCACAGGGACGGCTCTCGCGGCGACTCCTCAAGGGCCGCTTCGTATTCGGGGATGGCCGCCGCCGGACTTCCGGAACGGACAAGTTTCCGCGCGGTTTCCAGGTGGCCACCGGCAAACGTGAGGGAGGGCACCAGGACAAGGAGCCCCCCAAGGGCAAGCAAAGGAGACATGGTCTTCAATCTAGATATTCCCCATGGCGCAAGTCCTTGATCATCAATAGCTTAGGCACGCAGTCCGGCCGCAGGCCCGGCACAAACAAAAAAGCCCGGACGGGCACTCTGCCTGTCCGGGTTTCTGCCTCTTGAATCCCGTCACTTGCCCAAAGCTGCCAGCTTTTCACGCAGCACATCGGGTGTGAAGGGCTTCACGATGTAATTGGTCGCACCTGCCTGCACTGCTTCCAGGATACGGGACTTCTCGGATTCCGAGGTCACCATGATCACCGGCACAGCAACGGTCTTGGGGTTGGCGCGGATGGCCTTCAGTGCTTCCAGCCCCGTCATGTTGGGCATGTTCCAGTCCATCAGGACCAGTTCGTAGTTGCCCGCCTGAACCTTGGCCACGGCATCCGCCCCATCCTCCGCCTCGTCCACTTCGGTGAATCCGAGGCCACTGAGAGTGTTGCGCTGGATGCGCCTCATGGTGTTCGAGTCATCGACAAGAAGGATCTTCATGCGTCTGCCCTCACTTCTGCTCGGTCAAGGCAATGCACACCTCGACCACGAAATCGCCGTGCGTGCAGGCGAAGGGGATCACCACCGAAGGGATGTCCTTGGGGGTGTTGACCTTGTGGTTGGTTCCCACCACCACACTGGGCAGCGAGATGTTGACGTTCAACCCCGACAGGTCCGCCTTGGCGGCTCCCGCGATGATGTTGGCCAGTTCACCCACGGCATCCGTGACATCGGCGTCAACCTTGGTCACCGGCGTACCGATGAAGGCGGACACCGTGGTCAAGGCCGTTTCCGACGGGAAGCTGATGATGACAGCTCCCTTGGCACCACCGGAAAGACCGATGATGCCTGAGACATCGTGGGTAAGGCCAGGCTCCACCTTCACGTAAGGCTTGCCGGGGGTTGGGGCGGTGTTCACCATCGTCGAGAAAGTGGACACCGTCGCTTTCAGGAAAGGATTGATCAGTTCTGCTCGCATCGCGACATTCTCCCTTCGGGCCATTGAGGCAGCTCAAGAGTCACTGTATCACGCGGCGGCCGCTGGAGTCAAGGACAATAATTATGTTCGTGCAGATGAAGGAACTCGAATGATGCGCTGGCTCCTGCTCCCCCTGTGCTCCGGTCTCGGAATGTGGTTGACCGTCCGCAGCGCCAGGCGCCAATGGCTCGTCTGGAAAAGCAATCCTCCCGCCAAGGGCGGCGAGAAGTGGCTCAACCGTCCCTTCACCGTGCTGTGGTATCTGTTCCTGTCGAGCTTCTGCGTAGGCTTGCTGGTGAATAACCTTTTCCTGCGCTGAGCGCAGCAAGCTTCTTCTCCCGCTTCAGCCGTTCCTTCTCCAGCTTGGCCTTTTCCCGGGCCAAGGCATAGATGTCCTTCAGGAAGCGTACGCGGCCGATCGAATCGACCGACACTGTGCGGTACTCGAAATGCACCGGGACCGGATGGGCGATCTTCAGCCATTTCTGGTCATCCTCGTCCACCAGGCTGTCGAGCTTCTCCGCCATCGGATGTCCGTCGCGCGCCAGCAGGAACGCCGCGAAGTCCAGTGGCCTCTCCAGGCGCACGCAGCCGTGGGAGTAGGCCCGGAAGCGCCTTGCAAATAGGTAGCGCGAGGGCGTGTCATGGATGTATACGCCGAAGCGGTTGTCGAAGAGGAGCTTCACCTTGCCTAGCGCGTTGTCCTCGCCCGAAGGCTGGAAAGCCCCCGTCAGATTCCCCTCGGCGTCGTACTTGGGCTCGAAGCCCTGGTCCCGCAAGGTCTTGGCATCCAGTCCCTTGCCTGCCATGATCTCCTCGCGCAGGATCTTCGAGGGCACGTGCCACTGGGGATTGATCACGACATTGCGCAATTGCGAGGAAAGCTGCGGCGTGAAGCGTCCCACCGTATCCCGCCCCACGACCACACGATGCTGCCGCACCCGCCGTCCATCCTCCAGGAAGTCCAGCACGAACTCGGGAATGTTGACCCGCACGCAGACGCTGTCCCGATGCCAGGGCGATGAGGTCAGTTGGGTCAAGGTCGAGCAGATCCGACGAAAGCCCACGACATCCTCGCGCACCAGCTCACGCCAGGTGGTGTCGTTCCATTTGCCCGTCACGCGCACGCCGCGATTGCCCTGGAAGGTCTCGAGAATTCCGCCCGTCGCCGCCTTGGCCACCATGAGCCCCGAATCGTTCCGAGGAGTCTCGTAGCCCAGAGCTCCCAGGCGGCGGTTCACCGCGAGCCCCAGGAGCGTGTCCGATTCCAGGATCTCCTTGCCGGGAAAGCGCTTCGTGCTCAGGGAATCTCCCGCCTGGGCCAGATCCCGATAGCGCCACGCCTCCCGCAACAACGGCAGCCAGACCGGATCCCGAGGGCGCGCAGATTGCAAGGCGGAATCGAGCCCGTGCTCCAAGGCGATCCGACGGATGCTTCCGAGTCCCGAATCGGGCACCCCCCAGGAATGCGCCAGACGCTCCAAGGCCTTCCAGCACCTGACTTCGCTGCGCGCCCGATCGGACATTGCCGCGACATGCCGCTCCCGCATGAGACTCCAACGACCGGGCCAGATCCCTTCGCGCATACGCCGGGCCAGCACCAGACGCCTCGCCAGACGCCCGTCGTCCGGAGCACGTCCGCCTTGCACGCACCGGTCCCAGGAAAGCAGCAAGGCCGCCAATGCAAGATCCGCGCGCGAAAGACGTATCTCGTTCGCAAACGTCTCGATGTCCTGCCGCAAGGAATCCCACGCATGCCGCCCCGAAAGCCGGGGAGCTGCACCTCTCGATGAGTCCTTGGCCACATCCCGCCACAGCAAGGAATTGTCCAACCACCAGCCAAGAGTGTCCTCCTGGAAACCCCGGCACAGGACGGTGTCGCCAGGCTTGAGGAACGAAGGCAGCGAATCGCCGGCCCGCCGCAGCGAGTCGAAAATCCCATTCTGTTCCTGCCGGATCTCCTGGTCGATTCCCGCATCGCCTTGAAGTTCGGCCAGAAAGCGGGACGGCAAGGCGGCACGGACCGAAGGCAAGCGCAGCACCAGCTCGTTCCAAACCAGGACATACCCGGCCAGCGACAGCACGACCAGGCTGATGACACCGAACAAGGCGGCACGGACACGATGGGATTGGGGAAGGATCGGCATGTCGGGGCTGCAATCTAGCTGCTGAAGGCCCTCCCCCGAACCCACGCTCTCCATGAGTGAGTTGTCAACTCCGGACCTGCTGTCAACAAAGGTCAATGGCTTCGCGTCATCCTTGGAGCAGAGGCTCCATGATTCTCGCTTATGGCTCTAGCAAAGCTGCTGGCACAGTCGATGCTTTATGACGGTCGACAGGCGCGTCTGCGATCCCCTGTCAACCACCACTCAGGGACATCCGTCGGAGGAATCATGCTAGACAGCCTACGTTCACCATTGAGAGCCCTTGCGCTGGGGGCAACCCTCGCCCTGGGCTTGGCGATGCCTGCCATCGCGACCGCAGCCGACAGCACCAAGGTCGACACCATGAAGATGGCCAAGGCCGATACCACGAAAAAGGACTCCACCAAGGTCGATTCGGCTAAGGCGGCAGCTCCTGCCACTGCAGCACCAGCCGCTCCCAAGGCCGACCCGAACGGCTCCGCCACCGGTGGCGCCGGTGATGTCACCGCCAAGGTCGTCGGCAAGCCGACCCTCGAGGAGGTCGCCGCCGACTTCGGCCACACGAAGATCGCCCTGAACTTCGTCTGGACCCTGCTCGCCGGGTTCCTGGTGATGTTCATGCAGGCCGGCTTCGCCCTGGTCGAGACCGGCTTCTGCCGCGCCAAGAACGCCTCGCACACTTTCTTCATGAACTTCGCTGTGTATTTCCTGGGCATGATCGGATTCTTCATCTGCGGCTACGCGCTGCAGATGGGCAACTCGGCAGGCGTGACCACGCTAGGCGGCCTGTCCACCATGAACAGTGCCTTCTCCATCGAGCTCTTCGGCAAGCCCTTCCAGCTCTTCGGAACCAAGGGATTCTTCCTGATGGGCGATGCCTACGACGTGGGCGCGATCACCATGTTCCTGTTCCAGATGGTCTTCATGGACACCGCCGTGACCATCCCCACCGGAGCCATGGCCGAACGCTGGAAGACCTCGAACTTCATCCTGTTCGCCTTCTTCATGTCCATGCTCGTCTATCCCATCTACGGCAACTGGGTCTGGGGAGGCGGCTGGCTCGCCAAGCTGGGCTCCAACTTCGGCCTAGGCCACGGACATGTCGACTTCGCCGGTTCCTCGGTGGTCCACATGGTCGGCGGCGTCGCTGCCTTGGCCGGAGCCATCGTGCTCGGCCCCCGCATCGGCAAGTTCACCAAGGACGGCAAGGCCAACGCCATTCCCGGCCATGACATCCCGATGGCCATCCTGGGCACCATGATCCTGGCCTTCGGCTGGTTCGGCTTCAACGCCGGCTCCTCCCTTGCCGGCAACGACCTTCGCATCGGCGTCGTCGCGGTCAACACCATGCTGGCCTCGGCCTCGGGCGGCTTCGCCTCGCTGGTCTACATGTACGTGCTGACCAAGAAGTGGGATCCGACCATGACCATCAACGGCTTCCTGGCCGGCATGGTGGCCATCACCGCTCCCTGCGCCTTCGTGAACCCCGTCGCCGCCTTCTTCATCGGTGCCGTCGCCGGCGTGCTGGTGATCCTCTCCTGCTTCTTCGTGGAAAAGAACCTCAAGCTCGACGATCCGGTCGGCGCGATCTCGGTCCACGGCGTCAACGGCGCCTGGGGCGTGCTTTCACTGGGCCTCTTCGCGGACGGCACCTACGGCGACGGCTGGAACGGCGTGGCCGGTCCGGTCAAGGGACTGTTCTACGGGGACGCCTCGCAGTTCGTGGCCCAATGCATCGGCACCGCGACCAACTTCGTCTGGGTCTTCGGCACCTTCTTCGTCTTCTTCAAGATCACCGACATGATCTGGGGAATGCGCGTCTCGCAGGAGATCGAGATCGAAGGCCTCGACCTTCCCGAGACCGGCGTGCCTGCCTACAACGACTTCACCGTCCACAAGTCCTGACGGGATCGCAACGGGCGGCCCTCCGCCCGATGCATGCCAAGCGAAAAGGCGATCGACACAGTCGATCGCCTTTTCCGTTTCCCCATAGCAGCAGGCCCTTGAAAGGACCGAGGACCGCGCTGTCCCGTCAGACCTTCGGGACCGGCAGGAACTTCGCGATGTCCAAGGCAAGCGTCTGCTTGCCCAGGAAGAGGCGACTGGCGAGATCGGCCAGCAGCATCGCATACACCACCATGAAGAAAAGCCACCCCGTGTGCCCGATGATCCCGACAGCCGCCGTCATGAGCCCCAGCGTCAGGAGATTCACCAGATCGGAGGTCGCCGGAACGCTCACGACCTTCAGCTTCGATCCGGACTGCCGGACCGCGAAGTAGCGTCTGGCCTTGCGAAAGGCCGAGACCGTCTCGAAGACCGTCCGCTTCCCCGCAAGCTCGTGGCGAAGCAGCCACGCCTTCGGAGCCCAAGGGATGCCGCCGGACCTGGCCACTGCGGTCAGATCGGACAGTTTTCCCTCCACCTCGAAAGCCAAGCCGAAGGGAAGATCCTCCTGGCCTCCTGCAAGCTTGGAAAAAGTCCTCTCGCGCAGACGGCGGTGCAGGAGCCGGGATCCCACGACGGTGAGGGCAAGGGCAGCAACGATCGTACGTTCATCCATTGGTTTCGCATCCTTTGTACAGCTGGAGGTCGCGATTTGGACATCGCCACAGGCCGGATCGCTCCATTCCGGAGAGACGTACCCAACAAAGCGAGAGTCGAGCCAAGGACTCCACCACCGCAGACGCGGTCCCCTCGGGAACCGGAAGACGGCAAAAGACCCCCGATTCCGCCAAGCCGAAGAAAATCCCATTGCAGACCTATGAATCGCTTGATATCAAGTGTCACACCCGGCATACCGTTTGTTGACAATACCAAGGAACTCTGCACAGACTCCCGATCGCGCTTGATTGGCGCGATTCTCGCGCTACCTTTGCCCAAACCGAGGGATCATCCAACTTGGCGTCCGGCTACGCAATGGCGAAGCGAAGTCTTCCAAGGACACCGACATCATCAAGACGACTTCCCCGTTCAGGAAAACGACCATTCATGGCTGAAGCTCATCTTTCTCTTCTCTACGGACTTCCCTTCGCCGGTCTTCTGCTCTGCATCGCCACCGGTCCTGTGCTCTTCGCGCACGCCTGGGAACATCACCACGGCAAGATCGCCGCCTTCTGGGCCGCCTGTTTCCTGATCCCTGCGCTGTTCCAGTTCCCTGCAGGCGAGGTCGCGCACAAGCTGATCCATCTGGCCCTGATCGACTACGTCCCCTTCGTGGTGCTAGTTGGCTCTCTCTATGTTACCGCCGGTGGCATCGTGGTCGACGGACGCCTGGCCGGCACGCCCGCCCGCACCACGGCACTGCTTGGCGTCGGCGCCTTCCTCGCCAGCGTCCTGGGCACCACCGGAGCCAGCATGGTCCTGGTCCGTCCTCTGCTCAAGGGCATCTCCTCGCGACGGCGCAAGGCCCATTCCGTGGTCTTCTTCATCTTCCTAGTCTCCAACATCGGCGGCAGTCTCACTCCCATCGGCGATCCTCCGCTCTTCCTGGGATTCCTCCACGGCGTGCCCTTCCTCTGGACCTTCCACAGCATCGGCCCGATGCTCTTCCTCACCGCATCCCTTCTTGTCATCCATTTCGCGCTCGACCTGAAGGCCTGGAATGCCGAGACCGACCGCACCCACCACTTCGTCGAGGACAAGGCTGTCGGCTTCGGAATCCGCGGCAAGCGCAACATCGTCCTGCTGCTCCTCATGGTCCTGTCGGTCCTGGCTTCCGGACTGATCGGAAGCGGTCTGGGCACCGTGACGGTGCTGGGCACCGCGCTGGACTGGTCGGGAATCCTTCGCGACGTCCTTCTCCTGATCCTTGCCGCCTTGAGCCTGCGTCACACGCCCGCGAGACTGCACAAGGCCAACAGCTTCTCCTGGTCCCCGATCCAGGAGGTCGCCACCCTGTTCGCCGGCATCTTCGTCTGCCTGCTTCCCTTGATGAGCATCCTTCAGGAAGGCAGCCAAGGTGCCCTGGGATGGCTCGTCGCCAGCGTCCGGACCCCGCTCCAGTACTTCTGGGCCACCGGGATCCTCTCCAGCTTCCTGGACAACGCTCCGACCTACCTGCTCTTCTTCAACGTGGCCGGCGGAGACGCCGCCCTGCCCCGGATGATCGCCGAGCACACCACCCTGCTTGCCATTTCCTGCGGCGCCGTGTTCATGGGAGCCAATTCCTACATTGGCAACGCACCGAACTTCCTCGTGCGCAACCTTGCCGAGGAGCACGGCATACGCATGCCATCCTTTGGCGGCTACCTGCTCTGGTCGGGATGTATCCTTGTGCCGCTCCTGGCGCTCACCGGATGGATCTTCTTCTGATGCGGCACGAACAAGACTCTGAGGGTCACTAGATGAACGAGACGACATCCAAGGACGAACTGCCCGAGAAGCTCTCGTGGTTCCAGAGGCTGAAGCTCCTGCTGATCGGCGGAGCGCGCAACCCGTTCGACCAGTCCATCTTCCACTCGATGGCCCTGCTGCCCTTCTTCGCCTGGGTCGGCCTGGGCGCCGACGGACTCTCCTCCTCGAGCTACGGTCCCGAGGAAGCCTGGCGCGTCCTCCATGGGCACCCGCATCTGGGCCTGTTCGTGGCCCTGGGCTCCGCCATCACGGTCTTCGTCCTGTCGGCGGCCTACTCCCAGATCATCGAACTCTTCCCGGGCGGCGGCGGCGGCTACCTGGTGGCCTCCAAGCTCCTGTCCCCCACTTGGGGCATGATCTCTGGCTGTGCGCTCCTGATCGACTACGTGCTGACCATCGCGATCTCGATCGCCTCCGGTGCCGATGCCATCTTCTCCTTCCTGCCCCCTTCCATGCTGGGCCTCAAGTTCGCCGCCGTGGTGGTGGGCATCCTGGTCCTGACCCTGATGAACCTGCGCGGCGTCAAGGAGTCCATCGGCTTCATGGTGCCCATCTTCCTGGTCTTCGTGCTCACCCATGCCTTCGGCATCTCCTGGGCCTTGGGCACGCACCTGGGTGAATTCCCCAAGCTGATCTCGGAGACCCATCACGACGTCTCGGCCTCGGCCGGGCAGCTAGGGATCTTCGGCCTGTTCTTCCTGGTCATGAAGGCCTACTCGATGGGTGCCGGTACCTACACCGGCATCGAAGCCGTCTCGAACGGCCTGAACATCCTGCGCGAACCCCGCGTGAAGACCGGCAAGCGCACCATGCGCTACATGGCCTGGTCGCTGGCCGTCACGGTGATGGGACTGTTCCTGGCCTACCTCTTCTACGGTGTCGATGTCATGGAAGGCAAGACCCTCAACGCGGTCCTCTTCGAGAAGATGGCAGCAGGCTGGGGATCCGCCGGATCGACCTTCGTGTGGGTCACCCTCTTCTCCGAGGCCGCCATCCTCTTCATCGCCGCCCAGGCAGGCTTCATCGGCGGCCCCCGCGTGCTTGCCAACATGGCCCTGGACCGCTGGCTTCCCTCCAAGTTCGCCATGCTCTCCGACCGTCTGGTCTCGCAGAACGGCATCCTCTACATGGCCGTGCTGGCCTTGGCCGTGGTCTTCATGACCCATGCCTCGGTCGGGATGCTCGTGGTTCTCTACTCGATCAACGTGTTCATCACCTTCACCCTCTCCATGATCGGCATGGTCAAGCATTGGTGGCAGGTGCGGGGCAAGGAGAAGAACTGGCGCCGCAAGCTCTTCGTGGTGGCCGGCGCGACCTTCCTCTCGGGCTTCATCCTGGCCTTCGTGATCATCTTCAAGTTCTTCGAGGGCGGCTGGATCACCCTGCTGGTGACCGGCGGCACGGTCGCCGCCTCCTGGTGGATCAAGAGCCACTACCGCGAGACCAAGAAGCTGCTTCGCCGCCTGGACAGCCTGGTGCGCGCCGCCGGAACCGGAAGCGAGAAGGACGCTCCCCTTCCCGAGGTCGAATTCGACCCGCGCGGCAAGACGGCGGTCCTCCTGGTCAACGGCTACAACGGCCTGGGGCTGCACACCCTCTTCAACATCCAACGCATGTATTCCGGGGTCTACAAGAACTACGTGTTCGTCTACATCGGGGTGGTGGACGCGGGCAACTTCAAGGGCATCGAGGAGATGGAGGCCCTGCAGGCCAACGTGAAGGAACAGGCTGACAAGTACGTGACCTTCATGCGCCGCCACGGCAGCTACGCCGAGGCCTACACGGACGTGGGAACGGACGTGGTGAGCGAGACCATCGAGATGGCCCCGCGCATCCTCGAGAAGTTCCCCAACGCGGTCTTCTACGGCGGCCAGCTGGTGTTCCCGGAAGAGACATTCTTCTCCCGTCTGCTGCACAACAACGTGGTCTTCGCGCTGCAGCGCCGCTTCTACAGCAAGGGCATGCCGTTCGTGATCCTGCCGATCCGGGTCTACTGACCCCTTCCGGAACTCGCCTCGAAGCCCTTCGTCCACATCCGGACGGAGGGCTTTTTCTTTGACAGGAATCGTCCCTGGGCGCCTCCCCGCCCGGCCTGACAGGATCTGTCAAACCAGGGACGGCCGAGCGGGGCCGGGCTGCCTGCCAAGCCTCCTCGCCTCGTCCCGCCGGTCTTCGAGACGATCCGCTGGCTGAGTGGCCGAAGGCTGTATCGAAGCCAACGGATCACTCAGGCTCAGGCGGGCTCACCTGCGGGGTCTTGGCCCTGCGGGCGGCATCCCTGGCGCGCAGCCTCCCGGTATCCGCCGCCTTGCCCTCCAGCACAGCTCCGATCCTGCCCCGGCGCCCCGGGAAGGAGATCCCGGCTCGGAAAGACAGAATCTGTCACACGCCTCCGCAAGGCCAGCGACGCTTCCCGCCGTTTCTCCCGGAAACGAAAAAGCCCTCGTCCCGGGGAGAGACGAGGGCTTCGGATGCGCGGGGAGGTGCGCTGCTACTTGATGTCCAGGACCACGGTGTTGCCCTCGGCGGACTTCACCACGATGGTGTTGCGGTCCTTGTTGATCTTCTTCTGGTCGATGGCGGCGCAGAAGTCGTCCACGGTACCCTTCCAGGTCACGTCAACCCACAGGTTGCCGTCGGCCAGCTTCCTCTGGTTGACCTTCACCGCGTCGGCCCGCAGCTCCTCCTGGACGGCCTGGGAGGCGCCGTAGTTGGGGATGTTGCGCACCTGCACGCGGATCAGCTGGCCGTTGTTGGCCTTGGACTGCCATTCCTTCATCAGGGCGTCCGAAAGGCCGTCCTTCTCGAGGGTCTTGGTCACGGCCTTCTCCACGGCCTTGGTCGCGGCCGTCTGGGGATTGGGATCCACCATCGGGGCGTTGCCGTTGCGGCTGGCCAGGATCTCGCGGGTGTTCACGTCCATGACCTTGAGGGACACGGTCGCGGAGGCCTGCTTCATGCCCGTCCCCTTGAAGTAGGAGTTGTCGGACATGTCGCCTTCCTTGGCCACCACGTTTCCGGCCACCACCATCTCGGCGCCCAGCTCGCCGCCCAGGGCAGCCGCTGCCGCGGCGTCGCCGGCGGTCGCCTTGCCCAGCTGGGCCTTGCGCTTGGTGCGCAGGGTCTCGGTGGGCTCCACGACCTCGAAGCAGCGGTCCTTGAAGTAGGTGACCAGGGTCGCCTCGGCCGCGCCGTCCTGGACCTCCTGGCCCAGCACCGTCTCGGACACGAGGATCGCCACGCGAGGCCGCCCGATGGCATCCACCAGGATGCACATCGAGGCCAGGAGATCCTTGATGCTCTGCTTGTTCACCACGGCCTGGATCTCGGTCTCCCAGGCGCCGTCGGGCCCCTGCGCTTCCGAGAGGACCGTGAAGGACTTCACGAAGCCTTCCGTGCGGGTGATGACCTCGTCCTTCTTGATCATGAAGTTCTCCATGACCGTGCTGGACGTGATCGTCTGCCCGATGCCCTGCTCCAAGGCAGCGCGGCGCGCAGCGCGGGAGGCGGCATCCTTGGTCGGACCAAGGCCCTTGGCCCGGACCTGGATGTCCTGGGCGAAGGCCAGGACAGGCAGGAGCAGGAGAGCGAAGATGCGCCCGCCGCGAATCACTTGCGCAGCTCCTTGATGGTGCGGATCGAGAGGAGCGCATCGGCTCCGCTCACCGGCTTGAGCGCACCGAAGGTGCCGTCGGGCTCGCCCTGCAGGATGTTCTTGTCGACCATGTTGCACACCGCGTTGAAGTACGGGGAGCTGGCAGCCAGGTCGCCGAAGCGGGCCGGGGCGCCGATGTACTTGGTCGCAAGCGACTTGTCGGCCAGCGAGATCATGAGGGCGTCTTCCAGCAGGAAGGCGAACTCGGCGCGGGTCAGCGACTGCGCGGGCAGGAACTTGCCGTCGGGCTGGACCTGCAGGCCACGGATGCCCAGGCCCACCACGTCGGTGATGAAGTTCTCGGCCCAGTGCCCTTTGATGTCGGTGGCGATCACCTTGGCGGCGGCAGCCTCCTTGACCTTCATCGGATCCTCGGGAGCCTTGAAGCCGGTGTCGAACTTGGCGCCGCGGCTGCGGGCCAGGATCTTGTCGATGCCAAGCTCGGCGATGAACAGGGCGGCGGCGTCGGCGCGGCCGATCGAGTCCACCATCGCGATCTTGCGGCCCACGCGAGTGCCGGGAAGGGCACGTTCGACCTTCTGGACCCGGACCCAGGCGTTGTTGGCCTCGTTGGTATAGGCCTTGTCGATCGAGATGACCTTGCGGTAGCCGTCACCGGCCTTGCGGATCAGGTCCACGTACTCGTCGTCCTTCACGGCCGAGAGGGATGCCCAAGCCGCGGCGTTGCCCAGACGGTAGTAGGCTTCGCCGCTCTGTCCATCGATCTTGATGGCCTTGCGGAAGGCGCTTTCGGCGTCCTCGAACCAGTCGGCATCCTTGCCGCCACGGTTCTTCTCGGCGATCACGACGCCCTTGGCGATGTAGCCGTCCGGGATCTTGCCGTCGGATTTGGAAACGGCCTGCGAGGCCAAGTCCTGGGCGCTGTCCCAGTCGTGCTCGGAAGCCTTGACCATGGCAAGTCCAGCCAAGGCCGGAGCGAACTTCTTGTCGAGATCCAGGGCCAGACGATATTCGACCTTGGAGCGGGCGAGCTCGCCCTTGTCGTAGTACTGCTTGCCGCGATCGGAGTGGGTGCGGGGGTCGTCCATCAGCCCCTGCGAGGTCCGCTTGGGACCGCATGCAGAAAGCAGGATGGCGGGAACGAGGAGGGCACAGAGGCGGGTTGTGGTCTTCATGGGAATTCAGCCTTTCCTAAAATCAGTCGACCAGGAAGATGACGCGAGCCTGGGACAGGTACTTGAGGGTCTCGGCGGAGGCGCGCAGGGCAAGCGCGTCCTCGGCCGAAAGGACGACGTCGGTCTTGGCAGCACCTTCGGCGCGCACGGCCTTGAGAAGCCCGGGGTTCTCGCCGATGCGATCCTTGAGGGCCTTGGCCTGCTCCGGGGTCTTGGCGTAACCGGCCATGCCGTACTTCACCGCCCATTCGCGGCTGACGTTGGCCGAGCCGTAGACTTCCTTGCCGTCGGCGTCCAGCACGCGCGGAGCCAAGGCGGGAAGCACGTTCAGGCCGCGGGCGTCGATGATCAGGCCCGAGTAGTTGGCGCTGCGGGAAAGACCCGGAGCCGGGGTTCCCGAGCTGGAGGAACCGACCTCGTGGGGAGCGCCCCAGCTGGTGACGGATGGCTGAGCCTGGATGGAGGACGGAAGGACCATCTCGCCCACGGCGTCCAGGGGAATCTCGGCGAAGACCTCGACGGTGAGATCGTCCATGTAATGTTCACGACCAACCTTGAAGGTCTTGATGAATCCCTCGACCTTGGAACGGATCTCGTCGGACTGGGTCATGCTGCCCGAGACGGTGGTGCTGGAGTTGATCGAAACACCCTTCACCAGTTCCAGGGCATTGCGCAGAGCGGACATCTGGGCGGCGCGGATGGCACCGGGGCGGGCGGCCGAGGCCGGCTGCTTGGGATTGACGGCTCCGACGCCCTTGGCGCAGACGGATCGCTTCACCCAGTCGACGCCTTCCACGCAGTCGCCGGAGGTTTGAGCCTGGGAAAGACCGGCCAGCGCAAGCGCAAGCACAGTCGCCTTCGAAGAAAAGCGAGCAACACTCATCGGGATTACCTCCTGGAACATGGGATTGGCGTTCTGTTCGACTTTGCCTGACTTCAATTTGCATCTTTCGAGACGAAAAATCTGTGATCCACGACACACTTTCCCTCCTTCAGGCCCCATTGTTGATCTTCATCACATTCCTCGCGGGCCTGGCCTGTGCCGTCTACTGCCTCTTCCTGCTGGGCCTGTCCCTGGGACTGCTGGTCCTGCGCTCACCCCGAGGCCACCAGACGCCATCCTTTTCCATCGTGGTTCCAGCCCACAACGAAGAGCCGGTCCTGCAGGAAACCCTCGAGGCATTGGCCGCTCAAGACTATGCGGGAACCTTCGAGGTGCTCGTGGTCGACGACCGCTCCCGCGACACGACCGCCGAGATCGTGCGCGCTTTCGCCGCGAGGGATTCCCGCTTTCAGCTGGTCCAGGTGGATCCGAGCGAGCCGGACATCGCCGCTCCCAAGAAGCGCGCCTTGCAGCGCGGCTTCACGCAAGCCCGCCACGAGATCCTGGCCTCCACCGACGCCGACTGCCGTCCGCCGCGCGGCTGGATCACCGCCCTGGCCTCGCGCTTCCTGCCCGGAGTGGGGATCGTGCAGGGGCCCAAAGGTCTCTCGGGTATCACGACCCTCTGCCATCGCTACCAGGAATGCGAGACACTCGCCCTGGTGGGCGCCGAAGCGGCCGGCTTCGGGTTAGGCATGCCCTTCCTGGCCTCAGCACCGAGTCTGGCCTACCGCCGCGAGCTTTTCGAGAAGGTCGGCGGCTTTGCGGGCATGGAACATTTGCCTTCGGGCGACGACGACATGCTCGTCCACCGCATGAGCCGACTGCCCGGGGTGCGCGTGGCCTACTGCCTCGATCCCGATGCCAGCGTCACCACCCCCGCCGCCGACACTTGGCACGAGGTCCTGAACCAGCGCGCCCGTTGGGCCTCCAACGGGACGCAGTACGAAAACAAGGCCTACGTGGCAGCCTTGTCCCTGATCTTCGGCTTCTGGGTCTTCCTGCTCCTGGGCTGGATCCTCTGCCTGAGTTCTTTGCTTCCGTGGCCCGTCTGGATCGCCTGCTGGATCGTCAAGACCGCGACCGATGCCGTCTACTTCACCTTGTCGGCCCACCGGCTCGGCCGCATGCACTGCCTGGCATGGTATCCGCTCCTGGCCGTCCCTCAAGTCGCCATCTGCGTCTGGGCAGCCCTGGCAGGGCACTTCGGATGGTACCGCTGGAAGGCACGGGCCGAGGTGGCGCAAACATCAAGACCCAAATGAGACGCCTGCAAGCCGACTGATCTCAATTACCAGCGCCCGCCGTGCTGCTCCAGCACGCCGTGCAGGATCCCGGCGTCCCCCCAATGGCCATCGACGCGAATCCTCCCCTTCACCCGCACCCGGCACTCGTGATGGTCGAGGCGGACGAGGAACGGCACCAGGGGCGGAATTCGTTCCTTGCGCAGTTCGTGCCCTTCCAGCTCCAGTTCGAGATCGAGGTCGGGAGAGGTGATCTTCCAGGGATGCTTCCAACGACCTGCGAGGTCGCACTCGAACGAGACGTCCTGATCCAGGCGGATCCAGCGCGTCTCGCCATCCACCCAAGCTTCGCAGTACTTCTGGCCATCCACCCCGTAGTTGACCAAGGCAGCCAAGGCCACCGTCTCGTTCTGCACTGCGAGCCAGTGCCATGCGGTGCGCCGGGGCACATGCCCAAAGCAATGGTCCGCGTAGCCCAGCGCCGAGTCCATCGCGTACCGGCGACCATCCAGCTCGACGCTTCCCGTGACACGGTTGCCGAAGAAGTGAAGGAGGCCATATTCCATGTCCAGCGTGTCGTCGAACTTCGTGAAGACCGGGCGGGTGGGCTTAGATGCGAGATCAACCTCCAGTCCCTTCGTTCGAATCCGGTGCTCCCAACCGTCCTCGGCGGAGCCAGTGGAGGCAAACTCGAAGGAACGATTCCCCGTGACAAGGTGAAGCCGGTTCTCCTGGCCCGGCTCGAGGAATCCCTTCCAGTCCCACTTGCGGGGTTTGAGACTTCCCGGCTCGAAGACCAGCACATGGACCGAGTCCAGGAGTGCCACTCGGGTCACGCCAAAACCCAGATACAAGCCGCTAGAGGAGTCATGGACTTCTGTGTACCACCATTCCTTGTCCTGCCAGGTCTTCCAGAGCTTCCAGCGTCCTTGCGTCAGGACCTTGAATTCCTCGAGTTCCATGCGACCTCCCTTCGCCGACGGACATCCCCCATTCTCGCATCGGGCGAGGCGGTGCGACAGCACTCACAGCAGGAGAAGACCCAGCTCTGGTCAGAATTTCGTGAACGAAGTCTCTTCGGCAAAAGGAACATCCCGCCGCTTCGCCGAAACCTTCGCGGGCTTTGACGAACGAGGGCTCCTGCGCATGTCCTCCACAACGCCAGTACCCGCATCCGCCCTCGTCTTGAAGTAACTGACCAGGTCCTGGAGTAATGCGGCCTGACCGCTCATTTCCTCGGCAGTCGCCGTCAGTTCCTCGGAGGCTGAGGCCGTACTTTGGGTAGTCTGGGACAGCTGCATGACCGAGGCATTGATCTGCTCAAGTCCCGTCGCCTGTTCCCGGGACGCAGCCGCGATCTCCTGCACGAGATCGGCAGTCTTGCGGATCGAAGGAACGAGCTCATCCAGCCCCTTGCCCGCCTGCTCGGCAAGGTGGACGGAACTGGAGGCGACGGCACCGATCTCCTGGGCCGCCACCTGGCTGCGCTCGGCGAGTTTTCTGACCTCAGCCGCCACCACGGCAAAGCCCCTTCCGTGTTCGCCCGCGCGCGCCGCCTCGATCGCAGCGTTGAGCGCCAGCAGGTTCGTCTGGTAGGCGATGTCGTCGATGATGCCGATCCGCGAGGCGATCTGCCGCATCGCCTCGACCGTCTTGCGGACGACCTCTCCGTTGTCCTTGGCATTGGCTGCCGAATGGCTTGCGATCCCATCCGTGACCCGTGCGTTCTCCGCGTTCTGACCCACCGTCGAGGAGATCTCCTCCACCGCAGCGGAGGTTTCCTCCACGTTGGCCGCCTGTTCCGTGGCCGTCTGGGAAAGCGACTGGGCCGAGGCCGAGATTTCCTCCGAGGCGGACGCCAACGTACTGGAAGACAGCTGAATGCCACTGACCGTCACGGACAGCTTTGCACTCATCTCACGCATGGCGAACAGGAGGCTGGCCGAATCGCCGGGGCGCGTCTTCACCTCGACGGTGAGATCACCCGCCGCGATGCTGCGCACCACATCCACTGCATAGTCGGGATGCCCACCAATCCGGGCCAGTAGACTCTCGGTCATCGCCTTCATGTTGAAGAGCAGGCTATCCTTGTCCCCTTCCCGAATCTGAACATCCACCTCGAAGTCACCGGCCGCCACCTGGCGCACCACGCCCGCCGCATAGTCCGGCTCACCACCCAACTGACGCAGGATCGTGCGCGTAACCTGCGCACCCAGCAGCGCCGTCACCACGATCACGCACAGCGAAAGCAAGATCGCCAGCAAGACCGCACTGCGACGGATAGCCAAGGCATCCTCCGCCCCCTTCTTGCCAAGTTCCTCGTTGTAGGCCCCGTGCACAGTCAGTGCATTCCAGACGACCTCCGCGGTCCGAGCATTGGCCAGCATGAGTTCCAACGCCTCGGCGTTCTTCCCGTTGGCCGCCCGCTCCAACACCTTGTCCCGAAGCGCAAAGTAGTCCGCCAGGACCTTCTTGTCGGTCTCCCACATCTGCCGATCCTTGTCGTCGGATATCATCTTCTCGTAATGGCTCAAGGCGTCTTGAGCCTTCTTGGAGTTCTCGAGGATGCTCACGTGCAACTCCGCACGCTTGGCCGGATCGGCCTCCAGCAGGGACTTCCAGAGCTGGGCACGCATGTTGGCGAAAGGCTTGAACGCCGAGTCTAGGGCCAGGATCGAAGGGATTGCATTCTCGTTGCCGTAGTTCGCGGCAGCGTACACCCGGGAGATCTGGACGATTCCCATGACCGCCACACCGACGAGACCGGCAACGGCGATGGACACCAAAAGAGTCAGACGTTGCTTGACATTCATACTGTTAACTCCGACGAATGAGCGAAGACAAACGCGTCGTCTTTCTCGGATGGCATTCAGTCCTCCATCCGAAGCGACAGCGCAGAAGGGTGATCTTCCTACTTCCCGCGATTCTTCGGCAAGTCAATCCCGTGCGGAAGACGAAAAACCGTTCCGCAACCGGAACACGCTTGCGGCAGGGACCGAAGCCCGGCAGGGCCGGGACGCCTCGGCTTCGCGTGACGCATCGCCTCGCAGGCCGGACGCCGTGATGCCGAGGTGGCCCGGTTCACGAGGGCCCGACCGCGCGCCGCGCGCGGGGCCGCCCAAACATTCCGGCGATCCGCAAGCGCACCGGACTATATGGATAGCATGACTCGACGCATGAACCGCCGTTCTTGAACACCCCCGCCGCCCTCGGCCGCATCGCCTTCCTGGGAGGCTTTGCCCCCCGACGCTGCGGCATCGCGACCTTCACCCAGGACCTGTGCGAGGCCGTTGCCCTGGCCGCTCCGCAGGCAACGAGCCTTGCCGTGGCGATGAACGACCGCCTCGAAGGCTACGCCTACCCCGAGCGGGTGCAGATGGAGATCCCCGAGAAGGACCTCGATGCCTACCGGCGCGCGGCCGACCAGCTCAACTTCGAGAACACCGACCTGCTGTGCGTGCAGCACGAGTTCGGCATCTACGGCGGCGAGGCGGGAAGCCACCTGCTCGCGCTGCTGAAGGAAGTGCGCATGCCCGTGGTCACCACGCTGCACACCGTGCTGGCCGCGCCGAACCCGGCCCAGCGCGCCGTGATGGACGAGCTCGTGAAGCGCAGCGCCCGCGTGGTGGTGATGGCCCGCAAGGGCGCCCAGATCCTGGAGGACGTCTACGGGGTCCCTCCGGAGAAGATCGACGTGATCGCCCACGGTATCCCCGACATCCCCTTCGGGGACACGCGCACCTCCAAGCCGCAGTTCGGCGTGGAAGGGCGCACCGTCCTCCTGACCTTCGGCCTGCTGGGACCGGGCAAGGGGATCGAGTTCGCCATCGAGTCTTTGCCAGAAATTGTCAAATTCCACCCGGAGGTCGTCTATCTCGTGCTGGGAGCCACCCACCCGCACCTGGTGGCCCGCGAGGGCGAGCGCTACCGGCTGGGCCTGGAGAGGCTGGCCGAGGACCTGGGCGTGAAGGACCACGTCATCTTCCACGACCGCTTCGTGTCGCTCGAGGACCTGGCCGAGTTCATCGGCATCACCGACATCTACCTCACCCCCTACCTCAACGAGGCGCAGATCACCTCCGGGACGCTGGCCTACGTATTCGGCGCCGGCAAGGCGGTCGTCTCGACTCCCTACTGGCACGCCCAGGAACTGCTGGCACAGGGCCGGGGAATGCTAGTGCCCTTCCGCGATTCGCAGGCCATCGCCACCGCCGTGTGCGCCTACCTCGACCATCCCGAGCTGATGGAGAGCACCCGCCACGAAGCCTTCCGGATGGGCCGCGCGATGACCTGGCCCGCCGTCGCGGAGCTCTACCTCGAAAGCTTCTCCAAGGCCTGCAGGGACGGGAAGGTCGCTGCCCGCACTGCCTTCGCGGCATGGACCCTAGGCTCCCGCCCCGCCGACCTGCCGCCGCGACGGCTCGACCATGTGGCGCGCATGTCCGACGCCACCGGCATCTTCCAGCACGCCATCTTCAACGTGCCCAACTACCACGAGGGCTACTGCACCGACGACAACGCACGCGCCTTCCTGCTGTGCGTGCAGCTGCAGGAGCTGGGCACGGCGCTGCCCGAGGCGATCGAGGCCCTGTGCACCGGATCGCTTGCCTTCCTGGCAGCGGCCCTCAATCCGCAATGCCGCTTCCGCAACTTCATGAGCCACGGACACGCCTGGCTCGAGGAGGCCGGATCGGAGGACAGCCACGCCCGCGCCCTGTGGGCCCTGGGCACCGGCGCCTCCCGCGCCCGCGACGAGGGGCACCGCCGCCTCTCGCGCCAGCTCTTCGAGAAGGGAATCGACGCCGTCCCGGGGTTCACCTCGCCGCGCGCCTGGGCCTTCACCCTGCTGGGCCTGCACGAGTCGCTGCGCGTCGGCGCCCAGGATCCGTGCGCCACGGACCTGCGCCGTCTCTTGGTCGAGCGCCTGCTCACGCGCTGGAAGGACTGCGCCACGCCCGAGTGGCAGTGGTTCGAGGATTCGGCCACCTACGACAACGCGCGTCTCAGCCAAGCCATGATCCAGAGCGGAACGGCACTGGGGAACGACGAGGCGGTCGCGGTCGGACTTGCCTCGCTGCGCTGGCTGGTCTCGCTCCAGACCACGCCGGCCAGACACTTCCGCCCGGTGGGCAGCAACGGCTTCTGCCATCGCGACGGCGCCCGCGCCGACTTCGACCAACAGCCGGTGGAGGCCCAAGCCATGGTCTCGGCCTGTCTGGAAGCCTTCCGCATCACCGGCGACGCCGCCTGGATGCGCGAGGCGCGTCGGGCCTTCGAGTGGTTCCTGGGCCGCAACGACCGCAACGAGCCGCTCTACGACCCGGCGACCGGCGGTTGCCGCGACGGCTTGCACGCCGACCGCACCAGCGAGAACCTCGGGGCCGAATCGACCCTGGCCTTCCACCTCGCCCTGTGCGAGATGACCACGGCACAGGCCGCCCCCGCACCGAAAGCCCGTCCGTGAAGAACCTCCCGCTGCGCCGCCACGACCTCGCCCTGCTCCCGCAGAGCGAGCGCGTCATCCTGCGTCCCTTCATCCCCTCCTCGGCAGGCCGCATCGCCGCCATCCTGGGACGCGCCCTGGCCATGAGCGAGGAGGAGGCTGCGGCCGAGCTCGAGTCGCTGCACACCGAGTTCGACTCCCGGCACTTCGACATCTCGCGCCAGTGGCTGGACACCTTCGCCAAGGTGAGCCACCACGTCTTCACCCAGCGCCCGCTCTCCCGCGTGCGGGAGCTCCTGATCGGCGCGCTCTTCTCGGGCGAGTACGCGCTGGAATCGGCCGCCCTCTTCAACCCGTCGCTGGTTCCCCATCCCGACCAGAGCGGCCTTGCCGAAGGGGCGCTGCGCTTTGTCATGAGCCTGCGGGCCACCGGCGAGGGGCACATCTCCTCCATCGAGTTCCGCTCCGGCGTCATCTCCCGCGAGGGGGACATCGAGCTCGAGCCCGTCTCGCGCTTCGTCACCGTGCCCGAGATCCTGCCCAATCCCGGCTACCACAAGAAGAGCTTCGTCCTCAAGTTCCACGAGATGGGCTTCGACAACGAGTTCGCCGCCGCCCTGATGGCCCCGCTCTCGGAGGAGTTCACCCGCAGCGACCTCAACCGCAGCATCGGCACCGTGCGCCACGAGAGCCCGGCCGGATCGAACGAGCTGCGCCGCACCCTGGACTGCGCCCAGTGGCTGGCCGACTCGAACTACGAACTGCGCTTCTCGCGCAACCTCGGCCTCTCGGAGCGCATCCTCTTCCCCGTCTCGCCCAACGAGAGCAACGGCATCGAGGACGCCCGCTTCGTGCGCTTCGTGGAGGACGACGGCACGGTGATGTACTACGCCACCTACACCGCCTACAACGGCCACGCCATCCTGCCCCAGTTCCTGGAGACGCGCGACTTCCTGCACTTCCGCGTGATCACCCTCAACGGCGCCGCCGTGCAGAACAAGGGCATGGCGCTGTTCCCGCGCCGCATCGACGGACGCTACGCCATGCTCTCGCGCCAGGACGACGAGAACGTGTTCCTGATGTTCTCCGACAACCTGCACTACTGGAGCGAGGCCCGGCTGCTGCTGCGCCCGGCCGCAGGCTGGGAAGCGGTGAAGGTGGGCAACTGCGGATCGCCCCTCGAGACTCCGGAGGGGTGGCTTGTGATCACCCACGGGGTCGGTCCGATGCGCAAGTACTGCATCGGTGCGGTGCTGCTGGACCTGGAGGATCCCACCAGGATCCTCGGACGGTTGCGCGAGCCGCTGCTCTCGCCCGAAGGGCGCGAGCGCGAAGGCTACGTGCCCAACGTGGTCTACAGCTGCGGGTCGCTCCTGCACCAGGGGCAGCTCGTGCTCCCGTACGCCATGAGCGACAAGGCTTCCTCCGTGGCGAGCATCCCGCTTGCCGAGCTGCTCAAGGCCCTGAAGGAATAGCCGCCGCACCCGCTTCGCGGCGGGGCGGCAGCGATCTTGACTACTTGCCCTTGGCCTTGGGTGCGGACTTGGTCGCGGCCAGAGCGGTCGCAGCGGCGGCTGCGGCACTGGCCGAAGCCTTGCTCGCCAGCGCCTTCTCGTTGCTCGGATGCTTCTTGGCTTGCTTCTTCTGGACCTTGTCGCCCATCGCGGAACTCCTTGAACGGCCGTCCAACAGCGGGCGGATCTCCCCAACCAAGCTCCTGCACACCCATCCGGCAATCGATTGTCGCGAAAATCGGCGATACCCAGGTCGATCCCGGAATTTGTCGCGCATGAAAAAGCCCTCGCTCCGGGAATGGATGCGAGGGCTCGAAGAGATCGCCCGGCTTGAGGCCGCGCGGCTCAGTTCAGGATCAGAAGCGCACCTGGCTCGAGATGGCCATCTGCGTCTCGGGCTTGAGACTGCCGTCGACCCGGCGGGAATAGGTGGTCTCGCGCTGGACGGTCAGCTCCACGCCCGGGGCCGCCTGGCTTCCCAGACGCCATCCGTAGGCCATGTAGGTGCTCTTGCCGAAGAACGAGTCGTGGTAGCGCACACCCTCGTCGGTGTAGCCGGTATCCAGGCCGATGCGGTCCTTGCGCCAGTAGAGCTCGGCGCGGCTGACCTTCTGCTTCACGAAGCCCAACGCCTTGTCGCCCAAGGCGACCTTGCCGGACATGGCGCGCTGGTCGCGCACGTTGTTCGAGGCGACCAGCTGGCTGTAGTCGCCGCTGACCTTGATCAAGCCCCACATGTCCACACCCAGGCCCGCGAAGTAGCCCTGGAGCAATGCCTTCGAGGCGCCGTTCCCGTAGATCAGCTCGGTCTTGGGAACGATCGAGCTGCCCACCTGGCGGGCGCGGTCGATCTCGTAGTTGGCGTCGAACCAGCCCGGCTGGAACGGGCCGCGGAACATGCGGTATTCGGCGGTCACATCGACCGGTCCGATCTGGGCGTAAGCACCCAGCGGGATGGCACCCCAACCGAGGCTTGCCACCAAGGTATCGTTCGGAGTGAAGGGCTTGGCGTACTCCGTGTAGACACCGAGCGAGAGCCATTCCGACTGGAGGATGGGGAGAGAGGCATCCACCCAGATCTCGGTGAAGCTGGCCTTGCGTTTGTAGGTGCTGGCCACCGAATCGCTTCCGGCCTGTTCGGTCGCGGCGATGAGATCGCGCGCTTCCTTCACCGTCTTGGTGTCGGAGATGAAGTTCGGATCCTTGATCAGGTAGGAGAGATCCCCCACGCAGGTCGAGGCGTTGTCAGGCTGGGCGTCCACCGGATCGGGGCAGCCGTCGTTGTCGCGGTCGCGCAGGCCCGAGAACTGGCTCTCGTCGCGCGCCACGCCGGCACCCACCTTCAAGGCACTGAAGATCGGCATGCCGCTGGCCTTCAGCGGGCGGAATCCCAGGCGTCCGGCCCAGAAGGGCCCCTGCTTGGAGAAGTCCTGGAAGCTGTTCACCAGAAGCTCGGCATCGATTCCGAAGGAGGTGATGTCGTTGAGCTGGGTGTGCAGGCCCAGCAGCTTGTAGTCGGGGTAGCGGGCCGTGTTGCGGTAGCCGTTGACCACCAGGCCATGGGCCATGGTCACGTTGTCGAGCGCGCCGGCACGGGCGTAGAACGTGGCGCCCGGCTTGTCCCAGCGCACGTAGTAGATCTTGCGCAGGATGCTCTCGAGGCCTTCCTGGGTCGAGCCGAACTCCCAGCCGCGGCTGGAGACTTCCTGCTTGTCGTCGAGGAACACTTCCAGGTCCAGGGCCACGCCGAGCTTGCCGATCTCGATCTCGGGCTGGAGCGAGAGGCGCGTCCAGGTCTTGCCGTCGACGGTGACGGTTCCGAAGGACAGGCCCGGATGGAACTGCACGCCGCCCGAGGAGGTGTCGGCCGGGGCAGACGTCGCCGCAGAGGCTGCGGAGGAGCTGCCGTTCGAAGCGGGAGTCGAGGCCGAGGAACCCGACGCGGCCACAGGCGCGGGGGCAGACGCCACCGGAGTGGATGCCACCGGCGCAGGAGCCGGTGCGGGTGCGGGTGCGGCGGCAGGAACTGCCGTCGGAGCGGGGGCGGAGACGTTGGCAGGTACGCCAGCCTCCTGGGCTGCGGCCAAGGTCGAAAGCGACACAAGGCACAAGGGAACGATACGCTTCACGAAAACCTCCTGGAGGGACTCATCATCTGGGAATATGCAAACCAAAGCGATTGCAGGGTGTGCGCTGGATCACAGCCGCCCCGCTCAAGGACTACTTCTGCAACTGCTCCACCGGTTCAGGATCTTCATCGGCTGAAGGGACCGTCGGCTGGACAGATTTCGCGGGCACGACCGCCTCCGGCTTGGAGACCGGCGCTTCAGCCGGGCCCATCGGCAGGGCTGGGCTGACCTCGGGCGCATCGACGGCCGCAGGCACGACCGTTTGGGGCGGCGACGTCTCCGGCTTTTCAGGAGGCTCCACCGGAGCCTGCGGCGCCTTCGGTGCCGGGGCAGGACGCTCGGGGCCCGGGCCGACCTCGTCGCCTTCCGGCTCGGCAGCGGTGCCGGATTCGTGACGCGGGACCACGGCATTCTCCTCCGCTCCCCCTTCGTGGCGCCGGACCTTCGCGGGAGCTTCGCCGAAGAGCCAACCCAAAGCGATGCGGTGGGACATGCCCAGGTCGGGATGGCTTTGCAAAGCGTAGTCGATGCGCAGACGCTCGTTCCAGAGGTAGCCGACGCCAAAGCCCATCTGGCCCCACGATTCCCCGTAAAGGCCGGTCTGGTCGTTGCCTTGGAAGATGTCGCTCCAACGCGTGAGAGACTGGATCTCGGCACCGGCACGGATCACTCCGCCCCAATCGAAACGGAACTCCCCGCCGATGCGGCAACTGCGCAGGAAGAGGGACGGATCGTCCCAAAGCCGGGCCGGCGCAGCACTGAACGTATTGGACGCTTGAGTCTCGAACAGCCCCGGCGTCTCGAAACCAATCGAACCGCGGCCGTACAGGTAGGGCACCTCGGCGTCGTAGCCGAAGCCCACGGCCACGTCCATCGGCGACCATTCGCTGCGACCGCTTTCCCAGACCGTCGCGGTGGCGATCGCCCTCTCCAGGCGTGCGCCCAGGCGCCAGTTCTCGGTCGGCTTCCAGACCACCGAGCCGTCGAGCTGCGCCCCCAGTCCCCACTGGTCCAGGTCGCGCACCGACAGCCGCATGAGTCCACCCACCAGCAGCTTCCCATCGTAGAGGCTGCGCGCCACGGCAGCGGCTGCGGTCCAGTCGGCGGCATCCAAGGTCGTCGGATTGTCGAAGTTCGGGGTCTCTCCGTCCTTCACCCGCAGGATTCCCACGGCCGAGAGACGCTGCCCTCCGAAGCCCAGCACAGTTCCGTTGCCCAGCGACATGGTCCCGAAGATCTCGTCCTGCGCGATGTCCAGGCCCTGGTACAGGTTCGCGTGGTGGAAGAAGCCCTCGGGCCGCACCAGCTCGGCAAGACCGGCGGGATTGGCCAGCAGGAAGGATCCGTCCGCAGGCATTCCCAGTGAAACGTTCCCCATACCGGGAAGCCGCGCCCCGACCGGAAGGTCGAAGCTCGAGTTGGCATAGGTGGCCTGTTCGGCGCGGGAAGTCGCCACAAGGCCCAAGGTTACGGTGAGAAGACGCCAGATCACGGCATCAAGATATTTGTTCACACGCCGGGAAAACGTGGGTTTCCGCGATTGGCCGCAGCCGCCACCCTTTCCATCTGCCCCAGCAGGCCAAGCGTATCCTCGTGCCCCCACAGCGGGCTCTGGCACAGAGCTCGGCTCAGGCACTCCTGCACATGGAGGATCTCCTGCTGGTAGCCGAACCCTTCCCGCGAAAACTCGAACCGCTCGACCCCGCCCTCCGCCCGGGTCAGCACCAGATCGGTGGGTGCATGGAACGGCCCCTCGAAGCGCAGGGTTCCCCGGCTCCCGTGGAGGGTCGCGGTGCTGGCGGTCTTCTCCATGAAGCTCGAGAAGAGGCGGGCATGGGCCCCCTGCGCGAAGTTCAACCCCACCGTGAGGCGGCGATCCACGCCGGTCTCGGCGCGATCAGCCAAGGCCACGATCTCGGTCGGCTGTCCGAGGAAATGCCGCGCCAGGAACAGAGGATAGATGCCGATGTCCCAGAGCGTGCCCCCGCTCTCCGGGGCAAACAAGCGGGAATCCAGCCGGTACGGGGCACGGAACCCGAGATCCGCCTCCAGCAGGCCGATCTCCCCGATCTCCCCGGCCTTCACCAGGGCGTCGGCCTTGAGGAAGTGCGGCAGGAAGCGCGTCCAGAGAGCTTCCATCAGGAAGAGCCTCTGCGCACGCGCCAGTTCCAGCACCGGTGCGGCCTCGGCGGAATCCATGCCGAAGGGCTTCTCGCACAGCACCGCCTTGCCCGCCTCCAGGCAGATGCGCACATCATCGAGATGGCGATGGTGCGGGGTCGCCACGTAGACCACGTCCACCTGCGGATGGGCCAGCAGCGTCTCGCGAGAGGATGCCATGCTCCCTCCGTGCGTCCGCGCAAAGGACTCGGCCAGAGCCGCGTCCCGGCGCCAGCTGGCCACCAGACGATTGCCCGGCACCCCAGCCAGGTCGCTTGCGAACTTGCCGGCGATGTGCCCGCACCCCAGGATGCCCCATCCGATCGTCTTCATGGAAAAACGATAGCTCCAGCCCTAGGCCGTGCAACTTCCTAGTTTAGGTTCCGTGAAACGCATCTTCCTTGCCGCTCCGCGCGGCTTCTGCGCCGGCGTCGACCGGGCCATCGAAATCGTCGAACGCGCCATCGAGAAGCATGGCGCCCCCGTCTACGTGCGGCACGAGATCGTGCACAACCGCTTCGTGGTCGAGTCGCTGCGCGCCAAGGGGGCCGTCTTCGTCGAGGAACTGGACGAGGTGCCCGAAGGGGCCAGCGTCATCTTCTCGGCCCACGGCGTGCCCGAGGCGGTCGTGTTGGCGGCCCAACAGCGCAAGCTCCTGGCCATCGACGCGACGTGCCCGCTGGTCAAGAAGGTCCACACCTCCGTCAAGCGTCATGCCGACAAGGACCGCGTCATCGTCCTGATCGGGCACCGCGGGCACCCCGAGGTGATCGGCACCATGGGCCAGGCCACCGAAGGCCGCGTGGTGCTGGTCGGGTCGGAATCCGAGGCACGCACCATCGATCTGCCCGTGGGCAAGGCCATCGCCTACACCACGCAGACCACCCTCTCGGTGGACGAGACGCGCGGCATCATCGACATCCTGCGGGCACGCTTCCCGCAGATCCAGGGCCCTGGCAAGGGTGACCTGTGCTACGCCACGACCAACCGCCAGGAGGCCGTGCGCGAGATGGCCACCCAAGTGGATGTGCTGCTGGTGGTGGGATCGAAATCCAGCTCCAACACCAACCGCCTGCGCGAGCTGGGAGAGAAGCTGGGAATCCGCTCGCACCTGCTGGACTGCGCCGAGGAGGCCGATCCCGCCTGGATCGAGAACGCCTCGACCATTGGCATCACCTCGGGTGCCTCCGCCCCGGAAGACCTGGTGCAGGGCGTCATCGCCTGGATCCAGGCGCGCCACCCCGGCTCGACCGTCGAGACCGTGGCCGTGAAGGAAGAGAACGTGCACTTCTCCCTGCCTCCCGAACTGGCCTGACAGGGCCTTTGCAGCTTGAGGATACGGCAAGGGCCTCCCGGCGGGAGGCCCTTCTTCGTAAGCGGTCCGGCAGGGACCGATCAGTCCTCGCCGAGCTCCTGGTTGGCCACGCCGTCTGCGGTCTGCTTGGCGCGGAAGGCATCCAGGGCCGCCGCGATCTCGGGGTGATCCCCGGCCAGGATCTGGGCCGCGAAGATGCCCGCGTTGGCGGCACCGGCATTGCCGATGGCAAAGGTCGCGACAGGGATGCCCTTGGGCATCTGCACCATGGCAAGCAGGGAATCCAGGCCACCCAGCGACTTGGTCTGGATGGGCACGGCCAGCACGGGCAGCGGGGTGGCTCCGGCGGCCACGCCGGCCAGGTGGGCGGCGCCGCCGGCTCCGGCGATGATCACGCGCATGCCGCGCTCGCGGGCTCCGCCGGCGTACTCGTTCACGAGGTCGGGCGTGCGGTGGGCGCTCATGACCTTCGCTTCGCAGGAAACACCCAGTTTGGTCAGCATGTCGGTGGCGTTCTTCATCGTCTCCCAGTCGCTCTTGGATCCCATGATCACGCCCACCAGCGGCTTCTTGTCGCTCATCGTCGTCACTCCTTCGTCAGAATGGTTGCGGCTGTCCGTGGCAGCAAGTTAGCCATCTCCTTGCCGTGCGCCCCGCGCCAGGGATGCCGCCCGACAGGGCCGGGACCTTGGCCCGGCAGGCAGCCCGGTCCTCCGGCTCGACCGGAGGAGGCGCCCCTCCTGCCTTGAGAACCCACGGCGCCCGAATACCCTGTACCGCCGTGCACTTGATGTGATACATTGGGGGATATGGACGCCAAGCAGGAATCCCCCGAGGAAATCGACTACTCCTACTCCCCGGTCCCCGAGGAAGGACGCTCGCGCAGCGACGCCTCCCCGACCGCCAAGACCGTACTGGTGATCGGTGCGCTGGGCAAGGCCACCGACCCCACCGGCGCTCCGGGAAACCGCTTCCAGCTGTTCCTGCACATCCGGCAGGCGCTCCAGAACCAGGGTCTGCGCCTCTCCTGGGTCAACTTGGCCTACGACCGCAAGGGCAACCTCTCCGCCGCCGACGTGCGGGCCTTCGAGCTGCAGGCCGCCGCGCTGGGCGACAACCTCTCGGGCGTGCTCCTGCTCGATCCCGGCTACGACCGCGACTTCCCGCTGTGGAAGCTGGCCGCCGAGTCGGTCGACTGCCCCGTGGTGTGGTTCCACACCTCGCCGCTGGACGACGCCCAGCCCGCCAACCTGCCGCGCCACTGCCACGTGCTGGAGCCCGACTGGGATCTCGCCGGCCGTGTGCTCACCGACCACCTGACCGCCCAGTACCACCCCCAGCGCGTCCTGCTGCTGCCGGGTCCGGGCGAGGCCCATCTGCACCACCATCTCGAATGCATCCGCCTGGGCCTTGCCGAGGTCTGGGGCTCCCGCTGGGTCGATATCCTCAACTGGGAAAGCGTCTTCCCGGAACCCATGCGCACCGAACGCCCCAGCGTGCTGGACAAGGTGCTGCGCCTGGCCCTCCAGGACACCGGCCTGCGCCCCTACGACCTGGACATCTTCTTCGAAGCCGCCCTCTCGACCAAGGCCGACCTGTGGGTGTGCGCCGACGACCTGCTGGCCCTGGCCGCCCTCGAGCACCTCGACCGCACCAAGAAGACCGCACGTCCCGGCGTGATCGGCTTCGGCAACCACCCCTTCGCCCTCCAGCGCGGCCTCTGCACCGTGGAACTGGGCTGGTCCTCACTGACAGAGGCCGCCGTCGAGAAGTTCACCGGCCTGGGCCGGCGCAGCCGCTCCGCCCGCGCCTTCGTGATCCCCGGCCCCAGCGGCACGCCGATGAACGAGCACCCGCTCTCGGTCCTGGGGCGCTGATTTCCCCAAAGTCCACACAGCTGCCCTTGGCATTTCGGGGTCGGCTGTGTACCTTTTCTCGCCTACGGTACCATACCCAAGTGGTTAGGGAGCGGTCTGCAAAACCGTCAACCCCGGTTCGAATCCGGGTGGTACCTCTTCGGATAGACCTCTATCCAAGCAAGCGATGCCGAGTACAACACGCAAAGCACGCCCCTTCCAACCGCCTTTCGCGGTGAGTCGGGTTGCGCAAAGGATCCAAGGGCCCGGACGATGTTTCGCGGCCCTTGTTCTGCTTGCCGGCCTTGTGCTGAGCGGATGCGACTGGAAGATCGCCGAGAGCATCCCCAAGGGCGACAAGCTCGACCTCACCCATTTCGGGGCCGAGGACGGCTCGTGGCGCCTGCGCGTGGGCGACAGCGCCGTGTGGTCCCAGCCCTGCGTCGGGGACACCTGCCACCTCGAGATGACCGTCTACGGAGGGCATGCCGCCACGCTGCGCCGCAAGGTCCGCTGGGACGCCGAGACGTACCCCATCCTGCGCTGGAGCTGGGGCGTGACGACCGCCGACTCCCTGGCCAAGTCGCGCCTGACCCAGGCCGATGCCGTGGTGGCCCTGGACGTGACGCTGGCCTCCAGCTTCGGCTTCGAGAAGACCCTGCGCTACGTCTGGAGCCCTCGCCATGACAAGGGCAAGGTGTGGGCCAGCGGCGACAACTGGAAGCCCAAGGCGGTCGTGCTGCGCGACCGCCGCGACTTCGGACGGATGGTGACGGATTCCGTCAATGTCTGGGAGGACTTCCGCAAGACCTTCGGCTACCTGCCCCGCCACCTGGCGCTGTCGGTGGCCGTGAGCGTGCGCAGCAACAATCCAAACCAGCCCGTGGCCGTGCGCTTCGGGCAGATCCTCGCCCAACCGGAGGCCAAATGAGCGAATCGGAATACGAAGGTCGCCAAGACCACATCCCGCAACTCGACACGCCCGAGATCGAGGTCTGGGCCTTCCAGTTCCCCGGCTCCCGCACCGACATCGAGATCCAGGTTCCCGAGTTCACCTGCATCTGCCCCAAGACGGGCCTTCCCGATTTCGCGACGATCTCGATCCGCTATCGTCCGAAAAATTCCTGTATCGAGCTCAAGAGCTTCAAGGAATACATACTCTTCTTCCGTCCTCTCGGGATCTTCCACGAGCATGTGGTCAATCTCATGCTCCGGGATCTCGTGCGGACCTGCGATCCGGCCTGGATGGAAGTTCGCGGCATCTTCAACCCACGCGGCGGCATCCAGACAACAGCCGTCGCAACCTTCGGAGACGTACCATGACTACCTGGAATTTCAGCTCGGGCCCGGCCATCCTGCCCCGCCCCGTCGTCGAGAAGGCCGCTGCGGCGGTCCTGGACTTCAAGGAGTCCGGAATCGGCGTGCTGGAGTGCTCCCACCGTTCCAAGCGCTACGAGCCGGTGGTGGCCTCGGCCGAAGCCCGCCTGCGCAAGCTCATGGGCATCTCCGACGAGTACGCCGTGGTGTTCGTCCAGGGCGGCGCCTCGCTGCAGTTCGCCCAGATCCCGATGAACATCCTGGGTCAGGACGACGTGGCCGACTACGTCGACACCGGCACCTGGGCCTCCAAGGCCATCAAGGAAGCCAAGCTGTTCGGCAAGGTGAACGTCGTGGCTTCGACCAAGAAGGAAGACGGCACCTATTCCTCGATCCCCACCGGGATCAAGGCCACGCCCGGCGCCAAGTACATGCACATCACCTCGAACAACACCATCTTCGGCACCCAGTGGAAGCAGTTCCCGGACGTCGAGATCCCGCTGGTGGCCGACATGAGCTCGGACATCTGCTCGCGCGTGATCGACGTGAACAAGTTCGGCGTGATCTACGCCGGTGCCCAGAAGAACCTCGGCCCCTCCGGCGTGACCGTGGTCATCGTCCGCAAGGACCTGTTGGGCAAGGTCGATCGCAAGATCCCGACCATGCTCGACTACAAGACCCACATCGACAACGGCTCGATGTTCAACACCCCCCCGGCGTTCGGCATCTTCGTGCTGGACCTGGTGCTGCAGTGGCTGGAAGAGAACGGCGGCATCCCCGCCATGGAAGCCAAGAACAAGGCCAAGGCCGCCAAGCTCTACGCCGAGATCGACCGCAACCCGCTCTTCAAGGGCACCGTGGACGTGGCCGACCGTTCCGACATGAACGTCTGCTTCATCCCGGTGAACAAGGAGCACGAGGCTCCCTTCAAGGCCTTGGGCCTGGAGCGCGGCTTCGTGGACTTCACCGGCCACCGCTCGGTCGGCGGCTTCCGCGCCTCGATCTACAACGCCATGCCCGAAGCCGGCATCGACGCGATGATCCAGGCCATGCAGGACTTCGAGAAGTCCCTGGCCTGATTCTCCGTTCGTCCCGAGGAGCCGCGATGCGGCGTCTCGAAGGACGCAAGGAAAGAGCCCGTCTCCAGTCATGGAGGCGGGCTTTTCTTTTGTCGGAAATTGTCAAAAGACAGAATCCGTCAAATCCTCGAGGGCCCCGTCCCGCCCTGCTCGCCCCTCGCCGCACCCGTGGAGCTCTGCGGGCTCGGGGCTCGTCGGGCCTCCTCGCCGCCCGAAGGCGGCTGCGGGGTCCCGCCCCCGATGATCCCGCTCCGGCCAGACCGGCCTGCGCGGCGGGGCGACGGTCGGGGGCAGTTCCCGCGCTATCGGCCTTTGGCCGGCACGAACGGCTCGAAGACCGTCCCTTCGCGCGGGGCATCCGTGATGTTGAGTTCCTCGTCGGCGAAGCGGCAGAGACCTTGATCGTCGCACACCCGCACGGCGAAGCGGAGGGGGCGAACGCTCGAGGTGTCCGCGTCCAGGCAGCGGATCGCCACATGGATCCCTTCCGGGACCTCCATCCCGATCTTGTACGGGTCGGACTCGCAGCGGTCCATTTCCATGATCCAAGCCGTCTCCAGCACCCCGACCTGCTTCAAGCGGGCACGCACCTCGGCGACGGCGGAACGCGCCGAAGCCATCGACGCTCCCACGAACAGACAGACAAGAAGGATATTCCTCACAGCGCACCTCCCAGGAACCGCAACGGACGAAAGCTACGTCCGTTGCGGCCGGAAGAGGGGGAGGTCAGCGCATCCTGAACGTACGCTCCGGAAGTCCGAGACCGGCCGTTTGACGAGCGCCCAGACGTTCGGCGAGCTCACCACGACTCGCAAGGCATCCCCGATGAAGCTCGTGTGCATCGGGATGGAGAAGACTCCTCGAGCATCGAGCACCCCCGCTCCGATCGATACGAAACTGGAGGGCTCGTGCTGGAATTGTTCGAAATGGACGAAATCCCTTCCACGGTATCCAAGCGCGGATCCAGCAACGAGAGTCCTACGGAATCCTCGGGGAAGGTTGGCCGTGGGGCTGCCTGCGGTGCGACGACCTAGCCGGCAAGACCCCTCACGACTGGCGGCCCTCGGAAATCCCAGACGAAGCTGCCGGCATGGCGGCCATCGCAGCTCACCGGCGCCTTCACCGAGTCTTCATCGTAGCGGAAATCAAGCAACACATCGAAGTCGTCCGCGAAACGAATCCTCTGCTCGAACCGAGTCGTAGGTCAGCACAATGCCGAAATTCAGCCGCCAAAACCAGATATACGAAACAGCCCAACGGAGAAGATTCCGACGATACGGGGCGAGCCCAAGCCTCACTTGAACGGAATCGTGCGCGATGCCCCATCGCAAGGCACTCCAGCCGGAATACGACATCAGTCCATCCGCATAGCACCGTTGCTCCTTCTCGGAGAATCGCTGGGATTCAATCGAGCACGCTCCTCCATCCTCTGCCGTGGGCTGTTCCCGACTGTAGAGATCGAAGCCAGCTCCTCGCTCCGAATACCCGTGGGACTTGTAAGGAAGGCACATCACGATCGCATCTTCCCCATCCAGGGAATCAAGGCCCAACCGCTTCCAATCCTCCGAAGCTGTATTTGCCCCGCTGGCACGACCAGCCACCGCGTTCTTTCCTTCCCCCCAGCTTCGACACGATTGCCTCGGCGCTGTTAGCCAGGATCTGCAGGCCCGTCGCCGTCTCGCTCGAGGTGCCCGCCGTGGTGGAAGCGGAGTCGCAACCCCACAGCCATGCTGCCAACAGACAGGAATTGTCATCCGGAAGTTCATCGGGAGGTCCTTTCCTCGTTGAGAGGCACGACGGCCAGAACGACCTGGCAGACGCGCTCGGCAGGCAACTGATCCTTGTGGGCGATGGAGCGCACCTCGCTGCGCGCCTTCTCCATGTGCTCGAAGAGACGCCGCGGACCGGAGCGGCGCAGCAGCGCCAGCTTCACCAGCTCCAGCTGCTGCAATTGAAGTTGGAGAAACAGCTCCTCGCGAGTTCCCTCCGGACTTGTCACGGCCTGATGGGCCGGGCGCAGGAATCCCTTGGCCTCCTTGGCGACCAGTCCAAGCGCCACGAGGAGCTTCAGCGACTCGCGCGCCTGCCCCGGCGTGATCGACGGTACCAGCGTGGCCGCGATCCGGTCCGGCTCGTCCTTCCAGTCGCCCGTGTCCAGGAGCGCCCGCACCGCCGCGTGCCACCAGTGCCGGAAGTAGGCGTACTGCGCCTCCTCGCTGGGTGCGCGGGCTCCTGTTCAGGCTCACCAGGCGTTCGAAGGCCGCACGGTCTCGGCCTGCAGGAAGGCCACCAGTGCCCGGAAGAACTTCGCCTCGTCACACGACCTCCGCCTTGGGAAACTTCCCCCGCCGGGCCTTCTCGGCGAGCCGCCACGCTTCGAGGTAAGCCCTGAAGTCGTTGTATTCGTCGATGGTCTTGTTCATCACATCCACGAATCCAAGGCATCTTCGAGAACAATGGAAGAGCAAGGAAATGCTTCATCTGTAGTGCATTTTTCGCAGTCCATCCCTCAGGTTCCCCGCAAAAGCTAGCGTTGAGCGTTCCTCCTCCATCGTCTCCGGGAACATCCATGCGTCCTTGGCCATCGCTTCTCTGCCTGCTTGCCGCCTTCGTCCCTGCCGGGACCGCCAAGCCATCCCCCGTCCCGTCGGGCGACATCCCCGCCCGGAAGCTCGCCGCCGTGCCGGAACCCCTGCGCCCCTGGATCCCGTGGGTGCTGCGCGGCCAGGAGGAGCGTCTCTGCCCGGAGCTCGCCGAGAATGACAGAATCTGTCAATTCCTATCGCGACTCTCCCTTGACGTCAAGGGGAACCAGGCCCGCTTCGTGCTGGAGGGGCGCAACTTCTCCCCGGGCCTCGTGCCCCTGCCTGGCGACTCCCTGGGCTGGCCGCGCGAGGTGCGTGCCAACGGCAAGCCCATGCCCGTCATGCCCGCCGAGGAGGGCGCCGCCATCCGGCTCCCGGCCGGTCCCTTCAGGATCGAGGGCACGCTCTCGTGGGAGGCGCCGCCCCAGGCCGTGAAGGCATCGCCCGGCGTCGCCCTGATCCAGGTCGTGCGCAACGGCCTGCCGCTGGACGGGATCGGAACCGACGGGGAAGGGATGCTCTGGCTGGGCAAGCGCGAGGACGAAGGCCCCGACGAGGACGCCAAGGCCGGCCAGGGCCAGGACATGCTCGACCTGCGCGTCTTCCGGAACCTCGAGGACGGCATTCCCATGACGCTCGAGACGCGCATCGAGATGGACCTCGACGGCGCCCCGCGCACGCTCAAGCTGGGACGCATCTTGCCGGCGGGAAGCCGCGTCCTCTCGATGCAGACCGCCCTCTCCGCCAAGCTCTCCAACCAAGGGGAACTGGAGGTGCAAGGGCGACCCGGCCACTGGGAGATCTCCGTCCGCTCCCGCTTCTCCGGATTCCCCGCGACCTTCGCCGCCGCGAGCCTGGAGTCCCCATGGCCCGCCCGCGAGATCTGGAGCCTCCGGCAGGAGCCCTCCCTGCGGCAGATCCAGCTCAAGGGCAACGCGGCCATCGACCCGAGCCAGTCGGGTGTCCCTGCGGAATGGGCCCGCCTGCCCGGCTGGGCGGTCGGGACGGGAGCTGCGCTCGAGTTGCAGGAGATCTCGCGCGGGCCGCGCCTGGGCGACTCGCTCCACGCGCAGATGCACCGCACACTGTGGCGTTCGGCCGACGGCTCGCACTTCACCGTCCAGGACCAGCTGCACGGCAAGGCCACCAGCGCCTTCCACCGGCTTTCCTGGAAGGATCCCCTGCAAGTCGGCCGCGCGGAGATTTCGGGAAAAGGACAGATCCTGTCAAGCCTGGGAGGCAAGGAGAAGGGGATCCCGGTCCCGCCGGGCGAGCTCGATGTCCGGCTCCTGTCCATCCTTCCCTTCCAGAGCACGCTCGACGTCTCGCCTATCCCCCAAGCCCTCGATCGCGCCGAGCTATCCCTGCACTGGGAGCCCGGCACCTGGCTTCTCGAGGTCCTCGGCCCGAACCGCACCATCGGGACCGTCGCCGCGAGCTGGCATCTCGCCGACCTCGCGATCCTGGCCCTGATCGCCCTGCTGATCGGTCGCAGGCACGGCTGGAGACCAGCCGTCTTCACGACCCTCCTGCTCTCGCTCTCGCACCACCTCCTGCCTTCCACCGCAGGCTTCGTCCTCCACCTGCTGGTCGCAAGCGCCATGGCGGAAGGCCTGCTGCGCCGCATGCGTGGAAAGGTCGCCACCCTCGCCCTGCGCGGATGGGTCGCCCTGGCCGCCCTCCTGCTCGCCTGCAACCTGGTGCCCGAGCTGCTCGACCAGGCCAAGCTCGCAGCCTTCCCCAGCCTGGAGAGCCCCAATGGCGAGCCCATTCCCGGCCCGACCACCCGAAACGAACTGGTCGTCCCTCCCGCCAGGCCTCAAGAGGAGCCCAAACCTTCCGTCGACACCGCCATCAGGGATCAGGCTCCGACCGCGCCGAACGAAGGCGGTTCCACCGAGGCCCGCACCGTGGTCTGGGCACCGGCCACACCCTCCTCGGTCATGTCCAATTCCGTGCTGGACAAGATCTCGCCCAGCAGCGACGGCCTGCTGGGCGAAGAGGTCGACGCCAGCCAAGAGAACGTGGTCGACGCTGTCCTCGCCGGACAGGGCAACGAGAGCAAGCGAAAGAAGAAGACCACCAAGCTCCGTGGAGGCATGCCCATGGGCGACGGCGCCATGCACGCCGTCTCCGTCCCATCCCGCAAGCGATCGAGCGACGAGGACGCCTACCTGGACGGCGTCGTCTCCACCGGCCCAGCCCTCCCCGTGGATTCCACCGCCGCGACGGCCCTCTGCGAATGGGACGGGGAAGTCCCCGGCAACGCCCGCATCACAGCGCTCTGGATCCCGCCGTTCGGCGTGCGCCTCTGGAGGGCATTCGTGATCCTCGGATGGATCGCCGTGCTGCTGCGGCTAGTCCGCCTCATCCCCCGCATCGCCGGCATCGCCCACGTGCGCCGACGCTGGCGAACAGTCGCCAAGCTCGCCCTTCCCGCGCTCCTGCTCCTGGGCGGCAACGCCCAAGCCAGCGACATCCCTTCCAAGCAGATGCTCGACGAGCTACGCACCCATCTCCTCGAGACGGAAAGCGAATGCGGGGAATCCTGTGTCGACCTGGCCCGCGCCCAGGTGACGGTCTCCGGGAAACAGGTCCGGATCCAGCTGAGCTACGATGCGCAGGAGCGGCAGATCGTGACGCTCCCGCAGCTGACCGGCATCTCCTTGCACACCACCACGACGCCCGGCATCCCGCTGAGCCGCCATGGAAACGACCTCCTGGCCCTGATCGAGGCCGGGCGGCATGACCTGACCTTGGAAGGCTCCTGGTCGGCACAGGACATCTCCATCCAGTTCCCGCAGCCGGTCCGCCGCATGGAGGTCAGCGCCCCCGGCTGGACCCGTACCGGGGCGGCCCGCAACGTCTGCCACCTGTCCCGCAGCGCCGCCTCGGCACCGCAGCGCTCCTCCGGCCAGGCAGATTCCCAGCAGGTCGAGATCCCCGCCTTCGTGGAGGTGACACGCCGCCTGCACCTGGGACGAGAATGGAGCGTCTCGAACGAGGTGCGCCGCATCGCCCCCAAGTCCGGCCCCATCGCCCTCGCCATCCCGCTCCTGCACGGCGAGAAGCCCTTGGGAGACCTCGGCGCCGACAGTTCGCTGCGCGTCGTGCTGGGCCCCAACCAGACCGTTTTCCGCTGGGAGTCGCGCCTGCCCAAGAGCGACAGCCTCCTACTCCGGGCGGCAAGCAACGAGCAATGGGTGGAGCGCTGGAGCCTGGAGGAGGCCGCGCGCTACGACATCACCTCCAGCGGCGTTCCCGAGGTTGCCGGGCGCTCCCGAAACTGGTGGCCACGCCCCGGCGAGAGCCTGCACCTGAAGGCCTTGCTCCCCAAGGCCCTGCCCGGATCGGCCCTGACCGTCGTGGACGCCAAGCTCTCCACCGAGGAACGGTCCCATCGCCTGGAGCACCGCCTGGACCTGATGGTGAACGCGAGCCAGGCGGGATCGATCCTGATCCGGTTGCCCGCCGGCCTGAAGGCCGACTCCCTCCAGACCGCCAGCATGCCCATGGCACCTGCCCAGCACGACGCCTCGGGGAACCTGCGCCTGCAGGTCCCGCCGGGACTGACCAACGCCACGCTCCACTGGCACGAGACCTCCGACCGCAATCCCCTGCGCGCCTCGCCCCGGCTCGAGTCCTCGGTCCCGCTGCCCCGGCTCGAGATCCACCTGCCCGAGCGCTCCGGCCAGACCACTCTTCTCCTCGCCGGAGACGGTCGCCATGGCTGGATCCTGTGGTGGCTCTGCCTGCCCCTCCTGGGTCTGCTGGCCTGGCTCACCCGTCGTATCCAAGGCATCCCCCTGCATCCGTTCGATGCCCTGCTCCTCATGGCAGGCCTCACCTTCGCGAGCGCAAACGCTCCCGTCCTGGTCCTGGTCTGGGGCGGGCTTGTCACGCTGCGACGGCGTGTCGATGCCAGCAAGCTCCCCGGAGCCGGATTTTTCCTGCTTCAAACCACCATGGCCGTCGTGTCCTTGGCGTTGGCAGGAGCCGCCTTGACCGCACTGGTGCGCGGAGGGCTGGGGATGGCCCACCTCACGACGGCAGGGCCTCAGGAATGGCTGACCGAACTGCCAAAGCCCGGAAGCCTCCCGACCGCCCTGCGCCTGGAGATCCCCACTTGGCTCCTGCAGTGCCTTTTCGCCGCCTGGGGACTTGCCATCCTGCCTCGCCTTCCGACCTGGGCACGCAGCTTCTGGGCGGCCTTCGGGGACGGCGAATTGCTGCGCAATCCCGACGGATCCGAACTGTCGCGGCTCTCGCCGGCCGGCATCAAGGCGCTCTTCAGCAAGAGCCGTTCGCTTCCCGACGAACTCGAGCTCGCGGCTCCCCTCAAGGAGCCCGAGGAGGAAGAGGCACCCTAAAAGTCGACGTTGGGCCGCAGCACCAGCTTCCAGTTGGCCGACTGGCGTGCCGCCAAGGTGCCGCGGTAGCCCGAGGAGATCTGGCGGATCACGCCCAGATCCAGGGTGAGGGCGAACTTGCCGTCGACCATCGGGAACTTCTTCCCGATCACCAGTTGGCAGTCCATCAAGGACAGGTCTTCCTTGGCCAGATGGACGCGGAACTCGGCGCTGCTGTTGCGCAGGAGCAGCAGGCCGCTTTCGTGGAAATCCGTGCGGGAACGCTTGACCGACAGGCAAAAGGCATCGACGATGTCGTCGTTCCCGTGCAGGATCAGGCCACCGCGGAAGCTCCAACTGAGATTGCGGCTGGCGCGGATGTCCTCGCCCTTGAGCTTGAGTTCCAGCTCAAGCCACTTGTCGGGGACCATCACGTTGCCCGCGATGTGACGATTGCCCATGGACGCCAGGATCCCGCTGTAGCCGATGCCGTGGAGCTTGCCCGAATCGGCCTTGGAGACCAGCCGCGCCACGTTCCCGAAGAACACCGAGAAGGCCCACGGGTCGGGGTAGTCTTCGGTGACGGCCTGCACGATCCGCACGTCGCGGATGGACGCGTCGCGGTAGAAGCCCGGGGCGTTCTCGCGGATCGCCACGCCCGCCAGCGGCAGCGGGTTCGCCGACATCTCGAAGAGGACGTCGTGAGGGAAGGGAAGGGCGTAGAGCAGGCTCCAGTAGAGAGCGCGCTCCCCATCGGAATCGAACTCGCGGATCGAGTCGCGGCTCAGCGGATGCGTGTAGTTGACCGCCGAGTAGTACGGATCGAGATAGAGCTCGACCTGGGTGCGGCCGGCGGAGTCCGGCGCCCAGGTGAAGGACTTGGCCCAGGCCGGAACCACCGCCAGCGCAAGCACGGCAAGGCCGGCGCGCAGGCTGCGCGAACCGGAAGCGATGCTGGACAGGAGCCGATGCCGCATGAAGGCGGGAAAGAAAGCAAGACATGCTCCCCGATCCCACCGTTATCCGCGCAAGTCACGGCGTTCTCGCCCCGTCTCCCGCCTCGCTTGCCGATTCATCCTGCGCAGGGACGTTGCGGGCCCTATGTTGAGGACATGCTCCGTCGCACGATGCACCATTCCTGCGTGAATTGCGGGTTCGAAGGCCCTGCCCCTGTCCAAGGTCCCGGCAAGCTCCTGTGGATCGTCCTGCTGGCCGTTGTCTGGAACGCCTGGCTCTTCCATCGCGCCCACATGGAATGGGAGGCACTGGCAGCTTGCCTGTTCGCCCTTCTCTCGGCGTGGATTTCGATGAAGCTGCCGCGCTGGGTCATCTGCCCCGCCTGCAAATGGAAGCACCCGCTGCACAAGGACGAAGAGACCAAGCGCAAAGGGTGAACGTCCTCCTCAGGGGGAGCCGACGAACCCTGCAGGAAAGTCCCGGTCCTTCCAGAGCCAGTACGGTTCGGACAGACGCTCCTTCAGCAGGGAAGACGGAGTCGGACGCTTGTCGCCGTCCCGATCCAGCCAGACCTCGAGGCGCCAGCGTCCCGGCTTGAGCGGAAGTCGAGCCCTCCCCTGGACGAAGGGCCGCAGGACAGGACGCGTGCGCAAGCCCTGAGGCCAGGCCTGTGCCCACAGCAATACGTTCTCCGAGACCTTGAACTCGTGGAGGGAGTCGCGGAGCAGCGTATCGGCCAAGGTGATCACTGCCATGGAATCCGCCGGGCGCACCGTGTCCAGGGCCGTGAGGGAATCCAGCCGCAGCGAATCCAGCCGCGCCAACGAATCGAAGCGGCTCACGGAGTCGTGCTGGGCCTTGGCCCATTTCGTCGTATCGACGGAGTCCTTCCTCATCGGAACCGTATCCAGCCTGCCCAGCAGGGTCGAGGCGCGCCAGACGGCATTCGAGGAGGCGAGTTCGGCAATGCCCACAAGTCCCGCCGAGTCGCTGGCCAAACGACAGAATCCGTCACCGCCTCTGTCGGTGCTTGCCACCACGAGATAGCGACCTGGGGGCACATGGCGCACATGGGCGATCCCGAGGGAATCGACCGTCGCCGAATAGAGAGGCTTCTCGCGCAGCGGAACCGGTGCCGAGCCCAGCCACTGCACGCTGTCCCGGCTTCTCAGCAGGCGCTTGAGCCCGGCCCGACGCAGGGAATCCAGGGGGTAGAGCCCCACTCGCGTCCCGAGAGGCGCAAGCATGGCCGGCGTTCCGTTCACCACGGCCCGAACTTCCACCAGACCAGAATCCATGCGGGCTCCGGTGGCGAAGGCCAGTTCGATCTCTTGGCGCGACTGCCCGTCCCGCCAATCCTTGATGCCGGGAGCGAAGCGGATGCTGTAGGTCGCGGGGCTGTCCAGCGGTTCGGCGAAGGTCAGCCGCACCACGTCACCGTTGAGGTCGATCTTGGTCCGCCCCGGCGCCGCCGGAGAAATGGTCATCGACTTGCCGAGGCTCGCCGCCTGGACCCACTTGTTCCATTGCAGCTCGACCACCTGGTTGCGCGGGACGTTGATCGCGCCGCTGACCGGCAGGGAACGCACGACCGCGACCGCGGAGGAATCCTTCGGCCCACCATCGGGAGCGATCACCACGGCGCATCCCCCCAGCCAAGCCAGGGAGAGCAGGCCAAGCAGCTTACGGATCATCCACCAGCCGTCCCAGACGGTTCCAGCGGATGCGAAGCGGGATCGAAAGCCAGCTCAACGGATTGCCGAAGGCAAAGCCGTTGTCGGCGTTGTCGAAGCTGAAGTAGAGCACGAAGGCGCGCGCCTTGACGTTGCGGCGGGCAAGCAGGCCCCAGAAGCGACCGTCCGAGGAGTTGTCGCGGTTGTCGCCCATCATCAGGAAGACCGGCTCCTTGAGCGTGTACTTGTCCTGCCACTTGCCGTCCAGGTAGATGCGCTTGCGCAGCGTCATCTTCACGCTGTCCTTGTGGGCGTACTTGGCCTGGAGCGCGCGCTCCACGATGGAGCTGCCGTAGGGCATCGGTCCGAAGTGCTCGATCTGGGCAACACTGCCGCCCGGGATCGCAACCGCATGATGGAACTGGGACAGACCTTCGGAGAAGTCGCTCACCGCGATGCTGGCAAGCTCCTGGTTGTCCGGATAGGGGAACTTCGCATAGGCCACTTCGCGCAGGAAGTAGCGATCCTCGAGCATGGGGAGAGGGACACCGATCACGGTATCGTCGGCCAGAGGCTTTCCGTTGATCTCCACCCAGAGACTGCAACGCACGGCCTGCTCAGGATGTTCCTGGATAGCCACCCCGTAGAAGCGGATGAAGTTCTCAAGCGAGAGCGTGTCCAGCTTCAGGGACTCGCCGGGCTTGGGAAGATGAAGGGGGCCCAGGGAATCGCGAGGTTTTTCCAGGACAGTGGTCTTTGATGCGAATTCCGGCCGATCCCCGTAATGCGCATTGGGAGGAAGGACCTGCTCCTTGCCGTCCACCTTGAGCTGAGTGCCGAGCATGGAGACCGTTTGCCCGCTGGTGGCGATGCAGCGCTTGATGAAGTCCTTGGGCTCGTAACGCACGACCTGATGGTCGACCTTGTCCCAGTAGAAGTCGCCGATCAGGAGGATCTTGGCCAAGAGCTGGAAGCGCTCGGGATCGCGGCCGGGAACTTCCGGGTCCATTGGATAGCGGAAAATGATGACGTCACCGGGCTTGGGCTCCTGGAGCGCCGGCAAGCGTTTGTCCGTGAAGGGGATCGGGGCCCCGTACATGAACTTGAGTCCCAGCAGGAAGTCTCCGACCAAAAGGGAGCGTTCCATGGAACCCGAGGGGATCTTGAAGGACTGGACGAGGAACTGGATCACGATCAGGGCCATCACCAGAGGAATGGTGAGCTCCCGATTGAATGTCCGGAACAGTGACTTGGGGGGCTGTTTGTCGTTTCCTTCGCTCATGCTAGCATCAAGCTAGAAAACGCCGTTCATCCGTCACGCAGCTACCGGATGACGCCAGCCGTCTTCTCCCGCCATGTCCACTTCGCTGACCAGGGACGGCAGCGAGATGGACTTCCCGATGGGAGCGCCGTAGCGCCAGCACTCGATGTCGCGAATGTACCAGACGTCCCCACCCTCGGCACGGGTGCGCAGGTAGGCCAGCACCTTCTCCAGACCTGCACCGTCACCAGCTTCCATCGCATGGGTCGAGAGGACACAGAGGCGGGTGGATTCCTTGGCCAGGACACAATGCCCACGGCCCGGTCCGTTCCAGAGGCTTCCCAAGGCATTCTTGAGTTCCTGGGTCTGGGCCTGGGTCTGTAGCTCGAAGACGTATTCGCAGTAAGTCATGTTCATCACTCCTCTGCCATCCAAAGTAGGGCGCAGCCGGAGCGAATCAAACGAAGTGCACCCTCTTGAGCGAAGATACTGTGCACAACCAGAGCACAAAACGCCGCCCGCCTATTCATGTAACTCGGTCTACACGCAGGAAGTACGGCGCCGTGGAGTTGGCCCGATTCTTGTACTAGTCACTCAATTTGAGGCACAACGAGCACTCAAGCGCAAAGGCGCATCAGACTGGAAAGCGGGATTCCGACCCAGTCCGGACGGTTCCGAAGCTCGTACAAGAGCTCGTAAAGCAGTTTTTCGGCCAGATGGAAGTCCAGCAGAGCTTGGAACTCGACCGGATCGCACGGAACCAGAGGCGTTCCTGTGACCGCCGCCAAATAACCGGACAGGAATGCCTGGCTGGCGGCATCCCGCCACGCCACAGCGGTCTCCTGATGACCCGGAGCGTTCTTCAAGGCGGCCTGAGCTGCGTAATCCAGCGAGCGCAGCATCCCCGCCACATCCTTGAGAGGCGACTGGAGCTTGCGACGCTCCACCAAGGAACGAGCCGGTTCCCCTTCGAAGTCCAACACCAGCGCATTGCCATCCTTCCAGAGCACCTGCCCCAAATGGTAATCGCCATGGCAGCGGATGCGCACGGCATGGGGATCCACTGAAGGAGCCTCTCCCAGATCGGCAAGGATCTCGTCGCGGCGTCCAAGCACTTCGCGCGCCTGGGCCGCATCGTCCGGTCCCAAGGCATTCAGCGTCTGCTCCAGGAGATCCAGAGCCTGCTCTCCCAGGGAGCGGGCCACCAAGGCGGTGGCCTCAAGATCGGCATCCGTCAGTGGGCGAGGGGCGAAATCCAGCTCCTCGAGGGTCCCGACCAGGGCACGGTGCATCTCGCCGGTGCGCAATCCCAACACGCGGCACCAGCCGATGGCCGGCTCCTCGACCGCCAGCTCCGCCGGAACCCCGGGAGCCAACAGCTCCGCAAGCAGGGTCTGGGAATGCTCCCAGGCATCCTTGGCGCCATCGATCCGCTCCCACACCTGCACCAGCACGATCGGCTCGGCACTGACTCCGTCCAGGAGAAGAGCACCCAACGTCGCCGGGACCCGGGCCCCTCGACCGGCCAGGAAACGACCGATCTCCCAGTCGGGGCTGGTGCCTTCGGGCAGGCGGCGGAACAGCTTGGCAAAGCCGGCCTCGCCCAGGAAGCAGGACGAATTGCTCTGCTCGAGATGACTGGGAAGGGCCGGAGTCAAGGTACCCTTGGGCGCCACGGCGGTCCGGATGCCGCGCAGGCCGCCTTGGGCCACCTCGGTCCAGATGGCCTGGGAGATCGCCTCGAGCCCCTGCGGGATCTGGGCAGCGTCGGCAAGCACTCCACCCGAAACGGTCGCGATCACAGCGTTTGCAGGGGCCTGCGCCACCGTCACCAGCGGCACGAAGTAGCGCGCCGACGTCCTGTCCGCAAACCCCAGTTCAATCACGGCAAGCTCGATATCCCCCAGTCGCGCCGCGGAAACCACGGCAAGCCCTGCGAGAGAACGCCCCTTGTCCCCGAACCAACGCTGAGAAACGATCCAGGACCCGATGGCCTCCAGAGAACCTTCGGCCAACCCTACCTGCGACATGAAAACATCCCTTCCAATAACATTTGTCTGAGGCGAAGATACGGCAATCCCCCCCTGGAAAGCAACCTTGCCAAGAAAATCCTTGGAGAACGGAGCATTGAACCGGCAGATCCCGCCGTTTCAACCCATCGCAGCAGGCAACCTCTCCAGCATCCATCGGGCGGCAAGCCGGGCTCCGCCTTGGCGCAACGGCCAGCCCCCCGCCTCGAGGAAGGCCTTGCGGGCGAACTGGTCGTCGAGGGGCCGAGGGAAGGGATGCAGGAAGCGGTGACGTCCGGAGAGGTCCGCGAAGCTCTCGGCCGCCGTATTGTAACCACACCCGGAGGCGATGGCCGCAAGCGCAGCAAGGGAAGCCCGGTCAGGGAAAAACTCGACATCCGGTGCCGAAGGATCCAGGGCAATGCCCGACAGCCGCGCCAGTTCGTCCTGCTCCCGGAGCGGCCCCGAATGGGCCACGACCTTCCGCGTCCCAGCAACCGGCACGTTTTCCCGGTCCGGATGCACCAAGGGCGCCTCCAGGCAACGGACCACCCCTCGGGACTCCAGATGCTCCCGATGCGCCGGCTCCAGCGGCTCGAGGATCAGGCTTTCGAGACGGGACGATCCGCGACCGGCCTTCTCCAGGTAGCGATCCCACTGCAGGCGCCGGGCCAGATGCAGCCGAGGCAGAGCAGGGGCCAGTTCCCGCCATTCCCCCAGCATGCCGTCGGGGAAGGCATCCAGGACCAGGGCGCGGGGGGAATGCTCCTCAAGCACGGTTCCAACCCACCTCATCCAGTCGCGACGGCGCCCCCGGACCGCATGCGGCACCACGACCACCGGACACGACAGATCGATGGTGGGCCACAGGTCGGATGAGGCCAGCAAGGTCGTCCGGGCCGCCAGCTCCGGGGCTGCCGCGAACAGGGCTCGCGCCCGGGAGAGATGCCCCAGACCTCCGCCCAGGGCGCACCACAGCAGATCCCTCACGCGGCGAGCAGGGCTTCCAGCGCCAGGACCTCGCGCTCGGGCGTGAAGACTTCCAGGCGCGTGCGCGCCCGCCCGATCAAGGCATCGCGTTGCGCTTCAGAAAGCAGCAGCGCCTGCAGCAAGGCTTCGGCGGCGCCCTCGACGCATCCCGGCTCGAACAGGAAGCCGTGGACCCCGTCCTCGATCAGGTCGGGAACCCCGCCGGCACGGCTGGCCACCACGGGAAGGCCGGCCGCCATGGCCTCCAGGGCCACGTTGGGCGTGCCGTCGTGCAAGGAGGGCAGCAGCAGTACGTCGCAGGCTCGGTACCAGGCGACAACTCCGTGGGCCGTCTGGAACGGGATCGCCTGCCAGCGGCCTTTCCAGCTCTTTTCCAGTCGAGGCCCCATCTCCTCGGCCAGGGTGCCCACCGTCAGAAGCTGCAACTGGGGTCCACCCTCCAGCAAAGCCGGCAAGTTCATCACCAGATCCAAGCCTTTCTTGGCCTTGAGTTCCCCGAAGACGCCCACGACCTTGCGGCCTTGGGGAACATGATCGCGCCTCCACTGCCGCGCAAACGCATCCTCTGCGGCAAGGGGCAACCACTCGTCGGCCCGCAGGGAGTTGGGGATGTGGGAGACCTCGCGCCGGGACATCGCCGCCAAGCGGCTTGCCATCTCGGAGGACACGGCGCCGACGCGATCGGCCATCGCCAGCACCTGATGGACCATCCAGCCGCGCTGGGGATCCACCACCAGGGTATCGAGGTCCGCACCCCGGAAAAGCGCCACGCTGCGCCGCCCCAACCAGCGTCCCCAAAGGGACGCCAGGTACGCCGGCAAACCGCCACCAAAACCAACCAGCACATCGCAATCGGCCAGCCATTCACGGTGACGGGGAAAGAGCAGATCGGGCGTATCGGAGGCCACCGGACGCACGAGCGCGCCGCCGTCCAGACCGTCGGGAGGATGCCGCCCTTGGTCGAGATGCAGCACCCGCACCTCGTGGCCGCGTGCCCTCAAGGACGCCACCTGACGCCCCGAGGAGCGCGCCATGCCGCCGCCGTCAGGCGGATGGCGCTGCACGATCCAGCCGATGCGCATCCTCAGGAATCCTGGAACGCGCCAGGCTCGAGGGAGTCGTCGACCTCCACATCCCCTTCCGCCAGATAGATTGCCCCCGCCTCGATGCCCTCGTCGCCAAAGGCATCCAGCGCGGCCAGACCGACCGCACCCGCCCAGAAATGCGTGCGGTAACCGCCACGCCACTGCCAACGCAGCTCGGCCTCGGGATCGATCGGCGCACGATCGGACAAGGTCCTGGCGCAATCGCGGCACACGACCTTCCCTTCCAGATCCAGTCCCGCCAGAGACGAGCCCTGGACCACGTGCCCTGCACAGACCCAGGTGCGGCAGCGTGAACAGCAGACCACCGCCGGAGCCCCGCAGTGTCCCAAGCCCAAAATCCCTACCCGATGCATGCATTCGCCGCTCATGCCCCTGCCTCCTTCTTCTCCACGCGCACCAGACAGGACACCAGACGGGCCGCCCCTTCCAGCGCCGCCCTCGCCTGGATCTCCTCCGATTCGTCGGTCTTTTCCGTGCGCAAGCGCCACTTGCCTTCACCGGCCTTGACTCCGACCTCCGGCTCGAGATCCGTCGCGAGGGCCCATCGTTTCTCCGAGCCGCGCAATTCCACCCGGCAGAAGCCGAGGATCTTCTCCTTGGTCTTGGACTTGATGCCCCGCACCCCAAGTCCGGTCATCTGCTTGCTCACGATCGCGAGGGAATCCGACCACGAGAAGAGAAGCCCCTGCCTCAAGGAGACCTGCAGATGGATCCGTTCCCTTTCTGCGTACAGGACGACCACCTTGCCGCTACGACCGGCGTGCCGGCGTGCCGTCTGTGCCGTTTTGGTTTTCGCATCGTCCCTGCACAGGGCCTTGCGGACCGATCTCCCATCCAGCCGCAGCTGCACCGGAGCATCCGGCTCGAGATCCTTCTGGAGACGATGCAGAACCGCCGCCGCCGCTGCGGCCAGCGGACGCAGATCGGACGACCACGGCTTGAGGAGAGCCCCACTGAGCTTGAACCCCTGATGAAGCGTTCCAAAAAACGGGAGCAACAAGGGGATCGCCCACATCGTTCCGACGCTTTCCTTGACATAGATCATGAGGAACAAAAAGAAGACCGCCGCCCCCCAAGCCACCGGATGGTACACGGCCCTCTTCTCCTCCGGGGTCCGCAGCAGGCTCACGTCGCCCGTCGTGATCCGCCCCAGCAGAGCCTCCCACTCCCCGAGACGGAAGAGCCCGTTCACCACGTTGGAGGCCAGGAACTCCCGTTCCACCTCGACATCCAGCTGTTTCCGGGGCACCCCGTAATCCGCTGCAGATTGTTCCATCACGGTTCCTTTCCGGACGTTTCAAGCGCCCGCCGATGCACCCGGACCATCGCGTCTATCCAACCATCTTCACCATGGACCTGCGCCACATGCGCACGCCCCGCAGCCCCCATGCGTGCCCGCCTTGCCGGATCGGCAAGCAAAGCTTCCAGCGCATGCGCTAGCGCCCGCGGGGAATCCGGCTCCACCAAGACGCACGCCTCCGGCACGGTCAGTTCGCGGCAGACCGGCAGGTCGCTGCCCACCACCGGCACGCCGCAGGCCATGGCCTCCAGCAGCTTGAGGGGAGAGCAACCCTGGACCAGGTTGCGCTCGCAGCGGCGCAGCGGCGCCACGGCCACGGCGCATCCCGCGACCTCGCGCCACAGCGTCTCCCGATCCAGCCCCTGCTCGATCCGAAGTTTCCCAAGCCACCCTTCGCGGGCCGCGCGCTCCCTCAAGGCAGACACCCCTTTGGGGGAGGAGGCGAACACCGAAAGGGACGGGCCATCGCCGGCCGCATCCAATAGCATCCAGGCCTCCAGCAAAGTCTCGAAGCCCTGCCAGGCCGAGAGGGTCCCGAAATAACAGAGCCCGGTTCCCGTCCCGGGCGCAGGGAGGCCTTCGGGGAGATGGGCGTGGTTGGGCACCACGTCGATGCGTCCGGAGTCCACCCCGAGGCTCTCGACGAAGCGACGCCCGACCTCGCTCACCGCGATCACGCGGTCGCTGGCCCGCAGGCTCGCCACCTCGAGACGGCGCAAGTGCTCCAACAGTCCGGGAGCCTGCCGGACGCGCGGCGCCCGGGTGGGCAGCTCCACGCTGGGCAGGCCGTTCATCTCGAAAACCACCCGGCGCCCGACAAGGCATCCCGCCTCGCGCAACGGCTCCAGGCTCCAGGCATCGCGCACGTGGATCAACTCCAGCTCGGGAAGGCCTTGCACCAGGTCGACCAGCCAGCGTCCCCAGTCGCGGGCACGCCGCAGGAGATCGGGCTCGCGGGACGCGAAGGCATGGGGCATGAGCCCGTCCTCCGAGGTCGCGGGGCGGGTTCCTTCCAAGGTCGCCACATGCACCGTCAACCAGGTCCGGCCCAAGGCACGGACCGACTGGGCAATGTGAGTGGAAGCCCCTTTGGGGCTGGGGTGGGCGTCGAAGGCCGCGAACAGGGCGCTCATCGGGACAGCTCCTCGGCCAGAGGTCGGGCGGCCTCGAAAGCAGAATCCGCCTCGCCCAGAAGCCAGGCGCACATCCGGTCGATCCCCGTTTCCAGGGAGGTGTCAATCAGCGGTCCCACCAACCGTTCCAGCTCGGTGCGATCGCATTCGGTGGCCCAAAGCTCCCCCGGCTGGGGAGGCACGTTCTCCACCTGCGCGGACCGGCCCAGCCGTTCTTCGAGCAGACGCAGGAAATCCCGGACCGGGATCGGTCGGCCCGGCCCCACGTTGAGAAGCCGGCTGCGCTGCGGGCCTTCGGGCGGCATCCCGAGCAGGCGCACCACGGCCTCGACCGCATCCTCCACGTAGAGGAAGTCGCGCAGCATCTCGCCGGCCCCGTGCAGGCGGATCTCCCGTCCTTCCAGGATCGCGCGGGCAAAGCCCAGCGGCGCCATGTCGGGACGCCCCAGCGGCCCGTAGAGGGTGAAGAAGCGCAGCCCCGTGGAGGGAAGTCCGCTGGAGCGGGAATAGGCGTGAGCCATCAGCTCGTTGGCCCGTTTGGTGGCGGCGTAGAGGTTCAGGGGACGATCGGCCCGGTCGGACTCGGCGAAGGGAAGCATCTCGTCGCCGTAGACGCTCGAGCTGGAGGCGTAGACGAAGTGCCCGACCTTGCCCCGGCTCGAGGCGTCGATCACGTTCAGGAAACCCGTGAGGTTGGACTCGCCGTAGGACGTACTGTCCTCCAGGCAGCCGCGCACGCCCGCCCTGGCCGCGAGATGGACCACGACATCGAACCGGTCCGACGCGAAGAGAGCCTCGACAGCAGCGCGGTCCGCCAGCTCGACCTGCCGGAGCCGGAACCGGGGATGCCGCATCAGGAGCTCCAAGCGCTCCTGCTGTTCGGGAAGACCGAGGCGGTCGGCACCGGTCACCTGCCAACCATCACGAAGCAGCCGCGAGCACAGATGGAATCCCAGGAAACCTGCCGCACCGGTCACGAGGACCTGCCGCACCGGAAGCACCTCCGGCTCATCGGGAACGACGGGAATCTGCGTTGGGGCCCTCATGGGAGGGAATGTAGATCCGACATTCCCTCTTCCGTGCGGTCCGCGCCCCTCAATGCGGCAGGAAGATCCGCACGAGTCCCATCCCCGTGAAGGCCGCACCGATTATCATCAGGTTGCGCCGGGCCTTCTCGCTGTACTTGTAGACCATGCCGTCGCGCAGGGCGAACACGTCCCCGCTCGAGGCGATCACCACCAAGAGAGGTGCGCACACGAGCAGACAGGTCACCGCGAACCAGCGCTTGCGGTACCAGGAGACGGCATCGTACTCGAGGGCGGTGCGGATGAAGTTCACGTTGGGCTCGGTCATGGCGGATCCTCGTGTCGCGAAGCTCTGGGGACGAAGGTCGACGACACATGTACAGCCGACCGGGAGCCCGAAAGATGCAAACCCCATCGCGGTTCCTAGATTCCCTTTCCCTATGACCGGCTCAACACGCCCCCTGCTCGCCCGCGCCCTGGCCTGGACCGTCTCTGTCTGGATGGTCCATGCCGTCCTGCGTCTGGCGGTCCTGGCCCGCCACGACGCCTTCGGCCTGCCCTTCGTGGGCAAGCTCGACTGGTACATCTTCCACGCCCTTTGCTTCGATCTGCGCTGGATCACCCTCGCCTCCCTTCCCTTCCTGGCCCACGTGGGCTTCTGGGAGCACCGCAAGGCCTGGTGGTCGCGCGCGGGCCTGTGGGGACTCTACGCGATGCACGGCCTGCTGCTGGTGCTCACCCTGGTCGACCATGAGACCTACCGCTTCATGGGATGCCACTTCACCCCCGACATCTTCGCCACATACGGAAACGGCGCGGCGGGACGGCAGGTCTTCGGCTTCCTGGCCAACGACAAGGGAGGACGCTACCTCCCGCTGGCCCTGCTGGCGATCCTCTTTCCCCTGGCAGTCCTTCTGACGCGCACCATGCGCAAGCGCCCGACCTTCTCGGACCTCCCCGCCCTGCGCAAGCTCCTGATCGTCGCTCTCGTCTCCAATGCGGTCGGCTGGGCCTACACCGAGATGATCTGGGGAGGCGGGTTCCGCGCCCAGAAGCTCGCTCCCGTCTGGTCGGTCTGGTGGTCGTCGCTGCGGGAATCCCGCGCCTCCCGGGTCTCGGACGCGGACTTCTCGAGCCTGACCCGCGCCTGGCGCGAGCGCTGGCGCACCGAGAACGGAGCCGACACGCTGTGGGACTTCCCCGACTCGAACCGTCCCTACTGGAAGCTCCCGCGCGGCGGGACCCGTGTCGCCCCGCGCGACTCCCAGTGGAACATCGTCTTGATCGTGCTGGAGTCGCACCGTGCCGTGAACTGCGGGTTCCTCAAGGCCGAGGGCGCCCGGCGCGACGCCACCCCGTTCCTGGATTCCGTGGCCCCCGGCGCCGAGACCTGGACCCGCTACCAGTGCCCCGCCCTTCCCACCGTCCGCGCCCTGACCTCGATCCACCTGGGCATCCTCAACCACCCCTCGAAGAACCTGACCAGCGACAACCTGGGCCTGGCCAACCGCGCCCTCCCCGCCATCCTGGGAGAGGCCGGCTGGATCACCCGCTTCTTCTCGGCCGCCGACCCCGCCTGGGACAACCAGACCCCGTGGCTGCGGCAGTGGTACCAGGGATCCGACTACGACCGCTCCCGCGAGCACGACGCCGACCTCTTCGCACACGGCGCGGACTGGATGCGACGGAATCTGTCAAAAGACCGCCCCTTCTTCGTGGCCTTCATGTCCAAGTCGAACCACTATCCCTTCAACCCCGTCCCGGGCGTGGACCCCGTGACCTCCCCCGACCTCCAGAAGCGGATGGAGGCCACCATGCGCTACACCGAGCGCTCGGTGGAGGCCATGATCGAATCGCTGCGGCACGAGCCCTGGTTCGACCGCACCCTCTTCGTGGTGACCGGCGACCACGGCTTCCCGCTGGAGGAGCACGGATCCTCCAGCATCGGCTACGGCCTCTACTCCGAATCCGTCTGGCTGCCGCTGGTGATCTTCGGCAAGCACCCCGCCCTGAAGCCCGGGACGCGCCATGGCGAGCCCGCCTCGCACCTCGACCTGGGCCCCACCCTGCTGCGCCTGGCTGGCGTGCGGGCACCCAACCACTTCACCGGGCGCGACCTGCTGTCACCCGTTCCCGAAGGGCTGGTCCGCACCGCTACCGGCGGCGACGAGCTGCTGGCGGTCACCGCCCAGGGACGCTACCATTCCACCCTCTCGGGCAATCCCCGCGAGCGCGGTGCCGAAGGCTTCGACGCCGCCGATCCGCTCGAACTCAAGACCCTGCCCCCCCACCAGTGGGACTCCACGGCCCTGCGCAAAGGACGCCAGGAAAGCCGACTTTTGGAAGCCGTGCTGCAGCGCAACGCGCTGTGCCCACCCCAGCCCGCCGCCAAGTAGGACCGGGATCCTCGACGGCACGGAGGCGGTACGCACCTGACCAGATGTTGACAAAGGGTCTTTGACATTTCCTGTCACCGGCCACAAATCGAGGCGATGAACGCTTTTTTCCTCCTTCATTTCGCTTCGGCCCGGGGATTGCAATGATCTGGAACGAAGCCAAGGAGGAAAACCCATGCAGATACCACCACGCCTGGAAGCCGCCGCAGACCTGCGCCTGGTCGGTGGGCTCGAGACGTTCCTCGGGCGCAAGGATGCCGTGCTGCTTGCACAGGTCCGACTGACCCAATCCCTCCAATGCGCCGCCAGCATCGCCGGAGTCGGATACCGCCAAGCCCTGGATCACGTGCGCGCCATCAACACCTGGGCCGGACGCCCGCTGATCGAATCCCACCAGGGCGGAGCCGGGGGCGGCAGCACGATGCTCACCCCGCTCGGGGAACGCATCCTCGACCTCTACACCCAAGCCTCCAGCGACCACCAGAAGTGGATCGTCGAGCTGAACCAGCGTCTCAAGCCGGAGCTGGCCTGGACCCTCAAGGAAACGCCGCAGTGATCCTGGACACCACCCTGCGCGAAGGCCTGCAGCGGGTCGGGGTCTACCTCGACCTGGTCGGTCGTCGCAAGGTCGCGAAGACCCTGCTCGAGGCCGGCGTGCCAGAGCTCGAGGTCGGCGTGGTCGGCCGGGACGGGGCTGTCCAGCCCCTGTTCGAGGGTCTGCGCCATGAGCATCCGTGCGCCCGGCTGTGGCTCTGGGCCCGCATGAAGGGTGAGGATGTCGAGGCGGCCGCCCGCATCGGGGCGACCCGCCTGGCCCTGTGCGCGCCCGCCTCCCCGCAGCACCGGGAGATCCGCCTGGGGATCGGCGCCGAGGAGGCGCGCGAGCGGCTGCGCACCGTCGTAGGCCGCGCCGTATCGCTGGGAATGACGGTTTCCGTCGGGCTGGAGGACGCCTCGCGCACCTCGCCCGAGGACTTGCTGGAAAGCGCCCTGGCCGCCCGCGAAGCCGGAGCGTCCCGCGTGCGCCTGGCCGACACCGTCGGCCTGCTTTCGGCCGCCGAGGTCTCCGGGCTGGTCACGCAGCTGCGCACCACCGGGCTGGAGGTGGGCTTCCACGGGCATGACGACTTCGGCATGGCCACCGCCAATGCCCTGGCCGCCCTGGAAGCGGGCGCCGTCGCCGTCGACACTTCGCTCCTGGGCAGCGGAGAACGGGCCGGCATCGCCGCCACCGAGCAGCTGGGCGCCTGGCTTGCCGTCCGCCGCTCAGCCCCCCTGGACCCTGCCGCCCTGAGCCGGGCCGCCCACGAGTTCGCGACCCTCACGCACCAGGTCGTCGCCCCGCACGCGCCGGTCGTCGGGGAGCGGATTTTCGCCTGCGAAACCGGCCTGCACGTGGCCGCCATCAGCCGCGATCCGTCCCTCTACGAGCCCTTCGACCCGAGCCTTGTCGGAGCCCGCCGCACGTTGAGCGTGGGCGGCAAGAGCGGGATCGAGGCGATCCGCCAAGCCCTGCTCGAGGAAGCCTCGCCGGTGGACGTCACCCCCCACCTGGTCTCGCAGGTGCGCCGCGTGGCCGAGCGCCTGGGCAGGCCGCTGGAACGCCGGGAACTGGTGAAGCTGGCGCAGGCGGCCTAGAAGACCGTCGGCAACACGCCCCGTTCGGTGCCGCGCGACCATCGCACCCACCGCACGCCCTTGCCGCGCAGCGCAAGCGAGAGCCGCCCCGTACCCGAGACATTTGACAGGATCTGTCCACGGGCGTCGACCAGCTCCAGTCGACCGGGAAGCGTTCCGGCATCCAGTTCAGCACGGCCTCCCGCGAGGCGAAGCGCGGACGACGGAGCCACTGCGGCCACGAGCCCCACAGGCGGCGGGTTGCGCAGCAGGGAATCGAGGTCCTTGAGGGCGATGCGGGTGCGAAGGACCACACTGTCGATGCCGTACGGATTGGCGTCGATCCTCAGCAGCGTGTCCAGCCGAAGCGAATCGTCCACGACGCCGTAGGATCCGTTTCGGCTCGTCAGGAGGCGACGGGTTCCCGAAGCGGCCGCTTGGGGATCGCAGGAGGATTGGTAGCTCAACGGCGTGAAGAAGCCCTTGCCCACGACCTTCAAGCCACGGTCCCCGTCGGTTCCGGCCTGGATATTCCATTGCCACGGATAGGCGGCAAGGAACACGAAGGTGTCGCCTTTCGTTCCTTTGAAGCCGGATTCGGCGCGGTACCACTGCCCTTTTCCCACGAGGCTGTCCAGTCGGATCCACGGGGATTCCCAGTACCAGTTCTTCAGGTTGCGAGCGGGGAACGGATTTTCTCCCTGCACACCGGTCGTCCTTGCCACGACATCTTCGACACGATGCACGCCCCAGTCGTCCACGGCCTGCATCCGCATCCGCAGGGACGCCAACGCGGAACCGAGATCCCATGATCCTTGCACGGAAACGTGTTCCATCCGAGGAAAGCAGTCCCCCAAGCCGTTGTACATGAACTGGTAGGATGCGATGGACTCCCGAGGCGTTGCGCATGCTCCCGCACCTTCGGACAGGCAGACCTTGGCGGGCAAGGCGCTTTCGAGGATATGCCTCAGATGCCAGATCGAATCGCCTCGTCCGCCTGCCGCGACCATCCTGCCGTACACACGGCAGGTATCCGCCGCCGCCCTCGATGAGTCGACGACCAGATCGGAATCGCCCGGCATCTCCAGCTCCAACAGGGACGGAAACGCGCTTGATGACAGATCGAAACGGATCTGCCGCACGTACTCGAAGGCTTCGGCCCGGGCCAGCAGGATCAGAAGCAGGACGAAAAGGGCGCGCATCATGGGAATACCTCCTTTTCCAAGGATATCTTCCCGATCGTGCCTGCGTGTTCTACAGATGATGCCCGTGCTTGCGCGCAGGCGGCTTGACCTAGCCCAACGCCCCCGCGATCGCCTGCGCCAGTTCCGGGAGCGACGCCCGCTGTGATCTCCGTCACACCCCGGGACATCTCGGCTTGGGCCGAGAGGAGCCGATCACTATTCTTGGCCCGATGCGTCGCTCCTTCCTGCTCCTCACAGCCTTGGTGATCCTGGCAAGCGCCACCGCCGCCTTGGGGAAGCCGACTGCAGCCATCGTTCCCACCGAGGTCGGCCAGGATTCCTCCAGCCAACTCGTCACCACACGGCTAGAAGCCGCCCTCATCGCCACCGATTCCTTCCAGATGCTGGAATCGCGCCACATCCGGTCGATCCTGGAAGAACAGGGATTCCAGCAGTCCGGAGCCTGCGACACCAGCGACTGCGCCATCCGGATCGGGCAACTGCTCAGCATGGAACGAATGGTCCAGGCACGCCTGCAGAAGACGGACGGACATTGGGAGCTTTCCGGAAAGCTGCTGGATGTCGCGACCGGGCAGATCCTCGTCGGCCACCTCCTCGAGATCCACGGCAGCCAGGAAGATGCCCTCCAAGGCGGGTGCAGGGAACTTGCCGCCATCCTCTCCGGACAGAAGCGCCCCGCATCCGGCCGCACGACCCTCGAGAGCCGACGTCCCTTGTGGCCTTGGCTCACCGCCGGAGGCGTCCTGCTCGCCGGGGGCGGCGTCGGGATCTGGTACTTCACCCAGCATTCCACCTCGACATCTCCCCCCTCCTCCTATCAGGTCCAGCTCGACTGGAGCACCGCCCCGTGAATGCCCGCGCCCTCGCTTGGCTGCTTCCCGGCCTGCTCGCCTCCTGCATGGGCGTGGACTCCTCCGACCCCACGCCCCCGCACGCATCCCTGGCCTTCCGCCTGACCGACACCGCCGGGAGCCTCCGCAGCCTTGCCGCCCGGACCTGCTCCCTGCAGGTGTCCTTCCGCACCGGCACCGGCTCATGGCACGACACGGTGCTGCCCTACGGAAGCGGCCATTGGCTCTCTCCCTCCGTACCGGCCTCCGAAGACTGGCAGATCTCCCTGCTGGGCATCGACTCCACCGGACACGCCCTCTGGACCGGCAGTTCCTCCGGCACCTACAAGGGCACGGCCACGACCTCCACCGCGCTCTGGACAGACGTCCCGGTATCCGCCGTCGCAGCCGCCGACGCCCCCGTCCTTTCGTTGGTTTCCGGCACACGGGACCTTCCTTTGACCTTGAATGCCACCTCAGGCGATACCATCCAGTGGAGCTCCGATTCCCTGAGCTGGGCGACCTTTCCCACCTCCGGCATGCTTCTCGACCGTGCCACCACCCTATGGGCCAGGGCGAAGGCCGGCGGGATCCGCCCCCGTCCGAACAGCGTCCCCGTCCGCCTGGACATCCGGGCCAAGCAGGTGGACCGTCCCACTTATTCCGGATCCGCAAGCGGCCTCGACTTTCCGCTCACGCTTTCCCTGGACAGCGTGGCCGGAACCACGTTGCATTGGAGCCTCGATACGGGCCGGAGCTGGGGCGAGGGTCGCCTGATCCCCATGGCTGGGCCGGGCCTGCTGCGCGCCTTCGCCACCCGCGTCCATCAGCCCGGCAGCGACACCTTGACCCTTTCCCTGGACGGCACCGTCACCCCCCGCACCATGACGGACACGCGCGACGGCAAGGTCTACAGGGTGGTCAGGATCGGCACCCAGGTGTGGATGGCCCAGAACCTGGACTTCGTGACGGACAGCTCGTGGGCCGTGCCATCCTCAGAGTGCGCCATCGGGACCGCACCCTCCGGCTGCACAGGCCTTCTGGGACGCTACTACTCATGGAGCGCCGCCATGTCCTTGCCCCCGGAAGCCGATACGGCCATTTCCGTGTCCATTGTAGGCAAGGACATCTGCCCCTCCAACTGGCATCTCCCCACACCCGGCGAATGGCAGACACTCGAGCAGATCATCGGCACCGGAGCCGTTGAAGATCTGGCGGTAGTCTGGCCGGGAAGCCATGCGATCTACACGGGCAAGGATTCGTGGGGATTCTCCGCCTATCCTGTGGCGTACCGAACTTTAGACGGCAGCATCAGTTTCTTCGCCCAATCGGTATTCTGGAGCAGCGAACCGCAAGCAGTCGGCATGGCGAGCGCATGGGGCTGGCCTCCATACCTCAAACTCGGAATCCTCTCCTTCTATCGCAGCAACGGATTGCCCGTCCGCTGCCTGAGAGACGAACCGTGAGCACCATCTTCCACCTGATCCTCTGCCTCGCCTCCCTGTTCGGCGCCCCGGACTCGACCGGGCAGCCCGTCCGCAGGCCGACCTTGGCCGTGCTCTCCCTGACCCCGGGCAAAGGGATCGATTCCGCCGCCGTCCAGCAGCTGACCGAGCAGCTGGAGACGGACATCCTGGCCACCGGACGGATCCGGCTCCTCGAACGCCGACAGATCCGGAACATCCTCGCGGAACAGGGCTTCCAGCAGTCCGGTGCCTGCGACTCCAGCGACTGCCAGGTCCAGGTCGGGCGCCTGCTCGGCGTGGAGGAGATCGTGGTCGGGGAGACCGGCCGCGAGGGCCAGGTCACGACCCTGGCCGCGCGCGTGGTGAGCATCTCCACGGGCGCCATCCTGTCCTCGCACATCGTCGACGTGAAGGGCGGCCTGGACGCCATGGCCCGGGTCGGCGTCCCGGAAGTCGCCGGCGTGCTGATGGGCACCCGCAAAGCCCCTGCGACGCGGGAACTCCTGACCGACAAGCGGACCTTCTGGCTCCCTTGGATCGTGGGGGGCGGCGCCGTCCTGCTGGGAGGCGGCGCCTGGTTCGCCTGGCAGCAGATGGAGACTCCGACCCCTGCTCCCGCCCGAAGCAGCTATTCGGTGACGGTGGAAACGCGATGAAGTGCCGCATCGCCCTGCTTGCGAGCCTCTTCCTGGCCGCTTGCCAGATGGACCCGGCCTCCACGGACGGCGGGGAGACTCCCTTGGCGATCCATCCCCGGATGGCCGCCTCCTTGACGGATTCCGTCTATCGACTGGCCGATCGCCTGCGCCTGCGCGTCTGGCTCGACGACGGCACCCTGCACCAGGAAGTCCTTGCGGCCGCCGGCACCAAGTCGCTGACCTGCGACGGGATTCCCCGAGGCCGCGGCTACCGTCTGGAGTTCACCGGGCTCGACGCCGAAGGCAAGGCTGTCTGGAAAGGCTCAAGCCAGGGCAGCTCCCCGACCAGCGGCGATGTCTCCTTGGCCATGGATGTCGATCTCGTGCTCGAAGCGGCCACCCGGAAGAGCGCACCCGTCTCCTCCCTGACCGGCGATTCGGTCGACTTTCCCACGACCTGGCGCCTGACCTGCCCCGTCGGATCGACCTGCCAATATGCGTCTGCGGCCACGCCCACGAGCTGGAACCGGTTCCCCGACAGCCTCGTCCTGGACAGCGCCGGCTCATGGTGGATCCGCTCCGCGACCGCCAGCACCGACGAGATTCCCGCCAGCGCCCCGCTGCGGTACGACTTCGTCGGACGTCGCTTGAGGATCCAGGCCGACAGCGCCTCGGGAAGCTACGACTTCCCCTTGTCGCTGCACTTTGCCGTGGGCGGAGAGGGAACCGCAGAGGTCTCCACCGACTCCGGCAGGATCTGGATGCCCCAATCGTCCCTGAAGATCGCTCGCCCGACCAGCGTGTGGGCCCGCGCCACCGGACGCCACCAACCCACGAGCGACACCCTGAAATGCAGCTATGCCGGCCGCAAGGTCGCCGCTCCGCAGCTCGATGTCGCGACCGGTTCCTACGACCTCCCGCTCACGTTGCGATTCACGGGAGCGATCCCGGGCACGACCAGCTGGTACAGCCTGGACACAGGCAGGACCTGGACCAGCGGGACCTCCATCACCCTGCAGACCGCGACCAGGCTGCTGACCTGCGCCACGCGCCCCGAACAGCCTTCCAGCGACACCGTGGCCTTCACCTATTCGGCGGCCCAGGTCAAGCCCCCTTTCCTGCCCTATCCGATCCTGGTCGCTCCCGGTCTCGAGTACGTCCCGACCTGCTCGACCTATGCCGCCACCGTCCAGATCACCTCCGACAGCGGAGCCGGCTGGAAGGACTGGACACGCACGACCGTCCAGGAGCTGGACACCAACCGCCGTTACTTCGCCCGGGCGATCAAGGCCAACCAGCCGACAAGCAGGACGGTCCCGGTCCATTTCGGCATCGCTCAGACCTGGGACCGCATGCGCCGCGTCCCGGGAGACTCGAGCCTCCCCTCCTTCTGGGTCGACACCGTCGAGGTCACGGTGAAGCTGTGGCGGGACATCATGGAGAACCGGGATGTAGACAGCCTCCAGCCGATCACGAGCACGACATGGATCGAGGCGGCGCTCTTCTGCAACGCCCGCAGCAAGCGCATGGGCCTGGACACGGTCTACGCCTACACCGGCTTCGAAGCTGTCGGCCTCTGCGGCTCTTCCAATGTCCGCTTCAAGGGGCTGGTCATCGACACGTCCAGGAACGGGTTCCGGCTGCCCACCAATGCCGAGTGGCGCCACTTCGCCGCACCGGGAATGGACACCGTTCCGTATTACGGCATGTACGCCTATGCACAGATCGTTTCGGACAACTTGGCACCCGTCGCATCGAAGCTTCCCAACCTCTGGGGCATCTACGACGTCGTGGGGAACGCCGACGAATGGGCAGGCGCCGACATCGACGAGACCGGATCGGGCCGATACTTCAGCATGGGAGGCGACATCATGTCCGACGGCAGGCGTCTGATCCAAGACGACCATGTCTACGGCTCGACCGGGGACTGCATCTCCAAGCCGAACTACTACGGCCTGCGCTGCGTCCGGAAGCTTCGCTAGCCCAACGCCCCCGCGATCGCCTGCGCCAGCTCCGGGAGCGACGGGTCGCGCGCGCCCATCGAGGCCACCACGTCGCCCTCCTGGGCAAGCGACGCCGCGAGCGACGCCGCCTCCTCGCGGGTCGGCAGGTGGATTTGACAGATTCCGTCAAGACGCGACGCCAGGTCCGCGCTCGAGACGGAGCGGTCGGCGGTGCCGCCCGCGTCGTACACGGGCAGAAGCAGGAGCGCATCCTGCGGCTGCATCACGGCACGGAAGGCCTGAGCGAAGTCCTCGAGCAGGAACTTGAGCGGGCCGTAGCCGTGCGGTTGGAACAGGGCGACCAGGCGGCCGCTCGGGGCGGCCGCGCGGAAGGCGCGCACGGCGACCTCCACCTTGGCGGGATTGTGAGCGAAGTCGTCGTAGACCGTCACGCCACGCACGGAGCCGGCCTTCTCGTGGCGGCGGTGCACGCCCGCGAAGGTCGAGAGCGCCTTGGCAGAAATCTCAAGCGGGACTCCGGCGGCGCGCGCCGTGACGGCGGCGGCCAGCGCGTTCTCGACCATGTGGTGGCCCGGAAACGGCACGTAGAACTCGACGCCCTCGAAGGTGAATTCCACGCAATCCCCGCGCAGCCCCACGTTCTGGGCATCGCCGAAGAGGAGCGCGTCGGGACCGCCCAGCTCGCGGCAGTCGGGACGGTTGGCGTGGGTCACGAAGGCACCGTGCACCTGCGAACGGAAGGTGCGGAAGATCTGCTCGAGCTCCGAGAGCTCCTTGTGGTCGCGATCGAGGTTGAGGAGCAGGCCGATCTCGGGATGGTAGCGCACCAGGGTGCCGTCCGATTCGTCGGCCTCGAAGACCACCCACTCGCCCTTGCCGCCGTAGGCGTTGCCCCACAGGCCGTCGCGGCGCAGCTCCAGCAGCGGCGCCCCCGAGACGACCGACGGATCGAGCCCCGCTTCACGCAGGCACGCGAAGACCATGGCGGTGACGGTGGACTTGCCGCTGGTGCCCGAGACGGCGATGCCGCGCCCGTTGCGACAGGCCTCGGCCAGGATCTCGCTGCGGTGCAGGACCTCCACGCCAAGTTCGCGTGCCATCTTCACCTCGGGCACCGTTTCCTCCACGGCGGTCGAGACCACGAGACGACAATTCTTGTCAATCCCCGATCCGTCCTGCGGGAAGACCTTCACGCCCGCGGCCTCCAGGGCCGCACGGACCTCTGCGCCTGCGCCGTTGTCGAACAGCCGGTCCGAGCCCGAGACCTCCTCGCCGCGGCCGGCCAGGTAAAGGGCCAGCGCGCTCATGCCGGTGCCGCCGACTCCGGCGAAGTGCGATCTCATAACCGGACCGGGAGCCCGGCCTTGCGGACAGCTTCCTTGAGCTGCCCGACGGTGTATCCGTCGATGTGGGTGAGGCTTGCCACCAGCGCGGCGTCGGCCCCGACCTCCGGCATCAGCACCTCGGCCAGGTGCTCCGGCTTGCCCGCGCCGCCCGAGGCGATCACGGGGATGCCCACGGCCTGCACGACCATGCGGGTGATGTCCAGCTCGTAGCCGGCCTTGGTGCCGTCGCCGTCGATGGAGTTGAGGCAGATCTCGCCCGCGCCCAAGCTTTCGGCGCGCCTGGCCCAGGCCACCGCGTCGATGCCGGTGCGCTCGCGTCCGCCCTTGACCACGACCTCGTAGCCCGACGGGACAGTTTCTGTCACGGGCACCTTGAGCGCGTCCATGCCCAGCACGATGCACTGGTTGCCGAAGGCCTTGGCGCCCTGCGCGATGATCTCCGGATTCTTCACGGCCAGCGAGTTGACCGACACCTTCTCGGCACCGGCCAGGAGCACGTTGCGCATGTCCTCGAGATTGCGGATGCCGCCGCCCACCGCGAACGGGATAAACACGTTCTTGGCCACGCCCCGCACCATCTCGAGGTCGATGCCGCGTCCTTCGGCGGAGGCGGTGATGTCGTAGAACACCAGCTCGTCGACGCCCTGGCGGTAGTACTCGGCGCCCATCGCCACGGGGTCCCCGAGGTCGCGGTTGCCCTCGAACTTGACGCCCTTGGTGACTTGTCCGTTGCGGACATCGAGGCAGACGATGATGCGTTTAGCGAGCATGCCCGGAAAGGTACCTCAATCCGGGCCGGGAGGGGCGCCTGACCCGGCTTCTCAGTCCTGCATCGCCTCTGCCGCCAGGAGAAGCACGGAATCGGGAGACTCCACCGGCATGCCCTTGCTCCAGATCTCATGTTCCGCCAGATCGATCTCACTGTTCCAGACCAAGGCGTAGCCGCCCGACTCGATCTGTACCGCCTTGAAGAAGCCGGCATCCCGCAGCGGTTCGAAGGCCGGATCCGTCAGCAACGGCGCAATGTCGTAGCGGCGCCAGTGACCGCCCGAGAATTCGACCAGCAAGGTCGTCGGCGCTTCCGCCTGGACGGAAAGGATCGTCGGTGTCCTCGTGCTCATTCCAACGGCGCCAGCTTGTGGAAGCGCTGCTCCTGCCACATCCGCATCAGCTCGGCCTGATGCTCCCGCGCCCAGTCTTCGACCATCCCCTTTGCCCGCGACGGCAGATCCCCTTCGATCATCTCCAAGGTCTGGATGTCGAACAAGGCAAGGCACTCCCCGTACACCGCATGGCATCCTCCTGGCACGAAGATAGATCGCCAACGTGGCAAGTGCATGGCGCCCCCGCTGCGCGGGCCGGGCTGCCTGCCAAGCCTCCTCGGCCTCACCCCGGCCGCGATGCGGCCTGCCCCTCTCCACGGACTGGAGAGGGGCGGTTCACCTGCGGGGTCTTGGGCCAAAGGCCGGCATCCCTGGCGCGCAGGGTCGCTGACGTTGCTCCCCTCCCAAGTTGGGAGGGGTCAGGGGGATGGATGGTTACGGCGAACGCGGCATCCCTGGCGCATCAAGCAGCGTCCTGGCGCATCGTCCCCGCGCTACCTTTGTGCCTTCACCCGATCGTCGAGGTTTCCCATGTCCTTCAACCTGAGCTGGATCGCTTTCCAGACCACCCAGCACGCCCCGCTCCTGGAGGCCATGCGCCTCGAGCCGACCGGCGAGACCGGCAACTGGGGCGACGCCGACGACTGGAGCCTGCTGGAGCTCGACAGCGGCTGGAGCATCCTGATCAGCAAGGAGGAACTCTTCGACAATGTGGAGGAGGCGATCTTCGCCCGCCGCTCCGCCGAAGGTGCCTTGCATTGGGGCTATGCAGGCGATGTCGCCATGGCAAGCTGCCTCTTCTGGTACGAGGGAGGCCGCAAGCAGTGGTCGTTCGAATGGGACGGTTCCGAAGGGGCCGCCGGCGCGGTTCCGCACCTCACCGGCCTTCTCCCCGACTTCGCGCAGAAGGTCCTGGAGGAATGCCGGCGCGACCAGGACATCGAGGATGCCGACACCTCGGAAACCTTCAAGGTCGATCACATGTTCGACATCCCCGCCCGGATCACGGAGCATCTCACAGGCTACCGCTACGACACCTGCCTGGAAGACGGCCGGGACGATCGCTGCGTCTACCTGCGCCGCCTGCCCGCACAGCGCCCCGTCAAGTCCGGTTGGGCCAAGCTGAACTGGTCCTCCGGCCGAAAGGGGTAGGTCCACTCCGTCCTGCCGATCAGGCCTTCGTCTTGCCCCGTCCCTTCGGCGTCGCCCCTGCATGCGCCGTTTCCAGCAATCCGGAAAACTCGGCCCATTCCAACCGCTCCAGGTCCACGTTCGTCCAACCCTCCGCTCCGTACTTTCCGGGAGCCGGCTCCAACACGCCCCGGACGATCCCGTCGGCACGGACAGAATCTGTCAAAGGAAGCCGGAGGGACAGGACGCCCTTCTTCGGATCGAAGGCGGCGAAGCGCGTCTTGCCCCGCTGAAAGGCCAGCATCCCGAAGTGCTCGACCTCGCTGACGTCTGCCAGGGCGAGCGCCGCCGCGCGATAGGATTCCAGGGAGATCATCAGGCCTCGACTCCCGCTTCCACGTGAAGACGGAAATTGTCCAGGATGGCCTGCCATCCCTGGCGCTGGCGCTCCGCCGAGTTCACGTCCTCGGCATCGAAGGTCTCGCGCACCCGCACGCCATCGGGAGTCGTCTCGAAGGTCACGTCGACGGAGCGATCGCCCAGCGCATAGCGCAGGAGGGCACAATGCTCCACTGCGGAGATCTCGGCCCCGAAGTCGAAGCCGAAGGAGCCGTCCTTGGCCTCCATGCGGGCGGAGTAGGTCCCTCCCACGCGCAGGTCCACGCTGGCCGAGGGGCAGCACCAGTCGGAGCTCGCGAAGTTCCACTGCACGATGTCGGCCGGAGTGATCCAGGCTTCCCAGACGCGCTCGACCGGTGCCTTCACCAGGGTCTCGACGGTGATGCGCACGGGCGCGGGCTTCGCGGCGACCTCTGCGACCAGGCGGTCGAGGTTCTGCTCGTTGGCGGTCTTGAGGAAGTCCGCCATGGACCGGGCGAAGGCCTCGTTCTCGAAGCTCTGGATCCACTCGAGATGCGTTCCCTCACCTTGCTCCTGCAGGTGAATCTCCAAGGTGAAACGGGGCTCGACCACATGCCCGATCTTGATGCGGACATTCTCCTCGATCTCCAGGAACACGCACTCGTTGGGGTAGTCCTTGCCGTCGGGCCCGTGCATCGTGAAGAGCCACTTGCCGCCCGGGGAGAATTCGAAGGTCGAGAAGGTGTTGATGAAGCCCTCGGGCCCCCACCACCGAGCCAGGCGCGCGGGATCGCGGACGGCATCGAAAAGGCCCCCAGGCGTGGCGGCAAAGACTCGTTCGTTGCGGAAGGTCGACATCGGATTCTCCTTTGGTTTCCGGGAAGATACACGGAACCGCTGGACTAGATTCACCCCATGCCCCACGCACGCGCCCTCCTGTCCAGCCTGCTCCTTGCCGCACTCCCCGCACTTGCCGCCACGGGGCCGCTCGCTCCCGAACTGAAGGTTCTCTGGACCTTGGAAGCCTGCTACCAGCAGGAACAGGGGCACTTCACCACCGATCTTCAAGCCATCGGACTCGCTCCTTCCAAGAACGTCGGCATGCGCGTCGACAGCCTCGCCCCGGACCGTTTGGTCGGCCTGGCTTGGCACGACGGAATGTTGCGCGCCCTCGATCTGAACACGGGGAACATCGGCCCTTTGGGATGGGCAGACACGGCGGCCATTCCCGCTCTCCGACAGATCCTGTCAAATCCAGCCGCGATCCCCGTGCAGGACACCCTGCTTGCCGGGATGCGCCTGCACCTGTGGAGCCGCACCGCCGGCGACACCCTATGGAACCTCGCGCTGGACACCGCAAGCCTCCAGGCCTTCGCGCTGCGCCGGATCGGCACCAAATGGTCGACGCTCGGACTCGATACCCTGGGGTACGAAACCTACGCCCCCCCTGCGGGTCCGCTTGCTCCCGAACTGCGACAACTCTGGACATTGGAAACCAGCTACCAGCAGGAGCAGGGACGTTTCTCGCGGCTCCCCGCGGCGATCGGAATGCCCACAGTTTCAGGGCAAGGCTTCCTGATCGACAGCATCGCTCCGGCTTTCTGGTCGGGCCTGGCCTGGAAAGACGGATTGCTGCGCGCCCTCGGCATGAACACGGGGAGCATCGGCCCTTTGGGATGGGAAGAATCGGCAGCGATCCCCGCCCTCCGACAGATCCTGTCAAATCCAGCCGTGATCCCCGTGCAGGACACCCTGCTTGCCGGGATGCGCCTGCACCTGTGGAGCCGCACCGCCGGCGACACCCTATGGAACCTCGCGCTGGACACCGCCGGCCTGCATGTCTTCGCGCTGCGCCGGATCGGCACCCGATGGTCGACGCTCGGACTCGATACCCTGCCTCGCGAGAGACTTGTCGCCACGCGCGTCTTGGCCGATGCGAGGGTCGGCCTCACGGAGAGCGAGACTTGGCTGCAAGAGCAAGGCACCTACCCGGCATCCCTCTCCCTAGACTCCGCCCGCGCGGCACTCCCGCTCGTGCGCCTGTGGCAGACCAGCGCCGTGCGCGACTCCGCCTTGTTGTTGGTCCTGGATCCGCAGGACGCAAGCCTTGGCGCCTGGTCCTCGCGCACCGGGCTGCGTGGCCAAAGTTCCTTGGACCGTTCCGTCTATGCCCCGGCGATCCGTGCCCTCTTCGGGGAAATCCTCGCCCGCAAGATCCTCCCCCCCGCCACGGGGAGCGGATGGCTCTCCGAGACCGATACGTTGCGTTCCGGGGACTCCAGCATCGTCCTGGAACTGCGGAGCTTCCGGCACGGAGACACCACCCTGGTGACGGCCCTGGAGAGCAGCGGCGTCTCTGCCTTCTGCAGGCTGCAGGTCCCGGCGGGGTTCCTGGACTTCGGCTTCGCTCCTGCCTCCGTCGGGGTCCGCGCCTCCCGGCACACTGCTACGGTGCGGAAGCCGCTGCGCACCGACATCCTGGGACGCCCCCGCGAAGGCGCACGACTGGGCACGACGACGTTGCGCGTTCGACGCTGACAACAGGTTCATGAGCTGCGCTCGGCCTAGCTTCGGCGCGGATCCAATTCCCGTTTAGAACCGTTTTGCAGTCGCTCCTCCCTGTGGCATGTTCTTTTGCACTGCCGTGCAGCCTATGCTCTGGACCTCCGGCCCAGACCCGGCCAAGGGCCACTGGCGGCCCTTGGAACCGCCACGGGGGGATTGCCATCCCCCTCGACCCCCGGATAGAGACACTCCGTGGGTCGCTTTGCAGCGAAATCGGCCTTACCTGCTGCTGCTCTTGCGCTTCGGCCCTTGGGTCCTGCGTCGAAGGCGCCTCGCCTTCGCAAGCGGGTTTCGTAAGCGGTCCATCCCGCTGCCGCTCACTGCCGGCGATCCTTTTGCTGGGTTCCAAGGGGTGGAACCCCTGGTCGTGGTTTCCAAAGGGGCACGAAAGCCCCTTTGGCCGGGTCTGGGCCGGAGGTCCAGAACAACGGGCACGCAGTGCAGAGCCTTGGGGCAGCCCCAGAACATCGGCCGCACGCAGTGCAAGAAGCACGGGCGCGCCAGGGATGCCGCCCGCAGGGCCAAGACCCCCGCAAAGCGGTGGCTTGGCAGGCAGCCCGGCCCGCGCAGCGGGAGGCGCCCAAACGCCTATTTGACAGATTCTGTCACGACAAATCCTGTCATAGGACGGATTCCGTCATTCCTCCGCGTCGTCGCCCATTCCCTGAAAGGCCTCGCGGGCCGCGTGGATCGCGGAGCGGTTCTCCTGAGCCCATTCGACCAGGCTTTCGACCGGCACCAGGAGCGACAGGCCCAGCGGGGTGAGGCTGTAGTCCACCCGGGGCGGCACCGTGGGGAAGACCCGGCGGGAGACCAGGCCGTCCTGCTCCAGGCGGCGCACCGTCTGGGAGAGCATGCGCTGGGAGATGTCGCCCACCGCACGGCGCAGCTCCGAGAAGCGCAACGTGCCGGATTGGAGGCTCGTGAGCACGAGCAGGCTCCAGCGGTCGCCGATGCGGTCCAGCACGTCCCGGATCGGGCAGCGCGTCCAGTCCCCTTCCACCGCCTTGCGCATCGCCATCCTCGCCTCCTTCCCGCCTCTTAGTTACTTGCCGGTAACCTGGTATGGAATAAAACCCTTCTTGTCTCGCCGTCCGCAAACCCGTATGTTTGCATCAGTTCCTTAAAGGAACTTATATAATCAGCAAAGCAAGCGCAACCGAATCGACGGCAAGGCCGCCGACCTCCAAAGGAATCCTCATGTCCGCTCGTACCCTCCTTGTCTCCGGCGCCTCGGGCCAGCTCGGCCGCCTCGTCCTCGACCGCCTCCTTTCCCTGAAGACCGGCGACCGCCTGGTAGCCGGCACCCGCAATCCCGATTCCCTCAAGGCCTATGCCGACCAGGGCGTCGAGATCCGCAAGGTCGATTTCGACGACTCCGCCGAATCGCTGGCCCAGGCCTTTGCCGGGGTCGACCGCATCCTGATCGTGAGCACCGACGCCCTCGACCGCCCCGGACGCCGCCAGGAGCAGCATGTGCGGGCCGTGCAGGCAGCCAAGGCAGCCAAGGTCGGGCACATCCTCTACACCTCGATCGTGAAGGCCTACGCTGCCAATCCCGGCTACCTGGCCGCCGACCACCACGGCACCGAGCACGCCCTCGCGCACTCCGGCATCCCCTACACCATCCTGCGCAACAACTGGTACTTCGAGAACCTGCTGGGAGGTCTGGGTTATGCGGTCCAGTCGGGCACCCTGGCCGACGCCACCGGCACCGGACGCATCGCCTTCGCGACCCGCCAGGACTGCGCATGGGCTGCCGCCGGAGCCCTGGCTTCCCACGAGACCAAGAGCTCGGTGCGCGACATCACCGGCCCCGAGCTGCTCTCACGCGACGACCTGGCCCGCGTGCTCTCCGAGGTCAGCGGCAAGTCCATCGCTTCGGTGGGCCTGAGCGTGGACGAGCGCAAGGCCGGGCTCGAGGCGGCCGGGCTCCCCGCAGGCTTTGCCCACGTGATCGCCGATTCCGAGGACGCCATGGCCAAAGGGTGGCTCGCCCTCCTGAGCGACGACGTGGCGCTCTTTTCCGGCACGGCACCGACCGGCCTGCGCGCCTTCCTGGAAGCCAACCGCGCTGCGCTGGGATTCTGAACAGACGCAAAAAAGCCCCTCGAGCCGAAGCTCGAGGGGCCTTGTCGTTGCCCCGGAGGGCAGCGAAATTACTTGGCCTTGGCGGCGGTGTCGGCCTTGGCCTTCTTCTCGTGCTTCTTGTGGCTCTTCTTGGCCTTCTTCTCGGTCTTCTTCGCGGTGGTGTCGGCGGCCGGAGCAGCGGCGAAGGAAACGGTGAAAGCGGCGAGGGCGAGGGCGGCGATGATCTTCTTCATGGTCTTTGTCCTTTGTCTGGAGTGATTGGCTCCCCGGAACCGGGTAGCCGTCGTTGTGCGACACTCCTTGTATATCCAACAAGCGTGCCAAGTTCCGATCTCCTCCTGACAGAGCACTTCCTTGCAAACGCCTCCGAAAAAAGCGGAACGATCCGACCCGCCAGCGGCCGATGCCCCGCTTTCCTGCATTCACGGCACCGCAAGCCCAAGCCTCAATGCAAAGCCACGCCCAGGGCACGCACCTGCCGCACCGTTCCGTCGGGAAGCCGCAAGGAGGCGAACACCACCCCGCGCATGCCTTCCGGAGCCCGAACCCGGACTGCGCCTGGATCGACCAGGACGCGCCCATGCCCGAGGAGGACGCCCTGGACATCCAGCCATTCGACCTCCGCCATCACGGGCACCTCGGAGGAACTTCCGCTCTCGTGCCCACCGATCGAGACTGCGGTCGCCACCGTGACGCTACGCGGAGCAGACATGCTCCGCAGGCCCATCGAATCGACGGCAATGGCCACCACCGACCAGTTGCCGGCCGCCGGCACTTTTCCGCTGAAGCTGTAGGGAGCCGTGGCATCGCTTCCCAGCAGGCTGTCGCCCAGCCAGAACTCGACCTTGGTGACCGGCGCTCCGCCTGCGGCCACGGTGGCCGTGAGAGAAAGCGCAGCAGGCGCCGTCGCACCGGCCGTCGCGGCCAGGGTCGCGGTTGGACCGACCTTGGCCGCGACGGAAGCGTCCGTGTACAGGGGCAGGGCGTTCCAGCGCGCCCCGATGCCGGCCATATCGTCCAGGAGGGACGGAACCGACACCACCGAGGCGGGAAGCGAATAGGCGTAGGGCGGGGTGAAGACCGCGTCATGCGGCTCCGTGGTCGTCGTGCGCGCTCCGGCCGCATTCTCGTTCTGGAAGGTTCCCACCGTTCCGGAATAGATGTTGTTCTTGGCGTTGATCAGGCCGTAGGGCCCCTTCATCGTCAGGTACCCCTTGCCGTTGTTGATGAAGTTGGACTCCCACAACACCTCGGCCCCGTAGGAGCTCGTGCCATGCGGCCCCACCAGAAAGAAGTTGTTGTAATCGTAGCGGTTGCCGTAGATGTGTACCCGGGACTTCGAGTTGGTGGAAACCACCTTCGGGACGCGGCCCATGGTGTTCTTCCAGCTGTCCCAGGCGTAGGTCACGTCGATGTCCTCGAGCAGGGCCACGTAGGGATCGTACTTGTAGCAGTTGAGGTGGTTCTCGCCGTCGTACTCCGACCAGGTGACGCTGACCTCCTTGGTGCCCTTCGAGCCGCCCAGGTCGTTGCCGTCCGAGAGCCATTTGAAGGAGCAGTGGTCGATCCAGACCTTCGAGGTGTTGTCGGTGGAGATGCCGTCGTTGGCCTCGACCATGTGCGGGTTCACGTCGTACACGGCCAGGTTCCTGAAGATCGCGTTGGAGGCGCTCTCGGCCCCGCGCACGTAGATCGAGGCCCCGCGCAACTTCGCCCCGCGTCCCATGCCGATCAGACTCTTGTTGGCCGTGATGGGGATCCAGGTCTCCCAGCGGTTGACCTTGGTCGCGACGCTCTCTCCCGTGCCGCAGGTGCCGTCGAAGGTCACGCGGTAGTAGGTCGCGTTGGGGTTTCCGTCTGTGGAGGCGCAGGCCTTGGTGCACCACTTGTAGGTGCCGTTGGCATCGTCGCGCACGTTGCGGAAATCGTAGCCGCCCTCGGGCACCAGAATCACCTTGGCGCCGCTGCTCTGCAAGGCCGCCTTGATCGCCGCCGACGTGGTGGCGATCACCGTGTCGCCGCCCGCGCCGCCCGTGGTCGCCGCCCCGAAGCCAACGGGCGCCACCTTGAAGACCGCACGCAGCACCACCGCCGTATCGGAGCTGGACGAGGACCAGATCCACTTGGACGAGGACTTGGCAGCCCAGCCGCTCAGGACCTTGAGGTCGGGCCGGGCCGTCGAGGCGCCGGTCGCGCTCGCCGTGCCCCAGGCGGCATCGGAGAAGGATGCGTTCTTCCAGGAGTTGTCGGAGGGGCTGTTCGAGACCTTCCAGGCAGAAGAGGAAACGTGGCTGGAATCGAGCTCGTCCAGCTGCACCAGCACGCCCGGGGTCGAGCCGTGGCTGAAACCCACCACCGAGAGGGCGTTGGCGCCGGGCAGGACCGTGAGGGGCACGAAGCGGATGCGTCCCGGCTGGTTGTCCCAGGCCAGCATCTGCCCGTTTAGATAGACGCGGTAGCCGCCCATCGAGGTGATCCACAGGCCCGGACCGTTGCCTGCCGTGTAGGTGTTGCCGATCAGCTTCGAGCCGACCGTGTCGCCGCCGCCCCACTTCGTGGCCGTGGGCAGCGTCACGACATTGGTCGTCTCCGCCCCCATGGCCAGAGCCGCGAGCACTCCACCCACCCAACCGACCGTCGTGCGCACCATGCAAACCTCCTGCGGATCATTTTCCTGCTGACCTCGAAGATCATCGATCTTCGCATTCCTCGCCGCCCGATCCCCAAGCAACTGTTGTCAAGAATCCGGAACGCCCCGGCGCCCGAGACCACTCGAAAGCCCGGGAACACGCAGGGAATCCCCAATCGATCGGATTCCAAGGCGACGTTCGCCCCACCTCGCCTCCCGCCCTTGCGCCACCGATCCCCCCCATCCTGACAACACGACCTGCATCCATCCCGCACGTCCCGGAAGCACGAAGGCCTCCCGAGCGCCGGAAGGCCTTGCCGACATCCCACAAGCCTTGGCCCTCAGCTCAGGGCTGCAGCCCCAGGGTACGGATGGGACGCGCGGCCTGACCGGCAAAGCTCACCAGGGCGACATGGAGACCGGAGATCCGGGAAGGAACGACCGGACGAGGATCCTGGCGATCCAGCAACTGCGTCTCGCGCCGCAGGACCCGCCCCTGAAGATCGCTCCAGACCACGTCGGCCTGGGCGGCACCGGTCATCGCGGCCTCGCCGCCTTGCAGGCCGGTGGTCGTGCCCGGCTCCACCAGCACCGAGACGGAGCCGGTCCAGGCGGTCGCATCGCTTCCCTTGACGGTGTAGGCGAAGGAACCCAATCCGGCGGCACCGGACGTGGGCGTGAAGCGGGCGGTGTGGCCGTTGGAAAGCAGCGCCACGGAGCCTTTGACAGAATTTGTCACCGCGAAGGCCGGAGCCACCGACTTGAAGCCCTGGGTGAACGAAAGCAGGTCGATGTCCACCGTCGCGTTGTTGAGCACCCGCGCATGGGGTGTGGCCAGCCAGTTGATGTAGCCTTCGATCAGGGCGTAGCCGTCGCTGCCGATGGTCATGGCATCGTCCTTGGCCACGTTGCTGCCCACAGCCTTCTCCCAGAAGTCGGGAAGCCCATCGTTGTCGGTGTCGGCGGCCTTGGTCCCGTCGAGGATGGTGCCGTAGCCGTTGTTCCCCAGACCCGTCTGCGCCTGGCTGGTGTAGAGGCTGGAAGGACCGGCCGTTCCTGCACCCGGCCCGGCGGTCCCCTTGCCCAAGGTGGCCACCTGCCCCCAGATCAGCGAATCGAGCTGGTCGTAGGGAAGGGCTCCGCTCTGCGAGGCCACCAGGCGGAAGGCGGTGGCGGCGGAGTAGACGGGGTTGCCGCTGGTCACGGGCGACCACGGTGCGCTCAGGACCGTCCCCTCTCCCTGGTACCAGTACGGGGTGGTCGTCTTGCCCGTCAGGGCGCCGTCCTTGTCGGAGTCCTGGAGGTTACCGGCATAGTAGATGGATTGGTTCTTGTCGACCTGGAACCAGGTGTTGCCGCTGGTGGCCGGCCCGTAGATGAAGTAGTTGCCGACGATGTCGTGCTTGAAATCCGTGCTGGTGTGCGTGGTGTAGGAGGCCTCGTTGTTGTACTCCACGTTGTTCACGAAGACGGTATTTGTCTTGGCTAGCGGATTGCGGTTGTGCGAGTTCACGAAGGCGTTGTAGTACCAGGCCCAATCGCTTTCCACCGACTCGCAGTGGGCACCGAACTGCTGCCCGGTCGGGTCGGCGATCAGGCAGTGCTGGAAGGTGATGTTGGTGACCTTGTCGGTCGAGTTGCCGACCCCGTCGATGTTGTTCCAGGGCGCGAACTCGAAGGAGCAGTGGTCGAGGATGACGTTTTCCGCCAGGTACAGGCTCAAGGCGTCGTCCTCGGTGCTGGTCGTCTCGCTGCCCGGCCGGATGCGTACATGGCGCATGATGACATTGGCCTGCTTGGCGAACGAGATCTCCCCGCCCCGGAAACCGATGCCACCCCCGGGTGCCGTCTGCCCGGCAATGGTCAAGTTTCCCTTGGCCGAGACGGCGGTCTTGAGCATGATGGTCCCGCCCACGTCGAAGACCACGATGCGGTTGGAGGCGCTCACCGCGTCGCGGAAGGATCCCGTCCCGGCATCGTTGAGGTTGGTCACGTGATAGACGGTGCCGGCACGTCCGCCCGTCGCCGCGTTGCCAAAGCCCAAAGCCCCGGGAAAGGCGACAGGCGCGGTTTGTCCCAGGCAGGCAAGCCCCAGCATCAGCGGTCCGGAAAGGTATCGAGCGTTCATCAAACATCTCCCTCGTTGGTTCTCTTGCATCAAGCTTAAGGAATGTCCGCGATTTCCGTGTTGCAGATCCGCCGATTCGTGTTGTCCTGCTGGACAACACCCGGCGATCATCGCAGCGCCTGGACCATCCGCTCCTCGCGCACTCCTTCGCCCTGGAAGCTGGCCACCAGAAGGCCGTGCGCACCACTCATGTCCAGGAAAAGACGCCCGCTCCCCGAAGCGCGGCGCAGCGTGCGTCCCGCGAGGTCGCGCAAGGTCAGTGTTCCCGGAATCTCGGTCTGCAAGGCCACAGCCCTGGGCAGAAGCTCCCACTGCATCCGGTGCGAAGCCGGAAGCCCCATGCCCACGGCACCCGGCTGGGCATGGAGGCCGAGGTGGCGGGTCTTCGAGGCGCCCGTGCCGTCCGTGACGGTGAACAGGACGTAGGTGATCCCGCAGGCCTTCGTGGGAACGATGCTCAGGACAGAATCTGTCACCGACAGGGTCGCACACGAGTTCGTCCCGGCCTTCCAGGTCGGCGTGGACATGTAGCCGCGCGAGAGCGGAGCCAGGTTGACCTTCACCGTCTCCCCCACCTTGGCGATCGCCTGGGGATTGGCCATCCACTCCAGGTAGCGCTCGAGGTTGGTGTAGCCGTCACCCACCGGGTCTGCGTTCGCGTCCGAGAAATCCCCCGAGGCCGAGGCGTTGTTCGTCCCGATCAGGGTTTCCCACCAGTCGGGCAGGCCGTCGCCGTCGGAGTCGAAGCTCGAGGCACGGACCAGGGTCGGATAGGACTCGTAGCCCCCCGCATCCGCCTCGTTGTCGATCAGTCCCGCAAGGCCCGAGAGGCTTCCTTTGCAGGTGTAGCTTCCGTTCCAGGTCTCCTTGACCATGCGCACGTCGTGGTCGTCGAAGACCGGCATGGTGGCGCCCACGTCGGAGAGCACGTCCTTGTAGGCGTTCCCGGCCGTCTGCACCGTGGCGTAGGAGGGAAAGAAGGCGGCGGTCGCCCACGGATCGGGGTTCACGACGCCTGCGTTTCCGTTGGCCGAGGACTGGCAACCGTTGTTGACCTTGGTCGTGTCGTCGTAGACACCCTTCACCAGATTGCCGTGACACCAGTATCTCTGCGTGCCGGGAAAGCCGTCCCACTGGTTGTTCAGGGCCACCTTGAAGCTCGTGGCGGGACCGGGCTTGTAGTAGTTGTTGACGAAGTTGACCTCATGAGCCCCGCCGTCGGTGGGGCGGTCGTTCCAGTTGTAGACCACGTTATTGAAGATGTCCAGGCGCCCCGCGTAGGAACCGTTGGCGTCCAGCCCTCCCCCCAGGCTCCAGTTGCGACCGTCGTTGTGCGCCAACAGGTTGTGGTGGAAGCTGCCGATGTCACCGGAGATGGTCGCCGCGTAGCCGTGCATGGTTCCGGCCGGATAGTTCTGATGCCCGGCGATGTTGAGCGCCTCGGCCAGCATGGTGCGCTGAAGGGTGATGTTCTTGCCGCTGCGCGAGCTGAACGACTCGTCGATGGTCCAGCTCACCGAGTTGTGGTCGAAGATGCAGTGGTCGCTGCCCTGCATGCCCGTCCCGTCGAAGGTCTGGCCCGCGCCCAGGCGGATCTTCATGAAGCGCAGGATGCCGTCGGAGACGCCGCTGAACCCGAACGGCGCCGCACGCACGCAGATGCCCTTGCCCGGAGCCGTCTGGCCGGCGATGGTGACGTTGCTGGAGGCAAGCGTCAGCCGAGAAGTCAGCTTGATCACGCCCGACACGTCGAACACGATGGTGCGCGGTCCGATGTCAGTCTCCACCGCCTCGCGCAAGGATCCGGCCCCGGCGTCGTTGAGGTTCTTCACATGGACGACCTTGCCACCGCGCCCGCCGCGTGCGAAGCGCCCGTAGCCTTCGGCGCCCGGGAAGGCCAGGTGGCGGGGCGAGAAGGCCCAGAGCTGACCGGGCGTGACCACGCCGTTGGCGTCCGTCTCGTCGATGCGCCACCAGTAGGTCTTGAGGTTGGAGAGGCCCGTGGCCGTCCAGGTCGCAGCCGTCTGCTTGCCCTTGTAGACCGAGGACGTGGAGGTCGTCGCATTGAGTACGGTGGCGGAGTCCGTCCCGAAGTAGACCCCGTGCCCGACGCCCCCCGTGCCTGCGATCCACGAGAGCGTGGCGCTGCCCGCATCGGCGTTGACGTGCCAGTCGCGATGTTCCGGGACCGCGCCCGAGGCCTGGGCCGCCGCGTTGGGAACATCCAGGCCCAGCGCGTTGAGGATCACGTTCTTGTAGGCGGAGCTGGAGGATGCGTTGGGGGAGAACAGGATCGTCACGCTCTTGCCCGCCGTCGCCGTGAAGGAGACGTAGGCGATCGCGGCGCTGTCGGGGTTGGTGGAGCGGTTGGTGGGCACGAGATGGGTGATCTTGCGCACACCGTCCACGTCCACGTTCATCTCGGCGAAAGCGTAGCCGTTGACCGCATTGTGGTACGAGAGGAGCGTGTGGTTCCCTGCGGATAGGTCGGAAAGCACCAGTTGGATCGCTCCGCCCGCATTGCCGCCCGCGACCGTCGCTCCGTCGCAGGTCAATCGAGCGAAGTAGGGCGTGAGGATGCCGGCCTTGTACCAGTCCGAGGTCAGGCTGGTGCCGCCCGTTCCGGCCATCGAGAGGGTAAAGGTCACCCCATCGAAAGTGCGCGACACGCGGTCGGAATCCGCCACCGCCCACGCATTCCAGCCGGTCTCGCTGACCTCGGTCGCAGGCCGTCCCGCCTTGTCGAAATCGATCCGGATCGCAGCAGCCGAAGCCCCCGTCGCTCCGCCAAGAATCAGAAGTCCCATCGTCAGGATCTTGCGCATGCATCCCCCCCCTTTTCCTGTCCCAAAAAATCGCCGAGGAATCCAGGGACCGCCGACCGATCACGCGGAAGCCGTTGTCGAGATCACCCCGTTCGAACGCGGGATTCCGCGTTCCTCAAGCGACGGAAGGCCGGAAAGTCCGATGCGATCGGCTCGCCGCGACCATGAGAGGCTCCTGCATCACGAGATCTTCCCGTGGACGTTTGACAACACGAAGGCTGTCGAAGCGCGCCGCGTCTGAATTTCTCTCAGATCCCCATCGCCCGCATCGTCATCGGTGCCAGGCCTTGCGCGCGGATCCGCGCCGTCAGCATGCCGCGCAATCCGGTCGGGACGATCGGGTGCAAGCGCGCCGGATCGAGCCACTGTTCGTCCTGCCGCAGCACGTTGCCTCGAGCGTCCACCCATGTCACCTGGGCACGGACAAGTCCGGTGGATCCGGTCGATCGCGCCCCGATGGCAACCGGCTTGGTGATCACTGCCGGCGCGTTGACCAGGGTGAGGTTCGGCGTCGGCCACTTGGCCGTGTCGGAGAGCAGGAAGCCCAGGTGCGGCGGCTGGTTGTAGGCGGAGTTCTGCCACGCCACGGCGTCGCGGTACACCGGATCGTGCATCAGCGTGTACATGCGGTGCCCGGTCGGGATCGTGGTGGTGAAGATGAGCAGGCTGTCGGCGTTGGTGGTGCCGAAGACCACTTCCTCGCGCCAGTCGCCGAGGAGATCCGCCACCAGGCAAGGCGTCGCCTTGGTCGTGTTGTTCGAAACGACAGGATTTGTCGTGTTGGGGTAGTTGTAGAAGCTCTCCAGGCGCGTGGTTCCGCTGCCGTTCCATTTGTCGAGCTTGGCGCCGTCCAGGAGCTCGTCCTGCAGATCTCCATCCCAATACATGCGGAAGTTGATGCTCGGACGCGAGGTGGAGATCTGCTTGCCCTTGACCGACCAGGTGCCGTCGGCCCCGAAGGACCACATCTCGTAGCCCGGGCTCGAGGCGTCGATGTCGGCGGCCATTCCGCGTCCGTTGTCCGTGCCCGTCTTGGTGCCCCACAGGACGGCCCCGGTCCGCGCATTGTGCAGCTCGTAGCCGTAGGCGGAACCCGTCTCCTCGTGGACCTCCCACACCAGCAGATCGCTGTTGTCCGGATCCATCTTGCCCAGGTGCATGGCGTCGCCGTGACCGTAGCCGGTGCGGTACATCAAAGTGCCGTCGTGGTCGATCGCGCTGGCCCCTTGGATGATCTCATCAAAGCCGTCCCCGTCGACATCGCCCACCGAAAGGTTGTGGTTTCCCTGGCCGTAGCCGCCGCTTCCGGAGGTCTTGGCATCGTAGGCCCAGCGCTGCGAGAGCGTGGTGCCGTTCCAGTCCCAGGCGGTCACGGCCATGCGGGTGTAATAGCCACGCTGGAAGACCGCCGAGGGCTTGGTGCCGTTGCCGAGATAGGCGGTCGCCGCGAGGAATCGGTCAACCCGGTTGCCATAACTGTCGCCCCAGCCGCTCACCGTGCCGCGTCCCGGGACGTAGTCCACCGTGGCCATCTCCTTGCCGGTCGCGCCGTTGAACACGGTGAGGTACTCGTCGCCCGAAAGCACGTAGCCCGAAGAGTTGGCGTAGTCCGTGGCATTGATCGCCGCGGTGTTCGCGGAGGCCGCTCCCTTGGAGAGGTAAGCCCCCGAGCCATCCTTGGTTCCGGGCGCGGTCTTCACCATCAACTCGGCCTTGCCGTCGCCGTCGTAGTCGGCCACCTGGAACTGGGTATAGTGGGCTCCCGCCCGGATGTTCTGCCCCAGATCGATGCGCCAGAGACGCGTGCCGTTCAACTTGTAGGCATCGAGGAAGACGTTTCCCGTCGCCCCCTTCAGGGAATTGTCCTTGGAGTCGGAAGGATCCCACTTGAGGATGATCTCGTACTGCCCGTCGCCGTCCACATCGCCGGTGGAGGCATCGTTGGGCATGTATCCCGTGCCCGGCACCTTGAGGGGGATCGAGAGCCAGGGCTTGGTCCGAGGGGTTGTCGCCGCATCCGCCACCTGTTCCACGGCGTTGATCACGGCGCGCACCGTGTACTTGGAAGTGGCGCTGCCGGACTTGTCGGTGTAGTTGGTCGCCTCACCCACTCCGGTCGTCGCGATCTTCATCCCGTCGCGATAGACGTTGAAGGACGCGCTCTTCCATTCCGTCCCCAGCAGGCGCCAGGAGAGGTAGACGTTGGTGCCGCTGGTGTTCACCGCCACCAGCCCCCGATCGAGCCATTCCATGTTCCGGGCCGCCATGGACAGGCCGCTGCATCCCAGCAGGGCCACTAGCAGAGTTCGGAGCGCGATGCGATGCATGTCCATTCCTTTCGTTGCGATGCCTTGCGGGCATCCCGGCGGTTCTGAACGAAGAATGGAACCAAGGTCTCGATGCCGCACGCCCTTTGCGGCGAAAGTGTTGTCAAAACCATGGATCACAAGGTTTCCAGACATCACTTTGCGCATCAGGATGCGGACAGTTCTTTCGGGAGATTTGCCCTATCTCCAGCATTCTTCAGGAGATCAAGGCCACTTCGCCCCGCCAAACCACCCCTCAAGCGCCGATCAAGAGCCCCTGGGACGCCTTGGATTTTCGACAACAGAGGAAGACCTCCCTCGCCACCTCGTCTCCCCCCCGGTCTTCACCCCCCAAGCGGACAACGATTCGCGAAAATTCACGTTGTCTTGCGGTGCCCCCGGTGTCAGATTGACAGACATGCAAGCCACGTCGGGTACCATCGCAAAGGGCACCGTGTCCACGGCTCCGGATCTCCCTTCGATCTGGGAGTACACCGACTATCGCCTCTGGCTCACCGAACATTTCCGGGTCAACAAGATCCTGAACCCTCGCTACTCCTACGGAGTGCTGGCCCGCAAGGCAGGCTTCCTGGCGCGCGACTTCCTTCTGCGGGTGATGCGCGGCGACCGGCAACTCGGCGAGGAAAGCGCCCAACGGCTGGCGCAGTCGCTGAACCTCGACCGGCGCGAACGCGCCTACTTCCTGTCCCTGGTCGACTACAACCAGGCGCGCAAGGCGGACCAGCGCGAGATCGCCTGGGGCAAGCTGCAGCACGCGCTGGCCCAGTCCCGCGACGCCAGCGCCCCGCGCCTGCTGACCGACATCCACCGCGAGGTGCTGGGAAGCTGGCACCACCTGGCCATCCGTTCGTGGCTGGAGATGAACCCCGATCCGGGCGACTGGGAACTGCTGGGGAAACGCCTGCGTCCGAACCGCAGCGCCGCCGTGGTGCGCCGCTCGGTGCAGCTGCTGGAGAAGGGATGTCTGGTGGAGAAACGCCCCGACGGTCTCTGGCACGCCACCGAGAAGTCCATCGCCACCTCACCGGAGGTCACGCGGCCCGCCATGCGAAGGTTCCATCACGACTGTCTCGGGCTTGCCCAGACCTCGCTGGAAGACGTCCCGGCGAACCAGCGCAACATCACCGGCCTGACCTTGGGCATCTCCGAACGCGGATACCGCCTCGTGTGCGAGCGCATCGCCAGCCTGCACAAGGAGGTGATGCAACTGGCCGAGATCGACGCCGATGCCGACCGCATCTACCAGCTCACGCTGGCCCTCTTCCCGCTGACCATGCCCGAACCCATCGGGGACTCGAAATGAAGCGCGCCCTCCTCGCCTCGGCCTGTCTCCTGCCGCTCCTGGGCTGCAGCCAAGGAGCCACCACGCTGGCAGGAAACGCCGCCAGCACCGGAAACGCCCAAGCCACCGGGACCATCCTCCATCCAAACGGAGCTCCGGCCCGGAACGCCTGGATCGAATGCCGCCCGGACTCCCTGGACTCCTGGCAACCTCTCGAAGAAGCCTGGACGGTCCGCACCGATTCGTCCGGCCGCTTCCTCTGCATCGAGCTTCCCGAGGGGCTCGTGGGCGTGAATGCTCTGGATCCCGCATCGGGACTGTCCCGCTGGCACGCGACGATCGCCTCGGAACTGCGTTTGGACACGATACGGCACGACACCCTGGCGCCTTCGGGAGGCTTGCGGGTGGCGCTGCCTCCGATGACCTTCGGCACCCTCCATCTCTCCGGGCTGGCCCGCTACCTGCCAGTCAACGGCGAGTCCGTCGTGGAGTTCGCCGACCTTCCCGCCGGCTGGAACGGCGCCGTCCGCCTGACCACCGCGGCAAGCTCCGTCCGCTTCGTGGACTCGGGCGCGGTCCGCTCCGGGCGGGTCGACTCCGCCGGCTTCACGCGTTCGGGCACGCTCCTGAGCATCCCTCTCGCCGGAGAGCTGACCTCGACCCTGCGCCAGGTCCCGCTGCTGGTGCGACTCGATTCCACCTGGACAGGATTTGTCAATTCCCTCCCCGACGGCTCCGATCTCCGCCTGTCCCTTCCCGACGGCACTCTGCTTCCTCTGACGGTCGCGGCATGGGACAAGACAGGCCGAACCGGCTCCCTCTGGACCTACCTCGATTCCCTCGCGGCTCCCGGCGATTCCATCCGTCTCGTCCTGTATTCGGGCATCCCCGTCCCTGCGACTTCCGCGGCAACCGGCTTCAGCGCCGCCAACGGATGGATCGCGGCTTGGCCTCTGGGCGACAACGAAACCGTCACGCCCGAGCTGACAGGCCGCTTCCCGGGCACGACCACCGGACTTCCCCGCGTTCCAGGCGTGATCGGGAAGGCCTCCCGCTTCGACGGACGCACCACGAAGATCGTCGCCTCCGTCGCAGCAGGCAGCGCCCTGGACATCCCCGCAGGCGGTCCGTATACGCTGTCCTGCTGGACGCACCTCGCCGACCTCGGCACCAGTCGCTTCCTGTTCGGCCGCGGCGAATACGGCTACGGCCTGAAGTTCCAGAAGAACCTGGGAACCGACAGCAACAGTTGGCTGGGCATCGACGGCCGCAACAGCGGATCGCCCAGCTCCTACTTCGCGACGGCACCGGCCGACACCGCCGCATGGCACCACCTGACCGTGACCGTAGACGACTCGATCGTGGCGCTCTACGTCGACGGTCTCCGCAAGGACACCGGCACCCGCATCTTTTCCAACGCCCAGTACCGCAAAGCCACCGCCTTCGCCATCGGCGCCATCCTCGATACGGCCGGCACCTCCGGCCAGCATTTCAACGGCGACCTCTCCGATGTCTGGGTCCAGTCCGTCGCGCGCTCGGCCGACTGGATTCGACTGACCGCCGCGAACCAGAGGCCCGGAGCACCGACCGCCAAGGTGCACTGAGGCTTCCCTCCTTTCGAACCATGGCCCCATCGCGCGAGCCATCGACACTGCCGATCTGCAGCGCAGCGAAAGACTCCTGTGTTTTGTGGATTCCACAAATGCCAGGTCGAGAATCGGGAACATCAGCCTAGCATCCCCAACGATCGTGGTAAAGACGATCGAAGGCTCCTTCCGGATCGAGCCGCCCATCCCCTTTCCTGGCTTGCGACAACAAGGAACGAACCCATGCGAAACGAATCCCGCCGCACCAGCCCTTCGCCGCAGCAGTCCGCCAACGCGCGTTCCTTCCTCTTTGTCCCGGGACTTCTCCTGCTTCTGTGCGGATTCGTAGCGGCCCCCAAAGCCCAGGAGTGGGACGCCAACCCAAAGGTGTTCGGGGTGAACGTGCTCTCCCCTCATGCCACGTCCATGCCCTACAGCACTCTCGAGGAAGCCAAGGCGGGCAAGCGTCGCGCCTCCGCGTGGTACCAGTCGCTGGCCGGCACCTGGAAGTTCTACTGGGTCGACAAGCCCGCCAGCCGCCACGCCACCTTCTTCCAGGACAACTTCGACGCCAGCGCCTGGAAGGACATCGCCGTGCCCGGATCGTGGCAGGTGCAGGGCTACGACCGCCCCATCTACACCAACGTCACCTACCCCTGGGCCGGAAGCGACAACATCTCCCCGCCTGCGGCCCCAAAGAGCTTCAACCCGGTGGGCCACTACCGCCGCGAGTTCACCGTTCCCGAAGGCTGGGCGGGCAAGCGCATCCGCCTGCACTTCGAGGGGGTGGAATCCGCCTACTACGTCTGGGTCAACGGACAGTCCGTGGGATACAGCGAGAACTCCTTCACCGACCACGAGTTCGACATCACCGACAAGCTGCGTGCCGGCAAGAACAACATCTCGGTCCAGGTCTTCCGCTGGTGCGACGGAAGCTGGATGGAGGACCAGGACTTCATCCGGCTTTCGGGGATCCATCGCGACGTCTACCTCTACGCGACCCCCAAGACCCACATCCAGGACTTCCAGATCAACGCAGACCTTGCGTCCAACTACAAGGACGGCGACCTGAGCGCCTCTATTTGGGTAAAGAACACGACCGCTGCGGCATCGTCGGGCCAGTCGATCGACATGACCCTCTACGACGACAAAGGTGCCGCCGTAGGAACCTCGCTCAACCAACCGGTGGGAGCTCTCGCGGCAGGCGGCGAGAACAAGGTGAGCTTCCGCTCCGCAGTCACCGCACCGGCGCTGTGGTCAGGGGAAAAGCCCAACCTCTACACGGCCGTGCTCGCCCTCAAGGACGCCGCAGGCACCGTGGTCCAGTACGAGAGCGCCCGGATCGGCTTCCGCAAGGTGGAGCTCAAGAAGGACGCCTCCGGAATCACCCGCTACACCATCAACAACTCGCCGATCAAGTTCCGCGGGGTCAACCGCCACGAGATCGACCCCGACCTCGGTCACGTCATGACCGACGAACGCATGGAGCAGGACGTGCTCCTGATGAAGCGGCTCAACATCAACGCCCTGCGCATGTCGCACTACCCCAACGATCCGCGCATGTACGACCTCTGCGACAAGTACGGCATCTACGTGATCGACGAGGCCAACCTCGAGACCCACGGGGTGCGGGACAACGTGCCCAAGAGCAGCGACGACTGGCGCGGCGCCTCGGTCGAACGCATGTCCTCGATGATCCAGCGCGACAAGAACCACCCCTGCGTGGTGCTGTGGTCGCTGGGCAACGAAGCGGGTGGCGGCAACGTCTTCACCTCGATGCGCGACTACGCCCACACCGCCGACGCCACGCGCCCGGTGCACTACGAGGGCGACTGGTCCAACGCCGACGTCAACAGTTGGATGTACTACGGATTCGACGCCGTGCGCTCCTACAGCGACAACTCCAAACCCATCATGCTGTGCGAGTACGAGCACGCCATGGGCTCGAGCGAGGGCGACCTGCAGGAGTACCTCGACGCCTTCTATTCCAACCCCCGCTCCTTCGGCGGCTTCATCTGGGACTTCATCGACCAAGGCTTGCGCCGCGGCAAGACCGGCTTCTTCAACTACGGCGGCCTGTGGGGCGACAATCCCAACGACGACAACTTCTGCGCCAACGGCCTGGTCAATGCCGACCGCATCCCCGATCCGGAAGCCTGGGAAGTCAAGCACCAGTACGCCAGCATCCAGGTCAAGGGCATTGATCTCGCCAAGGGCGTCGTCTCGATCGAGAACCGCTTCAACTTCTCCAACGTCTCGGAGTACGAGGCCGTCTGGGAACTGAAGGAGGACGGCAAGACCCTCCAGACCGGAACACTTCCTGCCGCAGCACTCGACATCGGGCCCCTCACGACAAAAAATGTCACCGTCCCGTTCACGATCCCGACCCTGCGCCCCGGATCTGCCTACCACCTCGACCTCGACTTCCATCTGAAGGCCGATGCCTCCTGGGCCAAGGTCGGCCACAGCATAGCGCACGCGCAGTTCGAACTTCCCTTTGCCGTGCCCCGCACCCCCAAGATCGACCTGACCGGACTTCCCAAGCTCACCACCACCCAGGCCAACGGCTTGGTCAACCTGTCGGGATCGGGCTTCTCCGCCGTCTTCGATACCAAGAAGGGAACCCTCACCAGCTACACGCTGGGGACGCTCCCCCTGATCAAGGAAGGTCCGGTGCCCAACTTCTGGAGAGCCCCCACCGACAACGACCGCGGCAACAACATGGCCGGTCGGGACGGCAAGTGGCAGAATGCCGGACGCGACCGGGTTGTGGTCAAATCCACCGTCACCACGGTCTCGGCGAGCGAGACGCGCATCGACCTGAACCTGAACCTGCCCAATGCGGGAAGCTCGTCCATGACCATGGCCTGGACCTTCTACGGCACCGGCGATGTGGTGGTCGACTACACCCTCGTTCCCGACCCCACCATGTCGGAGATCCCCAACGTGGGCACCTTCCTGACCCTGCCCGAAGGCTTCGAGACGCTGCGCTGGTTCGGACGCGGCCCCCACGAGAACTACGTCGGGCGCAACCGCTCAAGCTACGTGGGCCAGTATTCCCTGCCGGTCGACTCCACCATCACCCTGTACCCGGAGCTCAACGAGACCGGCCAACGCACCGACGTGCATTGGGCAGCGCTGACCAACGCCACGGGGCTCGGCCTGCTTGCCGTCGGCTCGCCCCTCATGGAGATCAACGCCCAACACCACACGCCGGCCCAGCTCACCGCCACCAAGTATCCCTGGGACCTCATCCGCCAAGGTGACATCACCTTCCGCATCGACCTGCGGCAGATGGGCCTGGGCGGCATCGACAGCTGGGGAGCCAAGCCCCAGGCCTGGCAGACGAACCTCTCGAAGAACACCTACCAGCACAGCTTCCGCCTGTCGCCGATCAAGGCCGCGAACATCGACCTCGACTACCTGGCGCGCATGGGATTCAAGAATCTCCCCACCAGCGACAGCGTCGCACCGTACCAGACGCCCACAGTCACCACGATCGCGCACTCGTCGATCCGCAAGCGCATCGAAGTCCTGGGGGTCGGACGCTTCGACCTCGAGCAGGCCGACCGCGCCACCACGGTGGAGATCCTCGACCTCACGGGACGCACGATCTCCCGATCCCCCGTCGCCAACGGCAGCGCCTCGGTGGGCAGGATGGCACCAGGGCTCTACATCCTGCGATTCACCGGCCCAGGCTGGAGCCATTCCCTCGTGACAGCGGTCACCGGCAACCTCCCCAGCGGGCGCTGACGCCGCAATCTCGGAAATCGGGGGCAGGCCTCCCGATTTTGGTGAATCGACAAAGAGGTGCCTTGTCATTCCCCGGCGCGACCGTCCAGGACACCGTATCGTTTTCCTTCAAGAACCCTGCAGGAGGCCCATGATGAAGTGGAAAACAGAAATGACCCGACGCTCCGGACCGATGATCAGGACCTTCGCCCTGGCTCTTGCCTCGCTGAGCCTCGGCGTACATGCCCTGTCGGTCTCAGGTTCGGTCAAGACCAGCACAGGCACGGCTCTTTCCGGCGTGACCGTGACCATCAAGGATTCGACGAAGTACACCACCACGACCGGCGCAAACGGGGAATTCAGCTTCCAGTCCGCGGTGGGGATCGCGTCCCAAGGACAGCGCAGCGACGCCTTCTCCGCCCATCTGCTCGGACATGTCCTGACCGTACGCTCGCCTGTCGACGGCAACCTCCAGCTCGCCTTGGTCGATGCTTCAGGCCAGTCGATCTGGAGCGCCGAAGCCATTGCCAACAACGGCATCGCCTCCGCCACGCTTCCCTCCGGCCTCCGCTCCGGCGCCATCTTCCTGCGCATCCGCCACGCGGGCGGAACCTCCTACCAAGCGGTATCCATCGGCTCCGGCGGCCTTCAGCTCGCCCCGCAACAAGCGGCAGCCCGTGCATCGGCGACCTACCCCACGCTGCTCTTCAAGAAGACCGGCTACAACGACACCAGCTACACCATGACGTCTGAGACCGCCACGGGCATCACCGTGACCATGACGGTCCCCTCCGTCTGCGAGCTGCCCACCACCTTCAAATGGAAGGATTATGGCAAGCCCGTCGCGTCCGCGAAGAACGGCTGGGTGTCCATCAAGGACTTCACCCATGTCTTCTACAACGGCATGCACTACGTCCACATGACCTACTACACCACGGGATGGAATTCCGCCACCATGGCCCCCTTCGCCAACTGGGCCGACGCCGATGCCGCCAAGCAGACGGCCTCCAACACCGGCGTCGCTCCCGAACTCATGTACTTCTCGCCCAAGAAGGTCTGGATCAATTCCAAGCAGTGGTGCAGCGGCGGCTCGTTCTGCTGGATGGAGGCCTCGGATGTTTCCAAACCCAGCACCTTCGCGCTCAAGGGCAACCTGCTGACGGAAACCATCACCGTCGACAAGGCAGCTCCGATCGACCAGACCATGATCTGCGACGACAACAACTGCTACATCTTCTATGCCGACGACAACGGCCGGATCTATCGCGGCTCGATGCCCAAGGCCAATTTCCCCGGCACCTTCACGGGAACGAAGAAGATCCTGGAGGATACCAAGACCAAGCTGTTCGAGGCCGTGGAAGTGTACAAGCTCAAGGGGCAGAAGAAGTACCTCATGATCGTGGAGTGCGGATGGACGCGCTACTTCCGCGCCTTCACCGCCACCGATCTGGGAGGGGACTGGACCCCGCTGGGAAATACCCGCGAGGAAGCGACCCCCTTCGCAGGGGCAAAGAACGTCACCGGAGGATGGTCCAACGACATCAGCCACGGCGACCTCATCCGCAGCTCCTACGACGAATACCGGGAAATCGATCCTTGCAATCTCCAGCTGCTGTACCAAGGCTACAAGTCTCCCTTCACGGGCGACTACGGCTTGGCACCTTACCAAATGGGACTGCTCACCCTGCAGAAGTGAGCCTGATCTGCCCGGCTCCTCATGACCGGGATTCCCCCGCGCCCTCCAGGAGCCGCGCCCAGATAGGGTGCGGCTCCTTTTTTACCCTGCCATAGACCCGCGTTCGCCCCGAGGTTTTCCCCGGACTTGCCCGCGCCTGCGCAATCGGCCAGCGCCCCTCCACCATCGGTCCTATCCTCAAGACGAACCTTCACGAGGAGACCGCATGTCGATCGCTTCCATCGTCCTGGCCCTGATGCCCAACCTGTCGCAAGCCGTCGCGGACAGCATCGCGCCAGACCAGACCAACATGGGCACCCTGACGGCCACCGAATACGCCAAGGGCATCCGGGTCGGCTGGAACGTGGGCAACTCGCTGGACGCCGTCAACCAGGTCAACGGCTTCTACGTGCCGGGAGAGACCAACTGGGGCAACCCGGCGATCACCCAGACCCTGATCGATTCGGTGAAGGCCGCGGGATTCAACGCCATCCGCCTGCCGGTGGCGTGGAGCAAGTTTTCCGACTCCACGACCTTCACCATCGACACCAACTGGCTGCATCGCGTGCAGCAGGTGGTGGACTACGCCATCGGTCGCGACATGTATGTGATGCTCAACGAGCACTGGGACGGCGGCTGGGCCGACAACCGCGTGTACGCCGACTCCGCCTACGCCAACAAGCGCCTGCGCGCCATCTGGAAGCAGGTCGGCAAGCGCTTCCGCGACTACGGATCCAAGCTGATGTTCGCCGGCACCAACGAGGTGCGCAAGGACAACTACTACGGCACACCCACCACCGAGGCCCTGGCCGTCCAGATGGGCTACAACCAGCTCTTCGTGAAGGCCATCCGCGCCACCGGCGGACGCAACGCCTACCGCTACCTCGTGGTCCAGGCCTACAACACCAACATCGACAACGGCGTCAACTTCCTGAAGATGCCCATCGATCCCACCTCCAAGCGACTCCTGATGGAAGTCCACTTCTACGACCCCTACGAGTTCACCATCAGCACCGACGCGGCCCACGCGGCCATGACCCAGTGGGGGGCCAGCGGTGCGTCCGCCAAGAAGGCCACCTGGGGCGACGAATCCAATGTCGATGCCCAATTCGGCAAGATGAAGACCGCCTTCGGAGACAAGGGCGTCCCCGTCGTGATCGGCGAGTACGGCTGCATCCTGAAGAACACCTCCGACAACCCGGCCTTCCGCGTGGCCTGGGACAAGTACGTCACGGCCACCGCCGTCAAGCTGGGCCTGGTGCCCTTCTACTGGGACAACGGAAGCACCGCCTCGGGCGGAGGCGGCATGGGACTGTTCGACCGCGCCACCGGCAAGCAAGCATTCCCCGACATCGTGAAGGCCATCGTCAGCCAAGCTCCTGCCGTCGCCATCCGGAACGCCGTTCCGTCCCGGACCCGCACCTGGGCCCGCCTCGAATCGGGCTCGTTGAAGCTCCACCTCGACGGCATCCAGGGCTCCGTCGCCAAGGTCTTCGACTCCCGAGGCCAGGTGGCAAGGACGCTGCAGGTCGAGCCCGGCTCGCACAGCTACGCCCTGGGCTCCCTGCCTTCCGGCGCCTACGTCCTGCAGGTGCAGACTCCGCAGGGAATGTTCCGGCAAGCCATCCTCCAAACGCCCTGACGCAAGAAAGCCCCTCCGGAACCGGAGGGGCTTTTCAGTTGCCGGTCGCGGCAGCAGCTTACTTGGCGGCCTTGGCGGTATCGGCGACCTTGGCCTTCTTGACGTGCTTCTTGTGGTGCTTGGCCTTCTTCTCGGTCTTCTTGGAGGAGTCGGCAGGAGTCCCTTCGGCAGCGTAAGTCGAAGCGGCGAAGGCGGCGAGCACGAGGGCGGCGAGAATCTTCTTCATGGCATTTCCTTTTGGCTGTTGTGGGATCCCGGAGAGTCCGGTTCGTCGGCAAGCGACACCCTTTGTCATTCCAACATCCGTGCCAATCCCGCGGGCATGGTCCTGGTCCCGAAGCCATCCCCGGAAGCCTTGCGGAAAGCGGAACCCGTCCTCCCGAGTCCCCGGTTGTATCCCGTTTCCTCATCTACCTTGTGTCGCATCACCTCGACACGGAAAGGCTCCCATGCATTCCCTCCTCCTCGCCGTCCTGCTGCTGGGTCCGTCCGCCTTCGCGGCCGACAAGTACACCAGCACCTACACCGACATGGACAAGGACTGCAGCAGTGCCGAACCCGAGGACGAGGAGCACGGCGGCGACGTTCCCATGACCTGCAAGGGACCCGACGGCTACTCGATCGTCGAGTCCTACAGCGCGATGGACAATTTCCGTCATGTCGAGCGCAACGGGGAGTCCGTCACCGTAAACCTGGAACCCGAAGCCTCCTGCTCCCACGGCAGCTACGGCCGGAAAATGGAATGGCGCCTGCGCAACGGCAAGCCCTTCGCGCTGATCTACCGCATCACCTGCTTCAAGGACGACATCCTCTCCGGCACAGACAGGACGCCCGCCAACCGCACCGGCGAGTTCCTGGTGGTCCAGCCCCTTTCCAAGTCCGCCCCCTTTTCCACCATCGACGCCCTGCACAAGAAGGACGCCAACGAAAGGGCCCACAAGCGGGCCGAGGAGATCAAGTAAGCCATGGCCCTGCAGCTCTACTCCGTCAAGGAAGCCTTCGTCACCTCCGCCCTGGAGCTCCCCGGCTACGAGATCGTCGAGAACATCGGCGTGGTGCGCGGCATCGTGGTGCGTTCCAACAACCTCTTCGGCTCGCTCTTCGGCGGCCTGCGTTCGCTCCTGGGCGGCAACATCGAGGTCTTCTCGCGCATGTGCGACGAGGCCCGATCCCACGCCTTCCTGGAGATGATCCAGCACGCCTCGGAACGCGGCGCCAACGCCATCGTGAGCTTCCGCTACGACGCCACCGAGCTTTCCGCCGGCATCACCGAGGTGCTGGCCTACGGCACCGCCGTGAAGGTCGTCCCCCGCAAGTCCGGCATCGGCGACTGAACCCGGGCGCCTCCCCGAGGGACCGGGCTGCCTGCCAAGCCTCCTCGCCCGAGGCTGCGGGGTCTTGGGCCGAAGGCCGGCATCCCTGGCGCGCGCAACCTCGCCGCCGTGCAGCAACGTCCCCCTTCGGGAAGCTCCGCCAGCACGTCGATCTCCAGGCCCGTGCGGCCCGCACACAGCGACACGAAGCGCTGGAACAGCGACAGGTCGCATAAATCCAGAATCCAATTCCGGATTTATTGAAACATATGCACCCACTCCCCCCCGACCGTCACCCGACAGGGCCAGGACCCCGCAGCCTGCGAGGAGGCCTGGTGCCGCCGCAGGCGGCATAGGGCGGGAAAAGGGGCCAATCCTCAAGGCCGTCCCTTGGGCAGATGCCGTACGAACTTGTATCTTATGCACAAATGAGCAAGACGCTTTCGATCCGCGGTGCCAACGAGCACAACCTCAAGAACGTGTCCGTGGAGATCCCGCGCGACGAGCTGGTGGTGCTCACCGGCGTCTCCGGTTCGGGCAAGTCCTCGCTGGCCTTCGATACCATCTTCAAGGAGGGGCAGCGGCGCTACGTCGAGTCGCTCTCCAGCTACGCGCGGCAGTTCATCGGGCAGATGCAGAAGCCCGCCGTGGAGCATATCGAGGGCCTGTCGCCCGCCATCTGCATCGACCAGAAGACGGTCAACCGCAACCCCCGCTCGACCGTGGGGACCACCACCGAGATCCTCGACCACCTGCGCCTCTTGTTCGCGCGCCTGGGCGAAGCCTCCTGCCCCGAGTGCGGCGAGAAGATCGAAGCCCGCACCTCCGACCAGATCGCCCAGCGGATGTTCCTGGATTTTCTCGGCGACGGACAGGATTTGTCCTGCCTGATCTTGGCGCCCGTGGTGCGCCGCCGCAAGGGCGAGTACCGCGCCGAGCAGGAGGAGTGGCGCGACCAGGGATTCCGGCAGTGCCGCATCAACGGGGAGCTGTGGGACCTGGCCGAGACCAAGGAGCTGGCCCGCTACGAGATCCATACCCTCGAACCCGTGATTGACAGAATCCGTCTGGAAGAGAAGACGCTGCCCCGTCTGCGCGAAGGGATCGAAAAGGCCCTGGCGATGGCCGAAGGTGTGGTCTCGGTGCTCGTGGGCACGGAGGCCTTCGAGGGAATCGGCGAATACCGCAGCTACTCGGCAACGCGCGCCTGCCCCAACGGCCACATCGAGCTGCCGGAGCTGGAGCCGCGCTGCTTCTCGTTCAACCACCCCAACGGCATGTGCCCCTCGTGCAAGGGCCTGGGCGTCCTGCAGACCTTCGAGGAGGACCTGCTGGTTCCCGATCCTGCAAAGTCGCTGGAGGACCGCGCCCTGCGGGCCATCACCGACAAGGGAACGCTGATGTTCTCGGACTGGGGGCCGCGCGAGCTCAAGGCCATCGCCAAGGAACACGGCTTCACCCTCTCGACGCCGTGGAAGGACATCCCCCTCAAGGGGCGCAAGGCCGTCCTGCACCACGGACTGCCGGCGCGCGGCTTCAAGGGCGCCATCCCGGTGCTGCAGGCCCTCTACGACCAGTGGCATATCTCGCTCCTGACCAAGTACATGTCGAAGCAAGGCTGCCCCGACTGCAATGGGACGCGCCTCGGGCCTGTCTCGCGGGCGGTGAAGTTCCGCGGCAAGGGCATCCACGAGCTGACCGCGCTTTCGCTGGTGGAGCTCAAGGACTTCTTCGAGACGGTGACCTTCGACGAACTCGAAGTGCGCATCGGACGCGAGATCCTGCGCGAGATCCGGGCGCGCCTCCTGTTCCTGGACGCCGTGGGTCTGGGGTACCTGTCGCTGGAGCGTTCCGCCGTCACGCTCTCGGGCGGCGAGGCCCAGCGCATCCGGCTGGCGGCCCAGGTGGGAGCGGGCTTGCAGGGCGTGCTCTATGTGCTGGACGAGCCTTCCATCGGACTGCATCCGCGCGACAACCAGAAGCTTCTTTCCACGCTGCGCCGCCTGCGCGACCAGGGCAACTCGGTGCTGGTGGTGGAGCACGACGAGGAGACCATGCGCGAGGCCGATCAGGTCATCGACATCGGTCCCGGCGCCGGCGCCCTGGGCGGCAACATCATGGGCCAAGGCACCGCCGCGGAGCTCGAGGCCAACCCGAACTCCCACACCGGCGACTACCTGTCGCGCCGCAAGCGCGTCCCGATGCCCGCCACCCGGCGTGCGGTCGATGCCTCCACGCTGCGTTTGGCCCTGAAGAACTGCCGTTCGAACAACCTCAAGAACCTGGATGTCGAGATCCCGCTGGGGAGGTTCGTGGCCATCGCGGGCGTCTCCGGTTCGGGCAAGTCCACGCTGGTGGACGCCATCCTCGCTCCCGCCCTCCTGAACCGCCTGCACAAGGCCGAGCGCGACGAGGGCTTGTACGATTCCCTCGAAGGGATCGAGGCGTTGGAGACGGTGGTCGAGATCGACCAGAGTCCCATCGGGCGCACGCCGCGCTCCAACCCCGCCACCTACACCGGCGTCTTCGACGAGATCCGCAAGCTCTTCGCGGCCCTCCCGGAAGCCAAGGCGCGCGGCTACGAGCCGGGCCGTTTCTCCTTCAACGTCAAGGGCGGGCGCTGCGAGGACTGCCAGGGCTCGGGCGTCAAGGAAATCGAGATGCAGCTGATGGCCAATGTGGAGGTGGAGTGCGAGGAGTGCGGCGGCAAGCGCTTCAACGGCCCCACCCTCGAGGTCCACTACAAGGGAAAGACAATTTCCGACATCTTGGACATGACCATCGGCGAGGCGCTTCCCTTCTTCGAGGCGCATCCCAAGATCCGGCGCGGCATCGCGATGCTCTCCGAGATCGGCCTGGACTACATCAAGCTGGGACAGCCCTCCACCACGCTTTCGGGCGGCGAGGCGCAGCGCATCAAGCTGGCCACGGAGCTGCAGAAGCCCAGCCACGGCAAGAGCTTCTACCTGCTGGACGAGCCCACCACCGGCCTGCACTTCGAGGATGTGGAACGCCTGCTCAACTGCCTGCAGCAGCTGGTGGAGCGCGGCAATACGGTGGTGGTGATCGAGCACAATCTCGACCTGGTGCGCGCCGCCGACTGGGTCCTGGAGCTCGGCCCCGAGGGCGGTGCCGCAGGCGGACTGTTGCTTGCCACCGGCACGCCCGAACAGGTCGCCGCCAATCCCGCGTCGCTCACCGGGCCGTACCTTGCCGCCGCCATCGCGGACGGCAACGCCGAGCCCCACGAAAGCGAACCGGCCCCGCTTGCCATGGCCGCCGAGCCGGTGGCCATCGACCTGGACATCCGCATCCGCGGGGCCTGCAAGCACAACCTCAAGAACGCCACGGTGCGCATCCCGCGCCACAGCTTCACGGTCATCACCGGCCCCAGCGGCTCGGGCAAGACCTCGCTTGCCTTCGACACCCTGTTCGCCGAAGGGCAGCGCCGCTTCGTGGAGTCGCTCTCAACCTACGCACGCCGCTTCCTCGGGCGCATGGACCGCGCCGAGGCCGAGGCGGTGGAAGGTCTGTCGCCGGCCATCGCCATCGACCAGAAGACCGCCAGCCGCTCGCCCCGTTCCACCGTGGCGACCCTCACCGAGATCTACGACTACCTGCGCCTGTTGTGGGCCCGCGCCGGCACCCTGCACGACCCCAAGACGGGCGAGGTCCTGCGCGGCTACTCGCCCGCCGAGATGGCCGACGCCGGGCTCAAGGCCTCCGGTGCCGGACAGATCCTGTCCATCTGGGCGCCCGCCCACATCCCCGGATCGGGCCTGCCTCTCTTCCTGCAGGAGAGCTCGGCCCTGCCGCGCGTCGCCTCGCAGCTCCTGGAACTGGGTTTCGAGACGGCCTTGATGGACGGCAAGGAGATCGACCTGCGCGAGTGCCCTGCCGTCAAGAACGGCAAGCGGGTGGACCTCAAGGTCGACCGCGTGAAGGTCTCGCCCACGGCCCGCAAGCGCACCATGGAAGCCGTCCTGCGCTCCCGCGAACACGCCCACGGCATGGTGCGGTTCAACTGGGAGAAGGAAACCTTGCTCGTGGGGCAGTTCCCCGTGAACGAGAAGACCGGCCACTTCCAGAAGGAAGACTGGGAGCCGCGCCACTTCTCCTTCAACAGCCACTTCGGCGCCTGCCCCGAATGCGAGGGACTGGGCGTCGTCGGCAAGGTCAAGTGCCCGGTGTGCCTGGGCGAGCGTCTGCGCCCCGAGACCCGCGTGGTGCGGGTGGGCGGCAAACGATTGCCGGAAATTGTCCATTCCTCGGTGGACGACTGCCTGGAGTTCTTCTCCGGACTCAAGCTCGAAGGCTCGGCCAAAGCCATCGCCACGCCGATCCTGCGCGAGCTCGTCGGCCGACTGAAGTTCCTCGCCGAAGTGGGCGTCGGGTACCTCGCCCTGGATCGCGCCGCCAACACCCTCTCGGGCGGCGAGGCCCAGCGCATCCGGCTCGCAAGCCAGATCGGATCGGGGCTGGAGGGCGTGATGTACGTGTTGGACGAGCCCACCACGGGCCTGCACCAGTCCGACACCGCCCAGCTCGTGACCACCCTCAAGCGGTTGCGCGACCTGGGCAACACCGTCATCACGGTGGAGCACGACCCCGAGCTGATCGGCGCCGCCGACCACGTCATCGACATGGGACCGGGCGCGGGCGAGGAGGGCGGCGAGGTGGTGGCAAGCGGCACGCTCGCGGAGATCCTGACAAATTCTGTCAGCAAGACCTCTGCCTTCCTGTCGGGGCGCGAACGCATCGGGCGTGACAAGGCCACCACCCTGGCGACCTCGTGGATCCGGGCCAAGGGCGTTTCCTTGCGCACCCTGGAAAGCCTGAACATCGAGATCCCCCAAGGCCGCATGACCGGCATCTGCGGCGTTTCAGGCTCCGGCAAGAGCACGCTGGCACTCGACCTCCTGGTCCCCGCGCTGGAGGCCCAGGTCAAGGGCAAGAAGACCCGCACCATCAAGGCGCTGTCGGTGGATGACCCCATCGCCGAGGTCGTGGTGGTGGACCAGGCGCCCATCGGGACCACGCCGCGTTCCAACCCGGCCAGCTACACCCATCTGTGGGACCACGTGCGCGACCTGTTCGCCGACCTGCCCGAATCCAAGCTGCGCGGCTGGGGCAAGTACCACTTCAGCTTCAACGGCGGCACCGGCCGCTGCCCGGTCTGCGAAGGACGCGGCTCCCTGGAACTGCAGATGCACTTCCTCTCGGACGTGTGGGTGCGCTGCGAGGCCTGCAACGGCCGCCGCTTCCCCGAGAAGACGCTGGAAGTGAAGTTCCGCGGCAAGTCGGTGTCGGATATCCTGGAGATGCGGGTAGACCAGGCGCTTCCCTTCTTCTCCTTCCACAAGAAGGCCAAGAAGATCCTCGAGGTTCTGGATTCCCTGGGGCTGGGCTACCTGCGTCTGGGCCAGGCCGCCACCCAGCTTTCGGGCGGCGAGGCCCAGCGCCTCAAGATCGCCGAGGAGCTGGCGCGCAACCGTCGCGGCCGCGCCCTCTACCTGCTGGACGAACCGACCACCGGCCTGCACCTGTGCGACGTGCAACTCTTGGTCAAGGCGCTTTCGAAGCTGGTGGATCGCGGCGATACCGTGGTGGTGGTGGAGCACCAGCTCGACCTGCTGGATTCCTGCGACTGGCTGTTGGAGCTGGGACCAGGAGGCGGACCGGCCGGCGGCAAGCTCCTGTACCAAGGCCCCCCGACGGCGCTCTCGGCACGGACCCCGACCGGGAAAGCGCTGTCGAACTACCGGAAAAGCTTCGGGAAGAAGGGGTAGAGTCCCCGATCCCTGAAAGTTTTCCGCAAGGCTTCGTGTGCTGAATGCATTTCCATGCACCGGAGCCACAGGACGCTGTGCAGCGCGCGGGAAACATGGTTTGCTTCATTCCTGAATCGCAGGGTGGACAAAAGGATGCGTGAGGGTATCTTCGGGAGGAAACCGTTTCCTGCCCACCGACCGACGAGGATGCCGATGCCCGAATCCACCTTTCCGATGCCTGCCAGACATCTTGCACTAGCAGGTGCCGTGCTCGCGCTGGCCGGGATGGCGAGTGCCGCCGAGCCTTCCAAAAACGTGCCGATGAACCGCGACCTGGTGAAGGCCAGGATCCCCGTGGTGGCTGTCGCGACGCTGGAATCCAAGGGCGTGGGCGTGAACGAGGCCGGCGTGATCGCGGACGACCTCGCGTCGAAGCTCCAGCAATCCGGGAAGTTCCGCGTGATGGAACGCTCCCAGATGCAGCAGATCCTCAAGGAGCAGAACTTCCAGCAGTCGGGCAGCTGCGATCAGGGCCAATGCGCCGTGGAGATGGCCAAGCTCCTGGGCATCGACCGCATCGTGATCGGTTCGGTCGGACTGGTGGGATCGACCTACGCGCTCAACCTCCGTCTGGTCGACGTCGCCACCGGCGAGGCGCTGCGGACCTCGGCCCGCAACCGCAAGGGCACGATCGACGACGTGCTGACCGACCTGGTCCCGGAAGCGGTCGCCGACCTCTCCGCCCCTGGAACGGATGCGGCTCCAGCCTCCGCGTTGCAAGCCGTCGCGCAGGAATCCAAGGCCAGCGTCTGGCCCTGGGTCCTCGGCGGGGTCGCCGTCGCAGGCGCAGGCACCGCCGCTGCGATCCTGCTCTCGGGAAGCTCATCGTCCACGCCAGCCGCCGCCCCGAGCACCTCGGGCACGGGCAACAACCTCAAGTTCACCTGGTGACCGCCATGAAGCTCCGCAACCTCTCCCTGCTTCTCCCGCTCCTGTCGATGGGACTGCTCTCCTGCATGGACCGCTCGGTGGACGCCGACGCGCCATCGGAACGGACGCAGCTCACGGCCCGCCTTTTCGCCGCGAACGGGGACAGCATCCCCAAGGCGGACACCTTGCGCTTCGTGGTGACCGTAGGTTCCCGCTCCATCGACACCCTGGTGGGATGGGATCGCCACAGCCTCGACCTGGGGACGGTGGACGCCGGCGCCAAGATCCACTGGCAGGCCACCGCGTGGAAATGGAACGCCGCCAAGACGGTGCGCTCGGTCGTGTGGGCCTCCAAGGCCAAGGACACTGTGGCGCAGGCCGTCAGCAACACGACGCCCTTCACGCTCCAGACTCCCGGAGACACGACCTTTCCCGCTGCGCCCGAGGCGGTTCCCGGCTTCGTCGCGGACGGGACCGGCAAGGTATTCCTTCCCTATGGCACGGACGGATCGTTCTCCTTCGCCTTCAAGGCGCCTTCAAGGACCGCCATGGTGAAGCTCGACGACTCGGTCCTCATGCCGGTCTCCGACAGCAGCTACGCGAAGCTCCTTTCGATTCCCGCCGGCACGAGCGACACGGTGACGCTGCGGCTCCAGGACAGCCTGGGCGGCGTCTCGATCCGGACCTTCGTGATCGTGCGCGCGGCATCCGGCGGCGGCGTGGATTCGACGTCGACGGCAACATTCTCCCCCTCCCTGAACGGCACGAAGCTGCCGAATTCGACGGATTCCGTCGCGGTCCGCGTGACGACGCGGTCCTTGCTCACGGTGGACTCCGTGGTGCTGTGCGGAAGGAAGATGAAGAAGGGCGGCAGCGACACCGTATGGCTGGACACCCTCCGCGGCCTGAAGGTCGGCGACACCCTCCTGACCGCGACACCCTATGTGAAGACCGTGCGCGGCACGCCGACGACCGCGACGGTGACGCGTCAGAGCGCCCCCGCATCGGTGGACTCATCCATCGTCGTGACCCTCCTCACGCCCCCCAAGGACACCAACGTGGCGACGGGCAGCAGCCTCCCGGTCTCCGTCACCGTGACCACCCTCCTGACGGTGGATTCCGTGACGGCCGGCGGAATCCAGCTGAAGCGTCCTGCCAGCGGATCGACATGGACCGGTCTGCTGACCGTCCCGGCCGGCGCGAACGCATGGAAGGCGCGGGCCTACGCCGCCGCCAAGCACGACAGCAGCAAGGTCGTGACGGTGACGGGCGTGACGGCTCCGGCTCTGACCTTTTCCCCTGCGGGCGGCACCTATCCGGACACCGTCCGGGTCGAGATCGGCTCGTCGGGAGCGGACAGCCTGACGTACTCCTTCGATCAGAAGACCTGGTACCTGTACACGTCGAAGCAGCTGTTCAACTCGAACACCACGCTCTACGCCAGGGCATGGAAGAGCGGGATCGCCTTCCCGGTGGATTCGCAGACGTATACGATCATGAAAGGCGTGACGCTCTCGAACCTGTCCATCGGCGGCTACCCCTTCACCGGCCCGTTCGATCCACGCGTGCTGAACTACACGACGACACCGATCGCCTACAGCACGACGCCCTCCTTCGTTGCGGGCGCGGCAAGTACCGGCGCAACGATCACGTACAACGGCAGCAGTTCGCCCCAGGTCCCCCTGACGGGCGACACCACGACGGCACGGATCAAGGTGAAGAACGGGACGGACAGCCTGACCTACGTGGTGACGCTGATCCGCGCACCGATCACCCTCGCCGTGTATCCTGCCACAGGAACGACATACGACGGTTCGCAGCTGGTCAGGGTCGGTGCCGATGGCTCCGATTCCGTCACCTATTCGTTCGACGGCACGAACTGGGCGAGGTACACGAACGCGAACGGAGTCCTTCTGACGACCGATTCCCTCTTCGCGCGTGCCTATCACGGCGGCCTGGTCGTCGATTCGAAGCTGACGTCCTTCGTGAACACGACACCGCTCACGCTGGCATCGATCGGTTCAGGCGTGATGACTCCGGCCAAGGCCCTTCCCGGGGTCCTGAACTACACCATCAATCCCGCCAGCGGTGGTGGATTCAACTTCACTCCGACAAGCAGCAGCGTAACGGTCAGCGCAACAGGGATGACCTGCACCTACGGGACAAGTGGCCGCTGCGAGATCCCTACATTGACTGCGACGACAACCGCGATCCTGACCGTGAAGAACGGAACCAAGTCGCTTGATTACAAGTTCACGCTCGTCAAATGACGGCCTGAAGCGCCTAGGCAACGAAGCCCGGCAGTCATCGGCTTCCGGGCTTTTTCATGCCCGCCGAGACCTCCGCCGATCCGCTGCGGCGTTCCTTGCGCCAGGGATGCCGCCCGGAGGGACGGGACCCGGCGCAGCCGCGGCCCGGCAGGCAGCCCGGCCCCGCGCAGCGGGGAGGCGCCCAAGCGGTTCAGGACTGGCTTGCGAAGCTTTCCTGCCGATACTCGGTGAGCAGATGGTGCATCGGCATGTCGTGGGCGGCGGGGACCAGGCGGCCGGGGTGGACCTGCACGTCGTAGCAGAGGCCGACCCGCACGGCGGAGGGATGGCGCGCCAGCCAGCGGTCGTAGTAGCCCTTGCCGCGGCCGATGCGGTGACCGTGGTGATCGAAGACCAGGCCCGGCACCAGCACCAGGAGGTCGGCGGGGATCTCGTGCGGCACCTGCAGCTCAAGGCGCGGGGCCAGGATGCCGAAGCGCCCGGGAACCAGGTCGGCGGGGCCTTGGACGGGAGCGAACTCCATCTGCCCCGGCTCGGTTCCGATCCAGGGCATCCACACCCGCTTGCCGGCCGCCAGGGCCGCCTCGAGCAGCGGGAAGGTGGGGATCTCCTCGGGCGTGGAGGCGAAGAGGGCCACGTCGCGGGCCTCCTGCCAGACGGGCCACTCCGAGAGGCGTGACAGAATCTGTCCGGGAGTCGCGGCGGACTTCTCGGTGTCCACGATGGCGAGGCGCTCGCGCGCCCATTGCCGCAGGCGGGCCGGGTCGGTCTCGTTCCACCAGTCGCCGCCCTCCAGCACAGAGGCGCCCTCGGCAACCGGGGCCGCCACGGCCGCAAGCTCCGATTTGACAGAATCCGTCAAATCCGCGAACTGCCTCTTCCAGCGCAGGAACCGGCCCCACAGGCGGCCCGCGTCCTTGGGGTCCAGGAAGACCAGGGAGAGGACCGCGACCAGGAGGATCTCCCCGAACGAGATGCCGCCCATCAGGAGGCCTTTCCGGCGGCATGGAGCCGCCCGCCCAGGCGCGCCGTCCAGATGCCCAGGAGGTAGAGGAGGACCATGGGGACGGCCAGGATCGATTGGCTCACCGGGTCGGGAGGCACGAAGAAGCAGGCCAGCACGAAGCTGCCCACCACGGCGTAGCGCCACCAGCGGCCCAGCGCGGCGGCGGTGACCAGGCCCGCCCGGGCAAGCGACCAGGTCAGAAGGGGCCACTCGAAGAGCAGGCCCACCGCCAGGAGAAAGCGCAGGCACAGCGACGCGTAGGCGTCCAGCGACCACATCGGGGTGAAGAGGGTGCGCCCGAAACCGACCAGCCACTGCAGGATCAGCGGCAGCAGCACGAGGTAGCCGAAGGCCACGCCGGCCAGGAAGTTGAGGAACAGGAAGCCGGCGCCCGAGCGCAGCACCTGTCGCTCGCGCACGTGCAGGGCCGGGGAGAGGAAGCGCCAGAACTGCCAGGCGATCCACGGGGAGGCAAGCAAGGCTCCGCCCAGCATCGAGACGTGGAAGGAGGTGGAGACGGCCGCGACCGGGGTCGAGGCCACGATCTGCGGGAGGCTCTCCTTGGGCACCCGATAGAGGGGACGCAGCAGCAGGCCCCACAGTCGTTCCCAGAACGGGTAGCAGACCAGCACGCCGGCCAGCCACCCCAGCAGGGCGCGCGTGAGGCAGCTGCGCAGGGCCGCGAAGTGCTCCAGGAGCGAGGTGCGGCCCAGGAGAGCCATCAGGCCTTGGGCGCCTCGTCGGTCTTCGAGGCGGACTTGCCGTCCTTGGGCGCCTCGGGCTTGGCTTCCTCGCCCTTGGCGGCGTCCTTGAATTCCTTGATCGACTTGCCCAGGGCCTTGCCGAGGTCGGGCAGCTTGCTGGGGCCGAACAGGAGCAGGGCGATGGCGAGGATGAGAAGGAGTTCGGTCGGTCCGAAACGCATGGAAGTCTCCGGAAAATCGTGTCAGAGCAAGGTACAACCTGGAGGCGTCGCCGCCCCCGTCCACCGGTCAGCGCAGGCGGGTGGTCTCGCTGATCTTCTCGCTGGGACCGGTGTGGCGACCGGGCGCGAAGTAGTCGTCGGCGCCGTTGAAGGCCATGCGGGCGCGGAACGACAGGACGTAGCCGCCGCCGGTCGGGCCATAGTCGCGGATGTCCTCGGGGTCGTTGAAGCCCAGGGACACGGCCATGAAGCGGGCGCGCACGCCCCAGCTGCGCTGGGTCCAGCGGGTACGGGCGTAGGAGAGATCCAGGCCGACCAGCCCTTGGGGAAGCAGGTCGCTCTGGAGGGTCATGCGCTCCCAGGTGCGGTGACTGCCGCCCTGCCAGAGCAGGCGCAGCTTGTCGCGCCACAGGGGAACGGCCCCGAAGAGCTGGATCTCGCGCCGCTCGTCCCAGGCGTTGCGGTCGCCGTCGATGCGGCGCACGCCAAGGGAGAGCTCGCGCCACCACATGCCGTCGTCCTCGGGATCGTAGGTCGGCTCGACCTGCAGGGCCAGTTCCCACAGGCTCTGATGGCTGCGGTCGCCCAACGTCACGTAGGAGAAACGGCCGTAGCGCACCAGGCCCCAGCCTTCGGTGCGGCGTTCGTCCACGATGCCTTCGGGGGAGGTGAGCGTCTGCCGGACCACCACGCCGCCGCCGGTCTGCAGCGAAGGACGCCAGGCCGCCAGAGCACCCCAAGCCCAGGTGGAGCCCACCAGTTGGCGGGAGGCGCCGCCGGTCCAGGTGACCTCGTCCTGCCAACCGCCCCGCTCCCAGAGCCAGGCCGCGCCCATGCGAAAGTCCGACGCGGTGTCGGAGACGCTGCCTTGCAGGGCCATGGCGGTGCGACGACGGCGCATCACGCCATCCTCGACCGTGCCCGGTCCGGGGGCGTCGTCGGGAAGGGAGCCCGCTTCGAAGAAGTCCATCACGCCGGTCGCGTTGGGCGTCAGGCTGCTGCCCAGGTCCGAGAGCCAACCGGTGACGGCCGCGTCGCGGGAGACGGTCCAGGTGTCGGAGGAGGCGAGGCCCAAGGCCAGGAGGAGAGGGAGCACGGGGATCAAGGTAGCTGCGGGGCGCCCAGCCGCACCGCGCCCTCGGCGTGCAGGCCGTTGAACCACGCGACGGCGTCGAGTCGCTTCTTGCCCTCGGGCTGCACCTCGACCAGTTCCAAGGCGCCATCAGTGCAGGCGATCGCGACCTTGCCGCCTGCGGTACGGGAGATGGTACCGGGTTCTCCGGTGACAGATTCTGTCAAATGACGGGTGCGCCACACCTTCAGGCGCAAGCCTTCGAAGCGGCTCCAGCAGCCGGGCGCCGGGTGGAAGGCGCGGATCTTGTCGTGGAGCTTCCCGGCGGGTAGGGTCCAGTCCAGCTCGCCTTCCTCGGGAAAGAGCTTGGGGGCGCGGGTGGCCAAGGCCTTGTCCTGCGGGATGCCGGGATTGTCGGGGTTCTCAGCGAGCATGTCCACGGCGCGCAGCAGCCATTCGCCGCCTTGGCTGGCCAAGCGCATCAGCACCTCGCCCGAGGTCTCGTCCTCCCCCACTTCGAGGCGTTCCTGGAGCAGGATGCCGCCGGTGTCCACGCCCGAGTCCAGGCGGAACACGGTGCCGCCGGTGACCGGTTCGCCGGCCTCGACGGAGCGCTGCACCGGGGCCGCGCCGCGCCAGCGTGGCAGGAGCGAACCGTGCAGGTTGATGGCGCCCAGGCGCGCGGAATCGAGCACCGCGTTGGGCAGGACCACGAAGGCCACGATCACCAGGAGGTCCAGCTCCAGGGCGCGCAAGGCCGCCGCGAAAGCCGGATCCTTGGCGTCAGGGCATTCCAGCACGGGAATCCCCAGGCGCAGGGCCGTCTCCTTGACCGGCGTGGGGTGAAACTTCATGCCGCGACCCATCGCCTTGTCAGGATGGGTGACGACGGCGATGATCTCGTGGGAGCCCTTGGCCAGGGACTCCAGACAGGTGGCGGCGATGCCGGGGGTGCCGAGAAAAGCGATCTTCATGGTGCCTCGAATCTACCTACCTTCCCCTGTGCTATGGCCCCCTTTCGTCTTCTCGGACATCTCCTGGTCGTCGTGTTGCTCACCTGCGGACTGCAGGCATGCAATCTCTTCAATCCATCGGGGGAAGGAACGCCCTGCAACGTGGCGGGCTGGATCGCCGAAGGCGACAAGCAGCTCATCGCCAAGGACTATCCCCAGGCGGTCGCCGCCTACCGGCATGCCCTCGACCTGGACGGCAAGAGCGATGCCGCCTGGAACGGCTGGCTGGAGGCGCGGGCAGGCGTCGCGCAGCAGACTACGGGAATCCGGCTCGCCGACCTCCTGATCGAGACGCGCAAGATCAGCAACGGCACCGCCAAGCCCTTCTGGAGCCTCTCCCTGGAGGCGCAGGACCGCTTCTACCGCTACATGGGGATCCTCGACAGTTCCTATGCGGAATGCCTGCGCGGGCTCGGGATCAAGACGTTCGCGGACGAGGTCCGTCGCCAGAGCTACACCTCGGTAAAGGCCGCGTACACGCTCCTGCGCCTGTGCGACTACAACCTCGACGGCCGCTTGACCCCTTCGGATACGATGGTCGTGAACGTCTGCCGCGACACGCCCGGAGGCATCGAGACGGGCATCGACGTGGGCTCGCTCGTCTCGGTGCATCTGCTCCAGTTGCTCCAGGACACGGGAGCATCTTCCTCGGGAACCCCCGATGCCGCCAAGGTGGCGCTGCTCAATGCGCTGACGGCCTCCAGCGATTCGCTGCTGACCCAAGTGAACCTCCTGGCCCAAGGCGATCCGCGCTGGGCTCTGCTCCAGCAGTTCCTGACCAGCAAAGGGCGCGAGATGGTCTTCTTCGCGGTCAGCGACGCCCAGGACAACGACGGCGACGGCTGCGCCGACGAGGAAGTGGCCGACGGCTACGACAACGATGGCGATGGCCTGGTGGACGAGGATGCACGCCTGGGCTACCGCGACACGCTCGGGAGTTTCCAGGGGGCCGGAGCCTTGGCGCTGCGCACCACCGAGGACGCCGTGGCCGTCTCGCGCCTGGTGGGTACGGACGCCGTGACCGGAAGCCTGCGTGCGGGGCGCAATCCCCTCGCCTCCGACACGGCGGGTCTGCACTACGTCGCAGAGCCGCTCTGGAGCCGCCATCCCGGGCTCCTGACGCGCTACGTCCCCTATGTCGACTCCTCCCATCCCGACTTCGCGACCAAGCACTGGAAGTTCCGGGTGGAATGGACCGCCGCGACCCTGGACAGCCTCTTCCTCTCCGGTGCGGTGCCGACCAAGGGAGACAGCTCCGATGCCGGCGGCGCTTGCCTGTCGCACTCCCAGCTGGTGGACATCCGTCTGGCGATCCGCAACATTTCCGATCCCGCTCGCCGCGCAGAGGCCGGGCGACGCATGGTGGGCGGCTGCTGGACGGAATCGTCCCTCGGTGCCGGGAGGGCGCGATGAGAACAGCATCCGTCGCACTCCTCCTGCTGGCGTGCAGCTTGGCCTGCGCCAACGGCCTGGTTCCCAGCCAACTCCATTCGCAAGCGGCTGGCGGGACCGGCGTGGTGACGGCCGAAGGCTGCGATGCGCTCTTCGCCAACCCGGCCAGGCTCGGACTCGACGGATCCGACGTCGGAACCGGCGATCTCCTGCCCCGCGACTCGGTAGGATGGGAAGTCTCCGGCACGATGCTGATGCGCAATCCGGGAAAGCTCGCAAGCGAAGTGCTCGACCATTGGAGCACGCTCAAGCTGCGCAACCTCGACACGGCACTGGCCCGCGACCCCGAATTCTTCGACGTGCTCCAGAACTTCAACCGCCAGGCGGTGGACTTCAGGCCGGAGCTGCGGGCCGACTGGCACGGCTACGGCTACGGCGCCTCGATCTGGGGAATCGGGGACTTCGGGGTGATCTCCAGGCCCGGCGAGCTCTATCCCTCCGGCAGCGTCATGGACACGCTCTCCCTGGGCGCGCAGCTTGGCATGTCCCAGACCCTGATCCGCAACGAGCTGATGGTGGGCGTGGCAATCAAGAGCATCTGGGCCACCTCGTGGGGTGCGACGGCCAGTTCGCGTTCACCGATCGCCGTGCGCGACACCCTCATCTCACAGGCCCGCGAGGAGTTCGGCCTGGAGCACGTCGAATGGGTCGTGGGAACCGATGTGGGCGTAAGCTGGCTTCCGGTCCCGCAGGTGCAGCTGGGCACCAGCTTCCGCGACCTGGGCATGTGGTACCGGGGAGATTTCCTGATGCCGGGCTGGGATCTCGGCGCCGCCTGGTACCCGCAGGCATTCCAGTTCGTGGACGGCGACATGCCGGGGCGGTTGTCGCTGGCGGCGTCCTTGATCGACCTGCTGGACGACCGGCACGGCTGGAAGCCGTTCTCCAAGCTGGGAGTGGGCGCCGAATACGCCTTCAGTCCACTGCCATGGAAGACGTTCAACTTCCGTCTCTCGGTCGGTGCGCTGGGCGGCTACCCCACGGCGGGGATCGGGCTGGACCTGCTGCGGGCCCTGCACCTGGACGTGACGACCTGGGCTCGCGAGAGCGGCTGGTACACGGGGCAGCTTCCCGACCGCAAATGGGCCTTCAAGGCCGGCTTGGGCTGGTAGCCGACCTCCATTCCTTCCCGGTTCCTGGAAGCGTCGCCAAGGTGACCCGAGGCCCGAGGACAGGCGCACCGAAAAGGCGGCAAAAAAGCTACCGTCCAATCTTCCTTTGGCTATATTTGCCGCCAGCGCCGTGAGGCTCGAGCACGTCCGCCTGAGCTGAAAACGGCCAAAGAGGCTAAGCCATGTCGTTTGCAGTGCTGTCAGCAGAAGAAGCCGCATCCTTCATCCACCACGACATGACCGTGGGCTTTTCGGGCTTCACGCCCGCCGGCACCCCCAAGGTCGTCTCGAAGGCCGTGGCCGCCAAGGCCGTCGTCGAGCACGCGGCCGGGCGTCCCTTCAAGATCGGTGTGGTCACGGGCGCCTCGGCCAGCGACAGCCTGGACGGCGAGCTGGCCCGCGCCGATGCGATCAAGTTCCGCACCCCTTACCAGTCCAATGCCGACCTGCGCAAGGCCATCAATTCCGGCCGCGTCGAGTTCTTCGACATGCACCTCTCGGTCGTGGCCCAGCAGCTGCGCGCCGGCTTTCTCGGCAAGGTCGACGTGGCCATCATCGAGGCCGCCGAGGTGACCGACGACGGCGAGATCATCCTGACCTCGGGCGTGGGCATCAGCCCGACCATCGCCCGCCTGGCCGACAAGATCATCATCGAGCTCAACGACCTCTATCCTGCGGCCCTGCGCGGCATGCACGACATCTACGAGCCCCTCGACCCGCCGTACCGCCAGCCCATCCCCGTGAACTCGCCCAAGGACCGCATCGGCTCCCCGGTGCTCAAGGTCGATCCCAAGAAGATCGTGGGCATCGTGCGCACCAGCGCCACCGCCGGCGTGAAGGAGTTCGACGAGGTCTCCGAGCTGACCGCCAAGGTCGGCCAGAACGTCGCCGACTTCCTGGTCTCCGAGCTCAAGGCCGGACGCATCCCCAAGGAGTTCCTGCCCATCCAGTCGGGCGTGGGCAACATCGCCAACGCCGTGATGTCGGCGCTGGGCAAGGCCGACGAGATCCCGCCGTTCATGATGTACACCGAGGTGATCCAGGACGCCGTGATCGACCTGATCGACTCGGGCAAGATCACCTTCGCCTCGGGCTGCTCGCTCACCGTCACCGGCCCGGTCATCAAGCGCATCTACGCCGACCTGGAGCGCTACCGCAAGCACCTGCTGCTGCGCCCCCAGGAGATCTCGAACAACCCCGAGATCGTCCGCCGCCTGGGCCTGATCACCATGAACACCCCGATCGAGGCCGACCTGTTCGGCAACATCAACTCGTCGAACATCATGGGCACCAACCTGATGAACGGCATCGGCGGTTCGGGCGACTTCACCCGCAACGGCTTCCTCTCGATCTACGCCTGCCCCTCCACGGCCAAGGGCGGCAAGATCTCCACCATCGTGCCGATGGTCTCGCACGTGGACCACAGCGAGCACTCGGTGTGCGTGATCATCACCGAGAACGGCGTCGCCGACCTGCGCGGCCTCTCGCCCCGCCAGCGCGCCCGCGCCATCATCGAGAACTGCGCCCACCCCGACTTCCGCCCGCAGCTGCTGGCCTACCTCGAGAAGGGCGGCCTCTCGCAGACCCCGGCCACGCTCTCGCGCGCCTTCCGCATGCACGAGCAGTTCCTGACCACCGGCACCATGCAGGGCGTGAACTGGGACTGATTCGAATTGACAGATCCTGTCCCAAGACAGGAATCGTCTGGGAAAGGCACCTCGCGAGGGGTGCCTTTTTATTTGACAGAAACTGTCATTGGGCGCCCCGCTTCGCGGCCGGGCTGCCTGCCAAGCCCTTCTCCCACCCTCCGGGCGTGAGCTCCCCGCATTGTGAACTCCAGGGGAGTCGGCTGCTCCAACCCGCCCCGCCCTGCCAGGGCGGGAGACGTTCGCACCCGAATGTCTTGGGCAAAGCCGGCATCCCTGGCGCGTCCGGCTTCATTCCCCGCCGGCGCGATGGCGCTCTTCCCTCCGACCGACCGTGGCGGATGTGATCCGGCTCACGTCCGCCTCCGCACCGGCGCCCGCATCCGGCGATCCGGACGTAGATTTCGGCCATTGATGTCCATCGCCGCCTCCGAAGGTCCGCCATGTCCCTCCTGCATCCTCCGCGCGGCCTGCGCCGCCGGTTCCTCGCCCTGCTGCTGCTGTCGGGAGCGCCGCTGCTTGCCGTGCGCAACGAGGCGCGCGAGGAACTGGCCCGCCTGGAGGCCTCGACCGCTCCCGAGGCGGCATCCCTGCCGGAGTTGCGGCTCTTGCACCGGCGCTGCCAGGACCTCATGCGGCGCGAGAACCTGTTCGTGCCGGGCTCCGACGACCATCGTCCCCAGGACACCTTGAGCTGGGATGCCGAGGATATGGGCGTGCCGGGCTGGGCCACGCCCTGTGCCCAACTGCCGGACGGAAGGCTTGCCGTGGTGGGCGGCATGGGCCGCACCTCCAGCGAGTCGGACTCGATGCGGCTGGTGGTGGCCGACGCGCGCGACCGCGTGACATTGATGCACACCGTCCCCAAGGGACGCTACGGCTTCCTGGAGCGGCCCGCCGTGTTCGGCCTGGAAGGCGGCGACCTGCTCCTGATGATCGGCAACGCCGCGCCCAAGGGAGGCCATGACAACGGCGCCCCCTGGATCCGCCGACTGGATGCCAAGGGCAAGGTGAAGTGGGATCTCAAGCTCCCCGACATGCATCCCCAAGGCCGCCTCTACGACCGCGGCTTCGTGCGCGAAGGCCGGCAACTGCGGGTGTTGGGCGTGTTGAACAAGGAAATGCGACAGGAAGGCTACTGGATTCGGCAATGGCCCTGGACGGGCTGGGTGGATCTCGAAAGCGGAAAGCTCGTGCGCGATTCCCTGGGCCTGGAACCGGTGAAGCCATGAGGGCCGCGCTTCTGGTCGCGAGCCTGGCCGGCCTGGCGCAAGCCGGCTTTGAACTGCTGCCTTCGGGCCTGGTGCGCACCGAGTCGGGCAGGCTCTGGGACTTCGGCCCGGAGGTGGGGCCGGAGGTCTTCCTGCAACCTCTGCCGGTGCTGGGAACCAACGCCACACTCACGGTGGCGATCGACCGCACCCTGGGCATGCTGGCCCGGGACGGAACCGCCTGGATCCAGGGCGAGAACCTGTGGGCCGCGGAACCTCCCGGAAGACGACTGCATCGCACCATCACCACCGCACGGGCCTCGGGCTACGGCGTGGACATGGAATTGGACAACCGCTGGATCGACGTGGCGGCCCCGCTCAAGGGCTCCCGTGGCTGGGCCAGCCTGGCGATCGGCGGGGAATGGACTTATGCGATCGATTCGCTGGGGAGGATTTGGCGCGCCGGCAATTCCCGCTTCCCGGCGCAGCGCTTTGCCGAACTCCAGGAGAACTCGGGACACTGGGAGATGGGGCCGCTGCACCTGTGGGATGCGGGGCCCTGGCGCGAGGTGCAGTGCGGACTGACCCACTGCGTCGGCTTGGATGCCCAAGGCCACCTGCTGGGCTGGGGCGTGCCGGGAAGGACGCGCCCGATGGGACGTGGGGTCCTCTGGGCAAGCCGCCATCCGCAGCTCCTCTCCTCGGGAGACTGGAGCACGGTGCGCATGGGTTTGAGCCATGGGCTGGCGCTGACCCCCGGAGGACGGCTCTGGGCCTGGGGACAGGGCTCGGGCGGCGCCCTGGGAATTGACAGGATCTGTCAAGACAAGGAGCCGTCCTGCCTGCAGGACGCGCCCGCGGCCCTTCCCGGGAAATGGACAGCACTCGGGGCCGGGGAACATCTCTCGGCGGCGCTGGATGACAAAGGGATGCTCTGGATCTGGGGGTTCCTCGGAGACCGGCGGGACGAGATCCGCGCCGTGCCCCAGCCCGTGTCCGGCGGGCCGTGGACGTCCCTGGCGGTGCGTGGCCGCCGGGTACTCGTGACCGACCGGGACGGTGCGCTGTGGACCTCCCGCCTGCGCCCCGGGGAACTGGTCAAGGTGGCTCCGGCCACGAAGTCCTGGCGCGCTGAGGTCGTCTGGCAGGGCCAGGAGCGCAAGGGCCTGGCGCCCGCCTGCGACGCAAGCGGCCAGTGGGGCTACCTGGAGAACGGGCAGTGGAGGATCTCCCCGCGCTACGACCAGGCCGACCTCTGGCAGGGCGTGGGGCGGGTGCGCAAGGGCAAGATCGTGAAGTGGACCGGCCCGACTCCCGATTCCGACAAGGGCGCCGAGGCCGATGCGACCTGGCTACTGGAAGGCGAGGAGGAGAAGAAGTCCGGGACCCAGTTCGCCTGGCGCGAGAGCGGGAGCTTCCACGAAGTGATGCGCGTCCCCAAGTACCGTGCCCTGGTCGCCGGGCAGCTGGGCATGGAAGCCGCTTGGATGGACAAGGAACTTCTGATCATGCAAGTGGCCGGTCGGTTGGGATGCATGGCCTACGGAGACTCGACCGTCTGGAGGCTCGACGACTCGCTGCCCCGCGCGGAGTTCGTCCGGCAGTGCCACGAGGTCAAGCGCGACCAGGCGCCATGGGGGCTGGTGGTGCGCTCTCCCGAGCCGATCAAGTTCGTGGCCCTGGTCGAGAAGCTCCCGACCTTCGGCCGTCCTCAGGACACCTTGCGCCTGATGCGGACCGATCCGGTCTGGGTGGCCCCGGATGGACGCCGTTCGAGGCTCAAGCCGGCAGGCCGATCCGGAGAACATCTGCTCTGGCTCCTGCCGGACAGCGTGAGGATCGAGACGGACGGCCTCGGGCGCGTGCTCAAGCCGGTGATCCGCCCGGTGGTGGAAAGGATTGCGGTGCAGGCCGCGCCCCGACTTCGGTTGGCGGTGCTGCCCTGGAGCGTCAGCGGTCTCGCGAAGGAAACCGAAGCGGCGCTCTCGGACCGTTCCACCGGAGCCCTGCTCGCGACCCGTCGCGTGGACGTGCTGGAACGCTCCCGCCTGGATGCCGTGCTGCGGGAGCAGGCCTTCCAGGCCTCGGGCGCCTGCGAGGAGGATTGCGCGGCGCGCCTGGGCAAGCTGCTCGGAACGGATCTGGTGGTGGTGGGCAATGCCGCCATGGTAGGGCCGATGGGCGTGCTGCAGGCGCGGCTGGTGGAGAGCTCCACCGGCACTGTGCTCGGTTCCGCGACCGCCACCACCAACGATGGCGAAGGGGCTCTGGTGCCTCTGGTGGGAAGCGTCCTGCAGGAGCTGGCCTCAAGCCTGCCCGACGAGGCGGGTCCGGTGAAGCCGGTCGTGCCGGGAACCCGGGTGGAGCTGCCGGGAGGGTGCTTCGCCATGGGTACCGCCGACCTCGAGGACGACGCGGCACCGGTCCACGACGTGTGCGTGGAGCCGTTCCGGATCGATCCGACCGAAGTCACCAACGACAGCTACGAGAAATGCGTCCAGTCCGGCAGGTGCAAGCCGGCCCACTACGAGGACGGCACGTGCTACTCGCTGGACCTCGCCCGCAACATGTGGTCGCAGGCCGTGCTGGGCACCGACTTCCGCGACCCGCGCATGCCCGTGACCTGCGTGGACTGGCATCAGGCCGACGACTTCTGCCGGTTCGCCAAGGGCCGCCTTCCCACCGAGGCGGAATGGGAATACGCGGCCCGCGACAAGTCCAAGGGGAACTACCCGTGGGGCGACGACCCGGAGGACGCCTGCCGTTACGCCAACCTCGCCGACCGCAGCTTCACGGAGATCTACAGCAAGATCTCCGGGGCGCGCTGCTCCGACGGGAACGTGAGGATCGCTCCGGTGGCCTCCAAGTCCCCGACGCCCAACGGACTTTACGACATGGCGGGCAATGCCCAGGAATGGACCTCGGACTGGTATTGGGCTCCCTACTACTGGAACAGCCCGGTGCGTAATCCGCCAGGAGCCCAGGACGGCACGCAGAAGGTTGTGCGCGGAGGCGGATGGCGCAAGTCGGGCGTGCTGCTGCGTCCCGAGCGGCGCGACGTGACAGAGCCGAAGCTGGCCACCGACGAACTCGGGTTCCGCTGCGTGGATCGCGGCGCAGGGAGGATGGGACGATGAGGCGACATGTCGGTTGGATGGTGGCGATGGTGCTGGGAGCCGCAGCCTTGGTCAAAGCGCGTGAGCTGGGAAGCGTCGACTTCTGGCCCGGCGTCCCGCTGCGCACATCCGGTGTGCCGGGTGCCCTCAAGATCGAGCGCGGAACGGGATCGGAGCGGGTCACGATCCTTCCGGAGACGCTGCGCCTGGACAGCGCCTGGATCGTCGACGGCGTGCTCCTGTTCGAGCTGGAGAAACGGCGCGGCTGCCTGCGTCGGGTGGACTCACTGGCCTGGCGGGTGCGCCACGAGGTGGAGGACAAGGAACTTGCCGCACTGTGCAAGGAGAGGCGCGCGACACCGCAGGGCTGGGTGGTCCTGCTTCCCAATCCCGGCTTCACCACGCGCGAGATCTTTCGCCAAAGCGAGTCGGAATCGCGTCGGGAGCGCGGGCGCTTCCTGAATCCCGACACGTCGTGGGACGGCCCGTCCAGCAACCAGTGGCTTTCCTTCAAGGCCAAGCGCAAGGGCGAGCTGCATTTCGGCAACCGCAGCGGGCAGCTGGACGCCAGCTGCGACGGCATCGGGCGCGTGCTGCGCGTGGACCGCGACCCCGGCTACTACCTGCACCGCAACCTCGAGGCACCGACCGAGGAACCGGTGGCGAAGCACCGCGTGGCGGTCCTTCCCAAGGCCGGACCTGGAGTGGATTCCCTCACCCTGGATGCGTTGGGGATCGGACTGGAAGGCATGCTCCAGAAGGAGGCGGGATTCACCCTGGTGGAACGCCGCGCCCTTTCGCGCGTGCTGGCGGAACGGGCCCTGCAGCAGTCGGGCGCCTGCGGAAGCGATCTGTGCCTGCGCGAGGCCGGTGCCCTGGCCGGAGCGGAGTGGACCTTGGTGGGGAGCTTCGGCAAGGTCGGCAAGCTATGGGTGGCCAGCCTTCGCCTGGTGGACGCCACGACCGGCCAGGTGATGGCCACCAGCGACCGCACCTGGAACACCGACTTCAAGACGGTGGTCTCGAAGGGCTTGGCGGATGCGGCAGGCGACCTCTCGCGGGGGATCGGCGCGCGGCCCCTGGATGTGCCCCGCGGACGGGCGGACATCCCGGCCGGATGCTTCCGCATGGGATCGGAGCAGGGCGGCGACGACGAGAAGCCGGTCCACGAGGTCTGCCTCGAAGCCTTCCGCATGGACCGCACCGAGGTCACCAACGCCTCCTACGACAGCTGCGTGGCCTCGGGCAAATGCTCGAAGGCCCACTACGAGGACGGCAGCTGCCACAGCTGGAGCGACTCGGCCGAGCGCTTCCTGCCCGGCAAGGTGGGCAAGTCCTTTCAGGAACCAGGCAAGCCGGTGGTCTGCGTGGACTGGGACCAGGCCAAGGCGTTCTGCAAGTTCCGCAAGGGAAAGCTCCCAACCGAGGCGCAGTGGGAGTACGCGGCCCGGGCCGGCAGCGTGACCTCCTATCCGTGGGGAGGTCTCAACGACTCGATCTGCCGCTGGGCCAATGTCGGAGACCGCACCATGGAGACGTGGCGCGGACGCTCGCAGGGAACGGGCTGCTCGGACGGAGCGGCCAACACGGCACGGGTCGGTTCGTACCGCCCCAACGCGTGGGGCCTGTACGACATGATCGGAAACGCCTGGGAGTGGACCAACGACTGGTACTGGGAAGGGATGTACGCCCGCAGCAACCGCCAGGATCCGCAAGGCCCGTCCTCGGGAGTGGGCAAGGTCTCGCGCGGGGGCGGATGGCTCAGCGACCCGCCGCGGGCCACCGTCTCGATCCGCGACCAGCTCGAGACCTACACGACCCACGACGGCCAGGGCTTCCGCTGCGTGGAGCCGATCCGCTAGTTCCGGAAGCGTTCCTCGTGCGGATCGAACAGGCGACGCCGCGCCAGCGTCACGGCGCACAGGGCCGACAGCGCCGTGGCTCCGGCGATCAGCGCGATGGCCGAGAACTGGAGGCAGGCGGACAGGAGCGGCGGGCGCCCTGACAGAATCTGTCCGGCCATCAGGCCCGGGATCCACACGATCCCCAGCGAGGCCAGGGCATTGAGCTGCTGGAGCACGCCGGCCCGCACGGCCGAGCACGCCAGGTCCGCCGTGGCCTGCTCCACCGAGGCGCCCAGCGAAAGGTGCGTCTCGATGAGCGCCTTCCGGCGCCCCAGATCCGGGACGAAGTGGTTCAGGCCCTGGGAGACGGCGTTCATGGCGGCCGCCAGGATCATGCTCCCCACCGGCAGAAGCTCGGCAGGGCGCGACGAGATCAAGCCGCACCCCAAACCGATGCCGATGCCGGGGAAGGCGCCCCCCGCGATCGAAACCAGCGCGATGGTGCGGCGGGAAGGCAGGTCCTTCAGCCTCTGGGCGGCGATGTGCGCAGCCATGAGCGTCATGCCCGCCATCACGGGAAGACTGACCCATGCGCCGCCTTGGAGCAGGAAGCCCAGGGCAAGGCCCATCGCGACGATCTGGACCGAGCCGCGCAGGAGCGAGGTCGCCGTCTCGCGCAGCAGATCAACACCCATGCGCTTCAGCAGGAAGGCGGCACCCAGCGCAAATCCGGCGGCCACCAAGGCCTGACGGGCGGCGTCGGCGAGCTCGGAGGTGCTCATGCCGCATCCTCCGCGAAGAGTCGACCGGCATCCATGCGCAGGTGGCGAATCGCGACGCGAAGCGCCTGGGCCGGGTCGTGGGTCACCCACAGGCAGGCGATTCCGGATGATTTGACGGATTCTGTCACACACGCCTCGATCAGGCCACGACTGGCCTCGTCCAGCGCCGAGGTGGGCTCGTCCAACAGGAGCACCGAAGGACGGTTCGCCAGCAGGCGCGCCAGCGCAAGCCTCTGCAGCTCGCCCCCGGACAGGGTGGATGCGTCCTGGGACGCCTTCGCCTCCAGACCGACGGCTTCGAGCCAGGCCTGGACATCCCCTTCTTCCAAGCGCTCCCCTCTCAGAGAAGGAGCGTAGCGCAGGTTGTCGGAAAGGTCTCCGGGAAGCGGGACCGAGGCCTGGAACAGGTGCCCCACCGCTCTTCGCCATTCCAGGACGGGGATGCCCCTCGACGGTTTCTCCGCCAGCAGGATCTCCCCCGTGGAGAAGGCCTCGAGCCGGGACAGGCAGCGCAGCAGCGAGGACTTGCCGCAGCCGCTGGGTCCCTGGAGGCAGGTGATCTCGCCGGCGTGGAGCGCAAGCGAGACCTCCTCGAACAGAACGCGGTCCTCGAGACGCCGGGACAGTCCCCGAACATCCAGGTTCGGGGACATGCCTTCAGTCGCCCGTTGCAGGCGCCGTGGGGGCAGCGGTACGACTGGCCTTGGCAGGAAGGAAGGCCGCCAGCAACAGGGCCAGGACCAGCAGGCCGGCGGTGGCCAGGTAGGCCATGGAGTAGCCGGGAAGTCCGGGTGATCCGGCAATGATGGCGCCCATCGCGGCGGCCGAGGCGATGCTGCCGACCGCGGTGTTCATGGTCACCAGCGACTGCGACGCGGCGCGTTCCTTGGCCGGAGCCGCTTGCAGGGTGGCGTAGCGGACCGGCCCCTGAAGGGTGGACATGAAAAGCCCCAACAGGAAGCTCGTGGCATAGAAGACCGGCAGGCTCGGCGGCACCAGAGCCAGGATGGCAAAGCACGCGATCAGGACAGAGACTCCTGCCAGCACCAGCGGCCGCGGCCCGGTGCGGTCCAGGATGCGCCCCACCGTGGGCGATCCCAGCGTGATTCCCAGGACCAGCGGGATCAGCATGAAGCTGGCCTGATGGAGCGGGACGTGAAAAGCCGCCGCAGCAAAGGAAGGGAAAAACGTGGTGCCAGCCACCTGCACGAGCCCGATGGCGATGCCCAAACCCATGCCCACGCGCAAGCTGCGGATGCGCAGGAGCGAGGGGTGGAGGATGGGATCGGCGGCGCGGGTCTCCGTCCAGTAGAAGAGGCCCGTGGCGGCGGCGGAAGCCAGGAGCAGCGGACCGACCGGCCAGCTCAGGAGGCTCTTCCCCAGCGCATGGGTGTCGACGAGGTTGATGCCTGCGGAAAGGGCGAGCAGGGCGATGGTCAGGAGGATCATGCCCGGCACGTCGAAGGGACGGGACTCGCCGGTCTTGGCGTGCACGGGAAGGCGCTTCCAGGCCAACCACATGACCAAGGCCGAGAGGGGCAGGTTCACCAGGAAGATCCAGTGCCAGGAAAGCATCAGACACAGGCCTCCCAGGATCGGGCCGATCAGGAAGGCGATGCCGAACATGGCGCCGATCATGCCCATGGCACGGCCACGGCGCTCCGGCGCAATCACGTCCCCGATGGTGGCGGCCGCGATCGGGAAGATGCCACCGGCGCCGAAGCCCTGGACCACGCGCGCCGCGATCAGATGTCCCCAGGAGGGAGAGAGGATGGCCCACAGGGAGCCGCCCGCGAACAGGGCCAGGCAGGCCAAGTACACGGAGCGGCGACCGTGGCGGTCGGAGAACTTGGCCAGCAGCGGAGTGCCCACGAGGTTGGCAAGCACGTAGGCGTTGAGGAGCCAGGAAAGGGCCCGCTCGCTGACGCCGAATTCGTGGCGGATCGCCGGCAAGGCCGGACCGAGCACGGCGATGTCCAAGGCCCCCAGAAGGACACCCAGGAAGAGTGTGGTCAGTAGCTTGCGTTCCATGAAAGGGTCCCTTCGCGTCTTGCTCGGGGCACAAGCTACAATCGAACACTTGATGATCGCAGGGAATCCATGGGAACTTCGGATCGTCTAGGCTAAATTGCCCGCCCATGATCGGGAAATGGCGTGGAATCGGTTCGGAAGTGCGGGCATTGGTTTGGGTAGCATTTTGGCTGGGGTTCGACGCGGTGGTTCGCAGCGTCTTCCCCGGGCATTCCAACGCGCAGTTTCATCTACTGAACTACTTGGCCGGAATCGCGGTCTCCTGGCTCTCGGCGCGCCTGCTCATCGGTCTGCTGCGGCGGATCCGCAAGTCCTGGCCTCGCTACCTCCTGCTCGGACTGGCCAGCCTGGTCTGGACTTCCATCCTGATCGGCAGCGGCTACCTCTACGGCTTCTTCGGGGAATACATCACCGGGACGGGCCTGCTCTTCGTCCTGTCCGAACCCCCTTACCTGCTCGATTACCTGAGGACCTTCGCCAGCCCCCTCTCGGTCGGCGCCTTCCTGGCCTGCTGGGCGCTGATGATCTTCCTGCTCATGCCCAGCTGGTCCGCCTCCCGCTACCGAAAATGGCCCTCCCTGCTGGCGATGTTCGCGGCATGGCTTGCGGGATGCTGGTTCCTCGGCTCGGGCAATAACGCCCTCCCCCCCGACAGCACGGCCCTGTGTGCCGTCCGCCAGGCAGTGAACATGGGTCTTTCCCGCCTCCATCTCCAGGCACGCCCCCGCAAGCTCCCCTTCATCGCGGGAGCAGAGGCACCTTGGGCCAAGACGATCCTCGTGGTTGTCAACGAGTCGTGGGGAACCACCGGCGTCGCGTTTGCCGACAACACCTCCGATGGGATGCCGCTCCTGCGCCGTCGGGTGGAGGGGGACGGCTGGATGACCTTCCCGCACGCCTTCACCAACGCGACCTCGACCGACGTGAGCATGTCCTCGATCTTCACCGGGACACGTTCCGACGAAGGCTGGGAGCGCCTCCATTCCTTCCCGTTGCCCTGGGACATCGCCAAGGCCAGGGGGTTCCATACCGCCTACGTCACCTCCCAGCGCCTGAGCTGGCAGAACATCGGGAAGTTCCTCTTCCCGTCGGGGATCGACGAGAAGGCCTCGCTCGAGACCTTCGGCGTGCCGGCCACCAACGACTGCGGGGTGGACGACATGATCTCGGCGCGCAAGACCGCGCGGATCATCCGCTCGACGCCCCGGGATCAGCCGCTGCTCCTGGTCTGGAACTCCAACTCGCTGCACGGCCCGTTCCAGGAGAAGAGCGAGTTCGTCTCGACGGATTCCGTCAAAGGGCCCGGGCGCTGGTTCAAGGCCCTGCGGATCCTGGACGTCGCCACCGACACTGTCCTCTCGGCCCTGGTCGAGAGCGGACGTATGGACGAGGCCCTGGTGATCATGACCGGCGACCACGGCGAGATCGAGGAGATCAAGCACCGCCCGATGCGCATCTACAACTACTACGACGAGATCGTCCGCCTGCCGTTCGTCGTCCATGTCCCGAAGCACTGGAACACGGAACGGCCCGCCGCCCTGGAGGCCCTGCACCTCAACCGTGGCCGCAACGTCCAGAACCTCGACATCGCCCCCACCCTGGCGCAGGTGCTGGGTCTGCGTGCGGATCCTCGTAACGACAGCCTGTTTCAGACCTGGAAAGGCTCGCCCCTGGTCGCTCCGGTCGACAGCCTGCGGGAACTCCTGGCCCTCTCGGCCAACGACATCCACACCAGCAACCGCGACGGCTTCGGGCTGATCAAGGGCAACCGCCGGCTGGTCGTCTCGAGCCTGGAAGGCGCGCGCTTCTTCGACGTGACCCGGGATTCCCTCCAAGGGCAGGACCTTTGGCCGAACCTGGATCCGAAGGAAAAGCTGCGGTGGATGGCCATGGCGGAGGCATCTCCCCTGACCCGGCGCATCTGGCGCTCGATCCACGTACTGCGCAAACAAGGGGCAGAACCCGCTTCACCGTGATTTTTTCGCCGAACCTATTGACTCTGGACTCGACTCCAGGGTGTATCCTGCTGGTATGGACAAGGCTTCGAGCGAGACATTGCGGATCGGCGAGGTGGCCCGCAGCACGGGCGTCACTCCCGATGCCCTGCGCTACTGGGAACGCGAAGGTCTGATCCCCGCGCCCGAACGCAGGCCGTCCGGCTACCGCGAATTCCCGGCATCCACGATCGAGCGGGTGCGCTTCCTGCTGCGGGCCAAGCGTCTGGGCTTCTCCCTCGAGGAGATCCGCAACCTCGTCCAACTCCAGGAATCGCGGGCCTCCACGAGCCACGAGGTGCGCGAGGCCGTGCTGGTGCGGATCCGCGACCTCGATGCCCGCATCGAGGAACTGACCTCACTGCGCGCCGATCTCCGGACCTTGGCGGACCGCTGCGACGGGCACGACGCCATCGCAGACTGCCCCATCCTCGATCACCTTTCCCATTGCGAAGGAGGCTGCGCCCATGGACTGGACCCTGTTGCCTGAATCCGTCTGGCTCACCGCGGCCCAGATGTCCCCGTACCTTCTGCTGGGCCTTGCCGTGGCGGGAGTCCTGCACGTGCTGGTGCCCGCCAGCACCATCCGGCGGCACCTCTCCGGCGCGGGCTGGGCCCCGATCCTGAAGGCCGCCTTGGCCGGCGTGCCGCTCCCGCTGTGTTCCTGCGGCGTGATCCCGGTGGCCGAGCACCTGCGCCGCGAAGGGGCGGGCCGAGGCGCCACGCTCTCCTTCCTGGCCTCCACCCCGAGCACAGGCGTCGATTCGATCCTGGCCACCTCCGGTCTTCTCGGCCCCGTCTTCGCCTTCCTGCGGATGGGCTACGCCTTCGTGGCGGGCCTGCTCTCGGGCATCCTGACCGAGCGCCTCGGTGGAGCTCTCCAAGGAAACCAGGCCACGCCCATCGGCTGCGCCTCCTCCGAGGAGGCTCCGGCACAGGGACTGGCCGCCAAGCTTCGCAAGGCGTTGCATCACGGCTTCGAGGACGTGCTCTTCGGCATGCGGGGCTGGCTCTGGATCGGCATCGTGGCCGGCGGCGTCCTGAGCTGGGCCCTTCCCAAGGACCTCTTCGCCGGCGCCCTGGGCAATCCCGTCCTGAGCTACCTCGTCATGGCCGCCATCGGAGTGCCCCTCTACGTCTGCGCCACCGGCTCGCTTCCCATCGCCGCCGCCCTGCTTGCCAAGGGGCTTTCCCCGGGGGCGGCCCTGGTCTTCCTAGCGGTCGGCCCGGCCACCAACACGGCCACCATCGGCTTCGTGGGCAAGAGCTTCGGCAAGCGCGTGCTGATGATCTACCTCGCGTCCCTGGTGGGAGTGGCCTTCGCCTTCGGAGCCGCCATCGACCTCACCGGACTGCAGGCGGTGATCCGCAAGGCGGTCGCCTGCCACGAGACGGTGGCCTGGTGGGAGCACGCCAGCGCGGTCCTCCTGATCGTCCTCTCGCTTCGCCAGCTTCCCCTTCCCCGCTTCCGTTCCGTCCCACCCTCCGCGAAAGGCGTCCTTGTGAAGCTCTCCATCCCCTCCATCTCCTGCGGCAACTGTGTACGCCACGTCAAGGCCGCCCTGGAAGCCGTGCCCGGCATCGCCGACATCGAAGTGGACCAGCAAGCCAAGTCGGTGCAGTTCTCGGGCATCGCGACCGAGACGGCGATCGCGGCCCTGGAAAAGGCCGGTTACCCGGCGTCCGTGCAGGCCTGAGCCAGCCAACCGCGTCGTCGGAGCCTGCAGGGAATTAAGTTTCCGCTCATGCTCTGTCGTCGGCCCCTCACGGCCCCTACTGTTTCTGGAGGACAAGGAATGCGCAAGACGCTGGCGTTCACGGCTGTTGCAGCCATGCTCATGCTTTCTGCCTGCAAGGACAAGGACGAGGCCGCTGCCGCGCCTCCCCCGCCACCCAAGCCCAAGGAGTTCACGCCCCCTGTCGACGGCAAGGTCACGGCGGAGCGCGTGGCCCAGTGGAAGCAGGCCGACTCGCTGGTGCGCCTGGTCGACAGCGTGTTCCTCGATTCGATCCGCAAGAACTCCGGCGAGACCTCGCGCTACCTGGCGGCCCGCGACGCTGCCCGCGACGCCTCGGCCAAGAAGGCCGGACTGCTGGGCTGGAAGGAATACTCGTGGGTGCTGGAGATCGCCGCACGCAACGGCGCCAACGCGGATGCCTTCGAGAAGGCCGGCGTCTCGATCGCCGCCGAGCCTTCCGCGGCACACTGACAGGATCTGTCAAATTCAGGAAAGGCCGGGCATCCCCGGCCTTTTTCGTTTCCGGCCATCGCCCCTCCGGGAAAGGCGCGGCCTCAGCGCCTGCGTCCGGGCAGGGGAGGCAGCTTCTCCAGCAGTTCGATGCGCTCCGAGAGCGAGGCCACGTCCTTGGCGAGCTGGATGCGGGCGTCGGCCAGCCCCTGGTTGTACCACACCCACGCCATCTGCTCCTCGATGAAGTCCAGCAGCATGTCGCCGCCCAGGTTGCTCAGGGGCTCGTCGCGCTCGGAGGCGAACCAGTCGGAGAGCTTTCGTTTGAGATCGTCGCGTATCGTCTTGTCCATACGGGCACAAAGGAAGAAAACGGCGAGTGCTATCTTGGATCCGTTGTCCGTTTTCCACCACCATCCCTTACGAGGAATCCCATGAAGACACGCATCGCCCTTGCCCTTGCCTTCGCCGTGACGGCCAGCTTCGCCGCCGCCCCGAAGACCTACCAGGTGACCGGCCCGGTCCTTTCCATCAAGGACGGCGTGATCACGGTCCAGAAGGGCAAGGAGAAGTGGGAGATCGCACAGGAGGCAGCGACCGTCAAGGGCGGCGAGCTCAAGGTCGGCTCCAAGGTCACCATCGAGTACGCCATGAGCGCCAAGACCATCGAGATCAAGGACGCGGCCAAGCCGGGCAAGCCCGCCAAGGACAGCGCCAAGGCCGAAGGCAAGGGCCCCAAGGGCAAGGGGCACGGCAAGAAGTAGGCCGCGCGGCGGCGGATCAGCGCAGGTGCGCCTGGGCGCGGGCCTGCGCCTTGGTCAGCGCCAGGCGTTCGGCCAGGTCGCCCATCTCCTGCCAGGCCTGCCGGGCCGCATCCTTCCGGCCCATGCCTTCCAGCAGGGTCGCTTCCAGCTCCAGGCTGCGGACGATGCCGCTGGGCCAGCGCGCCGTACGGAACGACTCGCGCGCCGTACGGACGCAGGCCAAGGCCCGCTCCGGATCTGACAATTTCTGGCGCGCCTCCTCGAACCATCCCTGGGCGACTAGGTTGGGCTGGCCGTCGGCGCGGCTGCGCGCCTCCTCGAGGCTCTGGCGGGCCTCGGCGCTCTTTCCCGACTGGCTCTCGCTGCGGGAAAGCGTCAGCCAGCTGGCGGCCTCGAGCTCCGGCAGGTCGGCGGAATGCGCGTTCAGGCGGGCCGCCCAGGCTTCGGGCAGCGCCTTCCCCGGCTCCCCCTTGGCCAGCAGCACGCGCGCCCGCGCAAGCCGGATGCGCGCCGAATCGGCAGGCGTCTCCCCGAGCAGGGAAAGCGACGGGCAGAGGGAATCCGCCGCGACCAACTCCTCGGAGAGCAGGAGCAGTTCGGTCCGCTGGGTCCGGGCGACGATCCAGGTGGAACGGTCCCCCTGCTGCTGCGCGAGGCTCTCGGCCTTGAGGTAGCGCGACCAGGCGCGGTCGATGCGTCCCTCCTCCATGGACTGCCGGGCCTTGGTGAGCTGCCAGGCGGCGTCTGCCGCGAACGACATGCCGCACCATGCCAGGACCAGGAAGGCGGTCCTCACGGCGCCGGCCCTGCCGGGATCTGGTCGGCCTTGGAGCCGGAGTTCTTCAGGAAGGAACGGATGGGCCAGGAGTTCGAGGTGCCGTCGATCAGGCGGTCGGAGCGGTCCAGCAGGTCGTCGACCTTCAGGATCACCTCGCCGCTCTGGTTGAAGAGGCTATCGCCGCGTCCCAGTAGGCGGTGCGTGGTCCGCGCCGTCTGCGAGACCGTCGTGAGCAGGAGCTGCAGCGAGTCGAGGAAGGCCGGGGCGGCGCGCTCCACGGTGGCCGCGGTGCGGTTCACGCTGAGGATGCCGGTGCGACTCTCCCCGATCACGGTACGGGTCTCCTGGAGCGTCTGCATCGCGTTCCGGTAGGCGTCCTTGCTGTTGAGCATCTGCCCCAGCGTCCCGGTGGTGTCGCTGACGCGATCAAGGATCGTGTTCACGCGATCCATGGTGCCCTGGGCCTGGGACGCAAGGCTCGCCAGGGTCTGCAGGACCGATTCCAGGTCTCGCCCGGGTGCCGTATTGAAGCGGACATCTCCCTTGGCGGGCAGGGACGGGTAGCGGACGAGGTTGGCGACGCGGACCTTCGGGTCCAGCGTGGTGTCGTCGATGTTGAGCACGCGGTCCGAGACCAGGTTGCGATCGCGCATCGGGTAGCACACCCAGTTGGCGCGGATCATCTTGCGGTAGCGCTCGGGAATCGTGAGGGTCATCTCCACCTTGCCCTCGTCGATGAGCTGGATGTCGTCGACCGAGCCGACCTCCACGCCACGCACCAGCACCTTGGTGCCGCGCGCCAGGCCCGTGCCGTCATCGAACAGGACGGTGGAGCGGAAGGTATCCTGCCCCACCTTGTGCGTGTGGAGGTAGCCGCCGACCAACGTCGCGACCACGAGCACGGACGCCACCAGCAGGGTACCGGCCAGCAGCACGCGGATCTCGTGGATCTGGAGCAGGTGGCTCCAGTTGGACTTGCGACTCATTCCTGGGTTTCCTTGAGCCCGGCTTGGGATCGGACGAGATCCCGCTCCCTGGGGTCTGTCGAGTTTAGCAAATCTCCGAGCTTGCGCGGAGGGCGCAGCTTGCCGTCCAGCAGCAGGCTCACCAGACCGCCCAGCAGATGGGCCGGCTGGAGGTCGTGGCTGACCATCACGATGGCCACGTCCTGGAGGGCGCGGAGGTTGGCGATCAGGGAGAGCATGGTCTCCACGTTGCGGGCATCCAGGCCGGCCAGCGGCTCGTCCATGAACAAGAGGCGCGGCTCCATCGACATGGCGCGGGCCACGGCGGCGCGGCGCTGCATGCCCAGCGACAGCAGGGCGGGCCGCTTGCCCTCGTGCCCCGAGAGCAACAGGCGATCGCACCAGAAGCGGGCCTTGTCACGGATCGCGTCCTCGTCGAGGTCGGTGTGGTAGCGCAGCGGGACGGCGATGTTCTGTTCCACCGTCATGTTGGAGATGAGGGCCGAGTTCTGGAAGACGAAGCCAGCCTGTCGACGCAGTTCGCGCAGGCGGCGCTTGCGGATGTCCCAGAGATCCTCGCCGAAGAGGAACACTTTCTCTTCGGGCGTCCCCCAGGGCTTCTCCAGGCCCGCGAGCAGGCGCAGCAGCGTGCTCTTGCCGTGCCCGCTCTCGCCGGTGAGAATCACGAAAGCGCCCGGCTGGACCTTGAGTTCCACCTCGTCGAGGATCGGCTCGTCGGGCTGCCAGCCGAAGGAGAGGTTCCTGGCCTCGCACACGTACTCGCGCGGCCCGTCGTCGCGCGGGAAGGTTCGCATCGCGTCAAGGGTGAGCGTCTCTGTGTAGGGCTCGAAGTTGAAGGGCGGCAGCGGCGGAAGATAGTCGTTCACGGCACCATCTCCGCCAGCTGGGGAAGCACGAAGAGGGCGGCGAACAGACCGTCGATCAGGACCACCGTCACCAGCGAGAGCACCACCGCCTTGCGGGTTCCCTGCGGCACCTCGTGCGGGGAGATCCCCACCGACAGACCGTGGTGGCAGGCGATCAGGGCGATCGTGCTTCCGAAGGCCATCGGCTTGAGGATGAGGATGAAGGCGTCGGCGGCGGTGAGGGCGGCGGCCATCTTCTCCAGGAACAGTCCGAAGGGCAGGTGGATGGCCCCGAACTGGGGCATGGCCACGGCGATGATCGAGGCGACCGCATAGCCGCCCAGGATGGCCACGGCGCTGAACAGAAGCGAGAGGCACACGGTGGCCACTGTGCTTCCCAAGAGGGCGGGGAGCACGAGGAAGCGCACCGGGTCGATGCCCATCGACTCCAAGGCGTCGATTTCCTGCCCCACCTTCATGGTACCCAGGTAGCTGGCCAGCGCCGATCCGGTCCGACCGGCGATCAAGAAGGCCACGAAGAGCGGCGAAAGCTCGCGAAGCACCACCAGCACCATCACGGCGCCCAAGTAGTCACCCGACCCGAAGCGCGGCATCACCGTGGCCGCCTGCACGATGGTCACGCCCCCCAGCAGGAGCGCCAGCAGCATGGCGATCGGGGCCGTCTCCACGCCGGTGAAGAAGACCTGCTGAACGAGGATGTCCCAGACCTGGCGCACGGTGGTGCGCGGCCCGTCGAAGAGGCAGGTGACGGTGCGGACTCCCATGCGCAGGATCTGGCCGGGCAAGGAACCCAGGAAGGCATCCCCCAGTCCGGACAACAGGCGGATGGGAAGCGCCGTGCTCATTCCGGCAGGGCCACTCCCAACGCACCCAGCACCACGCGGGAGAGCTGCGGGATACCGTTGCCCTTGAGCGAGCTGACTTCCATGATGGGGATGCCCTCGTCGCCCAGCGCCTGGACCGCCTTGCGGGCGGCGTGCTTCTGGGCCTGGTTCACCTGGTCCACCTTGTGCAACACGACCTGAACCGGGAGCCCGGCCTCGATGATGCGCCCCAGACAGATCTTGTCCACCTCGGAATTGGGCACGCGGGCGTCCACCAGATACACGAGCAGGGCCGGATGGCCTTCCTGCGACAGGTATTCTCCCACGAGCTTGGCGAAGGTGTCCTGGGCCTTGTTCCCGCCCCTGGCGTAGCCGAAGCCCGGCAGATCGATGAAGTAGCCGACCTCCGCGACCTTGAACACGTTGATCTCGCGGGTACGGCCCGGCGTGCAGCTGGTGCGCACCAGCCCCTTGCGGTTGAGCAGGGTGTTCTGCAGGGTGGACTTGCCCACGTTGGAGCGTCCCGCGAAGGCCACCTGCGGCAGGCCGTCCTCCGGGAACTGCGCGGCGGAGGCGGCTCCGATCACGAACTTGGCGGGGAGGGCGATGCGCCCTTCCGGGGTCAACGGATTCATGCGGGGATTCTTCCTTCGAAAGCTTGGAGCACCGTCAGGGCGTCCGAATACTCGATGCCGCCACCGGCAGGCAGGCCGCGCGCCAGCCGGGTCACGTGGACGGAATGCCCATGCGCGATGCGGGAAATGTAGAGACTGGTGGCTTCGCCCTCGGTGGAGGCCGGCACGGCCAGCACCAGTTCGCGCACCTCGCCGGTGGCCAGGCGCTCGCGCAGGCGCTCGGCACCCATCTCCGCAGGGCCGATGCCGTCCAGCGGCGAGAGCAGGGCTCCCAGGACGTGGTACACCCCCCGGAAGCGCCCGGTGGCCTCGAAGGCCCCGATATCCGAGGGCTTCTCCACGATGCAGACCAATCCCTGGTCGCGCTTGGCGTCCTGGCAGAGCGGACACAGCTCGCTCTCGGCGTAGTTGCCGCAGCGCCCGCAGGGGCGCACCTCGTCGCGCGCCGTGGCAAGCGCCTCGGCCAGGGCCAGGGCATCCTCCGCAGGGCAGCGCAGGAGATGGTGGGTCAGGCGCACGGCGGAGCGGCGCCCGACACCCGGCAGGCGGCCCAGCTCGCGGGTCAGCCGCTCGACGGCCGCGGGCCAGGACTCCATCAGCCTTCCTCGCCTCCCAGCACGGAGACTTCGCCATGGAAGCGCACTTCGATCCACTCGTCGAACATTCCCGGCGTGCGGACCTTGGGCCAGAGGGACTGGTCCTCGCACCACTCCGAGAGCTCGCGCTCCAGCAGCTGCACCTTGCGCGGCTCCAGGAAGGCGTTGATCTCCTCCTCGCTCTCGGGCTGGGGGATCAGGAGCACCGGCTGGGTCTGGGTCTCGGCCAGCATCTCGGCGGCGGTGTCGGCGAACTCCGGCGCGGCCTTGACGAGCCACTCGCGAAACGGCGCCTTGGGCACGAGGATGACGGCGGCGAGGTCTTCGATTTCCTGGAAGTCTTCGTTCATGGCCCAAAGGTACTTGCTGAGGTCAATTTGGAACGCAGCATCGCACCGGCCGTGCGCACCAGCGTCAGCCACTGGTCCAGCTGGAAGGAGGGCACCTTCTCGGTCTTCTCCGCCTCGCGCTGTCCCAGTCCCGCCAGCTCCAGCTGGCAGCGCACCCGGGCCGCATGCAGGTCGAGCTCGTTCTCGGTGCGCACCACCCCGGAGGAGTTCTCCACCTTGAGCCGCAAGGGAGCGATGTCGTTGCAGGCCTTGGGCATCAACCGGGCGCACCCGCAGGCTCCCACCAAGAGGAGTACGGCAAGCGCGCTGTGGCCTTTCGGACGCATCGCCGCAAAGGTAGGACAGGGGCCCCTCTTCCCGCCCTGCTCGGCCCTCCCCGCGCGCCTTCGGATCCGCGAGGGCCTCGTCAAGCCTCCTCGGCCGCCCAGGCGGCCTGCGGGGTCTTGCCCCCGGAAACCCGCTGCGGCGCCCGGCGCCTGCGCGGTCGGGGCGACGGTCGGGGGGGTAAAATCCCACACGCACCGGGGTTCGACTCTTCGCAGCAGCGGAGCTCCTTAGAGCACAATCCAACGCATCAAGTCGCCTCACGGCAGGCCTATCTATGCATATTCCTGACATCCTTTTGAGGGCGCAACCGGCCCTTCAACTCAACTTGGGACAATGCCCCGGAGCCACAACAATGCGCAACCTTCTTCTTGCGGCCCTCATGGTTGCCACAAGCACGACTGCAGCCACGGTTGAAGCCACCAATGGTCAAGACTGTTATACACTTACGACGACCGCCACTTCCGACTGTCTACAAGCCATCCGCGCCGGACGCCCCTTTCAGGTCGAGACCAAGGGAAATCCATCAGCTTCCCAGGAAGCATCTTCCCGTGAATCACAGAAAGCCTCATTGGAACAGCGATCCGTCGAAGCTCAAGAAGCCTCCGTTCGCGCCCAAGAGAGCATTGCAAATGCGCTATGGACTGGAATTGCGATAACGGTCATCAGCGCCATTGCCCTAGTCATTTCCATCCACTGATCGATCGATCAGAGCACGCTTCATTGCGCTATCCTCTTTCGGAATCCCCTGCCTGCACTTGCACGGATTCCGGAAGAGGAGCGCCGTCGCGACCGAACTTCCCAAATGGCAGTTTGACGCGGACTCCCGGACCGTGTACCTTTGATGCTTCCAGCGCTCGTGGCGCAATTGGATAGCGCGTCGCCCTCCGAAGGCGAAGGTTGTGGGTTCGACCCCCGCCGAGCGCATCGAGCTGGAGACCCATGAAGTTCGAAGCAAGAAGCCTCGGCGTGTTCGAGATCCTGACCGCAAGGCAGGAGAAAAACGAAGTATTTGACGCTGACCGGTTCCGGGCGGCTGTCAATCTCCTGCTGGAGCGCAAGGTGCGTCAGCTGGTTGTCGACCTGTCCGGGGTGGACTACCTCTACAGCGACGCCATCAACGCCCTGGTCTCGATCAACCGCCGCATTCTGGAACAGGCCGGCCGGATGAGCCTTCTGGCCCCGCAGGCCAAGGTCCACGAGATCCTGCTGCGTTCAGGCCTGGACAGCCTCTTCCGCATCTACAAGTCCGAGGGCGAGCTCTCCGCCGAGTCCATGGAACTGCTGCGCCAGTCCACCTTGATGACGCGCGACCGCGATCCCAACAGCTCCACGGGCTATGCCTTGGCCGTCAAGACGCCCGCGCCGATTCCGGAAGGCCCCAACACCCGGCAGCACCGCCGCCGTTCCGGTTCCCGCAAGGATGTCGTGACCCGCCGCCCCGCCGGACGCAAGGACTCCGTTTTTCCCCCCGACGCTCCCGCCGAGGACTCCATTCCTGCCGGGGACTCGACCTTGACCGCCCCGTCCTCTCCGGGCAGCGCCTTCCCCAGCGCCTTCAGTTGGGATGAGAAGCCGACCCCGCCGCAGCCTCCCGCTTCGCCCTCCCTCGAAATCGTGCGGGGCGTGATGCTGACCGAGGAAAGCATCTTCTCGACTCCCACGCTCCCTCCTCCTGCCGCCTTCTATCCTCCTCCCCAGCCCCCTCTGGACGAGGACATGCCCACGATCCAGTTCCGCATTCCCCCGACGGTGGAATGATGGAGGACCTCGGCTCGCTTCTCCTGCGCCTGCAGGACGAGTCCGGCTTCCGCGCCGAAGCCCTGGAACTCGTGCTCAACCTCATCCGCAGACTCTCCCTCCAGCACGGCATCGGAGGTGCAGGCGTCCATCTCGAGGCCACCCAGGTCAGCGGAAACTTCTTCTCCACCTGCCGCGAGCGCTTCGGACCCCTGAGCCGCGAGGTCCTCTCCGACTGGGGCATCGAGTCGCCAAGCCGCCTGGGCGAAGCCATCTCCACCTTGGCCGACGCCGGGCTCCTGGCCTGGGGCGAGGACGACAGTCCCGAGGACTACGAGGCCCTGCCGGACCTGCCGCCCTGCTGGCCCCATCCTCTCGAGACGCCTTCCTTCCGCGAGACCGCACGCTGGGAGCCGCTTCGTTGACCCCGGGCCTTCGCATCGGCTCGGTCCCGTACTTGAACGCCGAGCCCTTGCTGGACGGCCTGGACGTTTCGCTGCGCATCGAACCCTCCCGCCTCGCCAAGGCCTTGCTTGCCGGCGAGGTGGATGCCGCCGTCCTTCCCGTCGGGGCCGCCCTGCAGCACGACCTGCGCGTGCTGCCCTCCTGCGGCGTGGCCAGCGACGGCGCCGTCCAGTCGGTCTTCCTGCTGCACGACCTCCCGTTCCAGCAGGTCGGCACCGTCCATCCCGATCCTGCCTCGGTCTCCTCCAACCTGCTGGCCCGCATCCTGGTCGAGCGCTTCGGCTCGGGCCGGTGGGATGCCGTCGCCCCCGACCAGCCCGCCCAAGGCCGCGTCCTGATCGGCGACCCGGCCCTGGCCCTGAAGGAATGGCGCGGCACGGACCTCGGCGAGGCCTGGAAGCGCCTGGCCGGCCATCCCTTCGTCTTTGCCGCCTGGGTGCTGGGACCTCACGTCCCTGAGCTCGACTGGCCCGCGGTCGATGCCCTGTTCCGCGCCGCCGCCGTGCGCGGCGTCGATGCCCTGGACACCCTGTCCCGGCACCAGCAGGTCGTCTCCCCCGCCCGTTCGCTCGAGTACCTGCAAAACCTGCGCTTCCTTCTCGACCCGCGCTACCGTGCCGGCATGGAGCTCTACGCCCGCCACGCCGAAAGCCTTGGTGTCGGATCCGGAAAGGTGCGCTGGGCGTGCTGATCACCGCCGAGCGCATGTGGCTCGGACCGGGGAAGATCCGCCATGGCTGGGGAGCCCGCATCCAGGACGACCGTTTCGTCGCGGTCGGCCCCATGCGGCAACTGCGCGAAGGACGCGCCCCCGGCGAGGAGGTGCTGGACTACGGCCAGAGCTGCCTGATGCCGGGCCTGGTGAATGCCCATTGCCATCTGGAACTGGGACACCTGCGCGAGCGCGTGCCGGCCAGCGGCGGCTTCTCCGCCTGGGTCCGTCGTCTGCGCCAGGAGGACGCCGCCCTGCTTGCCCTCGACGGCCCGGAGCGCCACGAGAAACGCATCCGCCAAGCCATCCATCTGGGAGCTGGCGAACTCCTGTCCCACGGCACCACGGCCGTCTACGACATCTCCAACGGAGGCATCCCCGCCGAGATCCTGCCGGGCCTTCCCCTGCGCGCCTTCTGCGCCCTGGAATGCCTAAGTCTCGATCCTGCCCGCGGCCCTGCCATCCTCGAAAGGGCCGCGCACTACTTGAGCGGAGCCCAGACGGCCCTGCTGCGGCGCCTGGCCGTGCCGCACGCCCTGTATTCCTGCTCCGCATGGCTCCTCTCCGAGCTCTCGGGAAAACGATTCCATCACGGGCACCCGTCCATCCACCTGGCCGAGTCCCAGGAGGAGCGCGACCTGCTCGACCAGGGCATGGGCCCCATGCGCACCTTCGTGGACGCCATCTACCCCGACCACGACATTTCGCCGTTGGAAGGTCTGTGGGGACGGCTCACCACCTTCTACCCGCCGCGCCCCGGTCTGCTTGCCGTCCACGGCTACGTGCTGCAGGCGCGCGAGATCCAGCTGTTGGCCGATGCCGGCGCGACCCTGGTCCTGTGTCCGCAGAGCCGCGAGTTCTTCGCCAACCCCATGCCCAACTTCGAAGAGATCGCCAAGCGGCGCCTGCGCGTGGCCCTCGGGACCGACAGCCTCGCCTCCGGGCACGCTCTCTCGCTCTGGAAGGAGATGGCCTTCCTCAAGGCGCTGCAGCCGGGCCTGGATTCCGGACTCATCCTCTCGTGGGCCACCGAGGGCGGCGCCCGCGCCCTGGGCCTGGAAGCGGGACGACTGGCCGAGGGAAGGCTCGCCGACTGGCTTGCCGCCGACACCGCCGACGTGGTGGACAGCGAACTCGAGGACTACCTGGTGGAGCAGGAGCCCGAAGTGCGCGCCGTGGGCGTGGGCGGCATGCAGGTGCTGTGAAGGGATCTACCTTTCCGGCCCATGAAGTTTCTGCCTGACGCCCATCCGACCTCCCCCAAGGGTTTCTCCGCCGCTCGCCACACCTGCGGCATCAAGGCTTCCGGCAAGCCGGACCTGGCCCTCCTGGTCTCGGACCTTCCGTGCCGCTGGACGGCCGCCTTCACGACCAACCGCGTCGCCGCGGCCCCGGTCCTGTTCGGCCGCGAACTGCTGGCCGCCGGAGCCCCGCTCCAGGCCATCCTGGTGAACTCCGGCAACGCCAACGCCTGCACCGGCGAACAGGGCAAGGCCAACGCCGCCGCCACCGCCGCCGCGCTGGAAGCCGCCTTGGGTCTGGCCAAGGGTGCCGCCCTGGTCTCCAGCACCGGCATCATCGGCCACCAGATGCCGATGGACAAGATCCTCGCGGGCGTTCCCGCCATCGCCCCGCGGGTCACGCCCGAGGGCGGCAAGGACTTCGCCGAGGCCATCATGACCACCGACACCCGCCCCAAGTTCTGCGGCGCCGAGGTCGTGACAGAATTTGGCAAATTCACCATCGGGGGCAGCGCCAAGGGCGCCGGCATGATCCACCCCCGCATGGCCACCATGCTCTCCTACCTCACCACCGACGCCCTGGTCTCCCAGGAGGTCCTGGACGGGGCCTTCAAGCGATCGCTCGAGAAGAGCTTCAACCGCGTCTCGGTGGACGGCGACACCTCCACCAACGACACCTGCGTGCTGCTCTCCAACGGTGCATCGAGCCATCCCGAGATCCAGCCCGGCACCCCGGAAGCCGCCGCCTTCGAGACGGCGCTTGCCGAGGTGATGGCCCACCTCTCCCGCGAGATCGCCCGCGACGGCGAAGGCGCCACGGTGCTCATCGAGATCAAGGTGACCGGAGCCGAGACCGCGGAGCAGGCCGAGCTCGTGGGACGCGCCATCGCCAACTCCCCGCTCGTGAAGACCGCCGTCCACGGTGCCGACCCCAACTGGGGACGCATCCTCTGCGCGGCCGGCTACTCGGGCGGCGCCATCGCGCCGGAGCAGTGCAAGCTGACCATCCAGGACGTCGAGGTGCTGGTGCGCGGCACGCCGGTGGACTTCGAGGCCGCTCCGCTTTCGCGCTCCATGAAGGGCCAGGACGTGCGCCTGCACCTGACGCTGGGCAACGGCCCCTTCGAGACGGTCTTCTGGACCTGCGACTTCTCCAAGGAGTACGTCGCCATCAACGCCGACTATTCTACCTGACAGATTCTGTCAAATATGGCATGAGGGCGCCTCCCGCCCGCCTTGACCCGAGGGACGCAAGAGCTTGCGTCCCTTCGTCGTTCCGGGCGGGACCGGGCTGCCTGCCGGGCCTCGTCGCCCATCCACGAGAACGCCCCGATGGGCGTCTCCACGCGGGGCACCGGGGTCCCGGGCCTGCCGGCCGGCATCCCTGGCGCGATCGTCAAGCAGGACGTTTCCTGTCAAATCCAGGGGCGCAGCGCGGCCAGGAAGGCGTGCCCGAAGCGCTCCACCTTCGCGTTGCCGAAGCCGTGCACGGCCAGCAGCTGGACTTCGTCGCGCGGCTTGAGCATCGCCATTTCCTGGAGCGAGCGGTCGCTGGCCACCATGTAGGGCGCGATGTCCAGCTCCGAGGCAAGCTTCGAGCGTTCCTTGCGCAGGACCTCGAACAGGTCGCGGTCCATCCCGGTCGGCGCCGCCTTGGGCGCGCGCGTCTTGAGCGAGCGCACCTTGGTCGATCCCTTCTCGGGAGTCGGATCGTGGCGCAGCTTCACCGTCCGCTCGCCCTTGAGCACCGACTTCGACTCCGCCGTGAGGCAGAGGCGGCTGTGCCCCTCGAGGTCCACGGCAAGCAGGCCTCCCGCGACCAGCTGGCGCAGCGTGGAGGTCCACGCCGAGCGGGTGAGGTCCTTGCCCACCGCGAAGGTCGGCAGGCGGTCGTGCCCGAACTGGCGCACCTTGTCGGTGAGCTCGCCCATCAGCACGTCGATGACGTGGTTGGAACCGAACCTCTCGCCCGTGCGCACGATCGCCGACATGGCCTTCTGCGCCGCCACCGTGCCGTCCCAGGTCTTCACCGGATCGGTGCAGGTGTCGCAGTTGCCGCACGGCTCGGCCATCACCTCGTCGAAGTAGGCCAGGAGCGCCACGCGACGGCACTCGGCCGTCTCGCACAGCCCCAAGAGCGCGTTGAGCTTCTGCCCTTCCAGGAGCTTGCGCTCCTCCGGCAGCTCTGAGGACTGGAGCATAGAACGCTGCCGCGCCACGTCTTGCAGCCCGTAGACCATCCACGCCTGGGAGGGCAGACCGTCGCGACCGGCACGTCCCGTCTCCTGGTAGTAGGACTCCATCGACTTGGGCAGGTCCAGGTGCGCGACGAAGCGCACGTCGGGCTTGTCGATGCCCATGCCGAAGGCGATGGTCGCCACCATCACCAGGCCTTCCTCCTTGAGGAAGCGCGTCTGGTTCTTGGTGCGCTCCGCGGAAGGCAGCCCCGCATGGTAGGCCAGCGCCGGCACGCCCTGCTTGTGCAGCCAGGCAGCCGTCTCCTCGACGTCCTTGCGGGAGATGCGGTAGACGATGCCCGAGTCTCCCCAGTGCTCCTCGCGGATGAAGCGCAGCAGCTGCTCGCGCGGCTTGTCCTTGAGTCCGATGCGGTAGCGGATGTTCGGCCGGTCGAAGCTCTTGGTGAACCAGCGCGCCTTCTGGAGGTGGAGCTTGTCGACGATGTCGCGGCGGGTCGGTCCGTCGGCAGTCGCCGTGAGGGCCATGCGCGGGATGTGCGGATAGCGTTCGGCCAAGCGTCCCAGGTCCAGGTACTCGGGACGGAAGTCGTGGCCCCACTGGCTGACGCAGTGCGCCTCGTCGATGGCGAACAGGTTGATCACGCAGGTGTCGAGCAGCTCGAGGAAACGCTCCGTGAGCAAGCGCTCCGGCGCCACGTAGACGACCTTGAGCCGCCCGGCCCGCAGATCCTCCTCGTCGCGCCACGCCAGCTTGTTCCCCGAGTGCAGAGCGGCCGCGGCCACGCCGTTCTGGCGCAGCGCCCCGACCTGGTCGTCCATCAGGGCGATGAGCGGCGAGACGACAAGGGCCGTGCCCTCGCGCAGCAGGGCGGGCACCTGGTAGCACAGCGACTTTCCGCCGCCCGTGGGCAGCAGCACGAAGGCGTCGCCGCCTTCCGCGACATGCTCCACGATCTCGTCCTGCGGTTCCCGGAACTCGCGGTATCCGAATACGGTCCGCAGGACCTCCAGTGCCTTGTCTTTCATGCGCGAGCAAAGATAGGTCCCACAAACAGAAAGGGCGGCCATCGGGCCGCCCTCGCCATCACTTCTTCGTTTTCAGCCCCTCGGAGGAAGGTTGAGCACGAAGGTCGTTCCGGTTCCCAGCACCGACTTGACGTCGATCCGGCCCCCTTGCTGGGTGATGCAGTTCAGCGCAGCATCCATCCCGACTCCACGTCCCGAGATGTCGCTCACGGCATCGGCCGTGGAGAATCCCGACTTGAAGATCAGACGCAGCTTGTCGCTGTCCGACATCAATGCAGCCTCCTCCGCCGTGACGGCACCGGAACTCAAGGCTTTCCGGACGATCTTGTCCGGGTCCATGCCGCCACCGTCGTCGGCGATGGTGAACAGGCACGAGTCGTCCGAGAACAAGAGTCCCAGCTGGATCTTCCCTTGCTCCGATTTCCCCGCCGCGAGGCGCACCTCTTGACTTTCGATCCCATGATCGACGCAATTGCGCAGGATGTGCGTAATCGCCTCGTCGTAAGGAGCGAAGAAGTGGGGGTCCAACTCGATCGTCTGGGGCTGGATGTCGAATTCCAGCTTCTTGTCGAGACGCTCGCCAAGCCGCAGCGTCATGCTCCGGTACTTCTCCATGAGCTTGACGATGTTGACATCGCGCAGATGCCCGCAGGCTTCGAGCAACGGCAGAACTTCCTCCCCCACCACCTTGCGGCGCTCCAGGTCCCGCGTGATGGTCTGGGTCAGCGTCTGCACGAACTCGATCTTGTGCTCGGGAATGTGCAGGATCGGCTCCTCGCCACCGCCGGCCAAGCGCTGCTGCGTCTTCTGGATCTCGGCATAGGCCTCCTCCATCTGCTCCAGCAGCGACTGGAGCGCAGCGATCGTTGTGCTTGTCCTCTCCTTGATGGGCGGCTTGAGCGCCTCCAACTGTTCCTCGGCATGATGCGCCAGCTTGGTGATCATGTCGAAACCGTAGGTCCCTGCATTGCCCTTGATCGTGTGGAGGTCGCGGAAGATGACCGCGATGTCCTCCGCCGGAATGTCCAGCCGCCTCCCGTCCGGATACTGGGTCCGGGCTCTTTCGGATTCCTCGCGAAGCTCCTCGACCTTCGTCTTGAGCGTCGTCATACGGGCCTCGAGATCGTGGAAGAAGTCCTGGATCACCTCGGGCAGATTGTTCACGAGTCCCAAGATCGTCTTGACCTCGTTCTCGTGCCGCTCCTTCTCCTCGGCCACGATCCGCTCGATGCGGCGCGCTTCGGTGATGTCCTGCGCCAGCGCCATGATCCGGGAAAGCTCCCCTGACTTGTCGAAGACCTTCTGGTAGCTGATCCGGACGTAGCGCTTCTCCTCCTCCGCCAAGCCGATTTCCAGTTCGACGATCGGCGCAAGCTTCGACAGCTTGTCCCAACGCATGACCTTGTGACGCTTCTCCACCAGGTTGAACCAACTTGTCCAGTCGTCCATCTGAATGTCCGGCACCTTGAAGATCTCTCCAAGGGAGGACTTCGAGATGTCCTCGACACCCATGATCGCGTTCGCGGCCTTCGAATACTCGGGATTGATCGTTCCATCGAAGTTCACGATGAACAGGCCCTGCTCGATGTTCTCGAGGATGTCACGGACCTGGCGCATCTTCTCATCGACGAGCTCCTCGAGATGATCCGTATAGCGCTTGACCGTGAGCCGCATCGCTTCGAATCCTTGAGCAAGATCCCCGATCTCATCGTCCGAATCGACCGTGACCGGCGTGCTGTAATCACCCCCCCCGATGATCCCCGCCGCGACCTGCAGATCGGAAAGCGGTTTCACCAGCTTGCGGGACTGGCTCCGGACGCTGACGAACGAGGCCCAGAGCGCTCCTCCTCCGAGTGCGATCAGCAGGACGACGATGAGGAAGCCGCTCTTCAGTGCCCCGTTTCGTGCCTGCAGGACCGCCGCATCCATCTGCTTGGTCGAGAAGGCGTAACGGATGGTTCCCAGCTGTTCTCCGCCCACGACGACCGGCGCCGCGAACTCGTAGACGCGCCCCCCCTTCCATTGCGTTTCCTTCATCGCCAGCGCCTTCTGGGAAAATGCCCATGCGCTCACAGAATCCGCCAGGGCAACGGGAGCCTCGCTCCTCCCTTCAGGATTGGCCTTGTCGGCACTCACCCAGGGCTTGAGGTCCTTGTCCATGAAGATGCCATAGGCGATGTCCGGATCCGCTTGGACCGTCTTACTCACCAGCTCCTGCACTTGCGTGAAGGCGTTGTCGGCAGCCATGCCCATCAGAGCCTGACTGTTGTTGGTGACAAGCACCTTTCCCTTCGCTTGCAGGCTGGCCTGGATGCTCTTCTCCGTCTCGCCGAGGTTGATCCTCGAGACGATCACCTGGATCGCCACCACCACCAGCGTGACGGCAAGAAATGCCGGCACGAGGGTCGCAAGCGAGCTGCGGACAAGCTTTTTCTGAATCGTAGTCTTGCTCATCATTCCTCCGTGGATCCGGTCATTCCACCTGGCGATCGATTTCCTTGAGCTTCTCTTCGTCGATGGAGAGAGTCTTTCGGGAAACCTTCGTATTGAGATACTTCAAGACGGAAAGCGGCTGATCGACAGGCCGGCCGGTCGCGACCCATCCGTTGTCCTGCAGTTCCAGCAGGACATTGGCCGCTTGGGATCCCAGCGCGTAGTGGTCCGGAAGGACCGCGTACACCCCGAAGTTCAGGTTGCTTTGCACCAGCGATTCCACACCGACGACGATCGGCTTCCTGTACTTGGCCGCAGCAGGCAGCCAGACCTCCTTCAGCAGCTTCGGATTGAGGAAGAAGTTGTCGTTGAGGACCCACAACGCATCCACGTCGTTCTTGCCCAGGAGGTCGTCCAACCCCTTGCGCAAGCCTTCGGCCGCATCGCTCTTGTCTTCGACCCGATAGGTCTTCAAGTGAATGTTCTCCGGTTCGCAGAAGCTCGACTGCTTTGCGATGAAGTCGTCCATCGACGCCCTCTGGACCACACCGACCGTCTTCAGCGGCTGCTTCATCAGCGAACGCAGGTTCACGAACACAGTCACTGCGGGGACCTCGTAGCTGATCCCTGTGGCATTGGCGATTCCCGACACGGCTTTGTCGATCATGATCCCCATCAAGGACAACGATGGTGTCGCGGTATCGCCGGACTGCTGCTGGTATTCCTTCCAGATTCGGATCGAACTGTTGTCCATCAGGACAACGGCCTTTGGCGACTTCGCCTTGATCGCCGCGCTCACCGTCGCGACCTGGACATCCTTAGAGATTTCCTGATCGGCGACCTTGTAGTCGGCCCCGAGACCTTCGCGAATTCCCTTGACCGTCTCCTGGAACTTCTCACCTGCAGGATGCAGCACAAGGATCGATTCCTCGGCGATCGACGCAGAAGCCAGGCACAGAATCAGTGCGGGCAGAATCCCGCCTAGCTTCATTTTGTCCATCCGTCCACCCCCAGCATTGCTTTTTCCTTGGCACCAAGGGACTTGAACGCCGACTCTACAGCCTTGGCGGCACCGTCGTCCTTGACCCCGACACCAACCAGTTCGTACCGCCCTTTCGCTTTCGTTTCGATCAAGTTTGTCTGCGACTTCGCCTTGATTTCCCTTGCGGCGCTCTCCTGCACCAGCACAGCATCAGCACTCTTGAAGGTCAGCAGAGGCAAGAGATCCTCCACCTTGGTGACATTCTTGAGCTTGGGTTGGCCGCCTACGACGCTTGAAACCCATCCAGACAGCTTGGCTCGGTCGAGGAAGCCTACGACGCCGAGATTGATCGTCCCGATACTTCCCTCATCGATCGACTTGCCTACGGACAAGAAGACCAAGGCCTCGGCGGAAGATCCCTTCAATGCGCCTTTCAGAACGTGCTTGTATGCCCCGTACTGGTCCAGGACGCTTCCGGGAGCCACGACGGCCTCCGGAGGAGCCTGCGTCATCTGCCCCTGGAAGTCGGCCAGTCGCCCGAAGACCGTGATGTCCAGTCCCGAACATTTTTCACTCAAGGCACTCTGGATCGCATTGGGACGCAGCAGACTGGGGAAGAAGACGTAGACCTTCGGTCCTGCCATGCTCCCCCCTGCACCCAGCGAAAGTGCCAGGATCAAGGATTTCCATTTCATCCGTGGTTCCCTCCAATGAACTGCTTGCGTGCGGGACACGCCGATGTGATCGGGATGCGGATCTCGAACGAGGTCCCCTTGCCCTCCCGCGTACGAATGCGGATCTCGCCCTGGAGACTGTTGACGATGTAGCGCACCACATCCAATCCCACACCGCGACCCGACGTGTCGGTGACATGATCCTTTGTGGAGAATCCGCTGAAGAACAGGCGCTCCAGCACCTCGGCTTCGCTGAGCTTGGCGATGTCCGCTTCGCTCAGGCCTTCGGTGACGACGATCTTTGCGCGAGCGGCCTTCACATCGACCCCCTTGCCGTCATCGGCAAGCGCCAAAATGATCTGTTCCGGCTCCTCCCGGCAAGAAAGCGAAACAATGCCGGCCTCGGTCTTGCCGGCAGCTTTCCGCTCCGGCGCCTCTTCCAGGCCATGGTCGACCGCATTGTTCAGGAGATGCACGAAGGCCTTGTGGAGCTTGCGCATCACCTCGATATCCAGGCCGACGTCTCCTTGCCAAGTGAATACTGCTTTCTTGCCCAACTTGGAGCCGAGTCGTTCCACCACCGCCTGGAAGGTGTGAGCCACTTGTCCCAAGCGCACTTCACGCAGACGCGCTGCCGAGTTCCCGAGAAGTCCCAGCGTATTCGTCATGATGGGGCTTGACCCTAGGGCACGTGCCGCCCTGTACATTTCCCCCGTCTGCACGATGAGATTGTCGATCTCGCGCAGGGGTACCATCGCCGTCGGCTCGCTTCGGGCGGCCTTCTGCTCCGGGCTCTCGTCGCGGCTTCCCAGCTTGGTGCGCAGGTCGTCGAGCCTCTGCAGATAGCCGTCCGCCTCCTTGAGGCGCTCATCGATGCTGTGGAGGCGTTCCGTCACGTACTCGTCGCCGTCGTCGACGGCCTCGAGCACGCGCATCTCCTGGAGCTGCACCTCGATCTCCGACGCCATCTTCTGCAGGCTGCGGAACTGGAACTGGCCCGAGTTGCCCTTGAGCGTGTGGATCGTTCGGAACAGCGACTCGATGAACTCGCGACTGCGCATCTGCGACGTCAGGAGCCGCTTGGCCTCCGAGAGCAGATCGGAACTGTCGTAGACGAATTCCGTCACCTCGTCCGGCTCGAGGTTGACCAACTGCCCGACGAGCTCCATGCTTTCCTCGTTGGACTTGGACAGCCGTTTCATCTCCGTCTCGATGCGGCGCTGCTCGGTCACGTCCTCGATCAGGAGCAGGAGACGATCGAGCTTGCCAGGCTCCGATTCCATCGGGAACCACTCGAGCGCCACGACCCGCCCACGTCGATTCAGACTTTCCTGCAGCGGACACAAGCCTGCGAGATCGTTGAACGGCATGCTTCCGAATCGTTCAAAGACAACCTTCAGCCAGGCCGCGTACTCGCTTGCCCGATCCGCATCGGAGTCATCGCAGCTCAGGAGTTCCGGGATCGCCATTCCGGTCAGGACGGTATCCCCGTCCAGACCGACCACCTTCGCCGTCCTTCGGGCGTAGCCAGGAAGCACCGAGCCGCCCAGATCGGTCGCGACAAGCCCCGACGGGTAGGCGCTGAGCATGTATTCCACGTTACGTTTGGCCGCTGCAGTCTCGGCCGCGGAATTCTGCAGCTTCTGAAGCGTTTCCTGGAGTCGATCTCCCAGCTCCAGGCCCATCATGTTCAGGACGAAGTAGCAGCCGATGTCCCCTGCATCGCCCTGGAGGGAAACGGAGCCGGCAGGGACCGTCGGATATTCCAGCTCACCGTAGATGACCACGGCGGGCAGGAACGTCAGATCGCTGAAATCCTTGCCAAGCTCCTCGATCGCCATGCCCACAGCGGCATTCAACGCCTCCTTGAGAAATCCAGAATAGTCCTGGCGCATCTCGCGAAGCGCCTCGGGATCTTGGGAGGGGTCCCAGCAGCCGATGATCATCGCCGCCGTCTCCTCCCTCATCGAAACCGCATACTCTCCTTGGATCGGCCCCGTGAAGTGGATCATCGCGGTCATCGGATGGGATGGCTTGAAGTTCTCCTCCCGATAACTGTCCTCACCGACCACATACGATACGCCGACCATGTCCGCAAAAGACTGGCAGACGGTGGCAGCGAAGGTCTCGGCATTCTGGCGCAGGGTTACAGTTGCCATGATCGAAGATCAGACGTTGAAGACTTCATCGATGGACGCCTTGAAGTCGTCCACGAACACCGGGTCGGAGAACTTCAGCGGCTTCTCCACGTACCCCTTCGCCCCCATCTTCATGCATTCGAGCATGGTATTTCCCTTCACCGCCGAGATCACCATGATCCGCGCATCTGGATGATCCTTGAGGATCTCTCCAATCGCTGTCTTGCCGTCCTTGTTCGGCATGGTCAGATCCATCGTCACCAGATCCGGCTTGAACTTGTTGAAAAGCTCGATGGCCTCGTTGCCATCCTTGCCCACTCCCACCACCTGGAACTTCATCTGGTTGGTGAAAAACTCCGAGATCTGCTTGGATAGGAAGCTGGAATCATCCACGATCAGAACTGTCTTCGACATGCTTTGCTCCTTCTGCACCGGTTGAGGGGCGACAAAGTCCCTGCTCCATCCTATCAGATGCATTCAAGCAAGCGCAAGGAAAATCCCTCATTCCGCGTTCAAAATTCTTGTGGCGCAGCATTGTGCGACGTGATAGGATTCGTCTCACGGAGGCAACCATGCAGGAAGTCATTCTGGCTCTTCAAGAGATTTTCCAAGAGACCGCAGCCGGGGTCTTCTCGGACATGTTCGGCAAAAAGGCCGTCATCATGCCCGATTGGGAAGTCGTACCGCGACTGACCAACGCTTGCGACAATGTCGTGAGCTTGGGACATTGCAACGCCCGTTTCCAGGGGGTATGCACGCTGGGAATGCAGCAGTCCGCGATGGATGTGATCTTCGCCGGCTTCGAGCAGGATGTCCAGATCGACGGCCTCGGCGAAGTCGCCAACGCGATCTGCGGACAGCTTGCCGGAAACGAGCACTTCATCGAGAAGTACGGCGTGCTGGAACAGGCTCCGCCGCTTTTCTCGATGGGCGGGGCGATGTACCCTCGCGCCTTCGGGATCCTGGGGCACATCGACATCGAAGGATCCATTGCGCTCTTCGGCTATTCGATCCGCGACGTCACCGAGGCACCGTCCTTCCTAAGACGGTGATCCGCGCCTTTTCACGCCTTCGACCCGCGCGCGCGCCGCAGCGGGCCTTTGGCGTTTCCGGCCCTGCACGATGAAGTGTTCGCCCCATTCCGTGAGCGCGAGCAGGACCGGCTCCAAGCTGCGCCCCAGCGGGGTCAAGGAGTATTCCACCTTGGGGGGGATCTCCGCATAGACCTTCCGCAGGACCAGTCCGTCCCTCTCCAGCTCCCGAAGCTGCTGCGTCAGCATCTTCTGTGTCGCCGAAGGAAGGCTCCGGGACAGCTCGCCAAAACGCAGGGTCCCCTTGAAGAGATTCCAGAGGATAGGCACCTTCCAGCGTCCGCCGATCACGGCTAGCGTCGCTTCCGTGGGACATTGCCCTCGGCTTGATTCTGTGGCATCCTTCATCCCCGAAAGATACCTAAAAGCCCCTAGAATTCACTATGCTTCCCTTTTGGGTAGTACATGACTTTTTGGTATGTACTTGCCCTAACGAATGCTTCATGGTATGTTCGTTGACAGATGATTGAGACTCACTCTCCATCGCCACACAGAAGGAAACTACCATGAAGACCAACATCGTGCTCGCTTCGATCCTCGCCGCCGCCGCCGCCCAGGCCCAGACCTGGAGCTTCGATGCGGCACACTCGAACGTGGGCTTCGCCATCAAGCACCTCGCCGTCAGCACGACGCGGGGAGAGTTCGACAAAGTCGACGTCAAGCTCACCGGCGACGCCTCCAAGCCGACCACGCTCCAGGCAGACGTCACCATCCAAAGCACGTCCGTCAACACCAAGAACGACAAGCGCGACGAGCATCTGCGCGGTGCCGACTTCTTCGACGTCGCCAAGTACCCCGCGATCACCTTCAAGTCCGACAAGGTCGAGGCCAAGGGCGGCAAGTACCTGATGCACGGCACACTCAACCTGCATGGGATCACCAAGAAGGTCGCCATCCCCTTTGAGGTCTCCGGCCCCGCAGTCGACCCATGGAAGAACACCAAGATCGGCCTCGAAGGCACACTGACCATCGAGCGCCAGGACTACGGCATCGGCGGCTCGTTCCCCGCCGCAGTTCTGGGCAACGACGTCAAGATCGAGATCTCCGCCGAGTTCGCCCAGGCCAAGTAGACGGCACCCGGCTCGAAAAAGCGAAAGGCCTCCGGGATTCCCGGAGGCCTTTGCCGTTCAAGCGGATCGAAGCTCAGGCTTCTTCGTGGAACTTGGCCTGGAACAGCTTGTCCAGGGCCTCGGCGGCCTCTCCCGCCTGAGGGCCAGCGGCCTCGAGACGGATCTCGCTACCGGGCTCTGCAGCCAGCAGCATGACGCTCATGATCGAACGCGCGTCCGCACGGACACCGTCCTTCACGAGCGACACGTCCGCATCGAACTTGCTCGCGGTCTCCACCACCATCGCGGAGGGCCGTGCATGTAGGCCGAAGCGGTTCACAACCTTCAAGGTCTTCGTGATCTTTTCCATCATCTCACTCCTCAGAGAGGCCGATCGGCCTTGGGCAAGCTCAGCTCAAGTTTCAAGGTCCAGGCGACGGATCCGCCCGCTGGGATCGTGACCTTGCGCAAGGCCATGACTGCGGTACCCTGGTAGACCGTCTCGTATCCACCGACACTTTGGTTGACAGTACGCAAGCCCTGCCACAGAACGCGGGAGGTCTCTGCCGAGGCAAGGTGCGCCCCCAGTTCCAGCCAACCGTCCCGCAGCGAGACTTCGGATCCCGCGACATCGCCACGGGTGTCCAGCCGATGCTCCGCGCCCGTCGCGTCCGTGAGGATTCGGTCGTGCGCATCGCCCGCCAGCAGGCAGAACAGCCACTCGCTGCCGTGCGCTCCCGACACGTCTTCAGGACCACAGTTCTCGATCTCGATGCGCACGTCCACGCCGCCCGCAGGCAAGAGCTTGAACGTCTTGGCAAACCGCAGATTCCCGCGCTCGCAGGTGAACTGGGCATGAGGAGCACCCTTGGCGACACCGCTCTTGCCGGTATCCCAGGCTCCACCGACCCAGCAGTCGCTAGCCTTGCCTTCCAGCCACAGACTCGGCTCGATCCCTTCGGGGAACCACCAATCCAGGCCGGAATGGCGAGGAGTCTCGTCGTAGCGAAGCAGACGCGCCAACTCGGGATTCGCCCCTTCGAACTGATCCGCAAGCTTGTTGCCGCCGGATTTCCCTTCCAACCCCGCGATGCGGGCGTGGTAGGCCTCTTCCTGGCGCGTCATGGCGTCGGCAAGGTTCAGGGCAGGACGATCCAGCCACCAGACCGGGATGCCGGCCCCTTGGCCCGGATGCACCGAAAGGCTCTGCGAAGCGTCGCGAAGAACGACCTCGTCATGCCCGTCGAGATCCCAGTCGGAGATCGCGACCTGCGCGTCCGCATCGCCCAGCAGGCGTTCGGCGCGGGCCAGATGCCCGTGCAGGGCGCGGCGCAGGTGAGGGAGATAGAGGCCGCCGAACACGCCGTGCCAGTATCCGCAGTTGCACTGCGCCTGCCAGACGTGGTCCAACGCCTTGGTCAAGACCTTCTTGCGGGCCGGAACCGGCTTGGCGTCGAGCTCGGCCCGGATCTTTCCGGACAGCAGCTGCGCCAGCTTGTGCAGCCGGTTGGATTCCGGATAGCGCACCAGGAAGTTGCGCCACGAGACGCCGCGCACGAACGGCGAGACGGGAAGCCACGCGTCGGAAGCCTTGAGGTCCTCGCGGGCCTTGCGCAGGGCGCTCTGGCGCGGAGCCGTCTCGGCCCATTCCATCATCTCGAAGTAGGATGCCGCCGGCAGGTACACCAGTCCCTGCGACCGCGAGTCCTCGTAGCCTTCGCTGACCGGGCGCACCGACAGGGACGGATCCCGCTCGATCTCGGTGAAGAAGCGCTCCAGCCAGCCCTGCTCGTAGCAGAGGGCATGGGTTCCGGGCCAGTCGCCGAACTTCTCGCCGTCGTCGCCGAACACGACGTCGCGTCCGCCTTCGACGGAAAGCTTGCGCAACAAGGCAAGGGCTTCCTCGACCGAGGCGAAGGGGATGAGGTCGCGCACGCCGTCGTGGATCGGGAAGACCGAGACGGCCTTGCCCTCGGACTCGGTGGTCCAACGGCCGAAAAGCTTCTCCTCGCCGAAACCGACCTGCTTGAAGTGGGTCCCGTCCAGGAGAGTGAACTCGATGCCGGCATCGGAGATGGCCGCGGGAAGTCCCGGCTCCCACACGCGTTCGGCCAGCCACATCCCCTTGGGCGTGACTCCGAAGCGCTTCTTGAGGCGGGCGACCAGCGCCTTGATCTGCCCGACCTGGTCCGCGAAGGGGATCGGCGGGAGGATCGGCTCGTAGTAGGCGCCGGCCAGGATGCCGGCCTGCTTCTTCCCGACCAGGGTCGCGATGCGATCCAGGTATTCGGGATGCTCCTGGTCGAGCCAGTCGAACAGAGGGCCCGAGAAGTGGAAGTCCACGCCGATGGACGAATGCCGCTCCAACACCTCCACGAAGGGGAGATATGCCTGGCGATAGGCGTTCTCAAAGACGAAACCGAAGTTGCCCACCGGCTGGTGGTCGTGCACCGCCCAGAGAAGACGGGTCGAGGCGGCCATCAGAAGAGATCCACGTTCACGTCCAGGCCCTTTTTGTTGATACGCTGAATCAGGCTGTCGGCATTCTTCATGGTCTTGTTCAAGTCGTGATAGAAGGCGTCGTCGGTCGCAAGCTTCCCGATGGTGCTCTGGCCATTGCGCGTCTTCTCCGAAAGCGCCTTGAGATCGGAGGAAATCTTCTTCAAGTCGCCCAGGAGTTCCTTGGTGTCGTCCGTGAGGCCTTCGGCCTTGGTCGTGATGCGCTCGACTGCCGGAGCGGCCTTCTCGGCAACTTGGCGAGCGGTCTTGCCGGTCGCCTGGAGATCATTCACGGTGCCGCGCACCTTCGGATCCACGTCCTTGACGACGTTGTCCAAGCGGGTCGTGATCTCGTCGACGCGGCGCACGATGGCATTCACGTCGCGGGTGAACTCGGGACGGGCCACGGTGCTGTCCATCACTCCCTGCAGTTTGTCGACCATGCCCTTGGCCTGTTCGACGAGCTTGCCGGCGGCGCCCATGGTCTCAGCGATACCGTAGTCGTAGCCTGCGTCCATCGTCGCTCCGGGAGCAACGACCTTGCCCTTGGGATTGACGGCAATGTTGATCATGCGCTCACCCATCAGACCGACGTTCTGGATCTGGACGCGACTGCCTTCGCGGATCGGGAAGCCGGCCTTGACCTGGACCTCGATCTTGACGCGCGAATCGTCCATGAGCACGATATCCACAACCTTGCCCTGCTTGACACCGTTGAACTTGACGGGGTCGTCACGGGTGAGCAGACCGACCTGGTTCGCCACGAAGTAATAGTGATCGAGCTTCTGGCCCGGACTGAACTCGTTGAGAAAAGCCATGCCGAAGACAAGCAGAAAGAGGGCCACCAGTACGACGGCCCCCACGATCATGTTCTGGTATTTCTTGCGATCCATGTCACTCCCACCTGGCGATGCGCCGCTGCCTCTCGTCCCTTCGCTCGTTCATCAAGGCGATCAACCGCTCGTTGAAATCCTTCGCGGTATCCTTCCCGTGCATCTTGAGCAGGGTGTTCATGGCGACGACTTCCGAAATCACCGTGATGTTCTTGCCTGGGCTGACAGGAATCACCGTCCTCGGTACCTCCACGCCCATGAGGTTGCAAGAGTAGGAATTCAAACCCGTACGCTCGTAGGTTTCTCCTTCCTTCCACAGCCTCAGTTCCACGATCATCTCGATGCGCTTGGAGTGCCGAATGGCTCGGATCCCGAACAGGCTCGCCACGTCGATGATCCCGACACCGCGGATCTCCATGTGCTGACCAAGCAACTGGTTGCCGGTCCCGACCACGGCATCGCCGCGACGAGTGAGATAGACCACGTCGTCCGCGACCAGGCGATGGCCGCGTTCGACCAGATCCAGCACGCATTCGCTCTTGCCGACACCACTGCGCCCCACGTAGAGAAGGCCGATGCCGTAGACATCGACCAGACTTCCGTGGACCGTCGCGAACGCCGCGAAGTGCTCCTGCAGGATCTCGGTGAGCGACTGGGCCAGCTCCAGGGTGGGAAGCGGCGTCCAGGCGACGCACGCCTTCTGGGCGATCGCAGCTTCCAGCACTTCGGGGTGCGGTCGATTCCCGTGAGTGAAGATCCACAGGGGCGAGGGCATCCCGTCCAGGCGATGCATGACCTCGCGGCGTTCCGGCGGAGTCAGGCTGTCTAGATAGAAGTACTCGGTATTGCCCACCAGCTGCACCCGCTGATGCGAGAACACCTGCAAAAAGCCCGTCAGGGCCAGGCCCGGACGGTGCAGATCGGCTTCAGGGATGCGTTGTCCGAAGAACGGCGTCAAGAACTCCAGTTGGAGAGCCTGGCCCCAACGCTTGTGCAACATCTCGACATCCAGGGTCTCGCGCCTCTGGATGTCGCTCTGGTCCAGGAGCGTCGTCTGGAAGGGTGCGCTCAGGAGGCCACCACCTGGTCGACCGCAGGGGCCCGATGCTCCTTGGCCTTCTCGTTGTCCTTCTTGAGGACGCGCTCCAGCTTGTCCAGCATCAGATCGACGGCCTTGTGCATCGTCTCGGCTTCGGCGGAAGCGGCGACGACACCGTGGTGCGCAATGGCGACCTGCACGCTGGCGACACGAAGACCGCTCGGGGCCATGTCCAGAACAACCTTTGCATCCTGCGTCTGGTCGTTGAAACGAACCATCGCCTGGATCTTCTCCTCGATGTTGCCCTGGAGGTTCTCGGAAGCGTCGAAATGGCGACCGGTGAACTGAATCTTCATGGTAGATCCCTTGTTGATGTAATCGGGGCCAGCCTCCCGTCTGCGGGAAGCTCCCTCACCTTTATTGTAGCGTCAAAGATCCGTTCGGACCACTGTCTTCTTCGGGTCAATTTCGACCGACCTGCGCCAGACCGCACCAAACGACATGGCCCGAAAGATGCTATTCCGAAGTTCATGCGACATTCGCCAGATTTGACAAAATTTGTCCCAAAATTCGGGCCGCCTCGGACAGTTCCTCCTCCTCGGTGGACCATCCCAGGGAAAGCCTCAAGGCGAACCGGGATTCCCGTTCCGTCCAACCCATGGCCAGGAGCGTACGGGACGGTTTGGCAACCCCGGCACTGCAGGCGCTCCCCATCGAGGCGCACACGCCCTGCATGTCCAGCCGGATCAGGACCGGCTCGGCATCCGTCGGAAGGCGCAGATGGACCGTTCCCGCAAGCACCTTGTCCTGGGGCACGCTGAAGGCGATTCCCGGCACCGAGCCCAGCAGCTCCCGCAGCCGCGCCCCTAGGCTTTCCGTCCGCGCCCGTTCCTCGGCGCCGTTGCGCACCAGCCAATCGGCCACGGCCCCCAAGGTCACGATGCCGGCCAGGTTCTCGGTCCCGGCACGCCGTCCCCGTTCCTGGGCGCCACCGACGGTCATCGGAGCCAGGTCCTCCCGACTCCAAAGAACCCCGATCCCCGCCAAAGCCCCCAGCTTGTGGCCCGAAAGGCTCGCCGAGGCCGCACCTGATCCATCCAGGGACAGCGGCACCTTGCCGACCACCTGGGTCAGGTCGACATGGACAGGGACCGACCGCTCCACACCCCAGGCACAGGCCTCCCGCCAAGGCTGCAGGGCCCCCGTCTCGTTGTTGGCCGCCATGACTGCCAGCATCCTCATATGCTCGGAGGGGAGCGTCTCCAGGCCGTCAAGATCGACACGACCTTGCGATGTGACCGGCAGCCACTCGACGCTCTGCGCTGCGGCCAGCCGAAGCATGGGCTCCTGCACCGAAGGATGCTCCAGGCGGGACGCCACCAGCATGGGCCTGGCCCGATTCCGCACCGCCCAAGCCGCCACAGCGGCATTGTTCGCTTCGGTCGCCCCGCTGACGAAGGTGATCCGACCGGCTCGGGTCCCCAGCAGGCGTGCCACGTTGTCGCGAGCCTCTTCGATCCTCTCCTGCGCCTTCCGCCCCGAGGCGTGGACGCTCGAGGCATTGCCCCAGCCCTCCTCGGCAAGCCAGCGGTCCAGGGCTTCGCGCGCACAGGGACGAAGCGGGGAGGTGGCGTTGTGATCCAGATGGATCAGAGATCGATCTCCACCACCAGCCCGTCCCAGGCAGGCTCGATCCCGGCAGGCAGCATCGCCTCCAGAGCGGAGTGCGCCATGTCGTGGGTGAGATGGGTGAGGATGGTGCGCCGCGCCCCGATCTTGCGGGCGACCTCCACCGCAGCGTCCAGATGGAAGTGGGTCGGATGGGGCTGCGGACGCAGGCCCGAGAGCACCAGCACGTCGAGATCGTGCAGCAGCGGCAGGGTGGTGGGCGGGATGGCGTTCACGTCGGTGATGTAGGCCAACGCTCCGACCCGGAATCCCAGGACATCGAACGGACCGTGCTTGACCGGCAGCGGAACGACCGGGTATCCCTTCTCCAGGAAGGGGCCGAGGATCACCGAGGGAACCAGCGACGGCTTGCTCACCCCGTGAGGATCCGCGCCGAGCTGGAAGGCGTAGCCGTGCCGGGAAGTGATCTCGTCGAGGGTCTCCTGCCGCGCACGGACCGACAGCGGAGCCTCGGGACGCGCGAAGGGGCGCAGATCGTCGAGTCCTGCCGTGTGGTCGGCATGGGCATGCGTGTACCATACGGCATCCAGGCGATCCACTCCGGCCCGCAGGCACTGCACGCGGAAGTCCGGCCCCGTATCGACCACCACACGGATGCCGCGCCATTCGAGCAGCACGCTCGAGCGGGTGCGTCGATCCTTGGGCTGCGGATTCGTGCAGACCTCACAGCCGCAGGTCAGCACCGGAGTCCCGAAGGAGCCTCCCGTGCCCAGGAACTCCATCCGAAGCCGCCCCTCCCCGGGAAGCGCGCGACTCATCCTTTCACCGCAGGGACGATCGCATCGGAGACACCCTCGTTCCAAAGGGAATAGCGCCCGCGCCCGGCCGTCTTGGCTTGGTAGAGAGCATCGTCGGCATGCTGCCAGAAATCCATCCAGTTGTCTCCGTGATCCGGGAAGAGAGCCACTCCCACGGAAAGGGATATACGAATGGCACGGCCTCCAGACAATTCGACCGGATGGCTCCAGACATCCTCAAGCAGGCGTTCCGCCAGGCGGCGACCGCGTTCCGCGTTCAATCCGGGCACCAGGATGATGAACTCGTCACCGCCCTTGCGGCAGGCGATGTCGCCGACCCGCAGGCAGGTGCGCATGCGTTCCGCCACCCGCACCAGCACTTGGTCGCCGACCGGATGTCCCCAGGTGTCGTTGATCTCCTTGAAACGGTCGAGATCCAGCATCAGAAGGCCCGTGGAATCGCCGCGGCGCAGGCAGTTGGCAAGCTCCTCGGACGCACGTTCGTTGAAGTAGTTGGGGCGATAGAGGCCCGTGAGATCGTCGCGAAGGGCCGCCTCGCGCAGCCGTTCGATCAGGCGCGAATTTTCCAGGGCAAGGGCAGCTTGACCGGAAAGGTCGGAGAGCACCTGCACGGCATCGTCCGGAAGCGGCTCGACCGAGTAGAGATTGTCGACGAAGAGAGCTCCCAGGAGCCGGGAGCCGACCCGCATGGGAATCCACAGTCCCGGCAGATGGTCATCGACCGCCTTCTCGAGATCCGGAAGTTCCGGGATCGTCGAAAGCTCGATCAGGCCGCTGCCGGCCCGGGCGCATATCGCCTTGCGGACCGTCGCACCGTCCTCGGCCAGCACCAGGAAGGTCGCCCGATCAAAGCCCATCTCCTCCACGGCCATCACCGCGAAGTTCCCCAGCAGCGCCTCGGCGCCGGATGCCGACTGAAGGGCGCGCGCCGTGGTCGTCGCCGCCCGCAGAAGGCTCTCGGAACGCTCCGCCTCGCGCGAGCGCAGCACCAGCACCACGCCCACGACAAGCCCTTGCGCGAACTGGGAGAGCCGTTCCAGCACGGGATCCGGGAAGGACTGGAAGCTCACCAACGCAACGAGCCCGACAAGCTCGCCCTGGGCGACCAGCGGCACCAGGACCTCGTACTGCGCCCCCAGCGTATGCTGCCAGACCAGATGCTTCCCCACCAAGTCCTGGTTCAGCTGGTAGAGCGGAATCAAGTCGCTGCCTTCCATGCCGCCTTGGCGATCCACCAAGGCCTCCTCGCACAGGACATCCTCGGCGTTCTTCAGGTAGATCCGCACTTGTTCCACCGCGCCCGCCATCCCCTTGAGGATCGCATGACCCGCGGCCTGGAAGATGCGGTAGCTGGTGTCGGGAACGCACAGCCGCAACGCGGCATCGGTGCCGATCCGGCCCAGATCCACCTTGCTCAGGCGCTTCATCTCCCGTTCTCCAGGTCCCAGCCCATCTTGAGCAGGGCGTGAAGCTCGGAGTCCACGCTGCGCGCCAGCTCCTGCGTGCGGGCGTCGATGCTCTCGCCGGCCAGGATGCTCCACAGGATGTCGGAAAGCCCTTTGCCCAGGATGGATTCGATCGTCACCCACATCGGATGGGCCGGATAGATCCTGGCACTGCGGATGCCCGCCAACAAAGGAGCCAATGCCTTGCGCCGCTCCTCGTCGTCCCAAAAGGCACACTCGTGTGCGGGAAGATCACCGGAGGCCTGCGTCCATTCGGCCATGAACTCGTCGGAGATCATGTGCCGCACCAAGGTCCAGGCAGCATCGCTGTTTTGGCTGCGCCGCGGGACGACCAGGGCCGACCCGCCGCCGCGCTGCACCGATCCGGCCGGGCCAGCCGGGATGGGCAGGTAGGTGATCGGCCAACGCTGATCCTTCGCAGTCTTGGGGTCGAGCAATCCCTTGACGATGCGCCAAGAGTGCCCGATGAGGAAGACGAAGCGTCCTTCCTCATAGAAATCCTGCGAGAGGCGGTAAGGCTGAATGGCACCCATGTCATTGTCAGTCCTGTTGACCTTGAGCAGGCTGCTGAGGATCTCGAAGCCAGGCCGAGCACTCTCGTGCGCGAGGATCGGTGAGGATCCGTTGAGAAGCTGCCCCAGATCCCAGCCACCGGCCCACAGCCACGAGGCGAGGTTGTGCAGGGTTACCGGCTCCGGACGGCAGGTGATGCCCACCGGAAGAGGCCGCAGCGGATCGATGGCGTCGCGTCGCGCACCTTCGGCGATCCGGTGGCACAGAGCCAGGAAACCGTCCCATGAGGCCAGCTCCTCCGGCTGAGCATGGCAGGAAGCCAACATGTCCTCGCGAGCGATGAGACCGCTGCATTCGGCCACCCAGGGAACTCCATGGCGCGCGCCCTTGCACTGCACCGCCTCGTCAAGCCAAGGCGCAAGGCAAGGACGCTCCTCCACCCAACCCGGCACCTCGTCGAGGAAGCCAAGGTGCGTGAGCGTCCCCATCCAAGTCGTGCCGACTTGAAGCACGTCTGGAGGCTCGCCGCGCTTGAGCGCCGTCAGGATCTCGCGCCAGGCGATGCTCCACGGCACCACGCGAATCTCGAGCTCCACCTGGGGATTGCGGCGACTGAAACCACGCAACGCCTTGGACGCGACATGTGAAGTCAGCGATCCCAGCTGTGTCGGCATGATCCAGAGGCGCAAGTGTCGTGAGGACATATTCTCCCAAGGATAGGTAGGCATCGATCAAATTCGTGTAAACCCTTATTGTACCACAACTTATTGAGTTCGTCGCCCATTTTGCAATTCCTGGACTTGCACCGCCTCGACTTCCTATCTTCTCCCAGCGATGAATGCGATGCGCTCCTTCCGTTTGCTGGGAACTGCCGGGCTCTGCCTGGTCTTGGGATCCTGTTCCCGAGAAAAGGGCGACGTGGTCGCCAAGGTCGGCAATGCCAACCTCACGCGCCAAGAGCTCGAAGGGCGCATCCCCCCCGAGCTCTCGCGCTACGCCACCCGCGAAAGCTACTTGGACCTCACCAGACGTTGGATCCAGACCCGCATCCTTGCCGACGAGGCGATGAACCGCAACCTGCAGAAGGACCCGGAGATCAAGCGCCTCCTCGACGAGCAGCGCGATGAACTGCTGGCCCAGATCCTGGTGAGCCGCACCTTCGACTCGCTGCCCGAACCGGCCGACGGCGACATCCGCCACTACTTCGAGGCCCATCAGGAAGAATTCCTGCGCCGCGAATCCGAAGTCTCCTTCATGCAGATCCGCCTGCCCGACCAGGCCAACGCCATGGCCCTGCGCGGACGCCTGACCCCCAGCAACTTCGCCGAGGAAGCCGCTCGCCTGGATCCCGACCAAGCCCGCAATCCCCAAGCGACACGACTGTTCCGCCGCGGCGAGCTGCCCGCCGGCGTGGCCGATGCGGTCTTCGCCCTCAAGGACGGCGAGATCAGCGCCCCCGTCCAGGACGCCGACGGCTGGCACATATACCATCTGCTCTCCCGCGCCGCCGCCGGCACCGTCCGCCCGCTGACCACGGTCCAGGACGCCATCGTCCTGCGCCTGCGCGAGGACGAACGCCGCAAACGCCTCCAGAACTGGGTCGCCGAGCTGCGACGCAACCGCAAGATCCAGATCTGGGAAGAACGTCTCCCTGGAAATCCCACATTCGACACCCTTCCGAAACACGGCAAATGAAAAAAGCGATCCTTCCCGTGGCTGCCCTGGCTGTTTCAGCCCTGGCACTCCCTCCCAAAGACCGCGTCGCCGCCCTCGTCGGCGAGCATGCCATCCTGGCCTCCGAAGTGCGCGAAGCCGCCATCTCGCTGGAGTCGAATCCCGGTTTCGGCAAGCTGACTCCAGAGGAACGCTGCGACCGCATCCTCAACCAGATGATCGACGACAAGATCCTGCTGGATCGCGCCAAACGCGACACCCTGGTGGTCAACGACGCCGACCTCGCTGGCGATGTCGAGAACCAACTGCTGCAGATGCAAGGCCAGTTCGGGGGCGAAGACACCTTCCGCCAGAACCTGCAAGCCCACCTTGGACTCCAGCCCAGCGACATGCGCCTGCGGATCCTGCGCCAGATCCGTGACGAGCGCATCAAGGCCAAGGTCCGCGACAAGTACGTGGGACGCATCCAGCCCACCCGCGAGGATGTCGAAGGATTCTTCAAGGAATACCGCGACTCCCTGCCCGAGCAGGCCAACCAAGTCAAGGTCGCCCAGATCCAGCTCAAGCTCGAGGCTCCCGCCTCCCGTGACAGCTCGGCCCATGCCGAGGCTCTGGCCCTGGTCGAGAAGCTCAAGAAGGGCGAAACGTTCGAAGATCTGGCCGCCAAGTGGTCCCAGGAGCCCAAAGCAGACTCCACCAAGGGAGACATCGGCTACTTCAAGCGCGGCGAGCTCGATCCCGTCTACGAGAAGGCCGCCTTGGCCCTGGACGCCGGACAGTACACCTTGGCGCCCGTCCGCTCGCGCTTCGGCTGGCACGTGATCCAGCTGATCCAGAAGAAGGACAACGAGTTCCGCACTCGCCACATCCTGCGCCTGGTCCAGCCCGATTCGTTGGACGCCGCCCGCATCAAGAACCTGGCCGATTCGCTGCGCATCGTCTGCAACAACGACACCGGCAAGTTCGCGGCCTTGGCCCAAAAGCACTCCAGTGACCGCGCCTCGGCCGCCTTCGGCGGACACCTCGGTTGGTTCCCGATGGACAAGCTCAAAGATCCGTTCAAATCCATCCTCGAAGCCATTCCCGACGGCAAGATCGGCGAGCCCAAGCTGCTGGGCGACTCCTGGTACCTGTTCCGCATCGAGGCGCGCGCCCAGCAGCGCAAGATGAGCATCACCGAGGACTGGATCCAGCTCCAGGGCTATGCCCAGACCATCCTATCGCAGCGCAAGCTCGAGGTATTCCTGAAGCGCTGGCGCACCGAGACCAGCGTGGAGCGCAAGCTCGACGGCAAAGCCATCCTCAAGCCGTGAGCGATCATCCCTACGGGGCCTTGGCCCCGTGGTACGACGAGGTCATGGCCCACGTTGACTATCCGCAGTGGGCCGCCCATGTCGAGATGCTGTGGGCCTTCCAGGGCCTGGCGCCACGCCGGATCCTGGAGACCGCGGCCGGGACGCTTGCCATGGCGCCGCACCTCAAGCGCAAGGGCCGCTCCTGGATCCACAGCGATCTCTCCTGGGAGATGCTCGATGCCGCGCGCCTGAACCCTCAGCAGCGCAAGCCCTTGCCGCCCCGCGTGAACGCCGACTTCTGCCGCCTCCCGTTCAAGGACACCTCGTTCGACGCGCTGGTATGCCTCTACGACGCGATCAACTACTGCCTCGACGCCGAGGCGCTGGAGTGCTACTTCCAGGAAGCCGCCCGTGTCCTGAAGCCCAAGGGAACCCTTCTCTTCGACTTCGTGACCACCCTCAACAGCGCCCGCTACTTCCGCGAGTTCACCACCCACGAACTTCATCAGGGCGCGCACATCATCCGCGAATCGAGCTGGGATCCCTCCTTGCGGATCCAGCACAACTCGTTCACGTTCTTCCTGCCCGACCTCGATGGCCGCTTCCAGCGTGAGCAGGAGCACCATATGCAGCGCATGTGGCCGATGTCCCTGTTCAAGAAGCTGGCCAAGCGCGCCGGCCTGGAATGGCTGGGCAACTGGGACGGCTTCACGCTGGATCCTTCGCGCCGCGACAGCGAGCGCATCCACGTCCTCTGCCAGCGGCCTTGAGATCCGCCCGCTCCGGCACGCTCCATGCTCTGAAAGCAGAAAGGCCCCAGGATCTCTCCCGGGGCCTTTTCCTTACTCTTCCTCGGTCGTTTCCGTGGGGGTGCTGGTGGGCATCCCCGCGAAGTCGTCTCCGCGCATCGTCTCGCGGATCTTGGCCTCCAAGGCCGTGCAGACCGAGGCGTTCTGCCGGAGGAACTCGAGGGCGGAGTCGCGTCCTTGCCCGATGCGCTCCGGTCCGTAGGAGAACCAGGAACCGCTCTTCTGGATGAGGGACATCTCCACGCCCAGGTCCAGGAGCGAGGAGAAGTGCGATACGCCCTCGCCGTACATGATGTCGAACTCGCACTGGCGGAACGGGGCCGAGACCTTGTTCTTCACGACCTTGACGCGGGTGCGGTTGCCCACCACCTCGTCGCCGGACTTGATCGAAGTGATGCGGCGGATGTCCACGCGGACCGAGGCGTAGAACTTGAGGGCGTTGCCGCCCGTGGTGGTCTCGGGGTTGCCGAACATCACGCCGATCTTCATGCGCAGCTGGTTGATGAAGATCATGCAGGTGTTGCTCTTGTTGAGCACGCCGGTGAGCTTGCGCAGCGCCTGGCTCATCAGGCGGGCCTGAAGGCCCACGTGGCTGTCGCCCATCTCGCCGTTGATCTCGGCCTGGGGCACGAGGGCCGCCACCGAGTCGATCACCAAGATGTCCACGGCGCCCGAACGGACCAGCGCCTCGGCGATGTCCAGGGCCTGCTCGCCGGTGTCGGGCTGCGAGACCAGGAGGTTGTCGATGTCCACGCCGAGCTTCTTGGCGTACTGCGCGTCGAAGGCGTGCTCCGCGTCGATGAAGGCGGCCACGCCGCCGGCCTTCTGGGCCTGGGCGATGGCGTGGATGGCCAGCGTCGTCTTGCCCGAGGACTCGGGCCCGTAGATCTCGACGATGCGTCCCTTGGGCCAGCCGCCCACGCCCAGGATGGCGTCCAGCTGGATGCAGCCGGTCGGGATCACGGCGATGTCCACCAGCGACTGCGAGCCCAGGGTCATGATGCTGCCCTTGCCGTAGTTCTTCTCGATCTGGGCCAGGGCGGTCGCGAGGGCGCGCTCCTTGTCCTTGTCCAGACCGGGGATCACCACGGCTTCCTTGTCTGCCTTCTTCTTGCTGGTCTGGGTCGACATGAGTCCTCCGCTTCGCTGTGTCTTGCTGGTACGTACTTGGTGTTGTGGCGTTTCGCGCTTCGATAGCTTCTGCTGCGTCTGGCGGGAGAGCCTGACCCACTGCTTGGGTTCTGATTTCCAAGATACAGAGAAGTGCTCAAAGGGGCAATTGTTTTTTGAGCAAAGAAAGAAATCGCCGCTCGCCTCGCCCTCCACCCCACCGCCGCAACCTACATTCCGCCCATGAACGAAGCACCTTTCCTGGACACCAAGACCGACTCCACCCCCGAAAAACCGGGATTCGCCACCCGCCGTCTGGCTCTCGAAGCTCTGCTCCAGACCGATCGCGGCGCCTTTGCCGGCGAGTGGATCAGTCAGCACGGCGGCCACCTGAGCGTCGCCGACCGCGGCCTGTGCCTGGAGATCACGCTCACCACCCTGCGCTGGAAGCGGCTCCTGGACCACAACCTCGAGGCATGGATGACCCGCTGGCCCGGCGCGCGCGCGGGCTGGATCCTGCGCATGGCCCTGGCCCAGGTCTGGATGCTTGACCGCATCCCCGAGCACGCCGCCGTGGACCTTTCCGTGACGCTGGCCCGCACCCTGGAAGGCTCCGGATCGGCGGGCCTGGTCAACGCCGTGCTGCGCCGCTGCCTGGGAACCGGCCTGGACACCCCCGACGCGCTCGATGCCCATGCCTTGGCGATCCGCCACTCCCATCCCGAATGGCTGGTGACCCGCTGGCTGGAACGCTCGGGCCTGGAGCGCACCGTCGAGCGCCTGGAAGCCGACAACCGCACGCCGCCCGTCTGGGTGCGCGTCCGCCCCGGCACCTCCTCCCTTCCCTGGACCGAAGGACAGATCCTGTCAAAAGTCCACGGAGGCCGCTTCCTGCGCCTGGACGCCTCGCGCCAGGAGCTGCTGGCAAGCCAGGCCTTCGTCGAGGGCTCCTTCAGCTTCCAGGACCCGGCCTCGGGCTCCGCCGCCCTGGCCCTGGCCGAGCACCTCCCCAAGGAAGGCACGTTCCTCGACCTGTGCTGCGCCCCGGGCGGCAAGAGCGCCCTCCTGCACGAGGGCGGCCATCTCCAGGGGCTCCACGCCTTCGCCTGCGACATCTCGTGGGAGCGCCAGATGCGCACCGCCCAGGGCTTCGAGCGCCTGGGAATGACGGAAATCGTCACCCTCTGCGCCGACGGCGCCAAGCCTCCCTTCCGCCCGCAGTCGGTGGACGCCATCCTCCTCGACGCCCCGTGCAGCAACCTGGGCGTGCTCTCGCGCCGCCCCGAGGCGCGCTGGCGCACCAAGGCCCGCGACCTGGCCAACCACGCCGGCCTCCAGAAGGACCTGCTCTACTCGGCCATGCGCCTGCTCAAGCCGGGGGGCCTGCTCGCCTACTCGACCTGCAGCGTGGAGCCCGAGGAGACCTTCGAGGTCATCGATCCGCTGGTCGCATCGGGTCGCGTCGAGCCCATCGCGCTGAGCAACGAGCTGGTCCAGGAACCCTCCGAGGTCCCGCATCCCTACCTGTGCGTCCATCCCGGCCACCACGGCTGGGACGGGTTCTTCGTCGCCCTCCTGCGCAAGAGCGCCTGAACCGGAGCCGTCCCATGAAGACTCGCCACATCCTGTCCTGCGCCCTGCTCCTCGGCGCAGTCCTTGCACTGACCGGCTGTGGCGACACCGGCACCGATCCCGTGGCCCGGCTCGCGCCCGATGCGGACGCCTCCACGGCCCGCGATGCGGCGCTGCGCGACTGGGCCGCCTCCGGCAGCATCGTCCTGCCCGGCGACACCGCCATCGCTCCCCTCGATCCGGCCCTGAAGTCCCGTTGGGACAGCGTCGTCGACCTGTCGAACCGCCAAGCGGACCTCGCCGCCATCCTGGCCGACTGGAGTTCGCGCTCCCCGAGGCCAGAAGGGTGGACCGTGGTCGACAGCCTGGTCGATACCGCCCCTTCCGCCGTCACCCAGCTGGTGCGCTTCTCGGTGGACGGAGTCCCGCAGGGCGCCCTGGTGCGCCGCCCGCTCAAGGCCATGGGCAAGCTCCCGGTCGTCCTGTTCTGCCACCCCAGCGACGACGGGATGGGCACCTTCTACCTGGACTTCTTCGTCAGCGCCCTGGGGGACCTCGCCGACCAGGTCCTGATCGTCGCTCCGGCCTTCCGGGGCGAGACCGCCAGCCTCGGGACAAATTCCGTCATAAGCCCGACTCTCAGCCAGAGCCCGTGGGACCGCGACGTGGACGACGCCATGGCGGCCCTCACCGCCGGACTCTCCCTCTACCCCGCCGACGCCTCCCGCATCGCGGCGCTGGGCTACTCGCGCGGCGGCGGCGTGGCCCTGCTCGCCTCGCTGCGCGATCCGCGCATCGGCTCGGTCTTCGACATCTCCGGTCCCGCCGACCTCTTCGCCCCGTCCTTCCAGCGCGTGGCGATCGGCCTGTTCGCGGGCGGCACCAGCACGCTCCCCGGCATCAAGGTGCTCGACACCCTGCTCATCAAGCCCTTCGCGTCCGGGAAGATCTCGGCCGACTCGCTGCGCCGCGGCATGCTGCGCCGCTCCCCCGCCCGCTGGGCACGCTCGGGGCTCCTCGCTCCCACCCAGGCCGTGCACGGGGACGCCGACTCGACCGTCAACATCGACCAGTCCTACGCCCTGGTCGCCGCCGCGCCGACCCGCGCCAGCCTCGCCGTGGCGTCCGGATCCAGCCACCTGTCGGTCATGTTCTCGCAATCCCTGTCCGCCAACCTCGTCCCGTTCCTGAAGGCAAGGTTAGGACTCTAGGGGCCTCCTTTCCGCCCTGCTCGCCCCTTCTTTTGTTTGACAGATTCTGTCAGGGGCTCGCCAAGCCTCCTCGGGCCGCGCATCGATGGCGGCCATGCCGCCGCATCTGAAGGGCGGCCCTGCGGGGTCTTGTCCCTCACGGGCGACGGTCGGGGGCAGGTCTGTGCTTCTGTCCTGCGGACGGCATTTGAAACCGTTGTTCTGGACCTCCGCCCAGGCCCGGTTCGCGAGCTATTGAGCTGCGCTCTGCCTACGTGCAGGCGCTCCGCCCTGCACCCGGCCAAAGGGGCTGTCCGCGCCCCTTTGGAAACCGCGGCCAGGGGTTACACCCCTTGGAACCCCAATTGAGACACTCCGTGGAGGGCCTTGCGGTGAAGCCAGGGCTCTTGCCTTCTTGATCTTACCGTAGGCGTTTGCATGGGCGGAGAGTCCGGGCTTTGCCCGCCATGCGGACAAAGGGCTGGACGTCACCAACGTTTCTGTCGTTGGGAACAGACAACCGAAGCGCGAGCTTGTCAAAGGGCAGGACCCACTGACCAAAGCGCAAGAGCCGCAATACGTGAAACCGATGTCACTCGCGCTCGGCAACCTGGCGAAGGAAGCGACCGCGACATGCCCCACATCAGGATCGCAACGAGAGACAACCTGACACCTTTGCGATCCGACTAGAACTCGAGGAACAGTCGGTTTCCAAACGTAAGGCCGCTTCCGGAGGTCGACTCGATGAGATCCTGCACCGAAGTCTTGTCTCCCGTGCTTTCCAGGCTGTAGCCTCCACCAGCCAAGGTCCGGGCGTAGCCGATCTCCGCCTCGATACCAAGGCGCCAGAAGAGCCGCCACTGCAAACCCGCCGCGAAATAGGCCGAGAGGCTCGGCTTCGTCCGGTAGCTGAAGGTGCTCGTGTCCGTTCCGTCCCCCGTCATGTGGATGTTCGTCAACGAGCCCCCCGACGCAAGCTGCAATCCAGCGTGCACTCGAGGACGAAGCCGCACCTCTTGCCTCCATGTTCGGCTGACACCTAGGAGCAAGCGCAAGCCATCGGTGATCCCGATCCCCGCGCCTGTCTCCAAGCCAAAACCCACAGGCAGCTCGCGCTGGTAGGTCAGCCCGACGCCTTCTTGCCGCAACCCGAAGCCAAGCAAGATCCGGCTCTCGCGCACGGCACTCGAATCGTTGAAGTAACCCGCAGACGCACCCTGCGCCAAGATCATGAGCAGCGTTCCGAATCCCATTCGTCAGTCCTTGAACATCGGGCGGGCAATCTTGTCCAGTTGATCGAAGGGCACTTTGACGAGCCCGTACCACCCGGCAGCGTAGAGGGTGTCCCCGACTCCCAACAGGTCACGGGTATCCGGTGGACTTTCGCCCAGGGCATTGGTCCAGTTCTCATCGATGATGCGCCAGTTCCCGAACTTGAGGGTTTCGGAGGACAATTGCATGGTAGGTGCTGCGCCCATGCTCCCAGCCGTGATGAGACGCCCTTTGAAGCTCTCGATGGCGTAGTTGGTCTGCGCCGACTCGACCCGCTCCTTGCCATCCGTGGAGGTGGGGCACAGCGAGGTCCAATGATCGTCGTCCCAGCGGAAGATGCCTTGCCACCAGCCGTCAAAGCCGACGTGGATCTTGCCGTTGTGAACGCCCAAGGCACTCACCATTTCCATGTCCTTTTTCACGCCTTGCGGCCCCCAGGCACTGGGTAGAGTATCCCAGGTTCCGGCATTGACATTGAAACGAAAGACCCCAAACTGATATTGGATACCATATAGGTTCCCGTCGAGGAACCGCAGTTTATCCAGCGTTATGTTGCGATTCACACCAACGCACGGCACTTGATGAAGTGATCCAGAAATTTCCCCGGACACGCAATAGCTCCCTGAGGTCGCATTCATTCCAATGCCGGCGAAAAGCTGCCCATCCCCCACGGCAATCGAATGAACATAGGGCTGCGAATCATTCACAGAAGGCATCAAAGGCAACGCCAACTTTGTCCACGTCATCGTTCCTAGAGAATAACTCCAAAGTCTTCCCGAATATTTGGTGCCCACGAAGAGATCACTCCCATCCGTCGCCCATGACTGAGGAATATCGCCCTCAGGAAGCGTCAGTTGTTCCCATTGCAGACTCCCGACCCGGCCCTTCCAAAGGCGCCATTGATTGAGGCGACTGGCTGGAGCGCTATCCGGAGTGAAGGCATCCATCGCAAAAAGGGTATTGCCCACCGCAATGACCTTGTGAACTCCCCCTGTCTTCTTGGCGTTTGGAAACGACAGGCCGGTGCTGCGCCAGCCCAAGGCGCTGTCGGCAGCCGTCAGTTCCGAAGCGCAGCCGGAAAGAAGAAAGCCAAGAAGCAAAAGGGACGAAAGCAGCCACCTCACCGGGTCACCTTCGCGTCCTCAAGAAGGATCTTGCCTTCGGCATCATGAATTTCGATCTCATAGGCAAGGCCAACCTTATCGATGGATCGATAATCAGCCCAATGCAGTCCCCACTGATTTTCCGTAAGGATCGACTTTCCTGGCTCCAGTCCTTGAGAAAAGGTCCAATGGATCACGAGATCCTGATTGGTATCCCAAGCCAAAGTCGCAGAATTACTTGTCTCATACCAACGTTCCAAGACCGGTAGATCTGCGGTCACGGACAGTCCTTTGATCCGCACTGTCGCCCCATATCCGGCAGCCAGCATCTGTGTCGCGCTGGTGTTCTTGATCCCAAGACTCGGACAGATCATGTTGTTTTCGTAGGTACGAATCAAGCCCCAATGTGCATCCAAGGTTGGCGGCTCGGTGACTGGCGATGTCGGGGTTTCCGGAGTTGGGTTTGACACTCCGATCCCGCTTTCCATCATGCCCTGCGGGGGATTACCCCACACGATCCGCCCCAGTTCATCACGAATCACAACCTTCTCGGAAAAGGCAGGCACAACGGTTCCCAACGAAGGATCGTCATTCTTGACCCAGGTCTGCCAGCCCTGGTAATGGAGCCGGATCTGCATCCCAGACATCGGGAACTTCTGGCCCGCCTGAACTTCCGGAATCTTGATATGAAGAGCCCACAGATTTCCTGAAATCAACTCTTTGCTGTACTGGATATCCGTGGGATAGTCCATCTCGACCACCGGAGACAAGGCAGGATCTGCCGTGAAGTAGTAGGTCAACGTCAGATTCTTCTGTGTCGTCTCGCCTTTGTTGGTGACCCAAAGCCAAGGCCGTGACGTGTTGGCCTCCTGCTGCCCCCGCTCCATGAGTATCGGGCGGAGCGTGCCCCAAGCCACGGGAGGCTCCTGATTCTTCGAGTCCTTGGCTGTGCCTTCCCCGATCATCAATACTGGTGTCCGAGACAGTCCGTTCCCCAGTGCCATGAGATTGAGTGTGCTGTTGGTCGCCCGCCCCAAGGAAAGGATCTGAGTGCCCCCGCCTTGGAGATCGATGATCAAAGTCAGATCCTCCCCATTCCTCTTGACATTGAACTGGACTTTCCTGTCGGGAGCATACAGAGTCTGGATCGTTCCGCCATCAGGGCCAGCCTGCCAAAGCCAAGTGCCGAGTGCCGGATCATAGCCAACAATGGCCTTGTTCGTGCCATCAGCCTCTTGCACGGCAACCCCATAGATTCCTTCGGAGATGATCTGGGGATGGATATTGAAGTCGTCTTGCAACTGCAACAGTTGGGTATAGATCTCCTGGGCCTGGAGCGTTCCTGGCTGGATCAGCAACGGCACCAGCCGTTTGACTGCAGCTCCAGCATATAGAACCGGTCTATTGCGCGAGAGGAGCTCAAGACAGTTTGCGTCCAAGGCACAGAAAATGTCGCGCCCCATCAAGGGAGCGCCGTTGCCCAAGGCCGCAAGATACTCTGGCGGATAGTCCTTTGCCGCCTGGGAAAAGACGGGGATATGAAGGACGGGTCGATTCGGATGTCCCTCGGGAGACTCTGCATAATGGAGACGATAAGTAATTGGAATATGCAACTCAGGTACAATGTTATTTGTTTGAGGATCCTTGCATCCATTCTCAAGGCCCCACTTTTGACTCTTGCTTTCGACCGCGATATCCGAATGCTTCAACCATCCCTGACGCAATTCTGACATTAGATTTATAAAGGTCGGATTGACCCGGAGAGTCAGCGCATTGCCTGTGTAGACACTGCGCCCCAAGGCACCCTTCAGGATGTCGTCTGCCTTTGTCCTTGCAATGCCATTCAAGTATCCTTCAAGGGTCTGGCAACTTGTGCTATTGTCCTTGCCACACAAATCGCCCAAAAAGCCATCTGTGATCTGACGCGCAATGCCCGTTTCGATCGCATTCGCCTCATCGCTAAAAAATGGGATTGTCTCAATATAGCGCCCATCGGAATACTTGGGATACGGCATCACAGTCGACAAAGCACTCCAAGTCCTTTGCGCTTGAATGGCTGCGGATCGCGCAAGCTGCATTTTCCCTTTGAACCCGGGAGCGCCAGCGATATGCCGCGTAGAAAACCAATCAAAATCAGCTTTATATGGACCTAAAAATGGGCCACGCACCGAAAACCCAAAACTTTCAAGATCGATACGCTTATCAAGCTGGATTTCAAGAGCGAACTCATTCAAATCAATATAAACATCAGCCAATTGGCCTGCCACCCAGTAACCAACCGCCTCCAAATTGGAATGATTATCATAGCCAAGAGTACTAAAATCAATCTTAATATTCCCCGCAATAATCTCCTGCTCATTGTCTGGATTTTGAAACTGAGACATCAGTTCCGGCAGGCCACGATACTCTTCATAGCCCACCATCTGACTCACTTCTTTCCCAAGGCCAGTTCCCTTGTGCGGGGCATTGAGAGTCACAATTTTACGAATATGATCTACGGGCTTGATTTCATCCAATCCTGTCGCGCTGTACACATTTGAAGAGGCGATGGCTGCGCGCAAAAGATTGCAACTCGCACTGTGACACACGACATCCACCTTGAGACTCGGCGAGACACCTTGAGTCCCAGCATGATCCGCAATAATTTCTTTGACTCGATCCATGAGCCAGTCTTGATTTTTGCGATCATCAATCAGCGACTGCGCATTTCCTAAATTAATAAAATAAATACCATTATGATTAATGCCATCCACACTCTTTGAGAGAGTATACGCCCGCGAAACAATATCAGGAAGACTCCCTTGGACATAATCACTGACGTAACCTTTACGCCAAGCCTCTGTCCCCGATTTATCGCTAGGGATTGCGCCCATCGATGTATAATCAAATCCAACTCCATTGATCAAAATCAACGGCACAGCAAGCTTATTTACGCCGCCGTAGTACTTAGGGAGCCCAACAGGTCGCCCTACCCATTTCTGCACAATACGCCCAATGGGCAATTTCAAATCCGTGCTGAATGGGGCGAGGGGCGCAATAATTCTCGTATGTTCATCGTACGAAATCGGTGTCACTTCTCGATAAATATCATCATGCGTCTCCGCTTTACTACAACCACCTCCAAGCCTATCCGTTTCTTGAGAGCAAAAGTGATCAACGCCATCTTCTTTCTTTTCATTATTGATATCATACTGCTGAGATTGATTCCATTCATACGTATCCCTGTACTTTATCCCATTCTCGCACGTAACAGTGTACGTCACTTTTCCCTGCCGAAAATAATTATACCCATTATCCCCAGCATCCGTCCAGTCATACGTCGATTTTTGCTCAACTTTTTCAATATTAAAGATACCATCCTTAAAGCGCCGACCAGTGTTAATCTTAACCGGCAGCATCCCTGTCAATTTGACTTCAGGCACATCAATCCCTGTAGTCAGCGATTCGGGTGAACCACAGACTGGATTTGTCCCGTAATTATCAGGAATCTCCACTGCAACAGGGCAACCCGCCTCCTCACAAAGGCGCTGCGGCTCCGTCGTTTGAGCCGCCCCTGGCGCGGAAACCAGAGCCAAAGGAAGGCTAGCCATCAGGCCAAGCCAGGTACGAACCTTGCGGGGGGGGTACGGCTCATCCGTTCACTCCTTGAATACACCGATCTTGCGGGATGTTGCTTGGGGAAATTTGAACAACACCCATCCGATTGCGGACAGAAAACTGGTCCACCCCCATTTTTCGTACGCAACTTGGATACAGTTCACCCCCGCCTCAGCACCTCCGCCAGCCTGCGCAGTCCCTCGTCCGCGCGGTCCGGGGTCGCGTGGCTGAAGTTCAGGCGCGCCCAGCCCAGGGACGGTTCGCCCGGGTAGCAGTGCTCGCCTGGAAGGAAGGCCACGCCCGCTTCCAGCGCCGCCTTGCCCAGAGCTCGCAGATCGCGTCCCGGCGCAAGCTCCGCCCAGAAGAAGAGGCCGCTGCCCGGCAGCTCCCACCGCGCTTGCGGAAAGTGCCGCGCCAGGCTTTCCGCGAAGCGGTCGCGCTTCTCACGGTAGGCGGTCCGCAAGGCGTCCAGCCTCGTTTCCCGCGCAGGGTTCGAGAGGTCGGTCAGCACCAGAGCCTGCGAGAGGCGGTTGCTGTGGAGGTCGGCCGCCTGCTTGAGCCGCTCCAGCGGCACGAAGAGGTCCGCGCTCGAAGCCAGGAACCCCAACCGCAGGCCCGGCACGAAGGACTTCGAGAACGAGCCCAGGAAGATCCACGAGGCGCTCTTCAGGCGGGAGCACACCGGGGCCGGAGGCGGCGCGTCGAACCACAGCTCGCCGTACGGATCGTCCTCCAGCACCGTGAAGCCCTGGGCGTCGGCCGCCTGCGCAAGCGCCTCCCGCCGCGCCTCGTCCCAGGTCGCGCCGGTGGGGTTGTCGCCGCTGGGGATGCAGTAGGCAAGGCTCGGATCCGCTTCCCGCAGCGCCGCCGTCATGTTTGACAAATCCTGTCCACTGCAGTCGATGCCGCGCAGGTCCGCCCCGAAGAGCCGGAACACCTGGAGCGCCGCCACGTAGGTGGGCGCCGGGCAGGCCGTCCTCGTCCCCTCCTCGACCAGGAGCTTGGCCGCCAGGTCCAGGCCCTGCTGGGAACCGTGGGTCAGGAGGATCCGCGAGGCCGGGCACTCGAGCCCCCGCCGACGCAGATGCGCCGAGACCGCCGCGCGCACCGCCGCGTCTCCCTCGGTGATCCCGTACTGCTCCCAGCCCGTGGGCAGCGAGAGCCCCTGCGGGAAGGTGCCCGCATCGGGGAGGCCGCCCGCCAGCGAGATGACGTCCTGACCGCTGGCCGCCGCCAGGATCTCCCGCACCGGGGAAGGGCCCAACCGTCCGATCCTGCTTGCCAGCCTCGCCATCGCGCATCCTTTCCGTCAACCTCCTTGAACAAGTCAAGGCTATTGACCTATAATAGGAGACATGGCAAACAAAGTCAATATCATTGACCCAATTCGCGAGGCCGGGCTCAACCGTTCCCTGGAGCTCTTCCACTTCGCCTACCGCGCCTTCACCGCCGGGCCCGACCGCATCCTGGAGACCAAAGGGCTGCAGCGGGTCCACCACCGCATCCTCTACTTCGTGGGGCGCCATCCCGGCATCGCGGTGAACGGGCTGCTCGAGATCCTCGGGGTCTCCAAGCAGGCGTTGAACGCGCCGCTGCGGCAGCTCCTGGAGATGAGGCTGGTGGATTCGCAGACCAATCCGGTCGACCGCCGCGTGCGCGAATTGCGCCTGACCTCGGAGGGCATCCGCCTGGAAACCAGCCTCTCCGGGCTCCAACGCCGCCGCATGGAGGAGATCTTCCGCGAGGCAGGCCCGGATGCCGAGACCGCCTGGCGCGAGGTGATGGGGCGAATCTCCGAGAACGACAAGGCCGCCACCGGATCCCGGTAGCGGCCCACAAGACCGACGGCAGGAAGCGCCCTGCGCCTCAGCGCACCGGGGCGTTCAGGATGGAGCGTGCGGTCCAGAGGTTCGAGCCGAGCAATTTCGTCCTCACCAGCAGGACGCCCTTGGGCAACGCCTCCAGCATCACCCGACCACCGCTGGCGGCATGGTCGAGGCTCCGCACCAGATGGCCCTGGACATCCACGATCTCCGCCCGCTCGCAGGCCTGCGAAAGCTCCAGCGCACCGTTGCGCACCTCGAAGGCCTTGGCGGCAGCGCTCGGTACGTCCTGAAGTCCCGTCGGGACCGGATTGGCCTGGCCCAGCAGGTTGGTGTTGGCAAACTGCACCTGGTAGGGCCACTGTTCGTCGTTGGAGTCGGTGTCGTCCCAGGCGTGGTGCCAATGTTCCTGCGGGGCTCCGGACACCACCAGCCACAGCTTGGAGGCGTTGGCCGGAACGGTGAAGCTCAAGGAGCCTTCGGGGTTGGCGCCACTGGCGACCTTGGCCGTGGCCATCGTGCTGTAGGAACGCGTGCCGTCCTTCAGGAGCGCCACGAAGCCGTAGCGCCATCCTCCCTTGGCGATGTTGAGGGAACGAAATCCGGCAGCTCCGGCCTTCCCCTTGAAGTTCACCGACACCGTGGTCTGCGTGGTCGGGGCGTTGAGCTTGATGCTGTTGTAGCCGTAGTTCTCCGGGGCAACCGTCGAGTCCACCGTCCAGGAAGCGTCGGTTCCCTTGGTCATCTTGACCTGCGCCCGGCTGTCGATGGAGTTGGCTCCGTAGCTCTTGATCGCCGGCAGGTCCCAGGTCGTGAGCCGCGAAGCGTGTTCGTACATCTCGTCGTTGAAGGCCTCCTGCGTGACCGTGTTCAGGCGCTTGTAGGTGTCGACCGGATCCTCGGGGCTCTTGGTCCCCCGCCAGAGCTTGCCCATGAAGTCAAGGCCCCGCTTGTAGGCCCACCAGTCGCCGATGAAGTAGTTGGCGTAGCGCGGGGTCTCGTGCAGGAAATGCTTGTGGTTGCTGGCCACGTAGTTGTCGAAGTCGTAATCGGTGAACTGGGCAGCCGGGTAGGTCTTGAACGCCTCCCACTGGGCGATCTGCTCCCAGAAGCCGTTGCCTCCGGCGCCTCCCGTCCCGAAGCCCCAACGCCATCCCGCTCCCGGGACATCGGCCCCGGTCATGTACTCGAAGCAGTGCCCGATCTCGTGCGCCACCACGGTGTTGATGTTGGCCGCCGCCGGGTTCACGTGCAGCGTCCCGACCTTCTCGTCCTGTCCCGAGCCGTAGGCTGCCCACTCCGTCGAGTAGAGCAGGAAGATCATCTGCTTGGACTTGTCGACCAGGCTCGATCCCTTGATCACCATCTTCAGGGAGTCCACATAGGTGGCGAAGCTTTTCTCCGCCACGGTCTTCAGGGCCGTCATGTCGACCTTGTACTCGCCCGTCGCCGCCGAGGGATCGGTGCCGAAGCCCTTCTCCCAGAAGATGATGTAGTTGTCGGTCTGGACGCTGCGGTCGTAGCAGAACTGCGTGTTGCAATCGTTCAGGTTGACGCCGTCGTTGGCCAGGAAAGTCGGGACGTAGATCGTCTTGGCCGCGAAGCTCGCGGAAGCCGAGAGCGCGACCAGCAGAAGTCCCTTCCACCACGGACTCCCGCCACCGTGCGCGGCGGCGTCCGCTCCGAAGCGCCCTCCCGCCTTGTTCAACCAACCGGGAAGCTTCAACCTTGCGCGCATGGGGTCTCCTTTGGTGTCTCGATCTCTGATGCCGACGTTCCCCAAGCATATCCCTGCGCCACTTCCCACGCTGCCCGATCCGCGATCCAGCCCCGTTGCGCTGTCGATTCCATTGAGTCCGGCGTTCAACAGCCGGAACCCCAAAAGCTACGGCAACGCGACGCTTGCCGTGCAGGTTCCCTGCGCCGTGACCAGCGTGACGAGGTACACCCCGCGCACCGCGGTCCTGCCGGACAGATCCAGTCCATTCCAGGTGACCTCGGAGCGTTGCGCCAGCCCCTCCGCGCTCCAGCGGGCCACCACGCGCCCGCGCAGGTCGCGCACCACGATGCCCAAGGCACCGCCGTCGAAGCGGACCTGGATGCCGCGCGCGCCAGCCAGCCGCCGTGCCGAGAAGCCGTTCGACCGCACCTTCGCCCCCGCCATTCCCACCGACGTCGAGTCGAGCTTGAAGCCGACCTTGGCGAAGATGTCCTGGGCCCTGAGGTAGGGCACGCCGCTGTCCGCATAGGCCATGCGGAATCCCTGGTCCAGCGTGTCGGAAGGGATGGCCAGCAGCGAGTATTCGCGGTCCACGAAGCCGAAGTGCGGCGCCAGAGACTTGTCATTGGGAAACACCGTGGAGAGATGCGCCTCGGACTGCGCCCACAGGCGCGGCACCACCGAGTCGTTGAGCGTCTCGAGCCACTGCGGGTTGTCGATCCAGCTGGCGAGCAGGGATCCGCCGTCTCCCCAGAGCTGCCAGGTCACGGCCTTGGACAAGGTCTTCGAGTGGACGTTGAAGGAGGCGTCCCACTCCCCCTGCGCTCCGCGACGGAGCACCGCGTCCTTGGCCAGCGTCCCCTTGTCAGATTGGACGGAAACCGTCACGGGAAGCTGTTCGAACACGAAGGGGACATCGTCCCCGTCCACTTGCGTCAGAGCCTTGCTCCCCGGGTGCGCCGCCGCGAAGCCGCGCAGGCTGATGCCCGGCCAATCGTTCCGGCCGTACAGAGTGCCGCCGGCCTTGCGGACCGATACGTTCCCAGGCAGCTCCAGCCTCACGGTATCCTCGAAGCTCGAGGCATCCGGCAACGGGCCGGCCGTGACCACCAGCAGCTCCTGCACCACGGCCGTGTCCTTGCCGAACTGCGCCGCAGCCGCCAGCACGTCGCTGGCGAAGAGGGCACGGTTGCGCGAGAGCTCCAGCGCCGCCGGAGAGATCTCGACTGCCGTGCCATGGTTCGGGATCTCCGCGTTGAGCCAGGCATAGTCCAGGCCCTTCAGCCAGGCCGTCATCCGCTTGTAGTCGGCACTGCCGGAATCCCCCAACGCAAAGGTCCTCAGACCTGCGCCGAGATCCTCGTCCACCACCAGGCCCACCTTGTTCCCCCGCTCGGCAAGCCGCGTCATCTGCCCCAGGATATGCCTTGCCTGTTCCGTCACCTCGCGTCCCCCGCCAAAGAAGGTGTGCGGCTTGATCCAGCGCCACAGCAAGACCAGCTCCGATGGCGTCTCGATCTTGCGGACCACCGAGTCCGGCAACCGGCCACGGTACAGCACGTAGTCCCCTGTCCAGGCTCCGCCATCGGCATGGTTGCGCAGGGCACGGCGTCCCGTGGAATCGAGCTCCACGTTCCAGCGCAGCTGCGCCGCTTCCCCTTCCTCGAAGGGATAGACGCGCAGGGCGGGCGGGCTCATCGGCCAGGCCGTCCCGTTGATCTCCAGCATCACGCGGCGCTCGCCGCGCAGCTCGAAGCTCCACTGCCTCGGCTTGGCCCCGTTGACCTGCGACAGCAGCGGCAGCACCGGGACGTTTCCGTCCGTGCTTTCCACCGGCACGAGGTAGCGGAGGCGGAGGCGGCGCGTGCCTCCCTGCTGCACGGGATAGAGCCGCAGGGAGTAGGTCTCCGCGGAGGTCTGCTGGATCAGCAGGGGATCCTTGGGCCAACCGGCCGGGAGCGAAGGGACGAGGCTGTCGAAGACGTGCTCCGCATCGGCCTGGCCACGCAGCTTGCCCATCAGGAGCGTGTCCCCGTTCCAGAGCAGGCAACTGGTCATCACCGCATGGGCGGGAAGGGTGATCTCACCGGCGATCTGCCACACCGTGTTGCCTGCGGTCGACGCCCCGCTGCGCGAGGCGCCCAGCTCGGCTTCCTCCTCGATGTCCACCCACTGCGGCCCGACCGTGGCCCGCACCCGCGACTGGACCAGGTCGGCGAATCCGGTGGATCCTCCCAGCGCCACCGCCTCCAGCTGCGCGGAGACCGAGAAGGCCAGGCTCAAGGCCAGTGCCATTGTCGCACGGATCATCGGAACACCTCGACCTTCCGGAGCCGACCGGCCCTGTCCTGCACATGGAGCACGTCACCTACCCAGGTCATCCTGGTGAGGTCCTTTCCGGCGCGCATCTCCCACGCGCCGCCGCGGCGCACCCACAAGCGCCCGCCGGAAAGGACCGCGGTCCCCGTCCCTAAGGACGCCGCCGCCATCGGCGTCGAGGGAGTCCAGGCGCCGAGATCGCGCACGGCACCGCTCCAGGGATGCAGCAGGAGATGGAGCCCTCCGCCGTCCCCCAGCCATCCCGAGTCCGAGAGGCCCAGGAAGTGCCCTGACAGATTTTGTCGAACCAAGCCCGTGCCGTCCTGTCCCAGGAGGAACGGCGCCTCCCCTGCGCGGGCCGCCAGGACAAGGCGCGTCGCGCTGCCCCACATCCGCAGGTCGTCGGTGGTCTCGGGCCACAGGCTGTCGGGAAGGGTCCCCGTCGTGTCCCAGACCTTGCCCGAATCGCTGCGCGCGAAGTAGACGCCGTCGCCCAGCAGGCAGTGCCCGAAGGCCCAGTACTTCCCGCCCCCGAAGCCGGTGATCCAGAAGATCAGCCGTTCGAAACGGCTGGTCGGCAGGCTCAGCACGGCACTGTCCATGACCATGCCGTCCTTGGTGCTGCGCACGCCCAGGCGCAGCGAGTCCTCGCTGACATAGCGCTGCTCGTCGGCGATCCGCCCTGCCAGCATCCCGATCTCGCCCACCGAGCCGCGGGCGATGTCGGTCCAGGTCATGGCATCGAGGTTCGCCAGGGCCGGAGGGATGGCCGTCCCTTCCACCGATCCGTACCAGCTCCCCAGCGTCCCCGTCTGGGTGCGCACCGCCACGCGGTAGCGCCAGGCCCGGCGCTCGAACTCGCCCTTGGCCGAGGTGTCACGCCACGAGTCCCCCGTGACCGCCGCGAAAGGCTGCGCCGAGAAGGTCAACGCCCCTGCCGTGTCGCGGAAGATCACGTAGCTGGCCAGCTGCCCGTACTTGAGCGCGTCCCAGGACAGCAGCAGGTCACCCGTGAGCGAGTCGTTGCGCACCGCAAGTCCCGTCACCACCGGGATTCCCGTGTAGACCATCCGCACGGTGTCCAGCCGCAGCTCGGTCGCCTTGATGCCCATGTTCGCGGTCACGTAGGTGGTCGTGTAGTTGGGGACCGTGGTCAGGAAGCGCAGGCGCAGCCGCCCCGTTCCCGTGCCGGCCAGCTCGAAGCTGCCGTCGTGGCCCACGTTGGCGTAGATCTCGGTGCCCAGCAGGTTCACCGTGACCGTCGCGGGATCGTCCTGCGGCTCCATCGTCACCGTGCCGCGCACGTTGCCGCTGGGCTCCAGCGTGTCCTGCCCCTTCCAGAGCAGCTGACCGTCCTGGGCGGCCAGCGAATCGACCTGCAGGGCAAGCGCTCCCTGCTTCACCAGCACCGTGTAAGCGCCGTCGGGAAGCGCGGTCGCGACCACGGGCGTTCCCTTCGCGTCCACCTGGCCCACCGCGATCGATCGGATCGACTCGCGCGGCGTCACCGTCACCACGGCACCGCTGGCCGGCGTCGTGCCGTCGGGCATCACGATGCGCGCCAGGCTCTCGGTGTGGGTCTCGTCGTTGGTGCCGGTGGTGCTGTCCGCGGAACAGGCGACAAGCATCGCCATCCCCGCCACGGCCAGCCAGTGCAGGAGCTTCATGCCTTCGCCTTTCCCGCCTCGGGGGCCGGGTCGGCCTCCGAGGCTCGCGTTGATTTGACAGATCTTGTCAGAGGTACGATGGCCAGCGTCACCAGGTGGGCGCGGCTGGCCGGGTGCGGATCCTTGTGGACGATGGAGCGGACCTCGGAACGGAACTTCTCCAGGCGTTTGCGCACCTGGGCCAGCCCCTCCTCCGAGACCGAGATGGTGTTGGTCGCCACCACCTGGGCTCCCGAGGTCTCGGGCCGGATCACGGCCTTCTGCACCAGCTGCAGCTGCTGCACCTGCAGCTGCCGGACCAGCTCGCCGCGCGCCCCTTCCCCGCTGGAGAGGGTGTGCTCGGTGGGCTTCCAGAAGCCGGCCTCGTCGCGGGCGATCAAGCCAAGCTCGGCCAGGAGCGACAGCGACTCGCGCGCCTGCCCCTCGGTCACGGCCGGCACCAGCAGGTTCGCCAACGCCTTGGGATCATCGCCGATGTCGTGGATGGCAAGCAGCGCCCGCACGGCGCCGTTCCACCAGTTCCGATAGTAGCGGTAATGAGCGGGATCGAGGATGCTGCGCGGCGTTTTATTCAGGCTCACGAGCTGGTCGAACACCAGTTCACGCTCCTCGGGGACGGTGGCCTGGTTGAAGCGCACCAGCACCCGGAAGAAGCGTGCCTCCTCGGAGGTGAGCTCCAACGCCACCGTGAAGCGCTCCAGGAAGGTCGCCGAGATGTCCTTGCCCGCCAGGATGTCGGGGAGGTAGCTGCGCGTGTTGGGCAGCCCCAGGCGCCGGTGCATCTCGCTGCGGGTGAAGCGAGCGTCCTCTTCCTGCCTCGCCGTCAGCCAGTCCAGCAGGAACTTGCGGTAGTCGGTGTAGGCGTAGATGCTGGGAAGGCTCATGCCAGGGAAGATAGGCCCGGCAAGGGACGCGCGCAAGCGATGGCGTGGGCATCTTTCATAGAACAAAAAATGGCTCCCCGAAGCGGGGAGCCTTTCACGATCGTCGATCCGATCCGATCCGAGCTTAGCGCCTGCGGCTGCGATCGCCGCCGCTGCGTCCGCCCGAGCGGCCACCGCCGTCGCGGCGCGGAGGACGGTCGCCGAAGCCGGCGGTCTTCTCGCGCTCGCCGGTCTGGTGGGTCTCGTTGCCGGTGAGGCTGGCACCGGCCTGTCCGTAGAACTCCTCGCGGTAGAGGCGGGAGAGCATCATGGCCAGGCTCAGCTGGAGGGATTCGCTCTCGGCCACCATCTTGGCGGCGGGGAGCATCTTCTCGGCCAGGCGACGACCGGCGCGGTTGGCTTCGCGGGCCGAACGCTCCAGGATGGTCACGCAGCGCTCGGCGAACAGGTTGTCCAGCGCGTCGCGGTTGAACATCGGCTTCTTCTCGAAGCGGATCTCGAAGCGACGGCCGATGGCCTTGAGCGCGATCTCCTCGAGGTCCGAGACCACCGACCAGGCCACGCCGGTCTTGCCGGCACGGGCGGTACGACCGGAGCGGTGGATGTAGACGTCCGGATCGGCCGGCTGCTCGTACTGGATGACGCAGGGGATGTCGGAGAGGTCGATACCTCGGGCCGCCACGTCGGTGGTCACCAGGTAGCGGGTCTCCTTGGCGCGGAAGCGCGCCATCACCAGCTCGCGGGCCGCCTGCGAGAGGTCGCCCGAGAACCCTTCGGCCGCCAGGCCGTGGGTGCGCAGGAAGTCGCCGATGTAGGCCACGTCGCGCTTGGTGTTGCAGAAGATGAAGGCCTGCTCGGGATGGTCGTTCTCGAGGATGCCCAGCACGGCCTCGTCCTTGCGGGAACGGTCGGTCATGATGTAGCGGTGGCTGACGGAGTCCACCGAGCGTCGCTTGTGCGAGAGCGACAGGAACTTCGGGGTGCGCAGGAACTCGCGGGCCAGGTGCTTCACGTTCTCGGTGATGGTCGCCGAGAAGAGGTAGGTGCAACGGTCCTTGGGAATCATCTGGCGGATGCGGGTCATGTCGGGATAGAATCCCATGCCCAGCATCTCGTCGGCCTCGTCCAGGACCAGGTCGCGGATGGAATGCACCGGGAAGTCGCCGCGCTGCATCAGGTCGATCACGCGACCGGGGGTTCCCACCACCAGCTGCGCGCCCTCCTGGAGCTGCTTGAGCTGCTTCTCGTAGCCCACGCCGCCGTACAGGGTGACCACCTTGATGCCGCGGGCGGCACCCAGGATCTCGGCTTCGCGTCCGACCTGCAGGGCCAGCTCGCGGGTAGGGATCAGCACCAGCGCCTGGGGCGACATGTGCGTGGGTTCGATGACCTCGACCAGCGGGATCATGAAGGCGCCGGTCTTGCCCGAGCCAGTGCGGGACTGGACGATCATGTCCTGGCCGGCCAGCATGTAGGGGATGGCCTTGCGCTGGACCTGCATCGGGGCCTTCCAGCCCTGTGCCTCGAAGATCGGGCGCAGCGACTCGGAGGCCTGCGAGAACTCGTAGTCGGGCAGCGGCGGGTCCGGCTCGATGATGTCCTCGGGATTGTCGTCGATGCCGGAGTCCTCGAGGGGCGAACCCACATAGGCTGCGGTCGCTTCCTCATCCACGGCGGAGGTCTCGTCCTCGTCGGTGGCCGAGGGCAGCTCGATGGTATCTTCCAAGGAGCTTTCGGCGTCTGCGGTCACGGGCGTGACGGTCTCGGTCACGGGCTGCTGCACGGCTTCGGGCAGCGTTTCTTCGTTTTCATTCTGCATGGCCACACAATCTAGTTCAGGGCGCCACCCCGCCCCGACGTGCAACCGACCTGCAAACAAGTTTTTACCGCATCAGGCCGGTCTCGAGGCGGGGTCGGGCTGCCTGCCAAGCCTCGGCGAGGCCGGGTCTTGGGCAATGCCGGCATCCCTGGCGCGCCGTCCAGTCCCTGCGACCATCCCGCGTCAGGTCATGCCGTCCTGCGGAGCGGCCTTTCCGCGTCGCGGGAAGGCCAGCCGGATCCCCCAGCGCAGATAGAGGCCCGTGACCAGCGGGAGCACAAAAAAAGCCATGGGCGCATGCGCCCAGGCTTCGCGAGGATCGCCGCGCAGGAGCGACATGGCCGCGTGGGTCATGCCGCATCCAGGACAGCGCACGCCGAACAGGTGCGACCAGAGGCACAGGCCCGGCAGGGGAATGCGCCACCACGCCAAGGCGACCGCCACGATCGGCGGCAGGCTCCAGGCGGACAGGCGCAGCACCCTCATTCCCAGGGCCTCAGCTCTTGGCGATCACGTTGCCTTCGCCGTCGGTGAACTTGCCGGTGACGATGCTGATGATGTCGATGATCGCCCAGACGCCGCAGCCGCCGCCCGTGAGCAGCATGGCGATGCCCGATCCGGTCTTTCCGACATAGAAACGATGGACACCCAGGCCGCCCAGGAAGATGGAAAGGAGGAGGACGGTGGTCCAGTCGTGCTTGTTCTGGGTCTCGGACATCGGGAATTCCTTCGTGGTTCGGGAGCCCGCCGTGCAAGAGCGAACATTCCCGGATTGTGGGGCCTGCAGGGCAGGCAGGTCCACCGGACAGATGCCCGGGCGCTTCTTCCATGAACCGTTCATCGGATAGGAGGGACCCTTGACCGAAGGTAGCATATGCCAACGGAAGGCAAGGCAGATCGCGCCAGCCGGACGGAGGGGGCCAGAGGCCCTGATGGGCCACAGGCCGTGCGCAGCACCGAGGGCGAAGGCCCGAGCCCGCAGGAGGGCGGCCCGAGCGCCGCGAGGGAGGCGCCCAGGATTCTTTACGCAGGATTTGCCTTTCGGCCCGTTTGGCCTTATCTTAACCAAAAAGTCAAACCATTTGGTCAACAAGGAAGTCCGGCATGAATCCGCCCAAAGCCAGTGTCGCCAAGAGCTGCAAGGTCTGCCAGGACGCCAGCACCCACGAGAAGATCCTGGAGGCCGCACGCGCCGAATTCCTGGAGAAGGGACTGGGCGGGGCGCGGATGCAGGAGATCGCCGACCGGGCCGGCATCAACAAGGCGCTGCTGCACTACCACTTCCGCGACAAGGAGGGCCTGCACCAGGCAGCGTTGAAGTCGGTGATCGAGGCGGTGAGCGGGCGAATCCTTTCCGCACTGCCCGAAGGCGGCATGCCAGATTCCCCCGAGGAGGCGATCCGCGTGATGGTGCGCACCTACATGAGGGTCCTGCGCGATAATCCGCAGATCGTCGGACTGGTGCTGCGGGAACTGGCCGACGGTGGACAGAACTTCGAACTGCTGGCGGCCCTGGCCCCCATGGCCCAGAAGCTCTATCGCACCGTGCTCGAGCAGGTGGGCGCCAAGGCCGACGACTGGCCCGTGATCGATCCGGTCCACGCCTTCATGAGCCTGTTCTCCATGGTCTGGGGCACCTTCCTGCTCAAGCCCATCTACTCCCGGATCCTGCCCGCCGCCGGCATCCGCCAGACCTTCGACGACGCCTTCCTGGACGAGCGCACCGAGGCCATCGCCGACATGGTGATCGCCGCCACCCTCCCGAGGAGGACCGCATGAGAACCGCCCTGCTCCTGACCGCTACGGGTGCCTTCGCCCAGTGCCCGTCCAGCCTCGGCCCGGCCTGGCAGAGCCTGCTTGCCACGCACCCCGCCGTGGCTTCCAGCCAGTCCCGCGAAGAGGCTCGCACCTCCGCCATCGCCGGAACTCGCGCTTCGCTCTTGCCGCGCCTGGACGCGACCGCCGGTTACCAGTATGCCACCGAAGTTTCGAGCCTCGACCTCACCCTGCCCATCGGCCCGGGGGCGACGCCCGTCTCGATGCACAAGGAGCTGGGCACCAACAGCCGCACCGACCTGGGACTCACGGCAAGCTACGTGGTCTTCTCGGGGTTCTCGCAAGCCTCCGCCCAGGCCCGCGAGGAGCGCGGCCTCGAAGCCGCCCAGCTCGACAGCCGCCAGGTCCGCTCGCAACTGGCCTTGCAGCTGGGGCTTCTGGACCTGTCGCTTCGCAGCCGCTTCGTCGACCTGCGCCAGAAGCGCGAGCGCCTGACGGTGCGCGAGGCGTGGCTCTCGAACTGGCAGGCCCGCGAGAAATCGGGGATCGCCACCAAGGCGCAAGTCCTGAATGCCAAGGCCGAGATGCTTGCGGCCCGCACCGACACATCCGCCCTGCGCCGCCAGATCGACAGCCTGCGCACCGAGTTCACATCCCTTGCCGGGACCGCATGGACCGGGAACGAGGCCGATACCACGTTTGACAAGATCTGTCCGGAGTCCGTGCCGGCCGCCGCCCAGGAGCCGTGGAACGCCCGCGCCCTCAAGACCCAGGCACGCGCCGTCGAGGAAAGCCGCTCCGTCGCCACCGCCGCCAAATACCCGTGGATCACCGCGAGCCTCTCGGCCAAGGCGGGCGACCCCGGCGTGAACCAGACCGAAGGCTGGATGACCTGGGGCGTGGCCGCCGTGCAGATGCAGTGGAACCTCTTCGACGGGTTCGAACGATCCAATACCTCCGGGCGCTTGCGCTCCGAGGCCCGCACCCTGGAACTGGAATCGGCCCGCATCTCCTTGGCCCAAAGGACCCAATGGGAGACGCTGGCGCAGGAACGACAGAATCTGTCCAGCGACCGCGAGGCGCTGCAGGCGGCCCTGGACGCATCGACAGAAGCCGAGACCGCCTTCAAGGGAGCCCTGGCCTCCGGCACCTCGCTTCCCGATGACCTGCGCGACGCGGGACTGCGCACAAGCGACCTGCGCGCCCGCCTGTCCCAACTTTCCTTGCGCGACGCGATGTTGGCCCTGCGCCTGCGCTCGCTTTCCGGTGAACCCATCTCCTTCGAAGGCACGCCATGAAGACCACGACCTCGCTCCTGACACTTTCTGTCCTGGCCCTGCTTTCCGGCTGCAACAAGTCGATGCCAGCCGGGTTCCTCTCGTCGGCCACCGTGGATGCGGACCTCTGGAAGGTCGCGCCCGTCTCGTCGGGGAACCTGCTTGCGGTGCCGGTGAAGGAGGGCGATGCGCTCAAGGCGGGGCAGCTGGTGGCCGTGGTGGACTCCGTGCCGTTGACCCTCAAGATCGCCGAACTCAACGCCTCCCAAGCCGAGCTTGCAGCCAATGTGAAGGCCCGCGCCGCCGAAACGCAGACCCTCGTGGCCGCCGACCGCGGCATCCAGCGGGAACTGGCACGCACCAAGCAGCTGGTGGCCGACGGCGCAGCCCCCTCGCAGAGGCTCGACGACCTCGTGACCCAGAAGGAGACCTCCGCCGCGCGCATCGCCTCCAGCAACGCGGCCGTGGCGGCGCTCCAGGCCAAGGGGAAACTCCTCGAAGCCCAGAAGGCCTCGCTTCGCGACCAGATCGCGCGCTGCCGCCTGATGGCCCCGGCCGCCGGCACCGTGCTCACGCGCTTCCGCAACGCGGGCGAGGCCGCGATTCCAGGACGACCCGTGGTGGAGATCGGGCGCACCGACACGCTGTGGGCCGAGTTCTTCGTGGGGCAGCAGGACCTCGCGCGCCTCAAGCTCGGGCAGCCCTTGCGTCTGCGGCTTGATCTGGGCAAGGGCGAACAGTTCGTACCCGCGCGCCTTTCCTGGATAGCCAGCGCCGCCGAGTTCACCCCGAAGGGCGTGCAGACCCGCGAAGGCCGCAACGAGCTGGTCTTCCGGGCCCGTGCCCTGGCGGCCAATGCGGACGGCGCCCTCAAGCGGGGTCTGCCGGTGGAAGTCTGGGAATAGCCATGTCCGCCCTCTGCCTTGAGGACCTGCACCACGACCACGCGGGGGAACGCGCCCTGCGTGGCCTTTCCTTCGAGGTGGCCGAAGGCGTGCTCTTCGGCCTGATCGGCGCCGACGGGGCCGGCAAGTCGACCCTGTTCCAGATCCTGTCCACCCTGCTCGATCCGGGCAAGGGCAAGGCCCGCGTGCTGGGCTTCGACACGGTGACGGAATCTGACAAAATCCGCCCCTTGATCGGGTACATGCCCCAGCGCTTCTCGCTCTACCAGGATCTTTCGGTGCAGGAGAACCTCGAGTTCGCCGCCGACATCGTAGGGATCTCCGGCAAGAACGCCAAGCCCGTCCTCGATGAGCTGATCGGCTTTGCCCGGTTGGACGGTGCCCGCTCCCGGCCCGCCGGAAAGCTCTCGGGCGGCATGAAGCAGAAGCTTGCGCTCTGTTGCGCCCTGGTGCGCAAACCGCGCCTGCTATTACTCGACGAGCCCACCGTGGGTGTCGATCCGGTCACGCGCCGCGACTTCTGGGACATGCTCAAGCTCCTGCGCAGCCAAGGCACGACCACCATCGTGAGCACCCCGTACATGGACGAGGCCGCGCTGTGCGACGAGGTGGCCCTCATCCACCACGGCGAGATCCTGGCCAAGGGATCGCCCGCCGCCCTGGGCGCCTCGCTTCCCGGCACACTCTGGCGGTTGCACGGTGAAGCCTCGCTCCATGTGCGCACCGCCGTCCTTCCGCCCGCCCCCTTGCTTTCCCTCTACACCACTGGCGGCGACCTTCACTCCCTGGCCCCGCACGATTGCACGACAGAATCTGTCTTGGGCGCCGCGCGTTCCCTGGGCCTTGCCGTGACCGAAGCGGCCGTAATCGAGCCCTCCGTCGAGGACGTGCTGCTGCACCATCTGCAGAGGAGGGAAACGGCATGAGCAAGTTCAGCATCCGCACCAAGGGGCTGACCAAGCGCTTCGGCTCCTTCGTCGCCGTGGACGGAATCGATGTCGAAGTCAAGCGTGGCGAGATCTATGGATTCCTGGGCGCCAACGGCGCCGGCAAGACCACCGCCATGCGCATGCTCTGCGGACTCCTGGTGCCCACTTCAGGCGAAGGCCAGGTGGCAGGCTTCGACATCCTCAAGGAGACGGTCAAGATCCGCACCCGCATCGGCTACATGAGCCAGAAGTTCGCACTCTATCCCGACCTCACCCTGCGCGAGAACCTCAAGCTCTCCACCGACCTCTACGCCATCCCGCGCAAGCTCGTGGCCGAGCGCATGGACGAGGCGATCGCCCGCTGCGGGATCATGGAAATGCTCGACTCCATCACCGGCATGCTGCCGTGGGGCTGGCAGCAGCGGCTCTCGCTTGCCTGCGCCACCGCGCACCATCCCGAGATCCTCTTCCTGGACGAGCCCACCGGCTCGGTCGATCCGCTCTCGCGTCGCGGCTTCTGGGACCTGATCCGCGCCGAGGCCGAACGTGGCACGACAATTTTTGTCACGACCCACTACATGGACGAGGCGGAATACTGCCACCGCGCCTGCTTCCTGGTGGACGGCCAGGTGGCCGATGTCGGCACGCCCCCCGAGCTCAAGGCCCGGCACGGGGTCGAGTCGCTGCAGGACGTGTTCCTGGCGGTGGCCGCGAAAGCGAGGCGCTCGTGAATCTGCTGCACCTCAGATCGGTGGCCCGCAAGGAGTTCCGCCACGTGCTGCGCGACAAGCAGACGCTTTTTGTCATCCTGAGCCTGCCGCTCATCATGATGTTCCTCTTCGGCTACGCGCTCAAGAGCGAGATCGAGGACGCCCGCGTGGTGGTGATCGACCCGCACCCTTCCGACGAGACGCGCTCCCTCTGCCGCGCCCTGGACGAGAACCGCCAGTTCGCCTTGGCCGCCGTCGAGACCGGGGGCGATCCCGCCAAGCTCCTTGTGAAGCACCGCGCCCGTGCCCTCATCGAGCTTCCGGTGGACTACGCCCGCCGCCGCGACGATGCGCCGCTTCCCATCGGCTTCGTGTACGACGGCTCCGACCCGGCCACCGCCACCACGCTGCGGGCCGCACTGCCCGCCTTCTTCCGCACCCACTTCGTCGGGCGCAACAAGCTGGAGGCGACGGAACTTGTCACCACCGGCACGCGCTTCCTCTACAACCCAGACCAGAAGAGCGCCCTCTTCTTCGTGCCCGGCCTGATGGCCACCATCCTTGCCATGATCGGGACGCTCCTCACCAGCGTGACCGTCACCCGCGAGAAGGAACTGGGCACCATGACGAACCTGCGCCTCTCGAGCCTCACGGCCTCGGAAGTCATCGTGGGAAAGCTCGCCCCCTACTTCGCCATCGCAAGCGCCGTGGGCGTCTTCATCCTGCTGATCGGGCGCCTCGCGTTCGGGGTGATCCCGCAAGGAAGCTACGGGCAGCTTGCTTGGACCACCGCCCTCTACCTGCTGGTATCGCTGGGGATCGGGCTCCTGATCTCCACCATCGTCCAGAAGCAGCAGCACGCCATGCTGATGGGGCTGGGAATCACCATGATGCCCACCATCATGTTGTCAGGATTTGTCTTTCCCCGCATGAGCCTGCCCGCACCGCTCTACGTGCTGTCGTGCGTGGTGCCGGCCACCTGGTACCTGCAGATCGTGCGCGGCATCGTGCTCAAGGCCGCCACCCTCAAGGAACTGTGGCTTCCGGCCCTGGTGCTGGGCGGACAGGCTCTCCTTCTTTTGGGCCTGGCCTCGCGCCGCTTCGGAAAGGAGCACTGAGATGGACATGCTGCGCCGCTTCCTCGCCCTCTTCCGCAAGGAGTTCCTGCAGATCCGCCGCGACCCCGGCTCGCTGCGGCTCCTCTTCATCCTGCCGATCATGCAGACCATGGTGCTCGGATACGCCATGACCCGCGACGTGAAGCACATCACGCTTGCCATCGTGGACCTCGACCATTCCTCCCAGAGCGCCGCCCTGTCGCACCGGCTCCAGACCAACGGACGCTTCGCCTTCCAGGGCAACCTGCCCAGCCTCGAGGCCGCCCGTGAGGAGCTGTTGGCAGGACGGATCCTGGTCGCCGTCGCGATCCCCGAGGGCTTCGCGACCTCCGTGGAAGGGGCGATCCGCGAGCAGGAAGCCCCCGAGCGTTCCACCAACGTGATGGTCGTGGTGGACGGGCAGGACGCCGCCACCGCAGGCACCGCCGCGGCCTACGCTTCGGCCATCGTGTCGCAGTGGGGCACCGAGACCTTCCAACGCGAGATGGTCGGCCAAGGCCTGGACGCCCGGTCGCTCCAGCCCTTCGACGCGCGGGAGCGCATGCTCTTCAACCCCGAACTGGAGTACTCGTGGTACATGGTACCGGGCATGATCATCCTGCTTGTGACCATGGTCGGCGCGCTCCTGACGGCCTTCAGCATCGTGCGCGAGCGCGAGTCGGGCACCCTCGAACAGCTCCTGGTCACGCCGGTCCACCCGGTCCAGATCCTGCTCGGCAAGGCCCTTCCCTACTGGATCCTGAGCCAACTGGTCTTCGTGATCGCGCTCTCGTTGCCGGGCCGTTTCTACGGCGTGCCGCTCGGAAACGCCAACGTCCCCGGCCTTGCCTTGGGCGTGGCGCTCTACTGCCTCACCGTCGTGTCGCTGGGCGCCTTGGTGAGCACGCTGGTGAGCAGCCAGCAGCAGGCGCTCTTCCTGATCTGGTTCGCCCTCACCTTCTTCATCCTCACCTCGGGCTTCATGCTTCCCTTCGAGAGCATGCCGGGCTGGATGCAGACCCTCACCGAAGGCAACGCGGTGCGCCACTTCCTGTATCTCGTGCGCGCCCTGGTGCTGCGCGGAGCCTCGCCCTTGGCTTTGATCCCCGAGTACCTGAAGCTCGCCGCCATCGGCCTGACCTTCTTCACGGCAAGCGTGGCGCTGTTCCGCCGCAAAGCTTCGTAAGACAGAAATTGTCATTAGACAGATTCTGTTATATGACAGGATCCGTCTTCGGGGCGCCTCCCTCGCTCCGCTCGGGCCGGGCTGCCTGCCAAGCCCCGGCGTTGCCGGGGTCTTGGGCAAAGCCGGCATCCCTGGCGCGCGCAGCACCGGCTACCGGGCGGGCCTTGCCAGCTCCCTCGCGATCGCCGCAGTCACCTCCGGGGCATCCGGCTGGGTCGTCGGCGAGAAGCGCGCCGCCACCTTGCCGTCCCGGCCGATCAGGAACTTCTCGAAGTTCCACGAGACCTTACCGGCGCCCTTGGGCTGCGCGTCCTGGATCGAGAGGTAGGCGTAGAGCGGCGCCACCCCCTTGCCCCGCACCTCGATCTTCTCGAACATCGGGAACGTCACCCGGTACTTGAGCGAGCAGAACTCCTTGATCTCCTTGCTGGAGCCCGGCTCCTGCCATAGGAAGTCGTTGGAGGGAAAGCCCAGCACCACCAGACCCTTGGGGCCCTGCTCGGTCCAGAGCTTCTGCAGGCCGGTGTACTGCGGCGTGTGCCCGCACTTGCTGGCGGTGTTCACCATCAGCACGACCTTGCCGCGCCACTGCCCGAGGTCGACCTCCTTGCCATCGAGATCCTTCATCCTGAAGTCGAGGGCATCCTTGGGCGCGGCCGGCACGGTTGCCGCGAAGGCAAGCGTGGCGAAGAGGGCAAGGGCGGACAGGCGCATGGCAGGCTCCGTGGTTCGAGACAAGAGCAAGCTACCCGCCGCGACCGACGACGCCCATCGCCTGGGTTGCTGTCAAGCGGCATCTCCTCATCCCGACCAACCTTGACGACCGGCACCTCACCGCCAAGCGGAGAGACGCACATGGTCATCGTCGTCAGTTCTTCAAGCAACGCACAAAGAACGCGTAGCGATTCGAAGCACCGCCGTAGTACATGTTCACACGATCAAGAGTCACGGCATCGCCTTTGTCACCTCCGAGCAGGTAATACTGGTATGCTGTCGCTGCCGAGCTTCCCTTGGTCGACGCCCACCAGTTGCAGCTATACCCGGCCGATACGAAACTCCCGTTCGCATTGCGACTGCCGCCCGGCAAGGCTCCGAATCCATAACGATCCACACCGTTGTAGCCTGTGATCCATCCCGTCGCCGACTTGAGCTTCGCACCGGAAGAGTCTCCCGCAAAAGCCTTCAACGTATCCCACTCCGCTTTCGACGGAAGATGCCAACCCGTCGGGCAGATGCCTTTCTGCAGGGAATCCGTCCCGCTCCAATACTTGGAATTGAAGCTGGTGTCGATCCCCATCGCTTCCGCCCAAGTATACAGGCGTCCGTAGGCATTGCAGTTCGCGGGATCCCAGTTTGTGCAAAGCCCCAACGTATCGCTGCTTCCAGACGCATTGCGATAGTTCAGATTCTGTGCCATCCATGTCTGACGACCGATCGTCACCACCTTGTAAGACTTGCCATCGCGCGAATCCATGGCATAGCCGCTGCGATCTTCCACCGGTGCCGTCGAGCTGCTACTGCACGAGCAGAACAGCGCACCGAGGATCAGGCATGAGGGAACGAATGTGGCACGATGAAGCTGCAGATGCATGAACGACTCCCATGAACGGTTGTGGACTCGAATTTAAGTGATTAGCCCTGACCAGCCGTTTCAATCCCGCATGATTTCAACAATCCGATCTCAGCACACACCCATCTCGGAAGCCCCGCAGCAGGAGCTGGTCTCGTGCCACTCGGGGTTCTCGCTGGTCAGCCGCTCCTCCTCGCCGCCCGAAGGCCCGAGGCCCCACACCGGCTCGGCATCCGGCCCCTGCGCCGATTTGACAGATTCCGTCATATTCCCTCCCGAGGAAAGAGCGCTTCGAGATGCGCAAGCCCACCGCAGGGCGCGCCGCCAGGCGCGGTGCGCAGTGCCACAGGCACGGAGCACCGACCGGAGGGAAAGCCCGGAGGCGGGCGACCCGCGAAGCGGGATGCGCCCAGTGCCTGCGTGTGAAAAAGCCCACCCCGCACGATGCGGGATGGGCCGAGGTTTCCGGATTCCCGCACGAGGCGGATCCGATCAGAGCAGCAGCAGCGTCGGGTTCTCCAGGCGCTTCTTCACGACCTGCAGGAAGAGCGCGCCGCCCGCACCGTCCACCACGCGGTGGTCGCTGGAGAGCGTGATGCTCATGCGCTTGCCGATCACGATCTGGCCGTCCTTGACCACCGGGACCTCGCGGGCCTGGCCGATGGCGAGGATGCCCGACTGCGGCGGGTTCACGATGGCCTGGAACACGTCCACGCCCATCATGCCCATGTTCGAGACGGTGAAGGTGCCGCCGGTGTACTCGTCCGGCTTGAGCTCGCGGGCCTTGGCGCGCTTGCCCAGGGCCTTGGCTTCGAGCGCGATCTGCTTGAGGCTCTTCTGCTCGGCGAACTTGATGGTCGGGGTGATGAGACCCGACTCCAGGCTCACGGCAAAGGACACGTGCACCGAACCGTAGCGAAGGATGTGGTCCTCCATCCAGGCCGAGTTGAGGTCCGGGACCTCGACCAGGGCCTGGGCAACGGCCTTGAGCACCAGGTCGTTCACCGAGATCTTGACCTCCTCGCCGGCGGCGACGAAGGCTGCGTTGATCTGGGCGCGCAGGTCGTTCATCGGACCCACGTCCACCTCGACGGTGGTGTAGACATGCGGGATGGTCTGCTTGCTCTCGGTCAGGCGCTTGGCGATGGTCTTGCGCATGCCGTTGAGGGCGATCTTCTGGTCTTGGGCGGGAGCCACGGACAGCCCTGCGGCGGCGACCGGAGCGCCTCCGGTGACCGGGGCCAGCGGAGCGCGGTAGCCCTTGCCAGCGGCGGCGTCCTCGACGTCCTTCTGGACGATGCGGCCGCCCGGGCCAGTGCCCTTGACGTGGTACAGGCTGATGCCCTTCTCGGCGGCGATGCGGCGGGCCATCGGCGATGCCTTGAGGCGTCCGCCCATGTCATCGGCGGTGGAGTCGCGCGGGCCTTCGAAGGGGTTGGCGATGCCCACGACCTTCGGGGCCACGTCGACCTTGGGAGCCGCGGGGACCGGGGCCGGAGCGGCAACGGCGCTCTCGGAGGGAGCCGGGGCGCGGGCCTCGTCGGCGGCCTTGGCGGTCTTCTCTTCCTTGACGGCGGCGGCCTGCTGCGAGTTGTCCTTCATCGACTGCGCGAGCAGGTCGGTGATGTCCTCGCCACTCTTTCCGATGATGCAGATGGTGCCGCCCACGGCGACCACGCCGCCTTCGGCCAGGGTCTGCTTCAGGAGCACGCCGTCCTCGAAGGACTCGACCTCCTGGGTGGCCTTGTCGGTCTCGATCTCGCAGATCATGTCGCCGGCCTTGATGGCGTCATTCTCGGCCTTGAGCCACTTGATGAGCGTCCCCTCCGTCATGGAGTCGGACATGCGGGGCATGAGGATTGCAGTAGCCATCAGCCGACGACCTCCTTCACAGCTTCGATGATGCGGGCTTGGTTGGGCATGCAGAGATCTTCCAGGGCCGGGGAGAAGGGCATCGGGACGTCGAGGCCGGTGACGCGCAGGATGGGGGCGTCGAGGTGGTCGAAGCAGGAACGCCCGATCTCGGCGGCGATCTGAGCCGAGACGCCGGCGAACGGCTTGGTCTCGTCCACGCACACCAGGCGGCCGGTCTTGCGCACCGAACGCACGATGGTCTCGTAGTCCAGCGGCTTGATGGAGCGCAGGTCGATGACCTCCGCGCGGATGCCCATCTTCAGGAGCTCCTGGGCGGCTTCGAGCACGGTCCAGCAGGTGAAGCCGTGGGTCACGATGGTGACGTCGGCGCCTTCCTGCAGGATGTTGGCCTTGCCCAGCGGCACCAGGTACTCGCCGTCGGGTACCTCGGACTCGCGTCCGTAGAGGGCCTCGTTCTCGATCACCAGCACCGGGTTGTCGTCGCGGATGGCGGTCTTCAACAGGCCCTTGGCGTCGGCGGCGAAGGCCGGAACCACGACCTTGAGGCCGGGGAAGCTGGCGAAGATGGCCTCGGGGGCGTGGCTGTGGGTGGCACCGATCTGGTGGCCGCCGCCCGAGTTGCCGCGGAACACGATGGGCACCTTGATCTGGCCGCCGGACATGTAGCGCATGTTGGCGGCGTTGTTCACGATCTGGTCGAAGGCCACGAAGGAGAAGGACCAGGTCATGAACTCGACGATGGGGCGGAGTCCGGCCATGGCCGCGCCGATGGCCATGCCGCCGAAGCCGGCCTCGGAGATGGGCGAGTCGATGACGCGCTCGGCGCCGAACTTGTCGAGCAGGCCCTTGGAGCACTTGTACGCACCGTTGTACTCGGCGACTTCCTCGCCGACGAGGAACACGCGCGAGTCGCGGGTCATCTCTTCGGCCATGGCGTCGCGGACGGCGTCACGATAGGCGATCTTTGCCATTGTTCAGATTCCTTTTAGGCGAAGATGTCGGTGAAGATTTCGGACGGCGAGGGGAACGGGGAGTTGGCGGCGAACTCGTGCGCGGCCTTGACCTCCTCCTTCACCTTGTCTTCCAGCGCGTCGAGGTCCTGGGCCGAGATGAGGCCCTCCTCGAGGATCTTGCGCTTGAGGATCTCGATCGGGTCCTTGCGGCGGTACTCCTCGACCTCTTCTTTGGAGCGGTAGTACTGTGGGTCGGACATCGAATGGCCGCGGTAGCGGTAGGTCTCGATCTCCAGGATCGCGGGCAGGAACTCGCGGCGGGCGCGCTCGGCCAGGGTCCAGCTGGTCTGGCGGACCGTGTCGAAGTCGGCGCCGTCGATCTGCACGCCCAGCATGTCGTAGCCGCTCGCGCGCTTGTAGAGCTCGACCGGGGCGGCGTGGCGGTGCACGGCGGTTCCCATGGAGTACTTGTTGTTCTCGATCACGTAGATGACCGGGATCTTCCAGAGCTGCGCGAGGTTGAGCGACTCGTGGAAGGCGCCCTGGTTCACCGCGCCGTCGCCCATGTAGCAGAAGCAGACCTTGTCCTGCTTGAGGTACTTGGAGGCAAACGCCAGCCCCAGGCCCAGCGGGGTCTGGCCACCGACGATGCCGTGGCCGCCCCACATCTCGCGCTCGACGTTGAAGTAGTGCATCGAGCCGCCCTTGCCCTTGACCACGCCGGTGGCGCGTCCGTAGAGCTCAGCGAAGGCCGGCCCCGGGCGGATGCCGCGCATCAGGCCGTGGGCGTGGTCGCGATAGGCGGTGATGATGGGGTCGTTGGGACGACCGCCGGCCAAGGTGCCCGCGGCGACGGCTTCCTGGCCGTTGTACAGGTGGCAGAAGCCGCCGATCATGCCGGTCTGGTAGCTCTGGTAGGCGCGCTCCTCGAAGCGGCGGGTCAGCACCATCAGCCGGTACCACTCGATCCGTTCCTCGCGCGAAAGCTCAGGAGCCGTGCCGTAATCCGGCAGATCGAAGGTGGATTTGAGTCCCGCGGGTGCCGCGGCGCTGGTCTTATTCGTCATGTGTCTCTCGCATTGACCGAGTGATCAGAAGATGGCCGGCAGGGCGGCTTGTGAGAAAAACTATAAGAATCCATCTCAATCGACCACATCCCCTATCAAGACGATCCAGTGAAACCGTGACTTGCCGAGATTTCGCGCAGAAACGACGTCTGCTGCATGGTCCGAAATTGCGCTTTGGCTCCAATTCCTTGATTTCCGCATTCGACCGGACCGATTGTCCATGAGAACTTCCGATTCTGTCACGCTCGCCTCCCCCGTTGAGACGATCCTCAACGGAATCCAGCCTGCAGGCCTGCGCTCTCCCGGTCGCGGAGGTATTCTTGGAACGTGCCTGATGTCTTGGACTATCTAGACTACCGCCAGTACCTCCGCGAGGTGTACGACTGGCGCAAGAAGCGGGGAGATTCCTTCTTCTCCTACCGCTACATGGCCTCGCGCATCGGCATCGACCCGGGTTACCTAGCCAAGCTCCTCCAGGGCAAGGTCCACCTGGGCGAGTCGTCGATCGAACCGACCATCAAACTCCTCCACCTCGAGGGCAAGGCCGCGGCCTACTTCCTCCAGCTGGTGAGCTTCGGCAAGGCGCGCAGCGATCGCCAGATCCAGGAAGAGTTCGAGAAGCTGATGTCCCTCAAGGGCGTCGGCGCCCGCACCCTTGACGAGGACCGTTTCGCCTTCTACCAGAGCTGGATCCACAGCGCCATCCGCAGCTTCATCGGCATCCGGACCTTCCGGGACGATTTCGCGGATCTCGCCCGCCGCCTCTCGCCCGCCATCACCCAGGAGCAGGCCCGGGAATCGGTCGAGCTGCTCGAACGCCTCGAGCTCATCCGCAGGACCGAGGACGGCAGCTGGGAACTGACCGACCGCTTCGTCACCACCGGCGACGGCTGGAGATCCCAGGCAGTGCGTACCTTTCAGGGTCAGACGATGGAACTGGCTCGCGAATCCTTGGCACGCCATGTCCCCGAGAAGAGGGACATCTCGACCGTGACCGTCACGCTCTCACATGATGACATGCCCGAGCTGCGCGAACGCATCGCCCAGTTCCGCCAGGACATCTTGCGCATGGCCCGCGAAAGCCGGCGCCAGGATTCCGTCTACCAGCTCAACATCCAGCTCTTCCCCGTCACGGAGCAAGGATGAGACGCGCACCACTCGCCCTGGCCCTGGGCGCTCTCCTGGCCGGGTGCGGCCAGGATTCCGTGCAACCTGTCGCCTTGGGAGGCAACGGCTCCGAGACCACCAACGGATTCACCCTCCTGGTCGTGAACACCGAAGGCATCCCCGCCTCTTCCGTGCAGGTGCACATCCGACCCAGCGATTCCTTGGCGGGCAGTTGGGGCGATTCCTTGTCTGGTCATTTGCGCACGCGTCTGGACACGGCTTCCGATGACGAAGGTCATGTGAACGTCAGCGGCCTGGTCCGGGGCAGCTACACGGTCGAGCTTCGCCAAGGCGACAGCCGCAGCCTGACGCGCCAAACCGCCCTGCCCGAATCTCCCTACGGCGGTCGGATTCAACTCAGTCAGGCCAGCACGCCATGGTTCACGGACATCCGCCTGGCCAATGCACGCCTGACTCTTCAGGGTGTAGATCGAGCCGCGACGGCCAATGCCAGCGGTTCCGTGAAGTTCGACAGCCTGCCGACAGGCACCTACGCCTTCCGCGCCTGGAAGAACGGCACGCGCCTGGGAAACGGCACGTTCCTGGCGCAGACCGGGACCAGCGCCATCCTGCTTTCCTTCGAGCTGGCCGGCAGCGAAAACGACCCGACGGCCTTCAAACATGCGGCGGCGCTCACTCTCAATGCATCGGTGGGCAACGGAAACGTGCGCGGCTCCTTCAAGGACTACCCGGTTCCGCTGGTCTTGAACAGCAGCAACTTCGACTTCACCGGTGCCGCCTCGAACGCTCTGAAGTTCGTGTCCCCTCGCGGTACCGTGCTCGCCTACGACGTGGAAAGCTGGGACGCCACGACCCGCAGCGCCAAGCTCTGGATCAAGATGGATTCGGTGCAGGCCCTGACCGACAATCAGATCACGCAGATGTACTGGGGGGGAACTGTCCAGCCGTCGGGCGGAACCATTTTCGACACCGACAACGGATGGTGGGGCGTGTGGCATCTGCGCCGAAGCCTCAAGGACGCGACCCCTTGGCAACGTACGGCCATAGGGACACCGGCTGGCATGGACGGCTGGACATCCAACGGCACCAACACACTGACGCTCCCCAGCCTTCCTGCAGCCACGGATTCCGGCTTCACCGTCTCCCTCTGGATGCTTCCCGACACGGCCCAGCGGGCCGGAGCCCAGATCCTGACCCAGCTATCCTCGACCGGCACTCCTTTCGCCTTGCGCATGGGTCCCTTCTCGACCTGGATCGAGACCCACTATCCCAACGGTACGACCCAGGACAACCAGTTCCCGACAACCTCGGCCCCGGGCGAGTGGCTCTTTGTCACGGTGACCTACGAACGCAAGAGCGACGTCATGCGCCTCTACTTGAACGGTCAGGAATGCGGCGACCCTGCCACCGGCCTCAACGCGACCAACGTGAAGATGGACGGGGCACTGATCCTGGGCGGCAGGGATTCCAGCGGCATCGGCTTCAAGGGACTCGTCAAGGAAGTGCGTGTGAGCAGCAAGCCCCGCAGTGCGGAGTGGATCAACGCCGAATACATCTTCGAGAGCAGCCGCACATCTTCCCGCGTGCTGTCCCTCCTGCAGCTGCGCTGAGTCTGCATCGCGACTTGAAATGCAGGTCGCAGCAGATCCGGCCTGCGAAACTCCGCCACCAAGGTCCCCTTCAAGGATCGCCGCTGCGACTGGATGTGATGGGACGTCCATTTGCTCCCGGACGAGGCATCCTGCTGGAAGGCGACGCCGTCACGGGTTGGCGACGCCGCTTGGTTCTGGGCAAGGAGACGCAGCTGCCGTGACAAGGAGCCTCGTGCATCTGGGAATCCTGATCGCCGTCGCGACGGCAGGAAGCGGCGCACGCCCACCGGAACTGATGAGGTCCACCAAGGCCGCGGACTGGGTGTTCGACCGCTGCAAGGTCACCTACAAGGGGACGCCCTTGCCTCTGGGCATGGGGCTGCCCGAATTCATCCGGCTCTTCGGCCCGCCGTCCGACTCGCTCATCACGCCTTGGCCTGGCCATCCCGGGCGCACTCCCATCAAGACCTACTTCTGGGACAACATGGGAATGAGGACGCGCTTCTTCTCCGATGCGCATGCCGATCTGTTCGGCGGCGTGGAACTGTCGTTCCGCGAGCCTTTCTGGAACCCGAGGATGCACAAACGCCGCTTCGTGAGGGGCACCAGTACCCTCGAGTTCCGTCCCTTCGGCCTGCTCGACTCGAACTCGATGAAGACCGTCATGGACCAGGGCTTCAAGCCCGGGCACGCGCCAAACGCCAAGGAGTCGGAGTACCTCGATCTGCGCCTGAACAAGGAGAGCATGCTCTCCCTCCTCCCGCTCAAGGACGACCATTTCAAGTACTACGGATTGAGCATCTACTACGAAGCCCCGGACGACAGCAGATTTCGCAACTACGCCGAGGCCCAACGGGCCATGGATGCAAGCTGCCGACTGCCCGACCGTTAAGGCGCGCCAGGGATGCCGGCGCAAGCCCGGGCCCCCGCAGCTTGCGAGGAGGCCCGGCAGGCAGCCCGGCCCGAGCCCGGCGAGGGAGGCGCCCCACTTCGCCAACGCGCTCATGAGCATGCCCCTAGGTGGGAGCTGCGCTCCAGAAACAGCAAAGGCCACCATCACTGGTGACCTTCGAAGTTGCGGAGACAGGATCACACTGAGCTGTGAGCCCAACCATGCCCTCGAGCTTGTCCACCCCGCAGAAACGTGAGATGGCCTAGAAACGACGAAGGCCATCGTTTCCGATGGCCTTCAAAGTTGCGGAGACAGGATTTGAACCTATGACCTTTGGGTTATGAGCCCAACGAGCTACCGGACTGCTCCACCCCGCAGAGACAATATGCACCTGCAGAGTTCCGATGTCAAGGCCAGTGGGCAAGTTATGCCGGAAAGCTCCCTGATCAGGGGCGCACGAAGGCTTGGCGCAAGGACTCCGAGCTCCCGATCCGGGACATCGTCACGAACCCGATCCGCAGCGACTGGAGCGAGGCGGGGAGCGGGACCTCGAGATGCCCGCCGAATGCCTGGGCCTGCACGGTGCCGCGCAAGGCGCCCGAGGCATCCAAGATGCGCAACTGGTAGGCTCCGTCCGGGACATCCGCCAGCAAGCGCGCGCCCTCGACCCGCAGGGAGGCTTCACGAGGATGCGCCCTCTCAGCGATGCCGACCACGCTTCCCAGGGCGGTGAGGTAGGCCGCCTCGGCGTTGAGAAGGCCCGAGCCGTAGTCGCCGGCCCACTGGTAACCGTAGCGCCGATCGGTGGAGAGCTTGGTGATATCCTGGGTCTTGGTCGTGTCGCCGCCCCGGTCGCAGAAGAAGAAGGAGTCGTTGGCCACCTCGTAGAAGCGGTACCACATCGCGGAACCGCTCGAGGCCACGAAGTCGCCGCTGGAGAACTTCATGTCGGCCACGCGGTTCTTCTTGTACCAGGCGATGGCGCCCTTCACGGCTTTCTGGACCGCGGTGGTCTGGTCAGGCCAGTTCATGAGGAACCAGACGACTCCGGCCGACTCGCTCCCGGACTTGGAGGGCAGCTCGTAGGCGCGGGCACCGGCCGCCGCGTAGGTCGATGTGTCGTGCTGGGCGCACCAGACCGTCGGTGCGCCGGCATTGACGATCTGCGCCTTGAGGGCGAAGGCCACGGACTTGTCCAGGGACGTCTTGAGCCTGGCCAGGCTGTCGGTGGCGATGTCGGAATCGAAGGGCGCCTTCTTGTCCACCATGTCCTTGACCATCACCATGACCCGGATCATGGCGTTGTCGTTGTAGGTGGCCATGTCGGAGTAGTTGCCCCGCTTGGGATACACCTGGGGCCACGCCCCGCTGGAGCGCTGGGAGGCCAGCACGAAGCCGGTCGCCTTGAGGAAGGATGCCTTGAAACGCTTCTTGAGCGAGTCCACCGTGGTCGCCTTGTAGCGCACGGCGAGCAGGCGCATCTCCTGGACGGTGGCATTGTTGTCGAACATCCCCAGCGGCTCGCTCTTGGTGCCGGTCCAGGAGGAGAGTTCGGCCGTGCCGTCCCAGCGGTTCACGTACAGCGCCGCATGGGCCTTGCTGAAGCCTCCGTGGGTCATCTGCCAGGTCGTGAGGTTGTAGGTGTAAGCATCGAGATCCATCGTGCCGGCGGCCGTGGTCAGCTCGCTGTAGCTGCGCAGCTTGTCCAGGGCGGTCCCGGCTGCGGCAGGAGGCGCGTAGGCCGCCCGGCAAGGCATGAGCCCCGCAAGAAGCAGCAATAAGCAAGTCGGACGGATCATGGACGGATCTCCTCTGTAAGTGCGCTTGCGGAATGGACGGCCCGAAGCTCTCCATGAACTTCGTCCCGAAGCGCGGCTCCGGCATCCCGATCCGGATCGGGAAATCGGGATTCGTTGTCCATTTCCGCACAACGGAAAAAATCTCCCACCCGCACGCCCCGAATGACAACACCCGAGCCATCCCCTACCCAAAGTCTCCCCATGCTCCCGGCGAGGGCGTCAGCCCAAGGCCGGCGTCGGCTACCCGTTGTTCCGACGCGAGTTGCCCATTGTTCACGGCGAGGGCGAAGCCCAAGGCCGGCGTCGGCTACAAGCAAGCAACAAAAAATCCCACCGGCCGGAGGCTGGTGGGATTTCCCCATTCTGGGCTGAATTTCCTGCGAGGGTGATGCAGTCGAAGCGGCCTGAATCCCGAAGCCGTCCTGGTGGACGGCGAGCGGTGAAGGCCGCGAGAATGCGCGCCCGCAGCGGAAATTTTAGTACTGGAACAGGAGTTCGCGGTACTTCGGGAGAGGCCACAGCTCGTCGGACACGATGGTCTCCAGCTCATCGGCCACGGCGCGGACAGCGTCCTGGGCGGGGATGACCACGTCCTTGAAGGTCTTGGCTTCGGAGTGCAGGGAACCGGCGTTGTGAGCCTTCTCCTGGGCAGTTTCGAGGGCCTCGGTGGTCTCGACCAAGGCGTCGATCAGGGCACCGACCTTCTCGGTGACCTTCTGCGCACCCTTGGACACGGCAGCGGCAACGGAGAGCTCGCCGATGTAGGCGGCAGCGGCCGGCAGGATCAGGGTCTTGGCGATCTCGACGGTGAGGTTCGCTTCGATGTTCTGGACCTTGACGTAGCGCTCCCAGTTGATCTCGGCGCGAGCGGCGAGCTCGCGGGAGGTCAGGACACCCAGGGCCTCGAACAGCTTGGAAGCCTTCTCGGTCTCGAGGGCCGGGAGAGCTTCGACAGTGCTCTTGTTGTTGGGGAGGCCGCGCTTGGCAGCTTCGGCGTGCCACTCTTCGGAGTAGCCGTTGCCCGAGAACAGGACCTGCTTGTGCTCCTTGATGATCCCCGAAAGGATCTTGGAGAGACCGGCGAAGTCGTTCTTGGGCAGCTTCTCGAGCGCATCGGCCAGATCCTTGAGGGACTCGGCGACGATGGTGTTGAGGACGGTCTGCGGCCAGTAGATGGGAGCCGAGGAACCGACGGCGCGGAACTCGAACTTGTTGCCGGTGAAGGCGAAAGGCGAGGTGCGATTGCGGTCGGTGGCGTCCTTGGGCAGCACGGGCAGCGAAGTGGCGCCCAGCTGGAGGCTTCCGCCGTCCTTCGAGGAGGAGGCAGCGCCGCCCTCGAGCTGCTTGACGATGTCTTCGAGCTGAGCGCCCAGGAAGATGGAGACGATGGCCGGAGGAGCCTCGTTGGCACCCAGGCGATGGTCGTTGCCGGCGTCGGCGACGGTGGCGCGCAGCAGGTCGGCGTGCTTGTTGACGCCACGGATGATGCCGGCCAGGAAGGCCAGGAACTGGGCGTTGTCGTGCGGGTTCTTGCCCGGCTCGAGCAGGTTCTCGCCGTCGTCGGTGCCCATGGACCAGTTGTTGTGCTTGCCCGAGCCGTTGACGCCCTTGAAGGGCTTCTCGTGCAGGAGGACCGCCAGGTCGTGCTTGGGAGCCAGACGCTTGAGCACGTTCATCAGGAGCATGTTGTGGTCGGAGCCGACGGAGGTCGACTCGTACACGGGAGCGATCTCGAACTGGCCCGGAGCCACTTCGTTGTGGCGGGTCTTGGACGGGACGCCCAGACGCCAGAGTTCGCGATCGAGGTCCATCATGAACGCAAGGATGCGCTCGCGGATGGCGCCGAAGTACTGGTCCTCGAGCTCCTGGCCCTTGGCGGGAGCGGCACCGAAGAGGGTACGGCCAGCCAGGAGGAGGTCGGGGCGCTGCTCGGCCAAGCGACGGTCGACCAGGAAGTACTCCTGCTCGGGGCCGATGTTGGTGAACACGCGGGTGGTGGTCTCGTTGCCGAACCACTTGAGGACGCGCAGGGCTTCCTTGCCCAGGGCCTGCTGCGAGCGCAGCATCGGGATCTTGTGATCCAGGGCCTCGCCGGTGTAGGACACGAAGGCGGTGGGAATGGTCAGGGTCACGCCGTTGGGCTCGACCTGCAGGAAGATGGGGCTGGTGACGTCCCAAGCGGTGTAGCCGCGGGCCTCGAAGGTGGCACGGATGCCGCCCGAGGGGAAGGACGAAGCATCAGGCTCGCCCTGGATCAGGATCTTGCCCGAGAACTCGGCGAGGGTCTGGCCTTCGCCGGCCGGGTTCAGGAAGGAGTCGTGCTTCTCGGCGGTGGAGCCGGTCATGGGCACGAACCAGTGGGTGTAGTGGGTGGCGCCGTTGGCCATGGCCCATTCCTTCACACCCTGCGCGACGGCGTCGGCGATGGCGGTATCGAACGGCTCGAGGCCTTCGATGGTGCGACGCAGCTTCTTGAAGACGGGCTTGGACAGGAACTGGCGCTGAGCCTCTTCCGTGAACACGTACTGGCCGTAGATGGCCTCGCCGGCGTGTTCGAGATAGTTCTGGGTGCTCTCCACCTTGTGGGTGGAAATTGCCTCGACAGCATTCTTGCGAGCAGTCATTTTGCGTCCTTCAAATGTGTGGTGGTCTCTGGCAGATCCGTTGGCTCCCATTCAAGGATGGCCGCCTCAAACGGAACGGATTTCCTGATCGCCAAAAATAGTGAATCCTCCCGGCTCTTGCGGCGAGGTCTCTCATGATTTTGCGCGTTTTGCAAGACCCAATACTTTTTTTCGCCGGATCTTCCAGCTCACACGCTTCATGTCGCTCCCCAACACCGGCAAGGCAAGGAACAGCAGGAACAGGGCCAGAGGCAGGGTCGAGAGGTAACCGAAATGCGTGAAGCCCGCAGCCCCGACCACGCCTCCGGTGAAGAAGCTGCCGATCAGGCGCAGCTGCAAGGCCACCTTGCCCCGATGGGCCTTCACGGGAGCCTCGTTTCGGTTCCGATTGAAGTAGAGGAAGCGCCCCAGCTCGATGCCTAGGTCGGTGAACATGCCCGTCATGTGGGTGGTGCGAATCTCGGCATGGGAGATCTTGGTGACGATCGCGTTCTGCAATCCCATCAGGTAGGCAAGGAGCAGGAGCGCAAGTGGCACGCGGATGGCCATGTGATCGTCCAACATGCCGCCCGTGAGCCCGAACAGGATCAGCAACACGGCTTCCAGCAGCAAAGGAATGCCGTAGGTGCCGTACAGCTTGCGCCTCTCCCCCCAGTTCACCAGCAGGGCCGTGGTGGCTGCCCCGGCCAGGAAGGTGCCGATGATGGTCAAGGCGGCCATGGCCAGCGGCAAGTGCCCAAGAGCCAGCTCGTCGGCGGCCGTGGAAAGCAGCCCCGTCATGTGCGAGGTGTAACGCCCCACGACGAGGAATCCTCCCGCATTGGTCGCACCCGCCACGAAGGCCAGCGCCATTCCCAGCTGGATGTTCGCCTTCCTGGAGCGTTCCCGCGCCATCAGGCCGGCCAAGGTGGCCAAGCCCCTCATGAGGCCTGTCGGATGGAATCTCTCAACAGCTCCATCCATCTAAAATAGTCCAACCATCCTGATTTCCCCCAAACGCAAACGACCCGCCGACAGATCCTGTCACGGGTCGAGGTTTGGCCGCATCCGCGGAGGCCATTCCGCGCACGGGCCGACTCCGCATCAGACCATCAGGAGAGCACGTACTCCTCGGCGACCTTGCCCTCTTCCATGGCCTCGAGGATGGCATCGATGGCTTCCTCGTCCACCTTGCCATACCAGACGTTGTCCGGGTGCACGATCAGGACGGGGCCGCGGTCGCAGGCCTTGAGGCAGGCAGTGGCGGAGACGGTGACGCCGTCCATGCCACGGTCGGAGAGCTCGCTCTCGAGGTATCCCAGAAGGCTGTTGGCCCCCTTCTTCTTGCAGGCGCCCTGGGCTTCGCCGCTCACGCGGAAGCTGGCGCACACGAAGATCTGCTTCTCGGGCTTTTCCATCGTCGTTCCTTTCGTCGCGGCGCAACGCGCCATCGGTTCGGTTCAAGCCAAAAGGCCTCGCGGAGCGGAATCCGCACGCGAGGCCGAATTTGAGGATCAGGCTCGGAGGGTGTTTCCGGCGGAGCAGGAATGCGCCGCCGGAGCGTCCTCACATCTGGAGTTCGAACTTCTCTTCGGTCGAGTCGCGATCAATGCGATCCATCAAGAGGCCGAGGATCTTCTCGAGCAGGTAGATGCCGCCCTTGTATCCCACGGTGGGGAAGAACTGGTGGCCCTGGCGATCCAGGATGGGGAAGCCGTGGCGCAGGAAGGGTACATCCTCGTCGCGGGCGATGTACTTGCCGTAGGTGTTGCCGATCAAGAGGTCCACGGGCTCGTTCTTGATCCACTGGTGGAGGAGGAACATGTCGCCGCCGACCTTGATGTTGGCCTCGGGGTTGATGCGGGTCAGGGTGTCGCGGATGTAGTTGCCCTCGGTGCCGGTGACGATGTGGCGCACCTGCATGCCCAGGGTGCCGAGGAATTCGGTCAGGGCGATGAGCTGGTCCGGATCGCCGAAGATGGCGACCTTCTTGCCCCACAGGTACTGCTCCATGTCGGAGATCATGTCCACGAGCTGTCCGCGCTCGTCGGTGACCTCGTCCGGGACCTCGACGCCCCAGGTGGTGCGCAGCGCGTCGACGAAACGGTCCGTCGCGGCCAGGCCGATGGGCAGGTCCAGGCTGGTGACGGGCACGTCGTACTTGGCGTTGAGCTCCTCGGCGGCGGCGCCGGCGCCGGTCACGCCCAGGGAGAAGCCGTGCTTGGCGTCGCCTGCGGTCTGGATGTCCTCGATCTTGGCTCCACCCTTGGGGTAGAAGTTGTGCTTGCCGGTCATCGGGGTGTCGAAGACGCCCGCGGTGTCGGGGAACATGTTGAAGGGGATCCCCAGCTGACCCAGAATGCGCTTGATCTCCTTCATGTCGGAGGGCTCGCACCAGCCCGGCAGGATCACGGCCTTGTCGTTGGCCACGCCAGTCTTCTTGACCAGGCGGGTGACCATTGCCTTGACCATGTTCGAGTAGCCGGTGACGTGGGTGCCCACGTAGGACGGGGTGTTGGCGTGGAAGACGATCTTGCCTTCCGGGACCTTGCCCTCGTCGGAGGCCTTCTTGGCGATCTGCGGGATGTCGTCGCCAATGGTCTCGGAAAGGCAGGTGGTGTGGACGGCGACGATCTGGGGATCGTAGACCGCGAAGATCGTCTGGAGCGCGCCGAGCAGGTTGGCCTGTCCGCCGAACACCGCGGTGCCCTCCGTGAAGGAGGACGTGGAGGCCATGACGGGCTCCTTGTAGTGGCGGGTCAGGGTCGAACGGTGGTAGGAGCAGCAGCCCTGCGAACCGTGCGAGTGCGGCAGGCACCCGTGGATGCCCAGGGACGCGTACATCGCGCCGACGGGCTGGCAGGTCTTGGCGGGGTTGATCACCAGAGCTTCGCGCTCCTTGATGTCGCCCTTGGGGGTGTGTCTGAGCAGAGCCATGGGAGTTCTCCTTCTATTTGACAATTCTTGTCATGAAAGCGGGGCCGGCATCGGCGGGCCCCGCCGGAATCGGTTTAGGCTGCGACGGCTTCTTCCTGCCAGGGAGCCGTGATCAGCTTCCAGACGGGGGTGTTGACGCGCATGTCGATGTCCTTGTAGAAGTTGATGGCGCCGGCGAATCCGTTGTACGGGCCGCCCACGTCGTAGTTGTGCAGCTGCTTGCAGGAGACGCCCATCTTCTGGATGATGTACTTCTCCTTGATGCCCGCGCAGAACACGTCGGGCTTCCACGTCTCGATCAGCTTCTCGGTCTCGTAGGAGGAGATGTCGTCGATGACCAAGGCGTCCTTGTCCATCTCGGGCATCATGCCCTCGTAGTCGGAGAACTTGTAGCCCTTGCCCACCAGGCGCTCCTTGGCCTCGGCCAGCTCCGGGCGGAACTTGGCCTCGTCCTTGTCCACGTGGATCTCTTCGATGTTGCGGGAGTCGGCGTCGACCTTGATGGTCGGCAGGACCTTGCGGCCCTCGTAGTCGTCGCGGTGGGCGAACTCGTAGCCGGCGGCCAGGACCTTCATCTCAAGCTCCCTGAAGAGCTCCTGGTAGTGGTGAGCGCGGGATCCGCCGACGAACAGCATCGCCGTCTTGCCCTTGGTGCGGGCGGCGTGCTTCTTGCGTGCGACCTCGACCTTGACCATTTCTTCCGCGATCACGGCCTCGGTGCGGGCGATGAGCTCGGCGTCCTCGAAGTACTCGGCCATCTTGCGCAGGGTCTTGGCGGTGGCGCCGGCGCCCACGAAGTTCACCTTGATCCAGGGGATGCCGTACTTGGTCTCCATCATCTCGGCCACGTAGTTGATCGAGCGGTGGCACATGACGGTGTTGAGGTCGGCGGTCTGGGCGTTGGCGAACTGTCCGTAGGTGGAGTTGCCCGAGAAGGTCGAGACCAGCTCGAATCCGCAGCGCTTGAGGAGATCCTCGATCACGAACGCGTCGCCGCCGATGTTGTACTCGCCCAGCAGGTTGATGCGGAAGTTCTTCTGCCCCTTGACCTCGTCGTCCAGACCGACGATGTGGCGGAAGACCTGGTTGTTGGCGATGTGGTGGCCCGCAGACTGCGAGACGCCCTTGTAGCCTTCGCAGGAGAAGCCGAACACGTTGATGCCGAGCTTCTCCTTCATGCGGCGTGCCACGGCGTGCACGTCGTCGCCGATCAGGCCGACCGGACAGGTGCTGAACACCGAGATGGCCTTGGGCTTGAACAGGTCGTAGGCTTCCTGGATGGCCGCCTCGAGCTTCTTCTCGCCGCCGAAGACGATGTGCTCGTCCTTCAGGTCGGTGGAGAAGCTGTAGGGGATGAAGTTCTCGGAGCCTTCCGGGGCGTGCGTCTGGTTGCGGCGGGTGAGCCACGAGTAGAAGCCGCAGCCGATGGGGCCGTGGGTGATGTTGACGATGTCGCGGGTGGGTCCGAGGATCACGCCCTTGCAGCCGGCGTAGGTGCAGCCGCGCTGGGTGATGATGCCCGGCGTGGTGCGGGCGTTGGCCAGGATCTCCGGAACGTTCTGCTCCGCATCGACGTCGTTCTGCACCATCTGGTTGGCGCGCTTCTTGGCGATCTTGCTCGGGTACTTGGCGATCAACTCCTGCTTGAGTTGCCCGGCGTCGGGTTTCTGCTCGATCATCTCGATACCTCCATGCGTCTGGTTTGCCCGGTGGGCTCAGGTCTCGTGGGTGTCGTCGGCCTCGCGCTCCCGTTCCAGGCATGGCGCGGCCCAAGCGTCCCGGAAGCGTCTCCGGTCGCGGTCTGTTTTGACAATTCCTGTCCAAGCGTCCCGTCCGACCGACCGAAGGCCCCTCCCCTGCGGCAAGCAGGGAAGGGGTGGGTCAGCAGGAGCGAAGGATCATACGTTGGCCAGCTCCATCCGGTCGCGTGAGCAACCGGGGGCATCAAGCGGCCAGGCCGAATTCCATCAGGATGGACTCGAGCTCTTCGATCTCGAGGGGCTTGGGGATCACGAACATCTGGTTCTGGTCGATCTTGCGGGCCAGGGCGCGGTACTCGTCGGCCTGCTCGGCCTTCGGGTTCCAGTCGATCACGGTCTTCTTGTTGATCTCGGCGCGCTGCACGTCGTTGTGGCGGGGCACGAAGTGGATCATCTGGGTGCCGAGCTTGGCGGCCAAGGCCTCGATCAGCTCGTCCTCGCGGTCGGTCTTGCGGCTGTTGCAGATGAGGCCGCCGAGACGGACGCCACCGGCTTCGGCGAACTTGACGATACCCTTGCAGATGTTGTTGGCGGCGTACATGGCCATCATCTCGCCCGAACAGACGATGTAGATCTCCTGCGCCTTGCCTTCGCGGATGGGCATGGCGAATCCGCCGCACACCACGTCGCCCAGCACGTCGTAGAAGGTGTAGTCGAGCTGCTGGCTCTCTTCGTACGCGCCCAGCTGCTCGAGCAGGTTGATCGAGGTGATGATGCCGCGACCGGCACAACCGACGCCCGGCTCCGGACCGCCCGACTCGGTGCACAGGGAGCCCAGGAATCCGGGCTTGAGGATGTCGTCGAGCTCGACGTCTTCGCCTTCCTCGCGAAGGGTGTCGAGCACGGTGCGCTGGGCGAGGCCGCCCAGCAGCAGGCGGGTGGAGTCGGCCTTGGGATCGCAGCCGACGACCATGACCTTCTTGCCCATCTCGGCCAGGGCCGCGACGGTGTTCTGCGTGGTGGTGCTCTTGCCGATGCCACCCTTGCCGTAAATAGCGATCTTGCGCATCCTAGTCCTCCTGCTTCCGACGCGACCTGCGCCGTTACGCCAAGAGGAAGATCAAAGGCCGTGCCAATAGTGAATTGTCGCCTCTTTTACTTGGTGGATCTGAATTTCTCTTATTCACCCCCGCCGACGCTGCTGACAAACGACAGAAGCGTGACAGATTTTGACAAAGCTGCGGTTTTGTCCGGTTTGCGTCGAATGCACTGAGGGTTCGCAACGGCTCCGGGCGCCTTCACCGACCCTGCTCGCCCATGCGGGCTCATCGGGCCTCCTCAGTTTGCCTTCACCCATCTGGGCGGGCCGGGTCGTGACGCATCAGCGCACCCGGGCCACCACCTGCGAGAACGAGAGCGTGAAGGACCTCTGTCCTCCCGCATAGGCGCAGCCCGAGCTGCAATCGACGGTGGCCTGCCAAGTCCCGCCCATCCGGGGGCCGTAGCCCGAGGAACCCCATTCCACATCCTTGAGAGAAAGCGTGCCGCTGGAAGAGATCCAGGTCGTTCCGTCCGCCTTGATCTGGGCGGCGCAGCGGCCGTGCAGGAGGCCCGATCCGTCCAGCGCGTAGTAGCCTCCCTCGAGCGGGGCGCCCCGGCAGGTGAGCCAGGCAGTGTCGGGCCGATTTCCGTACAGGGCAGTCAGGCCGAAGCTCGAATCCACCCCGTACACCGCGCCGATCCTGGTGTAGACGGTGTCCCGCTGGAGCCAGCCCCACAGGTCGGGATCGCTGTCCTCCGCCCCCCCGAACCAGACGTGCCCGGAACCGGTGGCGCCGGGAGCCAAGGAGTTCGCGTCAGTGCAACCGATCAGCGCGACAGGAAGGGCAAGCAGCAGGAGGGCGCGGGTTCGCATGCCCTCCAATGTATCACCTCATCCTGCGATAGCGCCCGCCGCTTCGCCGTACCTGTGAGGCGGATCACACGCAGACGCTTACGGGATCCCCAGCAACTTGTGGGTCTGGAGGGAAAGGCGCCAGAGCGGACGCTCCAGGCAATGGGCGATGGCAGCCTTGGTGGAGCCGTCGCGATCCGGACCGTCCATGGGCTGGACGAAGCGGTGCGCGAAATCCCAGGACTCCAGCTCGCTCCAGTCGTGTACCTGCGGGACCACCACCTTGAGCTCCTGCCCGGAGCGCTGCACCACGCGGGTGCCGGCCTTGGGAGAGACGCAGATCCAGTCGATCCCCTCCGGCGCGGCCAAGGTGCCGTTGGTCTCGATGGCGATCTCGAAGCCTGCGGCATGGAACCCTGCGATCAACAGGACATCCAGCTGAAGAAGGGGCTCGCCGCCGGTGCAGACCACATAGGGCTTACCAGGGCGCCCGCCCCACGCCTCGATGACTTGAAGAACCACACCCGAAAAGTCGTATTCCCCGCCACGCTCGCCGTCGATCCCGTTGAAGTCGGTGTCGCAGAAGCGGCAGGCAGCGGCGGCGCGATCCTCGGGCCTTCCCGTCCAGAGATTGCAGCCGGCAAAGCGGCAGAAGACGGCCGCACGTCCCGCCTGAGCCCCTTCGCCCTGAAGGGTGAGGAAGATCTCCTTGATGCGATACGCCTTGGTCATGGAAGCCCAAGGTAGCCAATCGCCCACTGCCCGCGCCGGCCACGGAAAGGCGTGGAGGAAAGTGCTAACTTTCCCGCAGGTCGCATCCGGATCAGGATGCCCCATCGAGTGCGCTTCCCGCCGCATCCACCCCCCTCCTTGCAGATCCGAGGCTTCTCATGAGATTCGCGTCCCTCCTCGCGCTGTTTCCGTTCCTGGCCGGGGCCGGCCAGTTCTCGGGCACCCTCACCGACCTTTCCGGCGCACCTCTTGCCGGAGCCACCGTCACGGCGGCATCCGGTGCCTTCTCCTCGACCTCGGACGCGCAAGGAAGCTGGAACTCGGCCGTGAGCAACGGCATCGCGCTGCGGCATTCCGCCTCGGCTCCACAGGTCCGTGCCTTGGAACTCCAGGACGGGCGCATCCGACTGGCGTGGCGCGGCAAGGACATTTCCGGACGCGGCGAGGCCAAGAGAGCCACCTGGGCCGGAGCCTCGGCGTGCGCCCGAAGCGTAGCCACGGCGGACACGCTCGTGGTACGGTGGCGCGACAAGCGTCTGTTCCGCCTTCCCGTCTCGCAGGACTCCGCCGGGATCGCCTTGGCGGTCGACACCGCCTGGGCCGACGACCACGGCCGGCCGTGGAATCCGGCGATCCGGTACGCAAGCGTGACCGACTCCGCCGGCCGGACCTACCGGACCGTGACCATCGGATCGCTGACGTGGATGGCCGAGAATCTGGCCACCCGGGGTGCCGACACGACCACCAGCATCTGCTACGGCCAAGCGACATGCGACACCTTCGGGGCCGTGTACACCTGGGCCGGAGCCATGGGCTTGCGCAAGGATTACGATCGCTCCGAGGCCGGCGTGAATGCCTATGCCATGCGAGGGGTCTGCCCCACGGGATGGCATGTGCCTTCGCTTGCGCAATGGCACGATCTGATCTCGAGCGGAATGGATTCGGGCCAGGCCGGCGCCAAGCTCAAGGCCGTCAAGGGATGGGAAAAGAATTCCCTCTGGTCCAGGGACGGGAACGGCACCGACGAATTCGGCTTCCGCGCCCTCCCCGGATCCTACAGCAACGGCATCGGCGGACTCTGGTGGAGCGCGACCGAAGACGATGCCTGGTATGCGCGCAACCGCGGCATCTCGGCCGACCAGACCGCTGTCAGCGGCTGGGGAACCTTCAAGACCTACGCCTTCTCGCTGCGCTGCGTGAAGAACTGAGCATCAAGGAAGCATCGTCTGCCCCCGACCGCCGCGCGATAGCGGCAAGACCCCGCAGCGCTGCACCGTGAGGGGCGGCGCGAGGAGGCTTGACGAGTCCTGAGCGGAGCCGAAGGACGAGCAGGGCGGGAAGAGGCCCTAGAACTGCCTGCGCTTGGAACGCCAGTCCAGGATCTTGATCCAGTTGAGATCCAGCGAGCCTTCGTAGACGCCCACCTGGCTGAACGAGCCGCCGCGATGGAAGGTCCCGCCGGCGGTCGCGCGCACCGAGACGCAGTCGTAGTTGCGCAAGGTGTCCTGGAGCTCCTGGCAGCCTTGGCAGGACTCGGCGCCCTTGAGCTGGTAGCGGTTCTCCTCGACGCTCATCTCCGCCACCTTGTCGCGGCAGAGCGTGACGTTGCCGGTCTGCGGCTCCGCGGACTCGCCTCCGCATGCCCCCAGGCCCAGCAGCGCAAGCATCGGCAGCATCCACCTCCATCGCAGCGACATCCCGGCACCTCCCGCGTCCATCATCCGTCCCATAATCTACGGCCGCGACCCGTGCCCGCGCAAAAGGTTCCGCCCGATCCTCGGATCAGACGCGACTTCCCTGCAAGCCGGTCGTCTCGGTACGCTCGAACTTGGCCCGCTGTACCAGCGCCTTGAGGTCCCGCGCCGCCTGCGCGATGTCGGGAGCCTTGGTGAGGGCCGTCACCACCGCCACGCGATCGGCACCGGCCGTGATCACCTGCGCCGCGTTGGCCAGCCCGATGCCGCCCATGGTCGTCACCGGGACCGGGGACATGCGCACGACCCGCGTCACCAGCTCCAGCCCGATCCCGACCTTGGCAAGCGGAAGGTCCTTGGTCTGCGTCGGGTACACCGGCCCGATGTTGATGTAGTCGGCACCGCCCGCGATCGCGGCGCACGCCTCCTCCTCGTCGTGGGTGCTCACGCCCAGGGTCGCCTCGGGACCCAGCAGCTGCCGCGCTTCCTGCACCAGCAGATCGTCCTGGCCCAGGTGGATGCCGTCGGCACCCAGCAGCGCGGCGATGTCGGCGTGGTCGTTGAACAGCAGCGGCACGCCCAGGCGACGGCACAGCGCCAGCAGCGCCTGGCCGCGCTCGTAGTACTGGCGCGCGGTGGCGCGCTTGTCGCGGTACTGCACGAGGTCCACCCCGCCCGCGACGGCCGCCTCGACCACCTCCAGATCGGAGCGGCCCAGGGACAGCCCTGCGTCGGTGACGAGGTACAGTTCGACCTTCGAGAAATCCACTTTCACGTGTTCACCTCCAGCAACTTGCGCAAGGCCCGGGCCGCCGCGTCGCGCTCCGCGCTTTCCGCGATGCGCGTGCCGTCGGCATGGGTCAGGTAGAAGGAATCGATGGCCCGGTCGGCCTCCGTGAGGATGCGGGCCGTGTGGATCACCCAGCCGCGTTCGGCGAAGAAGGCTGCCAGGGCGAACATCAGCCCCAATCGGTCGGGTGCCGTCACGTCCAGCACGGTGTAGTCGTCGGAGGCCTGGTCGTTGAAGGTCACGTGAATCTCTGGCGTCATGATGCGGCGGAACGAAGCGCTCCAGCGCTCCACGTAGGCGTCCATCCGTTGATGCAGGCTCGCCTCGGCCAGGCCGCGCATCAGGCCGATCGATTCCTCGAGACTCTTCGTCAGCGCCTCGGCAGTGAGCCGTTCCGTCCCCAGCGGCATCACCGAGAAAAGGTCGATGACCACGCCGTCCACCCGGGTGTAGACCTGGGCGGTGGCGATGGAGAGGTGCGCCTGCGAGAGGCCCGCACAGATGCGGGCCAGCAGGCCCTGGCGGTCGGGACTGGCCACGGCCACGTCGAAGTGGGAGCCGTGGTCGGCCACGCGCACCGCCACGGAACGGCCGCTTCCCAGCGACTGCACCAGCTTGAGATGCTCCAGCGCTTCCCGTGTCGAGACCTGGCTCGCATAGCGGCGCGGCAGGCGCGTGAGGTGTTCGAGCAGAAGCGGACGCTCTTCCTCGGGCAACGACGAGACCAGCAGTTCTCGCCGAGTCTTCGAGTCGGCCTGGAGACCAACGACGCCCGACAGTTCGGCCTGGGCACGGTCGTAGAGCTTGTAGAGCAGGTGCGCCTTCCAGTCGTTCCAGGCATCCGGGTGGACCGAGGAGATGTCGGCCCAGGTCAGCAGGAAGAGCTTGCGCAGCAGGTGTTCGTCGGAGAGATCGGCCAGCAGGTCGCGGATGGTCTTGTCGTCGTCCAGGTCGCGACGCTGGGCGATGTGGTTGAGCAGCAGGTGGTGCTTCACCAAGTCGGCCGCCTGCGAGGCGCGCGCCTCGCTGAAGCCGGCGTCCAGCGCATACTTGAGCACCAGCTTCGCGCCCGTGATCGAGTGGTTGCCGGGAACGCCCTTGCCGATGTCGTGGTAGAGCGCCGCCAGGTGCAGCACCTCGAGATCCGTGACCTTCTCCAGTTCCTCGCGCAGGGTCCTGAGCAGGGGTTCGGTGGAGGCGGGAAGCTCGGCCAGGCGCTCCAGCACCGTGAGGGTGTGCTCGTCGGTGGTGTAGACGTGGTAGACGTCGTGCTGGCTGTGGCAGTCGATCAGACCGATGTCGGGCACAATGAGCTTGAGGGCGCCGATGCGGTGCAGGTCCCGCAACCCCGTCTCCCTCGCCTTCGGATGCCGTGCGATGGCAAGCAGGCGCGGCAAAAGGCGCACCCGATCCACTTCCTCGGGGGTGAGGAGGGACACCGCCTGCTGGGCATGCCAGCGGGTCTGCGGATGGAGGGGGGCGCCGACCTCCTGAGCCTGGGCATAGAGGTCCAGGACCAGTTCGAGATTGCCCAGGAACGGGCTCACGCCCTCGAAGGGCAGCTCGACGAAGCCGTCCTTCACGCGGTAGCGCTTGTCGGTGGGGACCTTGGGCTTCTGGCGGGTGCGGCCCTCGGAGAGCTTGCCCACGTAATTGCTGGTGAGCGTGTCGACCAGGCGCACGTGCCGGTAGAAGTCGCGCTGGAAGCGCTCCACCGCCGAACCCTTGGCGCCGTCCTGGTAGCCCAGCACCTGGGCCACGTCGGCCTGGGTCGCGAAGTCCAGGCGATCGCTCTTCTTGTTGAGCGTGTAGTGCAGGGCGATGCGGGCTCGCAGGAAGAACTCGTTGGCGGTGCGGACCTCGTCGACCTCCTCGGGGAGGATGATGCCGGCGCGGGCCAGGTCGTCCAGGCCGCGCGCGCCGTGCTGGATGCCGCCCAGCCACACCAGCGTGTGGATGTCGCGCAGGCAGCCGCGCCCTTCCTTGAGGTTGGGCTCGAGCATCTGCGCCAGGCCCCCCTGCCCGTCGAGGCGCTTCTGCCGCTCTTCCAGCTTGCGGGCGATCAGGTCCTTCTGGCGCCGGGTGGACGGACGCTCCAGCACCGACTCGACGAACTGCCGGTAGAGACCGAAGTTGCCCGCGATCAGGCGCTCCTGCAGGAACGAGGTGTAGGTCTCAACGTCGCGCTCCGAGGCGGCCAGGGCATCCTCGATGGTGCGCACCGACTGGCCCACCGGGTAGCCCAGATCCCAGAGCGGATAGAGCGCCGCCTCGGCCTCGGCCAGCACTTCGGCCTTGGCCTTCTTCGGGACCAGGATCAGCAGGTCGATGTCGGACTGGGGGCACATCTCACGCCGCCCCGTGCCGCCCACCGCCACCAAGGCAAGTTCCCCGGCCGCAGCCGTGTGGTTGCGCCGCGCCTCAAAGTGGGTGCGGATCAGGAGGTCGACCAGGTCGGTCAAGGACTGGGCCGCCGAGGTCCCGTGCGGGTAGGCCCGGAAGGAGATCTCGATCCTCTGCCGTTCCTCGGACAGGATCTGTCGCACTTCGTTGAGCCGCTGGAGCGGGTCCTTGGTCAGAAAATAGGCGCGTCGCAGCGCCTGTACCGTCTGGTTCATCTCACAAGGATACCAAGATCCCGACGGCGCGGAGCGGTTCGCCGCCGATCAAGGCATTCCCCAATCGATCGCGACCGTGGAGACGTAGCCGCCGTCGATCACCTTGAACCGGTAACGCCCAGCGCCCGTGCCCTGGAAATAGATTGCGCCATCGGTCTGGGTGAAGGCCGGATTCGCGGCCCCTGCCGGGCTTTCAATCAGATGCCACTGCGCCGTAGTGGCTTGGAAGCCGTTCTTCCAGGCCGCCAAGTAGAAACTGGCGGTCGTCGCCGGTGCGGAATAGACCGTGTCCGCATATCCTTCGTTGTCCCGGAATTCCAGCGGCTTGGTATGGACGTTCACCACGAAATCGACGTACTTGTTCGCGTCCGAGGCCAGCGTGGCCCGCACGATCATCTGCGCAGCGCCCGAGGCCGGCATCTGCGTGGGCGAAGGCGCCTGGTAGTAGCTGTAGAAACCGAACGATTCGATCGTTCCGAGCGACGTTCCTTGCAGGGCCCATTGCACCCCCGCGGAGGCCGGGGAGGTCGCGACCATCAGCTGTTGGCGCTCGCCCGGAGCCAGCTCGAAAGTGCCCGCCCCGCTCACGTCGATGGTTTCCGGGACCGGCCAATGAACCGTCACGGTGTCGGAGAGGACGGCGCCCGCCGCGACCAGCTTGTAGTTGCCGCCGATCGTGGGCTTGAAACGGATGCCGCTGCCTTCGGCATAGAGACTCCAGGTCGCGCCCGCCGGGTACTGCGCCACGGCCCAAGTCGCGGTGGGCAGGAGCGTGGTGCCGCGACGGACCTGGAAGTACTTGGCCGCCTGCGTCGCTGGATAGTAGTCGGCGTAGGCGGCGAGCGTGGAATCCTCGATCTGCAGCGTCTCGACGATCACGGGATTGATGCTCACGCTGAAGTCCACGTACTTCCCGACATTGGCCAGCGTGGCCCGCACCACGGCCATCTGGGCGGCCGCGATCCCCGACGGCGCGTAGTAGTTCGCGCTCAATCCGTTGCCCACCACCGTTCCCGGTCCGGACATCACGCTCCAGGAGATGCTCGGCGCGGTCAGCCCTCCGACCATGGTGTTCAGCTGAAGGATGCCCCCCGCGTCGATCGACTGGTTCGTCGTGTTCACCGCCGAGAAGCTGGGCGGCATGCCGCCCGAGAGCGACAGGCTGAAGCGCGCGGTCTTGGTGGTCCCCATCAGCGTCGCCACCACCACGGCGCTGGAAAGGCTGGTGCCGTTGACGAAGGAGCTGTTGACGCCGACCTGAGCTGCCGTCCCGCTTCCCGAGAGCGTGATGTCGCTGGCTCCCGACTCGATCGACCAGACGACATCGGTGGACGAGGCTCCCTTCACCGTGGCGTAAAGCCAGTTGGAGGACGTGCCGGCGGCGAAGTTGACTGCGCCGTTTCCGTTCGTGTAGATGGACGATTCCACCGCCGTGACGTTGAGCGTGAAGCGCACGACGCTCGCGGTTCCCGGGATCTCGGCCTTGACCACGACCGGGGTCGTCAGCGCAGAGGGCCAGTCGGAGGAGACCAAGACCTGGACGACGGTTCCCGTCGTGACCGAGGAGAACGAGGCGTAGGCGTTGCCGGATTCGATGCTCCAGGCCACGTCGGAGGGCAGCGCCCCGGTCACCGTCGTGGAGAGCTGCACCGAGGTACCTGCCGTCACGGGGATCGTCGTGTTCCCGCTGGCGACCAGGCTCACCGCTGAGGTTCCGGTTCCGGAGACCGTGACGTTGTAGAGGACGTACTTGGTCGTGCCCGCGATCATTGCCTTCACCGTCACGACCGGGTTGCTGATCCCGACCGGAAGGGTCGAGATCGTCTGCAACTGGACCGTCGACCCGGAGGCCGTGGAGAGGAAGCTTGCGTAGGCGGCTCCGCTCTCGATCGACCAGACCACCTGCGATGCGTCCACCCCGGTCACGCTGGCCGAGAGCCAGGTCGTGCTCCCAGGGTTCATCGGGACGCTGGTGCTGCTGGTCGCGGTGATCGACGAGTTCGTCGTGTTCCCCGAAGCAACGATCTTGACGTTGAACTTCACGAACTTGTCCGTGCCAGTGATCGAGGCCCTGACGACCACGTTCGCGCTGGTCACTCCCGCCGGGAGCGTCGCCAGCGCATTGACCTGCGCGGAGCTTCCCGTGGCCACCAGCCCCGCATAGACCGAGCCGTCCTCGATGCTCCACGCCACCTGGGACGAGGTCGCCCCGGTCAGCAGGACGCTCAGGCCCATGGACATGCCCGCCACCACCTCCACATCGGTGGCTCCGCTGGCCGCGATCGACGGCGCGACGGCTTGGGTGCAATTGGGGCATTTCCAGCTGCCTTCCATCACCGGACTCATGATGCCGGCCCCGACCGCCGTGCTGATCGCCCGCAGCCGGAGGTTCGTGGTGCCGTTGGCAAGCGCGACCTGGGACGAGGCCCACAGCGGATCGCTCGCACCGGGATCGATGCCGTCGGTGCGGTAGTGCAGCTCGCAGGCGCTCGAACCGCTGAGCACCACGTTGACGATCCCCGCGCTGTTGACGACCCCGGGAAGCGGCAGGAAACTCGGGACGTTGCAGGTCGTGGAATTGATGCCCGCGTAACCGTATCCCAGGACCGTGCTCGAGGCAGCGGCCACCGAGGCTGCACCGGCCCGATAGGCGCGGATCTTGAGCTTGCCCGATCCCTGGAGCGTGAAGGGGCCGGCATATTCGCGCGTGCTGGACGAACCGTAGGTCGGCACCGACTCGTCGGTCGTATAGAGCACGTGGATGCTCGCGTCGGCATAGGGCCAGTTCTTCACCAGGACCCTCGGAAAGCTTCCGGAAAGCGGACTGGTCAGGGACGTCTCGTCCAACGCGAGATCGATGCCGACCGCGGAACTGACCGTCACCTGGCTGGTGACGGAGATCTCGCCGGCCTGGTCGCTGCCGACATCGCTCGCCCCGCTCCAGACCTCTGATCCGTCGGTGAGCATGCCCTTCACTTGGGCGGTGAAGGGCACTCCCGCCGGGATGCCGTTCACCACGACCTTCCCCTGGCTCCAGTCCACCTGCTGTTGCAGCGTGGTCCCCTTCCCGTCCTGGAGCGTGACCACCAGGCGGACGTAGTCCACCTTGGGCACGTTGACGCCGTTGGCATAGCTGATCCGGGGCGCCCAGCTGCGCGTCTCGGAACGGGACGAGGCGGACTCGTCCATTCCGCAAGAGACCAAAAGCAAAGCGAACAAGGCGATGAGGATACGAGACATCTGCGGCCTCCTTGCTCAGGGATTCCAGGAAAAGACGGCCGAGCGGGACGCATTTTCCTTCGAAGTGTTCCGGCTTTCGCTGCCCGGTCCCTTGAGGAAGTACCAGGCGCCTGCGCCCGCCCCTCCCACCAGGACCGTCGCCAGGATCCAGCCACCGATCGAGGATCCCTTCTCTTCCACCTTGACAGGAGCCGCGGCGGACCGCAGCGGCGCCGGAGCCACCGAGACGGAATCCGCCTTCGCCTGCGGAGCGGGAGGAAACAGCGGGTGTCGCGCCGTCTCGACCGGCCTGTTGGCCAGCTCACTCGCCACGATGGGCATCATGCGCGTGAGGATGTCGTCGAGATCACCGGTTGTGGTGCGCGAGACCGAACGGATGATCTCCCCGCTGCCCACGCTGACCATGCGCGCGTTCACGAGGAAAGTCCGCCCCACCTTGCCGATCGAACCGACCACCATGTTGTCGATGCCCAGCAGTTGCCCCATCTCCACGGCGCACTGGCTGTTGTCGCAGGCCCCGGACTTCTGGAAGCCCTGCTCGGCCAGGATCTTGTCCATCTGGGAACGTTCCATCACGCGGAAGGCCCCGGTCTGCAGCAGCTCCGAGCCGAGCATATCGGTCATCACCGAGGCTTCCTCAGTGGTCAGGCCCCGCGCATCCAGCGGCAGGACCGCGACCATCGGGAGCTTGCCCTTTTCCTTGGGCGCGGCCTGAACGGTGTCCTGAGCGAACAGCACGCCCTGGAGCAGAAGGATGCAGGTTGGAATGAGCGCGAAGATTCTGGGCATCGACATGGAAGTCCTCCCCCGGCCACGCCGGACTTCCCGTCATTCTTCCACAAACACGCGCCCGAGGCAACCGTCAAGCGAAGGATCTGGAATTCCTCAGTCCGCGAGCACACCCTCCGAGACGAACGCGCGGATGCGCGGCAGTTCCTCGTCCATGTCGAGATCGTGGGCCTTGTCGAAGGTCTCGAATTCCAGGGGCGCCCCATGCGTCTTCAGGTGCAGCATCTGCCGCTGCGCCGTCTCGTAGGAGAGCACCGGGTCCCAAGGCCCGTGCGTGGCCAGGATGCGCTGCCCGGAGAGTCCCGGACCGAAGGCCTGCGGATACTCCTTCCACAACGGGACGTAGCCCGAGACAGCAAGGCTCCCGGCCCACGGTGTCGCGGCGCGCACCGTCATCTCCAAGGTCATCACGGCACCCTGCGAAAATCCACCCAGGATCAGCTGCGATGCGGGAACGGCAAGGTGCTCGAGCAGCTCGCCCAGAAGACGGCGCGACACCTCGAGGTCAGGCGCGACGCTCTGGGGATTCTCGAAGTCGTACCACGAGTAGCCCCCGAAGTATTCGGTCGGCGCCCGCACCAGCACGACCTCGAGCCACGGGAGGCCCAGGGCCTGCTGCAGGAAGGTCCAGCCCTGTTCGGAATCCCCGAGGCCATGGCAGAAGACGAGGGTCCGCTTGGCGGTTTCACGGGAAGGCTGGCGAAGGAAATGAAGCATCGCGCAAAGATAGGCGCCTCCCCGCCACGGCGGGGCCGCTCCCCTCCAGACTACCCTCCGGTCGGTGCCGAAGCGGCACGGCCAAAGGCCCCTTCCGGGCAGGCTGGCGCGCGACTGTGGCGGATTAGGCGGCGACGGCCAACGGCGCCACGAAGCGCGACGCGCCTCCTTCGACCATCACCAGGTAGCTGCCCCGGGAAAGGCGGACCGGCAACGAGAGGTTGCGGGCACTGGCACGGGCGTCGAAGTGCGCCACCTTGCGTCCGTCGGTCTCCAGGACATCGATCCGGGCCGTGTCCGCATCCCGCAGGGCATAGCTAAGGACCAGTCCGTTGCCGTAATCGGCAACCAACCCGAAGGCTCGACACGTCTCGACCATCCTATCCTCCCGACCCTCGGACCCGACCCATTCGGATGCCCGCTATTGTGTGTGTCGCAAAACCGGCCGATCGGGTTCACGCCTCAATCCAGATCCAGTCGGGCGAGGTCCTCGAGGAAGGCGTGCAAGGCCAGAAGTTCTCGAACCCTTTCGTCCTCGAAGGCAATGTTGTGCTTGGCCGTGATGGGAAGGCCTTGGGACCACGGCGGGATCAGCTGCAGGTAGCCACCCTGGTTCAGCCGGATCAAGGGCTGAAATTCCTGCTGGTCCTGGACCTTCAGGCTCATGGACTCCTGCAGCTGCGGGAGGCTCACGACCGTCTTGCTTCCCATGAAGCGCACGTGCCGTTGGGCGGCGTCCAACAGCGCAAGCAGCACCTTGACCTCCGGCTCCGAGACCTGGTTCTCGCCGGCAGGCCTGGGCTGGGCACGGTCGAGGAGCACCTCGTAGGCCATCCGCAGCAGCGCGAACTCCTTGATCTCGATCTTGAGGTCGCCCATCTCGGGGTGCACGAGGATCATTCCCCGATCGACGAGGAAGCCGATGAGCCGTGCCGTATCGGCCTTGTTCAATCCGTAGAGGATGGCCATGTGCTGGGCGATCTCGCTCTGGTGCCAGCGGGTCGAGGCACCGTCGGGGCGCTTGATCAAGGTGAAGAGAAGCGAAGGGATGGCGTTCAGGACGTCTTCCTTGTGCTTGCGGACATTGGTCTCGCGCAACCGTTCGACCACGACGCGCACGATGGCCGAAAGCCAGGGCGGCAGGACCGCGCAGACATGCTCCCACGCCACGTTGTCGATCACGGCCAGTTCCGCATCCTCGATGACGGTCGCGGTGGCCGAACGTGGGCGGCGATCCAGCAGGGACATCTCGCCCAGCACCGATCCGGGACCGAGCTCCGCGAGCACTTCATCCCCCGATCCGTGATGGCGACCGACGCTGATCTTGCCTTCCTTCACCAGGTACATGACCTCTCCGGCCTCTCCCTCGCGGAAGAGCACGGTGCCCGCGGTGATTCTCATGATCCCTCCCCCGGGATCTCGCAGAAGACCTCCAGGAGCTCCGGATCGGGAACGATCAGCTCCTGCTTGGCTCCGAAGCGCACCATGCCGCGCACCACCAGCACCTGGGCCAGCTTCTGTACCTCGATATGCTTCATGCGCGAGCATAGGCAGAACTCGTCCATCAGCGGGAACCACTCGTAGGTGGGCAGGCCCCGCTTGCCGCGCCAGTCGCGGCATTTGAGCGCCAAGAACCGCGCGAAGCCGTCCTGCGGCTTGAGCACGGTGTGCTGGTTCACCTTCTGGTTGGCGTCGCGCAGGCGCTGGACCACCACGTTGAGTACCGAATGCAGCCACGGCACCACCTGCTGGAGGGCCGTGTAGAGCATGTTTGGGGGAATGACCATGAGCTGGGCGTCGGTCGCGGCGCGCACCGTGGCGCTGCGCGGCAAACCGTCGAGCAGGCTCATCTCCCCCACCACGGCATTGGGTCCCAGGACGGCCAGATCCACCTGCTGGACTCCCTGCCCCTGGCTCACGACCAGCTTTCCCTCGCGCACCAGGTAGATGTCCCGCGAGAGATCGCCTTCGCGAAACAGGATCGTTCCCGCCTTGAGGATCTGCTCGCCAGGCGGGATGACCGGGCGCATGCCTTCCTTCAATGTGGTCTTGTCTCGTCCGGCCAGTTCCAAGAGATCCTCCCGCGTTCCACCCGAGGATAGCATCGCGCGATGCCGCATTGCAAGGAACGTCGCGGGCTTGCTCGAGATCGCCGCCGTCCTTTGGAGAAACACCACTTCCCGAAGAGGAAAAAGCGCTTCCCGTCCTCTTTCACTCCTGGGAAAAGAGCCCCGAAAGGAGCGGTTCCTCTTTGAGGAACCCGCGTGCGCGTACGTGAGGTTTGGCACAGGATTCGGATTGGATAAGAACCAGAAGGGTCGGAAGGTTCCGATCCGGACAAGGAAGAAAGGCCCAGACATGAATCCGATCGCCGTCACCAGCCTCCATGTCGAACGCGAATCCCCGGTCATCGAGCTCTCGGTGGTCCTGGAGCGTCGCTTCCGGCTGGAAGGGGTGCATCTGCTGCCCGGAGCCACCGGCTGGACCGTCCTCCTTCCCGGCGAGGAGATGGGCGGCAACGCCCTGTTCCGGCCCCTCGGGAATCTGGCCACGGGATCCCTCAAGCAGGAGATCCTCGAAGCCTTCCGCAGGCTCCGGCCGGGAGCGCCCCGACCGGTCCTGCAGCCCTGATCCCCGTCCACCCCACCCAACGCACCAGGAGCATCCCCATGAACAAGCACAGCAACCTCGAGATCACCGCCGTCCAGATCTGGCCCGTCCACAAGGCGGAAAGCCGCATCAAGGCCATGGCCACCATCACCGTCAACGACTCCCTGCGCCTCTCCGGCCTGAAGATCGTCGACGGGAGGAACGGTCTGTTCGTCTCGTGGCCCGGCGAGAAGAAGGCCGGGACCGACCACTACTTCAACTTCATCTATCCCGTGAGCCGCGAGATCGGCGACGCCATCCAGCGCGAGGTGATGGAGCGCTACCACCAGACCGTGCTCGCCCAGGCCGCCTGATCCGCGTTCCCCGAAGCTCCCTCCGCGCCGCCCGGCGCCGGGGGGATCTTTTTGACAAATTCCGTCAAATGGATGTTTCCCATGATCGCCACCCTCCAGTCGGCCACCCTGGTCGGACTCGCCGCCACGCCCGTGCGCATCGAATGCGAGGCCGGATCCGGCCTGCCGGGCTTCTCGCTGGTCGGCCTTCCCGACGGCGCCGTCCGCGAGAGCCGCGACCGCGTCCTCTCGGCCCTGCGCAACAGCGGCTTCTCGGTCCCCAACCGCCGCATCACCATCAACCTGGCCCCGGGCGACCTCCGCAAGGAAGGTACCGCCTTCGACCTGCCCGTCGCCCTCTCCGTCCTGATCGCCTCGGACCAGTGCCCTGCCCTGCCTTCCCAGATCGGCCGCACCTTCCTCGGGGAGCTGGGACTGGACGGGCAGGTGAGACCGGTGCGCGGCTGCCTGGCCATGATCACCGGCCTTCGCGAGATCGGCACGACGCAGGTCGTCGTCCCGATGGCCAACCTCGCCGAGGCCCGGCTGGTTCCCGGCGTCGAGGCGATCGGCATCGCCCGCCTGGACGAGGCCGCCCACCTGATCCGGACCGGGGAGATCCCGTCCCAGGCCCCTCCGCCCCCCGCCGCGCAGCTGCACTCCTGCCTTCCCGACTTCTCCGATGTGCGCGGCCAGGAGAGCGCCAAGCGCGCGCTGACGATCGCGGCCGCAGGCAACCACAACGTCCTGCTCTGGGGACCTCCGGGATCGGGGAAGACGCTGCTGGCCCGCCGCCTTCCGGGCATCCTCCCGGCCCTCTCGCAGGAGGAGACGCTCGAGGCCACGCGCATCCATTCGGTGGCGGGGCTTCTCGAGCCCGGCGCCGGCCTCCTGCAGCACCGCCCGTTCCGCTCGCCCCACCACTCTTCCTCGATGGTCTCGCTGGTGGGGGGAGGCTCGGTGCCCCGACCCGGCGAGGTCTCGCTCGCGCACCACGGCGTGCTGTTCCTCGACGAGGTCGCGGAGTTCCCGCGCCACGTGCTGGAGTCCCTGCGCCAGCCGTTGGAGGACGGCGAGGTCTGCATCAGCCGCGCCCAGCTGGCCGTGCGCTTCCCGTGCCGCGCCCTGGTGGTGGCCGCCATGAATCCCTGCCCCTGCGGCTATCTCGGGGCGCGTCTGCGGCAGTGCACCTGCTCGGAGACCGAGGTCGCGCGCTACCGGTCGCGCCTCTCCGGCCCCTTGCTCGACCGCTTCGACCTGCACCTGGAGATCCCTTCGATCCTTCCCGAGGACCTCGAGGACCTGCAGGTCCGCTCCCAGGACACCGGCACCCTGGCCGCTCAGGCCGCAGCGGCACGGGAATTCGCCCGCAAGCGCCAAGGGGAATTGCCCAACTCCCGGCTGGGAGGAGCCCAGCTTCGGGAACACTGCCAGCTGCGCAGCGGCTCTCGCCAGTTCCTGATCCAGGCGGCCCGTCGCCTGGGCCTCTCGGCACGCGCGCATGACCGGACCCTTCGGGTGGCACGTACCATCGCCGACCTCGACGGAAGCGTCCCGGTGGAGGATCTTCACCTGGCCGAAGCCCTTTCGTACCGAAACGCCGCGCAATCTGGACGCTGATGTCCCTGCTGCCGGACCGCATGCTTCTCCTGTGGCGATCGTAAAGGAAAATTGGGTAGAATTGAAGGTTCATGGAACAGGAATCCAACAGCGGCAGGGAGCAGCCTCCGAAGCCGGGCATGGAAGCGGAGGAGACTCCATGCCCCGTGACCGGACGGACGTTCTGGACCCGCCCGGAGTGGAACTACACCAACGACCACTACCTGCTGCGCATCGGCACCATGGACGGGAGCATCTTCGTGGCCCGCGCCTACGGACGGGTCAACCTCGACGACACCAACGCCTACTGCAGCAGGATCGACGCCATTCTCGAGGAGTTCTTCGAGCCCGGCAAGCCCCTCTACATCCTTGATGACTACTCGCACCTGGGCAAGGTCGAAAGCCTCTCCCGCGACCGCTACGTCGAGTTCTACTCCACCAAGCAGGACCGCATCGGCGCCCTGGTCTTCGCCGGACTGCACCCCCTCATCCGCCTTTACGTGAAGCTTTCCCAGAGGCTGGCCGCACCGATCTACCCCGTGACGGTCCACGACACCTACGCGGACGGGCTGAAGTACTGCCAGGGTCTGCTGAAGGCATCCATGCCCTCTGCGCCGCGTCCTGCACCCAAGCGCAACACACCGAGGAGCGCTGTGCCAACCGACTTCGCAGGCACCCACTACACGCTGCACCTGGAGATGCTCTCCTCCAGCATCGTCCTGATCCAGGAGCGAGGCAAGCTGGAGTCCCACGACGTTGCGGCCGGAGTCGCCACGATCGAGCGATTCCTGCTCAGCCAGGCAATTTCCATCGACGGATTCCAGCTCCTGCAGGACCACTCCAGCTTCCTGGGATGCGGCAGTCGGAGCGCCACCTCCCTGCGGCACGAGGCGATCGAACGCCTGGAAAGGCTCTTCTGTTTCCGCAGCAAGGTCATCATCGACCGGCGCTCCCCGTTCCTCTGGCTGCGCCGGCTCCTGCGACGCATTCGCGCCAACGTCTGGACCGTCCTGAGTCGAGACGAGGCTCTCGAACTGCTCTCGAGGCTCGCCGGCGATCCGCTCAGCAGCGCCCCGGGCATGGGTCTGCACCAGCGCTACGGCTCCAGCGGCGACGCGACGGCCCGCGACCTGCTGGCCACCATCGCCAACATACCGTGGGACCGGCAGGCGCAGTTCGTGAACCCCTATTCCATGCAGCATCCCTTGCGAGCCGTGGTCGATGCCTTGCTGGTGGTCAAGAACGACTTCGACGACCTGATGCGCGACCGCACCCGCCGCGAGGAGGAGCTCGTGCAGGCTCGCGAGCGTGCCGAGGAAGCCTTGCGCACGCGCAGCCAGTTCCTGGCCAACATGAGCCACGAGATCCGCACTCCCATGAACGGGATCGTGGGAATGGCCGAACTGATGCAGGGATCGAGCCTCCCCATCGAACAGCAGCAGCAGCTCTCGATCCTCAAGCGCTCCGCCGACTCCCTGCTGGGCCTGCTCAACGACATCCTCGACTACAGCCGCCTTGAGGCCCGCAATCTCGAACCCGAGGCGGTGGACTTCGAGCTGCGGCCCTTGCTGGAGGATGTGCGCGTCCTGTTCGCCGGCACCGCCATGCGCAAGCGCGTCGCCATCGTCCTGGAATGCCCGCACCACCTCCCCGCCATGCTCTGCGGCGACTCCGGGCGCCTGCGGCAGATCCTGACGAACCTAGTGGGCAACGCCGTGAAGTTCACCCAGACAGGTACCATCACGCTCTCCGCCAGTGCCTCGGAATTCGGCCCGGACGACAGCCTCGCCTTGACCTTCCGCGTCGAGGACACCGGCATCGGGATCGACCCCACCCAGGTGGAGCGCATCTTCGAACCGTTCCGCCAGGTCGACGGCTCGATCACGCGCCGCTTCGGGGGCACCGGACTGGGTCTGTCCATCTCGCGGCAGCTGGTCGAGATCCTGGGCGGGAGCATCGGGGTCGAGTCGATGCCCGGCAGGGGCACCATCTTCTCGTTCACCATCCCGTTCCGGCTCGGGCGCAATCCCACCGACACCGCGACCCAGATCCCCGTCGTCCACCCCCTCCAAGGGCGCCGCATCCTGCTGGCCGAGGACAACGAGGTCAACCGCATCGTCGCCCAAGGCCTGCTGCGCAAGCTGGGTGTCAGCTGCATCACCGCCGAAGACGGCGCCCAGGCGCTTTCCGCGCTGCGCATCGACAGCTTCGACCTCGTACTCATGGACATCCAGATGCCCGTGATGGACGGACTCGAGGCGATCCGTCGAATCCGCTCCGGCGAGCTCGGCCCCCTGGTCGCGAGCATACCCATCGTCGCCCTCACCGCCAACGCCTTGGTCGGCGACCGCAAGAAGTGCATCGAGGCGGGAGCTTCCACCTACCTCGCCAAGCCCATCCGCTCGTCCCAGCTGCGCGACGCCCTCAGCACGCTGCTCTGAACGTCGCGTCCTCCTCGTGGGAATGCGCGCACCGCTCGCAGCGCACCCATCCGCTCGCGCCGTCCGCGAAGGTCTCCTTCTTCCAGATCGGCAGGTCGTGCTTGATGCGATCGATGATCCACTCGCAGGCCCGGAATGCCTCCTTGCGATGGTCGCTGGAAACGCCCACCCACACCGCCATTCCGCCGATCCCCAGCTCCCCGGTCCGGTGGACGGCAACGGCCCGGCGCAGCTCGAAGCGCACGACGGCCTCTTCCAGGAGGGCCGTCCCCGCCGACAGGCACAGGGCCGGATAGGCCTCGTACTCAAGGTGGTCGACCGACCGTCCTTCGTGGTGGTCGCGCACCCAGCCCTCGAAGCACACGAAGCCTCCGGCCGAGCGGTCCTCCACCTCCTGCCGCAGCACGGCGGGATCGAGATCCCGATCCGACAGGGCAAAGCACACCGCGCTCATCCGCCGCCCACCGGCGCGATGAAGACCACGCGGTCGCCCGACGCCAGGACCGTGTCCCAGTCCGCGAAGGCGTCGTTGACCGCCACCCGCAGCGAGGCGATCCCCAGGGTGAGGCGATGGCGCGCCTTCAGGCGTTCGTAGAGGTCGGCGGCGGTCCCGCCCTCGACCTCCACCGTTTCCTCGCCGCGACCGGCCTGCTCGCGCAGGATCGAGAACCAGGTGACCGAGACGTTCATGCGACCTCCCGGACCCGACGGCGTTCGTCGGGCGTGTTGGCGTTGAAGAGTTCCTGCCCCGGCGCGGGCAGCAGACGGACCCGCGTACCGGAAAGCAGGCGGCGCGGGCAGGTGCGTCCCGAGGCCAGGGCCAGGAACGCCTCGGGATGGACCAGCGGCTCCCACAGCGCGCACAGCGGCTCGGGGAAGCTCCCGTCGGGACTGAGGTAGGCGGTCGCGGCGGCGGACGGGTCGCGGGACGCGACCAAGGCCGCGACGGTGCGTCCGGTCAGGAGCGGCAGGTCGCAGGCCACCACCAGCCAGGCTGCCTGGCGGTCGTGGCAGAAGGCGGTGAGAAGCCCGCCCAGCGGACCGAAGTCCAGGAAACGGTCGCGCAGCACCCGTTCCTCGTCGACCCCTTCGGGCAGGGGCTGGCCCGGAGCCCGCGAGACGTGGACGCTTGCGCACCACGGCTCCAGCAGCGCCGTCGCCCGTTGCACCTGGGTCATCGATCCGTAGCGCAACTCGGCCTTGTCGGTCCCCATCCGGGAACTGCGGCCCCCGGCCAGCACCAGCCCCCGGACGGTTCCTGTCATGACAGGATCCGTCATATTCTACCTCCGACGTCGCTCTTGCCGCCGCGCTTTCCCAGCAGCCGGACCGAGCGGATCTCGATCGCGTGCGAGAGCGCCTTGGCCATGTCGTACACCGTGAGGGCCGCCACGCTCGCCGCCGTCAGCGCCTCCATCTCCACCCCGGTCTGGCCGGTGCAACCCACCGTGGCCTCGAGCACCAGCTCCTCGGCCTCGAAGCGGTGCGCGAAGGTGATCTTCCCCAGCAGCAGCGGATGGCACAGGGGGATCAGCTCCCAGGTGCGCTTGGCCGCCATGGTCCCGGCCAGGATCGCGGTCTGCACCACGGCCCCCTTCGGGGAACGGATCTCGTCCCCGACCAGCGCGGCGCGCACCTCGGGAGGCAGCCACACCCGCGCCTGCGCCGTGGCGGTGCGTACCGTCGCAGCCTTTCCCGTCACGTCCACCATGCCCGGCATCCCCGCCGCGTCCAGGTGGGTCAGTTCCTGCGTCTCCATCCCTAGCCTCCGATCTCGTGCATGGGCCGTTCCACCTGGGCGATGCGACGGGTCGGCTTGAGAGCCGCGACCATTCTCACCTTCTCGCGGACCTCCTCGGGCCCGGCTCCCCGCAAGTCGATGCCGTCGTCCTTGAAGAGGCAGGGATGCAGCAGCCCCTTGGCCGAGAGCCGCAGGCGGGAACAGCTCCCGCAGAAGGGGCGGCTTTCGCTTGCGATGAAGCCGATGCGCGCCCCGGTCGAGGTCGTGCGGCGGTACGAGGTCGAGTCGTCGCCGGCCGGCAGCGGCAGCAGCGGCCCGAAGCGCTCCTCCAGGCGCGCCTCGATCTCGGCGGCCGGCAGGAAATGCGCCCCGTGCAGCGCCTGCCCGGGGCCGATCCGCATCAGCTCCAGGAACCGCACCTCGACCTCCCTCTCCGTCGCGAAGGCGTGGAAGTCCTCCAGTTCGTGGTCGTTGAGCCCGCGCATCGCCACGCAGTTCACCTTCACGGCGATCCCCGCGTCCCGGCAGTCGTCGATCGCCCGCAGCACCGTGCGCAGCTCCCCCCCGCGCGCAAGCCTGCGGAAGTTGTCCGGATCCAGGCTGTCCAGCGAGACGTTCGCCGACGAGAAGCCGGCGTCCGCCAGTCTCCCCGCATATTTTGACAGAAATTGTCCGTTCGTCGTGACGCCTTTCCTCGCGGGAATGCCCGCAAGCCCGTCGATGATCCCGTCCACGTCGCGGCGCAGCAGCGGCTCCCCTCCGGTCAGGCGCACCGCCTCCACGCCCAGGTCCACCAGGGTCCCGACCAGCTGCGCGATCTCCCGCGGCGCGAGCAGTCCGTCCTCGACCGGGTTGGCGTGGTCGGGAGCCATGCAGTAGAGGCAGCGGTAGTTGCAGGCCTGCGTGACCGACACGCGCAGCTTGCGCAGGCGCCGCCCGTGCGGGTCAATCAGCGCCCCGTCCACCGGCAGGCTCCTGCGCCCCTCCTTGAGCAGGCGGGCGGGCGTCAGGGCGACCACGGATGGAACCTCACGACCGAACCCTCGACGACCTTCCCCGTTCCGGGCGGGATCTCCACGAAGCCGTCGGTGCCGACCAGGTGCAGGAAGTCCCCCGATCCGTTGCCCTCGGTCAGGTGGGCGCGCCGCTGGCCCGCGCCGTCCTCGCGCAGGCGCACCGCCACGAACCTCGTCATCGTCTCGTGCGCCGCCGTCGGGGCGGCCAGCCGCACGCCGCGGCTCTCCTCGTAGAGGCCCACGGCCTGGGCCAGCACCGGCCGCACGTGCCGCACGAAGCAGATCGCCGCGGCCACCGGGTTCCCCGGCAGCGCCGCGACGAACTGGTTCTCGGGGCCCGCCCCGCTCCACAGGGGCTTCCCCGGACGCTGCGCCACCTTGTGGAGGACCTGCCGCACCCCGGCGCGTTCCAGCGCCGCCGGGACGAAGTCGCGCCGCGACACCGAGACACCGCCCGAGAGGATCAGCACCTCGTGCCGCTCCAACGCCATCCCGACGGCCTCGCACAGGAGCGCCTCGTCGTCGGGCAGGTGCAGGCGGCTGGAGGGCGGAAACCCCATGGCCTTCAGCGAAGCCTCCACGAAGCGGTCGTTGGAACGACGGATCTGGTGGGCCATCGGCGTCTCGCCCACGCCCACCAGCTCGTCGCCGGTCGTGAGGATCGCCACCCTCGGGAAGGCCAGCACCTCCGGGGCCTGGCAACCCACCGAGGCCAGCACTGCAAGCTCCGGGGCCCCCAGCCGCGTCAGGGCCTGGAGCACCGTCCCACCGGCCTTCACGTCCTGCCCCTGGAGATGGATGTCCTGCCCGGCGCGCACCTTCTCGAAGAGCACCCGCCCCTCGCCGGCCCACAGCGCATCCTCCAGGCGCACCACCGCGTCGCACCCCTCCGGGCGGACCGATCCCGTCATCACCTCGATGCACCCGCCCGGCTCCGGGGCGGCATGGCGCGGCGCCCCGGCGAAGGCGCTGCCCGCGACCCGGAAGTCGCGGCAGCCGCCGGTCCAGTCCTCCATCCGCAGCGCGTAGCCGTCCACGCAGACGCGGTCATAAGGGGGCAGGTCGCGGTCGGCCCTGACCTCGCGGGCCAGCACGCGGCCCGGCGCCAGGTCCAGCGGCACGCGTTCGGTGCGCCGCACGGGCGCCAGGTTGCGCAGGCGTTCGCCCGCCTGGGCCACGGTCAGCAGGGGAGCCATCGCATCACCTCCGGAACAGGAACGGGATTGTCGGCGCAGGAAACCTCGATCGTCACGACCATGGGAATCGACCTCGCACTTGGGCGTTGCGACTCACCCTGCGACCCGGACGGACCGGAACTCCTGGCGATGCGATGACATTACGCAAGCCCGATGCCAAGCCGCCCCGGAATCATCGCACCTCCTGCATTCGCACCGACCGTTCGACAGGAATTGTCATTTGTCAGATCGCGTCAAGAGGAGGCCCGGATCCGGAAATGGAACGGCCCGACCCGGGAATCCCCGGACGGGCCGTCGCAGCGTCTCTCGCCGGAACTACTTGAGGATGTCGAGGTTCATGGACACGCCCGCGAAGACCTTGTTCCACGAGCGGTCGTCCTTGCCCTTGGGGATCTCCTTGAGGTAGGAGTACCCGACGTGGTAGCGGAAGCTGGACTTCTCGATCGGTGCGATCTCCAGCACCGGGGTGATGCCCACGCGCTCCAGGCTCCTCTTCTCGTCCAGCACCGACTTGTTGTCGTAGAAGACCTTGGCCTGCGGACGGAACAGTCCGAGGTCGGCCTTGACCAGGACCGAGGTGGAGTGGGTGAAGGCGTTGTGGCCCTTGGCGTTCGCGGTGTCCTCCAGCCCCTTCCATTCCAGCTCGCCGGTGATCTTGTCGAGCTTGCCCTTCAGGCCGACGGTGCCCAGGAACTGGCCGTCGTCGGTGGCCTTGGTGGGGCGCGCGAAGAACGAGACGTGCGGCTGGACCAGACCGCCCAGGAAGGTTCCCTGCCACAGACCACCGACCATCAGGAAATGCTGCTGGCCGGACTGCGATCCCTTCCAGCCGATGCCGGTGTTGGCCACGGTGAGCGAGACCGTCTGGCCTGCGCCCTCCCAGCCGGCTTGGGCGCCCAGCACGGCGTGGAACGTTCCGGTGCCGTCGTAGACCAGGGTGGTCTGGTAGAGGTCCAGCGAGGCCGCGGCCCCCTCGTAGCCGGCGCGTCCCGAAAAGAACTTGCCGACCGTCAGCGACGCCCCGCCGGGCAGGGCCTGCCTGGCCCAAGCCAGGTCCACGTAGTTCGAGAAGCCCTTGAGGGTGTCCTTGGCCGGAGTGGTCACGGCCTTGTCGTCGAAGCGCAGGCGCAGGCGGTACTTCAAGGAGGGGTCGACGCTGCCCTGGAGGTCCAGGCGCAGGGTCTGGAGATCGAACCCGCTGTTGTCCTTGAGGGTGTCATTGACGCCGGAGCGCATGTCGTAGCGGTAGTCGGTGCGGGCCAGGATGTTGACCTGGGGCGCGGCCGAGGCGGCGGCGGCAAGGCCGGCAAGGCCGGCGGCGACGAGACGTGTCTTCTTCATGGAGTGTCCTTTCGTGGGTGTTCTCATCGGGTTGGATTTGTCGGTTTCCGTCATTCATGGGCGCCCCCGCCCGAGACGGGCCGGGCTGCCTGCCGAGCCTCCTCGCGCCTCGTCCGGCTCGGCGCTGCGGGGTCTCGGGCCTGTCGGCCGGCATCCCTGGCGCACGCGCCACGCAAGACCGCGTCGATCGGGATGCCTTGACGGATACTGTCACATGACAGAATCCGTCAAAATCTGCTTGGTTGGAACGAAGGCTCACGGCATGCCCGAGGCATCCCGTCACCTACGACGATCAGGGCTGCGACGCATATCTCCTCAACGGCCCTGGACAAGGCAAGATGGCGGCGACTGCTGTCCGACGCATCCATCGGCACCGAACTCCCCAGGCGTTCCCATCCACCTCCTTGGGCCCCGCGTCGAAGGCGCATCGCCTTCGCAAGCGGGTTTCGTGAGGTAGCCATTCTGCTGCCCTTCACTGCCAGCGATCCTTTTGCTGGGCTCCAAGGGGTGTAACCCCTGGCCGTGGTTTCCCAAGGGGTACGGCTACCCCTTGGGCCGGGTCTGGGGTGGAGCCCCAGAGCAACAGCCGGGCCATGCAAAGCACAGGCCCGCCCGCAGGGCAAGGAACGCTAGGCCGCTTCCTTGTGCCGCGTAGCCGTCAGGTAGTGCACCAGTTCCTTGCGCACGTGCACGTAGTCCTTGTCGTCCAGGATGGTCTCGCGATCGCGGGGACGGGCCATCGGGACGTCGAGCACCGAGTGGATGGTCGCGGCCGGTCCGTTGGTCATGAGCACGATCCTGTCCGAGAGGAAGACCGCCTCGTCCACATCGTGGGTGATCATGATCACGGTCTTGCGGTCGGACTCCCAGAGCTTGGTGAGCTCGTCCTGCATGATGCCGCGGGTGAGCGCGTCCAGGGCTCCGAAGGGCTCGTCCAGCAGCAGGACGGTCGGGTCCACCGCGAAGGCCCGGGCGATGCCGGCGCGCTGCTTCATGCCGCCGGAGATCTCGGCGGGCTTCTTCTTCGCATGGGCCCCCAGGCCCACCATCTCGACGTACTGGCGGGCGCGCTCAATGCGCCACTGCCGGTCCTTCTCAGGGAAGCGGCTGTCGATGCCCAGGCGCACGTTGTCCTCGACCGAGAGCCAGGGCAGCAGGGCGTGCTGCTGGAAGACCACGGCGCGGTCCAGGCCCGGTCCGGTCACGTGCTTGCCGCCCACGATGGTGGAACCCGAGGTGGGCTTGGCAAGGCCGGCCACCAGGTTCAGGAGCGTGGACTTGCCGCAGCCGGAGTGGCCGATGATGGAGACGAACTGCCCCTTGGCGATGTGGAGATCGATGTTGGCAAGGGCGTGGTAGCTCTTCTTGCCCGATCCGAAGACCTGCTCGACCCGGGAGAACTCGACGAAACGTTCCTCGTGCATGATGTCGTCCTTCGCTTTGGCCGTGCGGCGTGCGCAGGCTTGGAGGTGCGCGTCCGGGACAGGATCTGTCCACGGACGGAATTTGTCAAGGTGGCGGGATCAGGCTGGCTTGGCGCCGACGAAGGAGCCGAGGCCCGCGACGGCGCGGTCCAGGACCAGGCCCACCAGGCCGATGCTCGCGACCGCGACGAAGATGTCGGAGAGGCGTCCGGAGTTCCAGCAGTCCCACAGGAAGAACCCGATGCCTACGCCTCCGGTCAGCATCTCGGCCGCCACGATGGCAAGCCACGCCAGGCCGATGCCGATGCGCAGGCCCGTGAACAGGAACGGCGCGGTGGCGGGAAGCAGGATCAGCCAGAAGTAGCGCAAGCCCCGCACCCGGTACACCTGCGCGACCTGGGTGTAGTCCTTGGGGATGTTCTGCACGCCGGCTGCGGTGTTGAGGAGGATCGGCCACACCGCGGTGATGAAGATCACGAACACCGCGGAAGGGGCCGCCTGGTTGAAGGTCGCCAAGGCGATCGGGAGCCAGGCAAGCGGCGGGATGGTGCGCAGCACCTGGAAGATCGGATCGAAGGCCTGATGGAGCACCTTCACCGAGCCGATCAGGAGCCCCAAGCCGACGCCCACCAGCACCGCCAGCGTGTAGCCCATCGCCACCCGCTTGAGGGAGGAGAGAAGCTGCCAGCCGATGCCCACGTCGATCGAGCCGTGGTCGTAGAACGGATGCAGGATCAGCTCCTTCGACTCCGACAGCACGCGGTCGGGGCCGGGCAAGGTCACGCCGGGAGCGTGGGAGTACAGAAGCCACAGCCCGCACAAGAGCGCGGTGGCAAGGAGCGGGAGAAGGAACGAGGCCAGGCGCTCGCGCACCGCCTCGGAGGGAAAGCTCCCCCGCGTCGGGCGGGAGGCTGGCTTGGTCTTTGTCATCGTGTCATCCATCGGGCGAGTCATTTCGAGCATGGGAACCTCGTCGGCTGGAAGGGTGGGGCTCACTTGGTCAGGTGCTTGATCTTGAGCGAGGCGAGGTAGGCTTCGGGGTTTGCCGGGTCGAACTTGACGCCGTCGAAGAAGGTCTCCACGCCGCGGCTGTCGGAGGCCGGAGCCTTTTGTCCGATCTCGGCGGCGGCCTTGCGCCAGATGTCGGATCGGTTCACGGCGTTCACGACCTTGTCGTACTCGACACCCTTGGGGAAGAAGCCCCAGCGGCGCATCTCGGCCAGGAACCACTTGTCATGGGACTTGTAGGGGAAGGAAGCGTTGCGGGCCCAGAAGACCATCGGGTCGTTGGTGTGGCTGGGACGGGCATCGCCGTAGCTCACGTCGCCCTTGAGGCGGGGGAGCAGGTCGGCGGCCGGGCAGTTGATCCAGTTGCGTGCGGAGAGCATCTGGGCGAGCTCTGCCTTGTTCTCGGGCTTGTCGGCCCAGATCTGCGCCTCCATCACGGCCTTGAGCAGGGCCTTGGCGGCCTCGGGGTTCTTGTCGACCCATTCCTTTCGCAGCGCCAGGCTCTTCTCGGGGTGATCCTTCCAGATCTCCTGGGTGGTGGTCACGGTGTAGCCCTGTTTCTGGTCGATCAGTTGCTGGCCCCACGGCTCGCCCACGCAGAAGGCGTCCATGTTGCCGGTCTTCATGTTGGCGACCATCTGCGGAGGGGGTACGGTCATCAGGGAAACGTCCTTGTCCGGGTCGAGGCCGTTGCCCGCCAGCCAGTAGCGGATCCACAGGTCATGGGTGCCGCCGGGGAAGGTCATGGCCAGCTTCTGGTGTGTGCCCTTGAGCTTCCCGGCGTTGCGCACGCTCATGCCGGCCAGTTCCTTCTCGGCGGAGATGGCTTGGGCATTGAGGTTGAGACGGGCCAGGATGTTCATGGCGACCAGGCCGGACTTGGTGCCGATTCCCAGCGAAAGCTGGTAGGCCATCGGAGTGAGCAGGTGGGCTCCGTCGATGCCGCCGCGGGCGGCGCCGAGCTCCAGGTTGTCGCGGGTCGCTGCCCAGGAGGCCTGCTTGACCACCTCCGTCTCGGGCATGCCGTACTTGGCGAACAGCCCCTTCTCCTTGGCGACCACCAGCGGGGCGCAGTCGGTGAGGGCGATGAAGCCGAGCTTGACACCCTTGACCTCGGGGGTGCCGGCCGAGACCGCGGAAACAAGGGCGGCGACGGCAGCGAGCACGGTGGCGATACGGTTCTTGGCGGAACACTTCATGGGAGACCTCGACCGGGAGACGGTTCGAACTTCACCCAAGTGGACCGGACGGACCGCTGTGCCCTGGCTGACTCATCCCTTCATATCAAACCCGGTGCCAACGCTGCTCCGACGCATTTTCGCACATCCGGAGGTTTTTATCCATTGACAGGCCGGAACATTTGACAAATTCCGTCATCTTGTCAAGCCGCTGCCGATCCTTGACTTCCATGCCCTGCCTGTGATAGGATGACCAGGCTCACCCACATCCAAGGAGCAGAACATGAGAACCATCCACCGCGCATTCGTCACCAGCCTCCTTCTTACCGGAGCCTGCTTCGCGGGAGAACCTCTCTCCGCAGAGATCAAGGCCAAAGTCGAGGCCAAACTCACCATCCTCAAGGCCTGGGGAAGCGAGGGCGTCATCGTGAAGGCCACCAAGGAGAGCGACGCCAATCCTGCCGCCAAGGACATGACCCAGGACAAGTGGAAGGGACTGACCGTGGTCGACCCGACCGTCCGTGGCTTCACCTCCAATCCCGCTGCCGCCTGGGTGAAGGCCCACAAGGACCCTGCCGTCGCCGAGACCTTCATCAGCAACGCCATGGGCACCAAGGTCGCCTTCCTGGCAAAGCCCACCAACTGGAGCCACAAGGGCAAGCCCAAGCACGACGTCCCGATGACAGGCAAGACCTGGATCGGCGAAGCCGAGCTCGACGAATCCACCGGCCAGAAGGAAGTGCAGGTCTCCTTCCCGGTGCTCGAAGGCGGCAAGCCCATCGGCTCGATCGTCGTGGGCCTGGCCATCTCCAAGTTGTGACAAGCGCCTGATCGTCCGATCCAGGGCGGCTCCCTCCAGGATCCGCCCTTCTTTGCTTTACCCGGTACCTCGCAGGTCTCCCATGAACAGCATCGCCCGCCGTCTCCGCCGCCTCCTGATCGCAGCCAATGCCATAGGACTCCTTGCCGTTCTGATCCTGGGCGGCATGTCGCTGTGGATCCAGTCGGGCAACGAAAGCACCCGGCGTTCGCTTCAGCAGCAGGACAGCGCGCTGTTCACCTTCGCCAACGAGACCTCGCAGCGCCAGAGTCTGGTCCAGCGCATCCTGCGCGAGAAGGATCCCGACAGCTTGGTGGCATTCATCAATCGCGACTCGGCCACCTCGCGCTCCATAAGCCGTTCGATGGCCGCCCTCGGCGCCACCGACAAGTCCTTGCCGCAAGCTTTCGTACGGGTGGATTCCATCGACCACAAGGTCGTGGACCTCGCCCTGCGCGGCGACAACTCCGGCGCCCAGGATGCTTTCCTCCAGGAGGCAGCCCCGGCCCACGAATCCCTGCTTTCCTGCATCGTCAAGATCCAGAACGACAATTCCATGAAACATTCCAGCGAAGCCGCACGGCGCCAGGCCTGGATCCGCGGCCTTCTGATCGCCGTCGTGTGCATCGTGGTCGCGGGCACTGTCGCGGTCTTCCTCGTGGGCATGCGGCTGGCCCGCGGCATCTCGATCACCATGCGCGACACGGTCGCCCGCATGGAAGACATCGCCCAAGGCGACGGCGACCTCACCCAGCGCCTAGACGAAGGTGCCTACGGCGAGATGGGCCTGGTCGCCAAGGCATTCAACCGCTTCGTCGGCAAGATCCAGCAGAGCATCCGCACCGTCTCGGACGGAGTGAAGACCCTCAATAATTCCTCGCACCTGCTCACCGAGACCGCGCAGGAACTGGGCACCAAGACAAGCTCCATGGCCACGGCGGCACAGAACGTCTCCCGCGGATCGGGACAGGCTTCGATGCAGGTGGAGGCCGTCTACTCCGCCACCGGCTCGCTCTCGGACGGAGTGAATGCGGTCGCCGCCGCCTTCGAAGAGATGGGCGCCACCATCCGCGAGATCTCCCGCACCTGCCAGGAGCAGGCCGCCATGGCCAACGACGTGAACCGCGACGCCACACAGAGTCGGGAACGAATGGAGATCCTGGACCGTTCCTCCGAGGAAATGGGCAAGGTACTGGGCACCATCGAGGCCATCGCGGCCCAGACCAAGCTGTTGGCCCTCAACGCCACCATCGAAGCGGCGCGCGCCGGGGAAGCCGGCAAGGGCTTTGCCGTGGTCGCCGGGGAAGTCAAGGACCTCGCCGCCCAGACCTCCAACGCGACCCAGCGCATCTCCGAGGGAATACGCTCCATGCGCGAGAGCGTGCGCTTCTCGGTCGAATCGATCCAAGGGATCTCGGAGGGCATCGAAGCCCTCAAGGGGCAGTCGATGGCCGTCGCCGCCGCGGTCGAGGAGCAGGAGGCCACCATCCAGGAACTGTCCCGAACGGTGAGCAGCACCGGGCGCAACGCCAGCGAGATCGCCGACGCCGCCGGACGCGCCACCATGGATCTCAACGGCGCGGTCGACGGGCTCGATAGCCTCTCCAAGGACGTCACCTCCGTGGCAGGCAGCATGGGCCAGGTCCGCAGCAGCGCCCACGACCTGAGCCAGGTCGCCGAGCGCATGTCCGGCATCGTGTCCCAGTTCCGCACCTGAGCCGTTGCATCTTTGGTCCATGGACCTCTCCTTCAAGCAGCGTACCCTCGAAGCCTTCCGCCTGGCCCTGACCACACGGCGCGACGAAGCGCTCCATGAGCTTGCCTTGCTGGACGAGGCCGCCGCCTCCGAGACCAAGAGCTCGGCCGGCGACAAGTACGAGACCGCCCGCGAGATGATCGGCCAGAGCCGCTCCCTGCAGGAGCGCGGCCGCCTCGAGGCGCAGTCCGGCCTGGACTGGCTGGCGACCCTCGACGCCTCGCGCTTGCGCGAAAGCGCCGGCCCTGGCGCCTTGGTGAGAAGCGACCTCGGCCTGCACCTGCTGGGAGTCCTGACCGCCTCGGTACGGATCGACGAGACGACCGTCCAGGGCATCACTCCGGCAAGTCCCTTGGGGCAGGTCCTCAAGGGAAAGCGGACGGGCGATGCCTTCGAGTGGCGCGGCCGAAGCGTGACCGTCCACGCGATCGCCTAGCCAGCCTGGATCGCCATTGACATTACAGGATATCGGCATCCTGTAAGCACCGTCAATTTGTCAATTTTCGTCTAACAGCAAGTGCCTCCCCGCGCGTCTTCCGGTGTTGGCACAGGACTTGTTTATCTAGATAGCGGATCTCCCACCGCTTCCGGTCTGTCCGAGCGACTTGGGTCTTCGACCAGCCGTCATCCTTGCGGATGACGAAGGGGAGATTCCATGGGCAGCCAGGACAAGACCTCCGGAGCGCAACGTTCGGCATCCTTCGCCGACCTGGGCGGAGCCTTCGAGGCGGTGCTTGCGCAATCGCTCCACGCCGCCCCGACAGCAATCGAGCGTTTCTCCCGCTGGCACGAAGAACAGGCCACACCACCTGCGACTTGGTCAGAGCAGATCCCGCTCTCCTCCCCGGGTGCCGGTGAGCAGTACGCCTTCGAAGTGGACCTCGACAAGTGTTCCTCCTGCAAGGCCTGCGTGGCCGCCTGCCATTCCCTCAACGGACTCGCCGACGGGGAGAGCTGGCGCTCCGTGGGCGTGGCCACCGCCGTCGCCACGAGCCAGACCGTCACGGTCACCAGCTCCTGTCACCACTGCGAGGACCCGGGCTGTGCGGCCGGCTGCCCGGTGCTGGCCTACGACAAGGACGAGGTGACAGGAATCGTCAAACACCTGGACGACCAGTGCATCGGGTGCCAGTACTGCCTGTGGACCTGCCCCTACGACGCCCCCAAGTACCAGCCAGACCTTGGCATCGTGCGCAAGTGCGACCTGTGCCACGGGCGACTGGCGGAAGGAGAGGCTCCGGCCTGCGTGCAGTCCTGCCCCTCCCAGGCCATCAAGATCGTGACGGTGGCGCGAACCTCGGGAAAGACAAATCCCGACTTCGCGATTCCCGGCACAGTGCCTCCCGAACACACCGGCCCGACCACCCGCTACCTGACTTCCCGGACGCTTGCGCCGGACCTCTCCAGCTCCGAGGTCACGGATCCGCGCCCCGAACCGGCCCACACGCAGCTTGCCACCCTGCTCGTGCTCACCCAGTGGGCCGGGGGAGCGTGGCTTCTGGAGAACGTCCTGACGCTTTCCGGTGCGACCGGGCGCCCCTGGTCCCTGGCCGTGGCCGCCGCGACGCTGCTGGCGGGCCTGGGCATCGGGTCGGCGCACCTCGGCCGCCCGCTTCGGGCCTGGAAGGTCTTCCTTGGATGGCGCCGCTCGTGGTTCTCCCGCGAGGCGGTGCTCCTTGGAGTGGCTGCCAAATTCTGTCTTATGACGGTGCTCGTCCCGGTGGTCCTTGCTCAGGGACTGGTGCCGGCTCCGATTGTTCCGTTGTTGCAGCCTGCCTTGCCGCTCCTGCCCTGGATCGCCTCGGCAGCGCTCCTGGCAGGGCTCTTCTGCTCGGCGATGCTCTACGTCGCGACGCCAAGGCCCGTCTGGTCGCGGCCAGCCACGTTGGGACGCTTTGCGCTGACGGCCTTGGGCGGCGGTGCGGTGATGCTTGGGGCGATGGGCGGCGAGCACCTGCGCCTGTTGGGTGCGATCAGCATCCTTACCGGACTTCTCAAGGCTGCCCTGGTGCTGCGTGACAAGAACCCTGCGCCGGATGCCCACGAGAGCTTCCGGGTCCAGGCCCGCCTGCTTCGCGGCCCCCTTGCCGGGCACGCCAAAGCACAGCTCTTCCTGTTCCTCGCGGCCATGGCCGCCGCCCTGGTCGGGACGGCGCTTGCGGCCTGGCCCTGCTTTGCGCTTGCCGTGTTCCTTCGCCTGGGGTCCGACCTCGTGGAACGCCGCCTCTTCTTCATGGCCTGTCCCGCCACCCGCATGCCTGGCATGCGCGGAACAGGCCACTAGACGGATTTTGTCAAAAGGAGCACTCATGAAAGTCATCGTCATCGGCAACGGCATGGTCGGACACCGCTTCTGCGAGGAGATGCGCGAAGCCTCGCCCGAAGCGGACATCCTGGTCTTCGGCGAGGAGAAGCACGCCGCCTACGACCGCGTCCACCTCTCCGAGGCCTTCAGCGGCAAGACTGCCGAAGACCTCTCGCTGGGCGGCCCCGAGTGGTACGCCACCCGCGGCATCGGCCTTTTGCTGGGAGATGCGGTGGTCTCGATCGACACCATCGAAAAGACGGTGACCTCCGCCTCCGGACGCATCGAGTCGTGGGACCGGCTGGTGCTGGCCACCGGCTCCTCGCCTTTCGTGCCGCCGCTTCCCGGCAAGGAGCTCGACGGCGTCTATACCTACCGAACCCTCGAGGACCTCGACCTGATCCGGGAGCAGGCCAAGCACTCCAAGCGCGGCATCGTGGTGGGCGGTGGACTCCTGGGCCTGGAGGCCGCCAAGGCCCTGCGCGACCTGGGCCTGGAAGCCACCGTGCTCGAGTTCGCCCCGCGTCTGATGCCCCGCCAGCTCGACGACACGGCATCTCTTTTCCTCAAGCGATCCATCGAGTCGATGGGCGTGAAGGTCCGCACCGGCGTGGCCTCCAAGCGGCTCCTGGGCTGCGACTTCGTGCGCGGCATCGAACTTTCCGATGGCGAAGAGATTCCCGCCGAGATGGTGGTCTTCTCGGCAGGCATCCGCCCCCGCGACGAGCTGGCCCGCCAGAGCGGCGTCAAGGTCCACGAGCGCGGCGGCATCGAGGTGGACGACCTGCTGCGCACCTCGTGCCCCGGCATCTACGCCATCGGCGAGTGCGCGCTCCACAAGGGCATGATCCACGGCCTGGTGGCTCCCGGCTACCGCATGGCCCAGACCGTCGCCAAGCACATCGCGGACGGCGAGGAGGCGCCCTTTGCCGGAGGCTTTGCCCCGACCAAGCTCAAGCTCATGGGCGTGGACGTGGGCTGCATCGGCGATCCGTTCCTTGCAGGCGACGACTACGAGGAGGTCGTGGTCCAGAGCCGCTGCCGCGGCGTCTACAAGAAGCTGGTGATCCACGCGCCCTCCAACACTCTCAAGGGCGCCATCCTGGTGGGCGACAACGAGCCCTTCAACGCCCTAGCGGCCTTGGTCCAATCGAAGGCCTTCCTGCCCGAGATCCCGGAGACCCTTCTGGTCCCCAAGACAGAATCTGTCAATGGGGGGGACGGCGACTCGACCTCGATCTGCAACTGCGAGAACATCACCCGCGGCGTCTTGCACGCGGCCATCGATTCCGGCTGCGACACCATCGGGGCGCTGAAGAAGGCCACCCGCGCCGGCACCGGCTGCGGCAGCTGCGTCCCGTTGATGGAATCGGTCATGAAAAAGCGCCTGGCCTCGCAAGGCGTGGCGGTGCAGAACCACCTCTGCGAACACTTCAAGGTCAGCCGCATCGAGCTGCACGACCTCATCAAGGCCGCCAGGATCCGCTCCTTCCCCGAACTGCTGGAACGCTACGGTACCGGCTACGGTTGCGAGGTCTGCAAGCCCACCGCCGCGAGCATCTTCGCCACGCTCTGGAACGATCACATCCTCTCCGCGGACCGCCACTCGATCCAGGACTCCAACGACCGGTTCCTCGCGAACATCCAGAAGAACGGCACCTACTCGGTGGTGCCGCGCATCCCGGGCGGCGAGATCACCCCCGAGAAGCTCAAGGTCATCGCCGAGGTGGGCATCAAGTACGGCCTCTACACCAAGGTGACCGGCGGCCAGCGCATCGACCTCTTTGGCGCGCGTCTGGACGATCTCCCGGCCATCTGGACCGAACTGATCCATGCCGGCTTCGAGAGCGGACACGCCTACGCGAAGTCGCTGCGCACCGTGAAGTCCTGCGTGGGCAGCACCTGGTGCCGGTTCGGCGTGCAGGACTCGGTGGGTCTTGCGGTGGTGCTGGAGGAACGCTACAAGGGCATCCGGGGTCCCCACAAGATGAAGATGGCCGTGTCGGGATGCGCCCGCGAATGCGCCGAGGCCCAGTCCAAGGACTTCGGCGTGATCGCCACCGAGAATGGCTACAACCTCTTCGTGTGCGGCAACGGAGGCATGACCCCGCGCCATGCGGACCTGTTCGCCACCGACCTGACTTCCGCCGAGGTGATGCGCCTGATCGACCGCATCATGATCTACTACGTCCGCACCGCCGATCGCCTGGTGCGCACTTCCCGCTGGCTCGACGAGATGCCCGGGGGCCTCGCGCACCTGAAGGCCGTGGTGATCGACGATTCGCTGGGCCTGTGCTCGGAGTTCGAGGCCGAGATGGACACGCTTGTGCGCACCTTCCAATGCGAATGGAAGACCGCCCTGGAGACACCGGAGATCCTGGCGCGCTTCAAGAGCTTCGCGAACACCGACGCCCCCGACACCTCCATCGCCTGGCAGGAGATCCGCGAGCAGCGGGTCCCCGCCCTGGCCTAGTAAGGCGCAACTCGACAGAATCTGTCTGCTTGCGGCTCGGAACCGAGGCCGCGGCGAACCCATGAAGAAGGACTAACCCATGAACTGGACCCAAGTCTGCAAGGTCTCCGACGTCCCGGCCGAGGGCGGCATCGCCGTCCTGCTGGGAGAGGAGCAGGTCGCCCTGTTCCGTTTCGCCTCCCGCGGCGAATGGTATGCGCTTGACAATTTCTGTCCCCACAAGAAGTCCCCGGTGCTGGGCCGCGGCCTCCTGGGCGATGCAGGCGGCGTGCTCAAGGTGACCTGCCCCCTGCACAAGCGCGCCTTCTGCCTGCACGACGGGCACGAGGTCGGCGGCGATCTGGAAGCCCGCACCTGGCCCGTGAAGACCGAGGGGGAGGACGTGTTCCTGGGGACCGAGGGATGAACCCCGCGGACCTGCTGAGAAGCTTCGACGGACCACTCACCCGTGAGCTGGTCCGGGCCCCGCGCCGTTTCGGACTCGGGCAGGTCCCCCTCAAGCGCGCCCCCGACGCGCTCCTGCCCACGGTCTGCGGCTTCTGCTCCACCGGCTGCGGCCTGGTGGCGCACATGAAGGACGGACGCGCCGTCAACGTCACCCCTGACCCGCGCTATCCCGTCAACCGAGGCGTGGCCTGCCCGAAAGGCTGGGAGGCGCTCACGCCCACCGACGCCACCGACCGCGGCACCGTCCCGCTCCTGCGCGGGCCGGACGGGGCGATGCATCCGGCGACCTGGCAGGAGGCCATCGGACGCTTCGTCGAGGTGTTCGGCGGATTGCGCGACGTTCACGGGCCCGAGTCGGCGGCCTTTCTTTCCACGGGACAGATCCCGACCGAGGAGATGGCCTTCCTCGGCGCCCTCTTCAAGATGGGCCTGGGCTTCTGGGACGCCGATTCCAACACCCGCCAGTGCATGGCCACCGCGCACGTGGCCTACAAGCAGGCCCTGGGATTCGACGCCCCGCCGTTCTCCTACGAGGATTTCGAGGAGTCGGACGTGCTCGTGTTCGTGGGCGCCAACCCCTGCATCGCGCACCCCATCCTGTGGGAGCGGGTGATCCGCAACAAGCGAAATCCCGAGATCCTCGTGCTGGACCCGCGCCGCACCGAGACGGCCGAAGCCGCCACGCGGCATTTCCCCATCGCGCCCAAGTCCGACCTCGTGCTGCTCTACGCCGTTGCCCGCGAGGTGATCGCGCGTGGCTGGACAGATCCTGTCTTTCTCGCGGAGCATGTCGAGGGGTTCGATGCGTTCCAAGCCTTCGTGCAGGAGTTCACCCCGGAGGTGGCCCAGAGGGAATCGGGCCTTTGCGCGGAGGAGTTCGAGGCGCTGGTCCGGGCCTTCCGCCCCGGTCGGCGGGTGTCGGTGTGGTTCACCATGGGCGTCAACCAGAGCCACCAGGCGGTGCGCACCGCGCAGGCCATCGTCAACCTGTGTTTGGTCACCGGGAACATCGGAAAAGCAGGTACCGGTCCCAACTCGATCACCGGACAGATGAACGCCATGGGCTCGCGCGTGTACGCCAACGTCACCTCCCTGTTCGCGGGCCGCGAGTTCAACAATTCCGAGCACCGCCGCGAAGTCGCTGAGATCCTGGGACTTGAGGAGGAGCGCATCCCGCCCCGGCCAAGCCTTGCCTACGACCAAATCCTGGATCGCGTCGAAAGCGGGGAGATCAGGGCCTTGTGGGTCATCGCGACAAATCCTGTCCATTCCTGGATCGACAGCGGCCGCTGGGCACGGTTGCGCGAGAAGCTCGAGTTCCTGGTGGTGCAGGACATGTACCCGACCACCGAGACGTCGCGGATCGCCGACCTCTACCTCCCGGCCGCCGGCTGGGGCGAGAAGGAAGGCACGCAGATCAACTCCGAACGCCGCATCGGCTTCACCGCCGCCGTGCGTCGTCCTCCCGGCCAGGCCTTGACGGATTTCGACATCTTCCGCCTGATCGCCGCCGCCTCGGGGAACGCCGAGCGCTTCTCGAAATGGTCCTCGCCGGAAGCCGCCTTCCGCCTGCTGCAGGCACTTTCAAGGGGCCGCCCCTGCGACATCTCCGGGATCGACGGCTACGACCAGATCGTCCGCGAGGGCGGCGTGCAATGGCCCTGCGCTCCCGGTGCGCCGGAGAAGGGAACCAAGCGCCTCTTCGAGGACGGGATCTTCTTCACTCCGAATGGGAAGGCCAAGCTCCTCTTCGATCCGCCGCGCCCTGTGGCCGAGCCCACCGACGAAGCCTACCCCCTGGTGCTCTTGACCGGACGCGGCTCCAGCTCGCAGTGGCACACCGGCTCGCGCACCGACAAGTCGGCCGTGCTGCGCAACCTCTCGCCCGACCGCCTGCACCTCGAGATGCATCCCGACGATGCCGCTTCCAAGGGACTCGCCGCCGGCCAGACGGTGAGGGTGCGTTCGCGTCGAGGGAGCCTCGAGGCGAGCCTTGCGATCAGCGCGGCGGTGGGCAAAGGGCGCGTCTTCCTGCCCATGCACGACGGCCGGGTGAACGCGTTGACCTTCCCCTCCTACGATCCCCATTCGCGCCAGCCATCGTATAAGCACTGCGCCGTGGCGGTGGAGGCATATCTGGCGAACTCGAAGCGATGAACTTCCCGCACCGATACCCCAGACCCGCAGGCACCCGTACACGTATCTTGCTCCCCACATGATCAAGATCGGCTTCATCCCGCTCGCGGACTGCGCCCCCCTGGTGGTGGCCCAGGAAATGGGATTCTTCCTCCAGGAGGGACTGGAGGTCCAGCTCGCCAAGGCGCAGGGCTGGGACCAGCTGCGCTCCCGGCTCGAGGACGGCGAGGTGCAGGCGGCCCACCTGATCGCCACCCTCCCGATCCTCTCGGCCTTCGGCGTGGGCGGCGGCACCTGCCCGCTGGCCACCGCGTGGGTGCTCTCCCAGTGCGGCAACGCCGTCACCCTCTCCAACGCGCTGTGCCGCGCCGGGGTCGCCTCCGCCGCGAACCTGCGACAGTTCCTGTCAAATCCGGATTCCCCCCCGGTGCTGCGCCTGGGCGTGGTCCATCCCCGCAGCACCCATGAGCTGATGCTGCGCGAATGGCTCTCCGAAGGGGGGCTGGAGATCGGGGAGCGCATCGAGCTGGTGACCTCGCCTCCCCAGGAGATGGTGCTGCGCCTGCGCGAGGGCAAGATCGACGGCTTCTGCGCCGGCGAGCCCTGGAACCAGCGGGCCACCACCTCCAAGCTGGGCGGCATCGTGGCCTTCGGCGAGGAGGCCATGCCCGCCTCCACCGAGAAGGTGCTGGCCGTGCGCCGGGACTGGCACGAGGCCAATCCCGAGGTCCACGCCGCGCTGCTGCGCGCCCTCGACCGGGCGGGGCGCTGGCTCCACGACCCCGCCAACGCCCCGCAGGCCGCCCGATGGCTGGCCGACAAGCGCCATGTCAACACCCAGGAGGGCCTGCTGCTTTCGGCGCTCCAGAAGCGGCTCCAGGCCGGCTGGGGACGCATCGCCTCGGGCAGCCGCTTCCTGCGCTTCTCGGGTCCCGGCGTGAACCGCCCCGACCAGGCCGACTTCCGCTGGTACCTGGAACGGCTGGTGCTGTGGGGCCACCTGCGGCCCCAGGACCTCGAGCTGGATCTTGACAGGATCTGTCTTTCGGAGTTCCACCGCGAGGTCTTCCCGCTGGGCGACGGCTCGGAGCGCCTGCTCCCGCACGAGGCCTGCCTGGAGGCCGACCTTCCGGCTCCCCCCGCCGCCGTGCGCCGCAAGCTGGCCCTCTCCGGCATCGCCCTCGCTCCCGAGGCCTGGGCCTCCCTGCCCCTCCCGGTCCGCCGCTCGCTCCTCCTCCTGCCCGCCGACTCCGCTCCCGAGCTGCGGCAATGGGCCGGCCACCTCGAGTCCACCGGCGCCGCGACCGCCGCCGCGCTCCCGTTCGACGGGCACGCCCCGTGGCGCCAGAAGGACGCGCTTCCCGAGGCGCTGGCCGGCGCGCCGCTGACGCTCGCGCAGTGGCGAGGGCTCGACGACCTTCCGCGCTACGCCCTGCTGGAGGCGGCGCGGGATCCCCTCCCGCTTCCCGAAGGGCTCCTCGAGGGCCTGCTCGCGGCCCTCTGAGGGTTCTTCTCCGGAGATTTGACAGATTCCGTCAAATATCCGCGTCGTCCCCGGAGGCCATCGCCTCAAGCCCCGGCGGCACCGCCTTGGCCGAGTCCACCCGCAGTTCCCGCAGCTTGCGGGCCTGCCCCACCAGGTTCCCGGGGCCGGTGGCCAGGCGCCGGCGGGCCGTCTCGAAGGTTTCCTGCGCCTTCCCCAGCGACTCGCCCACCTTCTCCATCGAGCCCATGAAGTCCTGCAGCTTGTCCAGCAGCTTCCCCGCCCGGTCGCGGATGGCCTCGGCGTTGCGCCCGATCTCGGACTGCTTCCAGGTGTGGCTCACCGTCATCAGCACGGCAAGCAGGGTGGTCGGGCTGACCAGGATCACGCGTCTCTCGAAGGCGTGGCGGTACAGCTCGCGGTCCTGCTGCAGGCAGGCGTGGAAGGCGCTCTCGATGGGGACGAAGAGGAACTTGAACTCGATGGCCGCGCGTCCCGTGGCCTGCAGCGCCTCCACGTAGGGCTTGGAGGCCAGGTTCTCCACGTGCGCCCGCACCGAGCGCCGGAAGGCCTCCATCGCGGCGGCCCGCACCGCCGGGTCGTCGTCCTGCGCCTCGGCCCAGGACTTCAGGCTCGTCTTGGAGTCCACCACCAGGCAGCGGTTCTCGGGCAGGAAGATCACCACGTCCGGGAGCAGGCGTCCGCCGGACTCGCCCTCGAGGCCGAGGTCGACGCCCTGCTCCACGTAGTCGATTCCCCTCTTGAGCCCCGAGTGCTCCAGCAGGCGCGCGAGGATCTCCTCCCCGAAGTCGCCCACCAGCTTGTTGTCGCTGGAGAGCGCGCGGGCCAGGTGGTCGGCTTGGCTGCCCAGCTGCGCATTGACGCTGGCTACCCGCTCCAGCGCCTCGCGCAGGCTCTGCTCCCGCACCGCGTCCTTGGTCTCGGACTCCGCCAGGGCCTTCTGGAGCTTCTCCAGGTTCTCGCGCACCGGCCCCACCAGGTCGGCGATCGCCACCGTTCCCAGCTCCTTGAACTTCCCGGCCTTCTCCTCGAAGATGCGGTGGGAGAGGTTCTCGATCTCGGCCCGCACCAGCGCCCCGCGCTCGGCCTCCCCGGCGCGCAGCCGCTCCAGCTCCGCGCGGGCGGCGTCCCGGTCGGCCCGCAGCCTCGCGGCCTCCACCAGGCTCTGTGACAGTTTCTGTCTTTCCGCATCGAGCACCTCAGCCGTCTCGCGCAGACGCCGCTGCTCCTCGCGCAGGCTGCGCTCCTGCTCGGCGCCACGCTCCTGCAGGCGCACCCGCTCGACCTCCCCGCGCACCGCGGCCTCCCGCGCGCGCAGCAGGGAAAGGAGCAGGAGAAGCGACGCGACCAGCAGGAGGCCCGACAGGACCGAGAGGAGAAGGATCATCCCGAGCCAATCTAGGTGCCGGGCGCCTCCCTGCGCAGGCGCAGGGCCGGGCTGCCTGCCAAGCCCCTTCGGATTCTCCACCCCGCCCCGCCCTACCAGGGCGGGAGACCACCTCCGCCTCCGAAGGGTCTTGGGCCAAAGGCCGGCATCCCTGGCGCATCGCTCCTCTCCCGTCGTCAGTGCAGTCCTATCTTCCCGACATCCCTTTCCTGTTCCCACCCTTTCCCGGAGCCCCAGCCATGGCCGACAACCCCTACCAGCCGCCCGTGTCCAAGCCGGTCGCCGCCGTGACCGAAGACACGAAACGTCTCGCCACGGCCCAGAAGACCCTCATCGGCGCCATCCTCTTCTATCCCCTCGCGATGGTCGGGCAGGCCTTCATCGGATCCTCCGGCACCTACCTGCTCCTGGGCGTGCTGATCTTCGGGGTCCTCGGGATCGTCCGGCTCGCGGCCGCGTTCCGCTACAGCCGTCTCCGGATCGCCCTGCTGATCCTCTCCCTCTTCGTGCCGCTGCTGGGTCTGATCCTGCTGCTGCGCCTCAACGCCAAGGCCACCAAGGAACTGCGGGCCGCCGGCTGGAAGGTCGGCCTGCTGGGAGCCCGCCCGTGAAGGCCGCCGCCCTCCTCGTCTCATCCCTCTCCCTCCTCGCCGCGGGCCTCTGCGCCTGCGACAAGGGATCCCGCGACGGAGCAGCACAGGCGCTGACTCCCCAGGAAAGGGCGCTGGTCGACTCGCTCCGGTTCGACCCCGGCACAGTCCAGCGCATCAAGGACAGGTTCGCCTCCGAGGTCGTGCGGATGACCGCCCCGGAACAGGGAGGCCTCGGCTCCGGGGTCATGTTCCGCTGCTGGCACGAGGCCTCCGACCTGCGGGTCGAGGAGCTCGCCCCGCCCTTGCGTTCCGAAGGCTATACGCTCTTCGTGCGGGAGAACAACTTCGGCATCCAGGGGCGGAAGGACGACGTCGCCCTGCTCAAGGACACGAGCCTGGCCGGCATCCTCAAGGCGGTCGGAACCGACGGCGCGAACTACGGCATCGACAACGACAGCGTGATCGCCATCGCCCGCTCCTTCGCGTCCCGCTACCCCCTGCGCCTGAACGGGGCCGCGCTCGACTGGGTCTCGTTCCGGATCGAGGACGACGTCGACGACTGGAACGCGCTGGCCGCCGAGACCGCGAGGCTCGCGCCCGACATCGTCGAGCAGGGCACCGGCTCGGTCGCGGAGCTGGCCAAGGTGATGATGCGCACGAGGACCCTCTACATGTGGTGGGACTGAGCGGTGACGATCCGGGAGATGCGCGAAAAGGACCTCGACGCCCTGCTGTGCCTCTACGCACAGCTGGATCCGAGCAATGCCGGCACCGACCCGGAGCAGGCGCGGCTCGCCTGGCGCCAAGCGGCCGCCTCGAACCTGGTCACCTACCTCATCGCCGAGGAGGACGGCACGGTCGTGGCGTCCTGCTTCTATGCCGTGATCCCGAACCTGACCAACGGATGCCGTCCGATGGCCTTCGTCGAGAACGTCGTCACCGACGAGACCTTCCGGGGTCGGGGCATCGCCTCCGCCCTCCTGCGGGAGACCGTGGCCCGCGCCCGCGCGGCCGGCTGCTACAAGGTCTTCCTCCAGAGCTCGGCCAAACGAACCCAGGCACATCGGGTCTACGCGGCGGCCGGCTTCGACGGGGACGCCAAGCGCGCCTTCGACCTGCGGCTGCCCGGAACGGCGGCCTCATGATCCGCCCGTGGCCTCTCCTTCTCCTTGGCGCGTGCCTTTCCGCCCATGCCATGCAGGCCGGTCTTCCCGAGGCGCGACGCCCTGCCTTCGAGGAGTGCACCAAGGGTGTCACGCTCTCGACTGCGACCACGCGGATCCGCTACCTTCCCGCCCCCACGGAAGACGGCGGAAGAGGCTGGAAGGTCGAGGTCCGCACCGGAGATGTCGTCAGGACAGACACGGAAAGCTACGCGTGCTTCCGCGATCCCGACGGCCAGCTCTGGGACTTCCTCCCCAAGTTCAAGGACGAGACCCGCCGCTACGTCGTGCTCGAAGGCCTGCTGACCACCTCCAGCGGCTCGAACCCCGCCCCGCTGGAAGTCCAGGCGACCCTCGTCCCCAAGGACCGCCATTCATCGATCAAGGTCCTCGAGAACCTCGTGACCCGCTCGTCCCGCCATGTCGTGGGGATCGATCCCTTCGGCCTCCTGACGATCCTCGACCTCGAGACCGGCAAGGAGTCGAAGGTCCGCCTGAACCCGCGCCCCGCTCCGGCCCGCACCCCCTCGCTCTCGATCCGCAAGGCGACGCTGGGAAAGCACACGCTCGACCTGCGCTACGAGATCCTCGACGCCCAGGACGAACCCGTCCCGGTGCATTGCCGGATCGACCTCAGGACCGGCAAACGGACACGCCTCAAGGCGCCGGGCCCTCTGCCTCCCTGAACTCCACGATCCGCTGCGCCATCCCCTTGAAGAGGAAGGCGTGCACCGGCAGGAGCGCGTACCAGTAGAGCCGCCCCCATAGCCCCTTGGGGCGGTAGGTCGCGGTCTGCACCAGCCAGGCTGTCTCGCCGTCGCGCTCGATCCGGAACTCCAGCCACGCCTCGCCGGGAAGCTTCATCTCGGCCCGCAAGAGGAGCCGTCCCGCCGGTTCGTCCGCCACCAGGACACGCCAGAAGTCCAGCGTGTCCCCCGGACAGATTCTGTCATGACTGGTGCGCCCGCGCCTCAAGCCCACGCCGCCCGCGAGCTTGTCCAGGATCCCCCGGACCTTCCAGAGCCAGTCGCCCCAGTACCAGCCGCGACTGCCGCCGATGGCCCACACGTTCTTCCGCACCGTCTCGGGATCCCCTTCGATCTGGATGTGCTGCCGATCCCGCAGGCAGCCTTCCTGCGGCACCTCCACCCGCGAAAGCAGGTGGCCGTCGGCCCCGCTGGAGACGAGCGAATCCTTCCAACTGGAGACCACGTCGTCGTGCCCGATCCGCTCGAAGGCCATCTCCACCGCCTGCCGGTAGGTCAGAAGGCGGATGCCCAGCCGTTCTGCCAGGTCGTTGGGGCGTGCCACCACCTCGACCTTCATGCTGTTGACCAGCCGCGCCGCGAGCTTGAAGGAGGTGGAGGTCACGAAGTAGAGCCAGTAGGAGGAGAGCTTGGGGGTCAGCACCGGAAGCGTGAGGATCCAGCGCCGCAGCCCCCGCACATCGGCGAACTGCAAGAGCATCTCCTTGTAGGTGAGCACCTCCGGGCCGCCAATGTCGTAGCTCTCCCCGACCGACTCCGGGTCGTTCAGCACGCCTTCCAGGAACTGCAGCACGTTGCGCACCGCGATGGGCTGGGTGCGGGTGTTGAGCCAGCGCGGCGTGACCATCACGGGGAGCTTTTCCACCAGGTCGCGCACGATCTCGAAGGAGGCGCTCCCCGATCCCACCACGATGCCGGCACGCAAAGCGGTCACGGGGACCGGGCCTTCGCGCAGCACGTCCTCCACCCGCCGCCGCGACTCCAGGTGCCTTGACAGATTCTGTCCGTTGGCGATACCGCCCAGGTAGACGATCCGCCCGGCCCCGCACCGGACTGCCAATTCCACGAAGTTGCGGGCCGCCCGTTCCTCGCGCGCCTCGAAGTCCTCGGCGGCGTCCGACATGGAATGGACCAGGTAGTAGGCCGCGTCGATCCCGTCCGGCAGTCCCGTCTCCGGCGGAGGCTCCAGGAAGTCGACCTCCAGCACCGACACGTTGCCGGGTCCGTGCGCCACGCCGGGCGCGAAACGCCTGCGGTCGCGCACGCTGCACACGACGTCGTGCCCCAGCCCCGTCAGGATCGGCAGGAGCCGCTTTCCGATGTAGCCGTTGGCCCCGGTCAGAAGGATCCGCATGACTTCCCTCGCTGTGCGCACCGGCCCTTGTGCCCGCATTCCTCCGACGAAGGATGCGGGCAGGACCCGACTTCAACATACAAGGGGACCTCTACGCGATGTCGCGATCACCCTTCCCGCAACCTTTCCTCCACGGGCATCGCGTCGCGCAGGCGGGCGATATCCTTGACCGGGGGGTGCCCGAAGTGGCGCCCGTACTCGCGACTGAACTGCGAAGCGCTGGCGTAGCCCACGCGACGGGCAGCCATGCCGGCGTCGGCCAAGGTGGAAAGCATGAGGCGGCGCGCCTCCTGCAGCCGCAGCACTTTCTGGTACTGGAGCGGGCTCATGGCCGTGACCGCCTTGAAGTGCTGATGAAAGGCCGATGCGCTCATGTGGACCATCTCCGCGAGGGCCTCCACCTCGACGGCCTGGTCGTAGTGCTCCCGCAGCCATGCCACCGCCTTGCCCACCCGCTGCAGCCGGGAATCCTCCTGGCCGATCTGGGCCACGCGGGCACCCAACGGGCCGCGCAGCAGGCGGATCAGGATCTCGTCCACCACCAGAGGCGCCAGCAGTTCGGCATCGCTTGCGCTTTCCATCAGCCCGATCAAACGCGTGAGCGCACCCACGATCCCCGGCTCGACCGGAGCTACCGAGATGGCGCGGCCTTCGGCCATGCGGGGCAGGCCGTGGGGATGGACCTTGGGGAGGAGTTCTGTGATGCGCTGCGGATCGAGGTCCATCCGCAGCGAGAGGTAAGGGACGTCCCTGGAGGCCCGCACCACCCGCGAGGCCACCGGCACGTCGACGGCGTAGACCAGGAAGCGCGACTCGTCATACTCGAAGAGATCCTGTTCGAGCAGCACGCTCTTGGCGCCCTGGGCCACCAGGCACAGGCCCGGCGTCTGGACCCCGTGATGCAGCTCCGTCGTGGCGTGGGAGATCCGGTACAGATGCAGTCCCGGAAGACGCATGTCGAAGGCCCCGTCGTGCGGCGTGAAGCGTTCCATCCTCTCGACCAAGGCATCCATCTCGGAGATGCGCCCCCGTGCTTTCGCTCCGTCCATCGTAAGCCTCCGTATCTTCCCTCAACGCTAGTTCAGATCACCGACCCACCAGCTTCTGCAACGCCTCCGGGTAGCGGGCTCCTGACAGCTGGATCGAGGAGGTCGCGACATCGAGGTCATGCAAATCGTCCCTCGTCAGCTCCACCTCCGCCGCACCGAGGTTCTCGGCCAGGCGATGGACCTTCGTCGTTCCGGGAATGGGCACGATCCAGGGCTTCTGCGCCAGCACCCAGGCCAGGGCCAGCTGGGCCGGTGTGCAGCCCTTGCGCGCGGCGATCTCCTGGAGCACCTCCACCAAGGCGAAGTTCGCTCTTCGGTTCTCGGGCGAGAGGCGCGGCACGCTGTTGCGGAAGTCGGTGGGATCGAAGGTCGTGGTCTCGTCGATCTTGCCCGTGAGGTAGCCCTTGCCAAGCGGGCTGAAGGGCACGAAGCCGATGCCCAGTTCCTCCAGGAGCGGCAGGATCTCAAGCTCCGGCTCGCGCCAGAACAGCGAGTACTCGCTCTGCAGGGCCGTCACCGGCTGCACCGCATGGGCGCGGCGGATGGTGTTCGCCCCGGCCTCGGAAAGCCCGAAGTGCCGCACCTTGCCTTCGCGGATCAGGTCCTGCACCGTTCCTGCCACATCCTCGATGGGCACGTCCGGATCGACCCGGTGCTGATAAAACAGGTCCAGCACGTCGGTACGCAGACGCTTGAGCGAAGCCTCCGCCACTTCACGGATGTGTGCCGGGCGGCTGTCCAGACCACCGACCAAAGCGCCCGCCTTGAAGCCGAACTTGGTCGCGATCACGACCCGGTCGCGCACCGGCTCCAAAGCCTCGCCCAAGAGTTTCTCGTTGGTGAACGGTCCGTAGACCTCGGCGGTGTCAAAAAACGTCACCCCCTGATCGACAGCCGAGCGGATCAGGGCGATCATCTCTGCTTTGTCGGGCGGCGGCCCGTAGGAGAAGCTCATTCCCATGCATCCCAGCCCCAGGGCCGAGACGTCCAATCCGTCGTTTCCAAGCGTTCGCATCTGCATCGTCGTCTCCGTTCCTTGCGGTTCGTCCATCCTTGATTTGACAGATCCTGTCCTGGATCGGACCTCACTCCTCCAGCCGGCGCGAGGCCATCCACTGCACGATCTTGGGGTCGCGGTGCGAGAAGAAGAGGCTCTCCTTGGTGTCCAGTGCCGCGATGGAAGCCATGTCCTCAGGGCTCAGCTCGAAGTCGAAGACCCTGAAATTCTCCTCCATGCGCTCGCGGCGCACGGACTTGGGGATCGCCACCACGCCCCGCTGCACCAGCCAGCGCAGCGCCACCTGGGCCACCGAACGGCCGTGGCGCGCGGCGATCGCCGTCAGGGTCGGCTCGGTGAAGAAGCCGTTCTTCCCTTCGGCAAACGGGCCCCACGACTGGATCTGCACCCCGACTTCCCGCATGAAGGCGGCGGGTTCCTGCTGCTGGCAGAAGACGTGGGTCTCGACCTGGTTCACGGCCGGCACGATCTCGTTGAATCCGATCAGGTCGGCCAGGCGATCGGGAGCGAAGTTGCTCACGCCGATGGCCCGCACACGCCCCTTGCGGGTCAGCTCCTCCAGGGCCCGCCAGGAACCGTGGACGTCGCCGTAGGGCTGGTGGATGAGATAGAGGTCCAGCGTATCGAGCTGCAGGCGATCCAAGGATCTCTGGAAGGAGGCCAGGGTCTTCTCGTAGCCGGCGTCCTGAACCCAGAGCTTGGTGGTCACAAAAAGCTCCTCGCGCTTGATCCCGCTCTTGCGGATGGCATCACCCACGGCCTTCTCGTTGCCGTAGGATCGGGCCGTGTCCAGGAGCCGGTAGCCGGTCTCGAGGGCCTCCAGCACGGCCCGCTCGCAGGCGGCCGGGTCCGGGACCTGGAAGACGCCAAAGCCCAAGACAGGCATCTCCACACCGTTGTTCAACGTGACGTTCTGCATGGTCGTTCCTTTCGGGATGTGCTTTTGCATTGCCTCTAGAAGCTATGGCATTGCAAAGACCCTAAGTTGCCCGGGGCTCCTGAACTTTTGCCCATTCCTGCAGATCATCAAGTTCCCACCAACGGCAGGCTCACATCAGGTCACGAAACGACCTATCCAAGGAGACCAGGATGTTTGCCCGATCGCCCAGCTCCCGAATGCCCCGAGTAGGCCTCTAGGGCGCCTCCCCCCTTTTACCCTGTCGAACGACACCTCCGCAGTCGGGGGGGGCGGGTTGCCTGCCAAGCCTCCTCGGCCCTTTGGCCATGCTTTGCATCTGGACGCAGTCATTCCCGCGAACGCGGGAATCCAGACATCGGTTCCAACCCTTCCTAGGAAAGGGCCTGCGGGGTCTTGGGCCTGTCGGCCGGCATCCCTGGCGCGCGTAAGCTCGTTGCTCGCCGACTCCCGCCCTGGTAGGGCGGGCTGGGGCTTGCTCCCCTTCCGAGTCGGGAAAGAGTCAGGGGAGATGCACATCCCGATGCGCATGCGGATACTGATTCAAGGGACCGTGAGTCTGGAGACGTGCGATCCGTCGCGCCCTTCGACCCGGACGAGATAGAGGCCCGGCGCGGCCCCCTCGAAGACGAAGGACCCTCCCGTGAAATCCGCCGCACGGACCTGGCGACCTTCGAGATCCGTCACAACCACCTTTCCCTCCTCCACGCCCAGCAAGCGGACCCGCCCCGCGCCGTAGCAGGCCTGCAAGGAGGCTGGCGTTCTCGTGGCGATCGAGGTCGTGCCGCCGCGGGTGAAGCGTTTGAAGAAGGCCCACACCTCCTCGGTCGTATTCACCTTCGTCACCGTGTCCATCGCCCATTCGTGGCCGCCCCCGACAACCGAGTCGATCATCACCTCGCTGCCTTGGGAGCAGGAATAGGTGATGCGGGCCACGGCCGAATTCTTGTTCGTAGCAGGGTACGGCCGCTGGATCTTGCGGGAGGCCGCATCGCAGCCGTCCAGCTTGAGCCACGTGTTCACGTCGGCCATGAAGGAGGCTACGTTCGAGATGTCGTTGGTCCCGAAGGTCAGGAACATGGGGACCGGACGAGCCAGCGGCGCGGCGGTCGAGAAGGAGGGAATGTGCCCCGAGACGGGGGCGACGGCGGCGAAGATCTCCGGATGCTTGTAACCCAATCCGAAGCTGATGAACCCACCCTGCGAGAATCCCGCGCAATACACCCGGTTGCGATCGATCTTGTACCGGGCATCCACGGTGTCCAGGAGCGCCCGCAGGAAAGGATACTCGGTGGTGTCGTACATGCTCCAGGAACCCGAGACGGCGCTGGGATAGACGGCGATGAACTTCTCCCTGTCCGCCACCTTGTCCGCCTTGGTGTCGTTGGCAAAGCCCGCCCCGTTCCCGCCGTACCCATGGACGAAGAAGACGACCGCAGGCTTGCTCACCCCGGCAGGCACATGCACGACCCCGCTGCGGGTCGCTCCGCCCACCTTGATGGAAAGGGTCTGCGTCGTCTGCGCGAATCCGAGCGTGCTCGAAAGGAATGCAGCGACAAGCCAAAGGCGCAGCCGCTTCCTGATTCCGCCCATGGCGCCCTCGCCGCACCTCAAACTGATTCCCGATGCATTGCTGGCCATGTGATCGCCTTTCCTGGAGATTCTTCGTCCGATCAGCTTATAGGTGACAGCAAGGGAACCCTGCCTGCCCTCCGGAAAACCGACCCTCTCCAGGATACGGTGCCGTGACGGACGGCGATGCGGTTTTCTGCGCCGTCCTTTTGACCAATTGACAAAATCCGGCATTCGGCCCGTGCCGTCACCTCGTCACAAGCGCCCGGAACTTGACCTCACCGCCTTGCTCGATGGAGGCGATGCTGGGCCCATGGCGAGGCACCAACCCGACCAGATCCACGGACCCCTCGCCGGCCGGGAGCGTCTGCACGGCACTTTGGCCTCCGCTCACGCTGCGCAGGACCAGCGTGCTGCCCGAGCCGATGGTACTGTAGTGCAGCCGATCCCCGATGAGGCGCAACCCGAAGGACGCGATCTTCTCCGGATTCTGCACATCGGTGGTCGCCGAAGACACGGTGTAGGTGGCGATGTTCGAGGGGACGATCTTCCCCGCCCCATCCGTGACCTTTGCCACGAGGTAGTAGGTCCCCTCCTTGGTCGGGGTCCACTTGAACGTGTATGGAGCGGTGGCGTCCGTGCCTAGGGCGGTCATCGCCATGGTCGCCTTCTCGGTCGCGTAGAAGGTGACCGAAGCCGTGCCCGTGTTGGCGTGGGCCTCCGCCGCAAGCGCAACCGCCTCTCCGACCCGGCTCGAGGCCTTGTCCGCAGGAGCCGTCAACGAGATGGACGTCGCCGCGACGAGGACGATGTTCGGCGCAGGAGGCGTGCTCATCCCGACGCCGAAGTAGAAGCCCAGGTTCGGCGGCTGGTTGTAGGAGTTCTGCTGCCACGAGATGGCGGTCCGGTAGTTCGGATCGTGCATCAGGGTGTACATCCGCTGGGTGGTGGCAAAGGGCGTCGTGAACACCACCAGCCCCGTCTGGTCGGCGCTGGGGAAGATCGCCTCCTCGCGCCAGTCGCCCAGGACATCCGCCATGAGGCTGGGATTGGACTTGGTGCTGTTGTTGGCCACGATGCTTGCCAGGTTGTAGAGCGTGGCGACCCGCCCCGTCGTCTGCGTGGTCGCGTTCCATTTGGTGATGACCGTCCTGTCCAGCAGTTCGCGCATCACGTCGCCATCCCACCAGATGCCGAAGTTGTAGGTGCCTCCGCCTCCAGCCGTGGTGGGCTGCGCCGTGGAGATCAGCGTTCCCGTGCTGCTGTAGATCCCGGAGCCTTCGCTGCCCCACATCTCATACCCTTTGTGGTTCTCGTCGATGTCGGCGACCATGCATCGCCCGATGTCTCCAGTTGCATTCAACTTCCACTGGATCGCCCCGGTGGTCGCGTTGCGCAACGAAAGGCCGGGAATGGTCGATCCGTTCGCGCCCTCCAGGCACGCGAAGTGCTCGAGTCCCTTGATGTCGGGGTTGATGTCCGCCAGGTGCTGGGCATCCCCATGACCGAAGCCCGTCGAGTACATGCCCTTCCCGTACTCGTCGACTCCCATGGAACCGTACATGATCTCGTCCCTGCCGTCGCCGTCGACATCCCCCACGATGAAATTGTGATACCCCGAGCCGGTGTACGCGGACGCGATGCCGCCCGGGTCGCTGTCCCAGGCCCATTCCTTGGCCAAGGAGCCATTGCGGAAATGCCAGGCTTCCAGCTTGATCCGGTGGTAGATGCCCCGGGAGATGATGAAGCTGGGGTTCACACCGTCGAGATACGCGACGGACCACATGCATTTTTCCGCGCGGTGGCTCAGCTGGACGTCGTTCATCCCGGCCGTGCCCCATTGGGACATCGCCTCGCGGTCGATGTACTTGTTCCAGGCGATCTCCTTGCCCGTCGCTCCGTCGAAGATCGAGATGTAGTCGGGACCGTCGATCCGGTAGTAGCTCGAGTTCAGGACCGCCGTGGAGCGGTAATTGATCTGTCCGTCCCCGTCGCGATCCCCTACGTAGTTGCCGGCCCCGTCGGTGAATCCGTCGGAGGTCCGGGTGGCGACTTCCGCCTTGCCGTCCCCGTCCAGGTCGTACACCAGGAAGTTCACCTCGACCTTGTTGATCATGTTGGGCCCGAGGTTGATGGCCCACAGGAAGGTGCCATCCATCTTGTAGGCTTCCAGGTAGTGGTAGGTCGTCGCCGTCGGGGTGGCGTCGAGAGACAGTCGCTTGATGACGATCTCGTACTCGCCGTCGCCATCCAGGTCGCCCACCGAGGCGTCATTGATCTCATAGGCGGCGTAGCTTCCGTTGATGGCCCGGACGGGAATCTTGAAGAACTGGCTGGCCAGCGGCGCCACGGCGGCGGAACGACTCTGTTCCACCCCGCCGACCACGGCCGCCACGCTGTAGCCCTCGCCCGTGCTTGCCGCATCGGTGTAGTTCGACACGCTCAAGCCGGTAGCGATCTTCGTCGCCCCGCGATACAGGTTGTAGGTCGCGTTGCCCGCGTATTCCGGCCCCGTGATGCGCCAGTTGACCATCGTCCCGCCGGTGGTCGGAACCGCGACTGTGCCCCGCCCCAGGGTTTCCATCCGGTGTTGCGCGCGGGAACCGACGGAAAGCAGCAGCACACCCACCATCCCCAGAGCAAGACTGCGAAACGACGACTTCATCGGAATACCCCTTTTCCATCCCTGTGCGATGACCTCGACGGACGCGCTCGGCCAGCTGATATGATACGGCACACTTTCTCCCTGCGCCGTCGCCTTGCCGCTTTTCCGTTGTCCATTGACAACGATTCTCCATGCGGATCACGCAGATCGCATGCCCACATCGCCCCCAGGGCGCCTCCCCCCTTTACCCTGTCGAACGACACCTCCGCAGTCGGGGGGGGGCCGGGCTGCCTGCCAAGCCTCCTCGGCCCTTTGGTCATGCTTTGCATCTGGACGCAGTCATTCCCGCGAACGCGGGAATCCAGGCATCGGTTCCAGCCCTTCCTAGGAAAGGGCCTGCGGGGTCTTGGGCCTGTCGGCCGGCATCCCTGGCGCGAAGCGCCCAAACAGCGCTTGCCTTTTGCGCATTCGCTCCGTATGTTATCCATCATATATGAAGTCCGCAACCACACGCAAGGAAACCACGCACGCACGCATCGTCGAGGTGGCCGCCCGCGCCATCCGCCGCAGCGGCTACGACGGCACCGGTGTCGCCGACATCATGAAGGAAGCCGGCCTGACCCACGGCGGCTTCTACGCGCACTTCGCCGACCGCAACGCGCTGCTTGCGGAAGCCGCCGGCCTCGCCGGGGAGGAGGCCGTCGCCGCCTCGGCCCACATCGCCGCCTCGGCACCGCCGGGCAAGGCGCTGGAAGCCCTGCTCAAGGCCTACCTTTCCAAGGAACATGTCGATCACCCGGAATCCGGCTGCCCTCTTGCCGCCCTGGGTTCGGAGATGCCCCGCCAAGCTCCCGAGGTGCGCCGGGCCGCCACCCGAGGCATCAAGGAGATGATCGACCTGGTCGCCCGCCAATCCCCCGCCTGGGGCTCGCCCCATGCCCATCGGGACGCCATGGTCACGCTGTCCACCATGCTGGGCTGCCTGGTCCTGGCCCGCGCCGTGGACGACGAACACCTCGCCCGATCCCTGACCCGAACCGTACTGCGCCATCTCTCGGATCAGGATTCCTGAAGCCCTTTTTTTGCCACATAATATGATGATCATCATACTAACTCAAAGCATAGGAACCACACCATGAAACAAGCCTCCATCGTCGTCGTGACAGGCGTCTCCTCGGGAATCGGCCGCGCCACGGCCGAGCTCTTCGCAAACCAAGGCCATCGCGTCTTCGGGACCGTCCGCAAGCTCGCCACGGCCACCGCCCTTTCCGGCGTCGAGCTGATCGAGATGGACGTCACGGACGACCGTTCCGTTCGCACGGGAATCCAACGGATCCTCGAACGCTCCGGCCGGATCGACATCCTGGTCAACAACGCAGGCGTCTCCCTGATCGGCTCAGTGGAAGAGACCTCGATCCAGGAAGCCACAGCCCTCTTCGACACCAACCTGCTGGGCACCGTGCGCACCATCCAAGCCGTCCTGCCGCAGATGCGCCGCCAAGGCTCCGGCCGGATCGTCAACCTCAGCTCCGTCGTGGGCTTCCTTCCCGCCCCTTACATGGGATTCTACGCCGCCTCCAAGCACGCCGTCGAAGGTCTGTCCGAGACGCTGGACCACGAAGTGCGGCAGTTCGGCATCCGGGTGTCGCTGGTGGAACCCGCCTACACCCGCACCCAACTGGATGCCAACTCGCCGCACGCCGCCCAACGGATCCCGGCCTACGACACCCAGCACGATCAGCTTGCCCAATCTATCTCCCGCAGCATCGCCACCTCACCCGGTCCCGAGCGGGTCGCGCAGACCATCCTCAAGGCTGCCTTCGGAAGCTGGCGCCTGCACCACACGCCACCGGGCATCGCGAGCTTCCTGAACAAGGCACGACGCTTCCTCCCCGCAAGCCTGCTGGACAGCTTGATCCGCAAGAGCGCAGGCCTCGCCTGATCCCGACCTCCGCCGGGGAATACCCACCCAGCCCCCGACACCACCCTCGATGCACTTGGAGAATCCGATGATCCCGACAGCCCGCGCCGCCTCCACCTCCGAAGAATCGCTCGCCCACGAGGTGCTCGGGCAGCCGGTCCCGCTGCGCCGCACCACGACACTCAAGAACCGCATCGCCAAGGCGGCCTTGAGCGAAGTCCTGGCCGGAAAGGACGGAGCACCCAACGGCCTGCACGAGACCCTCTACCGCAGTTGGGCCGAAGGCGGTGCCGGACTACTCCTCACCGGCAACGTGATGATCGACCGCAATGCCCTGGGCGAGCCCGGGAACGTAGTGGTCGAGGACGAGCGCGACATCGAGGCCCTGCGCCGCTGGGCCGAAGCGGGAACGCGCAACGGCGCCCAGCTCTGGATGCAGATCAACCACCCCGGCAAGCAGGCCCCCAAGGGCCTCAATGCCGAGACGGTCTCCCCCTCGGTCGTGGCGTTCAAGCCGGATCTGCAGCCGTTCTTCGCCGCTCCCCGCGAATTGACCCATGCCGAGATCCTGCTCCTGATCGCCCGTTTTGCCCGCACGGCAGGCATCGCCAAGCAGGCCGGCTTTTCCGGCGTCCAGATCCATGGCGCCCACGGATATCTAGTCAGCCAATTCCTGTCCCCGTACCACAACCGGCGCACCGACCGGTGGGGCGGCAGCCCCTTGGCTCGCCGCCGCTTCGTGCTGGAAGTGCTGGCCGCGATCCGCAAGGAGACGGGCGAAGACTTCCCCATCGGCATCAAGCTCAACTCGGCCGACTTCCAGCGCGGCGGCTTCACCCAGGAAGAATCGCTGGAGACCGTCCAGGCCCTGGCCGAAGCAGGCATCGACCTGATCGAGATCTCCGGGGGAACCTACGAGGCCCCGGCCATGACCGGAATCTCCCAGGCAAGCGAGCCTCCCCGGGAAAGCACACGCCAGCGCGAGGCCTACTTCCTGGATTTCGCGGAGAAGGTCCGCCGCATCACGACCGTCCCGCTGATGCTCACGGGAGGGTTCCGCACCGCAAGCGGCATGGCCGAAGCCGTGACCGACGGCGCCGTCGACCTCGTCGGCATCGGGCGAGCCCTGGCTTTGGATCCCGAGCTGCCTCGGCTCCTACTGGAAGGCAAAGCACCCCGCCACGACGTCCATCCGATCAAGACAGGAATCGCCGTCATCGACCGCGTGGGCCAACAGGAGATCACGTGGTACGAGCGGCAGATCCGACGCATCGCCAGCGGTCGTCGTCCGGATCCCGACGAATCGGCCTTGAAGGTCTTCGCGCTGGATCTCCTGGGCGTCCTGCGGATGCGACTGCGGGGAAGGAAGCGGTCCGGAAAGCGCCGCGCCAGCTGAACGAAAACCTGGCACGACCTCCGCACGATTGAGAGACTCGACCGCACACGCAACGACAGGAAAAACACCCATGAAAGCCTTCCTTCTCAAGCGATACGGCAAACGTTCCACACTGGAATCTGCCCTCGTTCCCGATCCCCGGCCGGCGCCCGGGGACGTGCTGGTTCAGATCCATGCGGCCGGCATCAACCTGCTGGATGCCAAGATCCGGGACGGCGGATTCAAGCTGATTCTTCCGTACAAGCTGCCGTTGATCCTGGGGCACGACATCGCGGGCACCGTCCTCGAGGTCAGTGCCGGAGTCCGCCACTTCAAGCCAGGAGACCGGGTCTTCGCCCGTCTGGACGATTTCCGGATCGGCGCCTTCGCCGAACAGGTCGCGGTCCGGGAAAGCTCCTTGGCACCCCTGCCCGCAAATCTCTCCATGGAAGAGGCGGCCTCCCTCCCCCTAGTGGCCCTGACGGCATGGCAGGCCCTGGTCGAGACGGCTGCCGTGAAACCCGGCCAGAAGGTCTTCATCCAGGCAGGGTCCGGCGGCGTCGGAACCGTCGCGATCCAACTGGCCAAGCACCTCGGGGCGACCGTCGCCACCACCACAAGCCAGGCCAACATCGATCTGGTGCGGGATCTGGGGGCCGATGTCATCGTCGACTATCGCAAGGATGACTTTTCCAAGGTCCTGAAAGGATACGATGTCGCCCTGATCAGCCAAGGCGCGGACTCGCTGCGGGATGCCCTGAAGATCCTCAAGCCCGGCGCCAAGCTCATCACCATCTCCGGCCCTCCTGACCCCGCCTTCGGAGCGCGGATCAAGGCGCCGCTACCCGTGCGCTTGATCATGCGCGCCCTGAGCTTCGGCATCCGCCGGCGCTCCCGCAAGCTGGGTATCGACTTCTCGTTCCTGTTCATGCGGGCCGATGGATCCCAGCTGGGAGAGATCGCCAAGCTCCTCGAAGCCACGAAACTCAAGCCGGTCCTCGACCGTGTGCTCCCCATCGACGAGGTCAACCAGGCCTTGGCCTTGGTCGAAGCGGGACGGACCAAGGGAAAGATCGTCCTCAAGGTCCGTTGAGAGCCGCTTAGATCCGGCACGGAAGCAAACTGGGCGCCTCCCGCTTTCCCCTTGCAGGGGCTAGCGGGCCGGGCTGCCTGCCAAGCCCCTTCGGATGCTCCAACCCACCCCGCCCTACCAGGGCGGGAGAGATTCACCTCCGAAGGGTCTTGGGCCTATCGGCCGGCATCCCTGGCGCAAACGCTCGACTCACGGAGCTTCGCCCCCCCGGAAGGTCACCTTGACCGATCCCTTGCCCAGTGCCTGCGCCAGGCCTGTGGTGTCCCGGACAATTTCTGTCATATCCAGGCTACTTCAGGTTCTTGGCGAAGAAGGCCTCGAGCTTGTCGAAGGGGATCTTCGTCGTGTCGTCGTAGAGGTCGATGTGCCGCGCTCCGGGCACCACGACCAGCTCCTTGGGCTGGGCCGCGCGCTTGAACACGTCCTGGGTGAAGTAGCGCGAGTGGGCCTTCTCGCCCATGATGAAGAGGATCGGCCGCGGGGAGATCGCCTCGACATGCTCCATCAGAGGGAAGTTCATGAAGGCCAGGGTGCTTGTGCGAGTGAAGGCCCCGATGGAACGCGGATGGTGGCCGCGACGCATCGCGTAGTACTCGAAGAACTCGGAAGTGATGGGATCCAGTCCCTCGGGCACCTTGTCGAGAGGCTTGGCCGGGAAGGTCGGGCTCAGTTCCGGGGATCCCTTCTCGAAGTCCTTCCAACGCTGCTCGCCCAGCTGGTCCTGGGCCGTGCTGCGCTCCTGCGCGGTCATGGCGTCCTTCCAGCCGTTGCGCTGGACACGACTCATGTCGTACATGCTGGCCGTGGCGACGGCCTTGATGCGCCGGTCCACCTGGGCGGCCGTGAGCGCAAAGCCTCCGCTGCCGCAGATGCCGATGGCCCCGATCCGGTTGCGGTCCACGAAGGAGCGCGTCCCCAGGAAGTCCACGCCGGCGCTGAAGTCCTCCACGAAGACCTCGGGCGAGGAGACGTGGCGCGGCATTCCCCCGCTCTCGCCGTTGAACGACTCGTCGAAGGCGATGGCCACGAAGCCCCGCTCCGCCATGGTCTGGGCATAGATCCCCGCCCCCTGCTCCTTCACGCCGCCGTAGGGGGTTCCGACGACCAGCGCCGCATGCTTCTTGGAGCGATCAAGGCCCTTGGGCAGGTACAGGTCCGCCGAGATCACGATCCCAAAGCGGTTGGGGTAGCTCACCTTCTCGTGGACCACCTTGGGGCTGAGGGCGAAGGTCTTGTCCCAATCCGCTGCGGGTTGGGCGACCGCTGCGACGGTCAGGACCGTGGCAAGCGACGTGGCGATCCGGGTACTGGCGATGGTCATGGCGCGATTCCTCTCGAGGGAGTTGCGATCCGGTCATTCCGGATCGAGGAGGTGTCCGGGGTACGACCCGGCCTCTCCCTAATCTGGCCTCGAGGAGGTGCGGAAACTTGCCTGATCCGACAGCAGGCTCTCCCGATTCGACGGAACTAGGCCACGCCCAGGGCGGCACGGCGGCGCAGCTCCTCGACATCGCGCTTGGGCGGCGCACCGAAGAGCCGGGCGTACTCGCGGCTGAACTGCGAGGGGCTCTCGTAGCCGACCCGGTACGAGGCCGACGAGACGTCCATCCCCTCGTTGATCATCAGTCGGCGGGCCTCGTTCAGGCGCAACCATTTCTGGTACTGCAACGGACTCATCGAGGTGAGTTCGCGAAAGCGCTGGTGGAAGGACGAAGGACTCATGGCGGCAAGGTCCGCAAGCTCCTCCACCCGCAGCGCGCTTGCGTAGTTGAGCTTGAGCCAGTCGATGGCCTTGGCGATGCGCTGGCCCCGGCTTCCCGCCGAGGCGATCTGCAACAGGCGAGGCACATGGTCGCCGCTCAGCAGGCGGTAGTGGATCTCGCGCAGGACCAGCGGCGCCAGGGTCTCAAGCGCGGCGGGCTCGTCCAAGAGCTGCAGAAGGCGTCGGAACGGGTCCAGGAGCTCGGGCGTCACCGTCCCGACCTCCATGCTCAGGCTGCGCGGCTCCTCGCGGCGCGGTGCGACGGCTCCCTGGGCGATCAGCTCCGAGAGGATGCGAAAGTCCAGGCGCAGCATGAGTCCCAGGCAGGGGCGCTCGGGGCTGGCCTCGATCACGCGCGAGTTGGCGGGAAGATCAAGCGACGTGAGCAGGAAGCGACCCACCCCGTAGGGGAAGGCCTTCTCGCCCACCAGCATCTCCTTCTCTCCCTGCACCACCAAAAGCAGGCTGGGCTCGACCATGCATACGGCCGGGCGCGTGAGCGTCTCGCGACGGAAGAAGTAGAGGGAGGGAAGCGGGCTCGGGCAATCCAGGGCACCCCGTGTCCAGCGATCCACGGACTTGGCCAGGGATCCGTAAGGAAGGGAAACCTCATTCCGTGTCGGTCTACGATCTGCGGTGCGATCCATGCTTGCCTCCGTCCCACAAGTATGGATCGATCTTGCCCGATTTTCCATCAAGCCATAGGAATGGGCAAGAAATTCGGAGGATCGGGAACGGTCCTGACCGAAGACGCCAGCAACCATCCCGAGGCCGAGCACCCAGGTTCACATCGACTTGCGCAGGATCTCCTCCGACACCTCGAGCGTCAGGTCCTGCGTCTCGGAAAGCGCGACCATCCCGTGGGCCTTGAGCTGGGCCAACACATCGGGGATGCGCTCGACCCCGACCCCGTAGTCGGAGAGACGGGTCTTCACGCCCAGGGACTCGAAGAACTCCCGCATCTTCGCGATGCCCGCGTCGGCCTTCTCATCGTCTGTTCCCTCGGAGACGCCCCACACCCGCTCGGCGAACTGGACAAGTTTTGTCAATTTCTTCTCCTTGCGCACCGCAAGCAGGGTCGGATGCACCACCGCCAGCGACTGCCCGTGGTCCAGACCAAAGAGAGCCGTCAGCTCGTGCCCGATCATGTGGGTCGCCCAGTCCTGCGGCACGCCCACCGCGATGATGCCGTTGAGGGCCATGGTCGCGCTCCACACGTGGGTGGCGCGCACGGCGTAGTTCCCGGGCTCGTCGATGGAGGTGCGCCCGATCTCCACCAGCGTCTGCAGGATGCTCTCGGCCATGCGGTCCTGCAGCGGCGCCCCGACAGGAAATGTCAAATACTGCTCGGTGACGTGGATGAAGGCGTCCACGATGCCGTTGGCCACCTGCTTCGCCGGCAAGGTCGAGGTGAGCGAAGGGTCCAGCAGCGAGAAGACGGGATAGGCCAGCGCGCTCATGACCGGCAGCTTGTCGTGACCCAAACTCACCACCGCGCCGCTGTTCATCTCCGATCCCGTGGCGGGAAGCGTAAGGACGGTTCCCAAGGGAAGTACCTTCGGGACGAGGTCGGCAGTGACGTTCCAGTTGCCCAGAAGAGTCTTCGGATCCACCGTCGCACCGGCTGCCAGCGCAATGAATTTCGTCCCGTCGATCACCGAGCCGCCGCCCACGGCAAGCAGGAAGTCGATGCCATGCGCCTTCACGGCCACAACTGCCTTCATCAGCGTATCGTACTGCGGATTGGGCTCGATGCCGCCGAACTCGTGGACGGTGCGGCTGCCCAGCGCCGTCTTGACCTTGGCGAGCAGCCCGCTGCGCACCGCGCTGCCGCCGCCGTAGGTGACCAGCACCGTGGCGTCCTTGGGAACCAAGCGGTCCAGCTCGGCCAGACGATCCTTGCCGAAGACGATGCGGGTGGGGTTGTGGAACTCGAAGTCGAACATGAGGGCTCCTGTGTTGATGAAGGATCCTCCGCCACCGCGGCGTCGGTTCCCGATTGGACGGATTCTGTCAATGAATCGTGTGGATCGCGGCTCAGGCCCCGGCGATGCGGAAGCGCATCCAGCGCACGCCCCGGTAGCGGCTCACGAAGAGCGCGGTCTTGGGAAGCCACTCGATCACCATGGCGGCCCAGACTCCGGCCACGCCCCAGCCCAGGGCGCGTCCCAGGATCCAGGCAAGCCCCAGGCGCACGGCGAACATGCACAGCACCGAGACCAGCATGGGAAAGCGCGCGTCCCCGGCGGCCCGCAGCGTCACGGGCAGGGTGTAGGCCAAGGGCCAGAACAGGAACACGCCGGCGGTGTGCACCAGGATGAGCTTCCAGACCAACGAGGCGGTCTCGGGCGAGAGGGCGTAGGCCTTCAGGAGGGTCGGCAAGAGGGCCAGGATCGCAAGGCTCAGGACGATCTGCGAGAGGTAGACGAAGCCCACGATGCGCCGCGTGTAGAAGCGCACCAGGTCGAAGCGCCCGGCCCCGACACAGCGGGAGACCACGGTGGTGAGCCCCAGCCCGATGGACATGCCCGGCAGCACCTGGAAGAGCACCAGGGCCGTACCCACAGCGTTGGCGGCGATGGAGGAGGTGCCGAAGGTGGCGATGAGCCCCAGCACCAGGATCCGCCCCACGTGGAAGATCCCGTTCTCCAGGGCAAAGGGCGTTCCCAGCCGCAGGAGGTGGCCGACCGTCGCGCGATCGAGCCATTCCCGGACCGGCCCCGCAAACGAGAGCCGCACCGGCAGGTCGCGCCCGAAGGCAAGCCAAAGCATCACGGCGGCCGCCAGCAGACGGGAGGCCAAGGAACCGATGCCGATGCCGACGGTCCCGAGATGGAAGCCGTACACCAAGGCGGCGCTGAGGCCGATGTTGGTCACGTTCATCAGGATCGCGACATACATCGTCGTACGAGTCCGGCCCAAGGTCCGGAACAGGGCCGCGCCGGCCGCGTACAGGGCGATCCCCGGCACCGAGGCGTTCACGAGCATCAGGTAGACGCTGGCGTGGTGCCGCACCTCGGGAGAGATCTCCCCGAAGAGCCCGCCCAGGAGGAGCGGCGAGGCGGCATAGAGCAGCGCGGCGATCCCGATCGAGGCGATCCCCGCCACCACCACGAGCTGTCGCGCCGCGGTCGTCGCGAGGTCCGTGCGTCGGTTGCCCAGGTGCTGTCCGGCGATCACCGCTCCCCCCGTGGCCAGGGCCGCGAAGACCGCGATCAGGAGCATCATCACCGTGTCCACGAGCGACACGCCAGAGACGGCGGCCTCCCCCACCGAGGAGGCCAGGAAGGTGGCCGTGAATCCCACCAGGTACTCAAGCCCTTGCTCGATCACCAGAGGCCAGAAAAGCGAGAAGAGGGCGCGGTCCGAGAAGGGGCGTCCGGCCCCTCCCGCTTCGACCGTCCCTTCAGGAAGGCTTGCGCTCATCGTGCCTGTCCCTGCAGGAGGCCCGCCCGGGCGATCCATTCCTCCACCGCAGAGGTTGCCATCCCGACCCGGCTACCCCGGATCGCCAACCCTTCCAGCACCTTCGCTCCAGGGCAGAGCTTGCGGATGTCCGCTACGCTGCGGCCCATTCCGCTGCCCTCGTGGGTGCAGTACGGCAGGATGGTCTTGCCCTCCAGGTCGAGGCCTTCCAGGAAGGTGAAGACCGGCATCGGCATGGTGGCCCACCAGTTGGGAAAGCCCAGGAAGAGCACCTCGTGGGCGGACAGGTCGGGAAGCGCGCCGTGCAGGGCGGGACGGCGCCCCTTGCGAAGTTCCTCCCGCGCCACCTCCACCACGGCGTCGTAGTCCGATGGATAGGCATGGGCCGCCTCGATCCGGAAGAGCTCCGTCCCTGTGGCCTGGGCGATCTGGTCGGCGACGGTCCGGGTGTTTCCCGAATGCGTGAAGTAGGCGACAAGCATCCTTGCGACTCCTGTTGACTGTCCCGTTTCCCCAGCGTCTATTCAGGCGCCGAGGTCTCATAGCCCTATTTTACGGGATCGGGGATGCAGGAAATTGCCCAAAGCTCGCGAACTTTGCTCAGATCCTCCAAACTCGTGTCCTTTCCTTGCTCAGCACCCCGCAACTCCATACCTTGGTCTGCATGGAACCACACGACACCGCCGCAGGACAACCAAGCCCCACTGGACGCCGCATCGCTTTGGCGGGAGCCACGGGCCTGGTGGGCCGGGAACTCCTGCGCCTGCTGCTGGACGATCCCACGGTGGAGGTCGTGCACGCCTTCGGCCGGCGCGCCCCCGGCATCGAGCACCCCAAGCTCCTGGCGCATGTCGTGGACTTCGCGGCCCTCTCCCCTCTTCCTCCTGTCGATGAGGTCTACCTCGCCCTGGGCACCACCATCAAGGTGGCTGGAAACCAGCCCGCCTTCCGCGCCGTCGATGTCGAGGCGAACCTCGCGATGGCCCGCGCCGCCGTGGCCGCCGGAGCCCGCCGCGTGGGCCTTGTCAGCGCCATGGGCGCAGATGCCCGTTCCCGGGTCTTCTACAACCGCTGCAAGGGCGAGCTGGAAGACGCCCTGAAGAGCCTGAAGCTCGAGGCATTGGTCGTCGCACGGCCCTCGCTCCTGGTGGGAGAGCGTTCCGCTTTGGGCCAGCCGCCGCGTGCCGGTGAACGGATTGGACAATTTCTGTCCCCGCTCCTTTCCCGCATCCTGCCCGCGAACCTGCGTCCCATCCGGGCCCAGGACGTCGCCCGCGCCCTGGCCTTGCGAACGCCGCGCGTGCAAGGCGCTGAGGTCCTCGCCTCGGGCGACCTGGCCCGGCTCGCCCGCCATCCCGTTGAGCTCACCTCCCGTTGAGCACCTTGATGGCCGAGGCCTGGTCCTTGCCGCGGATCCAGTAGATCCCGCCCGGCAGGTTCCTGCGCGCCTCGCCCCATCCTGCCTCCATCGTCATCCCGGCCTGCGTGCGGAACCACGCGACGCGTGCGCCCTTGAGATCGTACACCGCGAAATCCCCCTCGGACGGCGCTTCCCGGGATGGGGCCCCGATTCCCGTCGGCGAGGTCTTCCTCAGGATCCCGAGCATCGTCTGCGCGTAGCGCTTGCCCATCTCGCGGTAGGCGGGGGCGGTGAAGTGCAGTCCGTCGCCCTTCTGAGGGCATCCCTTGGAGGAGATGACATAGGACGTGGGGATGGTCTGCGGCAGCTTGGCGATGATCGCGTTGTGCCCCGCGCAGGATCCGCTCTGGTCCGAGCCGACAAGCTCCCCGGCCAGCAGCGGCACGTCCTTGGCCTGCACGCCCAGGTCGCTCAGGAGCCTGTCGTAGATCTTCTTGACCTTGGAAGGCCAGGTGGCGTCGCCCGAGTTCGATTCCCCCTGGTGCAGCAGGACGCCCTTGATCACACCACTCTTCTGGGCCTCCTTGGCCGTGCTCAGGAGCCGGGCGTAGGGATTGCCGCCATACTCGTTCGCATAGGCCTTCAGCCAGTCGGCGGAACTGGCGTAATAGGCCTGGTAGGTGTCCAGATCGAACCCCTCGATCTTGGTGCCGCCGACCGCCACCACCACGACACCGATCTTGATGCCGCTGGGGAGGCTGTCAACGAGGGTCCTGCCGAACCAATCCGCAGGCCCCAGGCCCGTGTTGCAGCGCGCCAGGGGCGCAATGGCGGGCGCCCAGGTCCCCTGGGTCCGGGAGAGCGTCCCACAAGTGGTCGAGGGCATGAGCTTGAAACGGTCCTGGGCGACCTTGTCCTGGGCTTCCGGAGTGGCGTTGCCTTCCATGTTCGACTGGCCGAAGGCTAGGTAGATGTGGAAGTTCGGGTCTTGAGCCGCGCGGCCCTGGCCGGTCAATCCCAGCACGAGGAGAGAGGCAAAGACAATCGGGAGAAGTTTCCGGTTCATGCGGGCATCCAATCGTGGTGGGTGATGGTCTCCACTCACGATAAGGCCCATTCGAGCCTGCCCCCGGCGATTCGCGCAGGGTCGCATTGCTCTTTTAACAATACCCCTCCCCGGCTTTCTTCACGGGCCCGACTCGGAAGGCCTTCCAGCCAGCGCCACGAGCCCCTCCTCAGCCGGTCTCCCCGCCCCGCACACCTCCCGAAGAGGCTCGCACCACCACGTCCCCCGCGTAGCGGGTGAGCAGCCGGTGCTGCTGGCGGCTGGATAGGACCTGCCGAAGCATCGCTCGCGCCATTCCCTGCACATCGAAGCGCAGGCTCGTCAGCCCCGTGCGCGAAGCCTCCCGCGAGTCGTCGAAGGAAACCATCGGCGGCGGTCGGAAGCCGCGCACCCGCAGCCAGTGACGGCACCACAATGCCGCGATGTCGGAGGCCACCACCCAAAGCGTCGCCCCCGAGTCCAGCGCCGCTTCGAGCCGAGGCCCGAAGACCGCCAGGCAGCGGTCCCGCGTGATCGCCTCCACCAAAGGACGTGCGATCGCCTCGAGACTTCCGCCGTGGTCGACCCCAGCCAAGTCGATCCGCCCCAGCACCTGTGGATCCAGGTGGACATCCTTCTGGACGTCCCACTCCGAAACCCATCCTTCCACGGCCTCGACCAGTTCGATCCCGTCCGGCAATCCATCCCGAAGACCAGCCAAGCGGTTGCGCGACCACACGCTGCCGTGGAACGGGGAGATCCAGGCCAGCCTCCTGTGCCCGAGTCCCGAAAGCACCTTGGCCATGGTCTGCCCCGCCTCCTTGCCGAAGGCCAGGTCGTGGAACCACAGTGTGCGGGCTTGCCGGTAGCGTGCCCCCGGCAAGGTCTCGTGGTTGGCCACCCACACCGCCGCCGGAAGCCTTGCCCGCATCAGCCCATCCAGGATCGGCGTGCTGTCCAGCAGATGCCAGGTCGAGACCACAGCGGCAAAAGTCCCGTCCAGCCTCGGCAGCGCTCCGGTCCACGGCACCAGGCGCGGCGTCAACCCGCACCGCACCGCCTCGGCCTGGATCTCGCGCCAGAAGTCCCACTCCCGATCGGTGTCCATGCGCAGGTTGCCCTCCGCGTCGCCCGCCCCGATGCACAGCAGCACCGGCGTGCGCAAGGCCCTGCGCGAAGGCCGAAGGCACGCATTCCACGCCCGCCCCTGCCGCTCCAGAAGACCTTGGGAAACCAGCATCCCCAACGCCTTGCGGACGGTAACCACATGGACCCCGTGGATCCGGGAAAGATCCTTGGGAGGAGGGATCTGCTGCCCCGAAGCGTACTGCCCGGACCGGATCTCCGCCCCGATCCGTTCCGCCAACCTCCCAGCATCCAGGCGCGGAACCGGCAAGGGCATCGCTGGCGCCGAGCCCCGAAGCCAGATCCCTGCCCCCTGCCGCGCGTCGAGACGCCCGGACCGGACCGCTTCCGCGACCGCCAGCTGGACGATCCGTGCGCTCATCCCCCAAGTCGCCGCCAGTTCCCGGATGGAGGGCAACCGACGCCCCTCGGAGGCGGAAGCCACCTCCTCGAGCCTGCGCCGCGCCTGGTCCGAGCGATCCGACATGAATCAATGATACACTTGCTATTCAATTGCATATACACTTCCCATGCAATTCCGCTCTCTCCCGTATACTTCGCCCCAGCAGGATCGTGGACTGTCCACATCGCACCACGGCACCGTCCATGCCGTCCATCGAAAGGAACTCACCCTTGTTCAACAAGATGCTCGCCGTCGCCCTTCTGGCCGGCACCACCCTCGTCTCGGCCGCCACGGTGGCCCGCACGGCGCAGACCAAGTCCGACCGCGTGACCCTTCCCAATGGACGCCAGATCTTCGTCTCGGGCCAGAACCTGGCCTGGGTCAACTTCGGCAACGACGTGGGCGACGCCGCCCTGGACACCAACACCTTCAAGCAGGCCGTCCAGGACATCCGCGACGCCGGCGGCAACAGCATGCGCGTGTGGCTCTCCACCAACGGCGCCAACGATCCCAAGTTCGACGCGACGACCGGACTGACCAAGGGCCTGGGCTCCAAGACCATCGCCAATGTCAAGTCCATGCTCTCCATCGCCGGTCGCAACGGCGTGGTCCTCTCGCTGGACCTGCTGACCCACAACCTGATGGCCACGGCCCAGGTCGGCACGTGGAACACCATGAGCATCGAGAACAACAAGAAGCTCCTCCAGACCGACTCGGGCCTCAAGGCCTACATCGACAACGCCGTGATCCCCCTGGTCAGCGCCATCGGCAAGGACTCCAGCATCCTGTGCTGGGAGATCTTCAACGAGCCCGAAGGCATGGTCCAGGGCTGGTCGGGCCTGGAGAAGGGCATCACCATGACCGACATCCAGCGCGTCGTCAACCGCGTGACCGGCGCCATCCACCGCGCCGTGCCCGGGGTCCTGGTCTCCAACGGCGCCGTGACCTTCGACTACGTCACCGACGTCGACGGCAAGAAGAACTACTACACCGACAGCGCCCTGGTCAAGGTCGGCAGCGACGCCGACGGCATGCTGGACTTCTACATGGTCCACTACTACGGCTGGAACGGCGTCACCAACAGTCCCTTCACCAAGACGTCCGCGCACTGGAAGCTCGACAAGCCTCTGGTGATCGGCGAGTTCCCCGCCGGCGACTGGAGCCCCGCCATCAGCTCCAAGAACTCCGACGCCGCCAAGCAGGACACCCTCCTGACCTACCTCTACAAGTCGGGCTACGCCGGCGGCCTCTCCTGGAACTACGCGGGCGACGGCACCGACACCTGGCTGGGCAGCATCAAGACCGCCAAGGCGGGCATGACCGCTGTCATCAAGCTCGACACCGCCTCGATCAAGATCAAGGACGTGGTCCGTGTCGTGCAGAGCGGCAACGGCGTCCTGGCCTCGACCCTGAACATCTCCAAGTCCACCCTGTACCCGGCTCTCCAGTACAACACCAACAAGGACTTCTCCAAGGGCACCACCTTCGCCTTCGACCTGCTCGTGCCCAAGACCGGCGTCAAGGGAGGACTCAAGGTCCAGCCCGTCCTCAAGACCGGCGACGCCTGGTTCTGGAACGCCTCGGGCGTATTCTGCCAGCCCGACCTGGACAGCACCTGGATGACCTGCGAAGCCCCGTTGGCCGACTTCAAGGCTCCCGACGGCCTCAACACCGTGAAGGCCATCGTGTTCCAGTTCATCGGCGCCGCCACCTTCCAGGGCCAGGCTTGGATCGACAACATCCGCGTGGACCAGGACACCCTCTGGAAGTTCGACGACGGCAAGGTGGTCTTCGGTGCCGACACGTACAACCCGACCGAGGCCGACTGCTTCACCGGGCTGGACGTCCTCTTCCCCCAGGCCGTCACCGGCGGCACCGGCATCGCCGCCCGCACCGTCTCCGGATCGAGCCTCTCGACCACCCTGCGCGGCACCACCCTGTCCTGGACCCTTCCCACCGCCCTGACCTCCGCCGGCACCCTGCGCGTGCTGGACGCCCAGGGCCGCGAGCTCTCCCGCACCGCCCTCGCGGCCGGCAGCCGTTCGGGCAACCTCGAGATCGCAGGCCAGGGCCTCAAGTTCGTGGTGCTCGAATCCGCCCAGGGTTCCTCCCGCGCGATGCTTCCCGCCCTGCGCTAAGCCGCAGCTGCACAGATCCGCAAAACGCAACGGCCGGGGACACGCTCCCTGGCCGTTCTTCGTTTCTCCCCCTTTCTCCGCCCAGGCATGCAAGGGGCGCGCCCCCGGAAATCCCCGCAACCGTCCCCGGGGTCGCCGTCCTCCAGGCTACCCTCCGGTCGGCCCCGCCCGCGCCGCGTGCGAGGCGGCCTGCGGCCCCGTTCCGGCCGGCTCGCGCAGGGTGCCAATCCGATTCATTTTCCTTCCCTTTTCCGACCACAGGATCTTTAGATTTATCCCCTGCTGGATGACCTGAGGAGTCGTCCCAAGACAAAGCGCCCCTCGGTGGACAACAACACCGCCTCAATCACCGCACTGACCTCCATTGCGCGCGTTTGCAACGACGGCATCACCCATGTCCTCGTGACAAACCGCCAAGTGGCCGCGGCTTTCCCTGCGCAGCAACCACGCGATCACGTCAAGCCTTTGCTTGATCAAGAGGAGACTTCCAGCCCATGATCTCGATCCGACAATTAATCCCTAGAAGACTTTCGCCGTCGATCGCATTCAATCTCGGCATGCTTCTGCTCTTCGCCTTTGGCCTCTACTTCCACCGCAGCGCGCTGTTCAAACAGATCAAACCCTATTTTCAAAGGCCGATCGTACCGGGAAGCTATGCCGCAAAGCCGGATTCCACGCTTTTCGTCGGAAAAGAAGAATCCATCAACACCACGAATGCCAAATCCAGCATCAGAATTCTGGTCCTGGGAAACAGCGTTTCTTTGCACGAAGCCGTTGCAGGCTTATGGACACATGAATCCGGCATGGCCGCAAGTGAAAAGAACAAGGATTACGTCCATTTGCTGATGAAAAAAATCGCCTCCGAGAAGAAGGTCGGCGTCACATTCGAAGTGATCAACATTGCTGAATTCGAACGAACATTCAACTCTTTCAACTTGAACAGATTCTCAGCCCTTCGCGCAAGGAATCCTCAGTATGTGATTTTCCAGATCGGCGAAAATATTCCCTGCGATGAATTTCCATTGATATCCGACCAATTCAAACAGCACTATATGGAACTCGTCAACTATTTTGGCAGCGCCACAAAGATCATCTGCCTGCCCTTTCGCCCCGACATGAACAAGGTCTATGCCATTACCGACGTCGGGATTCAGACAGGCGCCTTTATCGTCGATCTTTCCCATCTCGGCAATGGGCTCGATGAAAAGAATCTCGCCAAGAAAGAAAATACCTACAACATCCCGGGTGTCGCCGTGCATCCCGGCGATTTTGGCATGGAGAACATCGCCAAGAATCTGTTCTGCGTATTCAATGCGACATTGACCAATACGATGAATTGAGGAGTGCGACCGCGATCGGGGATGGCAAGCCGCCCCCGATCGCTACCTTGTGCTGCGTGAACGTGATCCAATCCGAATCGAACCTCAACGGCCAGACCCTCGTCGGCCTCGACTTCACCGCCCAACGCGCCACGGACGTGATGTTCTCCCGGTGCAGTTTAACAAATTCCGTCTTCGCACGGACCCAGCTGCACAAGCTCGACCTGTCCCAGAGCACCGTCTCGGAGTGCGACCTGGCCAACGCCGTCTGGGAGGCCGCCCGCCTGGAGAAGGTCGAGCTGAAGCACTGCCGGATGACCGGCCTCAACCTCACCCAGGCCCTGCTCAAGGATTCCGTCTTCCAGGGCTGCGAGGCCTCGCTCTCGACCTTCCGCACCGCCACCTTCCGGAAGGTGCGCTTCGTCGACTGCAACCTGCAGGACGCCGACTTCCAGCGCGCCGACCTGCGCCAGGCCGTCTTCGAGAACTGCAATCTCCGCCGCGCCCAGTTCTCCTTCGCCAAGCTCGACGGGACCGACTTCCGCGGCTGTGCGATCGAGGAGATCCAGGTCGGGGTCGAGCACCTGCGTGGCGCCGTCGTCGACCCGACGCAGGCCGCCTACCTGGCCAGCCTCATGGGCATCAAGGTCGTCTATTGATGGAGGATCCGCGTCGCGATCCCTATGCGCCGCCGAAGCGAACCCAGCCCGGTCCCTTGCCGCAGCGAGCCCCCGACGACGAACTCCTGTGGAAACGCCGCATCCTCAAGGCGACCGTCTTCCTGGGCGTCGTCTACGCCTTCCTTGCCGTCGACAGGCTCATCCCATCGGCAAGTGGGGCCTGGATCCGACGCGCTCGCTGCGTACCCTGGAGTCCTACTGCATCCTGCTTTCCGGCATCAAGCTTTCCCTCCAACTGGCCGGGTCCATCGGACTGATCGCCACCCGACGCTGGGGCGCCCGTCTCTTCCTGGCCGCCGGCGCCGTGACGATCCTCCAGCGCCTCATCATCGGCGACCTGCCCTGGCAGTCCGTCCTGTTCTTCGCTGCTTGCGGATTCGTCCTCTACCACCACGGCAAATACAAGGCCTGACCCCGCCTCGCCTTCAGGCCGTCAACAGCACCAGGGCCAGCGCGACCGCTCCCGGAAGCGCCTGCACGAAGAGGATCTTGCGACTGGAGGTCAGGGCGCCGAAGATGCCGGCCACCACGATGCAGCCAAGGAAGAAGGTCGCGACCGACGTCCCCGCCGCTCCCAGGAGCAGGGCCCAGACCAGGCCCGCCGCCAGGAAGCCGTTGTAGAGGCCCTGGTTCGCCGCCATCACCTTGGTCGATGCCGCGAAGGCGGGATCCAGTCCGAAAGCCTTGTGCCCGCGCGGCGTGTTCCAGAAGAACATCTCCAGCACCAGGATCCAGGCGTGAAGCAGGGCAACCAAGGCGATGGCGATCTGGGCAACGACGTGCATGGCAGAGTCCTTTCGAGAGAGGGAAAACTACCAGCAAACGCCCCGGCGCACCTGAACGGCCTGCGAAACTTCCGCAAATTTGCGATGCTTGGAGCATGAAGACACCATCGATCCTGTCCGTCCTCTTCACTGCAGGTCTCCTGCTTGCCGCCGACGCCCTGGCCGATGCCCGCGCCTTCGTCAAGGCCCAAGGAAGGGGGGTCAACCTGGGCAACATGCTCGAGGCCCCGTCCGAAGGGGAATGGAGCGTGATCCTCAAGCAGAAGGACCTGGAGCTGATCGCCTCCAAGGGCTTCACCAACGTGCGCATCCCCATCCGCTGGGACGGCAGCGGCGTGGGCACCGCCGTCTTCGACCGCGTGTCGCGCACCGCCCCGTACACCGTGGACGCCCGCTTCTTCGAGCGCGTCGATTCCGCCATCTCCTGGAGCCGGCAGAACCACCTGATGATCGTCCTCAACGACCACCACCATCAGACCCTGTTCGACAGCCTGGCCACCCAGACCCCGCGCTTCCTGGCGCTGTGGACGCAGATCGCCGAGCGATACAAGAACCTGCCCGACAGCGTGGCCTTCGAGATCCTCAACGAACCCAACACCCAGCTCACCGTCGAGACCTGGAACGCCCTGCTGGACACCACCCTCAAGATCATCCGCCGCAGCAATCCCACGCGTCCCGTGGTGATCGGCACCGCCAACTGGGGCGGGCTCTCGGGCCTCTCCGGGCTGAAGCTCCCGACCGACGACAACCTGATCCTGACCATCCACTACTACGAGCCGATGTCCTTCACCCACCAGGGCGCGGACTGGGTGAAGCCCAAGCCGCCGGTCGGCGTCCAGTGGAAGGGCACCTACTACGAGAAGCTTGCGGTGAGGCAGGCCATGGACGCCATCGCCGACTACTCGAAGGCCCACAACGGGATCCCCGTCTTCATCGGGGAGTTCGGCGCCTACAGCCTGGCCGATTCGGCCTCACGCGGCCGCTGGGCCGGCTACTGCGCCCGCCTGTTCGAGTCCTACGGATTCTCGTGGGCCTGGTGGGAGTTCAAGGCCGGCTTCGGCGTCTATGCGGAAGCCTCCTCCCAGTGGAACACCTTCCTGACCGACCCGCTGCTCTCCAGCGACACCTCCGTGCTGGCCTTGGGCACGCCCCCGGAGGGCGGCACCGACCTGGTCCTCAACGGAGGCTTCGCCGGCAAGACCAAGTGGGTCCTGAACTCCAGCCCCGGCGCCGCCCTGTTCACCGTCGACAACGGCGCCGCCCTGGTCTCCATCTCGGATCCGGTCGCGAACTCCTGGAACGTCCAGCTGATCCAGTCCCCGGTGATCCTGAAGAAAGGCCTCACCCATGTGCTCCAGTTCGATGCCTGGGCCTCGTCCCCCCGCGCCATCGACGGGACGGTAGGCATGAGCGTGGACCCCTGGACCACCTACGCCTCGGCCTCCGCAGGGCTTTCCACCGCCTCGAAGACCTTCTTCACCAGCTTCGTCCCGGCCGCCACCGACTCCACGGCACGCATTTCCTTCAATCTCGGTCCCGACACCGGGGAGATCCACCTCGACAACGTGAAGCTCCTGATCTGGGACACCGCCGCCGCAGGGATCCTCAAGGGATCCAAGAGCCTGTCGGCTCCGGTGCGCTGGACGCGCGGCACCCTGACCTGCACCCAGGCCGGCAAGCCCAGCTACGGCTGGATCACGTCCCTGGACGGCCGTCGCATGACCAAGCTTGACTGGACCGCCTCGGGCAGCGGATGGACCGCCGCCGCGCCGCTGCTGCGGCAGGGAACCTGGCTTCTCGACGGAGTTTCAGGCTCGGCACGCTTCCTCGTCACGCGATAGGACCGAGCGCGCCAGGGATGCCGGCCGCAAGGCCCAAGACCCCGCCTCGATTCCGTACGGACGCCCCGCCGGGGCGTCTCCGTTCAGGAGGCGGAGGCTTGGCAGGCAGCCCGGCCCGCCGCAACGAAAAAGGGGCGCCCCGATCGGGGCGTCCCTTTCCGTTCAGGGCGGGGGCGCCCCTAATTTGTCAGAAATTGTCCATCAGCGAAAGGTCGCCGTCAGCGTCAGCCCCGTGGAGGGCACCGTCACCTTGCGCTCGGGCGTGGTCGCCCCGTCGCTCCAGCCCGCGAAGGCCTGGCCTGCCGAGGAGACCGCCTTCAGGTTCAGCGGGTGATCGGCGTAGTGGGTGCCCGCATAGCTCGCGCCGACCTTGAGCCCGTCGATCTCCAGCGTCCCGCCTTCCGCCGAGAGCGACACCTTGGCGTCACCGCCCAGCTGGAAGGTGTTGCGGAAGTCGTCGCGCACCTGGCCCGGGCGGATCCGCAGGAAGCTGCCCATCCGCTTGAGTTCGTTGACCTGCGAGGCCGCGCCGAATCCCCAGCGCTTCTGGTCCCTCGGGACCTCGGAGGCGATGGAGCCCTGCATGCTGTCCAGCGCCGTCTGCACCCGCACCGCCGAGAAGTTGGTGGAGAGGAGCACCGCCGTGCGGTTCACGAAGCGTTCGCGCCAGACCGGGTTGGCGGCCAGGCGCCGGAAGAAGACCGTGCTGTACTCGCCGTTGGGATAGCCGTCGGTGGCGATGCTCGTGTCGGACAGGTACTCGAGCATGTCCCTCTGCCCACCGAAGGAGCCCAGGCCCGCATCGAGGTCGAAGAGCATCATGCGCCACGGGGTGGCCGGGGCGCGGCGGCGCCAGACCCGGAAGTTGTTGGACGGCCAGTCGGTGTTGGAGGCCCAGATCTCGGTGGCCAGGTAGTCGGCGTAGTTGTCCACGTCCAGCAGCGTCTTCGCCTGCGCATAGCCCGCCGAGTCGGAGATGTCGTGGGTCATGAAGTGCTGGATGGTCGCGTTCCACGCCGTCGCCGTGCCCGCCTGCACCTCGGAGCCGTTCTTGAGCAGGTCCACCGTGGACGGGTCGTCGCCGAAGCGCGTGTCCAGGTAGTCGGCGTCGAGCTTCTCCCGCAGCTCGTAGATGCCCCAGTACTTGCCGTTGAGGAAGACCACCACGTGCCGCGAGAGCTGGTACTCGATCCCGCGCCCTTCGGTGAGCGAGGTCATCAACGCGTCGCGCACGTAGTCCTTGCCGCAGTTGCCGCCGTTGTTGCGCAACCCGAAGCCCTTGAAACGCGACAGCTCGGGATGGCTCGGGAAGAGGGGCCAGTCCACATGGCGCGCCCCGTAGCCTTCGCGGAACTGGACCGACAGCGACTTCTTGTCGTAGGCACGGCTGTAGTTCCCGTAGATGCCGATGCCCGCCGGCAGCGAGAAGGCCCGGCTTCCCTTCTCGAACATCTCCACGTGGGCCGGGATCTCGATGTCGCGCCAGAAGTTCGCCCCGAAGTAGGGGGATGCCGGCGAGGCGTCCGGTCCCTTGGCATAGATGCCAGTGTCGGCCTGGAAGAGCGCATTGGAGTCCGCGGTCACCGCGATCACCGGAAGCGACACGGACTCGCCCAGCAGGAAGGTCCCCGTCGAGACCGGACCGCGCCTCCCGTCGTCCGCGAAGGCGGCGCAGCGCAGCACCGCCGAGGAGTCGAGAAGGATCCCGCCCTCGGCGCTGACCGAGCTTGCCACGGGCATGGCTCCGCCCTCGGCGCAGCGCACCGTCGCCCCGGGTACCGAGTCCAGCCGCACCGTCAGGGGCGCGGCATGGAACCCCGAAGCCGGCACGAAGGCCGGGGCCGGAAGCGGGACGGGAACCGGCCCGGTCGGATTGGAGGTCCCCGGAGTCGGCGCCTTCCGCACGGCGAACAGCCCCGTGACCGAGTCGCGCACGTAGGAGGCGTCGTCGTCCATCTTCGGATATTTGACAGTTTCTGTCGAATATCCGACAGTATCCTCGAAGGTGAGCGCGGCGCCCTTGCGGGAAAGCTCGAAAGGCGCGTGGGGAAGCAGCGCCGAGCGGTAGAGCCACAGTCCGGTGACGGTGAAGCGGAAGGTCCCCAGCGAGTTCGGAGGCGGCTCGTAGGAGATCCCGTCGAGCTTGGCGAAGTTCGTGTTCACGCCCAGCAGGGAGACCTCGTAGCGGTCGCGCGCCACACCCGTCCCCTTGAGCTGGATCGCCTCGCCCTTCCAGCACTCGCTGCCATCCTCGCAGAAGCGCACCGCCAGCAGCTGCCCCGCCGGGATGGTCGCGACCATCACCAGGCGATCGCGTCCCGAGACGTCCATCGTCTTGCCGCCCGGGAGGCTCGCCTGCACGTTCACGCTGGACCATTCCAGTTCGGTCTCGGAATTGTCCGCCTTGATCATCTCGGCGCTGATGGCCGAGGTGCTGTCGGGCAGCTTGCCGACGAGCCCGGCCAGCTGCCACGGTTTCCAGCGGCTGTGACCGGGAATCTTGTTCAGCGAATCGCTCCAGGCCGAAGCCTTGGCCAGGAAGATCGAGACCGAGTCCCCGGACGGCACGATGCGTCGGCGGTCGAGTCCCGACAGGAACACCAGCTGCCGCGCCCGAGGGGCAAGGTTCGAGTCGGGCAGGCGCCACGATCCGTCCTGGGCGCTTCCCCGCAGGCGCCACCGACCGAGAGGTTGGAGGGAATCCGTCAGGTTGCGGATCTCGACCCAGCCGGGATCCTCTCCCCGCTCGTCCTTGAGGTCGACGTTGCCGGGACAGATCTCCTCCAGGCGCAGCGCGGCGACGGGTGTCGTGGAGTCCTTCGGCACGTCGGTCCTGGGCTCCAGGGTCGGGGCCACCGCGTTGTCGTCGCAGCCCAGCACGAGCCCGAGCAGGAGGACGGCAGGAAGGGCGCGCCTCATCCCAGGCTCCCGAAGCCCGATAGGCTGCCGGTAGAGGAGGCGCAGCCCCCGTTGCAGATTCCGACCAAGGCTCCCGCCGACATCCACGACCGCATGTTCATGACCTCCTAGGTCGTGAAACAGGTCCCGAAGGTTCAGATCCCGCTGCCGACTTCCGCGAAAAGGACGCGTCCGATCAGACGTCCCGCCCCTGCAGGAAGGCTCCCAAGCGCATGTCCTGCTCCAGCAGGTGCTCCACCACGTCGACCTTGAGCTTCTCCTTGATCTCCACCAGCGAAAGCCCGGCACCGAAAAGCATCTTCGAGTAGCGGTCCATCTCCGCCAGGACACGTGCATGCTCCTGGACGTGCTCCTCCCGCTGCGGATACCCCCGATCGGCCATCAAGGCTTCCTCGTCGAAGAAATGCTCCCGGACAAGGATGTAGAGCTTCATCATCATCCCCCGGATCTCCGAGGGGCTCTCCAAGTGCTGCATCGTCGCAAGCATCGTCAGCATCTTGCGGTGCTGCCCGTCGATGAGCTCGTCTCCCAGCAGATACTCGTCCGATATCTCGTTGGCTGCTTCCATTTCGGCTCCTCCGCTCTCCACTAGCCCGTTGTCCAGTTCCGCTGCAGCCCTCCCTCCCAAGCGGTGCCGCACTTGGACGAGTCTACCTTCCATCGCCGGAAGGGGGCAAGCGGGCCATGACATTCCCGCGCAGCAGCCGCTACGGACCTTGCACCAAGGGTCTCTCCCTCAGTCCACCCGAATGGGCAGCACCATGAAGGGAAGGCCGCGCACGTAGAGGCGGCGCTGAATGGCGAAGACCACGTTGTTGTGGAGGAACTTCGTCCACAGACCTTCCTTGCGGAACACCAACTGGCCTCCGAAGAAGACGCTCTGGGGAAACTTCTTCGCGGTCTCGCGGGCGAGCTCCTCCAGGGAATCGACCACGTCGGCGTGGACGGCGCAGTGTCCCTCGGCGTAGCGGCCGTTGGCGCGCAGGTAGTCCACGTACTTGTCGGTCTCGGTCTGGGTGTGCAGGCGCAGGGCCTCGATCTCGTCGGCGCCCTTGAAGCTGCCGGCATCCAGAACACCCACGTGAAGCACCACGAAGTTGCGGTAGAAGTCGCCGTACAGGCGCAGGATGGAGAACAGGCTGTGCAGCCCCAGACCGTTCCAGCCGTTCACGAGCAGCACGGCGGTGCGACCCTTGGGGTCGGCTTCCGGGACTTCCACGGAGGCGGAGCGGGGCATCTCGGCAGCCTTCACCAAGGAGTCCAGGCGGGTGAGGGTCTTGGCCGTATCCTGGTAGTGGCGGCGGATGAGGATGGCCATTCCCGCGAAGGCCAGGGTGATCACTACCGTGAGCCAGCCGCCCTCGGTGAACTTCTCGATGGTCACGAAGGTGAGGATGAAGGCGGAGAGGCAGAAGCCCAGGCCCGAGATCAGCAAAGGCTTGAACCAGCGGTGGCGGAGCTTGCGCTCGGAGAGCCAATGCCGCACCATGCCAAGTTGCGAGAGGGTGAAGGTGATGAAGACGTTGATGGAGTAGAGCACCACCAGGAAGCCGACGTTGCCGTGGCTGGCGAACAATACCGCAAACGACGCCAGGGCCATCACCAGGATGCCGTTCTGGGTCACGAGGCGATCCGAAAGGTGCGCGAAGCGGGAGGGGAGCCAACGGTCGATGGCCATGTTCGAGAGCACGCGCGGGCCGTCCAGGAAGCCGGCTTGGGCCGCGACAAAGAGCAAAGCGCCTTCGGAAAGGAGGGTGACCAGCACCAGCCCTGCGCCCGGGGTTCCCCAGCCGGCGGTCAGCTTCTCGAAGAGCACGGCGTTGAGGGTCTTGCCGGCGACCGGCGTCACGTTGTAGAAAAGGTAGGCCAGCATCAGGCCGAAGGCCGTGAACGAGAGGGAGAAGGCCATGTAGGACATGGTGCGCTTGCCGGTCTTGACCTTGGGCTCGCTCAGGATGGGCAGGCCGTTCGAGACCGCCTCGATGCCGGTGAAGGTACCGGCACCCATGGAGTAGGCGCGCAGCACCAGGAAGATCATGGGGATCCAGCCCAGCTGGTGGACGGCCGTGGACATCTGACCGGAGGTGTGGACCGCGACCGCACCGATCTGCGGGAGGCGGGTACCGACGGCCCAGGCGATGGCGGCGACATGGGTGGCCACGAACACCAGGAAGATGGGCACCAGGGCCTTCACCGATTCCTTGGCGCCGCGCAGGTTGATGGCCCCCAGGAACAGCAGGGCAAGCAGCTCATAGGGGAACTTGGCCCACTGCCAGCTTGCCGGGATGAAACTGAAGATGGCGTCGCCACTGGAGGAGATCGAGAGCGTGATGGTCAGCACGTAGTCGATCAGGAGCGCCGAACCCGAGAACATGCCCCATTTGGGGGACAAGAGCTTGGAGGCCACCAGGTATCCGCCGCCGCCCGAGGGGAAGAGCTCGATGATCTGGCCGTAGCTGGCCGAGATGATGAAGACCGTCAGGGCGATGCCCAGGGCCACGAAGAGCGCGAGCACCGGATGGGCGCCCAGCGTCTTGAAGGCTTCCTCGGGACCGTAGCAGGAGGAGGAGAGGCCGTCGGCCCCCAGGCCCACCCAGGCGAAGAAGGGCAGGAGCGAGAGCTTGTGGAAGATGGAATGGTCGAACGGGTCGCGCGGGTCGCCCAGCAGCCGGTGACGCAGCCGTTTGCCCAGCGATTCCTGGGCGCGCGAAAGATCGGGGCTCTCCGGCAATGCCGAAGTCCCTTGGTTGTCGTCCATGGCTTTTCCTTCCGTTTTGACGGATTCTGTCAAACCTTACCGGCGCCCGCTACGCCCGGGAAGCGGCCTCCTGCCGTTCGCAGAGGCAGCGGCAGCCCACCCCGATCTCGGTGATCAGGAAGGCGGGTTCCGCAGGGTTCTCTTCGAGCTTCTTGCGCAGGTGGCCCATGTAGATGCGCAGGTAGTGCGTGTTCTCCAGCTGGCCCGGTCCCCAGACCTCGCGCAGGAGGCTGGCCTGGGTGACGATGCGACCCTCGGCCTTGACCAGGGCGGCAAGCAGCCGGAACTCGATGTCGGTGAGGTGGACCAGCGCCCCGTCGCGCGTCACCGTGCGGCCCTGGAGGTCCACCGTGACGTTCCCGAACCCGAAGTGCGGGCCGATGTCAGTGGAGCCGCCCCCGACGCGGCGCAGCAGGGCGCGCAGACGGGCCAGCAGCTCCGGGACGCCGAAGGGCTTGGTGAGGTAGTCGTCGGCGCCCAGGTCGAGCACCTCGACCTTCTCGGCCTCCGCCCCGCGCGCGGTGAGGACCAGCACCGGGATGCGCGACCAGCCACGCAGCTCCCGCAGGAAATCCTTGCCGTCGAGGTCGGGGAGTCCCAGGTCGAGCACGATGATGTCGGGCTGGCGCGAACCGGCCTCGACCAGGCCCAGGCGTGCCGTGGCCGCGTCGTGGACATGCAGCCCTTCCGCATGGAACACGTCTCGCAGGAGCTTCAGGATGGCCCTGTCGTCCTCGATCACCAGTACGGATCGCCGATCGCTCATGACAGAGAAGTGTACCTCGTCACGCATCACCGGAGCGTAAACACTGGCCCGCCTGCGTAAAGGCGGCATATAGGCTCAAGGCTCGCTTTCCGGCAGCCGAGGGGACTCCTTGGCGCGCGGGAGCTCCAGCACCACCCGCGCCCCGCCTTCGAGGCGGGTCTCCAGGAGCAGGCGCGCCCCGTGGGCCTTGGCGATGGCGCGGCACAGCGAGAGGCCGATGCCTCCGCGCCCCGCGTCCCTGGGCGTCTCGTCCCTGGGGAAGCCGCCTCCCTGGTCGTCCAGTCCCAATTTGACGGATTCCGTCGAATTCTCGGCCCACAGCCGCAAGGAAGTGCCCGCCGGAGTGTGCCGCGCTGCGTTGTCCAGGAAGTTCACCAGCACCCGCTCCACCAGCGTCCCGTCGCACCACAGGAGCGGAAGCGTCTCGGGAACCTCCACGCGGACCGACCGTCCTTCCAGCACCGCGGCGCGATGGCGCAACGCCGAAGCGAAGAGCTCCTCGGCCGAGTTCCAATCGTGCCGCAGCTGCACCCCGCCCGACTGCAGGCGCGAGAGCTCCAGCAGGTTACCGACCAGGTCGTTCATCCGCCGCGCCTCGGTGGCCAGGTCCTGGGCACGGTCGGCCAGCGCCCCGCACCCGTCGCCGCGCAACTCCTCTTCCAGCCGCTGCGCCCCGCCCACCATCCCGGTCAGCGGCGTGCGCAGGTCGTGGGAGAGCATCGAGAGGATGTGACCGCGCAGCTTCTCCCCCTCCATCCGCAGGAGCGCCTCGCGGGCCACCTCGACGAAGTGGATGCGCTCCAGGGCCAGCGCCAGCAGGGAGGCCCAGATCTCCAGCAGCGCCTGGTCGTCCGGCTTCTCCAGTGGCTCGTCCAGGACGAGGAATCCCCGCAGTTTCCTCGGTGCCCGCAGCGGGATGCAGACGGCTCCCGGAGGCGCCTGGGCCGGGTCGGCCGTGTGCAGGACAAAGGAGGGAACCTGCGCCAGCGCCGCCTCGAAGCGGGGCCGGGACAGGGAAAGCACCTGCTCGTTGGTCATGGCACCCGCCAGGTCGCGCGCCAAGGCCGCCGTGGCCTGGGCCCGCGCCTGCCCCCGCTGCGCCAGCTGCGCCTCGCGGCGCAGCGTGGCCGCCAGATGCCCTACCAGCAGGGCGATGCCCAGCAGCAGGACCAGCGACAGCAGGTGAGGGCCCGAGACGCGCAAGGAGTGGGTCGGCAACAGGAAGAACCAGTCGTAGCTGGTCGCCATCAGGAGGGCGGCCAGGAGTCCCGGAGTCCTCCCCAGCAGCGCCGCGACCACCACCACGCTCGAGAGCAGCAGCAGCTCCACCTGGAAGTCGTGGAAGGCCGCCTTGAGCGCGACGCTCACTCCCGTGACGACCAGGCACAGGCCCAACGTCCCCATGGGTTTCCAGATTCGAGAGGTCAAGGTCCGCATGGGATGCATGGTAGCTCCCTCGACGCCAAGTCCGGAAACGACGAAACCGCCCGCAGGCGACGAGGAGGTTGGACGGCCCTCGTTCGTCGCACCGCAGGGCGGCCGTCGAGAATGGCCCGGGCCGAAACCCGGACAGATCCTGTCTTATTGCGCCAGCGGAAGGCGCAGCGATGCCGTGCCGTCGGTGGCCAGGTAGATGCCGCGCGGCAGGTCGGAGAGTTCCATCGCGCCGATGGAGGAGCGCACCAGATGGCCGCGCAGGTCGGTCAGGCGGATGACGGCGGTCTCGACCGAGACCAGGCGGGATCCTGCATGGCGCAGGCCGTTCCTGGCCTTGGCGAGGTCGGCGATGCCGGTCGTGGTCTTGTAACCGGTGGTGGCGGTCGTCCATTCCACGTCCGAGGCGACAGCGTCGGTGGAGAAGAGCGAGACGGTCTCGACGTTGCCCGTTCCCTTCTCGGGGACGCTCTGGTTGAAGCCGTAGACGGTGTCGGCGCTTCCGCCCTTGGACTTGTAAGCGATCCAGTCCACGTAGATCGCGCCACGGAAGGCCTTCGAGTAGGCCTGCAGGCCCAGGAAGTCGATGGCCGAGCGGTCCGCCGGAACCAAGGTGCTGGAATCGGAGCTGCTGGAGGCGACCGGGATGGCATAGGTCTTCCAGCCGTCCATGGTGAGCTTGCCCAGTCCAGCCTCGCGCCAGGTCCAGCTCTTCGACATCGTCACCAGGCTCAGGGAGATGTAACCGAACTTGGCCACCCCGGCGGAATCGTAGCTGCTGGTGCCCTTGACATAGGCCCGCACCAGGACGGTGTCGCAGTTGCTCATGTCGGGCTTGGTCACGGAAAGCGCCACTTGGCCGAAGAGGGAATCCTTGGCCGAGTAGAGGATCCGCATGCTGCTGTTGCCGGTGGGAAGGATCCATTCCGAGGTGTCGCCGGGAAGCTTGGAGAGACCCGCGGCGCTGCGGACGGCATTCAGCAGTCCCAGATCGTACACGGCCCCGTCCTTGGTGCGGTCGAAGACGGTCATGGTGCCGTCGCCCTTGCCGCCGGCATCCCAAAGGACGGGGATCATCCCCTTGTCGAGGGCGGACTTGACCACATAGTTGTAGAAGTGGCGCCGTCCCAGGATGCTCAAGCGCAGGCTGTCGCCGGTCAGGGTCATGCGCTTCATGGCACCGAACTCACCGACCAGGACCGGGATGCTCTTGCTCAAGAACTTCGGCTTCATCAGGTTGAACTGGGAATCCACATACGCTTCCTCACCCCAGCTCGGGTTGTGGATCAGGTCGGTGGTGGAGTGGTTGCCCTTGCCCCAGTAGTAGAAGGGATAGGCCATCGTTCCCCAGTTCGCGGGCTGCGACATCAGGCAATACTGGTACGGGTAGAAGTGGGCCTCCACCATGAAACGGTCGGCGATCTTGTCGGTGGGGAGGTTCGTGATCCAGTCGGCGGAGTGCTCGAAGGAGGTGCTCGGCCCTTGGAGGATCAGCGAACGCGAGGCGTTGTTGCCGCCGGTCGCGCGCACCGTGTCGACGAAGATCTGGTGGAGGGACATCAAGATCCCCAGGTTGGCTTGATCGTCCACGCCAGGCTCGTTGGCGCTGGCAAAGAGCAGATGGCGATCGTAGTCCTTGAAGGCTGTGGCGATCTGCTTCCAGTAGGCACCTTGCTTGGTTTTCATGGTCGCAAGCATCGCCGGACGGGTCGCGGCCGAATCGATCTTGCCTTCGATCCATCCGCCATCCCAGTGGATGTTGAGCACCACGAACAGGCTGTCCTTGATGCAGAAGTCGACCACCTGCTTGACCTGGGTCATCCAGGCAGCGTCGATGACGTGGGTCGTCGCGTTCGCGTGGGAGTCCCAGGCACAGGGGATGCGCACGGTCTTGAATCCGGCAGCCTTGACCGAATCGATCACCCGCTGCGTGGGAAGCGGATTGCCCCAGTTGGTCGGATTGCCCGGCACTTCCATCGAGTTCCCGATGTTCCAACCCACACCCATCTCGGCGGCGATCGACTTGGCCGTGGGCAGGTCGGCGGCCGTGGCCAAGCTGGCGGCACCCAAGGCGATGGCCGCAACGGCCAGCAAGTTCCAACGATTCTTCGACGCTCTCATGGCTCCTCCAGCAGACACGCCCCGCCTCGGGACAAGTTCCGTTGAGAGGATAGGGCCGAACCCCGGGCCGAACACCTCGTTGACGGCAGATCCGCTGCAAAGCATTTCAGCAGAACCGTCAGCGCAGGCGGATGTCGTCCAGGTCCAGGTAGGTGCCTCCGGAAGGCGTCTGGAACTCGAGCACCAGGACCCTCTTTCCGAAGGCGATCCAGGTCTTCAAGGAATCGGGGGTATCGGAATTGGGCACGAAGCCGTTCATGGCCACGCAGACATCCCGCCATTGCCGCGAGGACGCAAGCGAGGACGAGAGGGCCGGTCGTACGGAACCGACGGAATCCCGCTGGAACTGGATCTTGAGAAGGGTATCGGTCCGGTAGCTGAAGCACAGTTCTTTGCGAGCGCTGAGATCGATTTCCATGCCGACAAGTCCCAAGGCAACCCATGCGTACGGGTCCTGGGCGACAAAGCGCGAATGGAAGGAGCGCCCTGGCCGCGTGGAATCGGGACCGATGGCGCGCACGAACGAGTCGGGCTGACTCAGGTTCGGAAGCGTCATGGTCGCCAGGCTGGCCCAGACATACCACGACGAAGCGCTCGGAACGCTGCGATGGAGCAAGGGCAGGATCGACCCCGACTCGAAGTCGTCGATCCACAGCGGAGATCCCGTCGTGTCCCCCGTCACCACGAGGTTTCCCGAACCCGTGTAACGCACCTCCGAGGCTCCAAGGCGCACCGATCCCATCGGACGAAGCGCCTTGGCATCGGCGTCGAGCAGCATCGCGTAGTCGCCGGCCGGAACCTTCCCGAAGGCGAAGGAACCGTCCGTTCTCAGGAGCGGAACGGAACGGAAGGAGGAATCGAGATACAGACGCCCTTCGACGATCCCGGAGCGGTCGGCCCAGCGCCCTTCGATCGTGCGCAGCGAGTCCAGCTCGATCGTCCTTCGGGTCCCTTCAGGAACGTAGACGCGCTTGCTCCAGGCTCCCAAGAGGTGCGTGCTGTCCTGGATTTCGAGGAAGGCATAGGCCTCCTGAGGGAGCGCGACCTGCCCGGAGGAATCGCTGCGCAAGGTGTCCACGGTCCCGGGCACTCCGCGCACGGGATCCCAGCTGCGGGCCGCCAGGACCACGCAGCCAGAAATCGCCTGCCCATCGGGTCCCAGCGCCATCAGGCCGCCGCCATTGCCGGTGGTGGTGGTCTTGCCGGCCACCGAATCGATGCCGCATCCGCCCAGTCCGACCAAGACAAGCAGCATCCCGCCCGCGACGGACAGCCGGCCGATCACGCCTCGTCCTCCGGAAGCTGGGAAAGGGGAATGAGCTGGACATTCAAGTGGTAGACGCGGTCGGACTGCGGCGCATTTTCCACAAGTTTGGCCACGTTCTCCTGAAACTCCCGGACCATGACCTTCAAGTCCCCCAGGGTCTGGGCATTGATGTTCATCGTCATGGTCGAGATGTCGCGCTGCCCGGGCGGCACCGTGTCGAGCGAGCGCGAAGCCAGCTCCATGGTGGCCTTCTGGAACTCCTTGATGGCCCCCGCCGTCCAGTTGTCTCCGGAATGCAGGTGGGTATCGAGGATCTCGTAGCCCTGTTCGGTGCGCCGCGCCATCCCCAACCGTTCCAGCAGGAAGAGCGAGGCCTTGATCTCCTCGCCGGAGACGGGCGGAAGCAGTGCGGCCCCCAGGGCCTCGTAGTCACCATCGAAGGAACGATAGTCCAGGAGCGATCGAAGCGCGACGTGCACCCAGTTGGAGAAGTATTCCTCCTGATCCTCCCGCACCACACGGTACCCCACGCCGCGCAGCCGCATCAGCTGCTCGTGGAAGAGCCGGGCCTGCGCCTCGTTGCGGGTCTTGTTGAAGGAAACCAAGTTCCTGAAATACTCCAGGGAGTTCCCGTCCAGCCCAAAGGCACCGGCCATGCGCTCGACCAGGTCGTCGCCCAGGTGGAGCTTCTTCTGGAACAGGCGCGTCAAGTAGCTGGAATCCATGCCCACCCGGTTGCCGATGAACCGGTACGAGAAGTACGGCTGCAGCTTGCGCCGTTCCTCGTAGGCGTCCTTCAAGTAGTCCCGGTATTCCAGGTAGGTGAAGAGGTCCGGCATGGCATCCTTCGTGTGTGACTCCGAAGGATACCAACTGCCCGCCGCTGCCGCACCCGTTTCAAGAGCCTCACCGAGAGGAATCGCTGAAACGCGATGCAGCAGAGAGGCGTGACCTCCAGCTCCGATGCGGAACGCTAGGGCAGCGTGTACTTCTTCAGGATGGGCCAGCCCACCGTGGCGTTTCCGTAGTCATGTCCACCACCCTGCTTAGTGCAGAGCGTCACCTGCACGCCGTCGGCGCAGGTGGAGTAGGTGGAGCAGCCGTTGGCGTCCTCGGTCGAGGGCGAGCCGGTGCACTTGTCGAGATCCGCCCACTTCTTGAATGAGGCCTTGGCCCCCAGGAAGGTGATCGGCATACCCGTCACCACGGAGGAATTGGCACCGTTGTACGACACCACACCATCCCCCGTGCTGCGGAAGATGACCATAGTGATGGGGCGCGAGGGCTTGCAGGCATCCACGTTCGCCGTCAGGAGGTCAAAGGCAGCCGGTGCCGTTGCCGCGAACACGTCGGCGAGGTGGCAGGCGGAGTAATGGGTCATGCCGCCACCCATGGAAAAGCCCACGGCGTACACACGCTTGGGATTGATGCAGGCAAGCTTCTTCGTCTCCGCCACCAAGGCCCGGGCGAAAGCGGTGTCGTCTGCCGTGGTGCAGCACGGACCCACGTTCCAGGCCTGCCCCATGTTGGGGCTCTGGATTCCATTGGGATAGACGGTGACGGCTCCGTCGGCATCCGCCACGGCCTTGTAGGGCGAGGCTCCTTCCTCTGCAGTGGCCGAGCCGCCGATGGGATGGAAGTCCACCACCAATGGTACCGCGCTGGTTCCCTTGTAGCCCGAGGGGACATGGAGGATGTAGCTGCGGCTGACGCCCTTCACGGAAAGGGTCTTGTTGAAATCTCCGGCGGAGAGCTTCGCATCCGGGCAGGTAGCGACGGTCGCAGCGTCGTGCAGGACGATCGGAAGGCCGGTCGCGGCGCTGGACGTCATCGCGTAGGACGTGTCCTGGTAGCCGCTCTTCTTGAACAGCAAGGTCGGAAAGGCCGCAGCGGAGCGGGCCGCCAGGGCCAATGAAGAAGAGGAGGAAGAGGCGACCCAGCCGTCTTCCCTCTGCAGGATCATGGACCAGGAAAGGATCTCGTCACCGCGATGCATGCGCAGGATCGCCGCCGTGGACCGCACCGGCACGGAGACGCGCGCCTCGCCCGCATTCAGGACGACATGCGCCCGCCACAGCAGGGTCCCGTTAAGGTCGGTCAAGGTCAGTTCCGTGCTCTCTTGGCCGGGGCAGCGGATCAGGAGATCACTCCCCTCCCTGCGGACGGCAATCGAGTTCCTGAGCGCATCCGTGGTCAGGCCGGTCGGATTGCCGGAGGCGATGGAAAAGCTGCCGGAGGCGTCGGTCGTGACCGTCGGGACGGAGGCCGAATCCTTCACGGAGACGACGACTCCCGCCAAGGGAGTCCCGGTCGTGCTCCGAACCACGCCGCTGGCGTTCCATCCGAAGGCGCTCCCTGCAGCAGCGATGGCCACCCACACGGCAAGAGCGCCACTGGGCAAGGATTGCTTTCGCGTTGCGGGTCTCGAGGGACTCATGTCTTCTCCTTTAGAGATCGTTCTGTGCACCGGCGGGTTTGCCTGTCGCCATACGTTAGGCGCACTCCAGCGGGGGCAAGAGCCTTTTGGACCCGTTGCCGTTGTTAAATGCACAACGCCTCACCTGCGAGGATCGCCCGTTCCTGGCGCCGAAAAGCCCGTGACAGCGAGGAATGCTGGGCGGTCAGCGGTGTCCGACTGGCAAGCGGCAGATCCCGTTCAGGCGCAGTCGCGCCTCACGAACAAAGGCCCCTGAAGCCCTTTGGAGGGAAATCGTTCAGTGGACTGAATGACGGGTTTTCCACCCCCGAGCGCACACCCCGCAGCGGATGTATCATGGAGATCTCATGGCCAGCGTCTTCGACCACATGGATTATCGCGCCTACCTCGGCCAATGGTACCGCGAGGCCAAGGCCGCCCAGCCCAGTCTCTCCTACCGCGCCATCGCCACCCGCGTCGGATTCCGCTCTCCCAGCTTCTTCACCCAGATCCTGCAGGGCAAGAGCAACATTCGGCTGGAGACCACCGAGGGATTCGCCACCCTGATCGGGCTCAAAGGACGCGAGCGCGCCTACTTCCTGGACCTGGTGGCCTGGAACCAGGCCCGTGACGAACGGACAGCTTCCTTGGCCCGCAAACGGCTGGAGCGCTTCCGTTCCTTCAAGCTCAAGGTGCTGGAAGCGGAGCAGTCCGCCTTCCTCGGGAAGTGGCACCATGCGGCCGTCCGGGAACTGCTGGCCATCCATCCGACCCGAGACGGCTGGGAACGGCTGGGAAGCCTGCTGGAGCCGCCCCTTTCCGCCGAGACGGTGAAGAGATCGGTCGACCTGCTCCTCTCGCTAGGGCTTGCCGTGAAGACGGCGCGCGGCATCGAGCGCAAGGATGCCGCCTTGAGCACCGGGACGGCGCCTCGAGTCCAGGAAACGCGTGACTATTATCTGCAGATGCTCGACCTGGCACGACAGGCCCTGGACCGCTTCCCCCGCGAGGAGCGCAACCTCTCCTGGGTGACGCTGTCCGTCTCGGACGAATGCCGCCTCGAGATCGTCGAGGAGCTGCGCGCCTTCCGCAAGAAGCTCCTGGAGATCGCCGCCCGCGACCCACATCCCACGCGCGTGCATCAGCTCAACCTGCAGTTCTTCCCGCTCTCGCACACGCTTCCCGAGGATCCCGCATGAAGCGGCTGGCCGGATTGCTTGCCTGCGCCTGGCTGGCCGGCTGCGCCTCCTCGGAAGTGGCCGGTGGCGGCGGCTTCGAGGGCGAGACCGTTTCCGTCCAAGGCACGGCAAGCCGACCCGACGGCACTCCGCTGGGCCTGGCCACCGTCTCGCTGCGGGCACCCGACTGGATCGCCGGGGACACGGAGCAGGTCACACAGGCCGACAGCGCCGGACGCTTCGCCTTCCAGGCAGCCTCCCGCCAGAGCTTCCAGATCGAAGCGCGCCGCGACAGTCTCTGGATGCACGCGAGCCTGGTGACCTCTGGGAACGCCCTGACGATGAATCTCCCGACCAGCGTGGGCACGACCTGGAAAGCCCGGCTCGTCCCGCCGACCGGACACACCACCCAGCGCATCGATCTTTACGGTGGCCGTGCTTCGTCCCTCGTGACGGGCGGGACCATCGCGCTGTGGCGTGACCCGAGCAACCGCTCCGAATGGGCGCGGCTCGTGCTTGACGACGGCACCGTACGCGAGACGGCCCTGCCTCCCGTGACGGATTCCGTCCTGGATCTGTCGCAGGGCGGGATCCTGCTTGAGGACTTCGAGGGAACCGCCAACCGCAGCACGCTGGGCACCCAGATCGGATCGGGCTGGTGGTACGCCATGGACGACTCGGCCCAGGGCGGCACCAGCAACCTCCTGCCCGTCGGAACCACCCACGACGTCTCCCTGGCCTTCGGGACCGACAGCGCCTGGTCCGGACGCGGCCTCGCGGTCTCCTTCGTCATGGATACCACCCGATCCGTGCACTACGCCCAGCTGGGCCTGGAACTGGCCCCCAAGGACCTGTGGATGGACCTCTCCGCCATGGACTCGCTCTCCTTCATGGCCCGGGGCAGCGGCTCGCTGCAGGTCTGGATGGAGACCTCCACCGGCTACGACCTGGCGCGGGACTTCGGCGGGGACTATGCCGCCCTCGTGGCGCTCCCGGCCACCTGGAACCGCATCGTCCTCAGGCCCTCCGACTTCACGCCCCGCGACGGGCAGGTCCTGCCCGCAAGCCGGACGTTGCGGCAGGTGCGCCGCATCCTCTTCATCTCCGACAGGCCGATGTCCCTGCGCATGGACGATCTGCGCCTCCACGGGCCGACGCTCTCGGAGCTGATCCCCAAGCCGTAGCGGCGCTTCGCGCCAGGAATGCCGCTTCGCAAAGCATCCCCCACCCCGGCCCTCCCGTCCGGGAGGGAGCCGAGCGAGCGGCGCTTCGCGCCAGGGATGCCGGCCTTGGCCCAAGACCCCCGCCGCCCGTACAGACGCCCCGGCGGGGCGTCTCCTCCAGCAAGCGGCGGAGGCTTGGCAGGCAGCCCGGCCCCGGCAGGGGTGGCGCCCTGACAAATTTCGTCATTCTCCGACCCCGGGAACCGCCCCTCGGAGAGATACCTTGGTAGTCAGCACTTCGCAAAGGAATCCCACATGTCCGATCGCACCTCGAACGTCGCCATCTACTGGGACTTCGAGAACATCCAGGCCAGCCTCGTCGAGAAGAAGGGCGGGATGGGCGGCTACGGCCGCACCAAGTTCCAGGCACAGGAGGCCCTCATCGACGTCGACAGCGTCATGGAATACGCCGCCACCTTCGGCGTCATCTCGATCAACCGCGCCTACTGCAACTGGCAGTGGTACGGCAAGTACCGCGAGGCCCTGCTGCGCAACGGCCTCGAGCTGATCCAGCTCTTCCCCCCGGGCGCCTCGGCCAAGAACGGCGGCGACATCAAGCTCGCCCTGGACTGCACCGAGGACCTGCTGCGCTTCCCCCACCTGGACATCGTGGTGATCGTGGGCGGAGACAGCGACTACCTGCCGCTGGCCCAGAAGGTCAAGGCCATGGGCAAGAACCTGGTGGGCATCGGCACCCAGGCCAACACCAACCGCCACTGGGCCCGCAGCTGCCACGAGTTCAAGTTCTACGAGGCCCTGATCCTGGACGACGACCCGCGCGAAATGGCGCCCCCGGTCGTGATCCCAGCTCAGACCAATGCCTCGACGGAAATCAGCGCAAGCCCCGTCGAGGCCCAGGCCGCCACCCCGGGAACCGTGCCCGTCCAGCCCCTTCAGGTCGCCCCGGACGGCAACGCCGACCACGTGATCCAGGCCGCTCCCGAGGAGCTGCTGCGCCGCGCCATCCGCCGCCTGTCCGGCAAGACGGGCGACGCCTGGGTCCTCAAGGGTTCCATCCGCCCGATGCTCAAGCGCCTCGACCCCACCTTCGAGGAGGAGCAGCACGGCGCCCGGAGCTTCTCAAGCTTCATCCGCCGCTTCGAGCACATCCTCGAGGTGCGCGCCGGCCGCAACGACCAGGAGATCCGCCTGCGGGCTCCCGGCGAGGTCCTGCCCGAGAAAACCCCCGAGCAGCGCGAACGCGAGCGTGGCGAGCGTTCCCGCGACGAACGGGACCGCGGAGACCGCTACGAGCGCGGCGAGCGCAATCGCGAAGGCGAACGCTTCGAGCGGGGGGACCGCGAGCGCGGCGAGCGCCACGAGCGCAACCGGGATCGCGACCGCGACGGCCGCCGCCGCAACGAGCGCTTCGGGCCCGAGCGTCCGTTGGACCTGCTGGTGCGCCCGGTCCAGGAGGGTTTCAACGCCCCCGAGACGGCACCTTCCGAAGCCCCGGAAACCAGGCTGGCTCCCGAAGCCGTGACGGAATCCTTTGGCGAGACTCAGAGCATGCCCGTCCTCGCGGCGGTTCCCGAAACGGCACCGGCACCGGAAACTTCCTCGGAGATCCCGACCGAGGCGCCCGCCAAGGAGAAGCCTGCCGGACGCAGCCGTCCATCCCGCGCCAAGGCACCCGCCAAGGCGAAGGCTCCTGCCAAGCCCGCCGCGGAGAAGCCGAAGCGGGAAAGCGACTCGAAGCCGACCTCCAAGCCCCGCCGTCCGACCAAGCCCAAGAAGGAAGGCTGAGGAGAGGTCTCCGGGATGCTCGGCAGGCTGCTGAGGATCGTGCGCTGCTGGAAAGGCGGGCACCGTTGGGACGACTGGCGCAAGCCCGTCCCCGGGTCCTGCCTGGAACGGCGGCGCTGCGGATCCTGCCGTCGCGAAGAGGAACGGGAGCGGCACGGCTTCGGCCCGTGGGACTATCCCGCGGAGGACCTGTGCGACTGCTTCCGCGCCTGCGACCGATGTGGGCTGCGGGAACGCCAGATCCGCCACACGTTCGGAGGCTTCCAGTTCGAAAGCCCCGAGGGCTGCTGCAAGGTCGCGGAGTGCACGCGCTGCGGTCAGCGCAGGACCCGGAACGTCCACATGTGGGACATCGGCGGCTCCGGCCCCCGGACCTGCGTGCGCTGCGGCGTGACCAAGGGAGAAAGGGATTCCTCCGAGGAGGATGCCTAGCTTCCCTTACGCGCCTTCGGCTTGGGTGCCGGCAGTTCCCTCCAGGTCCTCTCCAGGAGTTCGTCGAACCTGCCGCTGGCGACCAACGCCTTCAGGTCTAGCTTGAAGCAGGGCTTGGCGCCCGGGTACGGAGCGCCCTCCTCGCACGTGCCCAGCAGCTCGCGGCCGCCGGGAGTGGGTTTCAGGAAGAAGGTGTCGTCGCAGATCAATGCCACGATCTTCCCGTCGAGATAGGCTCCGTATTCCCCGAACAGCTTCTTGACGACGAACTCCCCTCCCCCCGTGTAGAGGGACAGGATCGCGTCGGCGGTCGTTTGCGATGTGGCCATGCCGGTTCTCCTTTTGGTGCTTGAACGATGAGGATACGAAAAACCCCGGTCGCCGCGCCGGCACCGGGATCCCATTTTGACAGGATCTGTCAGACTGCGGGTCTATCCCTCCGCCATCGTCCTTGCGGTTCTTTGGGCCGCGCTGAAGTCGGCCTTGCCCGATCCCAGGCGGGGCAGGGCGTCCACCGGGAAGAAGAGCGAGGGCTGCTGGAGCGGAGGCATGCCGCTGGCACGGACCTTCTCGCGCAGTTCCTCAGCCGTGGGCTTGGCCGTGCCTTCGGGCACCGCGTAGAGGAGGGCGATGCGCTCGCCCTTGCCCGGATCGGGAACGGCGGTCGCCACATACTCGCAGGGCGCCAGGCACCCCGACTCGGAGAGGAACTGCTCCACCGAGCCCAGGCTCACCATCTCGCCGCCCACCTTCGCAAAGCGCGAGTAGCGGTCCACGATGGTGAGGAACCCGTCCGTGTCGATCTTGCCCTTGTCGCCGGAGCGGTACCAGCGCTTGCCGTCCAGCTCCACGATGACGGAATTTGTCTTGGCGGGATCGTCCAGGTAGCCCTTCATGATCTGGGTGCCGCCGATCAGCACCAGGCCCGCCTCCCCGGCAGGGAGCTCGACCAGGGTCTCGGGGTCGACGATGCGGAACTGGCTGCCCGGCAGCGGCAAACCGACCGAACCGGCCTTGTTGCCCACCTGCACGGTGGACCAGTCGTCCAGCAGCACGTCGGGGATGTTCACCGAGGCGACCGGAGTGGTCTCGGTGGTGCCGTAGCCCTCGTAGATCTCCAGGCCGAACTTCTCGCGGAAGGCCGTGCGGACCTCGGGACGCAGCTTCTCGGCGCCGGCCACCACCATGCGGATCCTGCCGAACTGCAGCGAATTGACCGCCTTGCTCTGGGCGTACATGCGCAGGAAGGTGCTGGTGCCGCCCAGGATGGTGACGCGGTGCTGGGCACAGAGCTTGCCCACGGCGCGCGCGTCGGTCGGGTCGGGCTGGGTCACGATGGGCATGCCCTCCAGGAGCGGCATCAGCGTGGTGATGGTCAGGCCGAAGGCGTGGAAGAGCGGGAGCGTCGAGAGCATGATGTCCTCGCGGTCCGGGTTCACGATCGCGGCCGTCTGGCGGATGTTGCCCACCACGTTGAAGTGGGTCAGCTCCACGCCCTTGGGGACGCCTTCCGAACCCGAGCTGAAGAGGATCGCGGCGGTGTCCTCGAGCTTCACGCGGCGCAACGAGGTCAGCTCCAGCCACCAGGCCGGGAGCCAGAAGGCACGGACCAGCTGGCGCAGGAAGGAGAACTTCGAGATCGACTCCTTGACGTCCTCCATGCGCACCAGGGTCACGGCGCTCTCCAGCACCGAGAGGTCGAAGCCCTTGGCCTTGAGCTTGGCCTCGAACTGCTTCGAGGTCAGCACCGTCTCCAGGCCCGCCTTCTTCGCGCAGGCCACCAGGGTCTCGCCCGCGGCCGTGTAGTTGAGGTTCACGACCGTCTTGCCGCGCGCCATGCAGGCGAGATTCGCGATCACGCCGCCCGAGGAGGGCGGGAGCAGGATGCCCACGTTCTTCTGGCCCTTGGTCAAGGCCTCGAGCTTCTTGGCGAAGGCCAGCACCGCAGCGATCAGACGGGTTCCCGACAGATTCTGTCCGTCGTGGCCCAGGATCGAGGGGGCGGCGCCCACGCGCTTGGCGGCGTAGAGCCAGCTGGCGGCGATGGGCTTCATCCGGCGGATGTGGGCGTCCCACGCGTCGATCGAGAGCTCCTGCACCTCGCGCTTCACCAGGGCCGCGTCGGCGGTGTCGGGGAGGGTCTCGCCGAAGGCCACCGTGATGTGGCGGGAGGCAAGGCCTCGCACGCTCTGGCGGTAGGCGCCGGCGGCGAAGCTGTACACGCTGCCCCACAGGCCCTGCAGGTAGAAGGGGACCACCACGGCGGCGGTGCCGGAGAGCGACTTCTCGAAGCCCGAGCGGAAGCTGGCCAGGTGGCCGTTGCGGGAGATGTGGCCTTCCGGGAAGAGCGCCACGCAGTCGCCGGCGGCCAGGGCCTCGCGGACGGCACCCAGGGCGGAGGCGGCGCCTCCGCTGGAGATGGGGATGATTCCGAGCCTGTCGAGCAGCCACTTCAGGTACCACTTCTCGTAGTAGGAGCGGTGCATCACGAAGCGGATGGGACGCGGGCAGGCCATCTGCAGGAAGGCCCAGTCCAGGAAGGAGACGTGGTTCCCAAGGAAGAGCACGCCGCCCTCGGCGGGGAGGTTGTCCAGGCCCAGCACCTGCAGGCGGTAGCGGCTGGCGAACACGCCGCGGATGAGGGTGCGGATCAGCGACTGGGGCAGTAGCTGCACCGCCCAGATGCTTCCGATCGCCGTGAGGGCCGCCAAGCCCATGAAGACCAGGCGCTGCGGCACGCCGAAGTGGGCCAGGGCCACCGGCACGGCCAGGAACATGATCATCAGGACGTTCTGCCAGAAGTTGTTGGCCGCCACGATGTGGCCCGCGGTGTTCTCGCGGGTGTTGAACTGGATCAGGGCGTTGAGGGGGATCAGGAACATGCCGCCGAAGAAGCCGAACCCGAAGAAGAGGCCGCCCAGCAGGACCGGGGAGGTCACATGAGGCAAGGTGAAGAGCAGCACCGAGATGCCCGCCGCACCGGCCGGGATGAGGCCCGTCTCGATGAAGTTCTTGGACATGCGGGCCGCGTAGACGGCGCCCAGCCCCATGCCGATCGCCGCCGCCGCCAGGATGGCGCTGATGACGACCGTGTTCTCCTGGCCCGAAGTCTCCTTCATATAGGAGCCGAGGTTGGCGATCAGCACCTGGTTCACGGCGAAGAACACCGAGAGCCCGATGATCGACTGGCGGATCGTCACGTTGTTCCAGGCGTCCCCGAGGTTGGAGCGCAGGTACTTGCCGGAGAGATATCCGCTCCACGAGAACGTCAAGGACGCGTCGGTCTTGCCGATGCGCGGCACCTTCAGGGCCAGCAGCCACTCCAGGGCGAAGCCCCCCAGGATGGCCCACGAGACCACGCGGTTCTGGAAGAGGATCTGCCCCAGGTCACGGGTGCCCGGCACGTAGAAGTGCTCGAAGGCCACCGAGTAGAGGAAGGAGGCCAGCAGGATCGCCACGATGGTCAATCCCTGGATGGCGGCGTTCGCCGAGGCCAGGTTGCGGGTTCCCACCATCTCCTTCACGAAGCCGTACTTCGAGGGGGAGTAGAGGGCCGCCTGGGTGGCCAAGGCCAGCAGGAGTCCGCAGGCCAGGTTCCACTGCCCCGCATGGAAGGCAAGCAGCAGTCCCACCGCCAGCGGCACGGCCATGAAGGTCGAGATGCGGATGACCTTGTCCTTGGCCCACTTGTCGGAGAAGAAGCCGGCCGGGGTGAAGAAGGCCACGAAGGGGATCAGCACCAGCATCTGCAGGAGCGACTGGAAGAAGACCAGCTGAGGTCCGGGCGGAAGCGCCTTCTGGACGGCATCGTAGAGGATGGTCTTCAGGCCGATGTCGTTGAAGGCGTTCAGGAAGCCGATCCCCAGGAAGGGGACGATGCCGCGGATGGACCACAGCGAGGAACTGTCTGCGTCTTTTTTCATAGGGTTCTCCGTGCGTTGAGCACGTCCCAAGATAAAGCATCTTCCGTGCCCAATGGCGCTGCGGCGTGCTTTTCGTTCAGGAATGGCATGCAGGCGCCCGCACTGCAGCGCGTTTGCGGCACCGGGTGCCGGGCGCGATTCCCCCCCGACCGTCGCCGCCCCGCGGGCGGGACCGGCCGCGGCCGTGCGCCGGTGGCCCAGGCCCGATGAGGTCCTGCTTCGGCGGCATCCCGGATCCCGCAGGGCCGAGCAGGGCGGGATCAGGGGCCACATTTGACGGTTTCCGACAAAAAGAAAAGGCCGTCCCTCGCGGAACGGCCTTCATGACGGATTCTGTCAAATGACTCAAGGAGCCAGCAGGGCCTCGTAGTCCTTGACGGTGCCGCGCTCGAGGCAGCATTCGATGATCTTGCGGCCCAGGGGGTCCAGCTCGGCCGACAGGAAGCCCTGGAGCTCCTTGTGGAAGAACTCGTAGAGCATCTCGGCGCCCTTGTCGTAGGCCTCGACGCCCAGGTCCGGCTGGGTCTCGGGCTGGAGGAACCAGCGCGGGATCAGCGTGCCTTCGATCTGCATGTGCCAGGGCACCTGGCCCAGCAGCGAGCAGCGGGAGTCGACGAGCTGGTCGGGACGGAAGCGGGCGCTTCCGCGGCGAGCCAGGTATTCGCGGGTCAGCCAGGAGGGCATGAAGTCCACCTTCCAGGCACCGATGTGCTGGTTGGGGATCAGGATGTTCTTGGTGTCCGGAGTCTCGATGATCTGCTTGAGCAGCAGATTGGCCTGGTCGACCTTGCGACCGGTGCAGAACGGCCAGTAGGAGCCCACACCCTCGGACTTCATGCCGCCGCCCACGTCCTGGATGGAGGGGTTGGCATGGCCGCGCGGGGCGGTCAGGCGCCAGAGCCAGGCCAGTGCCGGCGGGATCACATGGAACAGGCCCATGATGCCGTAGCTGGGGTTCTCCTTGGTGGTCGGCGGGCAGCGCACGCCGAAGGAGCGGATGTTGACCGACGCCGCACCCGAGCGGATGTTGGGCATCATGTCGCGGGGCACCACGATGCGGGGATTCGGGCAGCGCTTGCCCGGAGCATCCTCGGTGTGCTCCCAGATCAGCGCAAGCGATCCCGGCGACACGTAGTGGTTCAGGTAGATGAGCGGGATCTCGGAGTTGAGGCACATCTCCTCGAGGTGCGGATCGGTGCCGTAGTGCAGGATGTTGTCGGTGCGGATGAACCATCCGTCCTCGGCATCGGCCACGGCAAGGCGCGTGGAACCCTGGATGTACTTCGGATGGGCGGCGCCCATGTCATCCATCATCGGGTAGAGCTTGCAGGCGGTGGGCAGCACGAAGTGGCGCTTCTCACCGGTGAGCAGGTGCGTGCCCAGGAGCAGGCGACCGTCGGCCTGGCGATGGACGTGCTCGAGCATCTCGGACTTGCCGCCGCCAGAAGCGCCTTCGTGCATGAAGGTCACGATGTTGTCGTAGGGGGTCTCGACCTGGACTGCGGAGCAGTGGTTGGTGACCCAGCCTTCCTTCTCGCCCTGGTGCAGCAGGCACGAGTAGATGCCCTTCTTGGCGCTGGGACCCGGGTACAGGTTGGTGGCGTAGATCTCCTGGTACTCGTCCAGGCGATTGTGGACCACGACCTGCGCACCGTCGAAGGCGGTGTGGCGGAAGGACGGAGTCACGAAGCAGACGCCGCCGCAGAGCTTGAAGTCCCCCGGGACCTTGTCGGCGGGGATGTAGCCCTGAAGGTCCGCCAGCATGCCGGCGAAGAAGCTGGCGTTGCGAGGGCAGATCAGGAGCGATCCGTAGTTGAGATCGGCAGGGCCCGCGTAGAAGGGCATGACGATCAGGTCCTGACCAGCCAGCCAGGCGAAGATCTCGGCGCGCAGGGGGCCGAATTCCTTGCCGAAACGCTCGCGGAAGCGGGGCTTGTCGGTGGGGAGCTCATCGGCGATCACCATGGCGTTGGGATCGCGGCGGCGCATGGCCACCTCGGGGAAGTTCACCGAGATGCCGTTGCGGGCCTTGACGACCTCGGCCTCGACCACGGTCTTGCCGTTCACGTCATAGGATACCGTGTAGGTACCTGCATCACCGCGATTGCCTTGGGTCCAATCGGTGGAACCGGCTTCACGTCCGAGCGCCCAATCCAGCAGGTCGGTGCGTTTGAGAGGGAAATGCAGAGAAGGAGCCTTCGCGAGCAGCTCGACGATCTCCTTTGGCAAGCCGGCATTCCGCCAGTCGGCACGGAAGTCAATGGATCCCATGTGCGTTCCCTTTCGGACGAAGTTTAAAAGGGAAAAATACCTCTATTTTCCTCTTTTCCGAAGGGTTGGCGCTTCACTTCCCTGCAAATCGTTGGAACCCAACGACTTGCACGATATCTCGACGCTCCGGGGCAGCCCTGCGGCACGGGAAGGGAAAACCCGTTTTGCCGACTGGAAACGGCAAAAAGCATCCTCTCAAGCAGGAAAGGACAGGCTCGAAGAAGCCTACAGAAGCCCCAGGATCTGCGCGGCAGCCACGTCCCAGAAATAGCACATCCCTGCACCACGCCCCTGGATCTTGTCCCATTCCTCGCGGTTGGTCCGGACCGAAAGCGCCTTGCGCAGGATCCGCAGCATGGTGTCAGGAGCCAGTCCGTCGAACACGAAGCCGTCCGCACGCTCGTTGGGATAGCCGATGATCCGATCGGCAGCCGAGCCCACGCGATGCGCGATGCAAGGCGTTCCTACCGCCATCGACTTGGCGTACAGGGTGCCGCTGGGCTGGTGGACAGCCGGCAGCAGGATCATGTCGCTGGCCGAGAGCAGATGGAATAGGTTGTCTTCGCCTCCGGGCAGGAGGTGGATCCGCCCGGGATGCATCCTGGCGATCGTCTCGATGTGCTTGCGCTGGGGCGAGTTCTCGCCGCCGTAGAAGCCCAGCTCCAGATCCATCTTCAGCAGATCGGGAAGCACGGTGAGCATGTGCTCGACGCCCGCCTCGGGAATGAAGGGAGACGCATAGGAGACCAACGGACGGGTGCCTGGGGCGTACTGCTTGCGCTGTCGCGCCTTCCAGGTACGCATCTCCTCGATGTCGCACGGATCGAAAGGCAGGCTCCACAGCCCCGGGTCGATGCCGGGAGGAATGGGTTGCACCTTGGCTCCGAGCTGGCGAAACAGCCCCTCGAGACCGTAGCCGTGATGATCCTCGAGCAAGGCCTGCAGGTAGTGGTTGCTTGCCACGGTGACTCGTTCTGCACACACCAGCCCCGCCTTGAGCAGGTTGATGCGTCCCCAGAACTCCAATCGGTCCGGCGCCAGCCATTCCAATCCCAGGCCGATCTCGGGAAGCCAGCGCGCATCGCACAGCCCCTGGAACGCGGCGTCCTGGAACGTGAAAAGAGTGCGCGGCGAATTCAGGACATCCTTGAAGAAGGTCGTGGCATAAAGCACTCCCAGCCCGCTCTGCCATTCGTTGCCGTGGATCAGATCGGGTATCCAGGCGTCCTTGATGCAATCCAGGATCGCCGAGGCTCCGAACACGGCAAAACGAAGCGCGTTGTCGGGATGGTCCCAGCCCGAATCCTCGAGATAGGGATGGTTGCGCTCGAAGAGCGGATGCCGGAGCATGCGCATCTGGACCGGTCCGTACACGGCCGTCCAGATCTTGACATCCTCCACCTTCAGGAACGAGGCTCGCACTCCGCCGCCCGCGACCCAGCCATCCATCGATTCGGGAGGTCGGTAGCACGGAAACGCCACACGCACCTCATGCCCCATGCGGGCATAGGCCTCGGCCAATCCTTCCACATTGCGCCCGATCGACGAGCCTTTTCCGATCGGTGCCTGCAGGGGATGTTCCGGCGTGAGGAGCAATATCTTCATCGACCCTATCCTATCGCTCTTTCTGCGAATTGTCCAGTGGACTCCAAGGTACTTGAAGTTTGGCTCTTCTGAACCGGCCGGACGGTCATATTCCGGTCACAAATTGCCCTCAGGCGAACGGTTGGGCATCCCGGAGCGCCGCCCCGATCTGCGGGAAGGCCCGCACCCGCGGATGCGTCGCTCGCCAGACCAGCCCCACCTGACGCACCACCGGCTCGTCGAATTCCAGGAAGCACAGGCCCGCTTGGGTCTTGGCCGCCGAGGCCGGAAGGAGGGTGATCCCCAGGCCTGCCCGCACCATCTCCCGCAACGATTCGAGCGAGGTCGCCCGAAACCCTTCGCGCTCCCGCGCCCCGCCCCGATGGCAGATCTCCAAGGCCTGGTCGCGCAGGCAGTGCCCTTCTTCCAGCAGGAGCAGCTCATGCTCCGACAGGCTGTCAAGGGAAAGACGCTCCAGGGCAAGCAGCGCGTGATTTTCCGGGACCGCCACCACGAAGGGCTCGTCCCAGAGGGGGAAGGTCTCCAGACCCGCCGTCTCGGACGGCAGGGCCAGGATGCCCACGTCGATGCGCCCTTCGCGCAGGGAGACGATCTGGCGGGAGGTCTGCTCCTCGCGCAGCATCACCTCGAGCTTGGGGAAGGCCTCGCGCAGGGTCGGCAGGGCAGTGGGCCAGAGCCAAGGTCCGATAGTGGGGATGGCTGCCAACACCAGCGGACCCTCGAACGGATCGCGAGCGGCTCGCCCCAGTTCCTGGATGCGCCGGGCCGAGCCCAACGTCTCGCGTGCCGACGGAAGAGCCTGCTCGCCCAGCGAGGTCAGCCGGACGCCTCCTCCGGCCATGCGTTCGAACAGCGCGTTGCCCAGCTCCTCCTCCAGCTTCTTGAGCTGGCCCGAGAGGGTGGACTGGGTGCAGAAGCAACGGTCGGCCGCCTTGCCGAAATGGCCCAGTTCCGCTACCGCCACGAAGTATTCCAGGTCGCGCAGATTCATGTCAGCGCACCACCGCCAGGCGGAACCAGGCAGTCCTGGTTCCCGAGGCAAGCTCCACCGTCAGGCGCGCCGCATACACGCCGCTGCCCAGCTGCAGGCCTTCCAGCGACTGCTGCTGGCGCCCCGAGGCCGAGGGAAGGCCGTTGCGGTGCAGGACCACGAAGGATGTCTGGTCGTAGAGGTCCAAGGACACGGAGCGGGCTGCTTCGCCCAAGTCGTAGCGCACCGTCGTCTTGCCGCCGCGCACCGGGTGCGGGTAGAAGTGAAAATTCGAGAGCTCCGCAACGCCCTTGACGGCACCCAGGGTGCTGGCGTCCAGCCAGAAGCCGCGTCCGCTCTCTCCACCCGGGGTTCCCCATATCACCTTCGATCCGTCTGTGTGGAACAGCTCCAGGCCCGCCGAGGCAGAGACCGCCTGCAGACGCCCTGCCAAGGCAAACGGATGCATCCAGGGGCAAAGGGTCGAATCGGAGGTGCGCGCCCCCGCCGCCAGAGGCCAACTGGAGACCGAATAGCCGAGTTTGGTTCCGGAACCGGTGCTTGTGGTCACGGAAAGGCCTGCATAGGCCGCGCCGGAGGCCGTGAAGGCGAAGATCCGTCCGTCGGGACTGCCCACCAGCACCTGACGGGAGCCGTTGCCCTCCAGGTCCACCACCAGCGGAGAGGATCCGATCACGCCCGCCGGGAAGCGACGGCTGCCGGTGGAGAGGTTCACGAGGTCGTTGCCGCCCAGGCGCACCGGCCAGCCCGAAGGCGTCATGCCGTTGCGATCCACCAGCCACAGGCGGTCGGTGCCGGTGAAGAGAACCTGGGGATAGCCCGAAGTCTCGAGGTCCGCGATCGCCGGAAGCCCCGGATCGCCCGCCAAGCCCGTGCCCGAAGGACCGCGCGCGAAGTGACGGGGCCAGCCCGGAAGCAGCGCACCGGTCCGACCGGAGTAGAGGGCGGCGGTCCCCTGCGAACCCAGCACGAAGGCATCGGCCACGCTGTCGCGGTCGAAGTCGGTGCTGGCCACCGAGAAGGTCTCTCCGGCAAGATGCGAGGACGGAGCCACGAAGGTGGTCACAGCGCCGGTTCCAAGGTCCACACGCGCCACCCGGCCCGAGGAGTCCACCGCCAGCAGGGCCGCACCGCCGGCAGGAGTGCGGCTGCGGGAGAGGGCATGGATTCCCATCAGCCCGTCCAGGCCGACGACGGTGTCCAGCCGGGCCGTCGAAGCCCGCAGCAGACGCTGATCGTGATCGGCGACGTAGAAGCTGCCGCCGATACCCGAGGGAGCCGTCCAGGCGACTCCCCCGAACGTCGCCGTGCGGGTCGAGTCCCCTTCGCGCCACACCAGGGTCGTGCCGCCATCACGGGTCGTGAGACACAGCGTGTCGCCCTGGGAGGCCGTCCCGAGCGGGAAGCGGGAGGTCCCGGCCGGGAGGGCCGAGAGGTTCTGGACCGGGAAGCGGCGCAGGCTCTGGGAAGAGGCCGCATTGCTGTACAGGGTCTTGATGGAATCGGGCCAGGTCGCCTTCACGATCACGGTGTCGGGACGCGCAAAGAGCGGGGCGCCGGTGGAGTCCAGCAGTTGGACGTGCCCGGTGGAATCGACGACCCAGCTGGAAAGGGGCCAACGGGAAGGGCCGGGCAGCACCGAGTGCGCGCCGACACCAGGCGGCAGACGAACCGGATAGAGGCTATCCTGCGGGGCGCGCAGGGAGCCCCAGTCGATCTCGAGGGTCAGCGAGGAATCGCCGGCCGTGATGACGGAATCGCCGTCCAGGTCGATCTTGCCCTGCTCCTGGCGCGAGGTCGCCTTCCACATCGAGCGCAGCGAGACGAGGGTGCGGGCGCCGCTGGTGGTCTGGGTCGAGACGTAGCCCACCGCCGGAATGGCCGTCACAGTGTCGCGGCCCGTCTCCTTGTCAGAAGTCAGCTTGCGGCGGATGTGCGGCAAGGCATCGGAGCCCGAGCCGTAGTCGAGGACCGTCTCGCCCGCCGCGTTCTTGAAGCGCTGCCCGAGGGTCGGCTTTCCGGAAGCCTGGAGCAGCGTGATGCCGTGGTAACGATCCTGCAGTGTGTCGCCCATCCAGGGGTTTGCCACTTGACTTGCGAGGAATTCCTGGAGCACCCATTCGTTGATCTTCCACACCAGGAGTCCGGAACCGGGAAGTCCCGCATCGGGACTGGCCGCGAGGATCAAGCCCTTGGGACGCCCGGAGTTCAAGACCTTCTTCGAACCCACCGTGAGCGAATCCACGAAGAGGCTGGCGGTCGAGTCTGGCTTCCAGTCCAGGGAGACCAGGGAATCCGACCCGCCTGCGACGAACTGGGTCAGATGCGCCCGTCCCGCCGCATCGGCCCGCTGGCGGTTCTCGATTAGGAGATACTCGCCGCCGTCGAGCGGCACCACGAAGACGGTGTCCTGTCCCGGCTCGAGCAGCTTGCCCGTCAAGGAGTCCCGCTTCGGAGCGCGGAAGGAGGGGATCGGACGGCTGGTGGTCCGGGACGCTCCCGGCCTGAGGAGGACCGGAGTGCTCCAGCCCATGAACAAGCGATGCCACGCCATCGGCAAGGACGGCAGGAAGGCATTGCCCGTGCCCGAGCCGAGGTCCATCAGATCCCAGGAGCCAAGTACCGAGGGTGAGGGATCGCGCACGCCCGTCTCGCTGGTGACCGGCAAGCCCAAGGCGCTGCCGATCTGCTGCACCAGCATCCCACCGATGCCCACGTTCAAGCCGTCCTGCGACATCAGTTCCGGCAGCAGGAGGATCGAGCGCAGCGTGTCCGCGCCGGTGCCGATCCGGACCGGGATGCCTCCGATCACGCGATCGAGGCTGTCGCTGGACTTCCTGAAGCTCGAGGACTCCACGTAGAAGTCCAGCAGGTCGCGCTGGGAGTTGGCCCCGTTGGTTCCCTTGGTGCCGCCGTCGTAGCCGCGGTTGGCTCCGGCATGCATGCAAGCGAAGATCGTGCGCTTCTTGGCCGTATTGACCACCGGCTGCGCGAAGGGACCCGTCGGATCCGAGGCGGCGCGATGCACGGCCGAATCGACCAGCTCCACCAGGCGCGTCTCGGTGCGGTCCCAGTAGGCCGTCTTGTTCTCGCCGGTGGCGCGCGCTGGCAGGCTGAAATAGCTCATGCCCTGGCCAAGCCGGTAGTTCCAACCCTTGCCGTCGGCGCCCGCGTCCACCACGCCCTTCACCACCAAGCGGCCGCCGGAGGCCTTGAACCAGTAGTCCTGGGCGAAGCGCAGCATGCGACGGGCGTAGGAACCCGGATCGGCCCGACGCTCCTTCCAGGACTCCAGTGCGTAGGTGCCGGTGTCGCTACCGAAGAGTCCCGTGCCCGTGATCTCGCGCTTGGAGCTTTCGTCGGGCTTGAACTCCACCAGGAAGAGGCGGATCTCCAGCGTGTCGGGGTCGCTCGCGGAAGTCGCGGGTGGAGTCCAGAGGTTGGTCCGGGCCTGAAGGGAGGGGACCAGAGTGAGCACAGCCCCGGCTAGGGCGATCGCAGTACGGCGCATGCAGGGAAAGTAGGATTCCCAGCTCCGTCGAGATGTCACTCGTGTGTCATGGAGCACATCGGGCGACTATCCCCGGAACACGAACCACACCGCCAGGAGGATGCAACCGGCCGCCGCGAGGTAGTTCCAGCGCAGAGGCTCGCGCAGGTAGAACACGGCAAAGGGCACGAAGACCGTGAGGGCGATGGCCTCCTGGAGGATCTTGAGCTGCGGCACCGAAAGGGTCGTGTGGCCGATGCGGTTGGCCGGGACCTGGAGCAGGTACTCGAACAGGGCGATGCCCCAGCTGGCCAGCGCCGCGACCCACCACGGCCGGGTGGAGAGGTTCTTGAGATGGGCGTACCAGGCGAAGGTCATGAAGACGTTGGAGAGCGAAAGCAGGAGGATGGTGCGAAGCAGCGTGCCGGACATCGGCCAAAGCTACCTCACTTTCCCAGCGCGACGACTCCGTCCCAGTCAGGAGGAAGCCCTTGCGCCAGGAATCCCTCGACCCGAACCAGCTGCACCAGGGCCGGACCGTCACCGGGCACCTGTTCCAGGAAGGCGCACAGGCGTTCGCGCAGCTGCGGAAAGTCGCCTGTCTCGTGCAAGGCGCGGATCTCCTCCCACGCTTCCAGCTGCGACCTGGAAAGGATCTGGTGCTCCTCGCCGGCCAGTCCGATCAGCTCCCAGACTTCCACCGCCTCGCGCTTGCCCGCCACCCGCACCCGGTCCAGCAGGCGCGCCAGGATGGCTTCGCCCGCCTGGGCCCGCGTGTTCCCGTCCAGCAGGATGCCCGTGCCGTAGTGCTTGTTCACGCCCTCGAGCCGGGAGCCCAGGTTCACCGTGTCGCCCAGCGCCGTGTAGTCGAACTTCTGGCGCGATCCGAGGTTCCCGAAGATCGCCTGTCCGGTGCTCAAGCCGATGCGCATGTGCAGGTCGAGGAAACCCTCATGCCGCCGCAGCTCCACCAGGCGCCGCTGCATCCTCCAGGCTGCCCGGCAGGCGCGGAGCGCCTTGTCGGCTTGCGCCAGCGGCATCCCGAACTCGGCCATGATGCAGTCGCCCATGTACTTGTCCAACGTCCCGCCCTCGTCGAGCAACACCTGCGAGAGCACCGTGAACGCCTCGCCCAGGGAGCGGACCAGCTCCTCGGCCTCCATCCCTTCGGTCAGGCTGGTGAATCCCTCGAAGTCCCCGAAAAGTACCGAGATCTCGGCGCGCGTGCCGCCCAGCACCACGCGGGTGGGATCGGCGATCATCATGCGCACCACTTCCGGCGACACGTACTGCCCGAAGGCGCGTGTGATCTCGCGCTTGCGCGCGGTCTCCAGGAGCGTCCGCTCCACCGCAGCCACCAGCAGGGTGCCGGCCACCAGCATCACGCCCATGGAAAGGAAGAGCGCCACCTGCATCCAGGCCGCCACGACCACCACCAGGAGCACCCAGGTCAGCAGGATGGCGGCCAGGGCCAGGAGTGCAAGCCACCCGCGCACGATCCGCCGCAGGTAACGCAGGATGGCCCAGGCAGCCAGGAACACGAAAGGCCAGCAGAGCCAGCGGGGGAAGTCCCGGATCGCCTTGCGGGTCAGCAGGGTGGCCATCGCATGGGCATGGAGCTCGACCCCGCTCATGCTCGCGTTGAGGTCGCCGGGAATCTTGTAGATGTCCTGAAGCGTGCGCGCCGTGGCCCCCACCAGCACCACCTTGCCCCGGAAGGCCCCCGACTCGACGATCGAATCCCCCAGGTCCAGCGATTCACCCCAGGCGCGTTCGGTCGGGGAGAGCCAACTGGAATCGTCGACGACCTTCTCGAGGGAGTAGTGCGGGAAGGAACGTACCCCTCCGGCGAAGCGGATGCGGAAGCCCCGCGGATCGTTCCAAGGTGCCTTGCCAAGCGTCGCGCTGTCGAACCAGCCCATGTCGACCAAGGTCCGTGCGCCCAGCGCAAGTTTCGGGCGATCGTCCAGATCCTTCCAGACGGAGCGGTAGCGGCGCACCAGTCCGTCGGCGTCCTCGCGGTTGAGCACCACGCCCCAGCGGGGGTTGCCCTTCAGGAAGATGTCCAGCGGGCGGACCTTCTCGGGACTGGCCAGCATCTTGAGCACCCCGGAGGTCCCGGCCTGGATCTGGCGTTCGGGCAACTGCCCCGAGAGGGTTGTGTTGGGATGGCGTCGCAGGGCCTGGGCCAAGGCCGAATCCTCCGCAGGCGTGCGGGGAAGATCGAAGACCAGGTCCAGTACGACCCAACGCGCGCCGCCGCGCGCCAGCACGTCCAGCAAATGGGCATAGACCTCGCGGGACGGCGGGTTTCCCAGCTCCTGGACGGCATCGTCCGAGAGCTCGACCAGGCACAAGGGGAGCCGGAGCGGATCGGGACGGGTCAGGGTCGCCGCCTGATCCAGCACCTGCTCGTCCCAAAGGCCGAAGACCTGCAGCCACTGGCTGACGAAGACCAAGGCCGTTACGAGCAGGGCTCCCAGCCAGGAGCGCACTCTCAGAAGTAGGTCTCCCAGCCCAGGTCGGCGCGGAAGTCCATGCGCGGATTCAACCAGGCCAGCTGCTGCGAGAGCCGGACGGAACTGGCCTCGCCCAGGGTCAAGCTCGCCGAGGCGGTCTGCTCCAGGCGGCTCCAGCGAGAGTGGTCGGTGAGGCTCTGCCGCCCGCCGCCCGCATCGAACTGGAAATCGAGACGCCGCCCCAGCAACCGGGCGCCGACACCGGCCAACACGCGTTGTTCAATCGCGTGGGTCATGTCCTGGTGGGTCATCTGCCAACTCACGCGCGGCTCCCAGAAGCCGTCGTAGGCGCGCCAGCGCACCTGTCCGTTCACGCTGTTCTGGATCACGCCGATGCTGGTGTCCAGCATCTTCGACCGATCCTGCTGCAGACCGTACCCGATCCGCACCGAAATCGGCCCGCTGCCCGAGGCGAAGCGGCTCGTGGCACCGAGGTTGGCGCCACGGGACGTGTAGCCGCCCGAGCTGTCCGAGGTCTGGGTCCGGTTGGTTCCGGTGAGATAGAGGCTGGAGCCTTCGTTGGAAAGAACGGTTCCGGTGAGTTGATAGAGCCGCTCCACCTTGTCGCCACCCAAGCCATCGGGGATCGTGTAGAGTCCGATCAGGCTGGTCAGATCGAGGCGGTTGGCGAGGAAGCCCAGGCTTTGTCCCCATTCCAGCCCATCGCGCGCCGATTCACGCACGGAGCGTGCGAACGATTCATAGTCGGCTCCCCGATGCAGGATCTTCAGGTCCTCGCGCAGGGAGACGTTCCGCCCCCAGGCCTCGTGATAACGCAGACCTGAGCGCCACGACCCGTTGGCCGTAAGCCAGTCGCCCCAGTCGCCGCCCAGCAGACGCTGGGTCCCGCGGGTGGAGCTGTTTACCGGGATCAGCCCGCTCAGGAGCGCAGGGATCTCGAGTCCCATCGAATCCTTGGTGGAATCGGCGAACGCTTGGGTGTAGCGGTTGCCTGTCACCGCCGAGAGCGCCGCATTGCCGTAAAGTTCGAGCTTGTGCCGGAGCCACCAGAAATGGAGATCGAAGGCCGCTCCGACATTCTCCGCCGGCGCCGGTGCCGCAAGCACGTTGCGCAGCGCCTCGTTGGCGTCGTCCTGGACATCCCAGGCCCGCTCCACCGTGAGGTTGGCCAGGAAGCTCTCGCCCGTCCCGACCCCCAGCTGGAACGCCACCATCTGCCGTTCCCAGGTGCCGGCCATCGCCGTCGAATCGCCCTGCGCCGTCCAGCCCATCCAAGCCGAGGTCGCGCGATGCAGCTGACCCGCCAGGAGCTTGCCGCGCAGCCAGGAGGTCCCGTCCTGGGTGGCCGCCATTTCGACCGAGGCGCCACGCACGCGCACGCCGTCCATCAGCAGAGGATCCCAGACCGGGAACTGGTCGCCCAACCGGATCATCATCCAAGGGCCCCAGGAGACCTCGGCACCGTACTGGTTGGCCGACTGCTCGTAGCGGTTCTCGCGCAGGTCCCCGGCCAATTTCAGGCGCGCCTGGAACAGACCGTTCTGGACCTGCCACAGGGCGTTGCCCCAGCCGCTGAGCTGGTTGTCGAGAGGCGCGGAACGCGCACCGTGCCCCAGCTCCGTCCCGTCGTACGTCAGGGTGGCGCGATCCTTCATGCTCCCTTCGGAGACTCCGCCCCGGTAGCCGGCTCCCCCGGACAGGGAAAGCCCCTGGACCCAAAGTCCTCCCTGGTCGCTGCTGACCGGAGCCTCGCCGCTGCGGAAGGCCACGCTCTCGTCGGCCAGCACCTTGCCCGCCGCGTCCCTCGAGACGGCCCGCAGACTCATCGGCCCGCGATCCATCCGTTCCAGGCGCGCCTGCCAGAGGCCTTCGCCCAGATCCTTTGCCTTCACATCCCCCTTGGCGGCCCCGCTCCAGTAGAAGTCCACCCGCGCGGCGGGGACCGGAGACTGGTAGACCACACCCGTGCCTTCGGGCGAGACCTGCTCGCCCGCCAAGGGCAGCAGGAACTCCGCCCGCGCCATCGCGGGGAGGATCAGGGCAGCGAGCCAGAACCGATTCAAGCAACCTCCCTTTACGGATTCACCAGCTGGAAGAGTTCAGGATCGTACTTGCGGACCGCCGGAGCCTTGGTGCTCGTGCTGTCCCAGTCGATCCGGAGGGTCCTGCGCGCGGCGGCGCCCTGGAAATCCACACCGATACGGTGATAGACGGAATAGCCCTTTGCGCTGTCCTCGGCCGAGGCGGCCAGTCCCTTCTCGAACTCGATGCCCTCGTCCGAGACCACGACCTCACTGCCGGCCGGCACATGGACCGTGCTGCCCAGCGAGCTGTGGCAGACCCGTACCACACCTTCGGCCACGGACAGACGCGTCTTGGCACCTTCCAGCTTCATGCGGAACTGGGTACCGCGCACCGAGGCCACCGTGGTCGCGCTCTCGAAGCGCAGGTCGCGCCCCTTTCCCGGCGTGATGCCGAAGGCCGCGTCGCCCGCCTGCAGGAAGACCCGGCGCAGGATCGTGCCGTCTTCCCGGACCCGCAAGCTCAGCTTCACCACCGAACCCGGCTTGATCTCCGCGATGCTCTGATCGGCCAGGAAGCGCAGGAGCACGCGCCCGTCGGGTCCCGTCGTGATCTGCGCACCTTCCTGAAGCACATCGCCCGAGCGCGCCGCGACGCTGGTCTTGCCCTGCTCCAGCTTGACCTCGCCCTTGGCGCGGACGATCACCGCAAGTGGAGCCGCCATCGCCGACACCACGAACCCGAACAGGCAGAAGAAAGTCAGAAGTCGCGTCTTCATGGGGTCCCCGCATCGATCACGGAATTCTTGCCGGCTTCGAAGTCCTTGGCCATCGTTTCCAAGGCGTCTACCGTCAGGGGCTTGCCGTCCAGGTTCAGGCTCGAGACGTCGACCTTGCCCTCGCGGACGGCCTGTTCCAGGACGCCGGCCCTGGTGCCCAGGATGCGGGCCAGGATGCGCAGCAGGCGAAGCTGCTCGGCAGTCAGCCCCTCGGCGGAGCTCAGCCAGGCCGGATCGGCCGTGCGGCTCTCTAGGGAGGCGACCTGGAATCCGTACGGCTCGGAAGCGATCCAGGCGGTGACGGGGCCGCGATCGCGGGCCTGCACGCGCCATACGTAGCGTTCTCCCGCCTGCAACGGCGCCCAGGAACCGGGGTAGATCAGTTGCGGTTCGTCCAGGTCCAGCGACTCGTCCGGCCGGCGCGACAGGCATTGCGCCTGCACTTCGCCCCTGGCCAGCTTCCACAGCTGCAGCTGGAAACGCTTGTCGGCGCCGTAGTTGTAGCGGGAATCCGAAAGAGCCGACTGGAAGGTGAAGACCGGGCTCTGGTTGTAGATCTCCGGGAACCCCTCGGCCGCTCCGGGCTGCAGCAGGCTCACCCCGTCGAAGGGACGGTATTCGGCGCTGAAGGTCTGCGGAGCGATGTGGTTGTAGGCCACGACCTCGCCAAGCTGCGCCATCGTCAGACCGCGCACCCTGTTGCTCACCGTGTTCTCCAAGCACGTGAGGCCGAAGAACATCTCAATGTTCGAAGGCGGGAGGCGCCCCAGCTTGGTCAGGAGCTTGCGGAAGGGCGCGTTCGCCGGGTCGTAGCCGCCCGGCTCGTAGTCGCTGGAATAGAGGTCCTTGGACGAGATGAACTTGCTGGAATGGGGAGCCACCGCCAGAGGCTTGGTGATCTGCTCCTCGGCCCAGCAACCCGATGTCCCGCATTGGCTCGCCAGCGCCGGATCGGTCGGCGTCACCAGGATCGCCACGATCATGCGCAGCCGCAGGGTGTCCTCGCTCCCGTTGCAGATCTTCGCCGTGAAGAAGACCGGCGAGGTCCCATCCTGCTCCAGGTTGAACCAGGAGAAGTCCAGCCTCGTGATCGTTCCCGACAAGGAGGGTGCGCTCACATGGAAACCGATCTGATCGGGATTGGCCGTGCAATACATGGACTTCTTCGCCGCCCCACCGGACAGCGCCATCAAAGCAGAGGTGATCAAGGCTCCAAGCATTCGGTCATTCCTTCCGTGGACGTCGCCTTCAGGGAGGTTCCAATAGAACTATTCTCGCGCGAACCGACCTGCAACACAAGCGAATTCACCCGACGGAAGCATGGAGCGTTGACCGAGCGGGATCTTCGCGTTCTCCGAAAGAGAACGGGAAATCAGGCCTCGGCCTGGATCTGGAGGCGGTAGGGAAGGATGTCCAGGTCGCCGGGCACCTCCGCGGCGGCACCGCTGACCAGGACCAGGAGACGGGCTTCTCCCCAGGAGGAGCAATGCTTGATCGGAAGCTCCGGGCCGATGGCGTAGACGGAGTCCGGTGCGTCGTCAAGGCGTTCCACGATCCAACAGCCGCTCTTGGAGTCGAAGGCCGAGATGTGCTCGTGCCCGAAGATCCTGTGACGACCCAGCACCCAGCGCCCGATCCGCTCCAACGGCTGGCGCGAGGTCTCCAGGATGGCGTGCAGGTCCTGCAGCATCTTGCGATGGATTCCAAGGCCGGACTCGGCGGAACTGTCGGGTGTCTCGTCCACACCAAGCATGGTAGCAACAAATCGGCGATCAGGAGTGGAGAGACGCATGGAAGACGCGCCAGGGATGCCGCCCGCAGGGCCGGGACCCCGGCGAAGCCGTGGCCCGGCAGGCAGCCCGGCCCTGCGCCTGCGCAGGGAGGCGCCCGGTCAGCCCGTGGTGCGCAGGCCCGCCGCGATCGCGTTGACCGTGCTCAGGAGCTGGTCGAGCATCGTCTGCTTGAGGGGGTCCTCCTCCTCCAGCGGGCGCCACTTGCGCAAGAGCCCGATCTGGCGGTGGTGCAGGAGATCCAGCGGCTCGTCGCGCAAGCGCAGCGAACGCGAGAGCTTGGGGCGGTGGATCTCGAACGGCGCCCCGAACAGGTCCTCGATCAGGGAGACGGTGCGGGCCCGCTCGTCGAAGAGGGACGGCAGGAAGAGCGCGCCCAGGCGCGGCTCGGTCAGCTCGCCGTAGACCCGCGCGATGCTCTCGCTGCCGGTGTGGACCGATGCCTCGATGTTGTTGAGCAGGAAGCGGGGGAAGGAACGCTCCACCACCAGCTTGCGCAGGTGCTCCCACAGCGCCGGGTGCTCGTCGCGAAGCGTCTCCAGCGCCGTGCCCGCACCGTACCAGCCCGGCGCCAGGAAGCGCGACTGGCTCCAGGAGAAGACCCAGGGGATGGCGCGCAGGTCGGCCACGCTGCGGCGGCCGCTGCGGCGCGACGGGCGCGAGCCGATACGGGCGCGCTCGATCACGTCCAGCGGGGTCACCTGCCCGAAGAAGGCGGCGAACTCCTCGTGCTCCATCATGGCGCGCCACTTCTTCTGGCTCACCGCCTCCAGGATCGAGAGGATCTCGTCCTCCATGTCGCGGCTGGCGGGCTCGGTGCGACGCACCGCCGCCGCCACCGCCCCGGCCGAGAGCAGCTCGAGGTTGTAGCGGGCCGTGATGCGGTTGGCGTACTTCTGGGAGATGGTCTCGCCCTGCTCGGTCACGCGCAGGCCCGTCACCAGGCTCTGGGGCGGGAGCGCCCGCAGGAAGCGGTCGGTGGGTCCGGCGCCGCGGCTGATGGTGCCGCCGCGCCCGTGGAAGATGCGCAGGTCGATGCCCAGCTCGTCGGCCACCGCGACCAGGAGTTCCTGGGTCCGGCGCACGCGCACCTGGCTGGCCACGATGCCGCCGTCCTTGCCCGAGTCGCTGTAGCCCACCATGATGGCCTGGATGGGGCGCGCCGCGTTGGGTTCCCAGGTGGCGCGGGCCAGCTCGAGGGAGCGCCGCACGAACGGATGGGCCAGGAACTGGCGCATGATCTCGGGGGCGCGGAACAGGTCGTCCAGCGTCTCGAAGAGGGGCACTGCCGGCACGCGGCTGGCCCAGCCCTCGGAGGTGCGGGTCCACAGGCCCGCCTCGCGGGACAGGACAGAAACCGTCAAAAGGTCCGAGAGGCTGCGGGTCATCGAGAGGATGGCGTGACCGATCCCCTCCGGGCCGTAGCCGTCGATGTGGACGGCCACCGCGCGCAGGGCGCCTACCGCGACCTCGGCCTCGCCCTCCAGGGGCGCGCCGGGCACGACGAAGGGACGCGGCGTGGCCAGTTCCTTCTCCAGGAACGAACGGCGCTGCACCTCGCTCCAGTCGGAGAATCGAGCGTCCTGGATGCCGGCCTGCTCGAGGAGCCGCTCCATCGCCTTGTCGTGGGTGCCGCTGTTCTGGCGTACGTCCAGGCGGGCCAGGTGGAAGCCGAACACGGCCACCTCGCGCTCCAGCGGCAGCACGTCGGTGTCCGCGAGGTGCGCGGCGCCGACCGCCACGAGGCTCTCGCGCAGGAGGGCCAGGTCCGCGAGCATCTCGCCGGGGGCCCGGTAGAAGGGCGCCTTCGGGACCGTCGCCGGATCCTGCGGGAGGCGCACGATCATGAGGTTGAGGAGCTGGCGCCAGGGCTCGCCCTGGTTGCGGACCTTGGCCCGCTGCCCCGCCTCGCCCAGCGCCTCGGCCAGTTCGTCGATCCGGGCCAGCAGCGCTGCGGAGGGTTCCTGCAGCACGCCCGAGAGGCTCAGACGCGAGGCCGTCTCGATCATCCGGCTGCGCAGGCGGCTCATGGCGATGCCGCGCATACGCAGGAGCGAGGCGGTGGTCACGGGCGGGGTCACGTGAGGGTGGCCGTCGCGGTCTCCGCCGACCCACGAACCGAAGGACAGGCGAGGGTAGTTGGCGGCGTCGCGCATCACCGAGGCGTCCCAGCCGGCGTCGCGCCAGGCGTCGCGCAGGCGCTGGTCCAGGTCCAGCAGCACGTCGGGGAACACGGTCCCCAGGAAGTGGCAGGCGTTCTCGACCTCGTCGGCCACGGTGGGCTTGACCAGCTGCACGCCGCCGGTGCGCCACAGGCGCTCGAGCAGGGCCACGATCTCGTCCTCGAAAGATTCGCGCTCCCACGGGGTCCAGTGCGAGCTCTCCAGCTTGACCAGCAGCACGTAGATGTTGCGGTGGTGCTCAAGCAGGGTGGTGCGGCGCGCCTCGGTCGGATGCGCGGTGAGCACCGGCTCGACGGAGCTGCGGCGGATGGCGGCCAGCGCCTCCTCCGGGGTGGCTCCCCGCTCCTTCAGGCGCTTGAAGGCCCAGGCCCACATGCCGCGCTCGGCGGAAAGGCCCTCGTGGGACTCCTTGGCGCGCCGGGTCTGGGCGGAGGCGTTCTCCTCGACCAGGTTGAGGATCTCGAAGGCGATGGTGTAGAGCCGCTCCGTCTCGGCCGGCGGCTCGCCCATGGGCAGCGCACCGCCCCAGGGGATCCAGGCCGCAAGCTCCGGGCGCCCCAGCTTCTCCAGCATGGTGCGCAAGAGGCGGGAAAGGTGGGAGAGGTCCTTGACCAGGCGGCCCTGGGAGACGGGAGTCGCAGCATCGTTCATGTCTTGAGAATACAAAGGGACCACCCCGGAAAGCACGCCCTTCCGGCGAGGTCCCCAACAACTTCGCCCTTGCGTTTTCGACAAGCACCGTATAGTTTGACTAACCGTATGGTTAGCAAAGAGACCGAGACCCAGCCCGAGTCCCGCCAGCGCATTCTGGACACCGCCCGCGCCGTGTTCGCCGAGAAGGGATTCGACGGTGCCCGCGTGGACGAGATCGCCCAGCGGGCCGGGGTGAACAAGGCCTTGATCTACTACTACTTCAAGAGCAAGGACCAGCTTCTCCAGGAACTGCTGCGCGGCTTCCTGGACGAACGGCGAAGCCAGCGTCCCAAGTCGGCTCCGAAGGAACAGCAGACCGGCGCGCTCCCGGAGCAGATCGTCCGCTTCGACGTGGACTTCCTGTTCGAACGCCGCGACATCCTGCGCATCGCCATGATGGAGGACCTCCGCTCGTCCAAGGACCGCAACCTCTCGTCGGGAACCGTGCTCAAGAGCTGGCTGGAAGGGTTGGTGGAAGCCCGAAAGGACTATGCCCAGGCCGGATACGGATTCCGCTACACGCCGCGCGTCGTGGTCGCCATGTACTTCCTGCACATGCTGCCCGTCACGACCTTCTGCGCCATGGGGGAAGCCCTCGCCCAGGAGGCCGGCATGGACTTCGAGACGGTGCGCGAGGAGTTCCTCAAGCTGGTCACGGAGCTCAACACCCACCATTTCCACTCGGTCTTCGGCAATTCCTGCACCGACCCGACCCCCGAGGTGGCCCTGCCTGGCCTGGTCCCGATCCCCCCTTCGGAGATCATGACCCGGATCCAGGAGGCCTTCCGCAACGCCCCGGCGATGGGACCCGACGAGATCCGTTCGATCCTGGCCACGATCGTCGAGACGCCCGACGCGATGTTCGAGAAGATGCTCGCCTTCCGGTACTTCGAGAAGGAGGCGGACGGAACCCTGCGCTGGTGCGTGCCCGCGCCCCCTCCCCAGGCAACCAAGCCCGCGCCGCCGCAGGACCACCTCCGGATCACGCCCCAGGAGCGGGCGGCCCTGGTCGCCAAGCACATGCCCGACGGCCGGCTCGAGAAGTTCCCCTTGAAGGAGAAGGCGCGGGTGGCGGTGATCGAACACATCTCCGGAGCCTTCCGCACCGGAACGTTCTACGGCGAGCGCGAGGTCGACGCCCTCCTCAAGCCGTTGGCCGCCGACCACACCAAGGCCCGCCGCTACCTGGTGGACTACGGCTTCCTGCGCCGCACCCCGGACGGAAGCCGCTACTGGACCTGGGACACCGCTTCGCCCTGAACCGACCGCGGTGCAAACCGCACCCCTCTCCGGTGTTGAAGCCATGAATGCCACCGGACCACATCCATTACTTGACTAACCAGTTAAACAGAAACATCCAAACCACACGAAGGACCGTTCCATGGATTCCGTCCGCCACCAAGGCACAGCGCCCGTCGGCAAGCTCCTGCTGCAGTACTCCCTTCCCGCCATCGCGGGGTTCCTGGCCAACGCCCTGTACCAGTTCGTCGACCGCATCCTGGTCGGGCGCGGCGTGGGCACCGAGGCCATGGCCGCCGTCACCTGCGCCTATCCGCTGACCATCCTGACCATGGGCGTCGGACTCTGGCTGGGCACCGGGACCGGCAACCAGATCTCCACGCTCCTGGGCAAAGGGGAGAAGGACGAGGCCGAGCGCGTGCTCGGGCAGTCCGTGCGCCTGGGCCTGCTGCTGGGCGGAGTCCTTTCGCTCCTTCTGATCGTGCTGGCCCGCCCCATCCTGATCGGATGCGGCGCAACCGGAGCGGTCCTGGAAATGGCCATCCCCTACCTGCGCATCACCGCAGTGGGACAGGTCTGCCTGATCGCCATCATCTCGATGGGCAACATCCTGCGCACCCAAGGGCGGCCGGGCCTGGGCCTTGCCTTCATGGGCGTCGGCAACGTGGTGAACGCCCTGCTCGCCTGGCTTGGCATCTTCGTCCTGCACCTGGGAATCGCCGGTGCCGCCCTGGCCACCACCGTCACGGTGACCCTCAACCTCGCCGCGCTCCTGATCTTCGTCCAGAGCCCTTCGAGCGTGCTGCGGATCCGGCGCCGCCACCTGCGGCACGACGCCGCCCTGGCCCGCTCCATCCTGGCACTGGGCGCCCCCATGTTCCTGATGCAGATCCTGGGCACGCTGACCTTCCTGGCCGCCAACCGCGGAGCCGCCGGCCTCGACGGCATCCGAGGGGTGGCTTCGGTGGGCGTCTTCAACGCCGTCTCGATCCTGCTCATCTACGGGCCGCTCGGGATCGCACAGGCCTTCCAGCCGCTGGTGGCCTACAACCGCGGCGCCGGGCAGACCTCCCGGGTGCGCGAACTGCTGACCAAGACCCTGCTGGCCACCACCGGCATGGGTGTCGCCTCGGCCCTGGTGGTCGCCCTGATCCCCGTGACTGTCGCCTCGCTCTTCACGCGCCACGACACGGCACTGGTGAACATCGTGGCGCACGGCCTGCCGATCTTCATGATCTCGGTCGCGCTCTTCGGTATACAGGGGACTGCCTCGCACTACTTCCTGGCGATCCATCAGCCGCAGAAGGCGGGCCTGCTCCTGCTGGGACGCCAGCTGCTGGCCATCCCCCTCTTCCTGATCCTGCCCCGGACCTTCGGCTTCACGGGCCTCTATCTGGTCGCGCCGCTCTCCGACGTACCCATGGCCTTGCTTGCTTCCTGGATGCTCCACGCCGAGTGGAAGACCCTGGGCGCGGAACCTGAGCCGCCTGCAACCGAGCCCAACCAGGACTGAATCCTGTCCGAACTTCCCGGACCCACTTTTCCTGCAATAAATCCGCCGGCGTTCCGTCCTAGGAAACAGGAGAACCCAATGCACGACGACTTTGCCGCAGAACCGCTCGACGAGCTCCGAACCGCCCCTGACAGGGACGAGGCGCCTGCCGACTGGAACGACCTGCACCTGGAGCACAAGGCCTGGACCGAGGAGATCCTCGAACTGCGCCTGGAGATCCATGGCGCCGTGACCAGCCGGTGCCTGGCGACCCGAAACGCGCAGGAGTTCCTGGAACCGGCCGGCCCCCGATGGGCCCGCATCCTGCTGCTGGAAGCCGCCGCCGAATGGCGCAACACCCTGCCGCCGGCACTTCCCACGCTGATCCATTCCGCCGAAGGTCCGCGCATCCTCTCGGACTGAAAACATCGTCCCGGAAGGGGTCCGGGCAGGCCCTGATCAGAGCGAGTAGTTGAGGCCCAGGCGCAGCTGCAGGGAGCTGAGGTCGATGGAGGACTTCCTCTGCACCTCGGCCGTCGGCTTGTCGCTGTAGTGCGTCACGACGCCGGCTTCGCTCTCCTCGGGAGCCCAGACGACATTGCGTCCCTGGATCTCCAGCACGATGCCCGCACGCGGCGTGGCGCGAATCTCGGCGCCCAGCGCCCCGAGCAGGCCGAAGGCGTTTCCGCCGCTGTATTCCGTGCGCTGGTAGTACAGAGCCTTGGCCCCTTCGAAGGTTTTGTCCTGGATCTTGCTCATCGCAAAGCCCACCACCACTCCGAACTTGGCATAGGGCGCGAAGGTCCCCTTGGTGGAGACCACCAGCGAGGGAGTTAGGTAGATGCCCGAGACGGCCGATTCGGTCTTGGTGGAACCAGCTCGATCCATCAGCTGCTTGGACCCGCGTTCCCATTCCAGGCCCAGCTCCCCGCCCACGCCCGTGCTGCCCTTGAGGCCCACGTGGATGTCGAGGCAGAGCGTGTTGCCTCCCTCGGTGCCGTAGAGGTTCTCGTTGTCGTCCACGCCCATGGTGCGGCCCGGGATGCCGAAGGCCGCACCGACCGCGCCTCCGATGTATGGCTCCGCCGAAGCGAAGGACGAGCCGGCGCCCAGCGCCAGGATCGAGATGAAAAGAGCATTCATGCGTTGGTTCCCCTGGGATGCGTTCCTGCGAAACTAGCAGTGGCTTCACAGGGGCGCAGGACAAATTCCGACAAAAGAAAACCCCGCCGCCGGACATCCGGAGCGGGGTGGATCGAATCGCGCGATTTCGACGATTGCTCGTCCGACACGACCTTTGCGGCCCTGGCGCTTCGCATGCACTTCGCCGGCACCTTGCGGCGCCGGCTGCGCGCGCCGGAGGGCCTTTACTCGTCCGACACGACCTTGCGGCCCTGGCGCTTGCGCTCGTTCTCGTCGAGGTACATCTTGCGCAGACGGATGCTGGAAGGAGTCATCTCGACGATCTCGTCGGAATTGATCCAGGTGATGGCTTCTTCCAAGGACTGGTCCTTGGCAGGAATCAAGGTCACCGTGTCGTCCGAACCGGAAGCACGCATGTTGGTGAGCTTCTTGCCCTTGACCACGTTGACGACGATGTCGTCTTCGCGGCAATGCTCGCCCACGATCATGCCGGGGTAGCACGGAGCACCCGGGCTCACGAACATGACGCCGCGATCCTGGAGGTTGAACAGCGAATAGCCGGTGGCATCGCCCTCTTCCTTCGAGATCATGGCGCCTTCCTTGCGCTCGGCGATCTCGCCCTTGATCGGCTCGTAGCCCTTGAACAAGGTCTGCATCACGGCGTAGCCGCGGGTCAGCGAGAGAAGCTTGGAACGCACGCCGATAAGGCCACGCGAGGGCATCTCGTAGACGATCTGGGTCGAGTGGCCCGAATTCTCCATGTGGACCATCTCGCCGCGACGGGAACCCAGCTCCTGGATCACGGGGCCCTGGTGCTCGGTCGGCACATCCACGGTGAAGGTCTCGATGGGCTCGCAGACCTTGCCTTCGATCTCACGGATGATCACCTGAGGCCGTCCCACGGCGAACTCGTAGCCTTCGCGACGCATCTTCTCGATCAGGATCGAGATGTGCAGCACGCCACGACCGGCCACGAGGTACTTGGAGGGGTCAGCCTGCTGCTCCACCCGAAGGGCCACGTCGCCCAAAGCCTCGCGCTTCAGACGGTCGCCGATCTGGGTGGAGGTGACGAACTTGCCTTCCTTGCCGGCCAGCGGCGAGTCGTTGACCTGGAAGATCATCGAGATGGTCGGCGGATCGACGGTGATGCGCTCCTGCACGACGGGGTTGTCCGGCTCGACGATGGTATCGCCCAGCTCGAAGTCCTGCACGCCCGCGAGCTGCACGATCTGACCGGGGCCAGCCTCGTCGATCTCGGTGAGCTTGAGGCCGTAGTAGGCGTAGATCTTGGTGCAGCGGGTGCGGCGGATGGAGCCGTCTTCCTGCGACAGGCCGATCTGCTGGTTCACCTTGATGGTGCCCTGCTTCACGCGTCCGATGGCCAGACGGCCGAGGAACTCGCTGTAGTCCAAGGAGGAGATCAGCATCGAGAGCGGCTCCTTGAAGTCGCCCTTGGGAGCCGGGATCTTCTCGACGATCTGATCGAAGAGAGGAGCGAAGTCGGAGTCCGGATCTTCCATCTCCATCTTGCAGATGCCGTTGCGGGCGGCTGCATAGATGTGGGGGAAGTCCAGCTGCTGGTCGTTGGCGCCCAGCTCGATGAAGAGCTCGAACACCTTGTCGAGAGCACCGTGCGCATCGGAGCCGGGACGGTCGATCTTGTTCACGACCACGATGGGCTGGATGCCCAGCTCCAAGGCCTTCTTGAGCACGAAACGGGTCTGTGCCATGGGGCCGTCGAAGGCATCCACGACAAGCAGAACGCCATCGACCGTGGAGAGCACGCGCTCCACCTGGCCGCCGAAGTCGGCGTGCCCCGGAGTGTCCACGATGTTGATGAAGTTGCCCTTCCAGTTGATGGAAGTGTTCTTCGACAGGATGGTGATACCGCGCTCACGCTCCAGGTCGTTGGAGTCCATCACACGTTCGGCGACCTCCTGGTTCTCACGGAAGGCTCCACCTTGGCGGAGCATTTGGTCCACAAGAGTGGTCTTGCCGTGGTCGACGTGGGCGATGATGGCGACATTGCGAATTTTGCTGGCTTCAATCATGACGGGCGCAAGTTAGGAACCGGAACGCCGTTTGGCTGGTTCAAATTGGTTTCAGAGGGCATTTGGGCAGTCTTGCCCCCATGCGTTCTATGGATCATGCCCAATGGCGATCTGCCATCGGGCATAGATTCGATCCATGTCTCGAATCCATCGTTTCCTTGCCGCACCATCCCTTTCCTGCTTGCTGCTCCTTCCCCAACTGGCTGCAGCGATCCCCCTTCGCGAGAGAGCAACCCTGGAGTATCGCGTCTGGCGCGGCAAGGAAGCCGATTCCTGCTTGGTCCGCCTGAGCGTGCTCGACAAGACCCAAAGCCAGGCTGGAACCCTTTGGAAGGTCGCCGTCCTCGACAGCCTCCTCGACGGACTGCGCATCCGCCACGACACCGCCACGCTGTGGCGCACCGACACCAACCTGATCTGGGAAAAACCATCCCCGTTGGCTGCCATCGAAGCGTGGTCTCGCGACTCCATCCCTTGGAGATGGAGGTATTCCGATCCGGCCTACACCCGCAGGAAACCCCGCGAGGTCTGGGGCTACGTCGGCATCGCCGCCAACCTCCCGAGCGACGAGACCATTTCGATCTACCGAGCCGACTACAGCCGCTGTTGGCTCACTGACAGTTCGGATAACGGCCTTAAGTGCATCCCTTTCCCGCGCGGCGCCTGGATTGCCGGCACCGGCTGGGGACGCGTCGCGGACCTCTACACCGAGGAATCCTGGACTCTGTGGAAGGCCGACGGCGTCCTCCTCGATCCATCCACACTCCCTTCCAGCCGCCTCGCCCACGAAGGGAAGCCCGGAACCGTCCAGGTCTGGAGGATCGATGGCATGAACTCCTATGGCGGGAATGGCCTGCTTCGCTGGGAATTCCTGGAAACGCTCCCGGACAGCGCAAGCTTCCGTCGCTGGAGAATCCACCAGACCTTCCAAGGGGATGACAATAAAGTCCAGGACACGACCGTCACCGCAACGGCCTCCCCGCTCCTCGACCTTGCGTTCCCCGTCTCCCCACCCGCCCAAGCCATGCTGATCCTCTGGAGCGATGCGACGGAAGACAACCAAGAATTCACCCGGACCTCGTTTTACAAGTCTTACTCAATGTTCGGCGTCCCCATGTACATCCTCGACACCACCCTGTGCATCCGTCCTGGGACAGGGATGAATTCGGCCGTCACCAACTACGGAACCAAATACGGAACCGTCAAGACCACCTATCGCCTCATTTCCTTCGACACCACTTCGATCTCCACGAACGCGATCCCGAAGCGGGAACTGCAGGGCCAGGCCCTGTCGTTGCCCTGGCTTCGACGGGCCATGCAAACGCCTGCCGCCCGCCTGATCGCCCATCGCCTCGACGGCCGCGCCGTCGAAATCGACGCGCAGAGATGGGAAGCCTCCCTGCGAGCCTTTCACGGCCCCGTCCTGCTCGAGCTGCGTTCCGCGGAAGGCGTGCAACGAGGGATGTACCTTTCGCTCCCATGAGCCAGACGAGTCCGACCCAGAGCCTCCCCGACGACGAAATCGATCTGCGGGGACTGTTCCTGACCCTTTGGGGCAAGAGACACCTCATCGCCCTTTCCAGCCTCGGAACCTTGGCCTTGGCTGCCGTCTACGCCTTCGCGATCGCCAAGCCAGTCTTCGAATCCAGCGCCCTCCTCCTGCCGACCCAGACCCAGTCCGTCGATCAACTCGGCGCAGCGGCCGCGCTCCTTGGCAAGAAGAGCAGCAGCAATGCCGATGTCGACCTATACCAGAGCCTGTTGACTTCGCGCACGGTGCTCCACAAGCTTTTCTTCACGCCGTTGCGCAACGAAAGCGACACAGGCAAGGGCCGCATGGAGCCCCTGTGGCACATCCTGGGCCTGGACACGAACAAGACACGCGAACTCAACGGTGCCATCCGCGGCATGTCCAAGGCCGTGAGCGTCGACTCGAAGGCCAGCGGCGCCGGCGGTATCCTCGAGATCAAGTTCACTGCGGGAACCCCGTGGCTTGCCCAGCAGATCGGCAACACCCTCCTGAAGATCGGACAGGAAGAGCTGCGCGCCGTGCGCATCGAGCGCTCGGACGTCATCCTCTCGCGCTTGACCGTGGCCGTCAGCCAAGCCAGCGAAGAATGGAACGCAACCACCGATGCCCTGCGTCGCTACAAGGATCACAACCGCGTCATCTCGCTGAACGAGCAGCCGGACATGGGACGCCTTGAGATGGAGCAGTCGGCCAAGGAGCAGAAGTACCTGCTGGCCCGCAAGGAATACGAAGTCCTGATGCTCGAGCGCACCAAGGCCGCCCCTCCCATGATGATCCTCGACCCGGCCGATCTCCCCGACCGCAAGAGCGGCCCCAAGCGCGGCCTGATCCTGGCCCTGGGCCTGATGGTCGGCTTCCTCGGGTCGAGCGTCGGCGTACTGGCCTGGAAGTCCTTCGTGATCCCGGCCCCGTAGGGATGAGGTTCGGCATCCTGATCCATCCCCCATCAGAACCCCCGCAAAGCCTATGACCCTTTCTGCCCGCACTATCCCTCTGTTTTTAGCGGGATTGGCTCCACTGACAAGCCTGGCCGCCTCGCCGTACCCCATCGCCCTCGACCTCCCCGACGACGCCACCGTCCGTCAAGCTCTCCAGCGTCTCGCCAGCCGCACCAGCACAGCCCTGCCCCGCCAAGGCTGGCCGCTCACCGCCCGCGAAGCCCAGCAGTTCCTACAGACGGCCTTGGCCAAGGACAGCTCGGCTCTGACCGCAGGCGACTCGGCGGCGTTGCGCGACCTGCTCCAAGGCCCGATGGAACTCAAGCGCTGGTCCGAGGGGATTGGCGGCTCCTTGCTTGCCATCAACGCCCGCGCTGGGGGCGAGATCGTCCACGACGATTCGATCGGCTCGCACACCACGAAGCTGGGCTGGCTCGGGGGACGCGCCTACGGGCAGGTCGGCGGAGAGCTGTGGTTCTATTCCGACGCCCGCATCTTCACCCAGGTCTCGAACCGCCGCGAGTACCACGACTTCTATGCCCTGGCCGACGGCGAGACCTCCGGCGTTCCGTTGGATGAGAATGCTCCGGGCGGAATGTATGGCACCCGCACCGGCGCCCGCTACAGCGCCTGGGTGCAGTGGTCCCGCGACTGGATCACCCTCAAGTACGGCCGCGACCGCATCCAGCACGGTCCCGGGGTCTGGACCGGCTTGACGACCTCCTGGCAGGTTCCGCCCTGGCAGATGCTCGACATCCGCCTGACCCCGTTCTCCTGGCTCACGATCCAGAGCAGCACGTTGGAAGCCCGTCAAGCCGGCGCTCTGGGAGGACTTTACTATCCCGGCGACACTCGGAAGTGGCTGCATGTCCACCGCTTCGAGATCCAGCCGGCCGACGGCCTGGCCTTGGCCTTCCAGAACGAGGTCCTCTACAAGGATTCCAGCGGCATCAATCCCGCCTACCTGCTGCCTTTGGTCCCGATCTTCTTCAGCCAGGACCTGGACGGCAACCGCGACAACGCCATGATGCAGTTCGACGCGACCTGGAGCTCCCGCTGGGGTGCCAAGCTCTGGGGCGCCTTCCTGATCGATGACATGAACGGTCTCTCCGACATCGCCGGCAGTAACTGGCTCAACCGCTGGGCCTCCCTGGTGGGCGGACAGATCCTGTCCCCGTGGAAGACGATCGACGCCGACCTGACGGTGGAATTCTCTCTGATCCGCCCCTGGACCTACACCGGTGGACGCGAAGAAGCCTACACCTTCTCGCACTACGGCTTGGCCACGGGCTCTGAACTGGGTCCCGACTCCCGCACCTTGCATGCACGCCTCGCCTGGAGGCCTGCGCCACGCTGGGAACTAGGCCTGGAGGGCGCACAACTAGAAAAAGGCATCGGCCCCCAAGCGACCTTGGGTACCGTGAATGGCCATTGGGGCGGCTTCTACGGCGAAGGCGCGACCCTGCAATGGGCCAGCACGACGCGCCGCTCAATCGGCCTAGATGCGTGCGTCGAACTGTGGCGGGATGCGAGTGCCAAGATCGGCTTGACGCATTGGAGCCAGGAGTCGGACTCCCTCGGCTCCAGCGACTGGTGGCAGCTCAAGGCGACGGGAAGCGTCGACTGGTAGCTGCGCCCGCGTTCAGGCTTCCCGCTTGACCTTGTGCCAGTCCCGAGGCAGCTCCCGCTTCCAGTCCTCGAAGGCCGTGCGGAAGGTCCAAGTCCAAGGGTAGCGGCGGCGATTAAACCAGTGCCGCCGAAGAGAATTGCTTGCTTGAAGCAAAGAAATGCCGCTCGTTTAAATCTTCAAATTACAGATGTGGAATGCGCTGGAGACAAGTCGCAACATTTTCTGCACGCAAACGTCTCCGCCAGTAGGCCTTATTCATCGACAAGTGCACCTTCAAAGAATTCGGAAGAAGCTGCTCCATTGCGCCGACGCGATACCCTAGATACTTCATTGCAACGGAAATTGCAGAAAAAGGCAGAAGCCAAGGCGCAGTTCTAAGCAAGAGCTTCATCTCGGAGAGCACGTAAGCCTTGCCACTCCCTTCTGCCGCCCCGAAGGCATCTAAGATCCAACGTTCATGAGAGTAGAACGCACCATTGTCAAAGTATCGCTTAAACTCCTGAGTCAGTGTGTAACCATGAGAATGATAGACTTCCGCATCTCCGACATAGGCGATCTTCCATCCAGCCAAGATTGCCTTTGCTCCGGTAAGCGTATCCTCCCCAAACAGCGTATCCTCTGGAAAACCACCAAGCTCCAATAGAGAACTGCGACGATAGGCTGCGAACGAGTTCGAGACCACCGCAGCCCTCAACCCAAGCGACTTGATCGACTCCTTTGACTTCACACAACTATGTGAAGGATACCCAAATAACCGAGCATGGGCCTCGATCAAACCAGCTCCGGGTCGGGGCAATTGCCTCCCGTAAGCAATCACAACATCATCGTCGTTGAAGGCGGCAACCAAATTGGCGATGCTTGTCTCTGAAAGAGGAACCGCATCCTGAGTCAAGAAGATGACAATATCACAGTCATCTAGCATCTCGACCGCCATCTGGCGAGTCCCCCCGTGATCGAACTCGATCCCAGGGATCACGCACGTCTCAAAACCTACAGAACGCATCAACTCCACAGTGCCATCTTGACTGCTTGAATCGACAACTAAAGCCCGGTCTACACAAGAGGCGAGCATCGCCCAATTGTCCAGCGCTCTCGACAATCTTTCATATCCCCGAAAAGTCGGGATGCACACGCCAATCTTCAACCCAGCCCCCCTACTGTCCGCTCAATCGAAGCTCAAGACACATTGGCAAAGCATTGCGGATCACGTCATCGAGTGATCTCAACACATCGACTCCGGGGAGAACCTCTGCGTGGCCACTCGAACACATTTTGCGACGTTCCACATGCCCGTCGTCCTCTTGAAGTCCTAGGCAACTCCCCAGAATTTTTGCTTCGGAGGGGAAATGTACTGTGTTGCCCTTCAAAAGAGCTCCCCTCAAGCAATTTTTTTCAAGAAATCCGCCCCATCATCGCTCCTCCCTCTCGCGACCCGCACAGGCCACGAACCTCCCGAGGCCCTCGCTCAGCCGGAAGCCCAGCGCCGTCTCCTGCGCCGCGGCCGCCATCCGGGTGCGCTCCGACGCCTCGGCCCAAAGCCTGCGGATCCGCTCCGCCGCTTCCGCGACATCGTCCACCAGGAACGAGTTCTCCCCGTCCCGGATGTAGAGATCCGGCCCGCCACAGCGGAACGAGACCACCGGAGTCCCCCGCGCCATGGCCTCCAGAGGGGGCAACCCGAAGCCTTCCCGATCGCTGGTCAGCAGAAACACCTGCGCCTGCTCGTAGCAATCCACCAGCTCGGCATCGCTCCCCGGCTTGCAGGTCGCGAAGCCGCGCTCCGCCAAGCGCGACAGGATCTCGGCATCCTGACCGACGCACAGGATCTCCGCCGGGGAAACCTCCGTCAGCAGGGCGCAGATCGCCTCGAAGCGGTCCATCCGCTTCCAGGCCTCGTGACGCGGCATGGCCATCAGACGGTACTTCCGCTCCTCGCGCCGCGCCGCGCCATAGAACGCTTCCGACGGACCGATCTGGATCGTCTCGAAGGGCTGATGCCCTCTCTCCTCGAGAGCCGCAGCCAAGTAGCTGTTCGCCGCCACCATCCGTCGCGACCGATACGTGGCCTCGCAGACCCGATTCAGGATTCCGCCGACCAGCCCCGCATACTTGCTCTCGATGTCCTGGACGAAGTATAGGAGCGGGGTCCTCCACAGCAGGGAGCCCAGGAGACATGGGAAGTAGGTGACGAAGAAGTTCGCGACCGTCAATCCGCCCCGCAGATGGAAGGGAAGGATCAGGAGAAACAGGGCGTAGTCGGGGATCTTGGACCCGAATCCGATGCCGATCTCCCGCACCCGCACCGCGGCATCGAGCCGGTAGACGCTGGAGTTCCGGCCCGGCGGAATGAGGAACTCGACCTCGAATCCCTGGCTTGCGAACGCATTGGCCAGCTCCACGAGGATGCGGATGCCGCCGTGCGAAGACAGGTTGATCAGCGGAATCCGGATGCGCATGTCCGCAGAGTCGTTGCGACGGCTCATGCGGACAGGATCCGGACGCGCACGATCCCGCGCTTGAGCAGGTTGAGGCCCAGCATGGCCAGGTAGCCCACGCCATGCCGATGCTTGCGCAGGAACAAGGCTTCGCTGCGGTACTTGACCAGTTCCTTGCGCAACCCTTTCCATCGGGATTCGGCGCTGGCTCCGCCCAGATGGGTCAGCGCGAGTTCCGGCAGATACGCGACCGACTTCCCGGCCCGAGCCACCCGCCAGCACCACTCCACATCCTCGCAGTACATGTGGAAGTCCTCGTCGATCAGGCCCACCGCCTCCAGGCATTCGCGCGTAGTGAGCAGGAAGGCCATGATGCCCACCTCCACGCGGGTCGGCTGCAGCACCAAGGACCAGTCCTTGCGACGTCCCAACAGCGAGGCCAGGGCACGCCGCGCCGTGGGGAAGTTCCCCACGCAGTCCTGGAAGGAACCGTCGGCGTTGCGCAACCTCACGAAGGCCACATCGGCCGCCTCGCGCACCCGCGCCGCCTCGACCTTGTCCCAGAAGCCTTCGGGGTAATCGAAGACATCGGGATTGAGCAGGGCCACGCGATCGAAGCGAGCCTGACGGATCAGAGCATTGTTGCCCCGGGCAAAGCCCAGGTTCTCCTCGGAGCGGACCAGGCGGAACCCCTCCGGAAGCAGGGTCTCCAGAAGGTCCGCGGTGCCGTCGGCGGAGGCGTTGTCCAGGATCAGGACCTCGAACTCCCCGGTCCCGCGCAGGGACACCTCAAGCTCGCGCACGAAGCGCTCGATGAAGGATGCGCAGTTCCAGGTGACGACGACGATGGAAAGGCCGTTCATGCGCGCCTCCAGACCGGCCACTTGTGGGAAAGGCGCATGGCCACGTACATCGAAAGGAAGCCGAAGCCCGAGATGGTGAGGAAGAAGTAGTTGTCGAAGAACATGAAGACCAGGAAGACGTTCAAGTAGACCAGGAAGTAGGTGCCCGAGAGAGTGCAACGCGCCATCACTCCCCGGTAGATCCGGTGGACCAGGCTGAAGTAGATCAGCACATAGACGCCGATCGAGACGTATCCGAAGTCGGAGAACATCCGGAAGAAGCCGGTCGCCACCGTCAGGTTTTCGCTCTTGAGGGTGCGCACCACCAGATCCGTGTACTCCAGCTGCGGCAGGATCGCATCGAACTTGAAGAGCTTCACCACCGGCTGGAGGAACATCGTCCCGTAGGTGTAGCCGATGGGATGGACCAGGTAGTTGAAGAAGTTCTCCCAACCCGAGGCCACGTACATGTAGATGAGCGAGAGGATCGGATCGGAGATCCCGCGCACTCCCTGCTCTTCCTGCAGCATCTTGAAGTAGCCCTCGTAGTTGGCGAAGACGGGGTTGAAGTAGAACATCGAGTACATCAAGCCGATCGACCCGACCCCGAAGCCCGCGATCTTGAGCCACAGGAATTCGACCTTCTTCTTCGAGAAGAGCAGGTGGAGCAGGAAGGTCACGCACAAGGTCTGCATCACCGGATTCTTGTTCATCAGCGTGGTCAGCATGAAGAGATTCCAGCCGAAGAGCAGCAGGTAGATGCGCTGCCCCGAGATCTTCCACCAGGCGTAGGCCAAGGGTGCCGCGAACTGCGCCAGATAGAAGAAGAGCGAGACGCCGAACACGAAATAGGTGAGCTTGTTGCGCGCCATGAAAAGCGGGGGCGCTCCCAGCACGGCGATCTGCACCAGGTAGGCCAAGGTCGAGAGCCCCGTCAATGGCAGGAGGATCCGCCCCGGACGGAAGTCGATGACGCAGATCTCGGGCACGGGGGTGCGCTTCCCGAAGGCGAAGAGCATCGGAATCCCGAGGATCAAGAGCAGGCTCAGGGCCGCCTCGGGGCCGTAGCCCGAGGTGAACAGGGTCGAGAAGCCCAGGTAGTAGAGGGCCAGGGAAGCCAGGAGAGGAGCGAACCAGCACAGGTGCGGGGACAGGATCCCCGAACCGGCATGGATGCGGCACCACCACTCGTTCATGCCTTCCTCCTTCGCCAGCCGTCCACCAGGTGCGAGGCCAGGTGGTAGAGGAAGGAGTGCGCTCCGGCAACCGGGCCGAAGGCACGGCGGGCGATCGCGATCGCCTCCCGCTTGGCGGCCCAGCCGGCACTGGCACCCTCGGTGCAGAAGCGCGAGAGCGCGGCATCGCAGTACACCACGCTCCGCGAGCGGCGCAGATGCTCCACGTTGAAGAGGTAGTCGGCGCAGCGGCGGTAGTCGAGGCCGTAGCGCAGCTCGGTCCGGCGGTAGCAGGCTCCTTGGGGATGGACCGCATTGCGGTGCCGCATCCGGGCACGCAAGGCGCACTCGGGGCGCAGGTGGCGGAAGGTCCAGTCGCCGCAGTCCACATCGCCCAGCACCAGGTCGGCTCCCTGCGACAGCTCGTGCCGAGGCACATGCAGCAGCACATCGTCGGCGCCCAGGAAGAGCACGTACTCGCCCGAGGCCCGGTCCAGCCCCTTGTTCATCGCGTCGTAGATGCCCTTGTCCGGCTCGGAGACGACCACATCGATCGCCTTGCCGTACCGCTCCAGGATCGCGACGGAGCCGTCCTTCGAGCCGCCGTCGATGACCACGAACTCGACGTCCTGGCCCTTCAGGCGCAGCACGCTCTCGATGCAGGCCTCCAAGGTGGCGGCCGCATTCCAGGTGACCGTGATGACGGAAAGCCGCATCACGCCCTCTTCCGGACCGGATCCCGATCCGACATCAAAGCTTCGACCAGACTTCATTGCCCCGGATCAGGATCCGTCCCATCGTCTTCAGCCAAATCATGAATCCCTTTTCCATCCCGAACTCACCCCAGGAGATGCCTCGCTCGGCCAGGAATTTCCGATTCTCCCTCAAGGCCTCCAGGTAGGGAGCGTAGACCAGCTGCCTGCTGGCGGCGGTGAGCCGGTAGCACTTCCACAGCCGAACCTTGCGGTTGACATAGAGGCGCAAGCCGTGGAAGTGGAAGAACCCCGGCACCCTTCCTTGGGCGCGATGATCCACGTTCCAAGGCGCCAAGGCAAGCGTCTTGTCCTGGAGCACATGGACGCGCGGCGTCCCCCATCGCTGTGGCCAATCGTCCAGATATTTCTGGTCGCCGAACTTCCCGTCCTCGAAGCGGGCGTAACACCATTCCAGGCAGCGGTCCTGCCACCAGCGCAGGATCTCCAACGCCGGCGCGTTGAACCTGAAGGGAAGGAACTGGACGCAGTAGATCCCTGCCAGGACTTCCTGCATGTACTCCGGCCCGTAGGCATGCTCGGTCAGCATCACATCGGCCCCGGAATCGTCCATCTCCTTGAGCAGCGCCGAGGCGGGCCCCCAGAAGTACAGGTCCGCATCCAGATAGGTCACCCGCTGGGCCTCGGGGGCCTTCTCACGGACCGCCAAGTAGGTGAACGAGGTCAAGGTCCAGCAGTATTCCCCTCGGGAACGCGTCGGCTTGACCTCCAGCAACCGGGGATCCAAGGCTTCGACCTCATGCAAGGCGATCGCCTGCAACGACGGATACCCCAGGTCCCGGATCGCCGTTTCCGTCTGCCCGTCCATGCAGACCACCCACAGGACGAACGGTTCGCCCTGAGTCTCAAGGGATCGGTGGAGCGCCAGTCCTTGGAGCAGGTAGTTCGAATCGAAGAGGGTGACGAAGTGTTCCACGGTCCTTATCCCTTGAACCCGTTCACGGCATCGATCACCTGCGCGACCTCGCTCTCGCTCAGTGCCGGATGGCAGGGGAGGGAAAGACAGGTCTTGGCGTGGCTCTCGGCAACCGGGAGGCCTCCCGGAGCCATGGCGATGCCCTGGCAGCATTCCTGCTGCTGCACGGGAACCGGGTAATGGCAAAGGCAATCGATTCCGCTTGCCTTCAAGTGGGCCTGAAGAGCATCCCGCTCCGGACTGGTGACGACAAAGAGGTGGTGGACATGCCGCTCCCTCTCGGTGGGCAGGGGCAACGGCTTCACCAGCGGATTCGCGATGCCTTCCGCAAGCCGATGGGCGACCTTCCGGCGCGCTTCGGTCCAGCCATCGAGGCAGAGCAGGCGCTCCCTCAGGATCGCCGCCTGGATCTCGTCGAGACGACTGTTGAGACCGACCTCGGGATGGTAGTAGCGCACCGACTGGCCGTAGTTCCTCAATTGCCGCGCCTTGTCCGCCAGCTCGAGGCTTTCGGTCGTCAAGGCACCGCCGTCCCCGATCGCGCCGAGGTTCTTGGTCGGATAGAAGCTCCAGCCGGCAAACGCGCCCCAGCTACCGCAGGCACGCCCGTTCCAGCGAGCCCCATGCGCCTGGGCGCAATCTTCCACCAAGGCGATGCCATGGGACTGTGCCAGATCCAGGAAGCGGTCCAAGGGCGCCGCTTGGCCGTACAGATGCACGACCATGACCGCCTTGGTCCTGGGGGTGATGCAGGTCGCCACGGACGCCGGATCCAGGATCCCCGTCAGCGGATCGATGTCCGCCAGGACCGGGACCGCGCCAGCACGCAGGATCGCCAGGACCGTGGCAAAGGCCGTCATCGGCGTGGTGATCACCTCGTCGCCAGGACCGATGCCCAGGGCACGGAGGCCGATCTCCAAGGCATCCATCCCATTGCCCACGCCGACGGCATGGGTCGCCCCGCACCAGGTGGCCCATTGCGCCTCGAACGCCTTCACTTCGTTCCCGAGCACGTACCAGCCCGAGCGCAGGACGCGCTCGACGGCCGCAAGCTGGGAGGCGATGAGAGCTTCCTCTTCCCTCTTGAAATCGTTCATCAGGATCATCTGCTTGTCACTCCCAGTATTGATCGCCATGTTCGGCGTAGTAGCGGACCGTCTTCGCGAGTCCTTCGTCCAGTCCGATGCGGGGCTCCCAGCCCAGGCATTCCCGCGCCAAGGTAAAGTCGCTGTAGTAGTCCCCGATATCGATCGCCTTGCGCTCCGGCGGGAAGGCGATCAATTCCCAGCATCCCTGACCTTGGAGGGCCACGACCTTCTCGGCCAGGTCCTTGAGGTTGATCACCTCCGAGCTTCCTAGGTTCATGACCTGCCCGACCGCCTCGTCCTTCGTCGCGGCGAGCATGAAGGCATCCACCACATCGTCGACATAATTGAAGTCGCGCAACTGGAGACCGTCGCCGAAGACCTTGATCGTCTCGCCTTTCAGCAGTTGCTTCACCCAGATCCCCAGGAAGGTCTGCCGGGCGTCCTTGACGCGCATTCCCGGCCCGTAGGTGTTGGTCAGCCTCAGGGCGGTGCACGGGATCCCGTAGACCTTGCTGTAGAGGATGTGGTACCACTCCCCGGAGACCTTGTTGATGCCGTTGACATCCACCGGCACGATCGGGTGCTTCTCGTCCACCGGCAGGTACTGGGGCTTTCCGTAGATCTGGCGGGTGGAGGCAAAGACGATGCGGATGCCGGGGCTGTGCTTGCGGGCCGCTTCCAGGATCGAAAGCTGGGAAGTCGAATTGATCTCGAGATCCGTGAACGGGTCCGTCATCGAGTCCATGTGGCTTGTCTGGCCGGCCAGGTTGAACAGGTAGTCCTTGCCCTGGATCAGGTACTGCATCGCGTGAGGATCGCGAACATCGGAGATGTTGACTTCCACCTTGTCCCGGAAGTCGGCGATGTTCGCCGGATTGCCGCCGTACTGCGGGATCAGGCTGTCGACCAGCGTGACCTTGGCACCCAGGGACACCAAGCGGCGCGCCAAGCTGGAACCGATGAACCCGAGCCCGCCGGTGATGAGGACGTTTGTCCCTGCAAAGCTGGAAAAATCCTCCATCAGCCCCTCCTCCATGCTTTCCTGATCCTGTTCTTCAGCTTCCGCAACAGACGCTGCACGAAACTTACCTGCAAGGTCCGGAAATGCCGCTCAAACTGCATTCTTGCCTCTGCCGATTCACGAACCGGCTGCTTGGCATATTCCGGCGCGATGGCATGAAGGTCTCCCTCCATGCCTCCCTCCTCGGTGCAATGCTCACCGGAACCGTCGAATCCGATGTTGGCCACCAGGCTCTTGGCCGGGTACAGGGTCAGCATGCCGGCCAGGAAGGCCGAAGCGTACCAGCGGATCGCCCACGAATCGTTCTTCCCGAGGATCTGCTCCTTGAGCATCCTCACGTAGGGGAAGGAACCGCCGAAATCGAACTCCCGGCATTCTCCCCTGCGCTGCAACTGTTCCAGCAGGAGCCTTCCGTCGGGCTGGAAATGCTTCCAAGCCCGCGACCACGTGGCCCACCCCCAGCAATCGCTTCCGCGGATGAAGAAGGTCTCCGGAAGATCCTCCCCGACCGGATAGCTGTGGCCATGGATCGAAGCGACTTCCTGGTCGTCGCGGTAGAGTTCCAACCCCCGGTTCATGTAGGCCAGGAAATCCGGCGAGACCACGAGGTCGTCCTCCAGGACGATCACGCGGCCGTAGCGCTCCACCAGCTCGGTGACACCAGTGATGATGGAACGGCTCAGCCCGAGATTTTCCTGACGCTCGATCAGATGGACATGGCGGAAGCCTCCCTGCGCACGCACCCGCGCCCGGACCGCCTCCACCAAGGCAAGATCCTCCGGCTTTCGCGCCGCATCGGAAAAGACGAACAGCTCCGTCTCGCCGGCTTTCGGATTGCTCCGCAACGAGTCCAGCACGCGCCCGAGGTGCTCCGGACGACGGTAGGCAAAGAGGGCGACAGGGGTGCTCATGGACCGACCACGCTTCGGTTTCCGTGCTCCCTGGATTCCTGCTGCCGCAGATCCTCCAGGTTCAAACCCAGCGCCTGAACGACCTTTGCCAGGTTCTCATCGTTCTTGCCCCCGTAGCAGTTCTCGTAGAACAGGGCATTGGCATTGGAGTACGTCTGCCGATACTGGTTGACTTCCTCGAACTCGGGAATGTTCCCATCGGCGACGACGATTCGGGTCCCTTTCCGAAGCGCCATGCTCCAGAACCACACATCATCCGTGGTCGGAGCCAAGGACATGAACATGTCTTGGCGATCGAGCGTTTCGTGGAGCCGCCCTGGCGGATACAGCACCCCTCCGACCCCGGTCGGAAAATTGAAGAAGGACGGCCCCGCATCGGAGGTGGCGTCCTTCCAGCTCGTGTACGGTGACATCCTGCCCGCGGCATCCAGCTCCACCCGGCTCCCGCGATGGCAGGAAACGCATTCGGGAAAGCGGCGATAGGATTCCAGCAGCATTCTCAACCAGTTGCGCGGATAGAAGGCATCGTCATCCGCCGTCACGACGACCGCCTGCGGATAGCGCTCCACGGCCGGGATGAGCTTCTTGTAGGAGCGCAGATCGTCGCACCACTCGATCTTCAGGCCATAGGCCCGCAGTCCCAAGAGCGCCTTCGGCAGCGCGTCCTCTCCGCCAGGGAACTGGCTGCGAGCCAGCCACAGCACGATGACGTCCGGCTGGACGTCCTGGCACAGGATCGAGCGGATCACCACCTCGACCTCGGCGATCCTGGCCGGATACGACGTCAAGGAAACCAGGACTTGAGGCGCTCCTTCCGGAGCGGAGCCGCGTAGTGCAGAGATGTCCTTCACCCTGCGCATGAGGGCTTTGTAATGCATCCAAGAGGCGAATCGGGCCTTGGTTCGCAGCCAGAGCTTCAACATGCGTTCCCTCTCTTCCCCAGTCGCGCTCCCAGCATCTTGAAATAGGAGACCATCAGGATGCTGCGGATCTGGATCTTGAACACCTTGAACGTGAAGGCATCGAAAAACAGCAGGCACGTCGCGAACTGGGCCACGACCGAGGCCAGGGCGGCGCCTCGCGCGCCCAGGCGAGGGATCAGCCACAGATTGAGCGAGATGTTGACAACACAGCCGAAGACGGACTTCACGATGTTCACGCGCTGCCGGTTCTCCGTCAGCGTCCAGCAACTGCCGGCAGCTCCCAGGCAAATGGCCACGCCCGACCAGATGTGCAGGGACAGGATTCCGGCCGATCCTTGGAACTTGCCTCCATAGAGGAGCGCAATGACCCAGGGGCTCGCGAACGTCATCGCAAGGCCAACCAGAAGTCCGAAAGTGAACAGTGCGTCGTTGAGTTGCTGCAACCTCTTCACATACTCGCCCTCGCCCTTTTCCTTCGAGGCGACGATAATCGGCAAGGCCGAGGACATGATCGACATCGGGATGAAGTACCAGATCTCGGAGATCTTCACCGCAGCAGAGAACATGCCGACCTCCTTGGGCCCCAGCATCCTTCCCAGCATCACCTGGTCGATCCTCATGTACAGCATCGCCGTAAGGCTGGTCAGGATGAACGGCCACCCGTCGCGCAACAGCGCCAACGCCCGCTTCCCGTTGAATCGCCAAGCCAACGGACTTCTTCCGAATCGCCGATACGCCTGCAACTGGAACAGGCACGCCAGGATCGTTTCCAGCAAGGCGACGGCAGCAAACCAGAGCAAGGACTGCCTTGTCACAAGCAGAACGACCCGAATCACGGCAGCGATCACGAAGGCCGCATTCTGGGCCAGCACCGAGTTCTTGCTGCGCATCTTCGACTGGAAGAAGAAGTCGACGACATTCGACGCCTGGAAGACCATGGACAGCGTCGTCAACCCGACAAGAGCCACCACAAGCCCATCGCCTTCCATGGCCATCGACAGCCCCAAGGCCACCGCGCACAGCAGACCGGCTGCCGCCAGACGCATGTAGAAGGTCGTGCCGACGATCTCGTCTTCGTTCTCGCCCTTGCAACGCACCAGCTCCCGTACGACCAGGCTGTCGAGCCCCAGGCCCGCCATGGCCCCGAAGATCGCAGAGAAGGCAATGGCGTAGTTCCACTTCCCGAACTGCTCCGGGCCGAGATATCTCGCCACCCACACCCCGACGAACAAGCCGACGCCCATGCGCAGGAGCTTGTCCCCGATCTGCCAGGCGATGTTGTTGAGCACCTTGGAAAGCACCTCAGAGTTCCTGAGTCTTTGCGCAATGCTTCCGATCCATTGGGGCCTCATCGAACGGTCCGATGGCTCGTGATCAAGAGGCTCTGGCAAGATTCGAACCCCTCCCCACACCGTAATAGGAAAAGCCCAGCTCCTGCATGCGGGCCGGATCGTAGATATTGCGGCCGTCCAGCACCGTCGGCGTCTTGAGCCGCGACTTCATGGTCTCGAAGTCCGGCTGGCGGTAGACGCTCCACTCGGTGCACACCAAGAGCGCATCGGCATCCTTGAGGGCTGCCTCGGGAGTGTCGCAAAGCTCCACCGCATCCCCCAAGAGGCGCTTGGCTTCCTTCATGGCTTCGGGGTCGTGGGCCGCCACGGTGGCGCCGCGCGCCTTGAGGGCCTTGATGATCGTGAGCGCCGGAGCCTCGCGCATGTCGTCGGTCTTGGGCTTGAAGGAAAGACCCCAGATCGCAAAGCGCTTGCCCGAAAGATCCTCGCCGAAGAACTCCACGACCTTCTTCACCAAAAGGCTCTTCTGGTCGGTGTTGACCATGTCCACCGAATCCAAGAGACGCAGCGGATAGCCGGCATCGGCGCCCATGCGACGGATCGCTGAGACATCCTTGGGGAAGCACGAACCGCCGTAGCCGATGCCGGGGAACAGGAAGGCCGACCCGATGCGGCTGTCCGAGCCCACGGCGCGGCGCACCAGGTCCACGTCCGCACCCAGCGCGTCGCAAAGGTTGGCCATCTCGTTCATGAAGGTGACCTTGGTGGCCAGGAAGGCGTTGGCCGCGTACTTGGCCATCTCGGCCGAGCGGGGATCCATGAAAAGGATGCGGCGGCCGGTGCGCATGAAGGGTTCGTACAGCTCGGCCATCACCTTGCGGGCGTCCTCGTCGGCGGTGCCGATCACCACCCGGTCGGGGCTCATGAAGTCCTCGATGGCGTTGCCTTCCTTGAGGAACTCGGGGTTGGAGACCACGCTCACCTTGTGGGTGGTCACTTCGCGGATGGCTGCCGCGACCTTGTCGGCGGTGCCCACCGGCACGGTGCTCTTGTCCACCACGATCTTGGGGCCGTTCATCAGACGGCCGATGCTGCGGGCGGCCTCCAGCACGTAGGAGAGATCAGCCGAGCCGTCGTCGTCCTGCGGGGTTCCCACGGCGATGAAGATGACCGAACCGTGGTCGATGGCCATCTGGGCGTCGGTGGTGAACACGATGCGGCCCTCGTGCTTGTTGCGGCGCACGATCTCCTCAAGGCCCGGCTCGTAGATGGGGATGCCACCTTGGTTCAGGGTCTCGATCTTGGCGGGGTTGACGTCCAGGCACACCACATGATTGCCGCTGTCGGCAAAGCATGCGCCGGCCACGAGGCCCACATATCCGGTTCCGATGACGGTGATCTGCATCTCAGCCCCTGTTCCTCTCCTGGTTCTCGAAACTCAAGCCTTCGAAGTTCCGCGCCCCACGACTTGCGATGGACTGTCAGCCATGGTTGCTTGCGGCCCAAACCTCCCTTGCGGAGCCAGCCGCCACCAGATGCATCTGCACACTCATGGATGCCAACCTCGGCACCCCATGAAGCCCGCCGCCGTCGCGTCCAGCCGCTTCGGCGTCCGATTCACCCGACTCCCGGCAGTCGAGCCGTTCCTGCATCCGATCCTCATAAGTCCTGTCGGATCGGACCAACACCATCGGCAGGCCCCCGCAAGAATAAGGGGGAAAACATAGTCGTTTTCAGTGCGCTTTGGGGCTTCTAGCCGACCAGCCAACGCCCCAGGTTGCGCTTTGCCTTGTCGAACTCCACGCCGACCTTCACAAGCTTGCGGTCCTCGGCCGTGTAGGGAAGCAGATAGCCCTTCTCGTCGATCTGAGCCATCGCCTCTTCGGCAGTGCCGTTGAGCTTGAACTCGAACACGAAGATCGAATCGGCAGTCTTGACGACGGCATCGGCGCGCCCGATCGCCGACTTCACCTCCGACTCGATGAACTGACCCAAGAGCTTGAACACCAGATAGAAGACCACCTGGTAATGACGCTCCGTCTCGTCGTTCAAATCGTAGGGGATCCCCGCAAAGAAGGGCTTGAGGCGCTGAAGGAAGGCCTCGACATCCCCCGCCCGGAGTTCCTTGGAGAACATCCCGATGTGAAAGACCCCGCGCCCCTCTGGATTGGCGGTGTAGTCCGGCAGAAGGAAGCGCAGGAAGCCGTTGCGAACCTCGGCATTCGGATACCCCAAGGTGTACGCGTCGATCTCCTTGTCGTAGTCCTTGATCGTCAGGTACCCGCTCTGGTAGATCACGGGAATCGGTCGATCCGCATCGCTGCGGTAGTCGGCAAAGCTGCCTGAATCCAACTGGATCCCGTCGATCGTCCGCAGGTCCGTGTCTGTCTTCTTGAGAAGCTCGACCAGGAACGTGGGCGTGCCGGTCTGGAACCAGTAGTCGCCAAGCTTCCCGGTATCTAGAGCGTTGAGCGTACTGAAGGGGTTGTAGACGCCAACGGCATCTTCCTCGAACTTGTACCCGTTGTACATCCGACGAACCTCGACCAGACACGCATCCTTGGACAGATCCTGTTCTGACGCCAAGGCTTCCAATTCCGGCTGAAAGTTCGCCAGAAGCTCCTCCTCCGTGATCCCGCACGCCGTTGCGTAGGCCGGATGCATCGACAGATCCTTGAGCTGGTTGAGATCGGAAAACACGCTCACCTGGCCAAACTTGGTCACGCCTGTCAAAAGCACGAACTTCAAGTGGGCATCCGCGCTCTTCAGAACACCGTAGAAGGCCTTGAGGATATCCTTCATCGCCTCGTGCAGCTCAGGCTTGCCGATCGTGGAGAGCAACGGCTTGTCGTACTCGTCGATCAGCACCACGACCCGATGGCCTGACTGGGCATCCGCATCCATGATGAGGTTGGCAAACCGCTCGTCCGGGTCGATACCGCGCATGGCAACGCCAAGTCTTGCCGCTGCGGTCGAAAGCTGGTGCTCAAGGTGACGAAGCAGATACTCCCGCCCAGCACTGAATTCCTTCGCATTCATGTCGATGCGAATGACCGGATACTCGATCCAGTCCTGCTCCAGCTGCTCGACGGCAAGACCGTGGAACAGCTCCCGCTTGCCTTCGAAGTAGGCTCCCAAGGTGGAGAGCAGGAGAGACTTCCCGAAGCGGCGCGGACGAGAGAGGAAGTAGACGCGCCCTTCCGTGGCCAGCTTGTACACAAACGCCGTCTTGTCGACATAGAGGTAGCCATCCCGGCGAAGGGAAGGAAAGTCCTGGATGCCGATCGGAAGCTTGCGGATGGCCATGGAGCAAAGATAGGTCGGACGCGTGCGCGTTCCTACCATCCCCCCTGCAGTCGCACCGCCACCGGGGCGTTCGGCTGGACCCTCTGCAGGTCCACGGAGGCGAACTGCTTGGCAAGAGTCGACAGGGAATCACCGAGCGGTTACGGCGATGGCAAGATGTACCTTTGCGGACATCATGAACGAGACGAGACCTGCCCCGAGCTCTTCCGAAGACGAGATCGATCTGCGCGAGCTGTTCCTATCACTGTGGGAGAAGCGCAAGCTCATCGCCCTCTCCAGCGCCGTGACGCTGACTCTTTCTGCAATCTATGCCTTCGGGATCGCCAAGCCAGTGTTCGAGTCGAGTGCGCTGCTGTTGCCGACCCAGACTACGACATCCTCTGACCTCGGCGCTGCAGCAGCCTTCTTGGGTGGAAAGAAGGGCGGTTCTGCAGATGTCGACCTCTACCAAAGCTTGCTGACCTCGCGAACCGTGATTCACAAGCTTCTCTTGGCTCCCGTCAAGAATCTAAGCGACACTGGCAAAGGGCGGGTCGAACCGTTGTTCAAGCTCATGGGTATCGACACGACCAAGCCAGGAGACTTTGACGGAGCCATTCAAGGCATGTCATCGTCGGTCACAGTCGGTTCCAAGGAAAGCGGAGCTGGCGGCATCCTGGAGATCACGTTCTCTGCCGGCACTCCATGGCTTGCCCAGCAGATCGGCAACACGCTGCTGGAAATCGGTCAAGAGGAATTGCGGCTCGTGCGCATCGAGCGATCAGACGTCATCATGTCCCGTTTGAATGTAGCCGTGGCCCAAGCGCACAGCGAGTGGGATTCAACCTCACGTACCCTCACATGGTACAAGGACCGCAATCGCTCCATCGCCCTACCCGAGCAGATGCTGGAACTGTCCCGACTGGAAATGGAGAAATCCGCCAAGGAACAGAAGTACTTGCTAGCTCGCAAAGAGTACGAAATGCAGATGCTGGAACGCGCCAAAGCTGCTCCGCCAATGATGATCTTGGATGGAGCGAATCTACCCTCGAAGAAGAGTAAGCCCAAGCGCTCCATGATTCTCGCTTTGGGCTTGATGATCGGCGCAGCAGGCAGCTGCGCAGGTGTGCTAGGCTGGAAAGCCTTTGCGCAGGCAACTCCTAACGTCGCATAATTGTCATGCACCTTTCCTCATCAAGGTGAGGGAAGGCGTCCCAGCCACCGCGGAACATCAAAGCGTCAAGCAGCTCCCCAATCCTCCGGCAGTTCACGCTTCCAGTCCTCGAAGGCACTGCGGAAAGTCCACTGCCATGGATATCCCTTCTCCTTGAGGAAGGTCGGCAGGATCAAGTTCGGGCGGATGAGCTTCTTCATGCGTACCGGGTGAATACCGCCAATCCCGAAGAAAAAGAACGAGGCGAGATAGAGAAGGCGGAACGGCACCGACAAGACGGGACGCGTAAACCTGCCCACGCTCTTGATGGTGTCCACATACTCCTTCACTGAAGGAGGCAAGTCGAAGGTGCAGTTGAAGAAGGCGGCACCGGGACGGAGATTGCAGAAATCCGGATCGCCCAAGTTCGCAAGGCCCCAGTCGAACATACGGCAGAGCTCCTTCACAAAGATGCCCGACTTCCGCACATCCTGGTTACCGAAGTAGGCAAACATGCCCTTGCGCAAAAACTTGACCATGCGCGTGACGTTGCCGCCTTCACCTGCACCGAAGACCACACCGGGACGGGCGATCAGTAGACGATGTTCAGAGCTTTCTGCCTGCCAAATCTGGTGAATCTTCTCGGCTGCCAACTTGGAGCAGCCATACGGCGTGCAAGGCATCGTAAGCGAACGCTCATCGCGCGCCTCATCGGAGATCCCGTACGGGGAAATGCTGGAGGTAAAGAGGATCTTCTTGCATCCAACAGCCGTCGCATAACCAGTGACGTTCCCGGCACCCAGGATGTTGGCCTGCCAGTACTCGTTCTGCTGGTGCCCCGGCTCGCGATGCACGGCCGCAAAGTTGGCGATCAAGTCGACCGAGCCATCCACCAAGTCCGTCGGAATGGCCTCACGCACGTCCAAGCACTTGTACGAACAGCGGGAGTCCTTGAGAACTTGAACCAAGGCCGGCGCAAAACGCGTCTCGTCCACCGGAAGAAGGTCACAGAGGAGCACCTTGATGGCAGCATTGGCTTCAAGGAGATGACGGGCGTAGTGGACACCGATGAACCCGGTGCCGCCGAAAAGAACGACATTCATGAGAGCAGGCAAAGGTAGCTCCTGATCAGGAATACAGACCTCTCGATGGTTCGTTTTCTGTCACGCTCCCCGCCAACGGCGTTCTTCCAGAAGCTCGAACACGGCCGCCACCACATCTTCGGACGGCACGCCGCTCATACAGAGCGGTTCGGAGCAAGGAGCATACCGCCGCCCATCGTAGCAGGGACGGCACGCCATTTCCTTTCGCGCAACCAGCATCCTTCCCAATGCCGCAATAGGACACTTCTCCTCTGCCAGCGTCGGTCCGAAAATCCCCACCACTGGAGTCCCGGCCAGATCCGCCATGTGCAGGGGACCTGAATCGTGTGTGACCACCAGATCAACCCGCTTGAGCAGCGCCAGGAACGGAGCCAATCCAAGACGCCCGACCAGGTCCAGGTCGCAATCCTGCCCCAGCAGTTCGGATGCCCATTCGTCACCCGGTCCTCCAACCAGCACAATGCGACAGCCTCGCTCCCGGAGCGCCCGGACCAAGGCCCTGTACCCTTCGGGGTGCCAGCGCCGCAAACCTTCCTCACGCATCACGTTCTTGGCTCCCGCAGGCGAAACGGCGATCAGCGGTCCATTCAGCCGATTGAGCCGTTCGGCCACATCTTTGGGCAAGGATGGAAAGTGGATCTCGGGGTAAGACGGGATCGCAAGGCGTGCATCGTCATTCCCATCCAGGAGTCGGATGTACTCGACGCTGTGATGCCGGCCGGGAACCACCCCACGGAAGGAACCGCCATCCCGGAACCAGCTCCGCTCTCCTCTGCACAGCAAGGACATGATCGCGTACCTTGAATCCGCATTGAGGATCAGGATCCGATCATACCGGGCCAGTCCCAGCGTTCTCCAGAGTCCCAGGACCGCACGGACCCTGCCGACCAAGGTTCCTCGGAACAAGGCCCTTTCGTCGACCTGCAGCACCCTCAGACGCGGTTCTTCCAGACATTCTAGAATAGGTGCCGCCACCTTGCCGACGACCCAGTCCACCCTACACTCAGGATCCGACTCCCAAAGCGCCCTGAGGATCGGAAGGGCCATGATGACGTCCCCGATGGCCCCGAGCTTCACCACGAGGATGCGAGACATCAGCGAGCGCCTTCGGCCGGAACCAGCGATTTGGCAAAGGCAAGCAGGTCCTCATGAATTTCGACCTCCGGATGCTCAGCCGCAGCTTTCATCCCTTTGCCGGTCCGAACCAGGACGGGAATGCAACCCGCCGCACGGGCAGCTTCCACGTCGCGTCCCGCATCGCCCACGAAGTACGTCCTCTCCGGATCGAAACCGAACTTCCGGCAAGCATCGCGAATCAGCCCCGGGTGCGGCTTGCGGCATTCGCAGCCATCTTCGACCCGGTGCGCACAGACGAACCAGCCGTCGATTCTGCCACTAGCCACCTCGATCCGCTCATTCATGGACTGATGGATCTCTTCCAGGTGGTCGGCCGAGAGGTCCCCGCGTCCGACGCAGGCCTGGTTCGTGATGACAAGGACCCCGTAACCCTTCTCGCCGAGCAAGCGAACCGCCTCCGCCGAACCGGGAATCATCCGAAGGTCGGCAAGGGAACAGAGCGAACCGGGAAGGTCAACGTTGAGGACCCCGTCCCTGTCCAGGAGAACGAAGGGCTTCATCCCTCCGCTCCCGCAAGCTGCGCGACCTTCTGCCAGACCTCGTCGACCCCGATCCGCTCCATGCAGTCCCGCGGCCGGCCTTCGTATTCGAAGCCGAGGTTCAAGTAGCCTCCATGGGGGAGAGGCACGCTCACCGAATCGACCTTCGCACCGACCGGTCCCCAGCGGTGCTCCGCCGTCGGGCCGTTCAGTCCCAAGGTCGGCGCACCAACCGCCGCCGCCAAATGCATGATCCCGGTATTGACGCTCACCACGCACGTCGCCCTGCGAAGGAGGTTGGCCACCGCCACAAGCCCGTCCTTGCCCGCCCGCACTTCCACGCCGTCGTCGGCGCAGAGCCTGGCCAGTGCCTCCGAACGTTCCCGGTCCGCAGTCCCACCGGTCACAAGGACCCGCTTCCCTTGGGATCGGAAGCGGCGCATCAGCTCCACCCAGCGCTCTTGCGGCCACTCGCGCACTTCGCTAAGGGTTCCGCCCGGCCAGGGGTGGCACACGACGTACTTCCCGTCCACAGGAGCTTCCCCATCGACGGAGATCGCCGGGACTCCCTTGGACTCCACTCCAAGCGGCGCCAGGATGGCCTGGAAGTTCGCGAGCTCGTGACGGTCGTTCCTGTGTTCGACCACGGCGTCGTATCCGTAATGGCGATGCTGCCCCGCCGTCGAAAACCCGACCGTATAGGCGGCGGAGGACAGCCACGAGTAGACCGCGTTGATCCGAGGCCACTGCCCGAAGTCGAGTAGAACGTCGACCGGATGCCGGCGCATCAACCTGGCACACCGGAAAGGGCTGGTCACGGGCAGTTCGACCCGTTCGTCCGCATCCAGCAGGGCAGCGATGCCCTTGTTCGTCGGTCCCACGAAGAGGACCACCTTCGCCTCGGGGTAGGCTTTGCGCAAGTCCGCGATCAGGCCTGCAAGCAGGATGGTATCCCCGATGCAGGCTTCCTTGAACAGGCCGATGCTCCGGATCGGACTCGGCAGCGGCCGTCTCCTGCGCAGCATCCCCTGCATCCAGACCATCGGAATGCCTGCATACCGGTCGAACAGCTTCATCTTCCCGCTGGCCCGTTCCATCAAGCGTTTCCGGCAATCCGGCCCGCGATGCGAGTCGTGCTCACGCCTTCCACCAGCTCAACAAGGCTCACCGCCCCGCCCCAGCTGCGCACTTCACGAGCTCCGACCACATCGTCCTCGCGATAGTCCGCTCCCTTGGCCAGCATATCGGGCTTCAGCCCGACAATGAGTCCCAGGGGGGTATCTTCGTCGAAGACGACCACTGCGTCGACCGCTTCCAGGCCGGCGAGGACAAGCGCCCGCTGGCCCTGCTCGTTGATGGGCCGTGTCGGTCCCTTGAGGCGACGGACCGAGGCATCCGAATTCAGTCCAAGGACCAAGCGATCCCCGAGACCCCGTGCCTTCGACAGATAGGAGACGTGCCCGGCGTGCAAGATGTCGAAGCATCCGTTGGTGAACACGACCTTCTCGCCCTTGGCCTTCCAGGAATCCACGAGCGCGCGGGTCCCCGCAAGGTCGTGGATCTTGAAGTGGAGCGGCGCATGCGTCAGGGCATCCAGGGCCCCCAGGAGCTCTCCCTGCGCCAAGGGCACCGTGCCGACCTTGCCGACCACGATGCCGGCGGCGAGGTTGGCCGTGACCAGCGCATCCCGATCCTCGAACCCCACGGCCAAGGACGCCGTGAGAGCTGCGATCGCCGTGTCGCCGGCACCGGAAACGTCGAAGACTTCCTTGGCCATGGCGGGAACGCAGATCTCCGCCGTCTCGGAGACATGCAGGATGCCCTCCTCCGAGAGGGTGACGGTCAACGCATCGATCTCGAGGTCCTTGCACAGCGCACGCGCGCAAAGGACCAGAGATTCCCGGTCCGAGACCGACCGGCCGGCGACAACCGCAAGCTCCGAACGGTTCGGGGTGATCCGGGTCGCCCCGCGATACTTGCCCCAATCCGCTCCCTTGGGATCGACCAGCACGGGGATCCCCCGTTCCTTGGCCATCGCGATCACGCTCCGGCAAAGCGACGGCGTCAGCACGCCTTTGGCGTAGTCCGAAAGGATGATGGCCACCGCCCCGCCGATCTCCTGCCCGACCTTGGCGACCAGCGCCGCCTCGGTGTCCGGCGAAGCCGGCTCCGTCGACTCCTGGTCCAGGCGGAGCATCTGCTGATGGCCACCGATGATGCGCATCTTCGTGGTCGTCGGGCGCTGCGGATCGATGACGATCCCTCCGACATCCACTCCCGCCCTTGCAAGTTCTTGGCGCGTCTGGGCGGCGGCATCGTCCTCGCCGACCAGGCCGACCAGCTTGACGCCAAGCCCAAGGCCGACGAGATTCATGGCCACGTTGGCCGCGCCGCCCGCGACCAGCGTCTGGCGGAGGCGCCGCACGACCGGAACCGGAGCCTCGGGCGAGATCCGGCTCACGCTCCCCCATGCGTGAATATCCAGCATGAGATCGCCCACGACCAGGACGTCACCACCTCCGAACCCTTGCTCGACGGCTTTCCGGATCCGCTCCATGTCTCCCTGCTCAGAGCCCCGCATCGATGCACTCGCAAAGGATGTGACCGACGAGGATATGGCATTCCTGGATCCGCGCCGTGGTGCGCGAGGGCACCCGGATCATCGCGTCGCAAAATTCCCCGATGCGTCCGCCATTCTCGCCGGTGAAGCCGACCGTGAAGGCTCCGATCTCCTTGGCCAGCTCCAGGGCACGAACGATGTTCGCGCTGTTCCCCGACGTCGTGATCCCGACCACGACATCCTCGGGCCTGCAGAGGGCTTCCACCTGCCGCGAGAAGATCTGCTCGTAGCCGTAGTCGTTCCCGACCGCAGTGAGGATGGATGTGTCCGTGGTTAGGGCGATGGAAGGCAGTCCCTTCCGCTCCTTGACGAAACGCCCGACGATCTCGGCGGCCAGATGCTGGCTGTCAGCGGCACTCCCTCCGTTGCCCATCCAGAGGATCTTCCCGCCCTTCGCGAGGCGCTTCGAGAGCGTCTGTCCCAGCTGAACGATGTCGTCCGACAAATCCATGAGCTGCCGGACTGTCTCCGAGTGATCGTCTATTGCCTTTTTCACCATATTTGTCGCAATCATCTCGCCCTGCTCTTCAACGTTGGGGAACTATCAGTCAATTTCCAAGAATAGTAGCATCTCACGCTGGCCTTGTGGATCTGCTAATGTCTTCCCAAAGACACGCGACAGTAGTTTCTGCTACCTCATCCAAGGAATCATCGACTTCATGCAAATTTTCACTTGCCAGCAAAGAGCCTAGGAGACCACCATCCAGTGCTGCCATGCAGTAGCATTCAGATGAACTCCACGATTTCCCCATGCAGCAAGCCTCTTCCCAAAAAGCGTGGCATTGCAGTGACCAAACCGCAGCGACACATCCAAGTGGTATTACTACATTTCACTCCTACACATAGGAGATCGCGTGAAGCTTCTTTTTGGTTTTCCATCAGAAAAAATCCAGCTTTCAGGCCCAAGGATGGTAACAGCGATTCTTGTGCTAGTCATTGGATTTTCCGTAATGGATGGAATGCGCGACACATTCATGGAAGGAAGTCCCCTATCATACTCTAAAGAGCTCCTTTTGATTGCGGGATACTTTACACTTTTCACACTCCATCCGAGCAAAGCCATTAAATTCAAGCGATCCTTCGCGCTTACCATGGCGGGTTTGATTTATCTATTAGTCAACATGATCATCACAACACACTTCCTTGATGAAGAAATAGCCGGATACGGGCATCTGCAATCAGATTTGAGTTTTGGTGGATGGAGCATCTTCATCAAAGTTGTTGCTTTGTTCTTCTTTTGCCTATTCATAAATGCGCTTAAAATCACATATCCTAAGATATACAAGTCGATCCCGACGCTGTATTGCGGATGGGCCATCATCTATTGCTTAACTACCATATTTTTCACCGTTACAGGATTAGCAGATCAACTGCCTCAACGATGCTGGTATGGACGACTATCTATCGGATATCCAACAATGGACGCCATTATACTTATGACCGCCATCATATTTACAACATTCTCGAGCGTAAGAATTTTGTACAAATCCGTGATGATCGCACTTTTCATCGCCGTGATCGTTATGCAAAACACTGCAAGCGGCTATATGGCAATTGGCGCTTACTGCATTCTTTTGGCATACCACCTCCCGTTGAAGTGGAAAATAGCACCAATTTCCTTGATGGGAATATCCATTGCTGGACTTTGGGCCGTCTATAATTACGCACACGAGTACATGGGTGTTTTTGGCGGAATCATTGTCGACAAGATCAACGGATTTGTTTTTGGGCACGACACATCGTCTATCAGCGCACGCCTGGCGCAGATTCAAAACTTGAATTCAGACATTCTTTCCACGCCAATTGGCCTCATCTTCGGAGGCGGCGGAAGTGCATCATACTATGTTGAAAGTCAATACTACACCGTATTGGGTGCATGGGGAGTGATTGGCATCGTATTCTTTTCAGCTTTTTACATTTTCTACACTTTGGATGCCTTGATTGATCGAAATAGGACATCTCGCGCATCTCGCATCGCGCTGATCACTACATTCATGATTGGCGCAATCCCGCTTGGCGGAATCAATTTATTCCCATTCCTATTTCATATTGCGTACATGTCTTCTCAAATTGGAGAAAGATCAATCAGCCCCATCAGATCTAACAAAATCCAATGACGCCACAGCCGAGTCACTTGAAAATCAGATCAACCAGTTTTTCACTGACTTTTTCTGTTGTGTAACTCGTCAAGAACTTGATGCGACCATTTATGGCCAGAGTCCAGCGAAGTTCTGGATCTTCAATCAAAGTGCGAATTGCTTGAGCCAGTCCGTGTGAATCTCCTGGTTCAAACAGCAAACCATCAATCGAATGTTTGATCAAGTAGCGAGGGCCTCCACAATTTGATGCCACCACTGGCTTCAACATTGACCACGCTTCGATAATGGTTCTTCCAAATGTTTCCGGCCCACCATTCCATGGGACACTTGCGCTGACAACGCACAGTGATTTTGCAATAAAATCACTGACATCGGAAACACGTGAATGAAACCGAACCTTACCGTATATGCCACGAGAATCAATCTTTTCAAAGAGAAACTGCCTATATTCTTCAGTGACAAAATCCCCAACAACATCAAGAACGATGTCTTCAAAATCTAGAGCAAGTTCAGCAATAGCATCTATCGCAATATCAATCCCTTTCCAAGAATTCACTGTCCCAAGAACTAAAATTGAATTCATGCTATCTAATACCAAATCCCTTTTAGCCACGTCGTCGTTGCAATCAGGAATGATGATTATTTCCTTGTGGCGGCGTGATGGAAATGATGAAGGCACCAGCAACACATCCGGAACGTCCCCATATTCCTGTGGCCACAGATCTACAATCGCTTTGCTCGGAGCAAGAATCATTGCGCGCCCGCGCAAAGACCAAAAAATGGTTCTTGCATACACCCACTGATAATCCCTAACAAATACAAAGATTTTTATCTTTGGATCAAGAAAAAAATGAATCAGCGCGAACACGAATGCAGACTTGTTTGTATTTGTCACGACACAATCAAACTTCTTCTCCCTACAAAGCCGCAGCGTTGAAATTGCACTCCTCAGCACATCAACTATTGAGCGTCCTTTCTGTAGGTCGTAGATAGGAAATTGCAGATTCCTTGCTATGACCCCTAGATTTTTCTTGTGAACCTCATTTTGTACCGCAAACGACAAATCCATTCTTGCCGCAAGATTAGGAACCAAGCATTCGATAGTGCGCTCAGCACCGCCATAGCCTCCAGCAATCGCATGGATCAAAACTTTTTTTTTCAACATTTCAAATCCCCGCCATTGCCTTCATCATCTGGACAGCAAAGACCGCATCTTCAAGTAGAAGATCTTGCCAATAAGACTTTCTGTAATCTTCTTTATTCTAAAAACAGACAATTTCTGCACAAGTAGCAACGCATCTGTGATTCCAAGCTTTTTTCCCCTGTTGAGCCAGTCAACAGCATGATGCATGACGATTCCATGCTCACCCCATCCACTCGAGGATGAAATCCCACCAAGTCGGTATCGACACACAATCCGACTTACATGCACAAATTTTGTTTTCTTCGCGAGACGATGCCAAAGATCGTAGTCCATCCCAATTCGCATCCTTTTGTCATAAGGATGCGAATACTGCAAATCCCTGCGAATAAATGCTGCCTGATGACAAATCGGATTGGAACCTTGGCCCAATGTAGCAGAACCCGAAAGCCTTCGATCAGGGTCAAGACCTGCAGGATCCACGATAAACGCATCTCCGAAACAGACGCCAACTTCTGGTGCCATATTTTCTAGATGCTTAATCATCTCCTCAAGAACCTTTGGATCCGCAAATTCATCTCCCGAATTCAGGAAGAGGATCCAGTCACCTAACGCCAATTTTGTGGCCTTGTTGAAGGCGTCTGCAATTCCCTCATCAGGCTCGCTCTTCCATCTTGTCACGATATGACATGCGTCTATGTAGGCGACAGTGCCATCACTGCTTCCCCCATCCCAAACAACATATTCATCTGGGTGCCGAGTTTGGCAAGAGATTGACGCAATGGTCTTTTGAAGACCTTCAAGATCATTCCAGCAAATACTGACGATTGATATCTTTATCAATTTCTACTTATTCTCCGCATCATTGCCCAGGATTCATTCCGTTTTATCAACACTCGCCCTAGAAGTTTTGCCAATCCACCTTTCTTGATCGGAAAGCTTCTCACCTCGAGTGTAAAACCAACGGAATCAAGCAATTTGGCAGAATGATTCAGCTTCAAAATATAGGATCGATAATATTTTTTTCTAATGCTCCAAGGGATCCTGTAACTTTCCCACAAACAAACCAATCTTCCATAAATCCGCAAGCCATGAAAATGATAGATTCCATCGTTAACTTGTTTTTTCGAAAAATACGAAGCATTCCAAGGTGCCAGGGTCAATGAATGATCCCTCAAAGAATGAACATGACCTGGCCAACGCTCCAGCCAATCGTCTAGATATTTCTGATCCCCAAATTTCCCATCTTCATGCCGATTGAAGCACCACTCGATGCATCTGTCCTGCCACCAGCTCATTATTTCCAAGCCAATTGCAGTCTTGCGAAACGGCAAGAATTGAACGCAATAACGGCCCGCCGTCGATTCTTGTTGATACTCATCAGCATAGGCATGTTCTGTTAAAAGAACATCAGCACCAGCATCTTCCATTTCCTTGAAAATCTGCGAGGGTAGCCCAAAGACGCACACATCAGCATCGACGTAGGTGACTCTTTGCGCATCTGGTACCTTTGCAAATACTGCCTGATACGAGAATGAAGTCAGAGTCCAGCAGTATTCACCTCGGGAGCGAGTCGGCTTGACTTCAAGGAGTCTTGGGTCTGCAGCCTCAACCTCACGCAACGGGATCGCTTCGAGACTCGCTAGGTTCAACTCCTTGATCACCCGTTCAACGCCCTCGTCCATGCAGATCACCCACAACGTGAATGCCCCTGCTTGCTCCTCAAGTGAGCGATGCAATGCCAACCCTTGCAGCAAGAAACCCGAGTCGAAGAGCGTGACGAAGTGTTCCACGGTCCTTATCCCTTGAACCCGTTCACGGCCTCGATCACCTGCGAGACCTCGGCCTCGCTCAAGGCCGGATGGCAAGGCAGGGAAAGGCAGGTCTGCGCATGTGCCTGGGCAACCGGCAACCCACCCGGAGCGACCCGAATGTCCTTGCAGCATTCCTGCTGCTGCACCGGGATCGGGTAATGGCAGAGGCTATCCACTCCACTGGCCTTCAGATGCGCCTGGAGAGCATCCCTCTGCGGACTGGTCACCACGAACAGATGATGCACATGACGCTCCCTCTCGGTGGGCAGGGGCAACGGCTTCACCAGAGGATTTCTGATCCCTTCGGCAAGGCGGTGCGCCACGCTCCGACGCGCTTCCGTCCAGGCATCGAGAAGCCGCAACCGCTCCCTAAGGATCGCCGCTTGGATCTCGTCGAGACGACTGTTGAGGCCGACCTCCGGGTGGTAGTAGCGCACGGACTGGCCGTAGTTCCTCAACTGCCGTGCCTTGTCCGCCAGCTCCAGGCTTTCGGTCGTCAAGGCACCACCGTCCCCGATCGCGCCGAGGTTCTTGGTCGGATAGAAGCTCCAGCCGGCAAACGCGCCCCAGCTGCCGCAGGCACGCCCGTTCCAGCGGGCACCGTGCGCCTGCGCACAGTCCTCGACCAAGGCGATGCCATGAGACTGTGCCAGATCCAGGAAGCGGTCCAAGGGCGCCGATTGGCCATACAGATGCACGACCATGACCGCCTTGGTCCTAGGGGTGATGCACGTCGCCACGGAAACCGGATCCAAGATTCCTGTCAGCGGATCGATGTCCGCCAGGACCGGAACCGCACCGGCACGGAGGATCGCCAGGACCGTGGCGAAGGCCGTCATCGGAGTGGTGATCACCTCGTCACCGGCCCCTATGCCTAAGGCCCTGAGGCCGATCTCGAGCGCATCCATCCCGTTTCCGACACCGACCGCATGGGTCGCACAACACCAAGTCGCCCATTCCGCCTCGAACGCCTTCACTTCGTTCCCTAGCACGTACCAGCCCGATCGCAGGACTCGCTCGACGGCTGAAAGCTGGGAGGAGATCAGCGTTTCCTCTTCCCTCTTGAAATCGTTCATCAGGATCATACGCTCGTCACTCCCAGTAATGCTCGCCGTGTTCAGAATAGTAGCGGACCGTCTTCGCCAGCCCCTCGTCCAGTTCGATGCGCGGTTCCCAGCCCAGGCACTCCCGAGCCAACGCGTAATCGCTATAGTAGTCTCCGATGTCGATAGCCTTGCGCTCCGGCGGGAAGGGAATCAGTTCCCAATTTCCCTGTCCCTGAAGTCCTACGACCTTCTCGGCCAGGTCCTTGAGGTTTATCACTTCGCTGCTTCCCAGGTTCATGACCTTGCCCACGGCCTCGTCCTTCGTCGCTGCGAGCATGAAGGCATCCACCACGTCGTCCACGTAGTTGAAATCCCGCAGCTGCAGCCCATCGCCGAAGACCTTGATCGTCTCGCCCTTCAGCAGCTGCTTGACCCAGATCCCGAGGAAGGTCTGGCGGGCGTCCTTGACGCGCATTCCCGGTCCGTAGGTGTTCGTCAGCCTCAATGCGGTGCACGGAATCCCGTAGATCTTGCTGTAGAGGATGTGATACCACTCCCCGGACACCTTGTTGATGCCGTTGACGTCCACGGGAACGATCGGATGCTTCTCGTCGACCGGAAGATACTGCGGCTTCCCGTAGATCTGGCGAGTCGAGGCGAACACGATCCGAATTGCAGGATTGTGCTTGCGCGCCGCCTCGAGGATCGAAAGCTGGGAAGTCGAATTGATCTCGAGATCCGTGAAGGGATCCGTCATGGAGTCCATGTGGCTCGTCTGGCCCGCCAGATTGAAAAGGAAGTCCTTTCCCTGAATCAGGTAGTACATGGCATGCGGATCCCGGACATCCGAGATGTTGACCTCCACCTTGTCCCGGATGTCGGCGATGTTCGCCATGTTTCCGCCGTACTGCGGGATCAAGCTATCGACCAGCGTCACATTGGCCCCGATGCCAACCAGCTTTCGCGCAAGACTGGAGCCGATGAAGCCAAGACCTCCGGTGATCAATACATTTTTGTTTTGAAACACATTCGTCCTTTCTTGAATCATGGCATTGATTTCCCTACGACCCTCTGAGGATTCCCGACAACCACAGAATATGGTTCAACGTCCTTTGTGATCACGCATCCTGCCCCAATCACAGATCCCCTGCCGATTTTCACGCCCTTCAAGACGATCGCACCAAATCCGATCCAAACATCATCTTCTATAACGATCGGAGCACTCGGGACATCTTCCAAAGTCGTTGGATGGCCATATAGAAGCGTATGCTTGGCGTGCTCATAACGAAGCTTTGCCGAAAGTGAGTGAGTAATCGTATCATGAACGTTCACGGAATGCGAAATCTGCACTCGTTCACCAATCTCTACGCGACTTGCAGACCAGATTCGAGAATCTTCACCAATATACGTATCTTTTCCCACCACAATCTCGCCACCATGTGCCATCACATAAAGCTCGCCCAATATGCAAGCACCTTCTCGGATCAAAATTTTCTCGCGCATCTGTCGAGGATTGACAATCTTCGCACCAGGAAGCAATAAAACCCCATAATCACACACACTCACATCTAAAGCCGAATGCTTCATCAGATATGAACGACAAATCGGGGCCACAACCCTGTACATTTTCCTAACAAACCGATAAATCAAATGAGAAATTATCATATCAATTTTCTTTGCGCTTGAGAATGCGCGAAAGCATCTTATTTAATTTCCTTTTACCTCTCTGCACAAAAGATAGAGGAAAATAACCAACATATCTGTGGTCATACTTTTTATTTATGCAGATGCAATCAGGATGAAGCAATGGCCAAGTCAATGCCCTGACTTCGCGATTTCCATGAGGGCTCGATGCATCCATCGTATGAGTCGCATCCTCTCCAAATCCAATATTTTTGATTAGATTAACCGTCGGAACCACTGATGTCTTATTAAGCAAAACTCGCCTAAACAGCCATTGATAATCCCATGCATGACTATTCATTGACGCCACGCCGTTCAAAAGCGCTCTACGTACAGCTCCAGCAAGCAACTTGTCATCCAAGTTTTTTGAGATCAGATCCCATGCGTGAGATGTCATTTCTTCTTGAATATCAGAGCGATAGTGCATCCAAGCACGCCGCCAAGATGCCCAGCCCCAAATCCCCCCCATCATTGAGAAGAAATAACTCTCTTCAACTGTTGAAAAATCGTCAATGTTCGTGCCGGAAATTGCATACACCCGATCCTCGTCCTTGAAACGTTCAAGGGCATCGGCGCAGAAGCCGAAGAAATCGAAATGAGGTAAGCAATCGTCCTCCAAGATAATCCCCGCCTCCTCATGCTCAAAGAGCCAGGAGATTCCCGCGATCGGGGCATCCTTGCAGCCTAGGTTGCATTCATGGAACAGGGTCTTGACCTGGCAGGGCCAATCGACGCTGCTCGTGAGGAATTCCCGCACCGCCGCCACCTTCACGGCATCCTCCGGACGAGAAACGCGCGGACCGTCGGAGGCCAAGTACAGCTTGGCAGGACGAGCCTGGCGGATCGCCTCGAAGACACGCTGGGTCGTCTCGATCCGATTGAAGGTCAGGAGCAGGACGGGTGGCGCCTCCAAACCATGTGTCTCATCTAGCTTATTCATGGCCGCTGACCTCGTGATTCAAAATTCCGAAAGATCTCTTGATGCCACTCCAACATGCTCGCAACTTGAGCCGCTAGCACTGAGATCGGAGTGGATAGAGCCACATAGCGCAAACGAGCCGCAGACCGGCGCGGTTCCGTATCGCGATACAGGATATCCTGCGCGAAATTTCCCCAGCGGCTCACGGGCATGAGATCGAAGGTACTCAAGGCATGCCATGAAGGCAGCAGCATATTCGAGCCGTGCACTCCCACCACCGCCAATGACTGCGCATAGACCTCGCAGATCCGCATTTCAACTTCCCGCGTGACCGGAGGAGATACGATCCTGTCCTCGACCCAACCAGGAAAGCCAGGTGAGGAACCGACACCTACGACGGTAGGAACGAAGTCTAGGCCGCGTCGCTTCAAATCATCGAACAACCGCAGCACACGTTGCTTCTGGATCCAGCGTCCCAAAAATCGCAACCGCGGCACCTTGAGCCAAATATTCTGGCGATCCCAGGCCCACAGCCGGTCGTCTCTCCAAACAAAGGTCACTCGACGACCGCAGGGAACCTGCCTCTCATACGGAGCAACCTTCGTGAATCTCTCAGGATCACCCGCTGCGGGATGAGGATGCGCCGGGCTGATTCGCACGCAGTCAAAGGCTGAGAATTTCTCCCTGAGTCGTTTCGATAGGGACGGAAACCAAAGCTGGCCATGCCGTAACGGAACGTCCACAATCCAAGTCTGGGCGACCGACTCCGGAACCATCCATGCCATGTATCGCGGAACGAGCACGACCACATCAAACCCTGCATCCAGATGTTCCCCAGCCTGGAGCAGTTTGAGGAGCGAATGTCCGTACAGGTAGTCGATGCAGGGCAGGAAGACGATCTCCCCCGAGCAGGGCCGATGCTCTTGGATCTCCAACGAAGGCTCTTCCGTTGCCGGATATCGCACCGCCTTTGCGAACTCCTCCCCGTACCAGCCTCGTGCGATCTCTCCTCCATTAAGCTCTCCAGTGGCTTCATCGACCGAGAACGGATAAAAGAGCGCGTGGCCGTGAGGAAGGTCTTCAATGACACTACGCCCACAGATGCTGCAGATCAGGCGCAGGCACGCATGCGCCCCCACCAGCTCGAACTCATGCCGGTGCGCCACATCTCCACATACAAGACAATTTTCAGTGCGCACACCCTGAAATTGCATCCCTCCTACAATAGGCATATCATGCTTCATCACGCAAACCGCCCCAATCCATCTCTTCTACGATAGCTCCAAGCCAAAAGCAACAACAGAAGCAAAAACCCAATTGCTGAAGTACTCAACGCTTGAATTGCAGCGCCTACTACACCATAACGCGGAATTAATAAATATCCCATAAACAGACTCGCAACCCCCACGAGAAGATTTACAGGAACCGCATAGTAATTCATTTTGAATAGATTGAAGAAGTTGTTAAGAAGCTGAGTTTGAATCTGAAAGCAATACGCCGCACCCAAATACACCAAAAGCGACCGCGCTCCAATATATGCCATCATGTTTTTACCAAAAAATGAAAACATCAGCATTGCGATCACAACAGCAGTAACAGAAATGACAAGCCACATCAAGCCAACAAGCAAGCTCATTTTGACTCTCCACTTGTCTGTTCGTCCATCTTGATAAAAGATGCCTAGCCAGACATTATTGAATGACGCAAATCCCATATTGAGAACACTCATAATGCTTGCAGCAAATGCATATATACCTAGCTGTTCCTTTGCAGCAAGCTTCTCTAGCATATATCTATCGCCATTCCCACTCGAAAGGCCGATTATACCATTCAACGACAGCGGCAAGCCTTCTCTAAGATCTGCCCAACACGGCGCAAAACAGATCTGCCTCTTGATTGCTAGCCGAAATATACAACCCAGCCTAGACTTAGGCAGATAGACAAAGATTAGCAGCAAATTTGCAACCAGTAGCGATGCGAGCCGAGCATCGCCAGATATCTTTGGAAATGCAATCACCGCACTCATACCAAGAGCATTAACAAGAAAAAACTCAGAAAATGATCGCACTGCGCCAATTCCATAGCGCCTCGTCAAGAAGAAGTCAATCGAAATCAACTGAAGAAGTATTTGAGTCAATGGCATAAGTACAACTACTATCAAGAACAAAGCTGATGAATGAGAAGCAAACAAAAGGCTGCGGAAGAAAAGCATAACGACGAGAGCAAAAGCCAGCCATAGCAGCATGCCTAAAAAAATATTGGCAGGAAGTCTTAAATGGATTGAAATTTTCTTGTCTTGCTCTTCAGATTCTGCTCTCGTGAAGTTTGCATACTGCCCTAGACCGAACACTAGGCATGCAACACCAGAAATAATGCACGCATAATTGAACGCTCCATATTCAGCTGGAGACATGACCTTTGCGTATATGGGGAAAAAAACAAAATTCAATCCCTTTGCAACAACATCAACAGCAGCAACCAAGCCCCAACTGCGCGCAAGATTTGCTGCGAAAGTTTTATTTCTTAAAAGATATACAGCGATAGTTTTTCTCATTTATTTTGCAAACATATTGATATTCACAAATCACTAACAGCACAATTATTCCTCATTCGTGGCTTCCCACCACATCAAACCCATGCTCACGCTGCAGCTTCTCGCGCTGGGCGTGCTTGAGATCGGATTCGACCATTTCCTTGGCCAGTTCCTCCACCGTGGTGGTCGGGACCCAGCCCAGCTTCTCCTTGGCCTTGGACGGATCACCCAGCAGGGTCTCCACCTCGGTCGGGCGGTAGTAGCGCGGATCCACGGCCACGATGATCTTGCCGGTCGCCACGTCGATGCCCTTCTCCTGCTCGGCCGAGCCTTCCCAGCGGATGTCGATGCCGGCGTACTTGCAGGACAGCTCCACGAAGGAACGCACAGAGATCTGCTTGCCGGTGGCGATCACGAAGTCCTCGGCGTGGTCCTGCTGCAGCATGCGCCACTGCATCTCCACGTAGTCCTTGGCGTGGCCCCAATCGCGCAGGGAGTCCATGTTGCCCAGGTACAGGCACTCGTCGAGGCCTTCCTTGATGCGCGCGATGCCACGGGTGATCTTGCGGGTCACGAAGGTCTCGCCGCGGCGCGGAGACTCGTGGTTGAACAGGATGCCGTTGCAGGCGTACATCCCGTAGGCCTCGCGGTAGTTCACTACGATCCAGTAGGCGTACATCTTGGCGACCGCATAGGGGCTGCGCGGATAGAAGGGCGTGGTCTCGCGCTGGGGGATCTCCTGAACCAGGCCGAAGAGCTCCGAGGTGGAGGCCTGGTAGAAGCGGGTCTTCTTGGTCAGTCCCAGGATGCGGATGGCTTCCAGGAGGCGGAGCGTGCCGATGCCGTCGGCGTCGGCGGCATACTCGGGTTGCTCGAAGGACACGGCCACGTGGCTCATGGCGCCCAGATTGTAGATCTCGTCGGGCTGGATCTCCTGGACCAGGCGGATGAGATTTCCGGAATCTGTCAAATCACCGTAGTGCAGGTGGAAGCGGCGGCCGCCGGAGTGGGGGTCCTGGTAGAGATGGTCGACGCGCTCGGTGTTGAAGGACGAGGCGCGGCGCTTGAGGCCGTGGACCTCGTAACCCTTCTCCAGCAGCAGTTCGGCCAAGTAGGAGCCGTCCTGGCCCGTGACACCAGTGATCAGGGCTTTCTTGCGTGCGGTCATGCGTTTTCCTCGTTCAGAGTTCGAGCCAGGTGGGAATTCCTGCCAACCATGGCACGGAAATGCTCCCAGGTCTCCACCAGCCGTTCACCGGCTTGGAGCCCCTGCTCCAGTTCGTGGCACAGCTCTTCTGGCTGCTCCGGGTATTCGTGAGCCAGTTGGTTGCGGATCAAGCGCAATTCCTGCCAGGCCTGGGCACTGGGAAGGAATCCCAAGGCCTCGAGGCGATCCAATCGATCCAGGACCGAAAGCGCCTTGCCTTCCTCACCCAGCAGCTCCAGGACATAGGGGAATAGGCTGGCTCCCAAATGATCCTGCAACTTGGTGTATCGACTTTGGAACTGGTCCAACTTGAGCAGCAGGGCCTCTTCCTCGGACATCAATCGCTCCAAGGCAAGGGGCCGCTCCGGCTGCAAGGACGCCAGGTTCCGGGCCAGGATGCGCGCGTGCCGCTCCGCAACGTCCATGCGTGACTTCAAGGGATGCGGCACAGTTCCACTCCCTTGGTCAGCACTTCTTGATCGATGGCACGCAACTCATCTCCTCTGCGACGAAGGACCACATCAATGCGGCGTTCTCCCAGCACCCGCTCCAGTTGGACTCGGAAAGCCACGCGCGCCCTCACCAGCAGATCCCAAGGCTGTGCACCCGTCTCGATGCAGAGGTCGATGTCCCCGCCCCTGCACCCATCGTCCAACCGCGAACCGAACAGGAACAGCACGGCACCAGAAGCAAAGGTGCTCCGGAACGCCGTGGCGATGCCCTGCAGCTGGTCCTGGGTCAAGCGCATTTACAACAGGGCTTTCTTGCGTGCGGTCATCGAGGAATCCTGTCGAAGGGGCCTTTGGTCGAAGACCTGCCCAGTGGGAACAACGGTCATGAAACATAATCGATTTTTCTCGGCATGCAGCCCCCCACTGCGCCTCTGCGTGATCAAGCTCACAGGAGCTCCTGCCGCACGCCATTCATCCGCTCCTCCCATGACTTTTCCTGCATTCCTGGGCGCATCCCCAGCCACCCCTATTTCCTCGACACCCCTCGAGGAAATAGCGCACGCATCCCCCTAGGCATCGCACGCCGCCCCCTTCTTTGCACCACCGCCCCCTATTTGTTCGAGGCCCCTCGACCGAATAGGGGCAGCCCGTTCCTTTCGAATCTTCACGCCTTATCAAGCGCGTCCAGCTCGGTTTTTGGGGTCTTGCGCGGAAGTATTCTTGTTCGATCCCCCTCGACCAAATATCTTCTGTTCCTCCCGACAGCGAACGCGGCCCCGAAAGGAAGGCACCTCCTTGCCTGCACGTTACCCCATCCAGAAAATCCTGGCGCACTGCCGCCAGATCCTTACCATGTGGACCCGGAAGGAGGACATCTCCATCCCTGGCCTGGATCGGGATCGCCTCAAAGGCATGGCGGAGGACCTCGAGTCGCGGGTCGCTGCCTTGGCCCTCCTGGAATGCCGCATCCTCGCCGAGCGCCATGAGCTCAACAGCCTGGCCAACGAGATCGCCACGGAATGTGCCCGGGCCCGTCAATATACCCGTGGCTACTACGGTCCCGATTCGACCGAAGTCAAACTGGTCGGCTTGACCCGCCGTTCCGAGCGCAAGTCGCGCCGTCGAGCTGGCTGACCAGCGCACCGATCCCCTCTGCGAAGTCGATCTCCGGACACCACCCGGTATCCTGGGTCAACTCGGCGATGGCGGCGACCAGATGCATGGGCTGATGGGGGTAATAAGGCTTGGCTCCGAAGCCCAGTTCCACCGAAGGCGCCACTTTCCCCCTGATGATCTCCAGATACTCCGACAACCGTCGACCCCGACCTGATCCCAACGGATACGCCTTGCCGTCCACACCCTGGCTTGCCAGGGCAAGCAGTGCGCGGGCTGCGTCGTCGCAATGCAGGTAGTCCCAGGTCTGCTCGCAGGGTGTCAACTGAGGCGAACGCCCCGCCTTCAGTTCGCCCAAGGCGTAGGAGATCAACGTCCCCGACCCGTCCTTCGGGCCGTAGACGCTCAGGATGCGCGCCCAGTTCTGTCGCATCCCCAGTTGCCCACAGAGCAACCGCGAGAGCCGTCCGGCAGCAAGCTTCGCGATCCCGTATCCGCTGGTGGGGTTCGCCGGTGTCGAGGGCGTGAGATCGCAGTCGACAGGGCCGTATTCCGCTTGGCTCCCGGCTCCCACGAACGCCTTGCAACCCATGCGATGCGCCAGACGCACCGCGTCCAGCGTGTACTGTATGTTCCGGACTTGGACATCCACATCGTCGCGTCCGGCGACGGACGTCTTGTCCCAGGCCAGATGGAGAAAGGCGTCGCAATCCTTCGCAGGCGCCTCCAGTCCGGCATAGTCGGACAGCTCCGCGTGGACGACCTGCACCCCCGGATGCCACACGAGGTTCCCCGAGCGTTCCGAGCCCTCCCGCACGATGACCACGACCTCGTCGCCCCGCCGCAAGGCCTCGCGCACGATGGCCGAACCGATCATTCCCGTCGCACCTGTCAGGACGATTCTTGGCATAGTTCCTCCAGCAGGGCCGACAGTTCCGGCACGGTTTGACAGATCCTGTCACAATCCCCGAGCTCCTGCGCCGTGCCGTTTCCCCACAGGACGCCGATGCTTCGGATCCCCGCCTGCCGTGCCGCCTGCGCGTCCGCGGCCAGGTCGCCGATGCCCCAGGTGCTGGCGGGATCGAGCGACTCCGATTCGACGAGATGGGCAAACAGCTCGGGCTTGGTCCTCCGGTCGGACGGATCGGCGGTGTAGGGGGTCAGCAACCTGCCCACGCAGCCGTTCCAGCCGAGTCGGCGCAGGATCTTCCCACTCGGCAGGTCGGGCTTGTTGGTGATGACGTAGTGGCGGAAGCGTCCGAGATCCTTCAGGAGGGCGTCGAGACCCTCGAAGGCCGTCGTGCGGTCGAAGCTGCTGCCGTCGTAGATCTCGCGGAACGCCGCGACCGCCGCCTCGAGCTTTCCCTCCGCAAGCGCCGACTCGGGATAGGCCAGCCTGAGCATCCGATCGATCGTGGGTCCCACGAGCACGGGCCGCAACTGCTGCCCATGATCGATCCCGGCCCGGAGCAGGGCCTGCTCCAGGCATGCGAAGACCTCGTCCTTGGAATCGACCAGCGTTCCATCGAGGTCCCAGATCAGGTTCAGCATGGCTTCCTACCGGGCGCTCTCGCCGATCATGTTCGCCTCGAACTCCTCCCGGTCCAGCAGCGGCGACATGTCCTCGAGGGGACGCGAAGCCATCTGGCCGTCGGGCTTCATGTAGTTGGTCTGACGCGGTGTGATCTTCTGGGCGATAGATCCCTTCACCGTGCAGATGCAGGGTCCCTCGGAGGAGAGTACTTTGTCGATCTTGGCATCGAGCTCGTCGGCGCTGAAGATCGCCTCGCTCGGGATGCCGAACGCCTCCGCCACCCTCGCAAGGCGCGGCAGAGAGAGGCCGGACTCGGCGTTGCAGCCGGTGAGGCGCTTGAAGTTCCCCGCCTGGGAGTTGTGGATCATGCCGTAGCCGTCGTTGTCGATCACGAAGATCTTCACCGGAAGGTTCAGGCGTCGCAGCGTTTCCAACTCCTGCACGTTCATCAGGAAACCACCGTCGCCCGTGACACACACCGTGCGTCGCCCGCCGGAGGCCAGGCAGGAGCCGATGCTGGCCGGCAGGTCGCAACCCATCGAGGCCAAGCCCTTCGTGAGGAACGCACGCTGCCCCTTCTTGATCCGGAAGGTGTACATCGCGATGTCGGCAGCCGTTCCCGAGCTCGTGAACTGGTAGACATCTTCCGAGGTCATCCTGTCCGTCAGACGGTCCATCAAGTCGTAGGTATTGACCGCCGCACCTTCAGGGACCTGGTCGGCGATGAACAGAGGATACTTCGCCTTCATGCTCTCGCAGTAGCCGAGCCACTCGGCCCGCTTCTCCACCAGGAGATCGCTCTTCCTCGCCAGGAGCTTGGCCAGGAACGACTTGGCATCGGCATGGACGGCAAGGTCCGGACGGACGCTGCACTTGCTCATCTCGTTCTCATCGATCTCCACCATGACGTGCTTGGCGTTGCGCAAGAAGCTGTCGAAGTCGTAGCCCGTGGAGAGGAGGTTGAGCCGCGTCCCGATCGTCAGCACGAAGTCCGCGTTCTGCTGGATGAAGTTGGAGTGGCGATGCCCGACGGCGCCCGGGCGGCCGTAGAACAGAGGATGGTCCTCCTCGACCAGGTCCACACCGTTCCAGGTCGTCATCACCGGCACCTGAAGATGGTCGATCAGCTCGAGCATCTCCGGAATGGCCTTCGCCATCCGGATGCCGTGGCCAAGCAGGACCAACGGCCGCTTGGCTTGGTTGAGAAGCTCGATGGTCTTGGCAATGTCCGCATCCGCGCACTTGAACGCGGGCAGGGCTTCGTCGTACTCCCGGAGCGTCTCCGGGTCGATCTGCGAAGCCTGGATGTCCAAGGGGATGTCGAGCCAGACGGGGCCGGGCTTGCCGGAACGCGCCAAGGCGACCGCCTTGCCCAGCTCGTACTTGATGTCCTCGGGATTCTCGAGCTGGACCGCGTACTTCGTGATCGGCTTGACGATGTCCACGATGTTGATCTCTTGGATGCCGAACTGACGGATCCCCTGCCCGTTGACGCGGTCGGCGCGCTTGACTTGTCCGGAGAGGAAGATTACCGGGGTCGCATCCAGCCAAGCCCCGGCCAGACCGGTCAGCGTGTTGGTGGCGCCGGGACCCGAGGTCACCACGCAGACGGCGAAGTTCTCGCTGATCCGCGCATAGGCCTCGGAGGCGATGGCGCAGCCCTGCTCGTGCAGCATGCAGACGGGAACCAGGCCTTCCGCGTGTCCCAAGGAATCGTCGAGGTGCATGGCACCGCCACCGGGCAGGTAGAAGACGTGCTCGACACCCAAAGACCTGATGAATTCGAAGACGTAGTCGGAAAGCTTCATCGGCGATGCCTCACTTGCCGTACAGGCTGTTCGTGAGGAACCGGACGTTCAAGGAACGTGCGGTCGTCTTCTTGAAGTCCTCGAACATCTCCTTGATCTCGCTGTTCAGCTCGTCCCATTTGTTGTCCGGGTTCAGCGAGGGAAGCGACGGGTCCGCATAGCTTTCCACGTACTTGTGGCTGAAGCCGTCGAATCCAGCCAGCGCGACGTTCTCGACCTGGAGCTTGTTGAGCAGCCGCAGGCAGGTGATGACCGAGTTGTCGAAGTGAGGCCAGCCCCGCTTGATCAGCGTGTTGTAGTTGACCACGACCTCGTTCCCCTCGGGCACGGCCTTGACGTTCGACGCGACGATCTTGCGGATCGGCGAGAACACCTCCCCGTGGACCTCCTGCGCGTAGTCGTACCGGAGCTTGTTCGAAAAGAAGAGGTAATCGTACTTGTAGTCGGCCAGGAAGGTGTGGACACCGATGACGATCGGGTTGGCCTCAGCGATGTAGGCCAGGATCTTCTCCCGTTCTTCGGTGATGGACTTGCCCGAGGCGATCAGCAGGACCGGACGGGCCTGCATCGACTTCTTCAGCTCGGCCAGGGCCGCTTCGTCGTCGGCCACGTGGCTGTGGTATTCCAAGTACTTCTGCTCAAGAAGCGCATAGTCGTAGTTGACCCGATCCGCCGGGGAAAGGGAGCTCATGATGCTGAAGATGTCCTTCGCGCTGGAACGGTGGTTGTTCAGCAGGTACGCGATGTTGTTCACGTGAGTGCAGCACACGCCAGCGATGAAGTAGTTGGTCGAGTAGCCCCAGTCGCAGACCTCCTGGAACGGCCGCACGTACATGTCGATCGCATCCAGGATCGTGTTCATGTCGTAGTTGCCCTGGTGCTTGCGGTTGAGATACCCCGCCAGCAGCTCGGTCGTCGTGTTGCCCGCACCGCGGCCCATGCCGCAGAGGGAGGAATCGACGACGGCGCCGCGCCCGCTGCGCCCCAGCATCTCGATGAACTGGATCGAAAGGGCGAAGGACAGCTGCTGGTTGTTGTGGGAATGGAAGCCCAGGTTGACCTTCGGGTCCAGGTGCCTGTCGAGGATCGCCACGATCCTCTGCAGGTCCTCGCTGTACATGGCTCCGAAGGTGTCCACGACCGAGACGCCCAACGGCATCGCCTCGTTGACCGCTTCAGCAAGGGACACGAGATCCTCGTCCGAATAGGCGAGGGAATTGGCGGCCTGGAGATACACCTCGTATCCCTTTGCCTTGATCTTCTTGGCGATCTCGGCACCGTCCTTGTGCTTCCCATGCGGGAAGACGACGCGGATGGCGTCGATGGACTTCCCGTCCCGCACCGGCAGATTGCCGAGATCGTAGCGGTCCCAGTCGATCATCACCGCATAGATGGCCCGCTCGCTCTTCTCCAGCAGGTACTGTTCAAGATCCGAGGGAACATGGAAGAAGCTTGAACCCTCCTTGTGGGGAGCATCCTTGAGCCAGCCGCATTCGATCACGTCAACGTGTGCATCCTGCATGCGCTTGATGATGCCCTTGATGACCGGCGTGCCGAACTTCGCATCCGTCACGTATGCACCATCGCGCAACGTGCAATCGAGCATCTGAATCTTGCTGTCCATGGTTCCCCTGATTTCGACTTTTATGATGGTGAATGCCTTGAGGTAGCGCGGGCTATCGCCCCGCCACCTTCTTGATCACACCCGCGATGTAGGCGAGCTTCTCCTGGTCCATGCCAGGATAGGTGCCGGTGAATACGGCCTCGTTCATGATGCGGTCGGCACCGGCAAGATCGCCGATCACGCGGAAGGCCTTGCCCTGGCTGTCATGCTTGAGCTGCACGAAGGCCGGCTGGCGGACCAGGTTGCCGCCAAACAGCATGCGGTTGCCGATCTTGGCATCGTCCAGGGCCCGCGCCAGGTCCGTGCGGCTGAACTTCGCGTTTTTCTTCACCAGCATCATGAAACCGAACCACGACGGATCGACCACCGGCTTGCCGGCCTCCCACTCGAAGCCGTTCGGGCTCCAGCCCTTGGCGTGCGTGGGAAGCATGAAGTCGATCACGTCCTCCAGCTCGGCAAGCTGGGCACGCAGGAAGTTCCAGTTGTCGATGCGGGCCTGGATGAAGCGGGGCAGCTTCTTGAGCTGCACGCGACCGATGGCCGCCTGCGGATCCAGGGGCTTCACGTTGTAGCCCAGGTGGCTGTAGATGTACTTGTGGTCGTAGCCTGCAGGAAGCTCGCCCAGCTGCCAGTCGAAGCGCTTGCAGCAGGTGTCGTCCTTGCCCGAGGGGCACCAGCAGTCGCGGCCCCAGTCGCGGAACGACTCGGCGCAGGTCTTCAGGATCGCCTTGGAGACGATGTTGACCGAGCCGCCCTCGCCCATGGTCAGGTGGTGCGGAGGATAGAAGCTCTGGGTCGAGAGATCGCCGAACGAGCCCGTCCACTGGCCACCGTATTTGGAACCCAGCGCATCGCAGTTGTCCTCGATCAGCCAAAGGCCCTTCTCGTCACAGAAGCGCTTGACCTCGCCCAGGTCGAAGGGATTGCCCAACGTGTGCGCGAAGAAGACCGCCTTGGTCTTGCCCGGCACGTAAGCGGCTTCAAGCTGATCGGCGCGACCATTGGAGGTCAAAGGGTCCACATCCACGAACACCGGCACGCAACCGTTCTGCGCGATCGGAGCCACGGTAGTGGGGAATCCTGCGGCAGCGGTGATCACCTCGTCACCGGGAAGGATGCGGCGTTCCTTGAGCTTGTAGGAAGTCAGGGCAGCGAAGGCGATCAGGTTCGCCGACGAGCCCGAGTTCACCAGCAAGGAGTTGCGCACGCCTAGGAACTGCGCGAGCTCCTTCTCCATGGCCGCGCCCTCAGGGCCCAGCGTCAGCCAGAAGTCCAGCATGCTGGCCACACCGGCCTCGACCTCGTCCGCGTCGTACACGCGTCCGGCGTAGGGGACGGTGCTCTGACCGGGAACGAAGTCCTGCTTCGCCTCGCGAAGGGTCACCAGTTCGCGGGTCTTCTCCAGGATTTCCTTGCGCAGTTCTTCGATGCGGTTGCTCACGCGCTTTTCTCCATCGCCCAAGGCAGGCCTTGCTGCCGGGCGTCGTTGCTGTATGACAGAATCTGTTCACGCGTGCGGGACACCATGTCCCCGCCTTCGGAATGCTCCTTGTACCAGTCCACCACACGCCGTGCGGTCTCGTCAACGTCCCAGACGCCGTGCCAGCCCATCTCGATGCGAGCCTTGCTGCAATCGAGCTTCAGGAGCCCCGCCTCGTGGGGATGGTCGCCCGACGTATCGACCACCACCTCGCCCTTGCCCCAACGGGAGACGAGCTTGCGCGCAAGGTCCTGCACAAGCACCACCGAGTCCTCGGAAGGACCGAAGTTCCAGCCGTCGGCGAACCTCTCGCCACCCTCCTGCAGGAGATGACGACCCAGTTCCAGGTAGCCGGAAAGCGGCTCCAAGACATGCTGCCAAGGACGCGTGGCCTTGGGGTTGCGCAACGACAGGGGCTTGCCGGCCAGGATGGATTTGACAAAATCCGTCACGATGCGGTCGGCCGACCAGTCGCCGCCGCCGATCACGTTGCCGGCGCGGCCCGAGGCGAGTCGGCATCCTGCCGGATCCTGGAAGAAGCTGCGGCGGTAGCTTGCCACCACCAGCTCCGCGGCGCCCTTGGAGGCGCTGTAAGGGTCGTGTCCGCCCATGGCCTCGGTCTCGCGGTAGCCCCAAGGCCACTCGCGGTTCTCGTAGCATTTGTCGCTGGTCACCACCACGCAGGCCTTCACCGAAGGGCACGCACGCACGGCTTCGAGTACGTTCACCGTGCCCATCACGTTGGTCTCCCAGGTGGACACCGGCTCGCGGTACGAGAGGCGCACCAAGGGCTGCGCCGCTAGGTGGAACACGATCTCGGGCTTGAAGTCCTGCACCGCCTTCGCAATCCAGGAGGCATCGCGCACGTCACCGACGATATGACAGATCCTGTCACGAAGGCCGAGGATCTCGAAGTGGGACGGCTCCGTATCGGGAGCCAGCGAGTAGCCGGCCACCTCGGCGCCCAGCGAAAGCAGCCACTCCGTCAGCCAGCTTCCCTTGAAGCCGGTGTGCCCGGTGACCAGGACCCGCTTGCCGCGATAGAGATCGCCGAACATCACCACACCTTCCAAGGGGCTTTGCCCGAAGTCCACAGTTCCTCAAGGTGGATCTTGTCCCGCAGCGTGTCCATCGGCTGCCAGAACCCGCCGTGCTGATAGGAATGGATCTGCCCTTCACGCGCCAAGCTCTCCATCGGCTCGCGCTCCCAGATCGTGGCATCACTCTCGATACAGTCGCACACCTTCGGCGAACACACGAAGAATCCGCCATTCACCCATCCTCCGTCACCCACCGGCTTTTCCTGAAAGGCTTCAATCTTCGAGCCATTCATGCGCAATGCGCCGTAACGACCGGGAGGCTGCACGCCCGTCAGGGTCGCCAGGCCCCCGTGCGCCTTGTGGAAGGCCAGCAGCTTGGTGATATCCACGTCCGACACGCCGTCGCCGTAGGTCAGACAGAAGGCCTCGTCGTTTTCCACGTAGGGCTTGATGCGCTTGATGCGACCGCCCGTCATGGTCTGGTCGCCCGTGTCCACCAGCGTCACCTTCCACGGCTCGGCATGCTGATGATGGACTTCCATGCGGTTGTTGGCCATGTCGAAGGTCACGTCCGACATGTGCAGGAAGTAGTTCGCGAAATACTCCTTGATCACGTAGCCCTTGTAGCCCAGGCAGATCACGAAGTCGTTGATCCCGTGCGACGAGTAGATCTTCAGGATGTGCCACAGAATGGGGCGCCCGCCGATCTCGATCATCGGCTTGGGGCGGACGCTTGTCTCTTCCGAGATCCGCGTGCCCATGCCGCCGGCGAGGATGACGGCCTTCATCGGGCCCACCGATCTCGAGGTCCCACGATTCCCATGGAAGAAGCTCTTTCCAGTGCACTCATCGAATAACCTCCTTCAAGGGCTTGCTTGCGATCATCGAGAAATCCTGCTGGGTTCAGACGCGGCTTGAGCAGCACCATCATGGGAACAACGGCAAGGAAACATAGTCGATTTCCTGCCACCGATGTTTCCCGGTGACTCCGTCGAGGTCAAGTTCTCCGGACTGGCCCGACGGTCGCATCGGAAGTCCCAGCGCCGCGCCTCCCGGCGTACTTCCTCGTCAAGCGGAGGTACAGCCAGTTCGAGACCGGTACCACGGCTTTCCAGTAGAGTTGGAAGGAAAGCAGGACGAGCAGGGCGATTTCCACGGCCAAAAGGAAGGGGCCCGGATATTGATGGAAGATCAATTCCGAAGGGGAGATCACGCGCCTCCCACCCAAGCGTTCCAGTTCCCAAGCAATGGCACCATGCTTGACCGTGCCCAGATCGAAATACCGATTGACCCTGAGAAAGACTGCGGTGAAGACGGCTCCTCCGACGATGTAGAAGGCCATGGAAGCACCGCCCGCCGCATCCAGGAACCTTGTGACCCGCCCCTGCGAAGGCTTGAAGGATGCCGCCAGGGTCAAGGCCAGGAGCAAGGGAAGATAGGCGCACCTCCATTCCCTGTAGTGGGGAACCAGGGCGGTGATCGCCGGATGGGATCCCGCGTCCGTCAAGCAGACGACCCCCGTGAACCCGGCGAGTACCAGGAGGAATCTCACGGTACCAGCGGGTCCCCAGGCGACAAGCCAAGGATTCCGGCGCACGAGGATGGCGAGGGCGACTCCTGCGACAAATTCCCAAAGCCGAAAGGGGAAGCTGATGTGCTGGACAAGATCAAGCAGAAGGACATGTCGAGGCCAGGCGAGCATGAGTTTCAGGAACCCGATGTCGGCGACAACGTATCCGACCCAAATCGACAGGAGAAGCAGGAGCAGTTGTCGATTTCCCAGCCGATCAAGCCGCTTCGACAGCCACGGAAACAGGGCATAGCACAGGATCAGGACCGATGCCGTCCAGATCGGAAACATCAGGAAGTCCTGCTTGGGCAGGAAGAACAGGATGCTTTGGAGCAAGGTCAGCTCGATCGGCACGACCTTCCAGGGCACCGGATTCCCCTTGAGAAGTTCCTGCATCAGGATGGCGAGATAGGTCGCCAGATACAAGGGATAGATCTGAAGGATCCTCTTGAGCAGGAAGGGACGGAATTGCGTCACCTGCCCATGGCGGGAGTAGCCGAAGAGATACCCCGAGATCACGATGAACCCAGAGGTGAAGACATGCAAGTTCGCCTCGAGCAGGAGCGCAAGGCCAGGCAGGTACCGCTGCCGATACTCATCAGGAAGATGCCCCAGGAAGATCACGATCATGAATGCCAGTCGAATCAAGTTCAAGACCGGCAAACGCTTTGGAAGCGATCCGTTCACGCTCTTTGTTGCTCACTTTTTCTGACGTTCGCTCAAGGGCTGGCAAAATTACCGGCAACCATCCCTAGGAACGGCTAAAATAATCGAAAGCTGGAGCGGCCTGGCCTCTTGGGCGTGATTTCGCGTGAGAGAAGAGTCGCTAAGGCTCCGGACAAAGCGATGCCCAGTCCAGCATCCGAGCCAGTTGTCGATAGATCAAGGCATGGCCTTCGTCGTTGAGATGCACCGCATCCCCTGCCGAGAAGCGAGGCTGCACGCTCACGGAATCCCGCGCCAGGCTGTCCCAGAGTTCGACCCGCTTTTCCGGGCTCACCAGACGAGTCAGCGAATCCTTGAGGGCCCTGATCTTGGAGACGTTCCCTTTCGGAAGCGACCTGGGAAACGGCCCGATCTCGATCGCATCGATCCCATGTGCCCTCAGGGAATCCAGGAACAGGCGATGGTTTGCGATCGTCTCCGCAGGAAGGAAACCCATGGCCGGGTCGTTGCTGTTCAACTGCAAGATCACCAGCGACGGCTGCCGAGCCAGTACCTGATCCAAGGAGACCTTCGGATCGATGGCCGGCCTTCCCTGGGGTCTCGAGATCTCCTTGGGTACAAACTGCCAGGTCGTGTAGCCGTTGACCGTGAAACTCGTCACGGTCTTCCCCGAGCAGAGGCTATCCAAGTGAGAGGCCAGAAGCCCCGCCCAACTTCGCCTGTGGGAGCTCGCCCCCCATCCGTTGGCGGTGGAGGAGCCCAGGATGATCACATCCCCTGCTTTCCTGGACTCCGACGGGTTCTCCCCAGTGAGTCGGCATCCCGACATCCCCCCTAGCAGAACCAAGCACACCACGCTCCATGCGAGGATTCGCTCAAGATCCAATTCCGGACTCCATCGATGCATGGGAGAAACTTAGTGCCCCTCCCGCCCATTGCCCAGCCTCCTTGCACCCGATGACGCCAAGCGACCGGATCCAGGCGGCGTGAGGCCGTCGGATCGATCCAGAAAGTCTCCGTGGTGGTCGCCATCGGCGTGCGCCAGGGATGCCACCCCTCGGGCCAAGACCCCCGCCGCCCGCACAGACACCCCGTCGGGGTGTCTCCATCGATCCAGGCGGAGGCTTGGCAGGCAGCCCGGCCCGCCAGAGGCGGGGGCGCCCAATGCAATCACTCCTGCCGGATCGCCCCGACCGGCGAGAGCTTCGAGGCGCGCCAGGCCGGGTAGAGCGCCGCCACCCAGCAGATCACGTTGGCGGCCAAGCCCACGATGGCCACGTCCTCCCAGTGGACATCCACGGGCAGCACGTCGATGAAATAGATGTCGCCCGGCAGCTTGATGAACTGGAAGTGCCCCTGGAGCCAGCACAGACCCAGCCCAAAGGCGATGCCCGAAAGCGAGCCGATCAGGCCCGCGTAGGCGCCCTGGAACAGGAAGATGCGCAGGATGGAGCGCGCATTGGTGCCCATGGCCCGCAGGATGCCGATCTCGCGGGTCTTCTCCAGCACGCCCATCACCAGGGAGCTTGCGATGTTGAAGGCCGCCACCAGGATGATCAGGCACAGCACGACGGTGACGATCACCTTCTCGAGCTTCATCCACTTCATCAGGGCCGCGTTCTTGGTCAGCCAGTCCAGCGGCTGCAGATGGACCTTGGACTCCAGGCTCTTCCCGACCTCGCGGGCCTCCCACAGGTCCTTGACGCGCACCTGCACGCCCGAGATGCGGTGACCCGTCTGGTAGAGGCGCTGGGCCGAGGGGATGCCGACAAAGGCCATGTTGGCATCGAACTCGTAGAGGCCCGAAGCGAAGATGCCGGTGAGCATCACGCGCTCCATCCGCGGGGGGGCTCCCATGCCGGCAAGCGCCGAGGCCGAGGAGAGACTCACCAGCGTCGCCTTGTCGCCCACCATCAGTCCTAGACGCGAGGCCAAGGCGTAGCCCATCACGATGCCGTGCTCCACGCGCCCCGAATCGAGGGTGCGCATGGAGAGGTCCAACCGGCCCGTGGTCATGTACTTGGCGATGTCGGTGACCTTGGGGGCACGCAGCGGGTCGATGCCCATCACCACGATGCCGTCGGCCGCCTGCCCGCTGGAGATGCCGGCCTTGCCGCCCAGGAAGGGGGAGGCCGCGACCACGCGCGGGTCGGACTTCTCGATCAGGTTCGGCAGGGAATCGCCGTCGGGCAGCCCCGAGGCGTCCTGCGCCAGCATGTCCAGGTGGCTGTCGCGCCCGATCAGGCGGTCGCGCACCTGGCCCTCGAAGCCGTTGAGCAGGGCCATCGCCACGACCAGCGATGCCGTCCCGATGAAGACGCCCGCGATCGAGAAGATCCCCACCAGCGAGGAGAAGCGGGAGCGGCGCTGGGCTCCCAGGAAACGGCGCGCCGTGCGCAGCTCGAAGGCGCGCATCACAGCAGCTCCAACGGCTCGACGCCGCTGATGCGCTGGGCCTGCAGCTTCAGCTCGGAGGGATCGAGCAGGACGGCCGAGACGGCCTTCATTTCGAAGCCATTGGGGGAGAGGACCGCCTCGGGCTTGCCGAAGCTTCCCGGGCCGACGCCTTCCGCGTAGTAGACGCCGATCTCGCCCGACCACTTGCCCTTGGGCAAGAGCGGCTTCTCGACGGTGTAGAGCCCGAAGGGCTTGCCTTGATAGGTGACCTCGAAGACGATGCTTCCCAGCTCCACGTCGGCGCCCGACTCCAGGCTTGCCCGCCCAACGCAGAAGGCCGTGAGGTTGCTCTGGGTGGCGGCGGAGAGGATCGTCCCCTTGACCAGGGAGATCTGGGTCGCGCGCAGCGAATCGAGCACATGGTGGTACTTGGCCTGCTTGGCAAGGCCCAGGGAGATCTTCGCCGACTTCCCTTGGCCCACCACCGTGACGACCCGGGCGGAGTCCTTCACCATCTTGAGGTTGCCCCGCTCGTGGAGGCTCGCGGCCAGCTCGGCGATGGGGCGGCCGCGCATGCGCAGGCTATATACCAGATCCCAGTCGGGCACCTTGCGCATCTGCTTAACCTTGGTCCCGGCCGGATCGCGGGAGATCTCCTGCATCCCCAGGACCGTGTCGTAGGTGCGCACGCGGGTCGTGTCGGTGTACATGGCCGCGAACGCAGCCTTGGGAACCGCGGCGCGATCCTCGTCCGTCAGCATCTCCCAGGCGCTGTCCAGGTGCGCGCTGTCCACGCGGGCGAAGAAGGTCTCGGCGACCGAAAGGTCCTCGGTCCGGTTGCATCCGGCCAGGGCACCCATCAGCCCGAGCACGGCAAAGGCTCTCATCCGCATATTGGGGTCTCGCTCCACGGGACAGATTCTGTCAAAGGGGGATGATAGGGGGCGCGCCGACGGCACCCCCGCGATGGAGGATCAGTGGTGGTTGTGGCCTTCGGGGCCGTGGGCGTGGCCGTGCTCCAGCTCCTCGGGGGAAGCCTCGCGCAGTGCGATGACCTCCACCTCGAAGAACAGGTCCTCGCCGGCCAGCTCGTGGTTGCCGTCGATGACGATGTGCGTGGCGGTCGCCTCCTTGACGGTCACCACGCTCCAGCCCGCGCCGGTGTCCACCTGGAGCATCTCGCCGGCCTTGACGCTGCGCATCTTGGGGGGGAACTTGGACTTCTCGACGGTCTGCACCAGGTCCGGATCGTAGTCGCCGTAGCCCTCGTCGGCCGAGACCGTGACCGAGAGCTTGTCGCCCACGGCCAGTCCGTCCAATGCCTTCTCCAGGCCCGGAACCACATTGTCGTGGCCGTGCAGGTAGGCGAAGGCCTCCTCGGCACCGGCCTGGTCCAGGATCTCGCCCTTGCGGTTCTTCAAGACGTAGGCGATGGTCGCGACCGTGTTCTTCTGGATCTTGGACATGGATTTCCTTTCTTGCCCGCATTCCTGCCGAGCCGTTCCGGGCCTCTGCGATTGCACAAAGACCAAGGGCCACCGATCGGTGGCCCCTCACAAGTCCAAGATAATCCCGTAAGCCTGCCTGAACCACGGCTCAGAGGGCTTGCGCGACCTTTCGACTAGACTCCGTGGTCCTCGGGGAGCTCGTCGCAATCCCCGTCGCAGCAGCAGCCTTCACAGCACTCGTCCTCGCGGCGGCGCTTGATGATGTACCATGCCACGGCGCCCAGGGCGATCAGGCCGATGCCGATGCCCAGTCCCAGCAGGATCTGCTGGAGGCGCACTTCCTTCGACTGGCGACGGAAGTAGGGGAGGTAGACGTGTTCCTTGACGTAGTCGGCGATGTTCATGCTCTTCTCCTTGTTACCCACGGAAACGCTGCCAGACACCCGCAAGACGATCGCGCGTGCCGTTGACCCGACTGTTGATGCGTCCCAGGACGCCACCGGCGAACTCCTGGAAGTCGTCATCCTCGCGCCACAGGTACCAGACGACAAGCCCGGTGAGCACCGCGGCTGCCAGAAGTCCGAACACGAACCACTTGCGCATATCCATTCCCCTTCCGATCACGACGGCCGATCGGCATGTTTTTGACAATTCCTGTCGCAACCAGAAGCGACTGATCAAGTATACACTGCGGCACGCTCCCCGCACAATGCAAGAACGGTCTCTCCGGCATTTCCTTCCCCCTCGGCGATCCTGCTGGCGCAGTGGGCGGGAGTTTGAGACATTGTATCTTCGCTTCATCGCATCACGCGCATCATCCATCGTAGTCTAGGAGTCCCACATGGCAGTTCTGGTTGGCAAGTCCGCTCCCGAGTTCAACGTCAAGGCCGTCAAGGCCGGCGAAGTCATCGACGGCTTCACTCTTTCCCAGTTCAAGGGCAAGAAGTACGTCGTGCTGTTCTTCTACCCGCTGGACTTCACCTTCGTGTGTCCCACCGAGCTACACGAGTTCCAGGCCAAGCTCGCCGAGTTCGAGAAGCTGGACGCCCAGGTCATCGGCGCCTCCACCGACTCCTGGTTCTCCCACGTCGCCTGGCTCGAGACCCCCAAGAAGGTCGGCGGCATCCAGGGCGTGCAGTACCCCATCCTTTCCGACTTCAACAAGACCGTCGCCGCTGACTACGACGTGCTCCTGCCCGGCGGCATGGCCCTGCGCGGCACCTTCATCATCGACAAGGACGGCGTGGTGCAGTCCCAGGTCGTGAACAACCTCCCGCTGGGCCGCAACATCGACGAGACCCTGCGCACCCTCAAGGCCCTGCAGTTCACCGAGAAACACGGCGAAGTGTGCCCGGCCGGCTGGACCGAGGAAGCCAAGTCCATGAAGCCCACCGCCGACGGCCTCAAGACCTACTTCGGCGACTGATCTCCCGTTCCAGGGAATCTCTTCGAGCTCGCTCCACAGTGTGGGGCGGGCTTTTTCTTTGGGCGCCTCCTCGGCCAGCTCCTTGAGCGGAGCCGAAGGGCTGGCCAAGGTCGGGCTGCCTGCCAAGCCACCGCCGCCCTCTCCTGGAGACGCCCTGGCGGGGCGTCTGTACGGATGGGCGGGCGGCGGGGGTCTTGGCCCTGGCGGGCGGCATCCCTGGCGCGCTGCATGCATCGTTGCCCCCTCCCTGGCACATCGCATCGCTTGCCTTGCGCGTGAAACTGGACTCGCAAGTTCTCCAATGCTAGCATGGGCGGACACCGCTTCCCGCGCAGAGTCCGGCATCCACACCGACTTGCGCGGTTCACTCCACTTCGGGGTATACTGCATGCTCAAGGATCTGTCCGTCCGCAACAAGCTGCTTCTGGGCTTCGGCATCACCACCCTGGCCAGCCTGATCATCGGCCTTTTCTCCATCCTTGCCCTGCATTCCATGAAGGACCGGGATACCCGCCTCTTCGTCACCCGCGTCAAGCCGATGGACCAGATGGCCCGCTACGCCATGGAGTTCCAGCAGATCCGCATCGAGCTGGGCGAGATCGCGGCAGACTCCACCTGCAAGGACTGCGAAGCGCTGGCCGCGAACATCAAGCACCATTTCACCCTTCTGGACAGCCTGGAGAAGCGCACCGTTCCCAGCCTGACCGGCGACTCGGCCCGCCTGGCGCTGCAATCCCTGATCCAGCAGCGCAGCCAGCTGGCCGAGAAGACCAAGACCGTCCTGTCGCTTGCGGAAGCCGGTCTCATCGACGACGCCAGCCGCCAGTACATGACCAACACCATGCGGCCGATGGCCCTTCAGCTTTCCGAGGACATCGACCACCTGCTCTCCCTGCTCAATCGCGGTGCCGAACAGGACACCTCCGAGAACATCGCCCGCGCCGCACTCACCACCAACTTCCTTCTGGGCCTGATCGCCCTCTCCATCGGCCTTTCCGTCGCCACCGGCATCGGCTTCGCCCGCAGCATCACCGTCCCCTTGCGCCGTCTCGCCCAGGAGGCCATGGACCTGCGCGAAGGCCGCTTCTCCCAGCGCCTTCGCCTAGGCCGCAAGGACGAGATCGGTCAACTGGCCGACACCATGGACAACCTCTCCGACACCATCGAGAGCCTGCTGCGCGACGTCGACGACCTGGCTCACGCCACCATCGAAGGCCACCTCAAGACCCGCGGCGACAGCTCCCGCTACAAGGGCGAGTTCGAACGCCTGGTCGGCGGGATCAACGGCATTCTCGATGCGCTGGTCGGACTTCTCGACGAGCTCCCGCTGCCTCTCCTGATCATGGGCAAGAACCATGCGGTCCGCTACATCAGCCAGAGCGGCGCCGCCATGGTCGGGCAGGACGCGAACCGTTGCCAGGGCAGCTTCTGCCACGACCTGATCGGAAGCCAGGACTGCCGCAGCGGCGACTGCTCGGGCGACTGTGCCCTGCGCGAATCCTGTCCGGTGGCCCGCGAGACCCTGACCGACATCGGCGACAGGACCTGGCGCCTCTCCCTGCGCTCCCGCCCCTTGCACGACAGCAAGGGCCAGGTCATCGGCATGGTGGAGGTCTTCGTGGACGAGACCGCCATCCACGAGATGCTGGAGCTCAACCAGTCCCTGGCCGAACAACAGAGCCGCGAAGAGACCCACCGCTCCGAATTCCAGCAGCGAGAAGTGGATCGCCTGATCCGCGCCTTGGACAAGATCGCCCACGGTCGCCTCACCTTCGACCTCGCCCCTCCTGTGGGCGACGAATTCACCGCGGCCCAGGCTGAGGCCTTCGGGCGCATCCACAGCGCCCTGGGCCAGACCGTGCAGAACATGGCCGAGACCCTCGCCGGCATCATCGCCTCCACCCAGACCCTGGTGGACGCCAGTGCTCGCCTGCAGTCGGTCAGCAACCAGCTCGAAGGCAGCGCCGACGGCACCGCGCGCCAGGCCCGCTCCGTGTCCGAGTCTTCCCAGCATGTGAGCGCCAACCTCGGACAGGTAAGCCAGTCTGTCAAGGAGCTGTCCGCCTCGATCGGGGAAATCGCCCGCAACAGTTGCGAGGTCGCCCGGGTCGCCCAGGATTCCCTGTCCATGGCCGACCACACCAACGCCCAGATCCTGCGCCTGGGTCAGTCAAGCCAGGAGATCGGCGAGGTGGTGAAGGTGATCACTTCGATCGCCCAGCAGACCAACCTGCTGGCCCTGAACGCCACCATCGAGGCGGCCCGTGCCGGGTCTGCCGGCAAGGGATTCGCCGTGGTCGCCGGAGAGGTCAAGGAGCTGGCCAACCAGACCGCCAAGGCCACCCGCGAGATCAGCGCCCGCATCGCGGCCATCCAAAGCGACACGGTCGTCTCCGTCAAGGAGATCGGCCAGATCGTGAAGGTCATCCACACCATCAATGAGCTGCAGACCTCCGTCTCGGCCTCGGTGGAGGAGCAGGCCAGCACCACCCAGCAGATCGTGCAGAACGCCAACGAGGCCGCCCAGGGCTCGCAGCACATCTCCCAGGACATCTCCGGCGTGGCCGATGCCGTCCACACCACCTCCGGCGGCGCCGAGGAGGTCCAGAAGATGGCCACCGACCTGACCCGCATCTCCGAAGAGCTTCGCGGCTTCGCCGGGCGCTTCCGCCTGAGCTGATCCCGGGGCAGGCAGGAGCGCAAGCCTTGCACCGGCAGCCGGGGAGACACCGACTTCCTACCTTGTACGTCTGATGACCGACACCACGACCGCCAAGTCCGGACGCCCCGAAGGGGCCCCTCGTCTGCCTTCCTGGATCCGCAGCAAGCTGCCCGGGGGACCGGCCTACACCGCCGTCCGGGAACTGGTCGACAAGCACCAGCTCCACACCGTCTGCCAAAGCGCCGCCTGCCCCAACATGGGCGAATGCTGGGCGCGCGGCACCGCGACCTTCATGATTCTGGGAAACATCTGCACCCGCGCCTGCGGCTTCTGCAACGTGGCCACCGGCCGTCCCACCGAACTTGACCTCGACGAACCCCGCCGCGTGGCCGAGGCCGTCGCCACCCTGAACTTGCGCCACTGCGTCATCACCTCGGTGAACCGCGACGAACTGGAGGACAACGGCGCCTCGGTCTGGGCCGCCACCATCCGGGCCGTCAAGCAGGCCTCCCCGAAGACCTCCCTGGAGGTGCTCACCGGCGACTTCAAGGGCAAGCGCGAGCTGCTGATGACCGTCCTGGAAGCACGGCCCGACATCTACAACCACAACCTCGAGACGGTGGAGCGCATGAGCCGCGCCGTCCGCCCTCAGGCCAGCTATGAGCGATCCCTCCAGATCCTCGCCTGGGCCCGCGAAGAGGGCTTCACGACCAAGAGCGGCATGATGCTGGGGATCGGCGAGCGCCCCGAAGAGGTCGAGCCCACGATCGGTCGCCTGCGCGATGCCGGCGTCTGCGTCCTGACCCTGGGTCAGTACCTCCAACCCAGCCCCAAGCATCTGCCAGTGGACCGCTGGGTGGCTCCGGAGGAGTTCGCCCATTACAAGCAGTTTGCCCTCGGGCTTGGCTTCGAGGCCGTGGAAAGCGCGCCGATGGTCCGCAGTTCCTACCACGCCGACGAAGCAGTCCGCACCGTTCCCGGCTTCGAAGACACGACCCTGCACCTTGTTCAGCCAGCGTAGCGCCTTCGAGACCCGCCCCAACCCCTTGAGCCAGGCACTGACCCGGCGCAAGGAGGCGGGCTTGCCGATCCTGGACCTGACCGGCACCAACCCGACCACCTGCGGCCTGCAGAGGCAAGTCGCCGAGCGTCGGGCACTTACGCTGTTGGGAACGCCCGATTCGAGCGGCTACGCACCCTCTTCCCAAGGCTTGTCCACAGCCCGAGAGGCGCTTTCCGCACATCTATCAACAGATCTATCCACAGTTCCTTCCAACCATTTGCATCTGCTGGCCAGCAGCAGCGAAGGCTACAGCCATCTCTTCCGCCTGCTCTGCGACCCCGGCGACACGGTGCTGGTGCCACAGCCAAGCTATCCACTACTTGATCACATTGCGCGATGGGATGGCGTGGATATCCAAGGTTATCCACTGAATTATCAACAGAATCGCTGGAAAATCGACTTCCAAGGGTTGAAAAATGCCCTAGACTGCCGTACTCGCGCCGTTGTCGTGATCCAGCCCGGCAACCCGACGGGGTCTATTTTGACCCCGGAAGAACGCGAAGAGCTGAGTTTTTTCTGTGCCAAATGGGATTGCGCCCTGATTTCGGATGAAGTCTTTGCCGACTTTTATCCACACGCTCTCCACAAAGGCTTCCAAAAACTGCCCGCATCGCTCCTGGGATGGGACGGCTGCCTCAGCTTCACCCTTGGGGGGTTGAGCAAGTGCCTGGGCCTGCCGCACTTCAAGCTGGGTTGGGTCGCCACCTCCGGCCCCGGCTCCGAAGAAGCCCGCACCCGACTGGATATGCTGTGCGACACCTTCCTCTCGGTTTCCACCCCGATCCAAACCGCGCTCCCGGAGCTGCTGGCTCTGGAACCGGCCCTGGGCGGCCCGATCCGCGCCCGCCTGCAGGAAAGTGCCACCCTGCTCCATCACCTGACCGCCGAAACCCCGCTGCGCTTCCACGGGCTCACGGGCGGCTGGTGCGGCCTGCTGGAAGTCCCGGGCCTGGAGGATGACGAAGCCTTCGCGATCCGTCTGATCGACGAGGCCGGCGTGGTGGTCCAACCGGGCTACCTCTACGACTTCGAGGAGGAGCACTTCCTGGTGGTGAGCCTGCTGACGGCGCCCGAGGTGCTGGAAGCAGGGATCAGGGCGATTCTGGCCGGGATCTAGCGCCAGGGATGCCGCTTCGCTGGAACCAGCCCTCCCCAGCCCTCCCGACTCGGGAGGGAGCAGAGGCATGCGACGCTTCGCGCCAGGGATGCCGGCCGATAGGCCCAAGACCCTTCGGATGAGAAGAGCTCCCGCCCGGTCAGGGCGGGTTGGAGCATCCGAAGGGCTTGGCAGGCAGCCCGGACCCCGCCCAAAAGAAAAGACGCTCCGGCAGGAGCGTCTCGGAAAGAACGGGGGGTGGCGCCCTAGTTGCCGCTCTTGAACAGGGCGTCGAAGCGCTTGAGCGACTCCAGTTCGGCCGGCGAGTACTGCTGCGGCACCTTGGCCGGCTTGCCCTTGGCATAGCTGTTGGCGGAACGCGAGATGTCTGTGAGCACTTCCTGGATCTTGTCGATCGCCGTGTTCTTGAAGAGGCCCATGCTCATCACAGAATTGATGAAGCCGTTGACCGGGAACATGGTGAAGCGCGCGCTGTAGTTGCACGAGGTGGCGCTGCGAGGCCAGTAGCGCAGCTCCACGATCACATCGCCACGCATCTTCCAGGTGAGGATGCTGACCTTGCCATCACCGTAGTAGACCCGCTCCATCCCGCCCGAACCGGCCCACACCTGCTTGGCCGTCCCCGTGAGGTTCTTGCCGTTGGTGGCCGAGAAGAAGGTCGAATCGGCCCCGTAGGGGTAGTTCGCCGCGTAGCTCGTCTTCTGGTAGGAGTTGATGAGCTTGCAGGTCAGCGGAATGTTGGCGACCAAGTGATCCAGCGCCTTGACCGGCACCGGAATCGTGTCGTGCATCACGTACATGATGTGAAACGGACTGCCCATGCGCCGGTACAGCTCGTTGTTGACCGCATTCCCCGGCAGGATGCCCTTCTTGGCGAAGGTGCGCACCCACGAGCAGTAGTTCTCGTCCAGCTCCGTGCCGTCGATCGGAGCCGACTCCGCCTCCGTGCAGCGCGCAGCCTCTGCCGGAATCCGGCAGGAATGCAGCAGGTTGCACAGGGTCCGCCGCTTCTCCAGGGCCTTGGCTGCCGCATCGTCGGCAGCTTGGGCACCCAGGGCAAGCAGCAGGGCGAGGGTCAGCCCCCGGGCAATCATCCCTTGAACTTCCTCACCACCAGGGTGGCATTGTGTCCGGCGAAGCCGAAGGAGTTCGACAGGATGGCGTCGACCTTGGCCTCGCGCGCCACGTTCGGGACGTAGTCCAGATCGCAGTCTGGATCGGCGTCCACTTGGTTGAGGGTGGGGTGGACGATGCCGCGCTCGAAGGCCATCAGCGAGGCGATCAGCTCGACGCCGCCTGCGGCGCCCAGCAGGTGACCGACCAGCGACTTGGTCGAATGGACCATCAGACCGTTCTTGGCATGGTCGCCGAAGGTCTTCTTGATGGCCTTGGTCTCGCCGGCATCGCCCAGCGGGGTCGAGGTGCCGTGAGCGTTGACCAGCTGGATCTCACTGGGATTGATCTTCGCCTTGCGGATGGCCATCTCCATCGAGCGGTAGCCGCCGTTGCCTTCCGGGTGCGGGGCGGTGATGTGGTTGGCGTCGGCACTCTGGCCGAATCCGGCGACTTCGCCGTAGATCTTGGCGCCGCGCTTGAGGGCGTGCTCGAGCTCCTCGAGAACCACGACCGCTGCGCCTTCGCCCATCACGAAGCCGTCGCGGCCCTTGTCGAAGGGGCGGGAAGCGCCGGTGGGATCGTCGTTGCGGGTCGACATGGCCTTCATGTTGCAGAAGCCCGCGTAGCCCAGCTCGCAGATGGCGGCCTCGGCACCGCCGGCGACCATGGCCGTGGCATCGCCGCGACGGATGATCTCGGAGGCTTCGCCAATGGAATGGTTGGCGGTCGCGCAGGCGGTCACGATGGTGAGGTTCGGGCCGCGCAGACCGTACTCGATCGAGAAGTAACCCGACAAGGTGTTGGTGATGATGATCGGGATCAGGAACGGGGTCACGCGCTTGTGACCGCGCGTGTCCATCACGCGCTGCTCGCGGGTGATCGAGGTCATGGCGCCGATGCCGGTGCCGATCAGCACGCCGAAGTCGTCGGCGATGGATTCGACGTCGATGCCCGAGTCGTCCAAGGCGATCTTGGCGGCGGCATGGCCGAAGTGCTGATAGCGATCCAGGCGCGCAGCCATCTTCTGGTCCACGAAGTAGGGGAGGGCGTCGAAGCCCTTGACCTCTCCGCCGATCTGGGTGTTGTAGGTCGAGGCATCGAACAGGGTGACCGGTCCGATGGCGCTCTTGCCGGCGGCCAGGGCGTCCCAGGTAGCTTCGACGGTGTGACCCAGGGGATTCACGGTTCCCAGGCCGGTGATGACGACGCGACGTTCGCTCATGATTTCTCCCAGTATGGCAGGGCAGGATCGGTCCTGGCCCCAATTCGGTTCAATGTTACAAAGGTATTTCCCTGCGGAGGACTTGCCCGGCTTTTGTGACACGGGCCTTGTTCCGGCCCTGCTCGCCCATAAGCCGCTTCGTGGCAGCGTGCCGATGAACTCCAGGGTTCCAGGGCTCGTCAAGCCTCCTCGGCTTCGATGCATTGGCCGCTCCCTGAGTGGCGGCAAAGCCGCTGTATCGGAGGGCGGCTAAGCACTCCGCCTGCGGGGTCTTGCCCCTGCCGGGCGACGGTCCGGGGCAACCCTAGTCCGCGAGCGTCTCGAGCTTCGTGCCGGGGTAGTAGGCCTTGAGGATGGTCTCGAAGTCCTGTCCGGCCTGCGAGCGTCCCATGGCTCCCCACTGATCCATGCCCACCCCGTGCCCGTTCCCGGTGCCCTCGGCGATGTAGCGCCCGTTCTCATGCTTGAGGGTGAAGCGGGTGGAGCGCAGGATGTCGCGTCCGGGTCCCCGACGCAGCGCCCAGCGGATGCGATCGGCGTTCACCGAAAGCGTCTCCCCTTCGGTCTCGACCAGGAGCTTGCGCACCCGGCCCGACGAATCGCGTCCGTCGGTGCGCAACCCCTTCACGACGATGTTGCCGGGGTTCTTTCCCATCGCCTCGGTGAGGTCCTTCGCCACGGCCTTGTGCAGAGTCTCCTCGTCCCACTCCACTGTCCACTTGTAGACGGAGGCTTTGCGGCACCAAGCCCCGTTCTCGGCCGAATCGACCACCCCGCGCAAGTATCCCCGCGCCGGCTTGCCCGGCCAAGCGTCCTGGATGGAGCTTGTGCGTCCGCCCGAGGCGCTGTGGTAGTAGGCGTCGGCGTAGCCGTTGCCGTCGGTGAGGTAGAGCCCGCGGGTGGCCTCGATGGCCTGCGAGCACAGCGGATCCTCGATGGAAAGGCCTGAATAGACCTGGTCGGACACGGTCGAGAGCAGGTCGTAGGCCCTCCCCGGATACTGCCCGACCTTCTTGAGCGCGTAAGTGCGTGCGACCACCGCCTGGGCCTTGATCGCCTCCAGCTTGTCCTTGGAGAGCTTCTTGCCGATCTCGCCAGGAACCACGCCCTTGAGGTAGTCCTCCAGCTCCAGGCGATTGACCGCCGTGACGCCCGCCGCCCCTTCCGGGACCAGACTCACTTCCCCGCGCACGTGGATCTTGCCCACGCCGATCCCCTTGGGGCTGGTGGTGCGCAAGGTCAGCATCCCGGCCTCGGCCAAGACCTCGCCATCCGCACCGCGCAGGACCACATGCTTCCCGGCCCTGGAAGCGGTCACGACCTGGGGCGGGATCTCCACCCCGTCGCTCCAGGTTCCTTCCTCGACACGCAGGGCCGCCGCCTTCTGGGAAAGCAGCAGTCCGACCGTGACGGGCTTCTTGAACACCACGGAATCGACAGGCCGTCCTGTCTTCGTACCGGCCGCGCACCCGGAAAGGGCCAGCGTGGCCAGTACGGACAGGAGCATCCTCATCGGCCCTTGGACAGCCGCTTGAGCTTGCCGGAGACCAGTGCCTTGCCGGCCGCCGAAAGGCGATCGGTGAAGAGCACGCCCTCCAGGTGATCCATTTCGTGCTGGGCGCAGCGCGCCAGCATGCCGTCGGCATCGGCCTCGTGGGCCTTGCCCTCGCGGTCCAGCCAGGTCAGGCGGGCGCGGGTAGGGCGCACGACCTTGCCGCGCACCTCGGGCACCGAGAGGCAGCCTTCGTCGAAGTCCCCCGGCTCGCCGTAGGGCTCCACCGTCGGGTTGACCATCACGATGGGTTCCTGGGTCTTGGTGTCGACCCAAGTCACGTCGATGACGACGATGCGCTTGTTCACACCCACCTGAGGGGCAGCCAAGCCGATCCCCTCCTCGAGGTACATGGTCTCGATCATGTCGTCGAAAAGCACCTGCAAGCCAGGCAGTTCGGAAGGATCCACCGGCACCGACTTGCGGCGCAGCTTCAGGTCCCCGAAGGTCAGGACGGGAAGCACAGCCATCAGGCCGTCTTCTTGTCCAGCGAGACGATGGCGGACTTGGCCATCTCGACGCGGCCCGAGTCGCCCAGCGAGACCACGATGCGGTCTTCATTCACCGAGATCACCTCGGCGAAGAAGCCGGCCTGGGTCAGGACGCGATCGCCCTTCTTCAAGCCCGCGATCATGCCGTTGTGTTCCTTTTGCTTCTTCATCTGCGGACGGATGCTGAAGAACCACATGACCACGCCCATGACCACGATCATGGGGAGCATGGTGCTCATGAAATCTCCGGATCCTGCCGCTGCTGGGTTCGCTCCACTCATGGATTCCTCCGCAATTCGTTAAAAACTCTTAAGGAACGGGCAAAGGTACCAATGCCCCCCGTCTTCGCCACCCACCAAGTCGCACCGCCCTCGATTTGCCGCGATCAGCGAGCCTCGGGGCAGAGGAGAGGCTCTCCCGCGCGCGTCCAGCGCACCGAATCGGCGAGCTCGAGCCCCAGGGTATCCCAGATCCAGTCGGTGCGTCCGCGCTGCACGTCGTGGCCCCGGTAGGCGATCCGCACCTGCAGGGGCCAGTTCCCAAGCCCTGCTTCCTTGCGTTTGCCCGGCCAGGTCTTCCCGACCTTCTTCCAGCGGGCAAGCTCCAGGCACGCGATGTCCTGGGTCCTCTTCCCATGGGTGTTCCAGCCATTGGCATCCGTGAACGAGGCCGAGACCGTCACCGATGTATCCGTACCCGGCGCAAAGGCCAGGCGTTCCAGCAACGGGCCGTCCTTGGCCAGCTGGGGAGCCAGCCACTCTAGCCGCGAGCGCAGGCTGTCCTGGAGCCGACCAGCCTTGCCTTCGATCCCCGCCCCGGGCGGGATGGCTGCGGACAGATTCTGTCCACTGGTCGGAAGCACCTGCTTCATCGAGGCAGGAAGGAAGGCGCAGCCGCACACCAGCGGCAGCCACAGGAGATGCTTCGAGATCCTCATTCCACCTTCCCCACCACCGGCTTGCGCACCCGCAGCAGCCAGACCAACACAGCGACAGCGGCAGCGGCGCAAAGCCACCAGATGCCGCCGGACTCCACGATCCTCTTGATGCTGTCCGGAATCCAGAGCATCAGCGTGACCCATGGCACGATCGCGATCAGCGAATAGACGAGGTAGCGCGGGAAGGACATTCCCAGCATTCCTGCCATGGCGCACACCGGAATGCGCGTGCCGGGCACGAAGCGCGAGATCGCGATGGCCCAGAACCCCGAACGCTCGAACTGCGCCCGCGCCTTGTCCACCATGCCGTTGCGCTGCGCCGTGCGCAGTCCCGGCAAGCGGAAGGCCGACGGCCCCAGCAGGCGCCCCGCCAGCCAGAAGGCGAGGTTTGCGGCCAACGCGCCAAGGCCCACGCCCAGGATCGCAGGCACCAAACCCAGCTTGCCTTCGGTCAGTGCCGCACCGGCAGCCAACGCCGCGATGTCCTCCTGCAGGAAGGTCGCCGCGAAGACCAGCAGGATCTGCAGCGGAACCGGCAGATGGGCGATCGTCGAGAGGTCCAATCCGCTCATCGACCCATGCTCTCGATGCGCCGCGCATAGAGCCGATGGCGAATCGCCCGGACCTGCTTCACGGCGCTGCGGATCACGAAGTATCCGACCACTCCCGCGGCAAGGGAAACTAGGAGGATGCCCAGCAGGAACGAAGGCCCGTAGGACAGGATCGAAAGGAAGGAGTCGTACCAGTGCCCGCCCACCGCCTGGGCATGCGGCATTTCCGGCATCTTCCCGGTGGTGAGCACGCTTCCCGTCCAGAGCGAGGCCGCGTAGATGAACGGGGTCGTGATCCAGTTCCCCGCGAAGGTTCCCGCGATGGCAGGAGGCGAGGGGAGTCCCGCCTTGCGCGTGACCAAGAGAGCCGCTACGGTCGCCAAGGCGCCCATCGGCAGGAAGCCCAGGAACACCCCGAAACCGAAGGAGAGTCCGGCCGCATGCGGGTCGCGCGCCCTGTGCACCGAGAGGAGCCAATGGAAGCGCACCAGACGCAGCAGGCTCCGGAAATGGCTGCGATCGATCATGCCAAACAAGGTAGACATCCCTCCCCGGGGGACCGTCCTGATTATGTTGCATCCATGCGACACGACCTCGACTGGAACGCGACGGCCCCCATGACCGAATCTGTCATCCAAGCGACGGCACAGGCGATGCGCGACTTCCAGGGCAACGCCTCTAGCCTGCATTCCGACGGCAGGCTGGCCGCCCAGGCCGCCGCCCGGGCCCGACAGGCCCTTGCCGGACTGACCCGCTCGCACGAGAGCGAATGGATCCTGACCTCCGGCGCGACCGAATCCCTGCACGCGGGCCTGCTCGGCACCTGGCTCGTCCGACGCACCAAGGGGCCCCTGCTGCTGAGTCGTGGCGAACATTCGGCGATGCTGGGCGCCGCCGCGCTGGCGCATCAGCTGGGCGCCGAGATCCGCTGGATCGACCTGCTCCCTTCCGGAGAGTGGGATCTCGAACAAGCCCTTGCCATGGCCCGGGAAGGGGCGGCCCTGGTCAGCCTGCTCTGGGCCAACAACGAGACCGGGGTGATCTCCGACGTCCCGCGCCTGGCCCGTGAACTCAAGGCCCTGCGCATCCCCTTCCTCGTCGATGCCACCCAGTGCATCGGCAAGTTCCCCATCGACCTTGGCACCACGCCCGTTTCCCTGCTGGCGCTCTCGGGTCACAAGTTCGGCGCCCCCAAAGGCATCGGCGCCCTGTTCGTCCGCAGCGGTACGCCTTGGCAGCCCTGGACACGCGGAGGCGGCCAGGAACGCAACCGCCGCGCCGGAACCACCAACGTCTCGGGTGCGGTGGGTCTGGCCCAGGCCCTCACGGAACTGGGCACCTGCGACGAGCCCCGCCAGCGCACCTTCGAATCCACGCTTCAAGCGGCCGTTCCCGACTGCCTCATCGTGGGGCAGGCGAGCCCTCGCCTTCCCAACACGACCTGCGCGATCTTCCCCGGCGTCGATTCGGAGAGCCTCCTCTCCCGCCTAGACGCCTTGGGCTTCTCGGTCTCGTCGGGTTCGGCCTGCACCTCTGGCAAGACCGACCCGAGCCACGTCCTGCTTGCCATGGGCATTCCCGAGCAGTTGGCCCATTGCGCCCTGCGCATCTCGACCGGCCCGTCCACTCCGGACGGCTCCCTCGACGCCCTGCTCACCATGCTTCCCGACGAGATCGCGCGCATCCGCAAGCTGGGTTGAGTCTTCCGGGCGCCTCCCGCTGCGCGGGACCGGGCTGCCTGCCAAGCCCCTTCGGATGTTCCAACCCACCCCGCCCACCAAGGCGGGAAATTTCCCTTCCGAAGGGTCTTGGGCAAAGCCGGCATCCCTGGCGCGTGTAGACAAAACGAAAAAGGCCAAGCGATTGCTTGGCCTTTTTGCTTCAACAGCTCAGAAGTAATGACATGCGAGGTTTGATCTTAACGAATAGTGAGGAAGAAGATTCTCCGAGGAGGAGATTTCTTGTCTCGCATATTTGTTTTACTCCTTAGAAAGGAGGTGATCCAGCCGCACCTTC